>OIFB01000005.1_pt1 | contig 432566 bp, 314 predicted proteins | sample 1581931 | NCBI WGS metagenome assembly OIFB01 (sample SAMN04414075, study PRJEB24778) | human gut metagenome | material: faecal | host: Homo sapiens
AATTTTTCTGCCACCACGACAATGAGTTTCTCCACCCGTCGGGCGAACGAATGGGCGGGCTTGGTTCTGTATCGTACAGCTAAAGGCTATTATTCATTACTGAAAGGAAAGAATGAAATCCGTTTGATAAAAGTACTTCTAGGCAAAAAAACAATAATTGCGACACTGCCTTGGAAGGAAAAATCTGTCATATTACGCTTGGTCGCCAAAGGAGCTACATTAACATTCTATGCCAGTTTGTCAAATGATATGCTTTATCAAGTGGGAGAGGTACAAAGTGTAGATGCTGTGTCGGATAATAAGGTCAACCGCTTTAATGGTACGGGAGTCGGAATATATGCGACATCCTATGCTCAAAAGAGTAATGCTGAGGCTCGATTCGATACCTTTGAATATGAATGATTAATTCATAAAAGAGACTATATAAGTAATGGTGTGTTTGGTGACTAGATAGACCTAGGGCATACTCGTTTTCCGGAAAACTTCATGTTGAAGGCTTCTAGAGCACGTCAATTGGTCTTAACTGTCTGTATGAACTGAGTCTTTGTCATGTCGCAAATGGCGTTTCGGTAGTGGTGGTATGCCTTATTGGTTTCAGCCAGTCCACAACAAAGCCGAATGAATATATCATTAAATCGGAGTTGCTCCATTTGAAGTGGATTCATCTTGAAACTGAATACCAAGAGAGAAAGCACTATTGACATTCCGGTCGGATGCACAGTCAGAATTATAAAAAAGACTGGAAAGAAGTCACAGGTGCTGAGAAAATAGGACGGGTACAGCTTCCGATTGAAGGACTGAGTGTTGAATAGGAAAAAGTGTCTGTTCAATAACCATATTCTTCTTTTTTAAATCATTCTTAATCTACTTAATTAAACCGACAAGTTGCAAATTCTTGAATTTCTTCCTAGCTTTGTATTCGTTTGTTTTTAACAGGAGTACTTACGTGAAGAATATGAAAAACATAGGAAGGATAGTATTACCAATCATTATTTTGTTATTGACTGTGCGGATAAATGCCGTTCCGGTCAAAGCATTTGATATGATAATAAGAAATCTTCCTAATTCGGAACAGTTGCCGACCAAAGAATTGCTTTGTATCTTCCAGGATTCGGAAGGATATATGTGGTATGGTACTGAGGGGGGAGGCTTGTGCCGTGATGATGGGTATACAGTGAAAGTATTCCGTTCTGATTTCAAGAATCCGGGAGTCTTGGAAAACAACAGTGTGACGTGTATTACTGAAGACAGTGAAGGGAAAATATGGTTTGGAACGAAGCGTGGTGTCTATATTTTGTCAAAAACAGATTATGAGATAAGGACACTTGCTGATGAAACGATAAAGAGTTGGACTATAACTACAATGACAGCGACGTCTGATGGTATGATCTGGATTTCGACTAACAGGCACTTGTTTCGATACAATGCGTTAGGGGAAAGAACTGGAAAATACATTCTTACATGGAAAGGACAGGAGAATACCGTCAATTCTATTTATGAGGATAAGAAAAAGAAAGTTTGGGTAACTCAAACAAAAGGTGGGCTTTTTTGCTATGATAAGGTAAAGGACTCTTTTATTTCATATCCTTGGCCCTATGAAGAGTATCCCACAAGCATGACGGAAGATCATAACACCCCGTATTATTGGGTTACTACTTGGGGAAAAGGTATTGTACGTTTTGATCCCAAGGCACAGGATACAGACAAAATGTTTGGATTGCAAACAGTGGATAATGCGTCTTCTAACTCCGATACCCGAAAGCTTCATCATATCATACAAGATTCTGTTAAGGGATATTTGTGGGTGACTGCGGCAGATAACTTATATGCCTATAAAATAACGGACGATGCATCTTTGGATAAGGTAGATCTCTCTCGTTTATTATCAGCTGACAGGAAAATCCTCACAAAGATTCTTTCCGATCAATCCGGAAACTTATGGGTGACAGGTTATTATCCTTCTTCTTTCATTATTTCTTTTCTTCCTAATGAAGTGCTTCCTTTGTCTATGGAAGGGGTAAAGCAAAATTTGGGGGTAATCGCGTCTCCTATGCAGTTTTCTCAAGAGAAAAATTATTATTGGATCAGGCAAAAGAAATTGGGACTATATGCTTATGATCCCCAGAGAGATCGTATATCTGTTGTTGAGAATGACAGGGAGCTCTCTTTTTTCTTTGAGAGGCCATCGGACAGAGAGGGGCTCTATATGGTAAGGGATCATTCGGTAATTTTAATTCGGTATAAGGAGAACCGGCTTTTTGAATCCATCGTATGTGCCATACCCATTAAACAAGGTGAGCGTATCCGTGCTTTGCATGATGACCACCATGGAAATCTTTGGATAGGGACTACTTACCATTTATTTCGGTATAGCTTGGAGGAAGACCGATTGACTACAGTCTGTGATGATGTTAGTTTTATAAATGCTATCGTTTCGTCTAATGAAGGAGTTGTTTATTTTGCAACTGAAAGTAGAGGGTTGTGGAGAATTTCCGGAGAAAGCCGGTTGCAAATAAAGGATACTGGAGAAAATTATTCGGTATTGACTGTCGCTCCGGACAACAATCTTTGGGTGGGTACTAAACAGGGTAACGTGTATAGTTATTCTTTGGATACGAATGATTTTATTTCCCGGACAAAAGATTGTGGATTGACAGGGGATGCTGTTTTGGATATAAAGTCGGATGACAATGGGAATCTTTGGATTCTTACATCACAGCGGGTGATGGTCTATCATCCCGGAACACATATCTTTAATATGATGTCTTGTACTGATTCTTGGATAAATTTGGAAGATTTCCAATCATTGTATAAAGGCCCTCGGGGAGAAATGAGCGTGGGTGGACGAGGTGGAATTGTGACTTTTCCTCACTATAACGAAAAAAAGAGGAGGATACCTGAGCCCGTGGTGCGTTTGACATCCATCAAAATGAATAACCTCTCTGAAATAGGAGTGGATAATCAAGAGAAAATAAGACTGTCCCCTCACGAGAGGAATGTGGAATTGTTTTTTTCAACTTTTGATCATTTGAATACAAATAAGGTAAGATATGCTTATCGTTATAAACAAAGAAACGATAAGTGGGTGACCTTGCCGGCAGGGAAAAATAGTATCGGCTTGTCTGATTTGTCAAAGGGGGAATTTGAACTGGAAGTTCGTGCTACAGATGAAAACGGACTGTGGAGTAAGAGTACATTGACGGTTATGATCCAGTGTCTGCCTGCTTGGTATGAAACAGGTTGGGCGTATTTGTTTTATGTACTTGTTGTTTTATCGGTTGTTTGGGGATTGGGCCGGATGTATATGAAATTACGGAAGCCCATTGTTGCACAGACTGTTCTGCCACTGGAACAAAATCCGGAGCAAAGGCATGAGATAGATCCATTGCCGAAAGAAGGAAAAGTAGAAGCGAATTCTATTTCAGCATCTGATGAGCAATTAATAAAAAAGGCATTGGACATGGTTGAGAAGAACCTTAGTAATCCTGAATATTCCATAGAAGATTTAAGTAGGGATATGTGCATGAGTCGTGCCACTCTTTACCGGAAGATTACATCTATCACCGGAAGTTCGCCTTCTGATTTTGTGAAGAATGTACGTCTTCGTAAAGCTGCGGAATTATTGAAAGAGGGAGGTCTTTCCATTGCTGAGATAGCTGATAAGGTTGGTTTTAATACACCTAGTTATTTCACAAAATCATTCAAGAAACTGTTTGGGGTATTGCCTACACAATATAAATAAGCTTATAACGGGCTCTGTCGTTTTATTTTGCAACATTTGTTCCATATCTTGCAACGTGTGAACGGTTTGTATCGAAGAGTGTTTTCTACTTTTACAACCTATAAAGAATATGAACCAATAATTAATTAAAAACGATTTGTTGGATATGAAATGTATTTTGTTGTTTTTATCGTTAGTCTGCTCGTTGAGTGTGAGCGCACAGTATTGTTCAGAAGTATGGTCTCCCGACAATGGGGACGGTACCTATACCAATCCTGTGATAAATGCTGATTATAGTGATCCCGATGTGGTAGCTGTAGGCGATGATTATTATCTTACAGCCAGTTCTTTTAACTGTATGCCCGGGCTACCTATTTTACACAGTAAAGACCTTGTTAATTGGGAGATAATAGGTCACGCCTTGCGTAGCCAGTTTCCTGATTCTGTGCGCACACAACATGGTATGGGTGTATATGCTCCGAGTATAAGATATCATTCAGGCGAATTCTATATCTATTGGGGAGATCCCGATCGGGGTATTTTTATGGTGAAAACCAAAGATCCTGCAGGTGAATGGGAAAAACCGGTGATGGTGGTTGAAGGTCTCGGGTATATCGATACGACTCCGTTGTGGGATGAGGATGGTCGTTGTTATCTTGTCAATGGATGGGCTAACAGTCGTATAGGTTTTAATGGTGTGCTTACTGTACGTGAATTGTCTGCTGATGGCACACGCGCCATAGGTGAGCCATGTATTGTATTCGATGGTGATGCTACAGGCAATGTTACTACCGAAGGGCCTAAGTTTTATAAGCGTGACGGCTGGTATTGGATTCTTTGTCCTGCCGGTGGTGTAGCTGGAGGCTGGCAATTGGCTATGCGCAGTAAATCGCCTTATGGTCCATATGAATGGAAACGTGTATTGGAACGCGGAAAAACCACGATGAATGGACCTCATCAAGGTGGATGGATACATACAAAATATAGTGAAGACTGGTTTATACATTTTTAGGATAAAGGTCCTTATGGCCGCGTGTGTCATTTACAACCTGTCGATTGGAGTAGTGGATGGCCTGTTATGGGGAATGCTGGTGAGCCTTACTGGAAATTCCGTAAGCCGAAATCAGATAGTAAGACTATAGTTAATCCTGTGGAGACTGATGAGTTTGATTCATCAAAACTTGGTATGCAGTGGCAATGGCAAAATGATTATAAAGAAAGTTACGGTCAAGCTACAAGTATGGGGTTTTTCCGCCTGTTTACGTATGCATTACCTGAGCTTGGAGATGTCAGTAATCTGTGGTATGTACCGAATATGCTATTACAGAAAATACCGGCTGATGAATTTACAGCTACCACAAAGCTGAGTTTTTGTTCGCGTAATTCAGACCAGTATGTTGGTCTTGTCTGTATGTCGGCCGAATATTCGTCTGTGGGTCTGCAACGTACCGAGGACGGTTACGAGTTACAGATACGCCATAATCCGAATGCCATGCGTACTCACTTGACTGATGAGGTGTTAACTGTGGATACCTTGAAACCCACACAAAAAGGAACTCCACGTAAGGGACGTCCTGCGGAGATGCATATAAAGGATGTGTACCTACGCATGAGTATAAAAGACAGCAAGGTGAACTATGCCTACAGCATTGATGGAAAGAAATGGAAGAAGGCTGGTGGCGAGTATGCTATGGGCAAAGGACGTTGGATAGGTTCAAAAATAGGATTTTTTGCCGTTGATCCAAATAAGACCGGTCGCAAAGGATTTATTGATATCGACTGGTTCAGGATTTCCCGATAGCTACTCTGTAGTCGTATCTTGCAACGTTTGTTCCACATCTTGAAACGTGGGAGCGGTTTGTATCAAGGTGGATTTTCTACATTTGCTGTTGATAAATCAATGAATAATACCATGAACAGACAGAATTTACTTATTTTATTATGTATGCTTTTGCTTTTTCCCGTATCCGGACAGAGCAATAACCGTGAGAAATATAATTTCAACCCTGGATGGTTGCTTTATATCGGAGATACGCCGGGGGCGGAAAGAACGGATTTTTCCGATGAAAACTGGAAAAAAATTACTTTGCCCCGGGCTTTTAATGAAGATGAGGCATTTAAAGTACATATATGGGGAATGACGGATACTATAGCCTGGTATAGAAAACATTTCAGGCTCCCTAAGACTGCAAAAGGGAAGAAGGTCTTTATTGAGTTTGAGGGAGTACGGCAGGCGGCGGATTTCTATTTGAACGGCAAGCATATAGGATTGCATGAAAATGGGGTGATGGCGGTAGGCTTTGATCTGACTCCGTTTCTGAATTTTGGTGGAGAGAATGTGATTGCTCTCCGAACAGACAATGACTGGAGGTATAAGGAGCGTTCGACTGGAAGTTTGTTCCAGTGGAATGATAGAAATTTCAATGCCAATTATGGAGGAGTACCTAAAAATGTATGGTTGCACATTACTGATAAATTATACCAGACCTTGCCTCTATACAGTAATTTACAGACTACAGGGACTTACATCTATGCATCCGATATTAAGGTAAAGACCCGTGAGGCGGTTGTTCATGCAGAGTCACAGGTGCGGAATGAGTATGGCAAGTCCGTTCATGTGGATTATGAGGTGAGCATTTATGATTATGATGGAAAAAGGGTCAGTACATTCCGGGGACAACCGACGACAATGCAGTCCGGAGAAACAGTTGTATTGAAAGCTTCTGCACCGTTAAAAGATCTTCATTTTTGGAGTTGGGGCTATGGCTATTTATATGATGTGAAGACTACCCTGTTGGTGAATGGCCGTCCAGTGGATGAAGTTGTTACTAGGACAGGTTTCCGCAAGACTCGTTTTGGAGAAGGAAAAGTGTGGCTCAATGACCGTGTGTTGCAGTTGAAGGGATATGCGCAACGGTCCAGTAATGAATGGCCGGGAGTAGGAATGTCTGTACCGCCTTGGATGAGTGACTACTCTAACGGATTAATGATTGAGCATAATGCCAATCTTTTTCGGTGGATGCATGTCACTCCCTGGAAACAGGATGTGGAATCTTGTGACCGTGTGGGGGTGATACAGATGTTGCCTGCAGGAGATGCGGAAAAAGATGCGACCGGCAGACGTTGGGAACAACGGAAAGAGTTGATGAGGGATGTCATTATTTATATGCGTAATAATCCAAGTATTTTATTTTATGAATCGGGAAATGAATCAATCAGCCGTGAGCACATGGTTGAGATGATTGCCATACGGGATCAGTATGATCCGTACGGAGGAAGGGCGATAGGTTCCCGGGAGATGCTGGATATTCGTGAGGCTGAATATGGTGGTGAAATGCTTTATGTGAATAAAAGTGAACATCATCCTATGATTCAGACTGAATATTGTCGTGATGAGGGGTTGCGTAAATATTGGGACGAATATAGTTATCCGTTTCATAAACAGGGAGATGGTCCTTTGCACAAAGGACAGGATGCCGGAGCATATAATCAGAATCAGGACAGGCTGGCTGTGGAGTTTGTCCGACGTTGGTATGATTTGTGGCGTGAGCGTCCCGGAACAGGCCGGCGTGTCAATTCAGGAGGTGCGAAGATTGTGTTTTCCGATACGCAGACTTATGGACGTGGTGCCGAGAATTATCGCCGGAGCGGTGTGGTGGATCCGTTGAGAATCCCTAAGGATGGCTTCTTTGCACACAAGGTAATGTGGGACGGATGGGTGGATGTGGAAAACTATCATACTCATATTATTGGTCATTGGAATTATACTCCGGATGTGAGAAAACCTGTTTATGTGGTTTCATCGGGAGATGCAGTGGAACTGTTTGTAAATGGAAAATCCAAAGGTTTCGGCAGACAGGATTATCGGTTCTTGTTTACTTTTGATTCTGTGCAATGGGAGAAAGGGACGATTGAAGCCATATCTTACGATGAACAGCATAAAGAATTGAGCCGTCATTCTCTTCAAACCGTTGGAGAGCCTGAACGGTTAAAACTGACCTTGATGCATAGTCCGCAAGGCGTCTTTGCCGACGGCGCTGATATAGCTATGGTGCAGGTGGAAGTGGTGGATGGCAATGGAGAACGATGCCCGTTAGCTAATCATAAGATAAAGTTTGATTTACAAGGCCCGGCTGAATGGAGAGGAGGAATAGCACAGGCGGCAGATAATTATGTGTTGGCAAAAGAACTTCCTGTGGAATGTGGTATAACACGAGTGATGATCCGCTCGACAACGCAACCGGGAAATGTGGTGCTGAAGGTGGCTGCGGAAGGGTTGGCTTCAGAAGAAATAGCTTTCAGTACGCAGCCGGTAGAAGTTAAAAATGGCTTAAGTACCTTTTTCCCATCCGTTGGGTTGCCCAGCCGCTTTGACCGTGGTGAAACTCCGTCCTCGCCCTCTTATAAAGAAACCAAAGTTGATGTCAGAGTGGCTGATGTTACAGCCGGAACAAATCAAAGGGATGCAGGGAAAAGTTTTGATGACAACGAATTGAGCGAGTGGAAAAATGATGGCAGGTTGAACACCGCCTGGATTACATATAAATTGGAAAGGCGTGCGGAAATAGATGATATCTGTATCAAACTGACCGGATGGAGGCAGCGTTCTTATCCGCTTGAAGTATATGCCGGAGAACACTTGATTTGGAGCGGGAACACGGAGAAAAGTTTGGGATATGTTCATTTGATGATTGACCGTCCGGTACGTTCTGATGAGATAACCATCCGTTTGAAGGGGGCTACTCAGGATTCCGATGCATTCGGCCAAATCATAGAAGTTGTGGAACCCAAGGCCGGAGAGCTTGATCTTTTCAAAGCTGAAGGAGGCAAGAAGGTACACAATGAACTCCGGATAGTTGAGGTGGAATTTTTAGAAACTTTGAATCAGTAATTTCAGAAATTAAGAAAATACGTCTATATTTACATCAATTATAAAATATCTTTTTATGAAAAATATATTCATAGGGTTGATAGCTGTTTGGGGGCTTTTTCTCGTTTCATGTGAAACAAGGGAGCCCATGGCTGAAGTAATAGAAAGAGGGCTGGAGGTTTCCAAACGGCAAGCTGTCTTTTTAGCGAAGGAAGTGGAAAATCAGAAAGGAAGGCTTCCACGGACTTATGAGGGTGGTGAACTGAAAACATCCGATTACCGGGCATGGATTTCCGGTTTTTTCCCGGGAGTGTTATGGTATTTGTATGAGAATACGCCTACGGATGAACTGAAAAGATATGCGGAACTATATACAGAACGGGTGGAGTCTGCCAAGGATATGACCACCACCCATGATTTAGGGTTTATGTTATATTGTAGCTTCGGAAACGGATATCGGTTGGCAAAGAATCCTTATTATTTAGAGGTGATGACTGTAGGAGCGGAATCCTTGACAACTCGTTATGATGAGCGGGTAAAAGCTATCAAATCGTGGAATTCAAATGAAAAATGGCAGTTTCCCGTCATTATTGATAATATGATGAATCTGGAATTTTTGTTTTTTCTTGCTAAGACAACGGGGGAAAAACGTTTGATGAATATGGCTGACAGTCATGCACAGACCACTCTTCGACATCATTTTAGAGATGATTATAGTTGTTATCATGTAGTTTCTTATGATACGCTTTCCGGACAACCACATTTTAAAGGTACTCATCAGGGGTACGCCGACAATTCGGCATGGGCCAGAGGACAGGCATGGGCACTGTATGGCTATACCATGATGTACAGGGAGACCGGAAAGACCGAATATTTGGAACAGGCGCGGAAAGTAGCTTCTTATATTAAGAATCATCCCAATTTGCCGGACGATAAAATACCTTATTGGGATTTTGACGCACCGGATATTCCTGCTGCTCCCCGGGATGCATCCGCCGCTGCTGTTATGGCATCGGGACTTATTGAACTGAGTCAGCTGGATAAAAGTAAGGAAGGAGCGGATTGGCTGGAGCTGGCAGAAATGCAGATTCGTTCTTTGTCCTCTCCGGAGTACCTTGCCGAACCGGAAACCAACGGAGGTTTTATCTTGAAGCATAGTGTGGGAAATTATAATAAGAATTCGGAAGTAGATGTTCCCCTGTCTTATGCAGATTATTATTATGTCGAGGCTTTGTTACGCTTAAAAAAACTACAGAATGAGAACTAGGAATTGTTTGTTGATTGCTTTTTGTTTTATTTTTTTGTGTGGAAAACTGTATGCTCAGCCCACAGGTAGTGAGGACCGTATGTACTGGGTGCAGACTTTAACAAGGATTGCTGATCCTGTGTTGGTCAATCTCAGTCAGGGCACGTTGAAAAAGAATATGCCGTTTGAGTCACTGTCTGATGAACCTTTACGTAGAAGTGTTTCCTATCTGGAAGCGGTAGGAAGAACCGTTTGCGGTATTGCTCCTTGGCTGGAACTGGGACCTGATGATACTCAGGAAGGAAAGTTAAGAGAAAGGTATATTCAACTGGTGGTTAAAGGACTGAAACAGGCTGTCGATCCGCAATCAGCTGATTATTTGATGTTTGATAACCGTCATTCCCAGCCCTTGGTAGATGCGGCTTTTCTTGTACAAGGTTTGTTGAGAGCTCCCAGACAACTTTGGGGAAATCTGGATGTGGATATTCAAAAAAAACTGGTGTATGAGTTGAAAAGAACGCGTGGCATAAAGCCTAATGAGAGTAATTGGTTGCTTTTCGCTTCGATGGTAGAAGCGGCCTTGTTGGAATTTACGGGGGAATATGATAGTCAGAGATTATATTATGGTGTAAACCGTTTCATTGATGAATGGTATAAAGGAGATGCCTGGTATGGAGATGGGGCAGAATTGCATCTGGATTATTATAACAGTTTGGTCATCCATCCGATGTTGACGGATGTATTGTATGTCATGAAAAAGCATGGATTGGAGCGTGCTGAGTTCTTGGAACGCCAATTGGTTCGTCAACAACGAATGGTTGCCCAGCTTGAACGGATGATCTCTCCGGAAGCCACTTATCCTGTAGTGGGCCGTTCTATCGTGTATCGTTTTGGCGCTTTTCATGCGCTTTCTCAAATTGCTTTGTTGGACAAGATTCCTCAGCCTCTTTCCAAAGGACAGATCCGTTCTGCTCTGACAGCTGTTATGCAGAGGCAGATATCTATGCCCGGTACTTTTGATGAAAACGGGTGGCTGAAAATTGGCTTTTCAGGCAGTCAGATAAATATGTCCGAACCTTATATAAATACAGGCAGTCTGTATATGTGTACAGCGGTCTTTTTGCCATTGGGACTTCCGGCAAATCATCCTTTCTGGACTGAGCCTTATAGTGAATGGACTAACCTGAAGGCATGGAAAGGTGTTGATGTAGGGGCGGATAAGGCTTTGAGAAAAGGTTAGGTGTCTATGAAAAGAAAAGTAACTTAACTTATTTACCCGGGTAAGTCAACTTAAATGCCGAAGTAACTTAACTTACTTGGTCTATGAAGATAGCTTACTTTTCATTGGCTGGTTTGCCTGATTTTAAAGAGCATGGAGATTTTTCCATATTAAAGGAAAAATCTCCATGCTTTATGTTTGTAAGTCAATAGAATAGCTATTGTGTAATATGGAATCCCCCTCTACTTTTGCATGGAATAAATTGCGGAACTTTAATTGGCAGATCATAAACAAAACACTAAAATATTATACTTTATGAATTTACGTACTATTTTTATTTCATCGTTTCTGTCATTGAGCAGCCTGGGGGTGTTGGCTCAGGAACGGATTAATTTAAGCGGTACATGGCAATTTGCATTTGCCGCTAATCAAAAGGAGGCGGACCGTTTGGAAAGGTTTTATACGTCTGATTTTGCTAAAAGCAAATTTAAGTCAACTCCTGTTCCATCCAATTGGGCCTTGTTGGGATATGAAGAACCGGTTTATCGAGGATTCAAGGATAATCAAGCCGGTGAGGGATTTTATGTGAGGGAGTTTACAATTCCTCAGGATTGGAAAGACAAACGTATCTTGTTGCATTTCGGTGGTGTATGGTCATCGGCTGAAGTTTGGCTCAACGGGAACGAACTGGGGCGTCATGATTGCGGATATACTTCTTTTGCTTTTGATGTGACGAATAAGCTGAAAGTGGATGAGCCTAACAAACTGGCTGTCAGGGTAAGGCAGATCACCCGTGAGTATAAGTTTGATGTTTGTGATGACTGGACTTGGGGAGGTATTTATAGAGATGTAACTTTGGAGGCTATGCCGGCTAAACGATGGATTGATGATGTGGTGGTGCAGACAACTTTTGACCATTTGTTTCAAGATGCGAATCTGGACATACGGGTGATGATCAGTGATAAGCATAAAAATACATTGCCCGGAAATTATCCTAGTCCCGGCGAGCCTTATAAGCTATGTTTCACACTCACTGACAAAGAAGGCAAAGAGGTGGCACAAAGACAAATGGCTATACCTGCCCATGTTTCGACAGATCGGGAGATTTGTTTGAGCTTGCCGGTTGAGGCTCCGCACCAGTGGACTGCCGAAACTCCTTATTTGTATAGCCTGAAAGTGGAACTTTTAGAAAAAGAGGCAGTAACACATACACGTATGGAACGTGTTGGTTTCCGTCAGATTTCCACTGATGGAGGAGTCTTCAGAATTAATGGACAAGCAGTTAAACTTCGTGGGGTGAACAGGCATGATGAACATCCGGATGTAGGTCGTGCCACTACCCGTAAACAGTGGTTGGAGGACCTCACACTGATGAAGGCTGCCAATATCAATTATCTTCGTCTCTCACATTACACACCTGCCGAAGGGTTTATTGAACTATGTGATTCAATGGGAATGTATGTGGGTAATGAAGTGACGCTAGGGGGAGCCGGGGATTTGATGTATGATCCTTCATTCTCGGGGGCGGTTCTGCAACGTTCGTATGAAACGATTGTCCGGGATATAAACAAGCCGTCTATTATTTATTGGTCAATAGGTAACGAAGATCCTTTGACCTCTCTGCACATGGTTTCTGTAAAATTGGTCAAGGCACTTGATCCCACCCGTCCGGTACTGTTGCCTTGGCGTCCTGAAGAATGGCTTCCTAAAGAAGTGGATATTCTTGCTCCTCATTATTGGAACCCGCAGGAATATGACCGGCTTGCCGGACATTCCGGACGTCCTGTTATTTCGACTGAATATACACATGCTTATGGCAATGATGCGTTTGGAGGGTTGGAAGCACGTTGGAAGGCATTAACTAAACATCCTGCCGGAGCCGGAGCAGCTGTATGGATGTGGGCGGATCAAGGGGTTAAGACTCCTGTCCGAAAGAAAGAGAAAGATTTGAGTGAAGATGAATACTTAAGAATTAATACAGCCGGTTGGGATGGTATTGTGGATTCCTATCGTAATTTCACTCGTGACTATTGGGAGACGAAGGCTGTCTATGCTCCGGTTTACCCTGCTGTGGACAAAATTTCATTTGTACCCGGTCAGGATTCGGTACGTATTCCTATCCAGAATGATTTTGATTTTACGAATCTTAGTTCGGTAAAGATGGCTTGGTCTGTACGGGAAGATGAGAATGTATTATATTCGGGCACTGATTCCATGTATGGTTATCCTCATACAGTGTCGGACTTTAAATTGCCGGTAGAAAAACTAGTGACTGTTCGTCCGGGAAGAACTTATTATGTGTGGTTTATATTTACAGATGAAAAAGGAACAGAGATCACTCGCAGGGCTGTTGAACTTTGCCCTCAGACAGAACAACTGATATCTGTTCCTGTTTGTCGTGAACTTTTGGTTACTGAGGCGGATCAGGTTACCATTGAGGCTGGTGATGTTCGCTATGTGTTTAGTCCGAAGAATGGACAATTGGTGTCTGCGGAACTAAAGGGAAAGCAGTTGATAAAAGACTTGTATCCGGCTATCTGGCGTAAATTAAATCAAGGTGAGACTTCCGGATTTGGTAAAGAAAATCTTCGTAAGGCTGTCGATCTTACTCATTATACGTCATCGGTAACAGCATGGAAGGTGGAGAAGACGCCAACCAATGCGGTTATCCGTACTACTGTGGATTATAGGGTGGATCAGGAGAATCGTTTTACAGTGACTTATCGTTATTCAATAGGAGTGGATGGACGCTTGAACGTTTATTATCAGATTCTTACTAAGGTAGCTGTACCTTGGTTGCCTATTGTTGGTATGTCCATGCAGTCTGTATCCGGGCTTGATCAGGTACATTGGTTGGGATTGGGCCCGTATGATGCTTATCCTAATAAGCAAGCTGCTCCTATATTGGGTGTATGGGGAGGAACTGCGGGAAGTCCGGATGTGACGGGAATAAAAGCGATGCGCTGGATGGAACGTTCCGGATCTGAAGGAACCATACATGTTTCGAATTCTGGTTATATGGAGAATGACGCAATGTGCCCGGAAAGAACTTATATTTTATCAGGAGTATTCGGTCGTCCGGAGAAAGGACGCCGTGCTGAAGAATCGGTTCCTCAACTTCGTACAGATACAGGAAAGCCGTTTGTAGGCGAGTTCAGTATTATGTTGAAGGCAGTTCGCTAGATTGTTTTCTTGAATGGGTGGAAGATTTTCCATGAATGAAGCCAAAAGTCCATAAATTATCACTGTATATAGGTAATGCAGTATTGTAGGAAAAGAAGTGACTTTATACGTTTGTACATGGCAAAGATATCTGAAGCCGGTAAAATAAAAGCATGCTAAATGATATTGATTACAAAACTTTAATTCGTTAATAATGAAAAACAACAGGAAACAAAGAGGCGCTTATAATGAAGTGTCTTTTAGAATGGTATTTTTATTAGTCTTTTTAATGACTACTGTTACCGGATTTGCACAAAATAAGACGGTATCGGGTATTGTAGTGGACAAGGCAGGTGAGGCTGTAATTGGTGCCAGTGTATTGGTTAAAGGGACCTCAAATGGTACTATTACTGATTTTGATGGAAAGTTTACTCTCTCTAATGTTCCCGAAAAAGGGATTATTACTATAACCTATATTGGATATGAGGGACAAGATATTTCGATAGCTGGAAAAAATACATTGAAAGTAATTCTGGCTGAAGATACTGAAACATTGGACGAAGTAGTGGTTGTGGGGTATGGTACACAGAAAAAAACTGATTTGACAGGTTCTGTCATGTCAGTGAAATCGGAGGATATTACTTCTGTAACAGCGAATAATCCCGTTCAAGCCTTACAGGGAAGGGTGACTGGCGTTTCGGTTGTAACGGATAGCCGTCCCGGCAAGTCACCTACCTTGCGGATTCGTGGTAATGGTTCTATCAGTGCAGGAAATGATCCCTTGTATGTAGTTGACGGATTTCCTTTGATGAATGGTTCATTAAATGAAATTAATGCTAATGATATTGCTTCAATGGAGGTGCTGAAAGATGCTTCTGCTACTGCTATTTATGGTTCCCGTGGTTCAAATGGTGTTATTATGATTACAACCAAAACAGGTGCCAAAGATTCTAAATCACTTACACTTAATGCTAATTATGGTTTTCAGATGCCGGGCAGATTGGTGGAAACAATGAATCATGAACAGTTTGTGGACTTTATTAATTCTGCTTATATGAATTCTAAAGGGATTACGATATATAATGATGAGAATCCTGCTCCTAATATACATACAGATTGGCAGAGGGAAACCATCAAGAGTAGTAGTCCTGTGCAAGACTATAGTATTTCTTTAAATGGTACTTCGGGTGATACACAGTATATGATGTCGGGTGGAGTTTATCTTCAAGATGGTTTGTTGTCTAATTATGATTATAATAAATATACTTTTCGTACTAATTTGCAGCATAAGTTTAATAACTTTATAAAGTTGGGAACACATATGCAGTATACTTATTCTGAAGGAGGGCTTGCAACAACTACTAATTATGATGGGGCATTGACCGAATTATGGCGTTATGGTTGGCCTACATTGCCTGTCTATCGGGAGGATGGAAGCTATGCAATACCTAATGATAATCCAGCCATATCCAGTTATTTTGATAGTGGTATTAAATGGAATGCAGTTAATTATTACAATGAGGTGAAAAGAGAATCTAGTGTAAGTCGTTTGTTTGGTGATATTTATGCTGAATTTCAGTTGGCTAAAGGGTTGACATTCAAAACAAATTTTGGACTTGATATAGCTAATACCAGAGATTATAATTATATAACTTCGGATTATACTTTATCCACAGGAACTGGCCAGGGTGGAAACGGATATTCTAAGAAGATAAGTAGAATAACTGAAAATATCCTTACCTATACCAATACATGGGGGAAGCACCGTCTTACAGCAACAGGGGTGTATTCATGGCAAAATTATATTTATGAGGATCTTTCTATCGATGGAAAGGGATTTGCTAACGATGAAACCGGGGCATGGGATATATCTCAAGCGAGTAGAGAAACAGTAGATTATGGTAGTGATAAATATCAAAATTCATTAGTTTCATGGACTGGTCGTGTATCTTATGCTTATAATGACAGATATCTCTTGACGGCAACTGCTAGATATGATGGCTCTTCCCGTTTTGGAGCAAATAACAAGTGGGGATTTTTCCCATCTGTTGGTTTGGCTTGGCGTGCAAGTCAAGAGGCATTTTTAATTGATAATAAATATATTACTAACTTAAAATTACGTGCCAGTTTCGGTGTAACAGGTAATCAGGAGATAGGTAATTATAAGTCATTGGCGCAATTGAATGCAGATAATTACATTTATAATGATGGAGAACTTCAAGGATATTATGAAAGTATAGGTAATCCAGACTTGAAGTGGGAGCGTGCCAATCAATTTGATATTGGTATTGATTTATCCTTATGGAATCGTTTGCACATTACTGCCGATTATTACTATCGTAAGACTTCCGATTTGCTTTATCAAGTTCCCATTCCTTCCACTTCAGGATTTTCTTCTATGCTGAGTAATGTTGGTTCCGTATTGAATAAAGGATATGAACTTTCAATTACAGGGAATATTGTTAATACAAATGATTTTAAGATAGATGCTACTATCAATCTTAGTCGTAATATTAATAAAGTGAAGGAACTTTATAATAATGTGGAATCTATTACACTTAGTTCCGGATTAGGGCTTAGCCGCTATTTAAAAGTTGGAGAATCTCTTAATTCCCGTTATGCTCTTCTTTCTGATGGCATTATCCGTACAGAGGAACAATTGAAAAAATATCGGAAAATTGAAGGTACGGCCAAATTGGGAGATGAAATGTATAAGGACTTGGATGGTGATAATCAGATAACTGCGAAAGACCAAGTAAACATAGGCACTACAGATCCTAAACTTATTTATGGTATAGGTTTGAATGTACAATACAAGAAGTTTAGTTTGAATATATTAGGAAATGGTGCCCATGATTTTGTCGGTGGTACGTCTTATTTGCAAATAGCAGAGAACCAGATAAATTCTAGCGTGATTTGTATGCCTTCGTTATATGCTTATGAGCGAATGTGGAGTGAATCTAATCCGTCAGGAACCTATCCTGCACCGGGAGCTTCCAATGTTCATGAAAGTGATCGTATAAATTCCGGATGGAACTATTTCGTGGTAAAAAGTATAGCCTTAAGTTATGATTTTGGTAAGAATCCTATTAAAGGGATTAAAGGTATCAAAAGTTTGAGTGCAACAGTGAATTTTCAGAACTTCATCACTTTCTCTAATCAGCGCGGCTATAATCCGGAAAATGGTGATATTAAATATCCATGGGTGAAAATTGTGAATATTGGAGTTAATGCGAAATTTTAATTAATAAATAATAAATGAATATGAAATCAATATATTTACGCAAAAAAATGTTGGTTGCGTGTAGGCGGCCTGTTGTTGCAACTCTGCTTGTGATTGTTGCTCTGTTTTCTAGCTGTACGGGTTTGACTGAGTCACCTTATACTTTTGTTGATCCAGGTAATTATTATAAGTCGGAAGAAGAATTGGAAAGTGCCTTGAACTCAGTTTATGCTGATTTTCGTAATTTTGCTAGTAATTATAAAACTTTGATGATTTTGGAACTTGTGACGGAACATGCCATGCCGGCTCATGCTTCTAAGGATGGAGTTATATCATTCAATTGTTGGCAAGGGGTAAATCAAGCTACTACCTACAACATTCAGATATGGGATAGTGGATATGAGATGATTAACCGATGTAATGTGGTTCTTGGGCGTGGTGATGGAGTGAACATGTCCGATGAAAAAAGAAATCAAATCTATGGACAGGCTCGTTTCTTTCGTGCATATACTATGTTTGTTTTGCTTCGTCTTTATGGGGGACTTGCTATACCAGAATCTTATACTGTCGGATTGGATGGTCTTGAAATTCCTCGGAAGACAGTAGATGAGACTTATGATTTTATTATTCAAGACCTGGAATATTGCATTGCAAATTTACCGACGCGTTCACAGTGGGGAAGCGGTTCTTATTATAAGGCAAGTAAAGGGGCTGCCCAGGCGTTGTTGGGTGATGTCTATTTGACTAGAGGTTGCATGGATAATAATAATACGGTTTATTTTCAAGAAGCTAAAAAACAATTGGGGGATGTGATTAATTCTGGTGAATATGAACTATTACCTGATTATAAATCTTTGTGGTATTGGTTTGTGGAGGAGGCTTCTAAAAATACGAAAGAGTCTTTGTTGGAGGTCCAATTCGGACCTACTCAAGTGAGTTCGTTGCATTGTAATTTTGGAATAAATGTTACAGATGAAAGTTTAGGAGGTAAAATGTATCATCGTTCGGCAATTTCACATAAGGATTATCTTTCTTATCAAGACGATGATGTGCGTAAGCAATGTTTTCTAACAGAATATACCATAACTGGTACAGATACCCGTCGTTATTTTGAACCTGAATATAAAGGCTTTTCAGGTAAAGGCGAAGGTAAATGGCCATCATCTGCTCCAGGAAATATGAAATTTTATGATCGGACTAAGTCTTGCTATGAAACAGGAGGTTCGAAAGCAAATTTAATTGCAATCCGTTATTCAGATATACTATTGAATTATGCTGAAGTGGAAAATTATCTGAATGGTCCTACGTCTGATGCGTATGAGAAGTTAAATAAAGTACATCAGCGTTCCTTATCGATTCCTGTAACACCGGGACTCTCAAAAGAGGAGTTTGATGATGCAATCTATCAGGAACGTACATGGGAGTTGGTTGGTGAAGGTTATTTATATTTTGACGAATTACGTACAGATCGTTTGGGAAAAAACGTTTATGAATATAAAACCTATATGTATGAGAATGGGTATTTTAATTGCCAAAAATTACAGTTCGTGCCCCAAAAAACATTTTTATGGAAGATTCCTCAAACGTCTTTGGATTCTAATCCTGCATTAGAGCAAAATCCGGATAACATATCGGATCCAAGATATCCGCTTAAATAGATTTTTAAGGTATTAAGTTAAACTAAGGTGAGCAATGTATGTGATAACGATTGTCTGTGATAGATAGTCGTTGTCTTTTTAAAGAGTAATATTGTTGTGGTGAACTATAATATTTAATTTTTTTCTATTCTAATGGTTTCTTAGAGCATTGTTGTGAATTAATTTGTGAAAATAAATAAAAATAGAAACAATGAATAAAAGACAAACTATAAAAGTGTTAAGGAGGATTGTAATGGGTAGTATCCTTACACTAGGATATTCTGCATGTTCTCCATTTCGTCCGGATGTAGCAGACTCGGCAACCATCAAAGAAGCGTGGGATGAATTTTCCAATCCGGCAGATTCTGCACGTACTAAGGTTTGGTGGTTTCATGGTGAGACAGAAACGACTCGTGAAGGAATTACTGCAGATTTGGAGGCATATAAGCGTGCCGGTGTAGGAGGAGTGGTTTATTACGATCAGGTGCATGGAAAAGGAGAGCATGCACTACCCGCTTTTTCTGTTGAATGGTGGGAAATGTTGAAGTTTGCAGCATCTGAGGCAAAGCGTGTCGGACTTTCTTTTGAAATAAATCTTTCGAATGGATATGTGGCGGGAGGACCTTGGATTACAAAAGCTTTAAGTATGCAACGTCTGACAGCAAGTGATACTATTATTAGAGGAAAACAACAGTTTGCTGCGGTATTACCAGCACCGGGTGATGATGAGTTTTGGGATATTGCAGTATTGGCGTTTCCTGTTCCTCAAAATCAATGGATGACAAATAATAGTCAGCGTCCAAAGGTAACATGTAATTTGCCGGGAGTTTCCGCTGAAGATTTCTTTTGTAAAAAAAGCAGATTGACGACTATACCTCCCCAGCAACCTGGCAAGTCTGTTTATATAAATCTGGATTTTGAAACTTCTTTCACAGCTCGTTCTATTACTTATCGGGTAAGCAAGCGGAGTAAGGCATCTACCGGTGCCATGAATGTTCCGGGAGCTCCTGCTGATGAATTTTATGGATCGAGTTATGTAAAACAGCCACCTTTGGGGCAGTTGGAGGTTTCGGATGACGGCATAAATTATAGTAAGGTGTGCGATTTAAAACCCATTTATCAAGCTGCTGCTTCTCGATGGGATCAGAAAACAGTTTCTTTTCCGGCAGTGACCGGACGGTACTTTCGTTTGAATTTACATGATTGGTGTCTTGCCGGAGATCAACGTCCTGAAATGGCTTTGGGCAATGTCACATTATCGTCTCGTGCCCGTATAGACCAGTGGGAAGAGCGTGCGGGCTTTTATTCCGAATATATTTTGAAAAACCTGACTCCGGCTTATACGGATGAGGAGATTATTGATCTGAAAACTATTGTTGACTTAACTTCAAAGATGGGAACGGACGGAAGATTGGAATGGGATGTTCCTGAAGGTGATTGGGTGATTATGCGCTTTGCACATGAGTCAACAGGTGGGCCGTCTAAGCATGGCCGTGCGAACTTGAAAGGTTTGGAGTGTGATAAGATGTCTGTAGAAGCAGTGACTACACAATGGAATAATTATGCTGCGAGGATGATTGATACGCTTTCCGCTATCAATGTGAAGCCTGATGGAGTAATTATGGATAGTCATGAAGCGGGGGCTCAGAATTGGACTCCGGGATTTGAACAAGAATTCCTGCGTCGTAAGGGGTATGATCTTTTTTCATATCTACCTGCCATGATGGGATATATTGTGGGCTCGGTTACTGAGACTGATGCTTTCCTTTATGACTTGCGTCGTACTGTTGCTGATGTTATTTCTGATAATTATTTTGGAACTCTCCAGACCTTATGTAATAAGGCTGGTGTGGATTTTACAGCACAGGCAACTGGTAACGGGCTAAGTCTTGTGGCTGATAATCTGCAAGCGAAAGGACGTGTTCAGAAACCGCAAGGAGAATTTTGGGCAAAGCATATACATGGCAGTTATGATATAAAGGAAGCTTCTTCGGCAGCGCATATTTATGGAAAACGTATTGCTTCGGCTGAGGCATATACTGATGCTAAGTTCAGCCAATCTTTGGCAGAATTAAAGAATCTTGCTGATTTTGCTTATGCGGCTCAGGTTAATGAATTTGTTGTGTGTGCTTCTGCTTATCAGCCTTGGTTGGATAAATATCCCGGCAGTACAGGAGGAGGACGTCACTATTGTCTGAATCGGAATAATACTTATTGGGAGTATAGCCGTCCTTTTTGGGATTATCAGGCGCGTTGTGCCGGATTGATGCGGAAAGGAATGCCTGTGGTGGATCTTTGTATTTATGTAGGACAAAATCCACCGGTGAAACTGCTGACTTATCGCCTTCCCGAAATACCGGAAGGTTATGATTGGGATGTGTGCACATCAGAAGCTTTGACAACTCGTATGTCTACTCATGGAAGCAAGATTGCATTACCTGATGGCATGTGCTATAAAATGTTGGTTGTGCAGCGTAATAATGATATGCCTTTACACGTATTGCGTCATATTGCCCAGTTGATTGAACAAGGAGGAGTGGTTTATGCTCCCCGTCCCGATAGCTCTGCTTCTCTTAAAGATAAGGTGGATTCTGTTGAGTATAAAAAGATTGTTGATCAATTGTGGGGGAAGGAAGACGTTGTTTCGGGTAAACGGTCTGTAGGAAAAGGAACGCTGTATTGGGGGATGTCATTGGCGGAGGCTTTGCGTCAAGCAGGTATTCGTCCGGATATGGGTATTGTAAGCGGGAATACTCCGACAGATAAGGTCTATTTTGCTCATAGGCGTTTGGCGGATGCTGATGTTTATTTTGTTGATAATCATAGTCAGCGATCATTTAAAGATGAGGTGGTTCTGCGTACCTCTTTATCGAATGCTTCTTATTGGGATCCTGTAACTGGTAAACGATATAGGTTACAGGCTCGTTTGGTAGCGGAAGGATTACATGTTAACATTACATTGCTTCCCGGTGAATCGGGTTTCATTGTGGTTTCTGATGACAGTCAAGAAGAACTAATGTTGAAACCAACCCGTGAGAACGAGCGGTTGGAAGCTATAAAGGGAGATTGGCAGGTTTATTTTGATCCACGATGGGGAGGACCTGGAGAAGTGGTCTTCCCAGTGTTAACGGATTGGACGAAACATGCCGATTCAGGTATTCGCTATTATTCGGGTACAGCCGTTTATCGTAAAAAAATCAATTTAGGAAAGGCTGCGGCAAATGAAGAAATAATTCTTCGTTTTGACAGCTTGAATTCTATAGGACGGGTTTGGTTGAATGGACAAGAAGTTTCAACTGTTTGGTGTACTCCGTGGGAGGCAAATCTGACTCCTTTCGTGAAAAATGGTGAGAATAAGTTGGAAATAGAAGTCGTAAACTCGTTGATGAACAGAATGATTGGTGACGCTTCGTTGCCTGAATCCAAACGACTGACTTATTCCTATCCCGAAATAGCCAAATCGACAGACGGATTGGTTCCTTCTGGAATTACAGGTGAAGTGTGGTTGGTACGTCGCTTTTTACAATGTATTAATTAAATAATTAAGTTTATGTCATTAACAAGTATTATTTGTGGCATAGCGTTGCTGACAATAGGTGAAGTTGGGCCTCAGAATATGCCCGATACTATAGAACCTGTTGAATCACCGTTTGTTATGCCTTTGTTTGAAAGGCCTGTTTTTCCCGAATCTACCATATTGGTAAGGATGGAACAGGAAGGTATGTCCACTAAACCGATTCAGGAGGCTATTGATAGTATGAGTTGCCGAGGTGGTGGAACGGTGGTAGTTCCTCCCGGTGTATGGCGGACAGGACGCCTTATCTTGAAGAGTAATGTAAATTTGCATCTTTCGGAAGGAGCGGAATTACGTTTCAGTGGTAATATAATAGATTATCTTCCGGCTGTTTTTACACGGGATGAGGGGGTGGAGCTTTACTCTCTTGGAGCTTGTTTGTATGCTGATGGACAGGAGAATATTGCATTGACTGGAAAGGGAAAAGTAGTTGGACCGCCTACCAGTTGCGAGATATACAAGTGTAATGAAAGTATGTCTAGTGACAAGGTGATAAGAAAACCGCTTGCCGACCGTATTTATGATGGAAAGAATGGTGAAGGAGTCTTTTTGCCTAAGACATTTGCCCCTATCAATTGTAAGAATGTCTTTGTAGAAGGTGTTACATTTGAACGGGGACTGTATTGGAATATTGTACCACAATATTGTGAACATATTTTAATTCGGGGGATTACAGTGAACAGTTTCGGACATGGACGTACGGATGGTATTGATATTGATTCAAGTAATGATGTACTGATAGAATACTGTTCGCTCGATTGTCAGGACGATTGTTACACCATGAAGTCCGGGCGGGGTAAGGATGGATTGAAAGTGAATCGTCCCACTAGTAATGTCGTTATACGTAAAAGTATAGCACTGAGGGGAGCAGGCGGTATTGTGTGTGGTACTGAGATTGCCGGTGGAGTGAGAAATGTATATATGTACGATTGTGTTTTTGAGGGAACAGACCAGGCTTTCCGTTTTAAAACTCGTCGTCCACGAGGAGGTTTTGTGGAGAATATATATGTGGAACGGGTGCGGGCTAATGTGAAAAGACAGGCTTTGTATTGCGATATGCTTGGTTCTGCCCGCTGGGTAGGTGAGTTGGCACAGCGTTATCCGGCCCGTGAGATAACTCCACTTACACCGTGGTTTGCTAATATTTCCATTCACGATGTGGAGATCACCGGATGTAGCACATTGGTGGATGTGTCTGCATTACCGGAGAAGCCGGTGAAGAACTTTTTTTTCGGCAATGTCAAAGCACATTGTGATCGGATTGGCAAAATATGCGATGCCACAAAATTCTCAATGAAAGATGTAAGAATAGAGAGTTGTGATACAGTAATGCGTATTGATAATTGTGATTACGCCTCTTTCTTTGGGTTCAGCAATGTAACTACAGGTAGTTCGGTGAAGATAGAAAAAACGGGAGGAGAATGTCGCTATTTAAATGTGCAGACATATCCTCTTGTCCCAGTAAATTATCAGTCCATTCGTCCTGGTGAAGTGTGGCTTGATACTGAAGGAAAACCTATTCAGGCCCATGGGTTTCAAGTGACTTTTCGTGAAGGCAAATATTATTGGTATGGTGAGGATAAAACTCATACTCTGTTTGGTACCAATCGGATGTTTGGCGGAGTACGTTGTTACTCATCTACTGATTTTTACAATTGGAAAGATGAGGGGAGGATAATTGAACCTGCTACTGATCCACATTCACCTTTGCATCATTGTCAGAAATTGGAACGCCCACATATTCTTTATTGTGCCAAAACAGGCAGGTATGTATGCTGGCTGAAATCACAAAGTAATGATGGGCATTTTGTTATTCTAGAAGCTGAACATTTTATGGGACCCTATCATTTTGTCCGCAATCTGAAACCTAATGGCTTTGCTGTGGGGGATTTTGACATGTATGCTGATCCCGATACAGGAAAAGGTTATGTTTGGTTTGAGCGTCCTCATTGGGAGCAGATATGTGCTGAACTTTCTGATGATTATACAAATGTAAATGGCCGGTATTCAGAACATTTTGTTGGAAAGGTTCCACCGTTTACACGTGAGGCGGCAGCACATTTTGTAATGGATGGTAAACATTATATTTATACATCAGGGACAACTAGTTATACTCCCAACCCTTCGGAAGTAGCGGTATTCGATGATTATCATGGTGAATATACGGTGTTAGGGAATCCACACATAGGTGATGAGTATGCACATTCTTTTTGCTCGCAGATTACAAGTGTGATAAAGATTCCGGGAAAGGATCTTTATGTGGCTATGGCCGATCGTTGGCTACCGCATACTAATAAAACGGATATACCCAAGAAAGACTGGCAGTCTTTCTTGACCCGGTACAAGGATCACCGTCCTTATCCAAAGGATTTTGCAACTCCTAAAGTGGCCGACAGATTTTATACGCTTGTTAATCCTAATCAAGATGTATATAAGGCTACTTATGTATTTCTGCCAATTGTGGTGAAGGATGGCATACCGATGATAGAGTGGAAAGATGAATGGAAACTGGAAAACTATGAATAGATGATTTTTCTTTTGTTGATAGGGCACATCCGTTTATTTTTACTATCTTTGCTAATATGGCGTATGTCGGGAAAATGATGTACGTCATATATTTAAATGCCTGGTATGAATCTGATTGAAATTGTATGAAAACATATATTTGTCTGTTATGGGTTGTTTTTGGGTGTATAGGTTGGGAAATGCATGCATCGGTAGATGTACATCCTACTTTTATCACGACTAGTGACGGATTGGCGAATAATTCGGTACGTTATCTGTTTCAAGACAGCAAAGGGTTTATTTGGATGGGTACATTAGATGGGCTGAGCCGCTATGATGGCCATTCATTTGTGACATTCCGTCCGGAATCAGGCGATAAAATTTCTTTGGCAAATCATCATGTAAAGAAGATACAAGAAGATCGAAATGGTTTCTTATGGTTTATCACTGCTCCGGAATTAATGAGTTGTTACGATTTGAAACATGATTGTTTTGTTGATTTTACGGGGTGTGGGGAATATAGACGGCCTTACAATAAAATATTGGAAACTGCTGTCGGGGATATTTGGCTGTGGCATCATCAGAGTGGATGTCGTAAAATAGTCTGTAAGGATGGAATTCACTCTTCTGTATCTTTTACAAAGGAAAATGGGAAATTATCAACTAATGCAGTGAATTCCGTTTATGAGGATGAACAGGGAGTGATTTGGATTTGTACTCAGCTTGGGCTGTTTCAGGTGACAGAAGAGGGATATACCCAGGTAGTTCAAGATAGTTTGTCTTTTGTAGGGGCGATGTCTTTTCGTCACAAGATTTTTTTTGTAACCTCTGATGGAGGTATTTATGAAAAGTCTTCAGGTAAGAATTTGTTTTTGACAGCCCGGTTGCCGTGGAAACTTTCTGCTTTTAATACCTATGAGTCCTGTCGTTTACAGAACGATTGGGTGTTTTTTACTCCTGAGGGTGGAGAGGTGTTTAGTATGTCTGAGAAAAGATTGATTCATGATTCATCGCTTGATATTCGTTTAGGAAAATGTGAAAAGGATAATTTGAATAATCTGTGGATTTCCAATGGCACTGGTCTTGTACATTATATTGATGTCCGGACACGTGCCGTCCGGATTTTTAGATTAATGTCTGATGAAAAAGTTAAGTTGATAGGGGATGAACGTTATCATATCATACAAGATGTTCCACGTGGACTGATATGGATTTCTACCTATGGTAATGGTTTGTTTGTTTATGATTCTCAAAAGGAGGAGATGACCCATTACTCGTATCATGTGGATGAGTTTAATCGGGTGAATTCTGATTTTCTTTTATATGCTATGGGCGACAGAACCGGTAATATCTGGTTGGGATCAGAATATTCCGGCATAGCTTTATTGTCAGTATTAAATGATGGGGCAACTTATATTTATCCTGAAAATGAGAAATTGGTGGATCGTTCCAATACCATACGTATGGTTACGTGTATGGAGAATGGGGATGTGCGGGTAGGAAATCGTCGGGGGGGATTGTTTGCTTATGACTGTCACTTGAATTTATTGCTAAGAAATTATTATCATCTTAGTGTCTTTGCTCTCAAAGAGGATGACAAAGGGCAAGTATGGATGGGAACCCGTGGGAATGGATTATGTATAGGCGATAGATGGTATGTGCATCGGGCTGATGATGTGAATTCACTTGCACATAATCATATTTATGATATCTATAGGGACTACCGGGATAGAATGTGGATTGGAACTTTCGGGGGAGGACTCGATTTGGCTGTTTATCAGAAAAACGATTTTGTGTTTCGTCATTTTTTGAAGGGGAGTTTTGGAGAGCAAGAGGTTCGTACTATTACTGCTGATAGGAATCATTGGATGTGGGTAGGAACCAATAATGGTATTTATGTATTCCATCCGGATTCTTTGTTGAATGATTCGCGGCAGTATTACGTTTATAATTTGGATAATGGGAAAATACGTAGCAATGAAATTCGTAATATTTTTTGTGACAGCAAAGGTCGTATGTGGATTGGAACCACCGGTAAAGGCTTTTCTGTCTGCCAGTCAGGACAAACTTATGATCAGTTGGAATTCCGGCATTATGATGAGGATGACGGGTTGGTAAATAATGTAGTCCAGTCTATAGTGGAGGATAGAGATGGAAAAATCTGGCTGGGTACCGAATATGGAATGTCCCGGTTTGATCCGGATACGGAGGTTTTTGATAGTTTCTTTTTTTCAGCGATAATGCCCGGCAATGTCTATTTGGAGAGTAGTGCCTGTGTTATGAAAAACGGACATTTGCTGTTTGGAACGAATCATGGTTTGGTTGTGGTCGATCCTGAAAAAGTCATGCCACAGCATGTCGTTTCTCCGGTGGTTCTCACTGATTTAAAAATAAATGGAATTTCTGTTCGTCCCGGGGATATTGATTCTCCTTTGACAGAGGCATTAAGTTATACAAATAGAATAGAATTGAAATATTATCAGAATTCATTCAGTATAGATTTCTCTACTTTTGACTATTCTATGGCAAATGATGCCAAGTATATTTATAAGTTAATTCCATACGATAAAGATTGGGGAGTCCCTTCCTCCTTGAATTTTGCAGCTTATAAAAATTTGTTGCCGGGTACTTATCAGTTACATGTAAAAGCATCCAGTGCTTCCGGTGTATGGGGGGAAGATGAAACCGTATTACAGATTGTTATTACTCCGCCTTTTTGGAAAACAGGTTGGGCCTTTGCCATTTATATAATGCTGATTTGTATGGCAATGTATATGACATTCAGACTAATCCATAAGTTTGCTATCTTGCGGAATCGTATTCAATTAGAAAAACAGTTGACAGAATATAAGTTGGTCTTTTTTACCAATATCTCTCATGAGTTTCGTACCCCGTTGACGTTGATCCAAGGAGCCTTGGAAAAAATAGAGGCTATGGGTAGGGGTTCTAAAGAATTGGCTTATCCTATAAAAGTGATGGATAGAAGCACGCAGCGGATGCTCAGATTAATCAATCAATTGCTGGAATTCAGAAAAATGCAGAATAATAAACTGGTTCTTTCATTAGAAGAAACAGATGTTATCGTTTTTCTTTACGATATATTTCTGAGTTTTAGGGAAACGGCGGAATCTAAAGAAATGGAATTTAAATTTATTCCTTCTGTCAGTTCTTATCCTATGTTTGTTGATAAAGGTAAACTGGATAAGATAGTCTATAATCTTCTGTCCAATGCATTTAAGTACACACCGGAGGGCGGGAAAATAGTTTGTTCGGTAGATGTGGAAGAAGAAACAAAAAAATTGATCATTTCCGTGTCAGACACCGGTATTGGTATTCCTTTGGAGAAACGCGGGCAACTTTTTTCTCGATTTATGCAAAGTAGTTTCTCTGGTGATAGTATGGGAATCGGGTTGCATTTGACTCACGAACTTGTAAATGTGCATAAAGGAAGCATTGAATATGCGGAGAATGAAGGACAGGGTTCTGTTTTTACAGTCACTTTGCCATTGGATAGTTCTGTATATGAGTCAAAAGATTTTTTGATCTCTACAGCCTTAATGGAAGAAACGGATCATACAGACGAAGGCATTCCGTGCCGTCTCGTAAAAGAAGAACAGATGGCGGCTCCTTTAAACAAGAAAAAGATATTGATCATTGAAGATGATACTGATATTCGTGAATTTTTGAAGAAAGAAATATCTGTTTATTTTGAGGTGGTAGCCGAGGCTGATGGTGTGGCGGGTTTTGAACGTGCACGGACTTATGATGCTGATCTGATAATATGTGATGTCCTAATGCCGGGAATGAATGGGTATGAAGTAACCCGTAAGTTAAAAAATGAATTTAGTACCAGTCATATTCCGATCATTCTGCTGACAGCAATGGGAACTACCGAAAATAAATTGGAAGGAGTAGAAAGTGGGGCGGATGCGTATGTAACCAAACCGTTCAGCTTAAAATTGCTTTTGGCACGGATGGTTCAATTGATTGACCAGCGTGAAAAGTTACGTGAGAAATATGTGAATGATCCCAGTATAGAGCGACCGGCTATTTATACTTCTGATAAAGATAAACAGTTCCTTGATAAATTGCAGGCTATTATAGAGCAGGAGTTGGGAAATTCGGAATTTACGATGGAAGACTTTGCTGCCCGGATGAAATTGGGGCGTACTGTATTCTCTAAGAAAGTTCGTGGTTTGACAGGGCATACTCCTAATGAATATTTCCGTATTATTCGTCTGAAGAAAGCGGCGGAATTATTGTTGGAAGGTAATTATAATGTGAGCGAAGTTTCTTATAAAGTAGGTATCAGTGATCCGCTTTATTTTAGCCGTTGTTTCAAGACACACTATGGCGTGTCTCCTTCTGTTTATCTGCGTGGAAAAGAGAAAGAAATATAGAGTGGGCAACCTTTATTGTATAATCGGGCGGTAAATATCAGTTCGTTTCTTAAAAAGCTTAAAGTGTATAAATTTCCATGTTAATGAACAAAAATACATTTTGGGGCTTTATAAATAACGATATATTTGTAAAATACTGCTTGAATATTTCAGATTGAAAGAAATAAGATACTCATTTTAAATTTAAGACCATGAAAGAACTAAAGATGTACATCGATGGACGATTCATCGAAAACCAATCCGATAAGTGGATTGATGTATTGAACCCTTCTACGGAAGAAGTGATATCTAAAATGCCTGATGGCACACCGGAAGATGCACGCGCAGCTATAAATGCCGCCGTGAAGGCACAGCTTTCTTGGGAAAGTCTTACTTCTATTGAACGCGCCGGCTATTTAACTCGGATTGCACAAGGTATCCGCAAGCGGGAACAGGAATTGACTGATATTATCATCCGGGAGGGTGGAAAAACAAGAGGATTAGCTAATGTAGAGGTGTTATTTACGGCTGATTATCTTGATTATATAGCCGGATGGGCCCGTCGTTATGAAGGGGAAATCATTCCTAGTGACCGTCCTCACGAAAATATATTTGTCTTTAAGAAACCTATTGGGGTGACAACAGGCATCCTGCCTTGGAATTTTCCTTTTTTCTTGATTGCCCGTAAGGCCGCTCCTGCTCTGTTGACGGGGAATACAATTGTGGTAAAGCCGAGTCAGCTGACACCGGAAAATGCATATGTTTTCGCACAGATTGTAGATGAAGTTGGGTTGCCTAAAGGTGTATTCAATCTAGTAAACGGTCGTGGTTCGGTGATAGGACATGAACTGGCTGCTAACCCTAAAGTAGGTATGGTTAGTCTGACCGGAAGTGTGGAGGCTGGAATACAAACCATGGCAGCCGCTTCTGCCAATGTGACGAAGGTTTCTTTGGAATTGGGGGGAAAGGCTCCCGGTATTGTAATGCCGGATGCAGATTTGGATTTAGCTGTAAAATCCATTATTGCTTCGCGTGTTATTAATACAGGACAGGTATGTAATTGTTGTGAGCGCGTGTATGTACATTCTAGTATAAAAGAGGCTTTCCTTGAGAAACTGTTGGCAGGATTCAAGCAGGTGAAAGTGGGGGATCCGAATCAGTATACAGACCTCGATATGGGTCCGTTGATTGATGCCAAAGCACTGAAATCAGTAGAAGAGAAAGTGAAAAAAGCTATTGAGCAGGGAGCTGAGTTGCTATGCGGTGGTCATCGTATCGGTACTAAAGGATATTTCTTTGAACCGACGATTTTGATTAATTGTACCCAAAAGATGGATATTATTCAGGAAGAAACTTTTGGACCGGTACTTCCGGTTGTTGAGTTTACAGAGGTGGAAGACGCCATTGCTTGGGCTAATGATTGTGAATATGGGCTGACTTCTTCTATTTATACTCAGAATCTGGATATGGCATTTAAATTGATTCGTGCGTTGAAATTTGGTGAAACTTATGTGAATCGTGAGAATTTTGAAGCTATGCAGGGATTCCATGCCGGATGGCGTAAATCTGGTATCGGTGGCGCGGATGGTAAACATGGTCTGGAAGAGTATTTGCAGACGCAGCTGGTTTATTTGGAGACTAAAGGGTAATTCTTATAATTATTCTATGTAGGATTATCTCGGGATATAATTCGTATTTTATGTCTCGAGATACATCTTGTTATATGATGGATATTTATTATTGATTTGGATTGATACTTTAAGAAGTATAGAGTACAAAATACTTGTTGTTTCGTCCTGTTGGAAAAGGTTTATTCATCATAAAACAGCATGCTATGAAATTATTTTTTTCTTTCGTATTTGCCTTATTGGCTTTTACTACTTGTACAAAACCTGACAAGGAAGTCTATATCTTCACTTCTCATCGTGAGCCGGCATTGGACGGGTTACATTATCTTTACAGCTATGACGGTTATCATTGGGATAGTATTGCAGGTTCATGGCTGAAACCGGAAATAGGAAACAAGACCCCTTATTATAATTATTTCACTAAACAGACCGAAGAACAGAAATATGCTCCCAATTCGATGATGCGTGATCCGTCCATTACCCAAGGTCCGGATGGAACCTTTCATTTGGTGTGGACCATCAGTTGGAATGGGGAACAAGGATTTGGTTATGCCAGTTCTAAAGACTTGATTCATTGGAGCGAACAACGTGAAATCAAAGTGATGAAAGACTCTTTGACTAACAATGTGTGGGCACCGGAAGTTTTCTATGATGATGAAAAGGGACAGTTCATCGTTGCCTGGTCCTCTGCCATTCCAGTAGAGAGATATACGGCAGCCGATAGTTTGGGAGCTAATAAAAGTCACCGTGCCTATTATACTACGACCAAGGATTTCCAAACGTTTGCTCCGGCAAAGGCATTTTATGATCCCGGATTTAATTCTATTGACGGATTTATAGTAAAGCGTGATAAAAATGACTATGTATTAATTATAAAAGACAATCGTAAGCCTGGTTACAGTGATCTGTTCTGTGTGTCCGGACCATCGGCGGAAGGGCCTTATACTAGTCCGTCAACGAAATTTGCACCGACTTATTCCGAGGGACCGTGTGCCGTGAAAGTAGGTGATGAATGGTTGATTTATTTTGATGTTTATCGGGAAGGTCGGTTTGGAGCCGTAGCGACAAAGGATTTTAAGACCTTTACTCCTATAGACAATCAGATTTCTATTCCGCAAGGACATAAGCATGGTACTATTATAAAAGTTCCTGAATCAGTTTTGCTGAACCTGAAAGCGGAGGAAGCTAAAAGATTCCCTCAAAAAGACTAGTTATTACCCTGAATTGTTTACTTGAATAAGTTACTTTGGGCTTTGAAATTTATATGATAAATGCGCAAATGAAAAACAAGAATCTGGTATTATTTGTTCTTCTCTTTTTGTTGGGGGGAGAATTGACTTCGGCGTCAGCCCAAGGAAAGTCCGGGATCTATAAACCTTGGAGCCATGGACGACTGAAAGTAAGTAAAGAAAATCGTTATCTGATGAATGCGGACGGAACTCCTTTTTTCTGGTTGGGGGATACAGGATGGCTGTTGCCCGAGAAACTGAACAGGGATGAAGCTGCTTATTATCTGGAACATTGTCGTCAGGCAGGATTTAATGTGGTACAAGTACAGACTATAAATGGAGTCCCTGCTATGAATTTCTATGGTCAGTATTCCATGATAGATGGCTTTAACTTTAAGAATATAGACAGAAAAGGAGTTTATGGATATTGGGACCACATGGACTATATTATTCAGAAAGCTGAGCAGAACGGTATTTATATAGCGATGGTATGTATCTGGGGAGGTTTGGTACGCTCCGGAAAGATGAATGTCGAAGAGGCCAAGGCGTATGGTAAATTTTTAGGTGAACGATATAAAGATGCTCCTAATATCATTTGGGTAATCGGTGGAGATACATACGCCGACCGGAATACCGAGATTTGGGAAGCCTTGGCAAACAGCATTCTTGCTGTGGACAAGAATCATATAATGACTTTTCATCCGTTTGGCCGTACATCTAGTGCTGCACATCTGAATAATAAGGAGTGGATGGATATGAATATGTTCCAAAGTGGGCACAGACGCTATGGTCAGAAAAAAGGAGATGGTGATACTTCTGTAACCGGATTGGAGGAGGACAATTGGCGTTATGTAGAAGATGCTTTGTCTATGACTCCATTGAAGCCTGTTTTGGATGCAGAACCCAGTTATGAAGGTATTCCTCAGGGATTGCATGATCCTGCCCAGCCACTCTGGCGTGACTGTGATGTAAGACGCTATGGGTATTGGTCTGTTTTTGCGGGTTCTTGCGGACATACGTACGGACATAACAATATCATGCAGTTCTTGAAACCGGGTACACCGGGTGGATATGGGGCTGATGGAATAGAGAAACCTTGGTATAAGGCGATGCAGGATCCCGGCTTCAATCAGATGAAATATCTGAAGAATCTGATGTTAACTTTCCCTTATTTTGAACGTGTACCAGATCAAAGTGTGATTGCCGGTACGAATGGGAATCGTTATGATAGAGCCATTGCTACTCGCGGAAAGGATTATTTGTTAGTATACAATTATTCCGGAAACCCGATGTCTGTTGACTTGACTAAAATCAGTGGCGCAAAAAAGAAAGTATGGTGGTATAGCCCTAAGGATGGAAAACTTTCTTTTATAGGGGAATTTGATAGTAAAATTACTCCTTTTCTCTATGATGGCAGTTATAACCGAGATAATGATCAGGTATTGATTGCTGTAGATTCAAATAAGAATTATATTTCTACCAAATGGTTCGAACTTCCCATGGTAAATCAATAGTGTTTTGAGGAATACAGCCAAAAAGTCTTATTAAGTCTTAATGAAACGGGAAAAGTCAATGCGGAAATTGTAATTTTGAAAAAACACATTTACAAATGAAACGCATTGGCTTTTTCTTATTCTTTTGCATTCTTTCCTTGTATGGTCTGGCACAAGCTGAAAATGACAAGGATACGCTCATCATTCGACAAGATAAAATCAATGAATTTATCAATGAGATGAATGAGGTTGATAAAAGTATGGATTTTATAAACGAACCTCCTACGTTGACACCTCCCGTTTTATCTGATACGCTGCGGATGCCAAAATTTGATTTAACTCCTCGTGAAGAAATGCCTAAAATATCTCCCTATACTTTTTTCGGGAATCCTTTTGGCCATGATTATATAGATGGACGTGCTTGTCAGATTAATAATACAGGGATTCTGAGTGGTTATCATTCATTCCAAGGATTGCCTTCTATAGGCGAGGCACGCAATGTCGGGGTGATGTATACCCAGCGGCTCAATGATTTTATAACCGTGACAGGAGGAGTATATGCTGCTAAATACAATGTATATGGAGTCCGCTTTAATGATTTCGGTGGTAAGGGAAAATTGTCTTTTCGCATTAATGACAGGATGAAAATTAATATGTTCGGCACATATTCTGTGTATAATGGATACGGCATGACTCCAGCCTCTCAGCTTTTTATGAATCAAAATTCATACGGAGGTACTTTGGAATTCAAAATATCGGATAGTTTCGGTATTGAAGCGGGGGCAGAGAGGGAATTTAATCCGATGACCCGCAAATGGGAAACCCATCCTATTATTATGCCGGTATTCTATAAATGATAAATTGTGTATCTTTACGGCATGAATGAAGAAATAGCAGAGTATTACGAAGAATTATACAGGCTTTATATAGATGAGAACCAGCCATTAGAACGCCGTTACAGACAATTGCGTGAATCATTGGAGCGTGTGGTGCGTGAACGGATACAAGGGAATAGTTTGCAGACCACTGATTTGGCCGCCCGTATTAATTATGTAGCCACTCAATATGGACTGGATATAAAAGAGCAGAACCAGTTACATACATTTCGTTTGACTTCCAATGATATTTTGAATCATCGTAAGTTTCCTGCCAAAGAAGAGTTTCTACGTGATTTACGTGCAGTGGCTTTTGCGTATAGGAAGATGTTTGCACAAGATATTCCTTTGAAATTATTCTCGGTTCTTCCTAAACAAGAAATAACATCTTTAGGGAAAAAAGAAAAGAAGGAATACATCCGTCGTATACGGGTATGCTTTGATTATGCCGATGATACCTATCTGTATGTACATCCTGTAGATATAATAGCTGATGAACCTATTCGGGTTGTTTATAATAAACCCGGTATAAACCATGAATTTGAAGAAACTATAAAGGAACTTTGGCGATATGCCCAGCTTAATCTTTTGGATGTTTTTGTAGATAGGGAAGGAATTTATACCCCTTCTTTTATCGTATTGGAGCCGGATTATCTAATAGATATCAGTTCACTGGCAGAATGCTACAAGGATTATGGCAGCCATCCGGCAAATTACTTTTTAAGCCGGTTGGTTCCGATTGATAACGCCCGGCCTTTGCTGCTGGGAAATATAGCCAATCTTTTTCTGGATGAATGGATACATGCAGGTGAGGAGGAACCGGACTATATAGACTGTATGAAGAAGGCGTTCCGGCAGTATCCCATCGAACTGGCTGCTTGTGCCGAACTTCGTGACCCGTCCAAAGAGAAAGAGTTTGCCAAGGATTGCCGGATGCACTTTGAGCATATACGGGATATCGTGCAGCATACTTTTCTGGAACCTGGTTATAACTTGGATAAAAAGGATGCTGTTCTGGAACCGTCTTATATTTGTGAGGCATTGGGTATTCAGGGACGTTTGGACTATATGCAGCGGGATATGAGCAGTTTTATCGAAATGAAATCGGGAAAAGCAGATGAATTCTCCATACAGGGAAAAGTGGAACCCAAGGAAAACAACAAGGTTCAGATGCTGCTATATATGGCGGTACTGGAATACAGCATGGGACAGGACCGGCGGCGTATGCATCCCTATTTGCTTTATACCCGTTATCCTTTATTATACCCTGCCAGAGCATCGTGGGCTCAGGTAAGGCGGGTTATCAATCTGCGCAACCGTATTGTTGCTGCCGAGTATGGGGTACAATTCCATAATCATTCTGATTTTACACGAAATTTGTTAGCGCAAATTAATCCGGAGGTAATGAATGAAAGAAAGTTGCGTGGAAAATTCTGGGAACAGTATCTGAAGCCTTCTATCTCACGTTTCCGAGAAAAACTGTCGGCATTGGAACCTTTGGAGCAGGCCTATTTCTATACGCTTTATAATTTCATTACAAAAGAACTTTATACCTCCAAATCGGGGGATGTGGATTATGAAGGACGTGCAGGGGCTTCAGCTCTTTGGCTGAGTACACTGGATGAGAAACGTGAGGCAGGGGAAATATTATATGATTTGCAGATCATTGAGAATAAGGCGTCACAGGTTCATAAGGCTTATATACTCTTGTCCATTCCGCAATATGACGAAATGTTTCTTCCTAATTTCCGTACAGGAGATGTGGTTGTATTGTATGAGCGTAATCATGATTCGGATAATGTGACCAATAAAATGGTTTTTAAGGGTAACATCGAGCAGATTACAGATACAGAATTGCGTATTCGGCTACGTGCCACACAGCGTAATGTTTCGGTCTTTCCTCCGGACAGCCGTTATGCTGTAGAACATGATACGATGGATACTACATTTCGCAGTATGTATTTGGGACTTTCTGCTTTTCTGGATGCGAATACGGAAAGACGGGAGTTGTTGCTGGGACAACGTCCCCCCCGCTTTGATTCGTCTTTTGATGAAGCTATAGCGCAGGCAGGTGATGATTTTGAGAGAGTGGCGTTGAAAGCGCAAGCGGCCCGTGATTACTTTCTTCTGGTGGGACCTCCCGGAACAGGAAAGACTTCAAGAGCGTTGCGTAGAATGGTGGAACATTTTTATGCAACATCATCTATGCAGATATTGTTACTAGCTTATACCAACCGGGCTGTGGATGAAATATGTCAGTCACTTTCTTCTATAACCTCCGGTATAGATTATATACGGGTGGGAAGTGAACTTTCCTGTGATGTACGTTTTAGAGGACATCTGTTGGAGAATATATTGGCGGAATGTAACAGCAGGCGGGAGGTGAATACCCGTATGACAGATTGCAGAGTGTATGTTGGAACCGTGGCCTCTATTGCGGCTAAGGCTGAACTTTTTAAATTAAAACGTTTTGATGTAGCCATAGTGGATGAGGCTACCCAAATATTGGAACCCCAATTGTTGGGTATTCTGTGTGCCAAGTTTGCCGATGAAAGAAATGCAGTCGGTAAATTTATTTTGATAGGTGATCATAAACAGTTACCTGCCGTTATTTTGCAGAATAGCGGACATTCTGAAGTGCATGATGAGGGACTGAGGAAAGTCGGACTTTTTAATTTAAAAGATTCTCTGTTTGAGCGGCTTTATCGTTTTCATTTAAAAGAAGAATCTCCTAAAGCGATAGATATGCTTTGCCGTCAGGGGCGTATGCATCCGGGAGTGGCTTTTTTTCCCAATAAAGCATTTTATGCTGGAAGATTGGAAGCTTTGGGACTACCTCATCAGTTGGAACACATAGAGGCTCCAGTACGTTTTATTCCTTCGGAACAGGATTTGGAGAGCATTTCCGGAAAGACAAACCAATATGAGGCACGGATTGTTGCCGGTTTGGCCAGAGAGGTGTATCTGGCTTATGAAGAGGAATTTGATCCGAATCGAACGTTAGGGGTCATTACTCCTTATCGAAGTCAGATTGCTTTGATACGTAAAGAGCTTCAGACATTGGCTATTCCTGCTCTGAGTAGGATTTCCATTGACACGGTGGAACGGTATCAGGGCAGCGAACGTGATGTTATTATTTATTCTTTTTGTGTGAATCACCTCTATCAATTAAGGTTTCTGCCCAACCTGACAGAAGAAGACGGCGTACAGATTGACCGTAAGCTGAATGTCGCTTTAACGCGTGCACGCAAGCAACTTTTTATCACAGGAGTCCCTGAAATATTAAATCATAATTCTATCTATCAACATCTTCTGAAAACTATTTATTAGGGAAAACACACCACAGACTACTTAGATGTGTAGTCTGTGGTGAATTCTTTAATTAGGCATCAACCGGTTTGTATTTGGGAACCAATGCTTTCATGATAATCCAACCAACTAAATAAGCTACGGCACATACACAGAATATGATGAAGTAGCCGGCAGGTTTCCCTTCGAATCCCATAAAAGTCATATTCGTTTCTGCTGCATAGTCAAACAGTCTGCCTGATCCCATATTAATGCAGAATGAACCTATACCACCTGCCATACCACCAATACCTACGATAGTAGCGATGGTGCTTTTGGGGAACATATCGCCTACTACAGAGTAAATATTAGCAGACCATGATTGGTGTGCCGCACCTGCAATACCGATGATAATGATAGGATACCAATATGAATAATTGCCTAAAGGTTGGGCAAACAGTGCCAGCAATGGGAACAAGGCAAAGATAAGCATAGCCTGCATACGGGCTGCATACGGATTCTTACCAGTTTTGTTAATGATAATAGTAGGTAACTTACCACCATAAATAGATAACATGGTGATAGCGTATAAAACGAAAATCAACATTTGTGCAGTACCTGTGTCTGAGGCGAAACCATATACATCCGAAATATATGCCGGAGTCCAGAAAAGGAAGAACCACCATACGCCGTCAGTCATGAATTTACCGACAAATACAGCCCATGTTTGGGGAAATTTGAAACATTGCAAGAATGAAATCTTCTTGTTGTCAAAGTCGTTGGCGGCAGCTTGTTGTGCTTTAGATTCTTCAGGATTGTTGTTGTCTTGTTCAATATATTCCAACTCGGCAGCATTCACGCGAGGGTTGACATTGGGTTTCTTGTAGAGGAACATCCAAAGTCCCATCCAGATGAAACCTAAGCCACCGATAACGATGAAAGCCATTTCCCATCCATTACCCACACCAATGCTTTGAAAATAACGCGCCAAGGGAGGAATAGTGATCGGAGCAGCTAACGCGCCTACTGTAGAGCCGGCATTGAAGATGGAAGTGGAGTATGCACGGTCCTTTTTCGGGAAATATTCGGCTGTCACCTTAATAGCTGCCGGGAAGTTTCCTGCTTCACCTACACCCAATACAATTCGGGCAGCAATAAAGTAATAAACGCTGGTAATGGCGATAGTTGAAGCGACAGCTCCTGTTGCAGAAAGCATTTCTTCTGCATTATGAATACCTAATGTCTCTTCGGTAGCCCAGCCGCACAATGCATGGAGACAAGCTCCTAAAGACCAGACGAAGATAGCCCAAAGATAACCTTTTTTAGTCCCCATCCAATCGATGAAACGACCGGCGAACAGGTTGGCGATAGCATATACTATAGAAAAAATAGCTGTGATATCTCCGTAATTCGAATCCGTCCAGTGAAATTCCGGAGCAATGAAGTCTTTCCAGGTTAGTGAAAGCACCTGACGGTCGAGGTAATTGACTGTAGTGGCAAAGAATAGCAGACCACAGATTATCCATCTGAAGTTTGTCATCTTCTCACCTACTTTTTGAAATGTACTCATGATAATAGATTTAATTATGTTTTTCTTATTAGACGCAAAAATAACCATTCTGTACCTATTCTCTATGCAAAAATTGGTGGAAAGCCTGTATAAATCGGTACAATGGTAAGATTTCTAAAAAAACATTCCGAATGTCGCAAAAAACCTAAAAACGGGTTGATTTCTTGCAACATTCAGAATGACAAGAGTTAATGAGTAATGGTGTGTACCATTCTACTTATCTCATATCTGTGTATTTTATTTCATCCTTGTCACTGTATTTCAGGTTTTCACCTCCCATACCCCAAATAAAGGTATAGTTGCTGGTACCTGCAGCGGCGTGGATAGACCATTCCGGAGAAGTAATGGCTTGTTCATTATGTAACCATACCAGACGTTCTTCTTGCGGTTCGCCCATCAGGTGGCAAATGGCATTTCCTTCAGGCAGGTTGAAATAGAAGTAGGCTTCCATACGACGGGTATGTGTATGGGCTGGCATGGTGTTCCATACAGAACCCGGAGCCAGTTCGGTAAGTCCCATCTGCAATTGATTTGTACCACCGTTTTTTACTCTTTCCAGCACATCCTTTACAATTAATTGGTTTACAATACGGTCGTTGCTGTCTTCCATTTTTCCATAATGATCTGAAATGGCCAAAGCATATTGTTTAGGATTTGCTTTTTGAAGTTTAGCGTCAGTAGTGATCAATTGAGTAACGTATGGTTTGTAAGCCGGTGCCGAATTGATATAGAATTTGGCCGGTTTGGTAGCGTCATTACTTTTGAAAGTAACCTCTTTATTTCCGCAACCTACATAGAGTGCTTCCTTGTATTTCATAGGATATTCTTTACCGTCTACAGTAACCACACCATCACCCCCTACATTGATGACCCCTAGTTCACGTCGTTCAAGGAAGTAAGTGATTTCCGGACCCAGTTCGCGGAAAGTTTCTAACTTTAGTATTTTGTTTACTGGCATAGCTCCTCCGTAGATAAGACGGTCATAAAGGGTGTATGTAACATTGATTTCATCCGGTGCCATCACCTTTTCCATCATAAATGAGCTACGAAGACGTTCTGTATCATAGTGTTTCACATCTTGCGGATGGCAAGCGGTCTGTACTTTGTAATTTACTTGAGCTGAAGCTGCCAAAGCAGAAACACTCAGCATCATTGCAATTGCTAATTTTTTCATAATCGTTATCTTTAAATTTTAATTTTTCATTGTTTTCTGGTATTTAATGATGGAACGACGGTTCAGCACCATTAAGAATAGTGTTATCAGTACTAAAATTCCGGAACCAATCCATTTGAATGAATAAGTCAAATGGAAAATAGCCCATGAGAAAGGACTTGAAGCAAAGTCCAACGCTCCCCCCTCAAAACCCGACGGAATATTTACGGCGGCATCTTGTGTCTTGGCATATACGTCATGTGCCGCTTTGGTAAAGTAAGGTGCCAGATCAGTTACAAAATACAGACCGATGGCCAGCACAACAAAACCAATGATGAAGGTTTTTACCACATTTCCTTTTGTGATAGGTAATACCAACGGGAATACGTAGAACATACCGGCTAACGAGGCCAATGGCAGGAATTCATTACCCGGAAGTACAACTGCCAATAAAATAGTAACAGGGATTAATAGCAATGATACAACTAATGTGGCCGGATGTCCGATAACCAAGGCAGGGCTCATACCGATATTCAAGCCTACAGCACCTTTAAACTTCTTGGCGATCAGTTCGCGGGTAGCGTCCGAAATGGGTTTCAATCCTTCGATGAATAGGCTGGTAATACGGGGAATCAACTCCATTACTGCTCCCATCTTGATACCTAAACCTAGAATATAAGGAATCTTGTCTACTATTTCTTGTCCGTTTTTACAAGATAATGCACCGATGCCACATCCTACCAGGATACCCAGGAAGAGAGGTTCGCCTAGCAAACCAAATTTCTTTTTCATACCTTCCGCATCAATATTCAGTTTTTCAAATCCGGGTATTTTGTCCAATACCTTATTTATAATAAGAGCGAATGGCACAAAACCTGCACAGAAAGGTTGTGGAATAGAAATTCCTTCCATCTTATCATAGAAACCTTGGAACTTGTCTGCTGTGTAATCTGCTAAGATTAATGTGATGATATAACAGATAACAGCCGCGAAGAAGCCCCACAAAATACTATCTGTCGCAAAATAAACTACGGCTCCGATGAAAGCAAAATGCCAATAGTTCCATAAATCGATATTGACTGTACGGGTGGTCTTGGTCAATAGCATCAGAATATTGACAGCCAGACAAACCGGAATAATGAATGCCCCTACGGAAGTGTTATAAGCCACGGCTGCGGCAGCAGGCCATCCCATATCGAATACTTTCAGTTGCAGGCCATATATTTCGACCACCTTGCTTAAGGCCGGTCCCAGGCTGCTGGTCAGAAGTGCGGTAACCACTGATAAACCAACGAAACCAACACCTACCAACAGACCGCTTTTTAATGCTTTGCTGAATTTGATTCCGATACAAACGCCTAAGATTGTAAAAATTATAGGCATCATCACCGCTGCTCCTAAACCGATGATATAACTAAAAACTTGTTCCATTCTCTTGTGAATTAATAGTAAATGACTGTGTTTTCTACAATAGTATAAATTAAAAACTGCCCCAAAAATAAAACCTTTTCTCAACTTATCAAACCTGAAAGGCATAATAATTAGTAAAAAGACAATTTTTGAACGATTTTTATCGTTATCGTGCACAAAAATAACCGTTTTCGCACACGAATACCAAATAATACACTTAGTAGGTTGAAAAGTGCACACTGCTTTTCGAGAAAAATACTACTTTTGTTTCATAAAATAAATAGGTCTAATACTAAAAATAAACGTCTTCATGAAAAAGAATTCTATTTGTAAAATTATTGTGTCCGGTTTGCTTACGGCTGTTCCTTTGATGGGCATGGCTCAGCAGGTTTGTGGTAATAAGCCTTGGTCTGTACGTATGGCGGAATCAGAGATGGTGCGTTGTCCCGAATCCTGGCAATTGGATTTTCAGACCCGTTTGAAGTGGGATTACTGTCATGGCCTGGAACTTCAAGCTATGCTGGATGTATATGATGCATACGGTGATAAGAAGTTTTTTGATTATGCTGTGGCTTATGCTGATACAATGATTCATCAGGATGGCTCTATCGAAACTTATAAACTGGAGGAATATAATATTGACCGTCTGAATTCCGGAAAGATGCTTTTCCGTATTTACGAGCAGACTAAGGACGAGAAATACAAGAAAGCATTGGATTTGTTGCGCAGTCAGTTGGATACGCATCCTCGTAATGCCGATGGCGGTTTTTGGCACAAGAAGATTTATGAGAATCAGATGTGGCTGGATGGGCTTTATATGGGGCAGCCGTTCTATGCGGAGTATGCTTACCGTAACAACCGTGTGAATGATTATGCTGATATTATCAATCAGTTTGTTACAGTGGCTCGTCATAATTATGATCCGAAGACTGATTTATACCGCCATGCATGTGATGTGAGCAAGCGTGAAAAGTGGGCGGATAAAACTACCGGATTGTCACAACATTGTTGGGGACGCGCCATGGGATGGTATGCAATGGCTTGTGTGGATGTACTTGATTTTATACCGGAACACGAAGCCGGACGTGAATCTGTTATCGAAATATTGAATAAACTGGTTGCCCAGATTAAACGTACTCAAGATCCTGCAACAGGGGTATGGTATCAGGTGATTGACAGAAGTGGGGATGAGGGGAATTATCTGGAATCCTCTTGTTCTACCATGTTTGTATATACTCTGTTGAAAGCGTTACGTAAGGGATATATTTGTCCTTCGTACATGGAAGTGGCTAAAAAGGGGTATGAAGGGCTTTTGACCCAGTTTATAGAAGTGGACAATAAAGGGGTAGTTTCTATCACTAAGGGTTGTGCTGTCGCGGGTTTGGGAGGTAAGCCAGTGTATCGTACCGGAGATTATAATTATTATATAACTGAAAAAATACGTTCTAATGATGCGAAGGCAGTAGGTCCGTTCATTATGGCCAGTCTGGAATGGGAACGTTTGTTTCAGAAAAACAATTGTGGAACTGCATGTAAATAATAGGGGGTGATACGATGAGGAAAGTTTTAGGATTATTGTTGCTGTTGGTTGCTGTTAGTGGAACATGGGCTCAGGAACGTCAGGATACAATTGTAGTTTCACGTGATGGAACGGGGAATTTTCGTACTTTGCAGGAGGCTATAGAGAGTGCGCGGGCTTTCATGGATTATACTGTTACGATCTATGTGAGGAACGGAGTATATAAGGAGAAAGTGATTGTTCCTTCATGGGTGGAAAATATAGATATTATAGGTGAAGATCGTGATAAGACGATTATTACTTATGATGATCATGCGAATATAAATAAAATGGGTACTTTCCGCACTTATACGGTGAAGGTAGAGGGTAGTGATATCACTTTTAAAAATTTGACTATTGAGAATAATGCGGCTCAGTTGGGACAGGCGGTAGCTTTACATACGGAAGGTGACCGTTTGAAATTTATCAATTGTCGTATCTTGGGTAATCAGGACACTATTTATACCGGTGCTAAATTTACCCGTCTTTATTTTAAAGATTGTTATATTGATGGTACTACTGACTTTATTTTCGGTCCTTCCACCGCTTTATTTGAAGATTGTATTATTCACAGTAAACGCAATTCGTATGTAACGGCTGCTTCTACTCCGAAAGAGGCTAAATATGGATATGTCTTTAAGCACTGTAAGCTGACGGCAGAACCGGGAGTTGATAAAGTGTATTTAGGTCGTCCTTGGCGTCCATATGCTTATACCTTATTTATAGAATGTGAGTTGGGGAAACATATTGTTTCTGCCGGATGGCACAATTGGGGCAAGCAGTCTAATGAAGAAACAGCCCGTTATATGGAATATAAAAATACCGGTGAGGGCGCAAATGCTTCGGAAAGGGTGGCATGGAGCAAACAGTTAACAAAGAAAGAAGCTGAGGCGGTGACGGTCGATGCTATTTTTCGTACTCAAAGTAATTGGAACCCAATAGACTAGATTGATTTTGTAATTGCTTGAAAAGGAGACTTCTACGTTGGTGGAGGTCTCCTTTTTTTGTTGTGTTGAATAATTGGAACCCGTGAAAAATACCTAATAAATCCACATAAAAAGATAAAAACTACACATCAAGGTAACGTTATATACGTAATTTTGCAATAGTGAAACTAAGGTCAAAACCTTAAAAAAACATTTTAATAACTATAAAAACACATCTTATGAATCTAAAAGAATTAGCTAGAAAAGCTATCTCAACTCTCTTTTTGAGTATGCTTTGTTTGGTTGCTTTTGCTCAAGGTCGTCAGGTGAACGGTACTGTTAAAGATGCTGCAGGTGAACCGATGATTGGTGTAAACGTCTTGGTAAAAGGAACGACTAATGGTACCATTACGGACTTCGATGGTAATTTTTCGCTTTCTGGGGTTAAAGACAATGATGTTTTGTCTGTAACTTATATAGGTTACATTACTCAAGAAGTGAAAGTGGGTAATCAAAAAACAATTAATGTCGTACTGAAAGAAGATACCGAAACTTTGGACGAAGTTGTGGTTATTGGTTACGGTACTGTGAAGAAACGTGACTTGACAGGTTCAGTAGCTTCGGTAAGTAATGAAGCTTTAGTTGCCAATCCGGTTGCCGATGTTTCTCAGGCTTTACAAGGTAAATTGGCAGGTGTTTCTGTCGTTTCTCAAGATGGTCGTCCTGGAGCTTCCGTTTCTATTCGTGTACGTGGAGGAGGCTCTATTTCACAAAGCAATGATCCTCTTTTTATAGTGGATGGTTTCCCGGTTAGTTCTATTTCTGATATTCCTGCAGATCAGATTGTGTCAATTGATGTCTTGAAAGATGCTTCTTCAACAGCTATTTATGGTGCTCGTGGTGCAAATGGTGTAATTTTGGTTACGACTAAAGGTGCGGATAAAGATAGGGTTTCTGTATCATATAGTGGATATTATCAAAGTAAATGGGCTGCAAAGACTCCAGAATCTATGTCTGCTCAGGATTATGTAAAACATACTTGGGGATATGGAACTGCATTGGGAATGGGAGATCAGATGGCTAGTTATTTTGGTTTAGGAGAAAAATATGGTAATCATTATAGTGAATATGCGAATATGGATTCCCATAATTGGACTGATGACATGCTTCGTACAGCTAGTGCTCAAAATCACAATGTAACCATAAATGGTGGTAGTGAAAAAACGAAAATATCATTTTCTGTTAACTATCTGAATGATGATGGTATTAAAATAAAATCAGGCTATGAACGTTTCTCTACTAACTTGAAATTGAAACAAGAGTTGGCAAAAGGACTGAGTTTTGAATTGGATGCACGTTACGTCAGCACTAATGTTGAAGGTAAAGATGAGGCTAGAAGTGGACGTGGTTCTCTTTTATCTTCTGCTTATCAGTATCGTCCGATTGATACTCCTTTAGGAAACGGTGACGATGCTTTGTTCCAGATGGGATCTAAGAATATTGAGGTGGGTGCCAATCCTGTTGGTCTTACTAATGCTATCACTGATTTGACAAATCGCCAAAATATCCGTGCAAATGCTGCTTTGAACTGGGAGATTATTAAAGGTTTGAAAGCTCGTACAGAATTTGCGATTGGTCACGGATGGAGTGAGGGTAAATATTACGATGATGGTTCTGCTTCTTCTGCTGATAATTTTACTAGAGGATATAAATATGCTAAGTTGACAAAAGGCAATACTGAAAATTGGCGTTCTGTTACTACAGTGAATTATGAAGTACAAGGTTTGGGAGATAATCATAATCTTTCTTTCTTGTTGGGTAACGAAGTCATTAAAAATACGGGTGCTTCAAGTGAAATGATTGGTGCCGGATATTCGATGGCTGAAAGCTGGGACATGGATCGTGTCTTTGGTATGTTCAATATGTATCAAGCTGGTCATGCCGATAATTCTTATTCAAATAAAATTAATACTCCTTCTACTACGGTTTCTTTCTTTGGACGTGGTAACTATTCGTTGAAGGGACGTTATTTATTGACTGCTACATTACGTGCTGATGGCTCTTCTAAGTTTGGTCCCAATCATCGTTGGGGATATTTTCCTGCTGGTGCTTTTGCATGGCGTATTTCTGATGAACCATTCTTTCAGCCATTGGCAAGAGTTGTTGATAATTTGAAATTGCGTCTTTCTTATGGACTTGCGGGGGCTGATAATATTGATGCTAGTTTATGGCGTGAAACTTGGAAAACAGGAACTACTACTTATAATGGTAATGTGGTCTCCACTTATGAACCGAACGGAATGAAAGCTAATCCAGACTTGAAATGGGAAACTACTACTTCACGTAATATTGGTTTTGATTTTGGATTGTGGGGAAGCCGTTTGTCTGGTACTTTGGATTTGTATTGGAATACAACAAGTGATTTGTTGATGCGTCAAGAAATTGATTCTTCTACAGGTTATAGCTATCAGTATCGAAATATTGGTCAGACTTCTAACAAAGGTGTTGAATTGGCTTTGAATTATCATTTGATTCGTACTAAAGATTTTAATTTGAACGTATCGGCGACTTATAACTTCAATAAGAATAATATTGATGAGTTAGATGGTGGTAAAGATATTTACTATAATAGTGGATGGGGGTCTTCAGCACAACATCCTTCATATGACTATGTTCTGTCAGAGGGCAAACCTGTAGGTGTTATTCGAGGTTTCAAAAGTGCCGGTTTCTATACGGTAGATGATTTTGATTATGTGGATGGCGTTTATAAATTAAAAGCAGGTATACCTGATATCTCAACTGCAGCTACTGGTACTTATCGTAGACCATCAGAACTGCAAGTGGCAGATGGTCAGATTGCCTTTCCTGGCGCTTTGAAATTACAGGATGTTGATAAAAGTGGTATTGTTGACTTGGATGATGTTGTTGATTTGGGTGAAGTCCAAGCAAAACATACAGGTGGTTTTTCTTTAAATGGTAATTATAAAAATATTGATTTTGGAGCTAATTTCACTTATCAGATTGGAGGAAAAGTATATAATGTTGCTACAATGAGTCAGCTTAGTGGTGGTAAAGAAACTGGTTTGGGACTTAATAAGTATAAAGATTTGGCAGGTGCTTTTCAATTGTATGATATACAGAATGGAAATTTGGTACCGGTAATAGAGCCGACAGCTTTGAAACAATTAAATGCTAATGCTAAATATGCTCTTCCTTATTATGAAGATGCCCCTATATTATCTGATTATGTAGAGGATGCTTCATATTTGCGTTTGAATACATTGACTGTCGGTTATACTTTGCCAAAAGCATGGACAACAAAAGCATACATGCAGAAAGTACGTATATATGTCACGGGAGGTAATTTATTCTGCATTACAGGTTATTCAGGTCTTGATCCTGAAGTAAACTCAGATCCGGATAAAGCCAAGTCTTATCCTACTCTTGGACTTGACTGGGGGGCATACATGCGTGCTCGTACATTTACGGTGGGTTTGAATGTTGAATTTTAATTTGAAGTCTAATAATTAAAAAACACGTAACGATGAAAAAAATATTATATACAATGATGGGTGTAGGAATGCTGTTTGCTGCTACATCTTGTGAAGACTTCTTGGATACTTCTTCACCTTCAGAGGCTGATGTGGATTTTGTATTTTCTGAAGCGTCTACTGCCCGTGCCGCACTTTATAATGCTTATGAAAAGTGGCGTGGAAATGCAGGGGTACATTCTAATGGCGTATTTTATGACTTGGTGGTTTGTGGTTCTGATGCAGAGCGTCATCCTGAGGCTTATGCATCACAAATAGCTCGTCATGTTCCTGAAAATTTATATGGTTATTCAGATGCTACTTTTACAAAGAAGGGACCTTCTAACTATACTATTTCTCAATATGGTAATGCAAAAGGAACTTGGGAATCACTGTATGCTATTATTGCTACAACAAATACATTGATTTCTGCTGTGGAAGGGTCTTCTGCTTTTGCTGGATTTGCGACTCAGGACGGACCATCTGAATTGAGTCAGATTTATGGTGAGGCTGTCGCTTTGCGTGCTACTTGTTATCATGAACTGATTCGTTTTTATGGAGATATTCCTCATCAGCTTCAGGCTGGTGAAGAGGCCAGTGAGATAACTCCCCGTGATGTGATTGCGGAATATCATATTAATAAATTGAAAGAGGTTGAGCCTTTAATGTTTAGAGCGGGAGAATCTTCGGGGATTGATAAGACTTTCATGACTAGAACTTATGTACAAGGCTTGATTGCTCGCATGGCTTTGATGGAAGGTGGATATCAGACTCGTCGTTCTGATTTTGGAAATGATTATTATAAGGATCTTGACGGTAATGTATTGTCTTTTGAGAAAGCAGGCGAAACATCAGCTACTCAGTGTTTTTATGGTCGCCGTACAGATTGGGAGAAGTTTTATAAGATTGCAGAAACTTATCTTACTTCTGCTGTAAATAATTCTGGTACTACAGCTTTGCAGGTTAATGACCCTAGAAGCAGTGATAAGAAGACATTTGGTAATCCTTATCAGTATGTATTCCAACAAATGATGGATGAAACGATTGCAGATGAAAATGTATATGAAATTCCTGAAACTCGTGGTAAGCAGGGTGAACGTCCTTATGCATTCGGACGTCCGTCGTCTGGTGGCGGTTCTGCTGCTTATCCTTGTAAAAACTATGGTCAGAGCCGTTTCCATGCAGTTTATTATTATGGTGATTTTGATCCGAATGATATGCGCCGTGACGTTACATGTACGGTGACCGGTTCGACTGGTGATGGCTCTGAGAAGATTATTCCTTTTACTATGGGCTCTGTAGCTAATAATGGTGGTATTGCTTTGAATAAATGGGACGAGAATCGTCAAGCTAATCCTTGGGTTATTAAGAGCCGTCAGGCTGGTATCAATACTCCTTATATGCGTTTTTCGGATATCATTTTGATGTTGGCTGAAGTAAAAGCAGCATTGGGTGATGACGCTTCTGCCAAGCAATATTTGTCTATGGTTCGTAATCGTGCTTTTGCTTCTACATCAGAAGCTAATGTAGATGGCTTTATCAGTAAATGTGGTTCTGTATTGGATGCTGTCCTTGAAGAACGTAAGTTGGAGTTTGGTGGTGAAGGTATCCGTCGTTATGATCTGATTCGTAATAATAAATTAGGTGCGGCTATTGATAACTTCCATAAGCGTACTAGTACAATGATCAGTGATTTAAAGTCTAAAGGTTATCATACTTTTGATAATGGTAATACCATTTCATCTTATATTTGGGTTAAAAAAGTAAATCCGGCAGATTTTGGTGTTAGTTATAGACTTACCACGACTTGTACTGATAAAACGAATCCTGTACTTTTCCCAGGCTGGAGAGGTCAGAACGATGATTGGGCATCTGTAGCTTCTTCCAATGGAACTTCAACAAAGAATCTTACGGCAGGTAATATTACTAATCTTGCTATCAAAGGATTGTTTGAATATATTGATCCAAATGGAAGTGAGGCTAAAGCTTTAGAAGCCGATGGATATACAAAACAACCGTGGGGAGCAAAAATCGCAGAATTGGAGAATGAATACAATTCATATGTATTTAATGGATACGTTGCAGGTGAGGCTCCTATTTATTTGATTCCTTACCATCCTGATGTTATTAAGAATTCAAATGGTGTATTGACTAATGGATATGGTTTTGGACAAGAATAATGTATTATAAGTAAATAAAGAGAGGTTTGATAAAGACCTTTGTAAATAAAATCTTAAAGTCTTACTCAGGTTTGCGAAGCTTAACGTATTCCTGAGTAAGCTTTTTATAGATATACCAGATTTTTGGAATTTCTGATCTAAGTGTTCAAAGGGGGTGGGTAGTAATTTATTAATTTTTGCTTCTCAATTGTATAACTATTATTGATAGCTAATGTGCTTTTATATGCAACGATGTTTATTATTGGTGTTGATAGTGCTCATGCTTGTGGTAAAGGTATGGGGTGAACCTGTATGTGAAATTTTGTATTTTAATGAACTGAAGGGACTACCCAGCAATCACATCACTCGTATAATACAGGACAAACAAGGTGCTATCTGGATGGCTACTTGGAATGGTCTTTGCCTTTATGATGGTTATGAGTTTCACACCTATAAGAGCAATGATGCTTTGAGCACTTCCGATCGCTTTCGTAATGTAGTGATGGAAGAGGATGGAAATTTTGTATGTGCCATAGATGATGATTTTTTCAACTTCAATGTGGTTAGTCATGTGTTTTCTAGGCTTAATGGGGTGGAGAAGGAGTACGCCAAGCAGAAGATGACACTACACCCTTTACAGATAAAGACTGAAATTAGTTTGACTGACGATTTCGGCACGAGATGGCAGATTGCTTTTGACGGTAGAATTAGCTATTGTGGTCAGGACGATAATACATTTACGAATATGCCAGACCGTATAAAGTTGAACCATATCACAGGATTTTTCATAGACCGCCAAAAATGCTTGTGGATATATGGACACGATGGAGTTTGTCGCATAGCCTTCTTTGACAACAATATTCATCGTTTAGCATTCTCAGGTGGTGCAGCGGTGAAGTGCTTGTTTTCAGATAGCGATGGTCAGTCGTTCTGGATGGCTTCAAGCAATGGAATGGTCAGATATTACGCTGACCTACAGTCGTCACCGCAGTATCTCGATGCCCAAGGACATTTGTCGAACAAGATGGATCACTTTGGAAGAAAAGTATATTGCATGGATCGTTTCGATGATAAACTTTGGCTGGGTTGTAAGGGAGAGGGGGTCTTTGTTTTAGGAAAAACGCTAGAGAATATTCTGCCAGACTTAGATGTTTACAGTTTTGAGTGCGATAGTTTGGAACGTTTGTGGGTAGCCACAATGGATGATGGTTTGAAGGTGATCCAAAAGGGCGAGCACTATATTATATATAATGTGGAAACACCGATGAAAAGCATTCGTCGTCTGCTGCTGACAAGCAGTGGAGAGTTGTTGTTGGCCGGTCCTGAAGGATTGGCAGTTGCCAAGATTGATAAAGACTTACAGAAGATGAAGTTTCACCTCTACCTTAATCAACCCGACAATGAAGCGAGTCTGCCTAGCAATGCAGTGATGTCACTTCTAGAGAGTTCTAGTGGACGTATTTACGTGGGTACGGAAAGCCGTGGGCTCTGCTATATGGAGGAAGATAAACAGAGTTTTCATCGTATGAGCCACTATCAAAACGTGATACTGTCACTGAGTGAATGGGACGGAAAAATATGGATTGTGTCGTCCAACCGTATTGAGAATGTAGACGAATCCACTAATACAAGAACTGTTTATGACCACTACCCATATCCAATTAATGTATCCCATGGAGAATGCGCGCCACTCATCACTGCTGAAGGCAAGTGGTTAGTACCAGTGTCTAGTGGCGTATATGTGATGGACATGAAGCAGTATATCGCGAAGCGCTATGTGCCACCGCTAGTTATTCTGAATGCAAGTGTTGATGGTTATCGCCACGGGTTACAGGGGGATACATTGTTACTTAGTCCGGATGAGCGCAACCTATCGGTTCAGTTTGCTGCTTTGGATTATATCTACAATGAGAACATAGTCTACGCGTATCGTTTCATGAAGGAAGGAGAAGAGAACACCAATTGGATAGACTTGGGGGAGCAGCATAGTTTGACGCTAATGGATATCTGCCCAGGTGAATATGTCTTGGAGATGCGTTCCACTGATGCTTCTGGAGGATGGGCTGACAATATAAGACATATAAAGGTTTTCGTTGAACCAAAGTTCAGTGAGACTGTTTTAGCTAAGGTGTTGCTGATAATGGTTGTAGTAGTAGGTTGGGGTTATATCATCCGTTACTTAAAAGTTATAAAACGCCGTCAACGTGAAATTGCTGATACTTATCTGAAACTGATTGAGGAAAATGCAAGGATTAGAGAATCAGAAGTTACAACTCTTCGGAGAAGGAAGTCTGTGATCGGAGTAGCCCCCAATCATAAGCAAGCAGAAACGCAGACAACAATACTAGCTGTAGAACAGCTATCAGAATATGATAACGAATTCTTGTCGCGCGTATCGGCATTTGTAGAAGAGAATCTTTCGAATGCTAATGCCACAATAGATGACATGGCTTTGGCTACAATTACGAGTAAGTCAGTCCTCTACAGGAAAATGAAATTGCTTACTGGCAATTCACCTATGGACTTTTTAGCTTCTGCTCGCATACGTGAGGCATGTCATTTGCTGGAAAGTACTCAGTTATTGGTGAAAGACATTAGCTCTCGCTGTGGTTACACGAGTCAGCGTTATTTTAGTCGTGCTTTCAAACGTGATTTAAATATGAGTCCATCGGAATATCGTGATACCCATAAAATTCTAAATTGATGCACTTTTCTATTCAAACAGACTTTTTTGTGTTTGTTACCTGACTTGTTTTAAAAAAATAGCAATAATTTTATGCATGAATAATTTACTAAAACTTAATTTTATGCTTAAAAAACTACTATTTTCTTTTTTATGTGCAGCATTTCTTGTAGGATTCCCATTTTCATTATCCGCCCAAAAGCTAATGGAGGTGGAACCTATCGTGATTGAACTTTGGCCGAATGGAGCTCCAAATGACAACGGGCTCACAGGCGAGGAATATCGTAATAAAAATAACCGTATTACTAACGTTACGAAACCAACATTAACAGTGTTTCCCGCACCTAATCCCAATGGTATGGCAGTGATAGCCTGTCCTGGTGGTGGATATCAGCATCTAGCATTCGAGCATGAGGGCATCGATCAGGCTGCTTGGTACAATGCTCAGGGGATCACGTTCGCTGTGCTGAAATACCGTATGCCAAATGGACATTTCGAATGTCCGTTGAGCGATATTCGTCAGGCTATGGCATTGATGCATGAGTATGCTAAAAAATGGGGTGTTGATAATAATAAAATAGGAGTGCAGGGCTCATCGGCAGGTGCCCATTTGGCTTGTACTTTGGCCACGGGCTTTCGTACCCCCAAGGAACGTCCAGCCTTTCAGATTATGTTTTATGGAGCTATAACTCCAGCAATGGAGGGTTGCAAAAAGAATGGAACAAATTCGAAACTTGCTTTTCAAGATAATAAACTTGAAGTGGTAGCGAACACACCTCCTGCATTCATTATGGTGAGTGCGGACGATAGACTTTGTGTGGATCTGTGTGTCAACTATTTTCTAGAATTGAAAAAAGCTGGTGTTTGGTCAGCCCTACATGTTTATCCTGAAGGAGGACACGGCTGGGGATTTAAGGATGCTTTTAAGTATAAGCCTATGTGGACTATGGAATTGAGTCACTGGCTTTCTTTACTAAACCAGCGACTCGACAACCAAAAAGCTGAAATCATCCAGAAAAAGACCATTGAGAATGGTGGTACAGGTCCTTATAAGGCCATCGCTGCCAAAGTGAACACATTGAATGATTATGTGGTGTATCGTCCTGCCGACCTTAAGGTAGCTGTAGAGTGCGAGGAGAAGGCTCTGCCATTGGTGGTCTTTGCGAATGGCGGTTGCCACGATTGTTCTGTACGTTTTGAAGGTATGCTTAACGAGATAGCTTCTCATGGCTACATTGTGATAGCTCTTGGTGAATTACGTATGGAGTATAGTCTGGAAGGTAATCACAAGACCAATCCTCAACAACTCATTTATGCTCTTGATTGGATGGAGCAGCAATTGAATGATTCTGAGAGCGAATATTATAATATGGTGGATATGCAGGCAGTAGCTTCGGCTGGGCAGTCGTGTGGAGGTGCTCAGGTGCTTGCCGTATGTGGTGACCCACGTTTTAAGGCTCATATTATGTACAACTCAGGCTTAGGTGAAATGAAAATGGCAGGAGTTGACATGGAGTCACTGAAAAATCTTCATGCTCCCATTCTCTATATGCTTGGAGGTGACGATGATATAGCTGCTAGAAATGCAATGATGGATTACGACAACATAATCACTGTCCCTGTGGTAATGGCTAACCATAAGACTGCAGGTCATACAGGTGCTTTTGATGAGCCCCAAGGTGGTAGTTATGCTAAACTCAGTCTAGACTGGCTTGACTGGCAACTGAAGCACAAGAAAACATTATCGAAGGTCTTCAAAAAAGGTGATCCCCAGCGCTATTCAATGTTTGAAATAAAAAGTAAATTTTGATGGTTACTTCGGTTTTACAGCAGGTGTGGTTGAAATATTGCTTCCAGGGTCAAGATGGAGCTGTTCATTCTTTACCAGCCATACCAGATGAGGGGAAGAGTGGCTCTGTGAAGGGAATCTGTGCTCGTGGTGGTTTTATGGTGGACATAAAATGGGAAGCAGGAATACTCATTTCTGCGGATATCACTTCTCGTAAGGGGGGCAACTTGCGTCTATGTTCATATGTTCCTTTTAAGGGCGAGGGTGTAAAGAAAGCTTTTGGCGATAATCTAAATAAGCTATACCAGAGATTATAATCCATATTGTTATAATTAATGAATAGAAATGAAAAAAACATTGTTTTTATATAGTATTACGTTCTGTGCCGTATTCCCCATTTTCACTTTCGCCCAGAAGCCTTTGTATAAGAATCCGGAAGCAGCAATAGAGGAACGTGTAGAAGATCTCTTAGGACGAATGACTCTTGAGGAGAAAGTAGCGCAACTTGGTTCTACTGGTAATTTGGAAGTGGAGAATGGCATAATAATGCAACGAGATGGACTCCGCAACGGTTTGGGACAGTTGAGTCGTACGGGTGAGAAACTGCTTCCTAAGCAAACTGTACAATTGGTAAATGCTCTACAGCATTTTCTGATGGACAGCACTCGACTGGGCATACCCGCTATAATTCATGAAGAGACGCTTCATGGTGTGATGATGGCTGGTGCGACAGTATTTCCTCAGGCTATTGCTCGTGGTTCGTCATGGAATGTAGATCTTGAACGAAAAGTTGGGGAGGTTATTGCTCGCGAAACTAGAAGCAGAGGAAGTAATCTTTCGCTCTCGCCTAATCTTGATTTGGCTCGCGACCCACGGTATGGTCGCACTGAGGAAACTTATGGTGAGGATCCTTATTTGGCTTCTCGAATGGGTGTTGCTATTATAAGCGGTATGCAGGGTGATACCTATAATATAGGTAAGGACCATATAGGTGTCACTGTTAAGCATTTGGGGGCTTCTGGGCAGCCACTTGGCGGTCTCAATCTTTCGCCTAACTATATGAGCGAACGAACGATGCGTGAGGCCGATTTTGTGCCGTTTCGGGCTGCTGTAGAGGAGGCTAAGGTTGCATCGGTGATGGCTGCTTATGTGGAATATGACGGACAGCCTTGCCATTCCAATCAGTGGCTTCTTGATGACTTGTTGAGACGCGAATGGGGATTTGAAGGCATTGTGGTATCTGACTACGGAGGCATTGGTACAATTGCCCATTCTCATCATTGTGCTGAGGATATGGATGAAGCAGCTCTATTGGCGCTTAATGCTGGAGTCGATGTAGAGCTGGCACGTACTAACGCCTATAAAAACTTGGTGAAGTTGGTACACGACGGACGGCTTGAAGAGAAGAGTATCGACCGTGCCGTGAAACGTGTGTTGCGGCTGAAATTCCGTTTGGGGCTGTTTGAAAATCCGTACGCTGATGAGAATTATGCCATGAAGAATAACCGTTCGGCAGAAAATCTCTTGTTGTCGCTCAATATGGCTCGTGAATCAGTTGTGCTGTTGAAGAATAAACAAGGTATTTTGCCTCTCAATCTTGACAAATACAAGGATATTGCTGTAATAGGTCCTAATGCTGCTCACGCCCATTATGGAGGTTATACCACTGAGTGGAGCTATGACAAGGGGATTTCTATTCTTGACGGTTTGCAAAAGGTACTCTCAGAACTCAATCAGATATGTTCCATTAAGTATGCCGAGGGTTGTAAGATTCATTCTGATGATGGCTATTGGCGCCATCCTGAGCCAGCATTTTACGATGAAGACAAGGACCATGAGTTGATATGTGAAGCTATGGAGGTGGCCGGTCAGAGCGATATTGTCATTCTGGTTCTTGGTGGCACACCTCGTACTTGTCGCGAGAGTGCAGGAATGAAGCGACTGGGTGATCGTAACGACCTTTGCCTGTATGGACGTCAGCAGGAATTGTTCGATTCGCTCTGTACGCTTGGCAAACCGATAATAGTTTATCTGATGAACGGTCGGCCGCTTACCATTAACAGGATTGCGGCTGAGGCTGACGCCATTCTAGAGGGTTGGTATTTGGGTGAGGCTACGGGTAAGGCTGTGGCAGAGGTATTATTGGGTAAAGTCAATCCTTCAGGTAAACTTCCTGTCTCATTTCCTCGTTCAGTCGGCAACTTGCCAGCCTATTACAATCGTCATCCATCTGCCTTTGGGCTACGTTACATCAACGCGGATAATGAACCTCTTTATCCGTTTGGATTCGGCTTGAGTTACACCACTTTCGAATATGGCAAGCCCAAACTCAGTACAAAGGAAATGACGGTAGATGGAAGCGTTCTACTAAGCGTTAAAGTGAAGAACACAGGTTCTGTGGAAGGCAAGGAAGTGGTACAACTCTATGTGCGCGATGATTTGAGTACAGTGACACGCCCTATTAAAGAACTGAAAGGCTTTAAGAAGATATTTCTCAAACCAGGCGAAGAGCAAATTGTGAGGTTCACAGTTGACCGCACTACTCTGAAGTATTTTAACCGCAAGATGCAAGAGGTAGTAGAGCCTGGTACATTCACACTCATGGTGGGGCCTAACTCTACCGATTTGCAAGATATAAAATTTATAGTAAAATGAAAAAGATTCAATTGTTGTTTTGTTTACTATTGATACCCATAATCGTTTCGGCTCAAGACGTATGGCAAGCGAAGTATGTAGAAATTGAACAGAGTATTAAGGTTCCAAATTTTAAGAACAAACAGTATAGAATAACAAAGTTTGAAGCTCTAGCTAGTGCTTTGGCGGCAGTTAATCAGAAAGCCTTCGATACTGATAATGGATGTATGGCAGATCTCGGATGTACCCAGGATAATCATGACCATGATTATCCTAGTGCAGAAAATGTTGCCATCGATTGTTTATTGGGTAATATTTGTTCTGAGGGTTGGAACAGCATTGCTTTTCCTTCAGTCACAATGGTGGAATACAATAGTAGCAAACTCGGTAATCCGGTTGAAAAGGTTGATAATTCAAAGCAACACAAGTGGAATTGTCAATTTGCTTTGGAGAAAGACGTCGAATTGATTGGCAACTATCGAAATCCAGTCTATGTTCTTAATAGTTGGAATCCTACGCAAATATCCATGGTCGATACACTTAGAATTCAGGGGGCACGCGGACGATTGGCGGCAACACTTGAAGTGCCCGTGCTCAAAGTTGGTGAGAAATGTCCCATCGTGATAATTTGTCATGGCTTTGGAGGCAATCGTGACAGAGGTACTACTTACATGGTGGCAAAGCAACTCCCAAACGAAGGTATAGCTACACTTCGTTTCGATTTCAACGGTCACGGACAGAGCGATGGAAAAATGAAAGACATGACTGTGCTCAATGAGGTTGAGGACGCCAAATGTGTATATCAGTATGCTGCAGGATTGCCTTTTGTTGACCGTGAACGTATCGCTATGTTAGGAGCTTCACAAGGTGGTGTGGTAACTAGCATGGCTGTTGGTGAATTGGGTTCAACGAAGATAAAGGCAGCCGTATTGATGTGCCCGGCAGCTGTGCTCCGCGATGATTGCATCAAAGGGCTGCTGATGGGTAAACGTTACGATCCGCTTGATCCTCCTGAGGTTGTGCAAGTTGGCGATAAGTGCATTGGGCGTGAGTTTATCAAGACTACATTCCGCTTGCCTATTTACGAAACAGCCGCAAAATTCCAAGGCCGTGCCTGCATCATTCATGGCACAGGTGACCGCACGGCTCCATATACTTATGGTATTCGCTATCATAAAATATGGACTGACAGCGAGTATCATGAGCTCGATGGCTACGACCATAGTTTTAATCCTGAACCACAGACGGCAGTTTCGATAGCTATTGATTTTCTTAAAAGAACTTTGTTGTATGCAAAATAAAATCGTTCTCTACAACTAAAGCATTACAGCTATGTAATATAACCGTCATTCCATAGCCTATCAGTTGACCAATGAAATCATAGGCGATTTTTTTGATACGTCGTTATCTGTAGATAGGAATTTCGAGCCACCGATAGGATATGGAATGATTTTTAGAGAAATTATTGAAGGAACGGTGTTTGAATGTTCAATCTGTGCGATATTATTCAATTCATTACTGACTGTTTCAATCAACACCTTCTTTCTAAGCAGAATTTTATCTGCTATGCTCATCAAGGAATCGCTCATGCTGTTTTTTACCTTGGTGACAAGCTGTATTCCGTTAAGGAAAAGATTCTCAAACATAATCAGCCCGATATATCCCTTGTCAGCGCATAATTCTTCCTATATGTTTTCTAGAAATTTTCCCTGCTTCAAAGGCTCATGGGACATCCACATTGTGTCATACAATTAAACTCTGTAACTATGGACTCTGAGAACATAGGGATAATCGTTTAAATGTTATAATTCAGCACTATAAATTTAATACTTTTATTACTATGTTCCTAATCAGCAATGATATATCTGCATATTTATATCGAACTCATGTTATATTAGAATAATCCTTGTTTCCTAATGTTCGATAAGGCGGTATTCGTTATTTTGTATGGTGCTTTTAAAGTTGCCCATCCTCCTCAAGAACGACATCTTCCGAGTATGAGCTATTGTTATGGGTAGATAGATTATCTTACTTTTTCTCAATAAGTTTCATAGATAACTTTTGGGGGGGAGCTTTGATTCTTTTATTAGGTATTATAATTGTGAAGCATTATATATGATAGTTTGGATTAAATTCAAGGATATGGAGATGTCGTAATCTTATGGTTTTATACATATATCCTGATTGATCCAAAGAGAAAAAATATTTTATTTCTAAATACGTGATAGGACATTTTCTGCCTTTGTGAGGGCAACTGCTCTCACCTTTAGAGGTATCTCTCACCCCATCTCTCACCCTTGAAACGCTTTATTCATCGGGGGAAAGCGATAAAAGGTGAGAGCATGAGAGATAAAATGTGTTTTTTTGTATTGATAGGAGTAGTCCCGAAAGTTAACGGCATAACTTCCGGGAACAATGGTGGAAACTCCCTAAAGTTATGCCGTCAGTTTGGAAAAGACTCCCGTCATGAAAGGGAAGACGTTCCGGGGAAAAACAGCCTGTTTTTACACGAATGTTCATGTGGGTCTTCATGAACGTTCACGTAGGGCTACATATACGTTCGCGTGAGGTTGTACGTATATACGTGTTGAACCATCAGTGTTGTCTTCATGTGCAGAAAGACCTTGTTCTTTTAGAAAAAGATAAGGATCTTTTAAAAAAACGAACTTATCTTTTTTGCCTGTCTGCAAGATCAAGAACGTCTTACTATAGAATGTCTTAAAGAAGTTCCCACTCTATTTATCCCAATCTGTTTTTTCGACCATGTTCTTATGTTGCTAAATTGTGCACATAAAAGACCAATTTTTACCTTGTTCTTCTTTGATTGCCTGTTATTTTTGCACCCAGACACATTCTAATCTGATACGAAATGAAATTAAAAGTTTTAATAAGTGCAATAGTGAGCATTATTATATGGCCGGAAAGTATTGTAGCACAAAGTGAATTGATTCCAATGATAGAAATACCTGCAGGAAATTTCTATATGGGTACCTTGGGTGAAGATGAGAATTATGATGAGGCGCCTATGCATAAGGTACATATATCCAAATCTTTTAAAATGGGAATGACCGAGGTGACTAATGCACAGTATGAATTGTTCTGCCCTGAGCACAAGACGTTACGTGGTAAAAATGGTTTTTCAAGTGAAGATGATGAAGCGGTGGTGTACGTAACTTATCAAGATGCTGTTGCCTTTTGTGACTGGTTGACTCAAAAAGAAGGTAAAACTTATCGTCTGCCTACTGAAGCTGAATGGGAGTATGCCTGTAAGGCAGGTCGTTATTGGAATTTCTATATGGATGACAAACTTCCTGTTGCTTGGCAAAAAAATCAAGTGATAACAGCTACTCCAAAACCGTTGTCTTTGAAAGTGGCTCAAACCCCTCCTAATGACTGGGGACTATATGATATGTGTGGAAATGTGGAAGAATGGTGCCTGGACTGGTATGGACCTTATATAGATAAGGAACAGACAGATCCGGTAGGATATTCGGATGGCATAGCACGGGTGACCAGAGGAGGTAGTCATAATACACCGGTGAAATATCTCCGTTCGGCAAACCGTATGGCTATGTTGCCAGAGGATAAACATGCAATGACGGGCTTTCGGGTGGTACAGGCAGAGTATCCGCAGACCGCTCCGCTTTCTCAGCCAAAAGATGAGTATGTTGTGTCTCAGATAAAATGGGATTGGGCCTCTCAATATATCACGGAACCTGTCTTCACTGCTCCTTTGGTTTATGTGCATGAACCGGATGCGCATAGTGGAACGCCTTTTTTCAAACATAATCATCAGCCGGCATTGACTTGGTGTGATAATGGAGATTTGTTAGCTGTGTGGTTTTCTACCAATGAAGAAAAAGGGCGTGAGATGGTGGTGCTCTCTTCGCGTTTGCGTGCCGGAAGTAGTGAATGGGAGAAGCCCCGTATGTTTTATCAGATAGCTGATCGTAACTTGACCGGAACTGCATTATTGAATGACCATCAAGGGACTCTTTATCATATTAATGGAGTGGAGGCGGCCGGACATTGGCAGAATTTGATGATGACTTTGCGTACAAGTACAGATAATGGACAAACTTGGAGTAAACCTCGTATTATTGCTCCAGAACATACGAGACGCCATCAAGTGATAGCCGGAACCTCTATTACAAAGGAAGGCTGGTTTGTTCAGGCTTGTGATGCCGGACCAGGTGGAAGAGACGGGGCGGCTGTTCATATCAGTAAGGATAAAGGAAAAACTTGGACGGATCCATGGGATGGAGCATCTTTGCCTGATTTTAAAGAAGGGGGGACAGGTACCACTATCGCTGGAATCCATGCCGGAGTGGTGCAATTGAAGGATGGCAGATTGATGGCATTGGGGCGTAATAATAGTATTCGTGATAAAGAAGGACATCTACGTATGCCCATGAGTGTGTCTGATGATATGGGTAAGACTTGGCATTATTCCGCTTCGGAATTTCCCCCCATTGATGGAGGACAACGGCTGGTATTGATGCGTTTGAATGAAGGTCCTATTTTACTGATATCTTTTACTGAGCATCCTTATCGTACTCCGAAGGAGGAGCGTGGTATGATGTTTACTGATAAGTCAGGAAAGTCTTTTAAAGGATATGGCATGTATGCTGCTTTGTCATACGATGAAGGTAAGACTTGGCCTGTACAACGTTTGTTGACTGACGGTACTTATCGTTTTCTTAATGGTGGAGCTTGGACTCAGTTTTTTGAAATGGATGAGGGTCATGCCGAACCTCGTGGTTATTTGGCTGGAACACAAACACCCGATAATATGATCCATTTGATAACAAGTCGCTTCTATTATAAATTTAATTTAGCTTGGTTGAAAGGAAACGAAAGTATTATATCTCCTCAATCTTTGTCTGACTAAAGGACGTAGAATGCATATATCCAATACTTTGTATTGTCTTACTTTCGTTTTCTAGTTGTATTGTTTGTTGTAAATGAAAGTAATCGAAATAAAATAAAGTAAAATAATGCAAAATGATTTTTGTTTTCCGAAAATATTTCTACTTTTGCAATGTGTGATTTAAGATATTATGATTATGGCGCACGCTTAAAGAGAACACAAAAAGAATTATTAAATCTAAAATGATTATTTGTTAACCCAGGAAAGTATGGAAAATGTTCAGAAAACAAGGCGTTTGTTTGCAAGCGCATACGGTTGCAAAGCCAGCCGTTCTTTTCTTATTTGGGGATTGTCGGCCGCAATGTCTATAAGTGTTATACCGATGATGGCTGAGATTTCTGTTGGTGAGAAAAACTATGATACTCAAATTGTTAGCCAGACAAAGACTATAACCGGAACCATTATTGATGAAACAGGTGAACCTATGATTGGGGTGTCGGTTTTAGTTCAAGGGACTACTACAGGGGCAGTTACAGATTTGGATGGTAAATTTACATTGGAAGTTCCCGCAAACGCTACATTGGTAGTTTCCTATATCGGATACAAGACTCAAAATGTAAAAGTCGGTAGCCAAAATACGTTTGCCATTAAGATGGAGAGTGATAATGAGGTGCTTGATGAAGTGGTAGTAATTGGTTATCAGACTATTAAACGTAAGGACTTGACTGGTTCTGTTGCTTCTGTTAGTGGTAAAACCGTGTCTGTTATGCCTGTTTCTAATGTAGCACAGGCTATGCAAGGTAAACTTCCTGGTGTGAACATTACCTCACAAGATGGACGTCCTGATGCGGCAATTTCTATTCGTGTGCGAGGAGGAGGTTCCATTTCGCAAAGTAATGAACCTTTGATTTTAGTAGATGGTGTAACTGTGAATTCTTTAAATGATATTCCGTCTGATCAAGTGGAAAGTATTGATGTGCTGAAAGATGCTTCTTCTACAGCTATCTATGGTGCGCGTGGTGCCAATGGTGTAATTCTTGTGACTACAAAGGGAGCGAAAGAAGGAAAGGTTTCGGTTTCTTATAATGGCTATGTTAAATTCAATACTCCGACTAAATACTTGGAAACATTAGATCCTTATGATTATTTGTCATTTGTTTGGGGAAATGCCGCCGCCAGTGGCGATGCATATCGTTTGCCATTTGAAAAATTATATGGTATTGGTGATTATTTGGGTAGTAATACAGAGGGTATAGAAAGCTATCGTAACACCAAGAATTATAACATCCAAAAAGATGTGTATAATAGTTCTGTATCCCATAATCATGATTTGTCTGTTAGTGGAGGTACTGAAAAAACAAAAGTCTTGTTTGCGATGAACTATATGGATGAGCAAGGTATGAAACTTAACTCTTATGCAAAGCGTGGAGGTGTTTCGTTGAAGATTAATCAGAAATTACGTGATAATTTAGATATTAATCTGGATACTCGTTATAGTGATATGCGTACTATGGGAGATGAAGGAACAACTAATGGTTCCGGCTCATTGCTTTCATCTTCTTATCGTTTTCGTCCGATTGCTACTCGTGATATTTTGGGGGACTTGAATGCTTTGCGTGAAGGGAATATGGAGATGTATGGTCGTCAGTCTACCTGGGATACTTATAGTCCTGTGGCTCGTATCGGAGATTATGATCCACTATATATTAAACAAAGACTTCGTGGTACTTTATCTTTAAATTGGAGATTGTTTGATGGCTTTGCTTATCATACTGACTTTACTTTAAACCAATCATGGGAACAAGATAAGATTTGGGGGGGGGCTATTTATAATAATTATTTGGATGACGAAACAGGAGCCAAACTATATGCGGGAAATGTGGAATATACAAAGCGTGACAGTTGGGGACTGCGTTGGACGAATACAATCAGTTATGACTTCAATTTTTTACCTAAACAGCATCGTTTGAATATTCTGTTGGGACATGAAGTTACAGACTCCGGAGGTAGTAAAATGTCAATTTCAGCTAGTCACTTTCCCTCTAATTTTACAAAGGATAATGCATTTGCCATGATTAACCAATATGATGCAGATCATGGAACAAGTAAATTTTCTTCTGGAGTAGATATTCCCGGACGTATTCTCTCATTCTTTGGTCGTGCTAATTATACATTGATGGATCGTTATTTGTTTACTGTGACATTCCGTGCCGATGGCTCTTCTAAGTTTTCCCCCGAACACCGTTGGGGATATTTTCCTGCTGCGGCTTTTGGATGGCGCCTTTCTGAAGAAACTTTCATGGAAGGGACGAAAGACTGGTTAGATAACTTGAAAGTCCGTTTGTCTTATGGTACGGTAGGTAATGATGGTATCAGCTCTGATTTATGGTCACAAACGTGGACTTCTGAAACAGATTTACGATATCAATATATACTAAATAACCAGTATTCATCTTCTTATGACCTTTCAACGGAACAAATGGCAAATAAAAATCTAAAATGGGAAACAACTATTACACGTAATTTTGGTTTCGATTTCGGATTTTTAAAGAACCGTTTGTGGGGATCTTTGGATTTATATTGGAATACAACAAAGGATTTGCTGATGTTGACTTCGCTTCCGGGGATTACCGGATTCACATCTACGTATGATAACATTGGTCAGACTAGTAATAAGGGAATTGAGTTTTCTTTGTCAGGTGTGATTTTTGAAAATAAAGATTGGAATATTACGGCTGGTATGAATATAAATTTCAATAAGGGTAAGGTCGATAAGTTGGCAGAAAATGTAACAGGTTTATATGGCTCTAGTTGGTGTGGCAGTAGCAGTTTCCCGGGTGAGGATTATATTTTACAGGAAGGCAAACCTGTGGGTATGGTCAGAGGTTTTATATATGATGGCTTTTATACTACAGATGACTTTAATTATGTAAACGGACAATATATATTGAAAGAGGGCGTGGCAGATTTAGGTTCTTTTATTAATCCTGTACATGGGGTGGACCGTCCGTCCGGACAAAATGCCTATCCGGGTCTTCCGAAATTTAGGGATATGGATAATAGTGGCAGCATTGATGAGAAAGATGTTACCATTATTGGTGATATGAATCCTGTTCATACAGGTGGTTTCAATATCAATACAACTTATAAAAATTTTGATTTAGGATTGTATTTTAATTGGAGTTATGGTAATGATGTGTATAATGTGAATAAAATCGCTTCCTTGTACGGCGCAAAAGAAAAGGGAGTATATGAGAATAAACTTGGTTTTATGAAAGACTCCTATAAGATTTATGACGTGGTAGATGGGAAATTAGTTCGTCTCACTACTCCTGAGCAATTAAATGCAGCTAATGTAAATGCTAATTTACCATTACCTTATAGTGAAAATGGGGTTACTTCCAGTATTGCTATTGAAGATGGTTCTTATTTGCGTCTGAACACGTTGACATTGGGGTATTCATTGCCCGATAAGGTTTTGCATAAGGCTGGTTTGAGTAAATTGCGTATTTATGGAACAATCTATAATTTGTTTACCTTAACCGGTTACTCAGGTCTGGATCCTGAAGTTAGTGCTAATACCTCTCAGAATAAGGCGAAATACCCTACAGTAGGATTGGACTGGGGTACTTATCCTAGAGCACGTTCGTTTGTGGTTGGTTTAAATCTTGCTTTCTAATCAAAAAAACAAATCATTAAATTAATTATTATGAATAAATTAGCAACATATATATCTGCATTGGCACTATGCTGTTCCTTTGCTCAATGTAGTGATTATCTGAATACTTCTTCACCGGAGAACACTGGAGATGAGTTTGTAACCTCTTCTACTTCCGAAACTTTTAAAATCCTGTCTTGGTGTTATGCTAATTATCGGCAGAATTGTATTATGGGAGCTTATCGTTGGAATGATCCCATTGGCTCAGACTCTGAAATATATCCGGAAATAGGCTCTTTAAATAATGCCAACGCTAGACTATTACCGGAATTGTTAAGTGTAAATGCTGGTGGTTCAGGCTTCAACGGGCTTTATACTACGATTGCACGTGCATCTAAGGTAGCGGAATTGGTAGCTGATAAACCTGCATTTCAAGATGCTGTGGCAGCAGGAAAAGTAAATGATTGGACTCAACTTTATGGTGAGGCTTTAACAATGAAGGCTTTCTGCTATTTCGATTTGGTAAAACATTATGGTGATGTACCTTATGGATATGAAAATAACAATGTGGAAGATTATTCATTGACTTCCCGTTTTGAAATTTATGATAATCTTATTGAGATATTGAAGGAGGCAGAAGCATTGATGTATCCACTGGGAGAAGGTGGCATTACTGCTGAACGTTTTTCCAAGGGGTTTGCTGACGCGTTGTTAGGACAGATAGCTCTTTATTCCGGTGGATATCAGACAATTCGTACAGATGTGCCCGGTTTGTATGGTGACGTACAGTTTACGACAAAAGGAAAAGAAGAACTAGGATGTGTCTATGCTCGGCGCAATGATTATCTAGATTATTATAAGATTGCCGAGAAGTATTTTCAGGCTGCTTTGAATAATAAAGGGACGGCTGCTTTAGTTACGGTTGATGACCGGAGTTATGCGAATAACCCGTTTCAGCGTCATTTTCAATATACTCATGATCTGGCTCTGAGCCCAGAATCTATTTTTGAAGTAGGTAATATACAAGGGGGACAAAGTGGGCAGACTACTACCAGTGAATATTCTTATGCTTTTGGACGTCCGTCCAGTGGTGGTAGTAATCAGGCTGCGCCTTGCAAGTCGTTTGGGGCGTTACGTATTATTCCCTCTTTCTATTATGGTGAGTTTGAAGCAGGTGATATGCGTAGAGATGCTAGTGTGACTGTTACTGGTAGTAAAGGTGATGGCAATGAAGCTCTGTTGTCTTTTACTCCGGGTAGCAAGTTGGATGGGGGAATTGCTATTAATAAATGGGATGAGAATCGTATGAATCCTCCTTATACTACATCTCAACGTACTTCGGGAATGAATTGGCCGGTGTTGAGGCTTGCTGATCTTATTTTGATGCAAGCGGAGGTCAAAGCGGAATTGGGAGCGGAAGGAGAAGCAATCCAATTACTTAACCAAATCCGTCAACGTGCATTTGGGAATTCTGAACATGCTATTTCAGCTTCAGGTGAGGCTTTGAAGGAAGCTATTTTGCAAGAACGCAAATTAGAACTTCTAGGTGAAGGGACTCGTCGCTGGGATTTGATTCGTTCTGGTAAGTTTGTGGAAAAAGCTTTAGCTGTTCGTGCAGAAATGACGGAGATGGTTAATGATTTGCAAACAAAAGGATATCATGAATTTGCTAATGGTAATGTGATTTCGAATTATGTATATACTAAGAAAGTGTATTTAAGTTCACCGCTGACTTTTGATCCAGATGAGTCGAATCCGGCTCTGTATCCGGGATGGAGAGGTCAATATGATTATAGCACTACTCCGGTAAAAGTTACTGGGACAGACCATAATCTGGCTATTGAGGGGCTGTTTAATTATATAGATCCCGATGGTGCTGAAGCAAAGAGATTGCTTGACGAGGGTTATACACAGGATGATTGGGGAGTGACATTGGTGAAATATGCTGATCATTATACAAATAGCAATTTATTGCCGGGAGTAAAAGAAGGTAATGTTCCTCCCAGATATTATTGGCCTATTCCATTTGAAACGCTGAGCAAGTCTAAAGGCAAAATAACGAACGGATATGGCTTGGCACAAGAATAAAGAGTATATATGAAAAACATTTTATCTATTTGCACATTTTTATTGGCCTTTGGGACGCTTCCTTTATGGGGGCAGTCCCAAGACCCTTTGAATGAGGATCAGACTACAGTACGCATTCTTGAGGGGGATAATTCAGACCCTTCTATTGTCCGTTATGGAAAATCTTATTATCTGGTTCATTCTTCCTTTGTTTATACCCCGGGACTGGTAGTTTACAAATCGGATGATTTAGTAAACTGGACTCCGTGTTCCACAGCTTTGACTACTTTTACAGGAGATATCTGGGCTCCGGATATTGTGGTTCATAACAATCGTTTTTATATCTATTTCCCGACCTTGAATGGAAAAGGGAGAAAGACCAATATGGTAACTTGGGCTGATAGTTCGGAAGGTCCGTGGAGCACTCCGATAGATTTGAAAATAGGAGGTATTGATCCGGAGCATGTGGTTAGTGAGGATGGAAAACGTTATCTGTTGCTCAGTTCTGGCGCTTTATATCCGTTGTCGGATGACGGATGCTCTATTACAGGAGAACCGGTCAGAATTTATAAGGAATGGGAAATACCGGAGGAATGGGATATAGAAGGAGTTTCCATGGAAGGTCTGAATGTGAAAAAAGTAGGAGAGTACTATTATTTATTTGCGGCCGAAGGGGGGACGGCAGGTCCTCCCACCAGTCACATGGTAGTACAGGCACGTAGTAAAAATATAATGGGCCCTTGGGAGAATGCTCCTTTCAATCCGCTTCTTCGTACGGAATCCCGTAATGAAAAATGGTGGAGTAAAGGGCATGGCTCTATTGTTGATACGGAAGATGGACGGTTATTTATGATTTTCCATGCTTATGAAAACGGATTCCAGACATTGGGGCGTCAGACCCTTTTACGTGAACTGGTCCAAAAAGAAGATGGATGGTTACATTTGAAAGAAGGAGCCATTTCTTTACCTGCACCGGAACGTTTGAAATTATCTGGTATAAAAGATTTTGTATGGCAGACGTGCCGGGAACATAACTTAAATGATCGGTTCCGGATTACTCCTGATAAAATCAGTATAGAGGCAAAGGGGAATACTCCAAAAGAAGGATCTCCCTTGTTAGCACGCACCAGTGCTCATAAATATGAAGTGGAGGCTTGTTTTGAATTGAAAGGTGAAAATACATCTGCCGGATTGGTGGCTTATTATGATGAGAATTATCATTTTGGATTTGGTTTTAATCATAAGCAGATGCTTCGTTATCGGCGTGGACAAGTAAGCCGTACGGAATCAAAATTACCTCAAGCAAACCAATGTGGAAAGATGTGGTTACGTTTGCGGAATGATGCTAATGTATTGTCGGCCTGGTACAGTGCCGATGGTAAAAAATGGCATAAGTATCCATGGGGATTTGAGATATCGGGAGTACATCATAATACGGTATATGGTTTCTTGTTTGTTCGCCCAGGTATTTTTGCCGGTGGTGACGGGCAGGTGGAAGTAACAGATTTTGTTTTGAGAAATCTTGATTGATGCGTTGTTTAACTGGAATTTAATGATTGAATTGCTTATGAAATATTGCTGCTCTTTTTTATTGTTATTGCTTTTTGGGATTTCCGGTGGATTTGCCCAAGATAAGGTGGAGTGTTGGGGACGTTATGAAATCTCCCTGCCTGCCAAAGTAAAGGGGAACCCTTTTGATATTGAGCTTACGGCAACGTTTAGCGGACCGGATACTACATTGACTGTACGTGGATTCTATGACGGAAATGATACCTTCAAAATTCGTTTTATGCCTGTGAACCAGGGAGTATGGTCGTACGTGACGCAGAGTGAGATTCCGGTGCTGAATGAGGTGAAAGGGCGGATAGAATGTATTGCTCCGGGTAAAGGAAATCATGGCCCAGTTAAAGTGGATGGAACTTATAATTTTAAATATGCTGACGGAACGCGTTATTATCCAGTTGGAACTACTTCTTATGATTGGATGCATGTGGCAGGTAACCAGCCTGATCAGACAGTGAAATCATTGGAGCTATCCAAGTTCAATAAAATCAGGATGCTGTTTTTTGTGCAAAACTTTGATCCGGATTATCCTGAACCCTCCATGTTTCCTTTTGAGATAAAGAAGATAACAAAGGATGAAAAGGGAAAACCTGTGTATGAATGGGATTTCACCCGCTTCAATCCTGCTTATTTTGCTCATGTGGAAGCATGTGTGGATAAATTGGCCGGAATAGGAGTAGAGGCTGATTTGATTCTTTTCCACCCTTATGATGGTGGCCGTTGGGGATTTGACAGAATGCCTTTGGAAGCCGGTGTCCGATACTTGAAGTATCTGACAGCCCGTATGAGTTCATTTCGCAATATTTGGTGGTCATTGGCCAATGAATATGATTTTTTGAGAGAATTAAAACCGGAATATTGGGATACTTTTACACATACGGTAGTAGGGAATGATCCTTATTCCCATTTATGCTCCATTCATACTTATACAGCTAAGTATTATAAATATTGGGAACCTGAATACACTCATGCCAGTATACAGGACCAGGCACCTGTGGAGGGATTTGGAAGAGCGGCTACGGTGAAGAACATTTATAAGAAACCGATTATTTTTGATGAGGTATGTTATGAGGGTAATATGGATAACCGATGGGGAAGCTTGAGCGGTCAGGAATACCTTTATCGCTTGTGGCAAGGATTGATTGTGGGGACTTACGTGACTCATGGAGAATGTTATATGGATGATCCTAAAGATTATTCTCGTGACTTTTTGGCTGTGGGAGGAACTTTTCAAGGGGAATCCTGGAAGCGCATTGGCTTTACAAGACAGATTTTGGATGCACTCCCTAATCCTCTACATTTATGTGATAGCAGTTGGGACCCTTATACTTCGACTGCCGGAGAGAATTATTATATGATTTATCTGGGCAAGGAAATAAAACCGGAATGGGCATTTGATTTACCGGTAAAAAACGCTTTTTATCCACGTTTGAAAGAAGGAGTACGTTTTAAAGTGGAAGTCATTGATACTTGGAACATGACGATAGCCGAATGGCCTGTCGTTTTTGAAACGACTGCTCCTGTAAAGGATAGGGTGTATGATAAAAATCAAGGAAGAGTAAGACTGCCTGCAAGTCCTTATCTGCTGCTAAGGATAACTGAAGTAGAATAATTTATGAATGTGTTAGTTTGTTAATATGCTAATTGCCGTTTGGTTCCGCTATGTTTACATGTCAATTGGCCTATTAGCAAATTGGCAAATTAGCACATTATTCAAAATTTGCACATAATAGACCAATTTTTACCTTTCTGTCCTCTGTTTCTCGTTTAATTTTGTATTAGAACAAATCTTAATCTATACAAAATGAAACATTTACATTTTCTTGCTTTTGTCTTGTGCTGGCTTGTATGGGGACATCTGTTAAAAGCACAAAGTCTTGATAATTATAGTTCGTTAGATCCTTCGCAACCTATAGAATTTAAAGGGAACTGCCTTCGTTATGCAGATAAAGAAATTATTTTAGGTCCGAAAACATTTTTTGTTGATGGGCAGTTGTCCGATAGAGAAGTGGCGGATAATCCTTATGTTTTTAATAGTTTCAATAAAGCTGCCGCTAATTTCTCAGCTGGTACGGAAGCGGAACCAATGAAAGTCTATCTGGCTCCATACGTTTATTGGATTGATGATCCAGATGACCCTGCTATTCGTGTTGGTAAAGACGGCCGTGAACCGTTCGGCTTGGTTGTTAAATGCCCTTATCTCCATATTATCGGATTGAATACTCATCCTGAAAATACAGTCCTGGCATCCAGACGTGGACAGACACAGGGGGCTGTCGGTAATTTCACCATGTTTGATTTTTGGGGAGACGGTCTGTTAGTAAAGGACTTGACTATGGGGAATTTCTGTAATGTCGATTTGGAATACCCTCTGAAGAAGGAATTAAGCAGGAAGAAAAGAATGTCTGCCATCACTCAGGCACATGTCGCTTATTGTCATGGCGACAAGATTGTGGCGGATAATGTACATTTCATCAGCCGCTTGAACATGAATCCGTTGAATGGCGCCAATCGGATACTTTTTAATAAATGCCACATGGAAAGTACGGATGACGCATTGACCGGAACAGGGGTTTATCTGGATTGTACACTTCATTTTTATGGTCAGAAACCTTTTTGGAGAAGTGATATGGGCGGAGCTGTATTTTTGAACTGTGACTTTTATGTATGTCATGAGGAAGATCGGCAATATTTTTGTAAGTCGGTCGGACCATTAAGTATTGTCGATTGCCGTTATCATTCGAAGAAGCCGGTTTATGCGGGCTGGACACATGATCCCACAGATTGGTTGCGTTGTTACCAATACAATGTGAAACAGAACGGGCAACCTTATGTAATTGGGGCTGACAAGCCTTATAATACGGTTTGCATGGATCAGCTGAATCAACTGAAAGCTTTCCGGCTGGAAGAGAATGAAGAGGTAGTTTATAATACTTACAATTTATTGAGAGGAGAGGATGACTGGGATCCTCTTCGGGTGAAAGACCGTGTTATTGCTATAGGTAAGCGAGATGGAAGGGATTATACTCGGATGCCCTCTTGTCTTTCTGTAGAGCCCTTAACGGCTTCCATCCAAACAGGTGGCCGGACGGTCAGATTGACTGCAACAGTAAAAAGGCATTGTAACTATGTACTGAATAATGTTCCCGTGAAGTGGAAAGTACAACAGGGTTACGAAAAGGAGGTGAAATTATCCACTTCCGAGGGTTATGAATGTGTTGTCGAGGCAACTAATGTGGAGGATGAAACAAAGCATTTCACTGTGATAGCCTATACAGAAGATGGTTTGGAATGTGCGACAGAGCTTACGGTTGCTCCCGATTATGTGCCGGCTCCTTCGTTTACGAAAACTCCAAAGATGAATATCACTAAAGGAGTAGCTACTGTCAGTTATGCTTTAGAATTGAATGGGCGTAAAGATGAATCATTGATAACTTGGTATAGATGTACAGACAAAAATGGAGCCAATAGACTTCCGGTTTCTGTATCTCGCTTGAATGAACCGGAATACTCCTATACGTTGGTAAAAGAAGATGTCGGTTATTATCTGATGGCAGCGGTTGCTCCCAAACACTTGCGTTGTGTGCCGGGGAAAGAACAGATTGTTGTTTCCAACTCTCCGATAAAGAAAGGACAAGTGAATATTGCTCATATATTTGAAACGGATTTTCAGAACTTTCCATGTAAGAATCAACCACAACTTTTACCGGGATTTTGGACGATTGGTGGATATAAGCCTTTGGATACGGCAGCATACGATTGGCAGGTAGTTCCGGATAAGGATTATTGGATTTATGGGCCGGGAATGAATGGTTCTCACGGAACCGGTTTGTTGCAAGATCAGAAAGGAGCCCGTTTGCTGTATACTCCATTGGATGGCAGCTATGGAGATATGGCAATAACCTTGAATGTGGATGCCAGTAAAACAGCAGGACAAGGTTTTGGTAGTGCAACAGGACAGTATTTGGATTTGTATATCAAGTTTGATACCCGTACTTTAACGGGATATGCATTGCGTATCATTCGTACGACCAAGTATAGTAATGCGGTTGATTTTATTTTGATGAAATATGAGAACGGGGTGGCTGAGGCCATCAGTCAACCGGTGTCTTCTACCTGCTATCGTACAAATTGTACTCTGACATTGACTGCTAAAGGAGGAAAATTGACGGCACACGCTTCAACAACAACTCCGCTTCCGGCGCCTGTAACAGATCCGAACTTGAAACTTTCGGTAGATTTGGAGGCGGATATAGCCTCGAACACTTTTGGGGGCACCGGTATCCAGCATACGGGCAGTTGTGGTGAAAGTACAACGATGCTGCACTATATGAAGGTGGAATGGGAATAGAGTGATTAAAACTTGAATTTAATACTGATGAATCTATGGTTACATTAAAATCGTTTTTAGGTATGATTGCCACAGTTCCTTTTATAATGGCGTGTAATCAGACAGGGCAGGTCAATGCAACACTTTTTCCTGCTTCCGGTTCGGAAAATGTCAATCCGGACACTCATTTGGTTCTTACTTTTTCCGAGACTCCTGTCCTTGGAGATTCCGGTATGATACGGGTTTATGACGCAGTTACTGACCAAGTGGTGGACAGTTTGGATTTGAGTATCCCACCTGGTCCTACGGAGAGCCGTACGTATGGTCCGGAATGTGATTATACAAAAGTGCCTTATGACTATACTCGTACCGTTATGCCTACCAATAAAGATACTCGTCCGGGTACTCCTTCGGGAACGGCGGAACCTACTCCTCCTGTGTACCAGCTTACTATTATAGGGGGATTTACGGATGCCTTTCATTTTTATCCCGTCATCGTGCGTGATTCTATAGCTACTATTTATCTACACAATAATATGCTGGAATATGGGCATACTTACTATGTGACTATAGATAATGGTGTGTTAAATTTAGCTGATGGCAGTTTTCAAGGAGTCACTAAAGAAGATGAGTGGGTTTTCACTACTAAATCTGACATGCCGGAACTTTCAGATACATTGATTGTGGATGTTGCAGGAAAAGGAGACTTTAATACAGTTCAGGGAGCCTTGGATTTTATTCCTGATTTTAATGAACAACAGACTGTGATTTTAGTTAATCCCGGTGATTATGAAGAATTGGTCTATACAAGAAATAAATGGCATGTTAAAATTAAAGGAGCAGGAATGGCCGATACTAAAGTACATTATGCAAATAATGAAGTCTTTAATCCTCATCCGCTGACTGTGAAAACCAATGAGTGGCCCGGTACATTTCCTTCCCGTCGGGCGGCTTTCATGCTTGATAATTGCAAGGATATAGTCATTGAGGATATGACCATTGCTACAGATTTAAAAGGTCAGGCAGAAGGGTTGTTGATTAATGGAGAAAGGATTGCTTTATACCGTGTACATATTATAGGTTCAGGAGATGCATTGCAGGCGAATGGAACAATCTATATGGAATCTTGTGAGTTGGATGGTGGTGGTGATACTATTTTAGGACGTGGCAGCTTGTTTGCTTATAAAAGTAATTTCCGTAATGGTGGCGGCCCTTTCTCATGGGTAAGAAATACGGCGGGCAATCATGGTAATGTGTTTGTTGAATGCACTTTTTCTACGGAGGATGGTAAACAGGCGGATTACGGACGTACTAAAAGTAACCACGGTTCGGCCTATCCTGATGCAGAGTTTGTCTTGATAGATTGTAAAGTGAAAAATATAATTCCTGAAGGCTGGAGTTCTATTGGAGCGAAGACTGCTAAAATGTACGAGTATAATACTTGTGATATGGTGACAGGAAATCCGGTTGATGTATCCAAACGTCATCCATATTCCCGCCAGCTGACAAAAGATAAAGATACAGAGCTGATTAACAATTATCGGAACCCTGCTTTTGTTTTGAAAGGCTGGGTGCCGGATAGTTGTATAAATGGGACGAAGTAATAATTAGTGGAGATAAGTTTGCGCATCGAATATTGAGGTATCTAATTAAATACCGGAAACAGATATGGATGATCTATTAAAGTTGGAAACAGAAACTTTTAATAAATTATATACTGATTACAGGTTACGGTTTATTCGTTTTGCGCAAACTTATATTCCCGATATTTCTATAGCTGAAGATATTGTGATGGACACTTTAGCTTATTATTGGGAACATCGAAGAGATATAAAGAACGATGAGAATATATTAAGTTATCTTTTAACGGCTATAAAGCATAAATGCTTGAACTATTTAAGACAGGAACGCTTTCATTATGAAAAGAATAATTCTTTGTCTGAACTTGCTTTATGGGAATTGGATTTTAAGATATCAGCATTATCGGCATGTGATCCTTGTGAATTGTATACTAATGAGGTGCAAGAGATTGTAAATCATACGCTTGAAAAATTGCCATCAAAAACTCGACAGATTTTTTTTATGAACAGATATGAAGATATATCCTACCCTGAAATAGCTAAAAAGTTATTTGTGAATCAAAAAACCGTTGAATATCATATAAGTAAGGCATTAAAAGCTCTACGTGCTGTCCTCAAAGACTATCTTTCTTTTTTGATTTATCTAATTTAGCAAATTTTTTTGTTTTTCGTTTAGGGTATTTCCATTCTCATGTGCTTATAGAGTAAATAATGGAAAGAAAATGAATTTATTATCGTTGTATCATTTTTTTGCAGGCAAAGCATCTGACAAGCAGAAAGAAGCTATTAAACGATGGGCTGAAAGTTCACCGGATAATTATGAGACATTATGTCGTGAAAAGAAAATATTTGATGCAGGTATTTTGTTGGTAGATAAAAAGGAACTGTCTCAAAAAGAAAATGCCCCGTTGTTATATAAGCTAATTAATTATACCGTAAAGATAGCTGCGGTTGTTCTTTTGGTTGTTGTGTCTGTTACTATTTATAAGTATCAGGAATTGGTGAAAAAATCAGAGGTATTACAAACCATACTTGTTCCTGCCGGTCAAAGAATAAACATAATTTTACCCGATAGTACGTTTGTGTGCCTTAATTCTAATACGAAATTTAGTTATCCTTCTGTTTTTGCAACAAATAATCGTAAAGTAAAGTTGGATGGAGAAGCTTATTTTGAAGTATCGGCCAATAAAAATAAGCCATTTTATGTACATACTTCAAAAGGAGAAATCAAAGTACTCGGTACTCATTTTAATTTGGAAGCTTATTCTAACGCTGATGTATTTAAGACTTCTTTGTTTGAAGGCAAAGTTCGTGTCAGAGTAAAAGGTAACAATATTTATTTGAAACCTGATCAAATGGTATGTTATCATAAAAATGGAAAAATTCATTTGGAAACCATCCACGATTATGACCAGTACCGATGGCGTGAGGGATTAATTTGTATAAAAAGCGCAAAATTTAAGGACATCATGAAAACTTTTACTAAATATTTTGGAGATAGCATTGTTGTTCAAAATAAAGAGGTGGAACATTATAAATATACAGGAAAATTTAGACAAAGTAGAGGGGTTATTAATGCGTTAAGGTTATTGCAGAAAGATGCTCCTTTTACTATAGAGCAGGATGAGGACAAACAAATTATTTATATCAAATAGAGGTTCAAATACATAAAACACAACTATATTTTTTTTAAAACTAAAATCTAATAACATGGAAACAACTTATTTAAACGTATGTGATAGGCCAATAAGTCGGTGGTCTATTGTGAGATTACTGAAAACAGTCTTGTTGCTATTATGTGTGTCATTTAGTTCAGTGTACGTACAAGCATCAGATCGGAGCGAAGGTATCACTATTTCATGTAAGAATGAAAGTTTGGAACAAGTGATACACTTGATTGAGAGCCAGTCATCTTATCTTTTTGTGTTAAATGATAAGGTGAATACTAAACACAAAGTAAGTATAAAGATAGAGAATGGAAATATAAATGCTATTCTGAATAAAATCTTTCAAGGTACCAATATGACGTATCAAGTTGATGGAGATCATATTTTAATTTCAACTACTCATAAAAGTATCGGTTTGGATGAAACACGACAGACTACTATGATAAAAGGAAAAATAGTAGATAATGCAGGTGAGCCTATGATTGGAGTAAATGTATTGGTAAAAGGAACGACTAATGGTGCCATTACTGATTTTGAAGGTAATTATTCTCTTGCTGATGTAAACGAGAATGATGTATTAATGGTGACCTATATTGGCTATCTTACTCAGGAGATAAAAGTCGGGAAACAGTCTGTCATAAACATTGTGATGAAAGATGATACTCAATCTTTGGATGAAGTGGTAGTGGTTGGATATGGTGTTCAAAAGAAGAGTGATTTGACTGGTTCTATATCTTCTATAAAACCAGCGGATATTACATCTACTCCTACTACCAATGCGTTGAAATCTTTGCAAGGTAAAGTAGCGGGATTGGATATAACACAATCTAGCGGGCAGCCCGGAGCCTCTATTTCATTAACCATGCGTGGTAATCGTTCTCTTAAAGCTGACAATAATCCGTTAGTATTGGTCGATGGTATAGATTACGGATCATTTGTTGATATTAATCCTACTGATATTGAGTCTATTGAAGTCTTGAAAGATATCTCATCTACAGCTATTTATGGAACGAAAGGAGCTAATGGTGTAATTATTATTACAACAAAATCCGGAGCCAAGGGACAAAAGACGAAAATCGATTTTAATGCTTATGTTTCTATTAAAAATAAGGCTAAATACCCTCGTATGATGAATGGAGAAGAATATGCTCAATTAAAGAGAGAGGCCTATAGAACTACTAATTCAGCAGCGCCGGATCAATATATGGATGATGCTTTGATTTTCAATGCAGAAGAATTGGAGTATTTGGAAAAAGGTTATTGGGTTGATTGGCAGGATTTATTGTTGGGTACCGGTATTACCCAAAATTATGAAATCAGTATGTCTGGTGGTACGGAGAAAACATCTTATTCATTATCATTTGGTTTTCAAGATGATAAAGGATTGTTGAAAAATGATGTATTGAAACGTTATAATGGTCGTATTAGTCTTGATCATAAGATAAATAAAATTTTCAATGTGGGTGTGAATGTTTCATATACTTTTAAAGATCAGGATAAGAGACAGAATCCATTGAATTTGGCTAACAAAATACCATGTATAGGCAGAGCTTATGATGATAATGGTAATTTTATATTAAACCCTGCTCCTGGAAATAGTTCTGCATTCAGTCCTTTATGTGATGAGCAGCCGGGTGCTTACGAGGATAATATTCGTACGAAACGTATGTTTGCTTCGGGGTATTTGAATGTGAATATTCTGAAAGATTTTTTCTTTAAATCCACTATTGGCATTGATGTTACAGATAGTCGGGAAGGTATTTATAAAGATAAAAATACAGTAGCTAATCTTGGTGTAAAATCTACCTCTTCTGTTCAGGCGGATAACGATTGGCGTTATACTTGGGAGAATATACTGAATTACTCCAAAACATTTGGGAAACATGGACTAACTGCAATGATTGGTAGTAGTACCACTGCTTATGGATATGAAAAGGTTTTGGCTAGTGGAGCTAACCAAGCTTCTGCTCTGACTTCATTCCACGATCTGGGAGCAAATGCTGATTCAAAAGAAAATGCCAGTCAATTGATTGAGACGCAAATGGTTTCTTTCTTTGGACGATTGAATTATAAGTTTAATGAACGTTATTTATTCCAAGCTTCTTTGCGTGCTGATGGATCTTCCGTTTTGGCGAAGGGGCACAAGTGGGGGTATTTCCCGTCAGCATCCGCTGCGTGGCGTATTTCAGAAGAAGGCTTTATGGCTGATCAAGATATTTTTAGTAATTTGAAATTACGTTTAAGTTGGGGAGTTGCTGGTAACAGTGCAATTGATGCTTATGCTACTTTAGGAGGACTTAAAAAATCAGTATATACATTTGGTAGTAGTGTTTATGGATATTATCCTAGCGAGATTGCAAATAAAGATTTGACTTGGGAAAAAACATCGACATGGAATCTTGGACTGGATTTCTCAATTTTAAGAAATCGCATATCTGGTACAATTGATACTTATATTTCACAAACCTCGGATTTGTTACTTCCAAGTTTATTGCCTAGTTCTACTGGATATGCATCTGTTATGCAGAATATAGGTAAAACAGAAAATAAAGGTATTGAAGTGACATTGAATACAATTTGGTTTCAAAATAAAAATTTTAGTTGGAATACGGATTGGACATATAGTTTGAATCGTGAAAAAATTAAAGCTTTAAATAGTGGTGTAACGCGTGATGAAGGTAATCTTTGGTTTGTTGGCTCTCCTACTCAAGTTTTTTATGATTATAAAAAGATTGGTATCTGGCAATTAGGTGAGGAAGCTCAGGCCAAGGCTTTTGGAGGATTTAAGCCAGGGGATATTAAAGTGGCAGATATGTCACCTAAAGGTTCTGAAGGTGAAGGCGTTTTCTCTACGGATGACCGGGTTATTTTTTCAAGAGTTCCTAAGTATACGTTTGGTATAACTAATAATATCACCTATAAGAATTTTGATTTAATGTTCTTTATTTATGGTCGTATCGGACAATATGTAAAAGATGCCTATACTCAGTTATACAAGCCAAGTGCGTTGGAAAATAGCGCACCTGTAAATTATTGGACACCTGAGAATCCTAGCAATGAGTATCCTCGTCCCAATAGTGGTTATTCAACGAACAGCTATTTGTTACAGTCTTCATTGGCATTCCGTAAAGCTTCTTTTGTGAAAATACGAGATATTACATTGGGATACACACTGCCTAAAGAATGGACATCCAAAATGATGGTGCAGAAGTTGCGTATTTATTGTTCTTTGAATAACTTCATTACCTTCACGGATTTCCCGAATTATGATCCGGAAAGCAATGGAAGTATGGACTTTCCATTGGCGAAGCAAGTGTTGTTTGGCATCAATCTTAGTTTGTAATCTTTAATTATGATCATTATGAAAACAAAATTTTATTATTATATAAGCATATTATTTCTTTGTTTATGTCATGTCTCTTGTGAAGACTTTCTAGAAGAAACTAATAAAAGTGGATTGACAACGGATCCATTTATGAAAACGAAAGTTGGAATAGAGAGTGCGTTGAATTCCTGTTATTCGGGTGCAAGGACATTTTATGGTCAGGAAGATGGTTTTGGTATGACAGAATCTGGTACTGATTTGTTTTTGCGTGGGGGAGATAATAAAGCAAATCAATTGGCTGATTATACTATTGACTTAAATGGCTCCCAATCAACTATCGGAAATGTTTGGAAAAATCTTTATTTGTCATTAAGTGCTTGTAATCAGACTATTTCTTTGTTGCCAAGTGAAGTATTGACCGAAGCTGAAAATAAGTCATTTGAAGGCCAGGCTAAGTTTTGGAGAGCCTTCTATTTGTGGTTGATAACAGAAACTTGGGGAGACGTGGTATTGAACACAGAACCTATAACGGGTGCTGTTACTGAAGCACACCGTTCGTCTGTAGAAGATTTTTATAAAGTTATTTTTGATGATTTAGATGTGGCTGTCAATCAACTGGCACCAGGCAAATCAACAGATGGTAGAATAACTCAGGATGTAGCTAAAGCTTTTAAAGCAAGAGCTTGTTTGACCAGAGCTTGTGCAACGGGCGAGGCTTCGCTTTATGCTGAGGCCGCTATGTTGGCAAAGGATATTATCAATAGTCAACGCTATTCTTTCTATACTGATTATAGTGATATGTGGGATATTGCCAATTGTGATGGAGGTACAAACAAAGAAGCAATTTTTTCTATAAATTACACCAACTCAGAATTAGAAAATAATGCTTTTGATGCTACTGCTACTAATTCGGGTAATAAAGGGATTGTTGATTTTGTAATGAAATATGATAAGGAAGCCGGAATGGAACGCGATGTCTTGAATGCTCGTCCTTTCCAAAGATATATGCCGTCCAGGTATTTGCTGCAATTATATAATGAGAATATAGATCAGCGTTATAAAGTGACGTTTAAAGATGCCTGGTACGCAAACAAGAATCCGTTATCTGAGAGTGATTTAAAAGTTTATCCTTTAATGGCTACAGGAGATACGGCCATATATATCATGAAAACGGCTGCTACTGATTCACAAAAAGTATGGGCGTCAAAGCGGTATCGTTTGCTGGATGTTAATGACGTGTACACTTCGGAAGGTAAAGCTATCTTAAGGTCGCAATTTGTAGAAATGCATAAGTTTGCCGATCCTACGGCGGTTTATAATCAGGATTGGTGTCAACGGGATGCATTTGTCATTCGTTTGCCGGAAATGTATTTTATTGCAGCCGAAGCGATGCTGCAAACGAATAAACAGGAAGCAGTGGATTTGATGAATGAATTTTTGATGAAACGTGCAATACCAAGTAAAGAAAATGACATGAGAATTACTGAATCGGAACTGACTATCGATTTTATTTTAGATGAGAGGGCTAGGGAATTGTGTGGAGAACAAATACGTTGGTTTGATTTAAAACGAACTAAAAAGTTAGTTGAATACGTTAAGTTGCATAATATGGATGCAAAAGATAATATTCAAGAATATCATATGCTACGTCCGATACCCCAAAATCAATTGGATGCGGTGACTAATAAAGATGAATTCACTCAAAATCCCGGATATACAAAATAAAGTAATTTTGTAAAAGGAGTATATTGAAGTATTTCTTCTTAACATACTCCTTTTACAATATACCATAAAGAAAAATAGAGGTAAAATGAAATCAGCTATAAAAAAAATATTCGTTTTAACGGGTTGTGTACTATTGCTTGTAACATCTATGAGAGCACAGAGGGCATGTCTCAATTTATCAGAAACTCTATGGAATATCACTCTTGATCGTTCGGCTGTATGGCAAAATGATTCTCTTTACGTTCCTCCTGTCAATATTCATGACCTCCCTGTCCATATACCTACCGGAGGCTGGAATTTGCTTGATACACCCGATAAGATAGGGGTGACACTTCCTGCTACCGTAGAGCAACACCTATGGGGATGGAATGGAGAAACATTTGGAGTTACCGGAAATTATGTAGGGGTTTCATGGTTTGATACAAAAATAAATGTACCTGCTGATTGGAGAAATAAACGGATAGTGATGAATGTTGCTTCTGTCCGTTTTAGAGCTGAGATTTTTGTTAATAAAAAATTGGTGGGATATGATTTGGTGAATAGTACGCCGTTTGCTGTAGATGTGACACCTTTTATTCTACCTGGTCAGGAAAATGTGATTGCTTTCCGCATTACTGATCCAAATGGTAATTTTAATTGGAAAGATTCCCAAGTCTATACATGGGGAGAGTATAGAACTAATCCTTCTCATGGTTTTGGCGGTATAACTGGAAAAGTGGAGTTGGTTGCTACGGATAAGTTATATATTGGAGATGTTTTTATTAAAAACCAACCGGACCCTCATTCTATTGAAGTTGAAGTGACGGCTTGTAATGAAACAAAGAACCCGATGAAGGCTCAGAAAATGCTTTTAACAGTAAAAGAACATAAAGGTGAGAAAGTACTTTACCGAAAAGAATACTCTGTTGAAAATCTTGTTGTCGGAGAGAATAAACAAACTTTTCATATTCATTTGCCAGCGGCAAAATTGTGGAGTACGGATTCTCCTCATCTTTATGATTTGTCTGTTTCAGTAGGTACGGATAATTATACGCAGCGTTTTGGATTCAGATGGTTTGAAGTGAAGGATATTCATGGAGATAAGCAATTTTTCTTGAATGGAAAAAGAATTGTTTTACGTACAGCTATTTCATGGAGTTTCTGGCCGGATAATGGGATCACTCCATCTGATGAGTTGGCTAGGAGACAAGTGGAGAGTGCTAAAAAGCTAGGACTTAACATGTTGAATTTTCACCGTACTATCGGGCATAGCAATGTCTTGGATTATGCTGATGAATTGGGATTATTATACTTTGAAGAACCGGGAGGCAATCAGTATCCTATCAGTCACTTTAATGATAATAACAAGCAAAGCAAGTTTTATTTTGCTTACCGGAATGAAAAATTGGTGCGAATGATTAAACGTGACCGTAACCATCCGTCTCTTGTTATTTATAATTTGCATAATGAACGGGGAGCTTGGCCACAGGTACAGGATTATGCGCAGATGCGTATGGCACATTCGTTGGATCCTACCCGTATCTTAACTTATAATTCCAGTAATGGAGAGAACCCGGAAAATGAGGCGAATGCCCGTTTTAAATTGCACTTGATGCCAAACGATACTACTTTTTATGATTATGGATGGTATGACAGGCATCATGCAGGTGGTCCGGGTTGCTATCATGATAATTTATATTGGGGTAAAGATAACTATCACCGTTTTTCAGATCATAAGGATGAGATTATTTATTGGGGGGAAGACGGGGCCATTGGTACTCCGCCGCGTCTTCAGCTCATCCGGGATGAAATCCTGCAATCTGGCACTACTTCTGGATGGGAAGCGATGGATTATATGAAATGGTATGATGCATATGATTCGTTTCTTAAACACAATGGATTTGCCAAAGCATTTCCTACAGTGGATGATTTGACCCGTGCCATGGGGAATGTGGCTTTCTATTATCAAGGTAGGGTAATTGAGAATATTCGTATCAGTAATACGGTGGATGCTTATGCTGTAAATGGTTGGGAAAGTATGAAACTGGAAAATCACTCCGGCATTGTTGATAATTATCGTTATCCTAAAGGAGATGTGGAAGTAATGGCTCGTTATAACCAACCGTTATTTTTAGCTGTAAAAATGAATCGGAAAGTGCTGAATGTTGGAGATACGACTATAGTAGATACTTATATTGTAAATGAAAAGAATTTGAAGGGGAATTATTCTCTTCAATTGATAGCGAAAGATGCAGAAGGTACTGTATTGGCTACCCATGTATCTAGTGTACATGTTAAAGGGGGGAATGTATATGGTCAATGTTTACAGATCGGCTGGAATTTTGTTCCTCGGGCAACAGGCTATGTTTGTATTGAAGCAAAGTTGGTCAAAGGCAAAAAAACTTTTGCAACTGGAGACGATTCTTTGTTTGCTGTAAGTTTGAATACGAAAGGAATTACAGCTAATGGTTCTATTGCTGATACTACGGGCGTTCTGAGCAATTTTATGAAAACAGTTGGTTTTGATATTCCGGAATATAAAGAAGGGACACCTTCGGGAGATTATTTGTTGGTTGGCGCCTTTGAACCTACTCAATGGGGAAGTGGTATGAGTGATATTATGGAATGGGTTTACAAGGGACATACATTGATTATTGTGGATAATGCGGAAAGGTGGGCTGAGTTCTTAGCGGATAAAGAAGTTTTGGATTATCGTGGTTCAAAGAAACTAGGTACGGCTTGGTATGGTGGGAACTTTTTCAATAGAGAACATCCTATTTTTGATGGATTGCCTGTCAATTGTGTCTTTAATTGGGAATATCAATGCTTTGCTACTTACAACCGTCATCGTGTAGGGTTGCGTTGCTTTAATGGGGAAACATTGGTTGCTTGTGTTTCCGATCATAAAAAAGAAGTTTATTCTGCCTTGTCTGTTATTCCGGCAGGTCGTGGAAAAATAATTATTACTACATTGGATATTCCTGCATGTATAAAGGATGTCAAAGCTTATACAGTTCCTGTTGATCTTGATGGCATGAACGAGTCGATGAATACTTTTAATACCAAAAGCGAGAATAGGGCTAATGTAGTGGGCCAACAGTTATTATTGAATTTAATAAAAGAAAGTAATAGATAATTATGAAGAAGAGTATTATTGCCATAGCATTTTTGTTGTTATGTCCATTTTATGGGGTGAGAGCACAGGAGAGACCATTTTTTGATTTGTCAGGAAAAGGATGGCATTTATGGCAGGATAAAAAAGCGACTTGGCAGACAGAGGATATTTATTTGACATTGGAAGAGGCACGGAAAAGTTCTGTAATTGTTCCTACAGCGGGATGGGATATATTGACTTCTGCCCAGGCTGTTCCGGTACAGGTTCCCGGAACAGCTGAAGAATATCTTCAAACTCAGTCCGGACCCGAAGGAGATATTACAGGAGTTACATGGTGGAGTCGTACAATGGATATTCCGGTGTTGAAGAAAGGACAAAAAGTCTTTTTGAATTTTGGCTCTATACGTTCACGGGCGGAGATTTTTATTAATCAGAGATTAGTGGATTATCAGATTGTGGACAATGTTCCTTTCGAAACGGATATTACTCCTTATATAAAATCGGGAGAACAAGTACAATTGGCTGTACGTATAACGGATGCGGGTGGTAACCATGATTGGCGCGACTCCAGAACTATTCCGTGGGGAGATAAAATGTTGCCTCCCGGTCATGGCTTTGGAGGAATAACAGGAAAAGTTGGTATGAAGGTCTGTAATGCTGTTTATGTGGCGGATATTTATATGCAGAACACTCCTCAGATAACCACCGCCAACGCTATTCTGACATTACAGAATGAAAAAGGAAAGACTACGAAGCAGGATCTTCGTATAACGGTGTACGAGTGGCAAAATAAAGAAAAAATAGTTTATTCTAAAGAGATAAAGGGTGTTTCATTAAATAAAGGCATGAATGAACTGAAGATTCCTGTATCAGCTCCGGATGCGAAATTATGGAGTGTGGATGATCCTAATCTGTATGTATGTGAGGTGGAGTTATCCGAAGGAAAGAACTGGGTAGATAAAGATTCCCGCCGTTTTGGATTTCGTTGGTTCGAGGCTTCCGGTATAGGTGAGGATGCTGTTTTTCGTTTAAATGGAAAACGTATCATGCTTCGCTCGGCCATCAGTTGGAGTTTTTGGCCGGTCAATGGTATTTTCCCATCGGAAGAATTGGCTGAAAGGCAAATTCGCATAGCTAAGGAGTTAGGGTTGAATATGTTGAATTTCCATCGTTTTATCGGTAATACTGACGTAATGAATTATGCTGATGAGTTGGGACTGCTCTATTTTGAAGAGCCTGGTGGCTTCCGTCTGGATGTGAAACAGCCGTTTATGAATGCTGTTTTGCATGAAAAGGTCATCCGTATGGTAAAGAGGGATCGCAGTCATCCCTGTCTGGTTATCTACAATATGATGAATGAATCGGGAAATGCTACTCCTGAAAAGTTAGAATTGGAGATTCAAGCGATGAAGGATATGCGTGTACTGGATCCTTCCCGGCTGATTCTTCGTACCTCGGCTTGGGCAAAGGGGGATGATATAGAAGATCAGGCTAAAATTCATATTCGTCCTTACGATGAAAAAGTGTATTGGAGTGGTTGGTATGATTATCATCGTGCCGGAGGACCTGCTGTTTGGAATGAAGGTTTGTACAAAGGCCCTGAAGATTATTATAATGATACAAAGAATAAGCGTGAAATTGTATTCTTTGGTGAGGAAGGGGCTTTATCATCACCTCCTCGTTTGGAAAAAAATAAAGAAGATTTGGAAAAATATAGCTATAAAGGATGGGATGGTAGAGAGTTTTTACGTTGGTATGATGAATTTAATGAATTCCTGGATGCTAAACAGTTAAGGACAGTTTATCCTACGGTAGATGATTTGTGTGTGGCTATGGGGACTGTATCCTATGAGCACCAAGGACGTAAAATAGAATCGGCCAGAATGAATAATTTGACGGATGCATACGTTGTTAATGGATGGGAATCGGAATTGACGGAGAATTATTCGGGAATTGTCGATTGTTTTCGTTATCCCAAATCAGATCCGGCTATCATAGCTCGTTATAATCAGCCTTTGTATGTAGCGGTAAAGACCAGGCAACAGGTTGCAGCCGCAGGGGGAGAGGTGACCGTTGATTTTTATCTGATTAATGAGAAGAATGTCCGGGGAAACCATCAATTGAAAATCTCGGTGACAGACTCTCAAGGAAAAGTGATGGAGGTAGGGACTTATGAAACGGAAGCTGCCGGAGGTGAGGTTTATGGTCAGTTGTTGGTGAAAGATGTAAAAATACCTGTTCCTACAGCTGGAGGACTTTGTAGAATTGAAGCAAAACTATGTAAGGAAAATTCTGTTGTTACAACTGGGTATGATGATATATTGTCTGTAAATCTGGCATCCAATATGTTGGATGGTAAAGGGGCCGTTTGGGAAGATGGGAGTGCTTTACAGAATTTCTTGAAGGGTAAAACGAAAGAAGCGGTTGCAGCTTATGAGGATAATTTAGGAAAGTTGGATTGGATTATGGTGGCCCGTCCTCCTAGGAAAGATCAGTTGACAATGGTGCCGATGGAAGCGTTACGCTCTGCCGATGGCAAACCGGGATTAGATGTGGTCTATTATGAGGATATGGAATTTCAGAAGGAAGTTTATCATGAAGTGGCCAAGGTGGTTAATCTGAGTGCTATTGAGGGAGCTACACCAAGTCCTTTTGTGTATATGCTTGATGGTTATGGTATTAAATGGAGTGGTAAAGTACTTCCCTCTGTCAGTGGTGAATATACAATTATTCCTCAAAGTAATGACCGTAGTATGATTGAAGTCTTTGTCAATGGTAAGAAAATATATGAAATAACCAGAAAGAAAAAGCATTTGGGTGATGGAAAAGTTTATTTGGAAGGAGGCAAGTCTGCCGATATAGAGATCCGTTTCAGGCATCCTCGTAGTAACGCGCGTTGTCGTCTGGATTGGGCCGTTCCTAATGATAAGATGCCGGATGCACAGCGTTTAATGGAACGTGCAGTAAATGATGGAACCAAAATCTTTATTATTCAGAGTGCTGATGAATGGTCGGAATTTATAGCGGTTAATAGTAAAGCGGTGTTTAAGGACAAATTTTTTGTTGGAACCAACTGGCTGGGCGGGGTGATGTTTAATAAGCCGCATGATATTTTCAAGGAACTTCCTGTCGGAAATGCTCTCAACTGGCCTTATCAGGCATTGATACATACAGGGGTGGAGCGTATGGGATTAGTGATGGAAGGTGAAGAATTGCTGGTCGGAGCCTATCATACTTATCCTATGGCTATCGGAACTGCTATGGGGATTGTCCCTATGGGTAAGGGTAGTGTTTTGTTCTCTACATTGGATATCTATGGGAACATCATTAATGATTCGGCTGCCGGACTTGTAGCCAAAAAGCTGATTTTCAATATGATTGATTTTAAATAAAATAACAGATACCATGAAAAAAACAATCCTATGCTTTTGTTTATGCCTGTATTGTATAGGGGTATGGGCGGCTAGTGCTTCTTTTAAGAAGACAGGAAATGATTTGTTGTTTTTTTTGCCTCAGGGAAATGTGAAATTGGAATTTTGTACAGATGATATGTTCCGTGTACGTCATTCTCAAGGTACTGTGTTCGCTGAGAATGAACAGTGGATGGTTCGGAAATATGATTTTTCTTCTGTCAACTATACGGTGGAAGATAGAGGTACTGCATGGTTGATTACGACCAGAAAACTGATTATAGAGGCTACCAAGAATCCGTTCTGTCTGTCTGTTTCTGATAAAAACGGCAAGATGCTTTATACAGAACTTGAGGAACAACGTTTTTATAAGGATTCTGTCAAGATGAAAGCTGTTCTACAGCCGGATGAGCATTTCTTTGGTTTTGGGGAACGTATGGATTTCATGGATCAGCGAGGGCGTAAGATTTATCTGAATGTAGAGTTGGGAAGAGGGATAAAACCGGCTGTAGGAGGAAAAGATATTTTACGTGCCAATTATTGTCCCGTACCTTTTATGATGAGTACCAAAGGATATGGTTTGTTCTTTCATACTCCGTTTGCTACCGAATGGAATATGGGGTGGGATAGTAGTGATTATTATTCGTTTAAAGCTTTTGGCGGTGATTTGGACTATTATTTTATGTATGGTCCCGATTTTTATACCATGATTGACCGATATACGGAATTGACTGGAAAATCCCCTATGCTTCCTCGTTTTGCAATGGGGTTGCATGTTGGTACTTATTCCGGTGGAACTTGGAAGAATGAAGAGATGACTTCCGATAAATACCCGCCTGCTTTATGTAAACGTTTGCGTGAGGAAGGAGTGCCTTTTGATTTGCTTTGGCTGGATTCTACTTGGAGATTGTTTAATACCACTTACGGAAATGGTGGTTGTTGTTTTGAATGGCGCAATACGTTCAAAGATCCGAAAGCCATGTTTGATAGTTGCTATGCGCAAAATGTAAAAATGGTGGGGCTTCATATCCGTTCCATATTAGATAATGGCCCTGAATATCATCTATTGGATAAGGCGCGTGAACAGGGAAATGTGCTGTATCCAGGAGCCAAGATAGAAGGGGTGGTGAATTTCTTTGACCCGAAAGCGGTGGATTGGTGGTGGGAGAACGGAGTAATGAAAGTGGCTTCCATCGGGGCTAAGTTTGTGAAAACGGATGTCGGAGGGACGATGGACCTAAAAGGACTTCATAATATTTTTCCTTTAGCTTATGCGGAAGCGCCCTATCGTAAATTTCAGGAATATAATAATATGAGGGGGGTGACACATACCCGTGAGGGTTATGCGGGAATTCAGCGTTATCCTTATATTTGGGCCGGAGACTGGGGGAGTGAATGGCAGTGGTTTGAACCGGTGATACGTGCGGGACTTAATATCGGTATGAGTGGCGTGGGTAACTGGACTCATTGCATGGGAGGATTTGAACAATATTCTCCTTACGATACGGAATTATATACTCGTTGGGTACAGTTCGGTATGTTTTCACCTATCGCCATGGTGTTCGGTATGGATCACCCCCGTTATCATGAACCTTGGACTTATGGTCCGGAGGCTTTGGCCAATTTTATCAAGTACGATAGTTTGCGTTATACATTGATTCCTTATATTTATAGTAATGCTTATCAGCTTTATAAAACGGCACGTCCCATGATGACCCCTTTAGTGATGGATTATCCTCAGGATGAGAATACCTATCAGCTGGCGCGTCAATATATGTTCGGGCCATGGATGATGGTTTGTCCTGTCACTACCAAAGGTGCACTGAGCCAACATGTCTATTTCCCCGGTGGAGAATGGTTTGATTATGAAACCGGTGAGCGTTACGAGGGCCGCCAATATAAGTCTTTTCTTACTCCGTTGGATGTGTTGCCTGTCTATATAAAAGCCGGAGCTATTATTCCCATGCAACCTGCTATGCAGTGGGTAGATCAGCATCCTGTAGATGTGATAACATTGGATGTCTATCCGTCAGGTATTTCTTCTTATGAGATGTATGAAGATGATGGTATATCAATGGATTATCAAAAAGGGATTGGTTCATTGACCCGCTTTACCAGCAGGCTCGCTGATGATAGCTGGACGTTTACTGCAGATAAACCGGTAGGGAAGTACAAACCTGTCAGACACACTTATCTGGTGAAGGCTTATTTGCAGAACGCTCCGCAATCTGTGATAGAAAATGGTAAATCGTTGCCCGTTCTTTCATCAGTTGCAGATGCAGACCGGAATACAGGCTGGTTTTATGATACGGAGCATAAACGTCTGTATGTGAAGACAGCCGGAGATAACCGTCAGAAAATTGAAATTGTGGTACAATAACTTAAAGGATTGATTCTATGAGAAAAATCATCGGTTTTCGCACTTTGTGCGTAAGTTTGGGAATATGGGTGGGGACTTTGGTGGTATCTGCTCAAGGTGAGTTTAAGGCATTACCTTGGAGGCAAAGTACCGCTTATAATTCTTATCTGATGCGTGATGTGCATCGGCAGTTTGCCGACCGGCAGTTTGCCATTCAAAAAGCGTTTGCTTCTCCTGCCGGGATGCAGAAGTATCTGGAGGGTTGCCGTGAACGATATAAACAAATAGTAGGTACTTTTCCTGAAAAAGGGAGTTTAAATGCTCAGGTGGTAGGGAAGGTACAAGGTACGGGTTATCATATAGAGAAAATAATTTTTGAAAGCAAGCCCGGCCGCTATGTCACAGCACATCTTTATATGCCAGAGAACACGACTGTTCCTGTTCCGGCGACATTGGAACTTTGCGGACATGGATTGAATGGCAAAGGTCCTTCGTCTCATGCCGCTATGTTGATGGCATCCAATGGTATTGCTGTGCTGGTGGTAGATCCCATAGGCCAGGGAGAACGGTTGCAAATTATTGATAGGGAAGGAAAGCCGCTGACACGGGGGGCTACTACGGAACATACCTTACTGAATGCGGGCTTTAACTTGCTTGGTACTAGTTTGGCAGCACAGGAATATTGGGATAATCATCGGGCTTTGGACTATTTACTGACCCGTAAGGATATTGATCCGGAGCATATCGGAGTATATGGATCTTCTGGCGGTGGCACTCAGACCGCTTATTATATAGGTTTGGATCCCCGTGTAAAGGTAGCGGCTATTTGTAGTTTCTTTTCTACCCGAGAACGTACTATGGAGTTGCAAGGTCCTTCCGATGGTTGCCAACATATACCATACGAAGGGCGTGAACAACTGGAGGTACCTGATTTTGCTTTAATGATGGCTCCACGGCCTTTATTGATTTTAAGCGGTAAATATGATTTTGTCGATTTATGGGGTGCGCAACAAGGATTTGCTGAATTACAACAGTGCTATAAAGTCTTGGGAGTTCCCGAAAAGGTGGATATGCTGACAGTAGAAACCGGTCATGGACTTGGAGCTGAAAAAAGGCAAAAGTTGGTCAGTTGGTTCAAGCGTTGGTTGAAAGATAATCAATCTCCGGTGAAGAAAGTGGCACAAGACCGTTTTCAGTTGTCAGATATGCTTTGTACGACTAAAGGACAGGTGAATGTATCTATGCCTGGAGCACTCAGTATTATGCAGGAAAATGTGAATCAGCTGGATGAGTGGGCTTCCAAGCGTGAGACGTTTCTTTCGAAAGGAAAGAAAACTGTTCAAACAAAGATGCTGGATTTGTTAGGTCTTAAAGGTCTTCCTGACCATAAAATAAGAATTGAGGCAACCGGACATGATTCAATGCGTGAATATGAACAATATAAGTTTCAGCTCATAAGGGAAGGGGAGATGCCTGTTCCTTGTATTCTTATCATGCCGTCCAGAGCGAATGCTGATTCTCCTATTGAGTTAAGGTTGCAGGAAGAGGGGAAAGGAACTTATTTGAGTGAATATGCGAATTTTGCTGCTGCCTTGACGGAAGGAAAAATTTTGTTGTTGGCAGACTTGCGCGGATTGGGGGAAACAACAGATCCTGCATTTTATACGGATGCTAAATATTGGAACCGTGAATATCGTAATGCAATGATCAGTATGCATATAGGGCGTCCTATTATGGGACAACGGGTAGTCGATATCCTGACTTTGCTTGATTTTTGTTCAGAACATGAACTTTTGAAAGGACATCCCGTCAAAGTATTTGCCAATGGTATTTATGGTCCAGCTGTAATTCATGCTGCTTATTTGGATGAAAGAATCAACAGTGTGGAGATAACACATAGTGTGAAGACTTGGAAGGAATACATTGAGAAGCCTATGCAGTGGGATATGTATTCTAATGTGTTGTATGGTGCTTTGAAATATTATGATTTACCGGATTTGATAAGGTTAAGCAATCGTCCCATCCGTTTTGCAGATTAAAAAACAGAATTTATCTCCACTGTAGGAGCATATTAAATGTCCTGAAGGCACAACAATCTGCTCCTGCAGTGGATGGAATATATGGCTTGTCTATTTCTTTTCCAGGAAATCAGCACGCATCGGGCTGAAACAATCTATCAGCATACCCGGCTCCAGGCATACACAACCATGCACTGCATCTGGTTCCTTATACAGACAGTCACCGGCCGATACAATTTTTTTCACACCATTGATGGTGAACTCAAATTTTCCACTTTCTACATAAGTGACTTGTGAATGGATATGATGGTGAACAGCTCCTACAGCTCCCTTTTCAAATTTTACTTTAACAACCATGATGTCATCATTGTAACCCATGATTTGGCGCACTACACCTTCGCCTGCAGGTTCCCATTCTTTGCCTTCTGCAAAAATGAAGTTTTCACTACCTGTTTTCATAACCTTTTTTTCAGTGTTTTTGTTTGTTTCTTCAGTACACTCTTTGTCGCTCTCTTTTTTTTCACTTTGTGCATTGCAGCTCTGCAATATTAGTGGTGCCATCAGGGCACAAGCATACAATGCGGTTCTTACTTTACGATTCATGATCTTGCATTTAATATAAAATGAATAACTAAAACTTTTCTTCAAATATATATAATATATAAGGAGAGTGGTTCACCGTGATTAAAATATACGAGGAAAAGACCAAATATTACAATCCCATACCCTAAAAAATGGCTTATTTTGCTTCATAATGATATTCAAACTTGAATCAAAACACTACAACAACAATGAAAAGCACATTAAAGAAGAGATGGGGAAGAATTGCCCTTTGCTTGTGTATGGCAAATTTTGCTTGCGCAGGTATGGCTCAAACTAATAAAAAGTTAGATGACCAAGTGATAAATACAATGAAAACCGCCACTCAGTTTATGATGGATAAAGTGAGTTATAATGGTGGTTTTGTATGGAATTATTTGCCGGATATGTCCCGCTCATGGGGAGAGATGGAAGCCAAGAGGACAATGGTTTGGATTCAGCCACCGGGAACTCCTTCTGTCGGTCATTTGTTGCTTGACGCTTATCATGCTACAGGAGATGAGTACTATTATGAAGCTGCCCAAAAAGTGGCTAACACTTTGATTTGGGGGCAGCTTGAATGTGGAGGATGGAATTATGTATTTGATTTTGCAGGAGAGAACTCGTTAAAGTCCTGGTATGATACCGTTGGTAAAAATGGCTGGCGTCTGGAGGAATTTCAACATTATTATGGAAATGCGACTTATGATGATGCGGGTACTATGGAGGCTGCTAAATTTCTACTTCGTATGTATGTGGAAAAAAATGATCCTGCTTTCCGTCCGGCTTTGGAGAAAACCATTGATTTTGTTTTGAAAAGTCAATATCCGGTGGGTGGATGGCCTCAACGTTATCCTTTGATGTATGATCACCCTTTTCAAGGTAAGAAAGATTATTCGTCTTTTATTACTCTGAATGATGATGTGATTCCTGATGCGACCGAGTTTTTGATTCAATGCTATCAAGCAATGGGGTTGCAAGGGGTAAAGGAGCCTATTATGCGTGCTATGTACTTGATGATTTCTCTTCAACAAGGGGAACCTTATGCAGGCTGGGCGGACCAATATACAGTAGATGATTTGAAACCGGCTCATGCCCGTTCTTATGAACCGCGCAGTGTGAATACCGGTACTACCGTCCGTCTTATCAATTTAATGATGGATTACTATAAACTTACAGCTGATACTCGTTTCCTGTCGGGGATTCCTGCTGCAATTCGTTTTTTGGAATCAATGAAATTACCGGAATCGGATGTGAAGAAATGGAAGCGTCAGTCTACTAATCCGGAAGCTATTTTGGTTCCTCGTTTTGTTGATCCTGATACAGGTAAACCACTGTATGTCCATCGTAAGGGAAGTAATGTGAAAAATGGAACGTATTATATTGATCAGAATATAGAAAATACAATAGCTCATTATAATTCGGCAATTTTTGTGAATCCTGGTGAACTGCGTCGCCGTTATGAGGAAGTGAAGAAACTTCCTGTATCCGAGTTGGCGAAGAATTCACCTTTGCTACAGGATCATTTGGTTCCTTTACCTAAATATTATACTCGTTTACGTGGAAAAGCTACGGAAGAAGTTGCCCGGAAATTGGTGCAATCACTGACTAAGGACGGTTGCTGGCTCTCTCCTTTAAAGTCAACCTCGAACCCGTATAAGCCATATACTGTTTCAGGACCTAGTGAGGAAACGAAATATATAGCTACTTTTGTAGGGGACGAGCACGATACATCACCTTATCCGTGTACTACCGGAGAATTGTGCATCTCTGTAGGGGATTATATTGATAATATGATAAAATTAATTAGTTACCTTGAAAAGTAAAAGTTTGTTAGGTATAGGTTTATGAAGAATGCTGTAATTTGTTTATTGTTGTTCGGGATATGTCTGACGGTTTCTGCTCAAGAAAAGGTGGAAACCGTCTCTATGCGTTATGAAACGCAGAATGATATGCCGCTGTTTTATCAGAAGCTGAAAGAAAGTCTGACTTATTCTATGGCATGGGGGAACTCTTCTATCCGAAATTTTGAAAAATGGCGTGAAGAGGCTAGAAAAGTTTTGTTGGATTGTATGCAGCCTGCTCCTCCTGTAGCGGCTTTTGATAAAGAAGTGATAGATATTGAGCGGAGGGAAGGGTATACAGTGGAAAAAATTCTGTTTAATGTTTCGGAATATTCCCGTGTTCCCGCTTATCTGTTGGTCCCTGAGGGGAAGGGACCATTTCCTGCAGTGTTATTACTTCACGACCATGGGGCCCATTTCTCAATAGGGAAAGAGAAGATGGTACGTCCGTTCGGTGTGGAGGCATCTGTGACAGCCGATGCGGATGATTGGGCGGAAAGATGTTATGATAAACAGTATGTGGGTGATTATCTGGCAAGCCATGGATATGTAGTGCTTGCTGTGGATGCCTTGTTTTGGGGGGAACGGGGACGTAAGGAAGGAGTGCGCTATGACTCACAGCAAGCGTTGGCTGCCAATATGCTACAGATGGGAATGTCATGGGGGGCCTTGATTGTTTGGGATGATATCCGTAGTGCTGAGTTTTTGGCTACATTGCCTATGGTCAGTAAAGATAGAATAGGTACTATGGGCTTTTCTATGGGAGCACATCGTGCTTGGATGGTCAGTGCCGCTACAGATGTGGTGAAGGCAGGCGCTGCTGTGTGCTGGATGAATACTACAGATAGCTTAATGACACTTACCAATAATCAGAACAAAGGCGGGTCTGCTTATTCCATGATTATTCCCGGAATACGGAATTGGATGGATTATCCTCATGTGGCATCTATCGCCTGTCCCAAACCGATGTTGTTCATCAATGGTTTGCGGGACAAACTTTTTCCTGTAAAGGGCGTTGAAAGCGCTTTCTCTACCATGCAGGATGTATGGAAGGGTCAATCGGTAGAAAATCTATTGACTACCAAGTTCTATGATTTGCCTCATTTTTGCAGTAAGGAGATACAGGCTGATATACTTGAGTTCTTTAATCAAAATTTAAAATAGAAAGCGATGAAAATTAAGATGTTGATGGCATTTGTTGCCTTGTTGTTATTTTCTGCTTTTACGGCAGACCACACAATTACTATTTTTATGATAGGTGACTCGACTATGGCCAACAAATCCTTAGAGGGAGGTAATCAGGAACGTGGATGGGGCCATGTGCTGGGAGGATATTTCAGTGAAAATATTCGTGTGGAAAACCATGCTAGAAATGGTCGGAGTTCTAAAAGTTTTATTGATGAAGGATTATGGGAGGTAGTAATTAATAAAGTAAAGCCGGGTGATTATGTTTTTATTCAGTTTGGGCATAATGATGAGAAGGTAGATGAGAAACGTCATACTGATCCCGGATCTACTTTTGATGCCAATCTACGCCGTTTTGTAAAAGAAACACGTGCCAAAGGAGGAATTCCCGTTTTGTTCAATGCTATAGTTCGCCGTAATTTTCGGAATAATAAAAATGCGGTGGCCGAAGATGATGTGCGCAAGGATTTGTCAAAGGGGGGTGTTTCTCAAGATGGAGAAGTGCTGATTGACACTCATGGAAAATATTTGGATTCTCCGCGCAATGTGGCAAAAGAATTGGATGTGCCTTTTGTGGATATGAATAAGATAACGCATGATTTGGTGCAGAGAATGGGGTCGGAGGCCTCAAAAAAATTGTTCATGTGGATTCCTGAAGGCGTGTGTGCAGCTTGTCCGAAAGGCCGTGAGGATAATACGCACCTGAATGTATATGGGGCGCGTACTATTGCAGGTTTGACAGTGGATGCTATAGCTAAAGAGGTTCCTGTATTGGGGCCTTTTATACGTCATTATGATTTTGTTGTGGCAAAAGATGGCAGTGGTGATTTCTTTACCATTCAGGAAGCGATCCATGCTGTTCCCGATTTTCGTAAAGCAGGACGCACTACTATTCTAGTCCGTAAAGGGGTATATAAAGAGAAAGTGGTTATTCCTGAAAGTAAGATTAGTATTTCTTTGATAGGTGAGGACGGAGCAATTCTGACAAATGATGATTTTGCTTCTAAAAAGAACTGTTTCGGAGAAGAAATGTCTACCTCCGGTTCATCAACCTGTTATATCTATGCTCCCGATTTCTATGCTGAGAATATCACCTTCGAGAATAGTGCCGGCAGAGTAGGGCAGGCAGTGGCCTGTTTTGTTAGTGGAGATCGCGCTTATTTCAAAAACTGTCGTTTTTTGGGAAATCAGGATACTTTGTATACTTATGGCAAAGACAGTCGTCAGTTCTATGACCATTGTTATATAGAGGGTACGGTGGATTTTATTTTTGGCTGGTCTACGGCATTGTTTAAGGATTGCACCATCCATAGCTTGGGTGATGGTTATGTTACCGCTCCTTCTACAGATCAAGGCAAGAAATATGGTTATGTTTTTATTGGCTGTAAATTGACGGGTGTGGTTGAGGCTCAGAAGGTGTATTTGTCCCGTCCTTGGCGTCCTTATGCACAGGCTGTCTTTATTCATTGTGATTTAGGAAAGCATATTCTTCCGGTGGGGTGGAACAACTGGGGCAAAAAAGAAAATGAGGAAACCGTATTCTATGCTGAATATCAGAATACAGGAGAAGGGGCGGCTACCGCTTCGCGTGCTTCGTTTGGAAAGCAACTGAACGATATCAGTAATTATAATGAAGCACAGATTTTGGCAGGTGATGACGGATGGAATCCTGTGGAAAATGGAAATGTATTGTTGCAGAATTTAAAGAGATAAGCTGTTTTTTCTTCATGTAATAATACTTTGTCACTGTAGGGATGGATCTTATTTACCCCTATGGAAAATGTCAAGGAAGAGTGGAATGATAAAAGGGGTATTTAACTTTGCCCCTTTTATTTTTTTAGGAACTTGTATGTCGGTATCTCTCGTTTTTTATGTATTTTTGCCATACTATATATGAAAATCTACGAAATGAAAAGACACATTCTGTTTATACTTACTTTGCTGTTCTTTTTTTATGCAAAAAGTCAGCCTAATTGTATCTTTACTCATTATTCTTCGGAAAACGGTTTGTCTCAGAACTCTATCATGAGCATGGTACAAGACCATAATGGAGTGTTATGGTTCTCTACTTGGGATGGAATCAACCGGTTCAATGGTTATGACTTCAAAGTTTATAAAGCCAGACAAGGGAATAAAATTACTATGACTAACAACCGGGTAGACTTATTGGAAGTAGACCCTTATAATTATATTTGGCTGCAAACGTATGATTACCGTGTGTATCGTTTTGACCAAAGAACAGAGAAATTCGAACAAATTCCTGCAGAAGGTGAAGAGGAGGGCATGCGTTTCTCTTCTATTAAAATATTGCCCGACAGTGTCATTTGGCTACTTTCTGAAAATGAGGGGGCTGTCCGTGTGAAAACAAATCCTAAGGATTACAGTGTAACCACTCAAGTATATGCTACTCATAGTCATGGAGGAAATGCCGCTCACATTAATCAGGTTTTTAGCGATGCTTATAATCAAGAGTGGTTACTTACTGATAACGGTCTGCTAAAGATTACGAATGATAAAGAAGAGCCTGTTTCTTATTTTGTGAATATCCAATCAGGCAAAGATGAATCCGTACAGGCTTTCTACTCTTTTTGCAGTTATGGTGACGAACTTTATTTTGGATCAGACAGGGGACGGATATGGTGCTATTCTTTGCAAAATGAAATCTTTCGTCTTTGGGAATTGCCGGTAAAGGATAAAGTGATTGCTATAAATGAAATAAAAGGTACGGGACTGTTGATAACAACTGCCCATGAAGGATTGATATTGTACCATTCGGATACAAAAGAGTGTAAAGTCTATAATAAATCCAATTGTCCCGAATTCCCGGCAGACGCTTTCCGTTCTGTTTATGTTGACAGTAAGCAGGAAGCATGGTTTGAGATGACCGAATGGGGAAAGGTTTGTCATTTCAATCCTTTGACGGAAGTATTTAAGCAAGAAAAGATGCAAGTGGAGCCTCGTGGTGCCGATCGTTCCTATCCCAGTTTTCATATTTGTGAGGACTTGAACGGTAATTTGTGGGTACATCCGCAAGGAGGAGGGCTTTCTTGGTATGACAGGGAGGCAAATCGGCTGTTACCTTTCTACAATGACCCCGATTCACCTGATTGGCACTTTTCTAACAAATTACATTCTATGTTATCCGATAAACAAGGCAATCTTTGGTTATGTACTCATTCTAAGGGGTTGGAGAAGATTACTTTTTTAGGAAGCCAGTTCCATATTTATCCCCGCATGGGGCACAGTTATGACTTGAATGCCAATACGGTACGTGCGTTGTTTGAAGATAGCGAACATCGCATCTGGATGGGAAAACGGGACGGTCAGATTGAAATTTATTCTTCTGATTTAGATTTTCAGGGTATTCTGACTGAAGAGGGGATTATAGCTAAATCTGGTAGGCCGTTAAGTGGAGTTCCTTATCATATCATGCAAGATTCTCGCGGAAACATTTGGATTGCTACTAAAGGGGATGGTATTATTCTGGCAGAAAAGGAGGGGGCACATTTTAAGTTTACTCGATTCAAATATGATGAAGATGATATTTATAGCCTGAGTCATAATAGTGTTTACTGGTTACATGAAGACAAGCATGGACGTATTTGGGTGGCAACTTTTGGTGGAGGGTTGAATTATATTCAGAAAACTCCTGAAGGGAAATATGTGTTTATTAGTTCTAGAAATAACCTGAAAGGTTTTCCGTATGACCGTTGTTATCGTGTACGCCATATCACTTCTGATAAGAAGGGGAATATATGGGTGGGGAGCAGTGATGGCGCACTTAGTTTTAAAGAGGATTTTAAGGATCCGGAGTCGATTGTGTTCCATCTTTATGCACGTATCCCCGATGATATGAATTGTCTGAGCAACAATAACGTATATCGGGTTGTAACCACTTCTCAAGGAGAAGTTTATTTAGCTACATTTGGTGGTGGCCTTAACCAACTTGTTTCCATGAACGGAGAAGGGGGAGCTGTATTTAAATCCTATACAGTGAAGAATGGTCTGCCTTCAGATATCCTGTTGTCTGTAGAAGAGGATGACACAGGAAGCTTGTGGATAAGTACGGAAAACGGATTGAGTAAATTTATTCCGTCCGAACAACGTTTTGAGAATTATAATGAAAGGGATTTTGGTGGTAAGATACGTTTTGAGGAGGGAACGTCGTTGAATCTTAGTTCCAGCACCATTTTGTTTGGTACCAGTCGTGGCGTGCTTTATTTTGAACCAGAGCATATTAAGAAGAGTAATTATGTACCATCCATTATTTTAGGTACTTTGAAGATATCCAATCAAGAGGTAGTTCCAGGGGTATCAGGAAGTTTGTTGCGGCAATCACTCAATAATACAGAACATCTGGTACTTTCACATAAGGAGAATATTGTAACCTTATCGTTTGCTGCATTGGATATGATTTATCCTGAAAATATCCGTTATGCTTATCGTTTACGCGGATTTGATAAAGAATGGAATTATGTAGACAGACAGCGTACCGCTACATATACTAATCTTCCGAAAGGAGATTATGTTTTTCAGGTTAAATCGACCAATAGTGATGGTGTTTGGGTAGAGAACGAGCGCAGTTTGAGAATCACCATTCAGCCTTCGTTTTGGGAAACAGCTTGGGCTATGGCAATTTATATTCTTGCTTTTCTGTTGATTCTGTTTTCAGGAGTATATATATTGTTTACTATTTATCGTCTGAAACATGAAGTGTCTGTGGAACAGCAGGTTTCTGATATAAAACTTCGTTTTTTTACAAATATTTCTCACGAACTTCGCACTCCGCTAACGTTGATTGCAGGTCCTGTAGAATATGTTTTGAAAAACAAGACTTTGCCAGATGATGTACGTGAGCAATTGCATGTAGTAGAACGTAATACCGACCGTATGCTTCGCTTGGTGAACCAAATTCTTGATTTCCGCAAAATACAGAAAAATAAAATGAAGTTGCGTATAGAACAGATCGATATTGTTCCTTTTGTACGCCATATCATGGATAATTTTGAATCGTTGGCCGAAGAGCATCATATTGATTTTGTATTCGAAAGTGAAATGCCTTCCTTGAAACTGTGGGTAGATGCGGATAAGCTGGAAAAGATTGTCTTTAATCTGCTTTCCAATGCTTTTAAGTATACTCCACAGGGTAAGATGATTACGCTTTTCATTCATGAAAATGAGCATAATGTGGCGATTGGTGTACAGGATCAAGGTATAGGAATTTCTGAAAGCAAGAAAGCTTCTCTTTTTGTCCGTTTTGAAAATCTGCTGGACAAGAATTTGTTTAATCAGCAAAGCTCAGGCATCGGTCTTTCTTTGGTTAAGGAATTGGTGGAACTGCACAAAGCGACTATCCGTGTGGATAGTAAAGAGGGGGAGGGCAGCTGTTTCACGGTTGAGTTTTTGAAAGGTAAAGAGCACTATACGGAGAATGTGGAGTTCATTCTCTCTGATTCTGTCGAAATGAGGCCGGAAGAGGTGGAAGAACCAGTTCAGGGACATGAAGAGAAAAGGAATGAAAGTAAAACGATGTTGCTGGTTGAAGATAATTTGGAACTTCGTTTCTTTTTGCGTAGTATCTTTATCTCAAATTTCAACGTCATAGAGGCTGTTAATGGGGCTGATGGTTTGGATAAAGCTTTGAAGTTTGTTCCGGATATTATTATTAGTGACATCATGATGCCGGAAAAGGATGGTATTACTATGACAGAAGATTTGCGTGCTAATATGGCGACCAGTCATATTCCAGTGGTTTTACTGACGGCTAAAACGGATATGGACAGTAAGTTGGAGGGTATGGAGCTGGGAGTTGAGGATTATATAACGAAGCCATTTAGTGCCACTTACCTGAAGGCTAGGGTGGAGAATATTTTGACACAACGTGTCAAGTTACAACAGTTGTATTGTGCGAATCTGATGAATATTCAGCCTGTTCCGGAGGAAGAACAGCAAACACAGCCTGAGATGTCTTCGCATGACCGTAAATTTATGGAAAAACTGACGGAATTAATGGAGAAGAATATGGATAATGGCGATTTGATAGTGGATGATTTGGTACAAGAACTTGCGGTGAGTCGTTCTGTCTTTTTCAAGAAACTGAAAACCCTGACAGGACTTGCCCCCATTGAGTTTATTAAAGAGATGCGTGTGAAACGTGCCGCGCAATTGATAGAAAGTGGTGATTATAATATGACGCAGATTGCTTATATGGTAGGTATTAATGATCCTCGTTATTTCAGCAAATGTTTTAAACAACGTTTTGGTATGACACCTACTGAATATAAAGAGAATGCAAAAAATAAGCGATAACTTTTGCTGCTATTTGTTAGTTCTTGCAGCGTTTATTTTTTAATTATTTCTTAAAGGGTATGTTTAAGTGTCGGGTATTTCTTTTGTTATGTGAGTGAGTTGCTCATGTTATTTTATTATTTTTTCGAATATGTAATGGGGGTTTTTCTGAATTTTTAGTCTTTTACATAGATAATGAACTAAAAAGAGGAAAAAGATGAAAAAAGTAATTTTATTTATGGTAGGTGTTTTGGCGAGTCTGATGTTGAGTGCTCAGTCTCGTTGGAGTGTTACGCCGGAAGCCGGCTTGGTAGTGAATAAGGAAAATGAAGGGACATCAGTTACATTAGGTTTTAAAGCTGGTGCCGGTGTATTGTATCAGTTAAAGGAAGGGGTGGGAAAAAAGCCTTCTTTTGGCTTGAAGTCCGGAGTTTATATCTTAATGCAGAAAGGTGGGTATCATCCTATGAGTTGGGGAAACATATCAACAGGGGGAGGATTTAGCATGGATTATGAAAAAACGGATGTTGAGTCCACGCGTTATTATTTGCAATTGCCTGTTATGGCTCATTGGGGTTTTAAACTTTGTGATGATGTGCGTCTTAAATTAGCAGTAGGGCCTTATGTAGCTGTAGGAATTGGTGGACGCACTCATGCTTATGTTTCTTCCTCAAAATATAATATAGATGAAGAAACAGGTGTTGGACAGTATGAATATCGGAATGATTATTACCGGTTTGGCACATTTAAAGGAAAAACAGTAAATGAGGAATTTGGTTTTGAGGCGTCCCCTCGTTTGGATTGGGGAGGAACGGCTTCTGTCGGGATTGCTGTTAAACGGATTTCATTTACTATCGGGTATGATTTGGCTTGGGGAAAATATAATAAGGAACAGAATGATTTAAGGATACGGAATCATATGGTTAGCTTTATTTCAGGGTATACTTTTTGATAAGAAAAAGGATAAATGAAACAAACATACACAAAATTTCTTGTTTAAGATTGTTAAATGAAGAATTTTGTGTATGTTTGTTTTTTCATAAACACGATAAAAGTTCAATCTATGAGGAAAATGCTATTCATTACCCTTTTAATGGGCGGTCTGTGTACGACTGTCTCTGTTGCAAAGGCACAGGAACGCTTGCCAGAATACTTGCAGGCAGAGAAGTACACACAAGAAAAATTGAACACCATGTTGTTTTCTACTGTGGTGGATCCGCATTGGTTCCAGAAAGGTAATAATTTCTGGTTCGAGTACAAAACAAGTGAAGGAACCTTTTGGTATGTGGTTGATCCGGTTGCCCGGACAAAGAAGCTTTTGTTTGATAGGGATGAATTAGCTTCTCAGCTTACTGAAATTGTAAAAGATCCCTTTGAGGCACGCCATTTGCCAATTATAAATCTGAAAGCGAAAGAAGATGGGCGTACCTTTACTTTTGAAGTAAAATCAACAAAAGATGCGACACCAAAGACAGAAGGTAAGGATAAGAAAGACAAAAAGAATGAGAAGGAAATCTTTTATTTTTCTTATGACTATCCTACTCGTAAATTGACTCATTTGAAAGATAAAGAAGACGACCTGAAGAAAATCTATTGGGGATCAGTTTCTCCTGATGGTAAAACGGTGATTTATGCCAAGGATTTGAATTTGTATCGCATGAGTCGTGAAGATTATGAAAAAGCGAAAAAAAATGAAAAGGATAGTACGATCGTGGAAATCCAGCTTACTACAGATGGCATGAAGGATTTTGGCTATGGTATTCCCTATAGTATGCTTAATACAGATACTTTATGTAATGGCAAGCGTCGTCGTGTAGGTGGAGTGTGGTCTCCGGATTCACGTTATTTTGCTATGACAGTTTCTGACGATCGCGCTGTGAAAGAATTATGGGTAATAAATTCGATGGCCCATCCGCGTCCCACATTGGAAACTTATAAATACCAGATGCCGGGAGAAAAGGAAGCTCCCATAGAACATCTGTACTTGTTTGACTTGGTTGATAATAAACGTAAGGAAATTAAAGTAGCAGCTTATAAAGATCAAAGCATTGGCCTGGAATACAAACCAATGATGCAAAAACAGCGTGATATGGAAGATCAGGCTGTCGTTTGGCAGGGTGATAACAACCGTTTTTTTCTGACTCGCAGCAGCCGTGATTTACATCGGATTGATGTTTGTTCCTATACGATAGGACAGGATTCCGTTGTACCTGTTATAAAAGAACGGATGAATACCTATCAGGAAACTCGTCCTTTAAGAGTCTTGAATGGTGGAAAAGAAATTATTCAATGGAGTGAGCGTGATGGTTGGGCACACCTTTATTTATATGATGATCAGGGTAATTTGAAAAATCGTATCACAAAAGGTCCCTGGCACGTGGAGGAAATCTTGAAAGTAGATGATAAGGCGCGTGTGATTTATTTTACTGCTAATGGAATGAATGCTAAAGAACATCCTTATTATGAACATTTGTATCGTGTGAATTTGGATGGCAGCGGTTTGAAACTACTGACTAAAGGGGATTATTTCCATCGTGTGGAAGTGGATGATGATGCTCGTTTTGTGGTGGATAATTATTCGCGTGTAAATACAGTGCCTTGCGCCATCCTGCTGGATACTAATGGCAATAAAGTAATGGATATTCAGGAGAGTGATTTTTCACAGCTTTTTGCTGCCGGTTATAAATTTCCGGAAATATTTAAAGTAAAGGCGGCTGATGGTGTGACAGATTTGTATGGTGTGATGTATAAACCTTTTAATTTTGACTCAACTAAGGTTTATCCTATTGTGGATTATGTTTATCCTGGGCCACAGGTGGAAGGTGTTTATTATCCATTTACCCGTATGAGTCCCCGTACCGACCGTTTGGCACAGGCCGGATTTATTGTTATTTCTGTAGGACAACGTGGCGGGCACCCTAGCCGCTCTAAATGGTATCATAATTATGGATATGGAAATATGCGTGATTATCCGCTGGCCGATCATAAATATGCTATCGAGCAATTGGCGCAGCGTCATCATTTTATAGATATAGATAAGGTTGGTATTCATGGACATTCGGGAGGTGGATTTATGAGTACGGCGGCTATGTGCCAATACCCGGATTTCTTCAAAGTGGCTGTTTCTTGTGCCGGAAATCATGATAATAATATCTATAACCGTTGGTGGAGTGAAACGCATCACGGCGTAAAAGAAGTAGTGAGTGAGAAAGGGGATACAACTTTCGTTTATAAGATTGCTACTAATCCTGAAATAGCGAAGCAATTGAAAGGAAATTTGTTGCTGATTCATGGTGATATTGATAATAATGTACATCCAGGCAATACCTTACGGGTAGTTGATGCATTGATTCGTGCCGGGAAACGTTTTGATATGCTGATTCTTCCTCAACAGCGTCATGGATTCGGCGATATGAATGAATATTTCTATTGGAAACTGGTAGACTACTTCTCCGAACATCTGAAAGGGAGAAGTGAAAAATCGGTGGATATACCGAAACGGTAGATTTAGGATAATTGCCGGACGAATATGAAAGGAGCACAGAGGGTTCGTGTCATTAAGATACCTTTGTGCTCCTTGTTTTTATAGCAGACTGTTGATATAAGCCTTCATGTCCGGTGTCGCGGATTTTGCTTCCAGATACAGTTTATACTGAGCTTTGGTACGTACCAGATTATGGTCTTTATACCGGGTTTGATAATACGTGTCTCCGTTTATATAATCTGCTAAAAAGCGTACAGCTTGCATATAAGGGAACAGAGTTGCAGCGTATGGTAGCATTTCTATTTCAAGAGGGGTCAGGAAAGCTCGGGCCGACTCAATATAACCTTTGGTAAATGCTTTGAAGATTTCCATGTTGAACTTCACCTTATTTAAATCAGCCTCATCCTCCTTGCCGGTATTGGCTGCCGAACGGAGGAAATCACCGAAATCGGAGAAAATGAAACTGGGCATTACTGTGTCCAGGTCAATGACGCACAACACTTTTCCGTTTTCATCAAATAACATGTTGCTGACTTTTGTGTCACAGTGGCAGATGCGTTTGGGCAATTTGCCTTCACGGTAAAAACGTTCAGCGCTGCACATCGTATCAGCATCTTTTTCTATTGCGTCCACTATGTCCTGTACTTCTGCCAAACGGCCAGACATGTTGGCAGATACGGCTTCACGTAATTGTTTTAAGCGGAATTCCATATTGTGGAAATCGGGGATGATTTCTCCGAGTTGTTCGGGTACATCAGCCAGCATGGCTTGGAATTCACCAAACTTCAGTCCTGCCAGATAGGAGGATTCCGGTGTAACTGTTTCCAATGTTTGTGAACGTGGAATAAATATTGAAATTCGCCAATAACCTTCTCCATCATAGAAATAGGTTTTGCCATTGGTGGAAGGTAGAAAATGGAGTACCTTACGTTCAATGTCCTCTTCGTGTCTGGCTTCCAGCTTTTGGCGGATGTGTCTGGTTACTACTTCTATATTGTGTTGCAGCATTTCAATATTGGTAAATATTAAATGGTTGATTCGTTGCAATACATAGTCAGGCTCTTCAGGAGATACCGATTTTACCAGATAAGTCTGATTGATGAGGCCGGATGTCAAAGCTTTGATTTCTTTCACTTCACCCACTTTGGGGAACTGTTTGATAATTTTTTTGAGGTTTTCCATAGGTTTGTTTGAATAATGTCTATATATGAAACAAAGATAACTTCTTTCCTTCAATTGGAGGAAAGAAGTTATCTTAAAAAACATATAATAGGAATATAAATCTTTTTATTTTTTTAAATCAGTCTGGAACATACGGTCAGCGCGTAACAGATGACGCCAGTAGGAAACCAATTCTTGTGATTCCTGCAATACATTGAGGTACACCATAGAAGCTTTTACATTGACATCCCGTTCTTGTATGCGGTCCATCTGTTCCTTGCGCAAGGTGGAGATCTTGCCTTTCAGAAGGGCGCCTTCACGTAGCAAAGCATCAGTCTGGTCGTAGGCCTTGTTAGCAAGTACTTCAGTAGCTTTGGCCATTAATGCCGTCATCTCATCGCGGATAGGGATGAACTCGTTAGTGGCACGTTCCGATAATGGGGTGAACTTATTGTCCACATGTTCTTTACAAGGCTCGCAGATACGTTTCAGACAGTAAAGCATTTGTTCACAACTGTTGCTTCCTAAATGGAACCAAGTATTTTTCTCAATAGCAGTGAAGTTGTCTATGCGACGTAGGCCCAGTATTTCTTTACGGCGTATCTTTTTTAACATTTCTTTCTGGTTGTCAGTATTGCTCACGGCCTTGCGCAGAGCTTTCAGATTTTCGTTGATGAAACCGTCGGTTATCTGCCGGTAGGTTTCATTGGTGAATGCCATTTCGGCTACCAATGTGTTATTTACATGCTGGCGAAGTAATGTCCAACGCTCTTCTTTGTCTTTACTGGCAATGAGGCGGGAGAATATGTCGTCTTTGCCTTTATCCTTCTGTTTCTTGCTGTAGTGTATGTTGCTGCGTACCAATAGGAAGATGGCAAGTGCAATAAGAGCCAACATGGCGAATGTGCCTCCATAATACATGATGAGCGTAACCACAAAACAGATAGTGAAAGCAGCTCCGGCAGTAATGAACCATCCACCGATAACAGAAAGCACACCGGTGATACGATATACGGCACTGTCACGGCTCCAGGCACGGTCGGCTAATGAACTACCCATAGCTACCATGAAAGTTACGTAAGTGGTAGAAAGAGGGAGTTTCAAAGAGGTTCCCAAAGCTATGAGCAGACCGGCCAGTACCAAATTGACAGAAGCGCGTATCAAATCAAATGCTGCCCCATTCTCCATAATCATCACATCTTTGTTAAAACGGCTGTCGGCCCATCGTTTCAGATTGTCGGGTAATATTTTGGCTATATTTTCTGAAGCGCTCATGGTAGAACGGACAATACTGCGTGCTACAGCGGAAGAACCAAACATTTCGTCACCTTCATCCTGACGCGAGAGATCTACCGAAGTCTTCACTACATTTTGCGCTTTTTTTGAAGTAATCAGCGCATATACCATGATGACGCCTGCTAAAAATAAAAAAAGGAATGGGGTTTTAGCCGGACCATTCAGTGAATTCATCAAGTATCCCATTGGTTCACCGTTTCCATTAGCCATGAAGTCTGTATAAGCTGAGAAGCCTGCCAAAGGCACACCAATGAAGTTTACTAAGTCATTGCCTGCAAAAGCCATAGCTAAGGCAAAAGTACCTAACATTACCACCACCTTGAATACATTTATCTTGCACCAATGCAGTATTTGCATCAGAATGGTGAAGAACACAAAACTGCAACTTACTAACATCAAGGTGTTTTCCTGAATCCAATGTTTGTTTTCGGCAGTCATGAAGGCGGAATCTTTCAGGCCTTTTATCAACATGAAGTAGATAATGGCCGTAACAGCGATACCGCCGAACAGTCCGATAGTGTATTTCAGTTTCTTTGTATAATTAAATGTGAAGAGGAGACGGGAGAGATATTGTACTAATGTGCCGAAGAAGAAGGCTACTGCTACTGAGAGGAAGATACCTAAAATGACGGATAATGCCTTTTCCGTATTCAGCAGATCAGCAAATCCTAGCATTCCGGTTTCGTCTTCTGCTATTTTGATAAGAGCTAGAACGAAAGTTCCTCCCAATAGTTCGAATACCATGGATACGGTAGTGGAGGTAGGCATTCCTAAGGAATTGAAAATATCCAATAGGACTACGTCTGTTACCATAACTGCTAGAAAGATACACATTAACTCCTGAAAATAAAATTGTTCAGGTCTGAAAATACCGTGTCGCGCGATTTCCATCATACCGTTGCTCAGTGTGGCGCCGATGAAGATACCGAAAGCGGCAATGGCGATGATGGTCTTGAATGACGCGGCTTTAGCACCAATGGCGGAATTCATAAAGTTCACTGCGTCATTGCTGACGCCTACTACCAAATCGAATATGGCTAGCAGAAAAAGGAATACAACGATTCCCAAAAACATAGTTTCCATATAATTTTGTCTCTCTATTTTATTGGGCGCAAAGGTACGGGAGGTATATTATGATAAAATGTCATATATGTTACATTTGTGTTACAGGTGTTTTTTGTTCACCATAGATTGCACGGATTCACACAACTTGATTTTTAATTTATTATTATCCATATTTAGTGGCGAATCTCTTCTTTTTTGAGACAAATATGAGTGGATAAATAATATTTCACGTTTATGTGTGGAATTTATAGAGTGAAAATTTATACCTTTGTAGCCCAAATACTTAATCTATAAAAAATGTCAGAGGCTAAGAGAATTAAAACCGCATTGGTGTCGGTTTATCACAAAGAAGGTTTGGACGAGATTATAACCAAACTACACGAAGAAGGAGTAGAGTTCCTGTCAACAGGAGGTACAAGACAGTTTATCGAATCTTTAGGTTTCCCTTGCAAAGCGGTGGAGGATCTTACTACTTATCCCTCTATTTTGGGCGGACGTGTGAAGACACTGCATCCTAAAGTCTTTGGAGGTATTTTATGCCGTCGTGGTTTGGAACAAGATATGCAACAGATAGAAAAATATGAGATACCCGAAATAGATTTGGTCATCGTTGACCTGTATCCGTTTGAGGCAACTGTGGCTTCGGGTGCCGAAGAACAAGCTATCATCGAAAAAATTGATATAGGTGGTATTTCTTTGATTCGTGCTGCTGCTAAGAACTTTAATGATGTAGTGATTATCGCTAGTCAGGCACAATATAAGCCGTTCCGTGATATGTTGCTGGAACATGGCGCTACTACTTCACGCGAGGAACGCCGTTGGTTCGCAAAAGAAGCGTTTGCTGTTTCTTCTCATTATGATTCTGCTATCTTTAACTATTTTGATGGTGGTGAAGGTTCGGCTTTCCGTTGCGCGGTGGAAGAACAAAAACAACTTCGTTATGGTGAAAATCCTCATCAGAAAGGTTATTTCTATGGAAATCTGGATGCGATGTTCGACCAGATTCATGGAAAAGAAATTTCCTATAACAATTTGTTGGATATCAATGCAGCTGTTGATTTGATTGATGAATTTGATGAGGTGACATTTGCCATTCTGAAGCATAATAATGCCTGTGGATTAGCTTCGCGCCCTACTGTGCTGGAAGCATGGAAAGATGCGTTGGCAGGCGATCCGGTGTCGGCTTTCGGCGGTGTGTTGGTTACTAATGCCGTGATTGATAAAGAAACAGCAGAAGAAATCAATAAACTGTTCTTTGAGGTAATTATTGCTCCGGATTATGATGTAGATGCATTAGAGATTTTGGGACAGAAGAAGAACCGTATTATTTTGGTTCGTAAGGAAGCTAAATTGCCGAAGAAACAATTCCGTTCTTTATTGAATGGGGTTTTGGTTCAGGAAAGAGACCTGGATGTGGAAACTCCTGCCGACTTGAAGCAGGTTACTGAAAAAGCTCCTACGGCGACTGAAGTAGAGGATATGTTATTTGCAAATAAGATTGTGAAGAATAGTAAAAGTAATGCTATTGTACTGGCCAAGAACAAACAACTGCTGGCTAGCGGTGTCGGTCAGACTTCACGTGTGGATGCATTGAAACAAGCCATTGAAAAAGCGAAGTCATTTGAGTTTGATTTGAATGGCGCAGTGATGGCCAGTGATGCTTTCTTTCCTTTCCCCGATTGTGTAGAGATAGCGGATAAGGAGGGTGTGAAAGCTGTTATCCAGCCGGGAGGCTCTGTAAAAGACGAGTTGACTTTCCAATACTGCAATGAACATGGCGTAGCTATGGTCGTTACAGGGATTCGTCACTTTAAACACTAAGATCATTGCAATTTACCATTTGCGGCTACAATCGGACTGTTTATACAGCATTGTTCAGTAAATGGTCAATTGCAAATGTCAATTGTAAATTGCTAAATTGTAAATGAATTTATGGGATTATTCTCCTTTACACAAGAGATTGCGATGGACCTTGGCACTGCCAATACCATCATTTTAAATAACGGGAAGATTGTAGTGGACGAACCTTCGGTCGTTGCGCTTGATCGCCGTACCGACAAGATGATTGCCGTAGGCGAACGGGCTAAAATGATGTACGAGAAGGAAAATCCGAATATTCGTACTGTACGTCCGCTACGCGACGGAGTTATTGCCGATTTTAATGCCTGTGAACAGATGATGCGCGGTTTAATAAAGAAAGTGAACATGGGTAATCGTTTCTTTTCTCCTTCTTTGCGTATGGTGATCGGAGTCCCCTCGGGTAGCACTGAAGTAGAGCTTCGTGCGGTACGTGACAGTGCTGAGCATGCGGGAGGACGAGACGTTTATTTGATTTTTGAACCTATGGCCGCGGCTATTGGTATCGGTATTGATGTAGAGGCTCCTGAAGGTAATATGATTGTTGATATAGGTGGTGGTTCTACAGAAATTGCCGTGATTTCATTGGGTGGTATTGTTTCCAACAATTCGATACGTATTGCCGGTGACGATCTTACAGCCGATATTCAGGAATATATGAGCCGTCAGCATAATGTGAAGGTTAGTGAACGTATGGCTGAACGTATCAAGATACATGTAGGTGCTGCCTTGACTGATTTGGGAGATGATGCTCCTGAAGATTACATTGTACGCGGGCCTAATCGTATCACTGCTCTTCCCATGGAAGTTCCAGTGTGTTATCAGGAGGTGGCGCATTGTTTGGAAAAGAGTATTGCAAAAATTGAAACAGCTATCCTTAGTGCATTGGAACAGACTCCGCCTGAACTTTATGCTGATATTGTTTTGAACGGTATTTATTTGGCTGGTGGTGGTGCTTTGCTGCGTGGTTTGGACAAGCGTCTGACAGACAAAATCAATATTCCGTTCCATATAGCCGAAGATCCTTTGCTGAGTGTGGCGAAAGGTACCGGTATTGCACTGAAGAATGTAGATCGTTTCTCTTTTTTGATGCGGTAAATAATTTGCTAATGAGGCAGTTTGCTAATTTGCTAATGCTATGCGGTATGGATAGTGCAGTACATTGGCACATTGGCAAATTAGCACATTGAACAATTAGTATTAATGAAAAATCTGCTGAATTTCTTTTTAAAGTATAATTACTGGTTTCTCTTTGTTCTTTTGGAGATAATCAGTTTTGCTTTATTATTCCGCTTCAACAGTTATCAGGGAAGTGCGTTCTTTACATCTGCTAATTTTGTGTCGGGAGCTATGTATGATGCAGCCAATAATGTTACCGGATATTTTCATTTGAAAACGATTAACGATGAGTTGGTACAGAAAAATGTGGAACTGGAATTGCAGTTGGAGAGTATTCGTAAAGCTTTGATTGAAGCGACGGAAGACAGCAGTGGTGTGGAACAGCTTAAGCAGGAAGCACTGGCAGGATATGATATCTTTAAGGCTAGCGTGATAAATAACAGTGTGACCCATGCTGATAATTATATTACACTTGATAAAGGAGAAGTAGATGGCATTCGTAGTGAGATGGGAGTGGTAAATGGAAGCGGTGTGGTTGGTATTGTTTATCTCACCTCTCCACATTACTCCATTGTCATTCCGGTATTGAATTCCAAAAGCAGTATTAGCTGTAAAATAAAACGGAGTGATTATTTCGGCTTCTTGAAATGGGATGGCGGTTCATCCGAATTTGCTTTTATAAAGGATATGCCCCGTCATTCATTATTTTCTTTAGGTGACACTATTGTAACCAGTGGACACAGTGCTGTTTTCCCTTCCGGCATTCCGGTGGGTACAGTAGATGATATTGCCGATAGTCACGATGGCTTGTCTTATTTGCTGCGGGTGAAACTATTTACGGACTTCGCCCGTTTGAATGATGTGCGCGTAATTGCTCAAAAAGGGCAGGAGGAACAATTGGAGTTGGAAAAGCAGGTAAAAACGATTAAGTAAGAAGGTTGATGTTGACTTATCTACAAAGAATAGAGTGGTTTATCGGACTGGTACTGTTGCAGGTGTTGGTGCTGAATCATATGCATATCAACGGGTATGCCACTCCTTTCTTTTTTATCTATTTTATTTTGAAGTACAATTCGGGAGTTAGCCGTAATGTCCTTATGATATGGGCATTCCTGTTGGGATTGGCAGTCGATATATTTGGCAACACTCCGGGGATGAATGCGGCTGCGGCCACTGTACTGGCTTTTATGCGTGAACCTATTTTAAGATTAGTCACACTCCGCGATAGCGTCGAGGATTTTGAACCAGGTATCAAAAGTATGGGATTCTCGCCTTTCTTCCGGTATATCTTATTATGTACTTTCTTATTTTGTACCATTTTACTTGTCATAGATACTTTTTCATTCTTCAATCTGCCTGTCTTATTGTTGAAAATATTGACAGATGCCTCAATAACCGTCATTTGTATATTGTGTGCTGAGGCAATCAGGAGGAAAAAATAGTGGAAAGAGATTATAATCTGGAGAAGCGGAAATATGTAATCGGTGCATCGGTAATCGTTATTGTGCTGATTTACTTGATACGTCTTTTTACCTTGCAGATTATGAGTGAGGATTATAAAAAGAATGCAGATAGCAACGCTTTTCTGAACAAGACACAATACCCTAGCCGTGGGGTAATGTATGATCGGAACGGTAACCTGCTGGTATACAACCAACCTGCCTATGATGTAACGATGGTGATGAAAGAGGTGCATAATCTTGATACGCTTGATTTATGTAAAACATTGAATATTACTCCCGGGTATTTCAAGAAGCGTATTCGTGAGATAAAGGACAGACGTTCCAATCCGGGTTACTCTCCATATACTCATCAAGTATTTATGACCCAGCTTTCGGCAGAAGAGTGTGGAGTCTTCCAAGAAAAGCTGTTCAAGTTTCCCGGTTTCTATATTCAGCGGCGTACTATCCGTCAGTATAATTACAATTCGGCTGCTCATGTTCTGGGAGATATTGCAGAAGTGTCCAAGGGGGATATTGAAGCGGATGATTACTATGTACGCGGTGACTTTATAGGGAAACAGGGGGTGGAACGCTCATACGAAAAACAGTTGAGGGGGGAGAAAGGAGTGGAGATATTACTGCGCGATGCCCGTGGACGTATTCAGGGACGGTATATGGACGGGAAATATGACAAGACTCCCGTTCCGGGGAAGAATCTGAAACTAGGTATAGACATAGAGCTTCAGATGTTAGGAGAGCGTTTGTTGGAAGGGAAGATAGGCAGTATAGTGGCTATCGAGCCATCCACAGGAGAAATACTTTGTATGGTATCTGCTCCCACTTTTGACCCAAGATTGATGGTGGGGCGCCAACGGGGTAAAAATCATCTGGAACTGGCGCGTGACAGTTGGAAACCATTGCTGAACCGTTCTATTATGGGGCAATTTCCACCGGGATCTACTTTTAAGACTACTCAGGCGTTGACTTTTCTGCAAGAAGGGATTATTACTCCTCAGACAGCCTATTCTTGCTATCATGGTTTTGTGTATGCCGGTCTTAGGGTGGGTTGCCACTCTCATGGGTCGCCCCTGCCTTTGGTGCCTGCCATTGCAACTTCCTGTAACGGTTATTTTTGTTGGGGGTTGTTTCACATGATAGGGGCAAAGAAGAAGTATGGTTCTGTACAGGCTGCCATGAATACATGGCGTGATTATATGGTTTCTATGGGATTTGGTTATCCTTTGGGAGTAGACCTTCCGGGTGAGAAGCGTGGGATGATCCCGAATGCTGCTTATTATGATAAGAACTATCGGGGATCATGGAACGGACTGACGATTATTTCTATCTCCATCGGTCAGGGGGAAGTGACGGCTACTCCGTTGCAGATTGCTAACCTTGGGGCTACTATTGCTAACCGGGGCTACTATATAACTCCGCATGTAGTGAAAGAAGTAGAAGACGAGCCGTTGGATACCCTGTATACGACCAAACATTATACTAAAGTAAGCCGTGAACATTATCAGACAGTAGTCGAAGGTATGCGTTCGGCAGTATTGGGAGGAACCTGCCGTAGTGCGAATATTCCGGGAATTGAGGTGTGTGGCAAGACAGGTACGGCGCAAAACCGTGGAAAGGACCATTCTGCTTTTATGGGGTTTGCACCAATGAATGATCCTAAGATTGCCGTGGTAGTCTATGTAGAGAATGGAGGTTGGGGAGCAACTTATGGTGTACCTATCGGTGCATTGATTATGGAGAAATATTTGAAAGGAGAACTTTCACCGGAAAGTGAGGCGAAAGCGGCGGAAATACAAAACAGACGAATAGATTATGGCATACACGAACGATAGTATATGGAAATCAGTGGACTGGATGACTATCTGCATTTATCTGATGCTGGTTATCTTTGGATGGTTCAGCGTATGTGGAGCCAGCTATGATTATGGTGAAATTGATTTTTTTAGTTTCGACACTCGTGCAGGAAAACAATTTGTATGGATCTGTTGCTCTTTGGGGCTCGGATTTATCCTGATGATGTTAGAGGATAAGTTATATGATATGTTTGCTTACATTTTATATGGAGGCATGATGCTGTTGTTGTTGATAACACCTTTTCTGGCAGAGGATACCAAGGGATCTTATTCATGGATAAAATTCGGACCTGTAAGTTTGCAACCGGCGGAATTTGCTAAATTTGCTACGGCTTTGGCTTTGGCTAAATTTATGAATGTCTATGGGTTTACAATGAGTAAGTTAAAGTATTCATTGCCTGTAGTAGGGATGGTGTTGCTGCCTATGCTGCTCATTATTTTGCAACGGGAAACGGGGTCGGCTTTGGTTTATCTGGCTTTCTTTTTTATGCTGTACCGGGAGGGGATGCCAGGTTCTATTTTGTTTGCTGGGATTTGCGCTGTGGTTTATTTTGTAGTTGGGATCCGTTTTGGCAATGAATTGATGGCGGATGACTGTACTTCCATCGGTGAATTTTCTGTGTTGCTGTTGATAGTCATTCTTTCTGCTTTATTAGTTAATAGTTATTGTAAAAAAGCATCGGTAGTGTGGTATATTGGAGGGGTTGGTGTTGGTGGTACCTTGCTGGCTTTATTATTTTCGTTTTATGTTATCCCTTTTGATATTACTTGGTTTCAATATGGATTGTGCGTAGTTTTATTGTTCTATTTGATCTTCCTTTCTATGCATGAACGTATGCGTAATTATTTTTATATTGCTCTATTTGCGGTAGGTTCAGTGGGATTCCTTTTTTCTGCTGATTATGTTTTCAATAATGTGCTAGAGCCACATCAGCAAATACGTATTAAAGTGGTACTTGGTATGGAGGAAGATTTGGCTGGGGCAGGATACAATGTGAACCAAAGTAAGATTGCTATTGGTTCGGGAGGCTTATGGGGGAAAGGCTTTTTGAATGGTACACAGACTAAACTGAAGTATGTGCCTGAACAGGATACAGACTTTATCTTTTGTACGGTAGGGGAAGAAGAAGGCTTTATAGGTTCGGCAGCTGTATTGTTTCTTTTTACCGGACTTATTTTGCGTCTTATTGTGGTGGCAGAGCGTCAGCATACTCGTTTTGCCCGTGTTTATGGATATTCGGTATTAAGCATTTTCTTATTCCATCTGTTTATTAATATAGGTATGGTTTTAGGACTGACCCCCGTTATAGGCATACCATTGCCTTTTTTCAGTTATGGGGGGTCTTCTTTGTGGGGATTTACGATCTTGCTTTTTGTATTCTTGCGTATTGATGCTGGGCGGGGAAAACGTTAGAGTTTATTGGTTTTCCAGTTTGCGCAACTGGATACCTATATCACTGATTCCCGTCAACGGGTTATCCCTCATGATATGGACGATGCGGAAAGTACGTGTGCTTCCTTCTGTACGGATAGGAATAAATGCTTTATAAGGCAGATTACATTGATATAATCCACAAAGACCATTTCCTGTTTTATTTCCAGCTTCGTCAACTAGAAAAAGTTGTAAAGTGTCTGTGACGTAAGTCAAAGTATCCTCTGTGTTATGGCTGACTCCTAACCAAATATCTCTGTAAGGATAAGATTCTTGATAACGGATGCCGATTTCTGCTTCGTAATTTCCGGCAGGGATAGAATTGGGCAGGGTATAAACAAGAGTATCACTTTTATTCCATCCGTCAAGGGGGACGGGGGTATAAGAGTGATAGATTATATTGTTTTGACAGGCTGCCAATATGATTATTGGCAGCCATGTCAGTTTATTCTTTAATTGATACAGGAGTTTGTGGCTTTTCATTCGGAATTTGGCTATTGTTTCCGTTGTTCTTGTTGTCATTTTCCTTCCCTCCTCCGTTATTCCGGTTTTCACTGCCTCCTTCATTATTACCATTATTGGGGCGGCGTTTATTGCGGTTCCGGTTTCCGTCTTCCCGATTTTCACGACTGCGTTCTTCCCGGCCGCGACTTTCCCTGTTGTGATTTTCTTCTTTAGGGCGGTTTCCGTTCTCTTCGCGTGGCTGCTGAGCTTTGTTTTCTTTAGGCTCTCTAGGTTGTTTGGGACGTCCTTCTCTAGGTGGCCGGTTTTCCTTGGGTTGTTGTGACCGGTTCTCTTTAGGTTGTTGCGGACGTCTGTTTTCATTGGGAATACTTTCTCCGTTATTACCGTTATTTTCCGGCTTACGTTTTTTCTTTCGGTTGCTGTTGTTGCCTTTTCGTTTATCGAATCGGGTTAAGCTTTCTTGTTCTACTAAATCGACAGGTTTTTGAGGTTCGTTCTTTTTTACTGATTCGGTTAAGCTTTCCGGTTTCTCACCACGTCGGTTCATATTAATAATTTCAAAAGCACGGCGTGCGGTGATGGTTACAGCATTAGCTATGAAATTTTTGTCAGTAGAGTACATGATAGTTCCCTTCAAAATATCCGCTTTGAAAAAATAGAATGTACCATCTGTCGTTTCTAAAGTCATTTCTTTGCTTGGAAGGCGTTTTTGGGATTCTACATAAGCGTCTACCTCATAGTTTAGGCAACATTTCAGTTTGGCACATTGTCCGGCTAACTTTTGAGGATTCAGAGAAATATCTTGATAACGTGCTGCACTGGTAGATACAGATACAAAATTTGTCATCCAGGTAGCGCAGCACAATTCACGTCCGCAAGGTCCGATACCGCCAATGCGTCCGGCTTCTTGACGGGCGCCAATTTGTTTCATTTCTATACGTACACGGAAAGCTTCGGCCAGTACTTTGATCAGTTGGCGGAAGTCTACGCGTTCGTCCGCGATGTAATAAAAGATAGCTTTGTTACCATCGCCTTGATATTCCACATCACCGATCTTCATGTCCAGGTTCAGATTTTTGGCTATCTGACGGGATCGGATCATTGTGTCATGTTCTTTGGCTTTTGCCTCCTCGTATTTTTCCATATCTACAGGTTTTGCCTTGCGGTAGATACGCTTGATTTCGGCATCGGGTTTGATGTTTGCCTTACGCATTTGCAAAGGTACCAATCTTCCCGTCAGGGTTACTGTACCGATATCGTGCCCGGGACTTGCTTCTACAGCTACTATATCTCCTTTTCCCAGCTTCAGTTTGTTGCTGTTCTTATAATACCCTTTGCGGGTATTCTTGAATTGAACTTCAACCATTTCCTGTTCCTCGGTGTTGCCGGGAATATCAGCCAGCCAGTCGTAGGTGTTCAGCTGCTTATCCTGTCGTCCGCAGCCTTTGCAACACAAACAGCCGCTTCCGTTCTTTAATTTGAATTCATTGTCCATAATTCTGTTTTAATTGAGAATTGAAAATTGAGAACTAAGAAATAAATGCCATGCAATTCTGTTATTTTTTAATACTCAATTCTCAATTTTTAATTTTTCAATAGCACAATCATTTTTAAAGAGAAATCAAAGAACACCATTTTGGGATTCACATTCTGTCCTATATGTAATTGTGCTTCACTAAGTTCGTCCATTATGCCCATCACATTCCGCTCATTGACAAACGGTGCAAAACGGGTGGAAAAATTTTGTTCTTCGGGATTCATATACACTAAATCACGTTGATGAAAGTTGTATATGAAGTTTTCTCGTATCATACGTTGGCAGTAAGCCAGAAAATTCTTCTGACGTTCACGCCCCATGGAGGCTACCGCATCGCTCCATTGTTTCATTTCGCGTATCTTCCGTTGATAGGAGAGACGCATCAAATTTATAAAGAGTTCAAAGAACAGTTTGTTCTCCTCACTCAGGTGTATGGTTTCCAGTGCTTTCAGAAAATTGCCTTCTGAGCGATGTGCTATATCGTCAGCATCTTCTGGTTGTAATCCATATTTGGTTTGCAATACTTTTGAAATCTCAGGTTCTTTGATCCCATGAATGTTAAATCGTTGGGTACGGCTTTGGATCGTTTGCAAAATGGCATCAGGCTCTTCGGATACTAATAAAAAGACAGTCATGGCAGGAGGCTCTTCCAGTAACTTCAGCAGTTTGTTGCTGCATTCCACATTCATCTTTTCGGGAAGCCATATAATCATGATTTTGTAACCGCCTTGACTGGATTTCAAACTGAGCTTTCGTACAATCTCATCGCTCTCTTTTACAAAGATTTGCGCCTGTTGGTTTTCTGCTCCCATCTCTTTCAGCCAATGGTTCAGATTAAAATATGGGTTCTGCAGGACAAAGTTGCGCCAGTCTGCTATGAAATCATCGCATACAGTATCCTTTCCGGCTTTTTTCTTGATAACAGGAAAAACGAAATGCAGGTCGGGATGTATCAGCTTATTGAATTTCACACAAGTGGGGCAAATTCCGCAGGCATCTTGTTCACCACGGTTTTCACAGCAGATGTAACGGGCATAAGCTATTGCCAAAGGTAACTTTCCTGTACCTTCGGGACCGCAAATCAGTTGTGCATGAGGGATTCTTCCTTCTTTTACCTCGGCTATGAGCCGCTGTTTTGCTTCCTCTTGTCCTATTACATCTTTAAATAACATTGCTTTTTATAGTCATTTATTTACTGTTTAATAAATTGCTTTTGCAACTTCCTTTACACTGTTCACGGCACTTACGGTATAGAAATGAATGCTGGGAACACCACAGGCTATTAATTCACGGCACTGGTGTATGCACCATTCTATGCCAAGACTTTCCGCTTCTTCATCTGTTTGACATTTCATCGCTTCGCTTGCCAGTTCCTGCGGCAAGTCTATCTTGAACGTCTTAGGTATCATGTTCAGCTGAGATAATTTGCGGAAAGGCTTGATACCCGGAATAATAGGCACGTTGATTCCTTCTTTTCTTACTTTTTCTACAAATTCGAAATATTTGCGGTTATCATAGAACATCTGTGTCACGGCATATTCAGCTCCTGCTTCAATTTTTTTCTTCAGCCAATAAATATCTTGTTCCATATTGGGTGATTCCTCATGTTTTTCAGGATAGCAAGCTACTCCATAACTGAATGGAGTTCCTGTTATCTTGATAGGGGAACCGTCTACAAATACGCCTTTATTGAAATCATTGATCTGCGCTTCCAGTTCTATGGCGTGGTTGTAACCGTTGTTTTCGGGTACGAAAGCTGATTCGTGTTTTGCCTTGTCACCACGCAGTACCAACAAGTCGGTGATGCCCAGGAATTGTAGATCTAACAATACATATTCTGTATCTTCGCGGGAAAAACCGCTGCACAGGATATGTGGCACTGTCGTTATATTGTATTTGTTCTGCAAAGCGGCGGCAACAGCAACTGTTCCGGGACGGCGGCGCTGGCGTGTACGTTGGTACAGCCCGTTTCCCAGCTCTTTGTACACATATTCGCTGCGGTGGGTTGTAATATTAATATATTTAGGGTCGAATTCGCGTAGCGTATCAACCGTTTTATATAGTTTTTCAATACCCGTTCCTTTCAGCGGAGGGAGAATTTCAAAAGAAAAAGCCGTATTGTCCGTGCTTTTTATTAAATCAACTACTCTCATCGTTCTGTCTCGTTCTCTTATGCCTTCTCGGGCGGAATTACATATTTGGGCAAAAATAAGAAAAATATCGTAGTTTATGGGGATGAAAAAGCGATTTATTTTATCTTTGTTCTATAATAAAGTGAAACATACGGAGAGAAAAGCATTTCCCTGCAGTTAAGCCGTGGTTTTCCATACTTGTCAGGGATACCGTCCGTGATGGTGGAGTAACATTTCTCATGATTACAGGCATTGTTCTCTTAGAGGATGACCTGTCAAACTTTACTGCATGGAGAATAAGTTGCAGATGGGATAAGTCCCGTCCTTGCAGGAGATGAAACAATTTGTAAACCTTTGTTTGGGGAAGTGGCAGAGGTTTATAGGAACGGACTGAACAGATTGGCGAACCAACCGACGAAGCGTTTCCATCCGGAGCGTTTTTTATATTCTTCCTTAGTGAGCAGAGTGCTGTCCAGCTTGTCATGGTCAAACATGGTACTCAGTTCATGTGTGGTTTCTTTGTCAAAAATAAAAGCGTTGACTTCATAGTCATAGCGTAGGCTCCGGCTGTTCAGATTCGTACTTCCCACAGTGCAGAACAGGCTGTCCACCATCATGATCTTAGAGTGATGGAACCCGCCATTATACACATAAATCTTTGCCCCTTTCTTACGCAGCTTGTTTGCTGTATAGAATGCGGCGTCGGGGGTAAAAGGAATATCCGATTTGCCCGGTATCATGATTTCTACTTCAACACCTCGCTTCAGAGCCCGTTTTATGGCTTTTTTAATGCTTGGAATGGGAGTGAAATAAGGGTTCACTATTTGTATTTTATCCTGTGCGGCATCAATGGACTTGATATAAGTCTGCCTCATCAGTTTGGGCTCTTTTTTCGGAATACGGTCTACAATAGCTACATTCTTATTTCCCTTGAAAGTAGAATCGTTTCGTAGGGGATAGTATTGGCTTCCGCTTATGTGTTGTTTAGTGCTTTTGTTCCACATAGTCAGGAAGATGTTCTGCAATTCGTTTACGGCATTTCCCTCTATACGGATATGCATGTCACGCCAGTCGCCTATTTCCGGCAGACCCTTTATGTAGTAATTGGCTATGTTCATTCCACCAGTATATCCTATTTTTCCGTCTATGACTACAATCTTGCGATGGTCTCTGTGCAGGGCATGATTGATATAGGGAAATTTGAAAGGGTCGAATTTGACAATTTCTATACCTTTGTCACGGATTGCTTTTATGTGTTTCTTTTTTAATGGCTTGTTGTTTGACAAGTTGCCGAAGGCATCAAATAAAGCTCTAACTTCCACCCCTTCTTTTACTTTTTCCCCCAATAAATCAAATAGTGCGTTCGCTATGGAATCGTTACGAAAATTGAAGTATTCTAAGTGGATATGATGTTTGGCATGCCGTATTTCTTCAAAGAGATCGATGAATTTGGCCCGACCGCTTTTTAATAATTTCAGTTTGCTGTTTTGGGTGATAGGAATGCCGGCGTCCTTTAAGAAGTTGATAACGGCAGAGTCGCTTGTATAGGCTGGTACAGTATCTGTTACCGCTATATGGATGTTGGTCACTTCTTGTGACTGCGCTGTTTTTACAGTGAAGGGTAAGATGAATAAAAGTATTAAATAAATATGTTTTTTTATATCAAACTTCATTGTTTTTTTTATTAAGGCTGCAAAGGTATTTATTATTCTAGGAATGAACAAGCCATCGGTATTATTTATGTTTAAAAGGGAGAAATAGAACAGTGTGGTCATTCTGTTTAAACAGTTGATAAATTGGGCGGTAGAAATTTAATGAAGACTGCTTTTTATTATTCTATTCATATCTTTCTTCAGGTTCGGTATAAACATCTGTAGTGTGTGTGAAAGAAGTTTGTCAGTCCGGCCTTTCTGCTGTTATGACATTCAAGAGGAGGAGATACTGAAAAAAATAATAACCTGTCAGCGGGATTAAAAGAATGCATATCGCATCTCCAGCCCTGTTGCATAAGCCTTTTCTGTCTTCTGATTAAACCTTTTTATACGGATGTATTCTATCTCCATAGCCTTTGGAATTATCTCCATAAGCTTTGGAGTTATCTCCCAAGGCTATGGAGTTTACTCCAAAGGCTTGCGGAGATAAAACACACGGGAAGAAAACCCTTAATCATAAGGTAGGAAAGGTCTGAGGATACATATAAAATCTTTTAGTGGCGAATCTGATGTATGTGCAGGCCATACATACATTATGTTCATTCTTATGTGTATGTATATGAACTTCCATACGTCCAGAATGAAATTCCACATCAGAAACGGGGGTGTTTTTTATCTTTGCCGACGCATCGTAAGCCGTCATTCCGTGGAGGTACAAATCCTTTATGGTGCTTTTTACGAGGAAAAAGTTTTGGAATGCTCTACTTTGTATCAAGCTGGAATAGTTTATAAAAAAGAGAATATATAACTGATAACCAATATGCTATGAGAAAATTATCTTGAAAATGTAGTGAGGGCATGAGAGCATGAATGAGAGTAAGTATTTTTACATTGATGTATAAGTGGTTTATAATTAGCTTGTTATGTTTGTTGTGAGGGCATGAGGGCATAAATGTTTCAAACTTTCTAGTGAGAAAGACTGGTGCGTCAAGAATATTTTGGGAAACTGACCCGGAAAATCCATTCTTGGTTTAACCAGTTTAATTCTGATATAAAAAAAGAGAGCTATTTTGATGTAACTCTCTTTTTTTCTTGGTGATCCGCTTGGGTCTTGAACCGAGCGGTTCACAAGTCTTAAAATCAATATTTTAGCGCACCTCTATCTTTTAAGGGGTACGAATTAGGCACTTTTTTCAAAGAACATTTGGCTTCCCTTGTCGGGATTGTGTCTGCCTTTATCTTCGGTTCAAAGATACAACATTATTTTCAAATACGCAAATCATTGAAAATAAATATTCTACGGTTAGTGCAAGGTGCAAGCTATATATAGATATATACTTGCACCTTGCACTTAAATTAGATTATAAGTAAAAGTAACTATTTCGTAGTTGGAGAATTGTTTTTTTGTATTTTTGCATTTTGATGAATTTTATGTATTACCATTTGATAACTTAAAACTTATTTAATATAAAAATGAATGAGATAATCGAATATATTTTAGGAAAAGAGAATCTTCTTTTGGCTATCTTCACCATTGTTTTTACTGTTGTATATTCATTTTCTGTAATTCACTTATTAGGAAAGATAAAGACTCGAAGATTAGAACGGAAAAAGGTATTTATTAATACTTTTATTAAGGGTATATCAGATAATACTATTGCAAATTCAACTGATTTATTGAATATATATTCTGGTATAACAAAATTGAGTCCCGAAGATTTAACAAACAGACAGGACTTAAATAAATGGCTTAGAGAGACTCTTGCTAGACTTATAAATAAAGAAGTTGGACAGGATTTAGCACAAGATAAAGTAATAGAAATAAAAGATAAAATTACCAATTTCATCAAAGAAAACGAAACTACTAATCCTTATGCAGACTTACCAGATACAGAGCGAAATATAATTAATGATTTAAGTGCATTTAATAAATTGGGAGACCAAAATTCTATAAATAGAAAACTAGGTGAATTGAGTAGTGTTATTATTACCAGATATGAACAACAAAAGAAAATTGAAAATTTGAATAAATGGTCTATTCCGTTAGCAATTATCGGAATGGTTTTGACAATCATATTTGGGGTTTTATCTATAATTTAATAAGTAATAAATCATATTCATATACGTAAGTTTATATTTGATTTCAGTTTAAAATTTATATATTGCTTGTATGTTGTATTTAAAACATATAAGGATGAATAATCTGTACTTATGCATTCTAAAAAACTTATTGCCCCCTATGCTTCTTCCTAAAATCAGTAGGGTTGCAATCTTTGTATTTCTTGAATAGCCTATTCAAATGGCTTTCATCCGTGAATCCCAGTTCTTCCACAATTTCGCTAATTCTCATTTCACTGTGTAAAAGCCGACTTTCCACCATTTTCATCTTATAGTTTAAGATATACTGTTGCATGGTTTCGTTGGTCTGTTTTTTGAAATACCTCCCAAGATAATTAGGGGAAATACCAAAATGCTGGCTTATCGCTTTGGCTTTTATCTTTTCGGGATAGCAAATGTTGGATTGGATATATTGCAAGATGTTCAGCGACTTTTCTTCCGAGTTTTCATTTATCTGTTCAGGCAGGAACATGGCAATGTTGCGAGCGACAACAATAACAATCGTGTTGATTAACTGCGTAATAATTTCACTGCTGTATATGTTTCTGTTCACATATTCACGGATAATCGCTTCTATCATAGGTTTTACCAGCAATTTATCGGTTTGATTGCGCAATATACAGCCGGGACGGTGATTGGCGTGTTGCAGTATAAATTCCAACCGTTGAATGTTCTCCGCTCCAAAGACAGCCGAATGAATATAGATGTCATTGAATTTTATATAAACAAATTTAGTGGTAGTGTGAATGTCGAAAGAATGTATGTCACCGGGAGTAATCATAAAAAGGTGTCCGTCATGATACGGAAATTTGTTGTTGTTTATCCACTGAATACCTGTTCCCGATAGAATATAGACCAGTTCAAAAAAAGTATGGTCGTGTTCCTTTAATTGCGATTCGTCCAGTTCACTGAAACAGATTTCAAACGGCTGGTGTAGATTTTCCCTTTTCATCTTATGATTTTTGTTATTTCGGGTGTAAAGATACAAATAAAAAGAAAAATAATACATATATTTACGGCTAGATATGTATAACTTTGCCGCAAATAAGATAAAGCAGTAACTTTTATCATGATTAGGTATGAAGAATGAACTGGAAAAATGCTTGTCGGGCGAATGGTATGATTGTCATGCTCCCGTATTTATGGGGTTTAAAAGAAAGACGCATGAATTGTTGCTGAAATACAATTCATTGCCGTATGATTATAAAGAGGAAAAGTATGCGCTATTGAAAGAAATGTTTGAAAGCGTTGGCAAGAAAGTTTCAGTAGGACATTCTTTTATATGCGATTATGGCTGTAACATCAGTATAGGTAATAATGTCAGCATAAACACCGGATGCACCTTTGTGGACTGCAACAAAATCATTATCGGCAACAATGTATTGATAGCCCCCAATGTGCAAATCTATACGGCTACCCACCCTGTTGAATTGAATGAGCGGCTAACACCGACAGAAACGGAGGACGGGACAGCATATATCCGTCACACGTATGCCTTGCCTGTTACCATTGAGGACGGTTGTTGGATTGGCGGCGGTGTCATTATCCTGCCGGGTGTTACTATCGGTCGGGGAAGCGTTATTGGAGCGGGAAGTGTTGTCACCAAATCCATTCCGGCAAACAGCCTTGCCGTAGGAAATCCATGTAAAGTAATTCGGGAAATCAATACTTCCATATAGCCATGATTAAATTAGTCGCTTTCGATTTGGACGGCACGATAGGCAATACCTTGCCGATGTGCATACAGGCTTTCAAGAAAGCCACACAACCATATATCGGACATGAATTGTCGGATGAAGAAATGGTTCATACTTTTGGTTTAAATGAAAAAGGTATGATTGGGTGTGTCGTTGATGAACCCTATCGGCAACAGGCATTGAATGACTTTTATGTGATTTATAAGGAATTGCATCAAGAAATGTGTCCGACACCTTTTGAGGGAATACGTGAGTTGATAGCCTTGTTAAAGCAAAAGGGTATCATTGTGGCACTTATCACCGGAAAGGGGATAAATAGTTGTGATATAACCTTAAAGCAATTCAAGATGAAGACTTGCTTTGCAAAGGTCATTACGGGAAATGCAGAAAGGAACATCAAGTCAGAAGCATTGAAAGGTCTCTTACATGATTATCATTTGGCTGCAAATGAAATTGTATATGTCGGGGATGCGCTTTCAGATATAACGGAGTGCAGGAAAGCCAATGTGATGTGCCTGTCTGCCGCTTGGAGTATTTCGCAAAATGAAGTGACAGCCTTAGAAAGCAGTAACCCTAAAAATGTGTTTTATTCGATACTGTCCTTATCCGAATATCTTAATGCGAGAACGTGATTGTCTAATTTACAGTTAATTTTACCAACCCAATTAAAACAGAACAATATGAAACAGAGAATTTGCCAAAGTTGTGGTATGTCTATGCCCACTGATGATTTGTTAGGCACTCACGGTAACGGATGTTTGTGTACTGAATATTGCTGCCACTGCTTCCAAAAAGGATTTTTCACCAATCATTCATTGGAGGAACAAATCGAACTGAATACCCAACCCGAAAGTCTGGCTACATTTAACAAAGCGTCAGGATGTAATTTTACCAAAGAAGAAGCTATCGAAGGACTACGCAAGTTCCTGCCCACGCTCAAACGCTGGATGCCTATCCGGCAGCAGGCAGAATGGGTGCTTGAACAATGCGGCTACATCATACTTTCCACTGTCAGTAAAAATGGTTATCCCCGTCCGGTAGCTATTGACCTATTGCGCCATACCGGTATATCAACTTTATGGATGACAACAGCCTTATCCACAGAAAAGGTAAAACATATCAGACAGAATTCAAAAGCCGGAGTTTGCTTTGTTCACGAAGCGGACAGCGTTACTTTAACCGGAAAAATAGAAATACTTACTGATACGGAAACCCGTCAGTGCTTTTGGCAAGACTATATGCTGCACTATTTCCCGCAAGGTGTAAACGACCCGGATTATTGCATTCTTTGTTTCCATACGGAAGAAGCAGTTTTGTGGATAGACAGGAAATTTGAGCGCATCGTGTTATAATGTCTATTCTTGTTTTCGTATGAAAAGTTTGTTTTATCATACGAAAACAAGAATAGCTATTTAGGGTAACTTTTTCTCTGGCTTATTCCGTATATTTGCTTTCAAATAAGAGAACTATGGATATAGATAACGAAAAGAAATATTGCCAAAGTTGTGGTATGCCATTAGACATTGAGGGTATTTCAGAATATGGAACAAATTCTGACGGTACGCTCAATCAGGAATTTTGTTCCTGTTGTTTAAATTCCAGCAAATATCTTTTTGATTTCTCAATGGAATACCTCATTTATCTTTGGGGGCTTTTCCCTGATTCCTATAATCAAATTGCAGGTACGAATTATAAAAGCGAGGAATTAAGAAATGTTTTATCCAACAGATTGCCTAATCTAAAGCGGTGGAAGCAAAAAATAAACACTGCCCATATACACTATGCCCTTATAATAAATGTTCAGGAATATATCAATCGGCATTTATTTGAGGACTTAAACTCTGACAAATTATCTCGTGTCGCTTGTATGTCGATATATCACTTTCGGAGAGTATTCAAAGATGTTGTGGGAGAGAATGTCGGTGATTATATCCATAGGTTAAGGTTGGAATATATTGCTTTCAAACTTATTTCAACAAACACAAGGGTATCGGAACTGCTTGAACAGATAAATTTTCACAATAAACACACTTTATCAAGGGCATTTAAAAAGCATTTCCAAATGTCTATCCCTGTTTTCAGGAAAGCATATTCAAATGTTGCTTGTGAAAATAAGATTATAAAACAGCCTGACTGTTCAATAAAGAGGATTAAAGAATTCAAAGTTGCATATTTGAAATTTGAGCGAACACATAGAAATAAGCAAGGATATTCTACTTTGTGGGGTCAGATAATAGAATTTGCCAAGAAATACAATTTGGCAGATAAAGGCTTCAAATACGTTAGTATCAGTTTGGATAGTCTTGATATTACGGAAATAGATAAATGCCGATTTTTGATAGGGGTAACTGTTCCCTATTCAATGGAAATCCCTAAAGGCTTTGGGACTTTGAACATACGAGCAGGGTTATATTCTGTATTCAACATAAAAGGGAACTACCAAGAATTAAACAAAATTTACCGGAATATTTACCTTGATTGGCTGCCAAATAGCAAGTATCGTTTAAGAGAACAAATGACTTTTGAATTATATGCCAATACTCCCGATAAAACCAGCACGGAAGAATTGGTGACAGAAATTTATTTACCCATTGAAGCAAAACAAAAGATAAAATGAAAAACGAAATAATTCAATTTTTAAGAGAGAATATCATTGGCAAAACATTGCTTACTGGTGCAGTTTATAAATTAGAGAACGGAAATTTGGAAGGCGTGTATAACGACAAAATGACATTCTCAAATTTGGTAACAACAGAAAACGGCTTTAAGTTCAATATGACAACTGTCACCCAAGAACTGGTTTACAATTTGGATGATAAAGGAACAAGGACCACCATAGCCAAAGATTACACAGGAACAAGTGTGTTTTGTTATGAATTGGCAATGCGGAAAAGCACAAAGCAAATCACAGGTTATATGCGCTGTGTTTCAACCACAGTTCAAGATTCCACAATGGAAGCCGTAGTTTGTGGAATATTTGATGTGACTTTTGACGGGAAAGAACTGAAATGGCAAGAAAATCAGTTGCTATATAGAGATAATCCCATAGGGGAAGATAAATATAAACCAGTCGCCTTTCATTCCAAAGTTCGTTTTTATCTTGATAACGGGAAAGTCATATTTGAATATTTGCCAACGCTTTGGGATATATCCCCTGACACATTGGAAAAAAGATTGTCTAAAGATGATTATCCTCCTTATATATCAAAAGAACAGTAATCGAATGAAATAAATAAAATGAACTACTTATACAATGAAAGAAGAAGTAGATAAGATATTAGAGCTAATAGAGGTCGATATATCAGAAATCGACCTCTACGGCTATGATATTATCGAAACTTCTCTTTCAATGGTGCATAAGTTACAAAGCATACTTAATGATTTAAGGATGAGAGTTCAAACCTATGTCTTTCCAACCAAAGAGGATGAAATACTATTCTTCAAGATGCAGAAACCGGAAATACTTGCCCGATTATTATTCTTCTATAAGATTTATCGGATAGAAACACAATGTCCTAATGGTAGCGATGAAGTAATTAGAAGTTATATCAATCGGGAACTGGATAATCTGACCTATTTCTTCAATCGCAACTTGGACTTTTACCAATACTACCGTTCACATTCAACGGTGTACGATGAATATTATTTTGTTCGTGGGAATGCAGATTTACGCTTATGCACCGATAGCGCACAATTCGACAAAGACCCGAATTTTTCAACCGGATATGACTATAAAGTGGCTAAGATTATAGCCAATGAAATGCTGCGTATTTATCTGAACAAACGATTAGTGAAACTGGAAACTAACAATCAGATAGAAGACAATCTTCAAAAGTATCTGAAATATCCTTTCCGTTTCACGGGTAAAAAAGTCTTTTTGATAGAATTAGGGTATGCCCTTGTATCTGCGGGCGACATCAATAACGGCAATGTAGAAATAAAGGAAATGATGAAATTTCTTAGTACGGTATTTCAAGTAGATTTAGGCGATTACTATGCTTCTTATATAGCCATGAAAGAGAGAAAAGACCAGACGGCATATCTTCATCATCTTATAGATAGCCTGATTAAACGGATGAATGAGGATGATATGAAATGTTAGCACAACAAATAATTACAAAAAGCATTGTTGCTGTATTTCTATAATTCAAAATGCAACACTTCTACTTTTTCATTTGTTGGGAGTGAAAGAAAAGCATTGGGCGTATTGCCTGAAAGTCTTTTTACTTCCCTATATAGGTGCGGTGTATCATAATATCCCGCTTGGATAGCGACAGACAAAAGGTTATCGAATGAAGTATTGGATTTTAAAAGGTGAATAGCGTTCCAAAACTTGATGATTCTACTATATTCTTTGGGCGAATAACCTGTGTAAAATTTAAACTTCCGCTCAAATTGTCGTAGGCATAAGCATGCTTCTGCTGCCAACTCCTTAATCGAAACAATACCTTTCTGCCTACTAATCAAGGAAACAGCATAAGATATTTGCTTTTCTGTGTCCATGTTGTTTTTGTACACTTGTCTAACCAATTCATGTTCAATAATATCAATCGGATTTTGATTGGATTCGCAGAGTTGATATATGAAAGATTGACTAAAAAGAACTGGAAATTCTTGGCTGTCAATCCCTTGATTTGCCAATTCGTTTAACGGAATCTCTATAAATTGAAAAAGTCCGCATGGGCGAAACCGTACTCCTATAATATGAATGAAGTTTGTGTGAGCAACCAATTCTGTAAATGTATTCATCGGTCCAAAGAAATAGGAATGATAAGGTTTCATTATCAGGCTATTCCTGATGCAATCTGCGGCATTGCCCACGATGAAAACAAGGTCAGAACAACCATGAGGTGGAATGTTGAATTTCAATCCACTTCTTGTTTCTCCTTTATATTCCCAAAAGTGATAGATAAAAGGAGCTAATACGCTACATGGGGAATACTCTTTATACATATAACAAAGATAATTATCAACTCTGATTCTAAGAAATATTAGTGATTAATTTTTTGTCTTGATTGATAAAGTTCATCCACCAATGGTGTATATAATAAAGAGAAAGTATAAACACGCATGAAAAGTAAACATGCTCCGATGTCCACAATAGTGGGACACTCGAACTAAAATGACTAATTGTTTCCACATATACTATGTAAACGACTAAAGATATAAATGCTATCAATAAAGAAGCGACAGTATGACCTATTCCCGAAACTGCACTAAAAAATACGAATGTAGGTACAGCAATCAAGTAAGAAGTCAGCATAACCTTTAATGTAGGGATAGCCTCAAACACCAATATTGTATTGTCACTATAAATCCGCAAAACAGATGAAGGGAAAAACAGAAACAGTAACATTATCGGTAAAATAGTCATATAACATAAGAATATTACTTTTTTACACACATATAGAATAGAGCTACTTTTATTCTCTCCTATGAGATTTCCAACCAAAGAACTAACAACAGATGCAAAAGCTTGTACGAAAAGAAAAAGAAAGGACGAAATATTTCTCACAATATTCGTAATAGCTAATGACCTCTCCCCAAAATGCTCCATTGTAATGAAGAAAACGAACCAACTGCCAAATACTAATCCATGCTGTAACATCATCCAAATAGAAATAGATAGCATCTTTTTAAATATTGTACAATCTATGGTTATTCGCCTTTTTAATCCATATTTGCAAGAACTTACGTTCTTTTGGGTATATATGATAAAATGAATTACCGCAACCGCTTCGGAAATGACTGACGCTATGGCTGCTCCAGAAATGCCTAATGCGGGAATACCTAATGCTCCAAATATTAAGATATAATTCAGAATAACATTAATTGCTACCATAGTTATGGAATTGAGCTTTAATGCGGAAGTGTGTATTATTCCGATATAGAAAGCTCTAAACATGATAATTGTAAAAGAAAAAAAGAAACCATAGATTCTCCAATCAAGATATTGCAAAACTGCTTGGAGTACAGATTCAGAATCTATAATCGATTTTAATATAATTGGTGAAATTATAGAAGAAAGCAATATTACTATTGCTGCGATTATCAGCAAAAACAATATGCCTTGTGAGAGAATTTTTCCAGTTTCTTTATACTGTTGGTTCCCATTATATTGGGCTATTAAGATTTGCGCTCCTATGCTGAACCCAAATCCAATCATGTATATAATCATATAATAAGTACCAGCTATAGCTGATGCAGCCAATTCGGTTTCTCCAACTCTTCCTAAATAGGCTGTATCGGTAAAACCTATCAAGTATTCCATTAATAAACTAACCAATACAGGCAGACTGGTTTTATAAATTGATATATAGGTAATATTCATACTCATTTCATTTATCCGGCAAAGTTACTTAACTTGGTTCATATCAAATTGTATAAAAACGACATGGATGTTTTTATATGACATCCAAGAAGCAAATACGATACTTACAAGATATTAGCAACCGTTTCTTGACAATTTCACGTTGGTTCAAAAAAGGATGAAAATGATATGAACTATAAATTACTGTATTCCAATATGTAGAAGTACCATGTTCACCCCAATATGGTATTTTCTTTTTATGGTGAAATATACTTTGAAAATGACATTTTTGGGAAGCTTTTACGCCGATATTCCCCTAAAATAGCTTCAAAAAAAGTAATACCATGATAGGTACAACCATGACTTTTAGGTTATTTCTTCTTCTGAACTTTGCGGCAAATCAATAAGTTAGCAATATGGAGATTATAACATTCGAGTCCAAAGCCTACAAGGAACTGGACAATAAGATTACCGCCATTGCAAACTTCATCTTCAACCAGTTGGACGAAAGCAGGACGAATGAGGATGAAATTTGGGTGGACAGTTACGAGGTTTGCACCTTTCTTCAAATCAGCGACCGTACCCTGCAACGCTTACGGGCTAATGGAACTATCGCCTATTCCAATATTGGAGGGCGTTGTTATTACAAGATAGGCGAGTTGAAACGCCTGTTGGAAGAACGGCTGATAAAAAGCAATGATGAATGTATGCGTAATTTAGTTGCAAATCACAAGGCTTATGTTAAGGAAAGACGAAATTCTAAGCAGGACAAATAGCGGATTGTCCGTGTTCAAGCACTATCTACCCGGCAACTGGCGCATTGGTCGGAATTTTCTTAATCCGTTTTATCTGGATAAGAAAGCATCGTGCAACATCTACTTCGACCGCCATAGCGGTATGTACAAGATGAAGGACTTCGGTAACGACAATTACAGCGGCGACTGCTTTTTCTTTGTGGGGCAGCTGAAGGGATTGGATTGCAACCGTGCGGCTGACTTCGTGGAGATACTGGAGATTATCGACCGGGATTTGGGATTGGGACTGGTGGCAGGAACTCCGATAGCCATTCCGACAACAACAAACAATCGGACAGTACCGGACAAAACCGAAGAAGCACCCGAAAAGCCCGTCAAGCCCTACCAGTTCCGGGAACAAAAATTCCCGCTTGCCGAACTGGTGTATTGGCAGCAGTACGGCATCACGCCCGAACTGCTGGAACGTTACAAGGTCTGCTCGCTCCGGGAATACGACAGCGAAACGGCAGAGGGCAAACCGTACACCTACACTTCATCGGTGGCAGAACCCATGTACGGCTACAAGGGCAAACAGTACATCAAGCTGTACCGCCCGTTCTCCACGCCCCGCTTCCTCTACGGCGGCAGTTTCGGCGAGAACTACTGTTTCGGGCTGGAGCAACTGCCAGCCAAAGGCGATACGCTATTCATCACGGGCGGCGAGAAAGACGTGCTTTCGCTGGCGGCACACGGTTTTCACGCTATCTGTTTCAACAGCGAAACGGTGACGATACCGCCCACGCTGGTCTATCGGCTGACGTTCCGCTTTAAGCATATCATTCTGCTTTTCGATATGGACAAGACGGGCAGGGAAAGTTCATGCAAGCAGGAAAAACTATTGGAAGAATTTGGAGTGAAACGCCTGCTCCTGCCGCTTCCGGGTACGAAAGAGGAAAAGGACATTTCCGACTACTTCAAAGCCGGAAACACCCGTGAAGATTTCCTAAAACTGTTTATCGAATTTTTAGACAACCTGTATAGCGACACATTGATTATGCTAAAATCATGCGAGATAGATTTCAATAACCCACCCGCCAAAGCGCAGGTTATCATTTCGGCGGGCGATGTTCCATTGGGAACGCAAGGCAACCTGTTCGGCATCACCGGGGGCGAGGGAACGGGAAAGAGCAACTATGTAGCCGCAATCGTGGCGGGCTGCATCTGCCCGGCTGGTACGGAAACTGATACACTGGGCATACAGGTAACGACCAACGGCAGGCACAAGGCGGTCTTGCTCTATGACACCGAACAGTCGGAAGTGCAGCTGTTCAAGAATGTAAGCAACCTGCTGGCAAGAGCCAAACAGCAGGACAAACCGGAAGAACTGAAAGCGTTCTGCCTGACGGGTATGTCCCGCAAGGAGCGTTTACACGCCATTGTGCAGAGCATGGATAAGTTCTACTACCAGTACGGTGGCATCCAGTTGGTTGTCATTGACGGCATCGCCGACCTTGTAAAGAGTGCCAACGATGAAGCGGAAAGCGTGGCGGTGATAGATGAACTCTATCGGTTGGCAGGCATCTATAACACGTGTATTCTGTGTGTGCTGCACTTCGTCCCTAATGGATTAAAGTTACGGGGGCATTTGGGCAGCGAACTGCAACGCAAGGCGGCTACTATCCTTTCAATAGAGAAAGACGAAGAACCCACGCAGTCGGTGGTGAAAGCCCTGAAAGTGCGTGACGGTAGTCCGCTGGACGTTCCGCTGATGCTCTTTGCGTGGGACAAGAAAGCCGGGATGCACGTGTACAAGGGGGAAAAGCCCCGTGAGGAAAAGGAGAAGCGCAAGGAAAGGGAACTGGTGAACGTAGCCCGTGACATCTTCGGGCGGCAGACACATATCACCTATATAGACCTTTGCGAACAGTTGCAGCAGGTCTTGGACGTAAAGGAGCGTACCGCAAAGAGTTATATCCGCTTCATGCGTGAACGGGACATTATCGTTAAAGACCCGGCAAACCAAAGTTATTTTATGATAGGTCTTATTTAATCCGGTAACATTATGTATATAGATAAAGAAAACTTCGTGGCATGGATGGAGCGTATCATGGACAGGTTCGATATGCAGGAAAGGAAGATAGACCGTCTGTTAAGTGAACACAATTACCTGAACGGTGAAAAACTGCTTGACAATCAGGATTTGTGCTTTATGCTGAAAGTAAGCACCAAGACCTTGCAGCGTTACCGCAAGAAAGGCATATTGCCCTATATCATGCTGGACGGGAAATATTTCTACCGGGCAAGCGACATACACAGGCTAATCCGTGAACGGATAGATTAAACATATTACAAATAGAGCGTTTATGCTTTCCGTTATCCTGCCGTGTAATTATGATATGGCAGGATTTCATTGATTTGCAAGGTTATTTCATTGATTTTCGCTACCTTTGCAAAAGTAAATAAGAGAATAAGCGGCGATTGAACGGCTTCGGTCGTGATTTCGTCTTTATATATAACATATTCGTTCGCCGAATATCTCACTACGAAAACTGGCACTTTTCAAAAATGACGAGATTTCAGCGCAATGTCTATGCTATGCTTCGTCATAGCGTGGGCTTGCCTGTTTCGTCATTTAGGTATGCCAGTACCTCGTAGTGGAGCAGTGTAAGTTCACGCTTCTTTTTTGAGGTATTAGCGGACGGTTTGAAATAGATTATCAACTGTTTAACACCTGATAGGATGAAACAAATTAAAGCGCACATCGCCGTATCTCTTGACGGACATACCGCCACACCGGATTATGAACTGGACTGGCTACCCCGTGAAATAAAAAATATCGTCAGTAAACAATACTTGGAAGCGGATTGCCTGCTTATGGGGACGAACACCTACAATTACATCTTTGAACACTGGGGCGGGTGGCCGCACAAAAGCAAGCGGTCTTTTGTGGTGTCACACTACGACACCAATGTTACGCCGGACTGCGGCGTGGAGTTCCTGACCGAAGAACCGCTGCAAAGGGTCTATGAACTGAAACAGGAAACCGATATATTAGTGGTGGGCGGTGGCAGGTTGCTTACTTCGCTGATAAAAGCCGGACTGTTGGATAGCCTGACTATCTACACCGTCCCCGTCATGGTGGGCAAGGGCATCGGTTTCATCGGGGAAACATTAGGCTTGGAATGGAAACTGTCGGAAAGCGGGGTACTGGACGGCGGGATTGTTCGCTCCACCTACCTGTTTGACGGGCATTTGTAAAAAATGCGCCCGGTTTCCCTCCGGGCGCAACCACTAAAATTTCAATTATCATAAGTGGCAAAACCTATCACAATGAAATTTCAGCGGTAAAGATAGGCTATTTCTTCGGTTTTCCTTTCTTTCCGGGAAATGAAAAGGCGACATTGAACTGTTCGTCCAGCACCAGCGAAGCATCGAAAGCCTTGCCGTTCTTGCCCTTGAAGCCCTTGATTAGCCCGGTCTTGCGTTTCGTCACCAGCTCGACAATCTGTTTGTCGGAAAGCTGCTTGTCGCACTTGTTGCGGAATATGGTAAGCGTACAGTCCACGTTGGAACACTTCGCCACTTTCGGGTAGAACAGGATGCGCCCGTTATTGCATTTGGGGCAGGGACAGGTTTCACTGCCTGCAACAGATAATTGTACCGAAAGCAGTTCCGCCGTGATTTGGGCGGCGTACACCTCGATACCCTTTCGGAACGTGTCGGCATCCATGTTTCCCGCTTCTATCTTGGAAAGGGCGGTTTCCCACATACCCGTCATTTCGACATCGGCAATCTTCTTGTCCTTGACAATCCTGTAAACGGCAAGCCCCTTGTCGGTGGGTACAAGGTTCTTCTTATCACGCACGATGTATTGGCGGGTGAACAGCGTTTCGATAATCGCCGCACGGGTGGCGGGTGTACCTATCCCGGCATCTTTCAAGCTGGCTTTCAGTTCGGCATCTTCCAGTTCCTTGCCTGCGTTTTCCATTGCGGCAAGCAGGCTGCTTTCCGTGTGCGGCGGTTTCGGCTTGGTCTGTTTCTCCAACAGTTCCACGTTGGAAATAGGCAGGTTTTCGCCCTTTTGGAGTGGCGGCAGGCTGGCGGTTTCTTCATCCTCTCCCGTTTCCTGCTCGCTGAATACGGCACGCCACCCGGCTTCTTTCATCACCGACCCTTTCACCGTGAAGTCGGTATCTCCGGCAGACAGCACAGCGGTGGTTACGTCTTTCACGCACCTGCCCGAAAAGGCTTCCAGCATACGCCCGGCTACCAGTTCGTAAACCGCCCGTTCGTCTTTGGAGAGTTCACCGGGCAGGTTTTCAGTCACGATTAAGGCGTGGTGGTCGGTCACTTTGCCGTCATTCACGCTGCGGCGGTTCAGCGTTACGCCGTTCAACCCGGCGGTATACCCGGCAAAGCGGGGGTACTGCCCCAGCAGGGCGACACGTTCCGGCATTTCATCGAAAACGTCCTCCGGGATATAGCGGCTCCCGGTTCGGGGGTATGACATCACTTTCTTTTCGTACAGGCTTTGCGCTATGGAAAGGGTCTTGTCCGCCGAAAAGTTCAGTTTCGTGTTCGCTTCCTTTTGTAGCGTGGTAAGGTCATACAAAAGGGGCGGTTCTTGGCTGGTTTCTTTCCTTTCAACGGACTTCACCGCAAGCTGCCCGGCATCCTTTACCCGTTGCAGGGCGGCTATGGCTTCGGGCTGCTGCTCCCACTTGGCGGTAGATTGGGCGGTGAAACTGATTCTACCGCTGGCGGTATCGGCTTTGAGTTGCCAAAACTTGGTCGGGACAAAGTTCTTGTTTTCCAAATAGCGGCTGCATATCATCACGAGCGTGGGTGTCTGCACCCTACCCAGTGAGAACACGCCCTGCCCGGCTGCCACGCTCAACGCTTGGGTGGCGTTTATCCCTATCAGCCAGTCGGCTTCGCTGCGGGACTTGGCAGAAAGGTAGAGGTTATCGTAACGCTCTCCCGGCTGCAAGTTGTCCAGCCCCTCACGGATTGCCCTGTCGGTAAGGCTGCTTATCCACAGGCGTACAAAGGGCTTGGTACAGCCTAAATAGTTATAGATGTAGCGGTGTATCAATTCGCCCTCACGTCCGGCATCGGTTGCTACAATAATCTTGTCGCACTGGTCGAATACCTCTTTAATCACTTTCAACTGTTTCAACACACCGGGGTCTGCCTTGTAGCCTTTCTCGGCTTTCACCTGACGGGGGATTAGCTGGAAATCGGGCGGCAGTATGGGCAGGTTCTCCCTGCGGAAGTTCGCCACGCCGTAGGCTTCCGGCATGGCAAGCTGGATTAAGTGGCCGAACGCCCATGTCACCATATACCCGTTGCCGGAAAGATAACCGTCATTCTTCTGTGTCGCTCCGATGATGCGGGCGATGTCTTTTGCCACGCTGGGCTTCTCTGCTATCAATGCAATCATAATTCTTTACTTTTTAAGGGTGGGTACTACATTTTCATTCCTTTGGACTTTTTGGGCTTGTCCGCTTTCAGGCTCTTGTCTTGCGCCTTGTCCTGCTTCTCTTTCTGCTTGGCGGTAGGCTTTTGCTGCCCCTGTTTCAACGGCTCTTTGCCCTGCTTGGTGGCTTCGTTGGTCTTGCCCTCTGTATTGACCGCTACCTGTGTCCGGCTCTCGGCGGCGGGGGTAACGTCTTTCGGCTGCACCTTGTCGGGTGATTTGCCCTGTGCGCCGGACTGCACATGACCGTTGAACTCAACGCCCTGCCCGTCCTTTAGTCCGGCTACCTGCTGCTCTCCCTGCTGCAAGAACTGGACGGCGGCACGGGGCAGGAACTCCAAGCCACGCTCCACTGCGCTGACCTGTAGATAGGCACTGCGCTTCGTGCCGTCCCTGAATTGCAGGTTTTCCATTTTGACCGCTTGCCCGGCTTCAAAGGCGGCTTTCTGTTCCGGGCTGACTTTCACGTTACAGATTGTATCGGGGCATTTCCATTTGTCTGCCCGCATGTATTCCAGTTCGTGCGTGTACCTGTCCCGGCTGACGAACACGGGGATTTGTTCGCCGCTTTTCGGGTCTTTGATTTGTGCGATGCCGCCCAAGTTGCCAGTACCCTGCAAGTTGCCCTGTTCCTGCTTGGTGAAGTCGTGTCCGTTGTACGGGCGTTGCAACAACTTTTCATCCATTTGTACGCCGTGCAGCTTGGGTACTACCGTACCGTCCTTTGCCTGATAGAAAGAGAGCTTGACATCGGTAGGTTTGAGGTAAAAGCCGCCTACCGTCCCCGAAACGGTGTAAGTGTTGCGGGACTTGTAGCCACGCATCACCCGGTCGAAGTCTTTCGTGTTTTTCAGGGTGTCGGCGGTGATGCCGACTTTTTTCAGGTTCTCCCAGTCGATTTTTGCCGGGTCGAAGCGGTAGCCCTGCTTGAACTCGTGGAAGTCGGGCTTCGGCACTCGAAGCATTTCAGCCAGCTTGTCGCCCTCCGGGGTAGGGTTGCGGTGGTTGTCCTCGATTGCCTTTGCGTTCTGCTCCACTTCGGAAGCCTTGACACTGAAAAGTTCCAGCCCGGAAGTGTCCTGAAACTTGCGGAAGAAATTGGAAAGGAAGTTGCTGAGCACATCGCTGTTCTTGTCCACCTGCATGAACTCGCCGCCGTGTGTCGGCGGCACGGTCTGCAAATTGCCGTTCTTGTCGATACCCTTGACGGCACTCACCTTGCCTTGCTGTTTATCCAAGACCAGCAGCACGTCTTTTTCCTGCCCCTCTGCGGGCGGGGTCATTCTGTTTGCCATAAATAATTGAAATTTTAGTGGTTACGGGAATAGTCCCGCCCAAAGATAGCCACTAAATATGCTATATTTGGATAGGTGGAAAGGAGTGTCCGTATTTGTCCTGCGCTGTCCCGATTTGTCCGGGTAGGATGAATTACTGCAATTAATGGTTGCAGAATTGGAAACAGGCATAAAAAAAGAGCAAGTTAATCACTCTCTTTAGATGAGCCATTTGTGAAACGTTTATGAAACGTTTGTGATTTTAGCAAACGCCTTATAATAAGCTGTATATAAAAATAAAAGCTAAAAAACAGCTTATTTTTGGAGCGTTTGTGAAGCGTTTGGCAAACCTTTGATTGAGTTTCCGTTATTCTTCTATTATCAGGTGACACTATAAAAAGAAAACATCTTCGGTAAAATATTTGTTATGTTTTTGCAGGTAATTACATAATATACTATCTTTGCAAATAGAAATAAAGGACATAAATATGGCTTCATTCAGAAAAGAGATACTTGGACAGATTGAACGGATAGATGCCGGGCGTATCTTCACGTTCCGGGATTTGTCATTCGATACGGGAAAGACTGCCAATGTTGCGGTATTGCTCTCCGAGCAGAGCCGAAAAGGGGTATTGGTACGGATTGAAAAAGGGGCGTACTACCGTCCCAAGAAATCAGTGCTGGGACTGGGAAAGCTGCCCGTCTATCAGGATGAACAGTTCCGTTACCTGACGGAAAAACTGAATGGCTATATCACGGGGGCTTACGTCTATAACAAAATGGGGCTGACCGAACAGGTTGCCACTACCATAACGATAGCCACTCCCAACCCAGTACGCCGTTTCCGTTTCAGGAACTTGGATATAGAATGCGTGAAAGCCTACTGCACGGATTACCAGGATGATAGCCTTGTTCCGTACTTGCGGTTGCTCGATGCGATAAAGGACATGAAGCACATACCCGGAACAACCGGGCAGGACATTTACAACCGGCTCAAAAGCCTATATTTCAACGAATACAGCCTGCCGGAACTGGAAAAAATCGTATCTTTGGCGAAAAATTACCCGCCACGTGTCAGAAAGGTGGTTGCAGACATACTGGGCGACATCAGGCAAACCGTATTGCAAACGGAAATGGCAAAGACACTTCTTCCCACGACACGGTTCAACTTGGATTATAAAACGGCATAAGACAAATATATATGGATTTACATTCAGACAAGGAAGCATTCAAGGAAATCATCGCACTGGCGGCTGAACATTTCGGTTACGAACAGTCGCACGTGGAAAAGGATTACTGGGTATCGAAGATACTGCGGGATATTTCCCTGTCCGAATATGCGGATAAGACCTACTTTAAGGGCGGGACTTCGCTTTCCAAAGCATATGGGCTGATAGAACGCTTCTCGGAAGATTTGGACTTGTTCGTGTTCACGGGTGATAAAGGTGCGTCCAAGCAGGCGGAAAAGACATTGAACAAGAAACTTTCCAAATACATAGCTGAACTTAACAGTGACATATACAAGGAAGATTTGTCGGAAACGGGCGGTAATTACCGTAAACTGTATTTCTCGTATGACAATGTATTTCAGGGCGTTGGTCTGAAAGAACATTTGGAAGTAGAAATAAAGTCTTGTGACCTGCCGGACAAAAAACTGATGTTCTACCCGGCGGACAAGCGCATTATCAAACCGATTGTGACAGCCTTTCTTGAAAGCATCGGGCAAAAGGAACTGATAAGCACCTACGGGCTGGAAAGTTTTGAAACGCAGTGCATCAATCCCCGAAAGACTATCTGCGACAAGGTTTCAAGGTTAGTAAAATTATCTTATAATGAGGATGCCGCCGCATTATTGGCAAAGCATATCCGTGACGTTTACGACTTGTCGGCACTCTACCACAATCAGGAATATAACGATTACCTACATTCGGAAGATTTCTTGGATGCCATGTACCGAGTGACGATAGAGGACGGACTAAACAAAAACTCCCGTTCGCACTTGTCGCTGGCTGATGCACCGATATTCAAGGATGCCGAAGCGGTCATGGCATTGCCCGAAGTGGCTACGGCATACACTACCGATTTGAAGAAACTGACCTTTGACAAAAGCAATATGCCGCCGATAGGCAAAGCTGTGGAAGCATTGAAGAACCTGCACGAAATATTGGTGCGTTTTGAAGCCTACCGAATAAAGCAACAAAGCAAAGAATAGCCGTTGATTAATATAAAAATAAACGAAATAATTGTATGATTTTCAAAGAAATAAGAGAACGATTAACTGGTATAAGTTGCCCCGTTTTCGGTATATCTTGGAATCCGTCTGAAACAGAACGTACAAAAGCAATTAAGATTATACGTTTTTTAGAAGACAGAAGAGTATTATATAATCCTTATGAACAAGAATGTCCTGACCATTGTATTCATTCAATAATTGAAATCAGACATTTTTTAACAGATAAGATACAAGATATATCATCAGAAACCAATCTTTATAATTACATAAAAGCAATGCGTATTGCATGTAGGAAGTTCTTAAATCAATATGCTAATGAGAATAATAAGGTGCATTTTTATTTGCACAATTATGATTGTATAAGTAGCTGGAAATTTAATTCTACATTAGGCGAATTAAGAGGTACATTTGGTATTATGTTGGCGCAAATGGCTGTGGCTTATGGGATAGATATTGAGAATGAATTAGCTTCGATATTACCTGAAAAAGATAGCGAGGAATAATGTTCCTCGCCGTTTATTCTTCATCCCTTATCAAATGGCATAGCTCCGGGTCATTCTTGATTCGGGTTATCTCGTCCTCGACAATCTGCCAGACTTCTTGACGGATGCGGTCGTAGTTAGCTTGTATCTCTTCCTGCATCCGGTCGTTGCCGTCCTTGTCGGTGAAGTCGATTATTTGCGGAAGTTTTACGTAACGGGCGGTTTCCCGCTTCACTTTTTCATTGTCCACCACAATTTCACAGTGGAAAATCTTCTGCTCTATCCGTTCATCGAAGTTGTCCGCCACCGCCCCCACGAACATGCCTTGCGTGAGGTTGGATATTTTGCTGGCAGGTATCAGGCTGTCCATTTGGGTGCTTATCGAGGTGGACTTCTCCCGCTGGTTTATCGTCATGCTCTGCCGTTTCTGCAACACCTTTCCGAAACGCTCCGACAGTATTTTTGCCGTTTCACCGACTACCTGACCGCTAAACACGTTACCCACAGTATTTTGGATTACTTTGCTTTCCTTGTCCCCGTAGTCACGGGTAAGCTGGCTGTAATCCTGAAAGCCCAGCAGCACCGCCACTTTATTGCTTCGTGCCGTAGCAATCAAATTATCAAGCCCACGAAAATATATGGTCGGTAGTTCATCTATTATCACCGAACTTTTAAGCTGACCTTTCTTGTTTATCAGCTTCACTATTCTGCTGTTGTATAATCCCAGTGCCGCTGAATAGATGTTCTGACGGTCAGGGTTGTTGCCGACAACCAGTATTTTAGGCTCTTTGGGGTTGTTAATGTCCAATGAAAAATCATCGCCAGTCATTACCCAATAAAGGGCGGGTGAAATCATCCTTGAAAGCGGGATTTTCGCACTGGCAATCTGCCCCTGCAACTGTTCATTAGCTTCAGATTCCCAAGCGTCCACGAACGGGGAAAGATAATTTTCCAGTTCGGGGTAGCTGCGCAAAATCGTGAATACATCGGCGTATTTCTTGTTCAACAGTTCTATGGCATGGGGGAACGTGCAATACTTACCGCCCTGATAAATACGGAGATACCAAATTATAGCCGCCAAAAGAATAATCGGGCTTTCCACGAAAAAGTCGCCCTGTTTGCTTATCCAGCTTCGATTGAGGTTAAGCATAATCGTATAGCTGGCTTCGTAGGCATCCGCAATATCCGACATGAAGCTGGCGTTTATCGGGTTGCATCGGTGGCTCTTGCGGGGGTCGTCAAAATTGATAATGTAAAACTTAGGCTTGACCTTGTAACCGTCCAAGTGGTTAAGTAGTTGATTGTAAGCGATTTCCGACAGGTCGGGAAACTTGTAATCATAACAATAGAGTGCAAAACCTTTCTCGATTTGCTGTTTTATGTAGCTGTTTACCACGGCATACGACTTGCCGCTGCCCGGTGTTCCCAGTACAAGGCTGGCACGGAACGGGTTTACAACATTTATCCAGCCATTATTCCACTTCTTGTTATAATAAAACCGGGTCGGCAGGTTTACGGAATACTCGTTCTCGATAAGCCTTGTTTCCTGCTGAAAACTTTCGTTCTCCATGTTAAAGACATCTTCCATAAGGTTGTTCTTCAAAAGCCGGGACATCCATGTACCCGCCATGAGCATACAGATATATCCCACCGACAGCGTGGCGATATAAAACACCGTACCTGCCGTGTGTGGCAGGGGAAGTTCCAGCAGCCACCAGTTCAGGAAGAACAGCACGACACCCGTCGCAAGGCTGCAATGTATCTTCGTCCACGTTATCTTTTCCTCTTTCACACCCTTAGTACCGATGCACGACAAGGCAAGGAACACCACGGAGAAAAGTTTCGTCCAGAGAACGGACGAGAACAGCCCGGTGGTGCGCTGGAAGTTCCACAGTATCTTGTCTATCACCTCAAAGGTCACTCCCCACTCTTTCAGGGTGGAGTAACAGAACCAGTACACGTTTATTCCCACGAATAGAATACTGATAGCCCGCATAAAGTCCATGACCCTTGCAAGCCCTCTCAAATCATCTTCTTGCTGCATGATTGTAATGTTTTTTAAGTTAGTCGATGCGCCTTGTGCGCTTCTTTTTCTTCTTCTTTCTCTTTTGACTGGTGGTATCTTGTGGCTCGTCACCAGCGGATGAACCGCCGCCCAACAAACCGCCGAAAGCACCCAGCACGGATGCCATACCCGAAACGATGTCGGCTTTCGGTGTGAAGCTCGGCTGTTCCTGATGCGTGGATTGTTCCTGCCGTGGTACTGCCATTTCAGGCTGGTGCATATTTTCTGTTTCCCCCGAAAAGCGTTCGTTGAACACGTTCGCCGAATACTCCTTGCCCAATCGTGAACCGTTCAGCACCACCCGGCTGTCGTGGTCGATGAACGTAACGCCATAGATGCGCCCGCTGTCGTTCTGACGGAATACCACGTCAATGCCCTGTTTCTTTAGCTGCTGTTCCAGTTCCTTGCGGCTACGGGCGGTCTGCATGGTGGCGGCTACAATTTTCCGGGTGCGCTCTTTCAGTTTTCTATCCTTAATCACCTCGCCCGATTTCTCCATTCTGCGCTGCACCGCTTCATAGCCCACCGACTTGCCGATGCGGGATGCCTTTACCGGATTGCCCACCTTTTCGCCCTTGTCGTTCATGGCGGAATAGACAATGCCCTGATAAGGCTTGCCGTTTATCTCTCCCTTGACTTCCTCGGCACATATATTGTAGGAAGCAAGCAAAGCCTTGTACTCCCCGAACGACTGGAAGCGGTAGCCGTAGCAAGCCGCTTTCACGGTATTGCCGATTTGGTGCTTCACGTCCCCGGCGGTGTAGTCCACCTTTTTAAGTTCCGGGCGTTCGGCACGTTCCTTTCGCTCTGCCGGGTGAAGCCCGTATTTCTTTTCCAGCTCACGGGTGATTTGCTTGCTGCGCCGATGCTCGAACTTGTCGTTCAGCGGTCTGCCGCTTTCGTCCACCCGCAAGCCAACGATGTGGATATGGTGGCGGTCGATGTCCTCGTGTTTATAGACCAAATAAGGCTGGTCGCCATAACCCAACTTCCGCATATACTCCCGTGCGATGTCGGAAAGCTGTTGGTCGGTCAGCACGTCTTCCGGGTGCGGGTTTATGGAAATATGAAGTATCGGCTTCTTGGTGGATAGCTGGACGGGCATCTGCATTTCAAAGCTGCGCATACACTCGCTGATAGAGAAATTCCCGTCCTCACTTAACAGCATCCGGTTGGAAAAAAGCACTTTTGCTTCTTCGCTATCCACCTTGTTTTGGTTGTATGCCAGTGCGCCGAACATATTGCCGCCCGTGCTTATTTTGGCAACCATAGTTCCTTACATTCATTGGTTAATGCAATGACTTGGCGGTTCAGCATCGCTAGTTCGGTGGTCGCTTTCTCCAATTTATAGAGAAAAGCCAGTGCCTTTTTCTCCGAAAAGTTGCCGTGCAACGCCTTTACAATTTGGTTGTAATTGACCGCAACCGCCCGGAACTGGGCGTAAAATTCGGTCAGCCGGGCACAGTATTCTACCGCTGACTTGTCCACTTTTACCACCCGGAACGGCTCACCGAACAGCCGTGCGGCGATGAAACGGGACTTGCTCGTAACGCCCGACTGCTCCCACTGCGAGAGGAAGCGGGCGTTCTCCCGGTCGTTCAGGTAAAGGACATGGCGGTGCTTCGCCGGGTCTGCGAGGGCGGGGCGACCGCCCTTGTTGGTTCTTCTTGTTTCCATACTTCTTTGAATTAAAAAATTACGACTTCGGAGTGATTTTTACCCCCGCAAGGGGCAAGGCGTTTTCAGGCACGGAAAACGGTTTTGTAGCATACAAAACACACCTTGCTATTTTCTGACGAAAATCAAAATCCGTCACGGACGGATTGGGGTCAGCGTGAAACGGCAAGCCCGGTTAAGCACCAGCCCGGTTTTACACCTCTGCCCCCTGCGGTTCGTTACTCCGGTGCAAAGTAACGGTGATTTATGATGCTGTAAAATAGGTGGTTGGTGGACAAAATGGGACATCGCGGGACAAATCGGGACACATCTAAAAACGGACGTTTTTTCTCCCTTTATTTGCATCAGATTTCAAGATTGAAAGAAATATTTCAAGCAAGGAAGATTGGCTGAAAGCATGATTTCAAGAAAACATGATTGCAGGATTTCAATCTTTCAAGAAAGAATGAAAGCAAGAAAACAAGATTGAAATAAAACATTCTTTCAATATTTCAAGACGGCAATATTGAAAGAATGAATGAAAGACAGAATGATTGAAAGCAATAAACAAATCTATCAACCAATAATGAAAGAAAGCAATATGGAAAACGAGAAAACACCCCTTTATGTCGCCTTTTCCACCCAAAAGGGCGGGGTCGGCAAAACCACCTTTACCGTGCTGGCGGCGAGTTACCTCTACTACCTCAAAGGTTACGATGTGGCGGTGGTGGATTGCGATTACCCCCAACATTCCATTGCCGGGATGCGCAAGCGAGATGCCGAGCAAGTCGGGGCGGATGAAGATTACAAGCGCATGGCGTATGAACAGTTTACCCGGCTGGGAAAGAAAGCCTACCCGGTGCTGTGCAGTTCGCCCGAAAAGGCGATTGCAACGGCTGACGAATATATAGCCGCCGGACACGTACCGGATATAGTGTTTTTCGACCTACCCGGCACGGTGAACAGCGAGGGTGTTATCAACTCCCTTGCGGGCATGGACTATATCTTCACCCCGATTTCAGCCGATAAAGTGGTGCTGGAAAGCAGCCTGTCGTTTGCGGTGGCTATCCAAAAGTTGCTGGTGAAGAACGAAGCCTGCCGACTTGTCGGGCTGTACCTCTTTTGGAACATGGTGGACGGACGGGAGAAAACAGACCTTTACACCGCCTACGACAAGACCATTAAGGAACTGGAACTGCCGCTAATGAAAACCTTTATCCCCGATACCAAACGCTACAAAAAGGAACTGGTAGCAGATAAAAAGGTGGTGTTCCGCTCCACGCTCTTTCCCGCCAGCCGCCCGCTGGTAAGGGGAAGCAACTTGGAAGAACTGATAACCGAAATAGTGTACTACATCAAATTACAATGATATGGCAAAGCAAAGCGGCGGGATGCCGAAGATAGACGAGGATTTCATGAAAGAACTTATCTCGCAGGGCGTACCCGTCAAGCGGGAGAGCCAGCCGGATGATGCACCGCAGCCCGGCGGCGAAACGGAAACCGCCCACGAGGGACGGCTGACTGAAATGGTGCGGGTGGAGAAAACGACAAACCGCAAGCGCAAGGGCGGTTCTGGTGACTACCGGGAAACCTACTTTCAGAAAGTGGAACTGGCAGACCGACAGCCCTTGTACGTGAGCCGTACCACGCACGAGAAGCTGATGCGTATCGTGACGGTGATAGGCGGGCGCAAGGTGACGGTAAGCAGCTACGTGGAAAACATTCTGCTGCGCCACTTCGAGCAGTACCAAGACGAGATAAACACCCTGTACGAAAGCAACTTTCAAAAGCCTGTCTGACTATGGTAATCTATTGCATACTTACCGGGCTTTTGGTGTACTATATCGCCCTGTGGCTATGGTATCGCTACACGGACAGACGGACATCACCGGGCAGAACGGACGATGCGCCGCTTCCCCCAAATGAGGTTTCAGGCTACACGCTGATAGGCACAAGCCGCTACAAGGGTGGACTAATCGGGACAGCGCAGGACAAATCGGGACACCTCCCGCAAGCGGTTGAAAATGATACTATTTTTGCGCCGCAGGCTGACAGACAGCCGGAAGAAAACATTTCGGAAGCAACACCCGAAGCGGAAGAAACGCTCGGTTACGAGAATAACGAACCCGACTACGAGGACGAGGAAATAGCCGGGTACATGGACGGTGACGATGATACCGGGCGGGCTACGGGCGTGAGCTTTGACGAACTGGGCGAAGCGGTACGCACGGCGAACGCCGACAACCCCACCGAAGCGGAGAAACGGCAAGCAGCCGGAACATTGGCAAGTATTGAGGGGACGAACCTCTACGATGCGGTGGTGGAGAACATCAACGGCGGGCTGGCAAAGGTGGCGGAACTGCTGGGGCGCAACGAAGCGGAACTGGCTACGGCTGCTGTCCCTGCCGGAACTGGCAACATAAGCGAGGAACACGAAGCGTTCGACATGAACGATTTTCTGTAATATAATAATGTGTAACAATATGAAGCAACGTGACTACGGTTGATTGGCAACCTGAAAACCAAACAGACAAACGGGACTATCCCCGACCACTAAAATTTCAAATTATTCACCAGCCGGGAAAGGCGGACTTCCCACCCGCCGCCCGGCATTAAAAACAAATCACAATGAGAAAGAAAATCTTTTTGTCAGCGGCTATCCTTGCCGTTGCGGTAAGTGCCTACGCACAGGGCAATGGGCAGGCGGGCATCACCGAAGCCACGAACCTAATCACCGGGTATTTCGACCCCGGAACAAAACTGGTTTACGCAATCGGGGCGGTCTGCGGCTTGATTGGCGGGGTAAAAGTATATAACAAGTTTTCAAGCGGCGACCCCGACACCTCAAAGACTGCCGCCAGTTGGTTCGGGGCGTGTATCTTCCTGATTGTCGCCGCCACTATCCTGCGGTCGTTCTTCCTCTAAAACGGCGGCTATGTCTGAATATCCGGTAAACAGGGGTATCGGAAAGTCGGTGGAGTTCAAGGGGCTGAAAAGCCAGTACCTTTTCATTTTTGCAGGCGGCTTGCTTGCCGTGTTCGTGGTGTTCATCGTCCTGTTCATGGCAGGCGTGAACCAGTGGCTATGTATCGGTTTCATCGTGTCGGCTTCGCTGCTGCTCGTGTGGCAGACGTTCCGGCTGAATGCCCGATACGGTACACACGGGCTGATGAAAGCTGCCGCCCGCAAAAGACACCCCCGCTTCATTATCAACAGAAAGGCGTTACCCCGATTATTCACCTACAAAAGAAGAAAGGAAGAAAGAACATGAGGAATACGTTAAAGGCTACCACGCTGGAGAGGAAGTTTCCCCTTTTGGCGGTGGAGAACGGCTGCATCATTTCAAAGGATGCCGACATCACGGTGGCTTTCAGGGTGGAACTGCCCGAACTGTTCACCGTCACCAGTGCCGAGTACGAAGCCATACATTCGGCATGGTACAAGGCAATCAAGGTGCTGCCCGACTACTCCATAGTACACAAGCAGGACTTCTTCATCAAGGAGAATTACCAGCCCGACACCGAAAGGGACGAGCTTAGTTTCCTGTCCCGGAGTTTTGAACGGCACTTCAATGAACGCCCGTTCCTGAACCATTACTGCTACCTGTTCCTGACAAAAACGACAAGGGAGAGAAGCCGCCGACAGAGTGACTTCTCCACCCTCTGCCGGGGCAGGATTGTCCCACAGGAGATAGCGGACAGGGAAGCGGCGGCAAAGTTCATCGAGGCGGTCGGACAGTTTGAACGAATTATGAACGACAGCGGGTTTGTCACCCTTACCCGGCTGGCGGCATCGGAAATCACCGGGCAGGACGGAAAGGCGGGCATCATCGAGAAATACTTCTCGCTATCACAGACTGATACCACCTGCCTGAAAGATATCGGACTGTACCCGGAAGAAATGCGTGTCGGGGACGATATACTGTGCCTGCACACGCTTTCGGACGTGGAAGATTTGCCCGGCAAGGTCGGGACAGATACACGGTTTGAAAAGCTGTCCACCGATAGAAGCGATTGCAGGTTAAGTTTTGCCGCCCCGGTGGGCGTACTATTGTCGTGTAACCACGTCTATAACCAGTATATTTTCATAGACGACCACGCCGAGAACCTGAAGAACTTCGAGCAGACCGCCCGGAACATGCAATCACTCTCCCGCTATTCCCGTGCCAACCAAGTGAACAAGGAGTGGATAGACGAGTACCTGAACGAAGCCCACAGCAAGGGGCTTGTATCGGTGCGCTGCCACTGCAACGTCATGGCATGGAGTGACGACCGGGACGAACTCAAACGCATACGCAACGATGTGGGAAGCCAGCTTGCCTTAATGGAGTGCAAGCCACGCCACAACACGGTCGATACGCCCACGCTCTTCTGGGCGGGCATACCCGGTAACGAAGCCGACTTCCCCGCAGAGGAAAGTTTCTACACATTTTTGGGGCAGGCTCTATGCCTGTTCGTGGAAGAAACGAACTACAAGAGTTCGCTTTCGCCGTTCGGTATCAAAATGGTGGACAGGGTAAGCGGTCGCCCGCTGCACATCGACATATCGGATTTGCCCATGAAGAAAGGCATCACCACCAACCGCAACAAGTTTATACTTGGGCCGAGCGGGTCGGGAAAGTCTTTCTTCACCAACCACATGGTGCGCCAGTATTACGAGCAGGGTGCGCACGTGCTATTAGTAGATACGGGTAACAGCTACTTGGGGCTGTCCCAGCTTATCCACAACCGTACACACGGCGAGGACGGGATTTATTTCACCTACACCAACGAAAGCCCGATAGCGTTCAACCCGTTCTATGTCGAGGACGGGGTATTTGACATCGAGAAGAAAGAGAGTATCAAGACCCTTATACTCACCCTGTGGAAGCGGGACGATGAAGCCCCCAAGAGGTCGGAAGAAGTGGCGTTGTCCAATGCGGTAAGTGCCTATATCGAACGGATAGGCAATGACCGTTCGGTAACGCCCTGCTTCAACACGTTCTACGAGTTTGTCCGGGATGATTACCGACAGCGGCTTGCCGAAAAGAACGTCAGGGAAAAGGATTTTGACATCGACAACTTTCTGAACGTGCTTGAACCGTACTATCGTGGCGGTGAATACGACTACCTGCTGAACTCCGACAAGGAGCTGGATTTGTTGCATAAACGCTTCATTGTCTTTGAATTGGACAACATCAAAGACCACAAGATTTTATTCCCGATAACGACTATCATCATCATGGAAGCCTTTATCAACAAGATGCGCAAGTTAAAGGGAATAAGGAAATTAATACTAATTGAGGAAGCGTGGAAAGCGATTGCAAGTGCGAACATGGCGGATTATATAAAATATTTGTACAAGACCGTCAGAAAATATTTCGGGGAAGCGATTGTGGTAACGCAAGAAGTGGAAGATATTATTTCCTCGCCCATAGTGAAAGAGAGCATCATCAACAACTCGGACTGCAAAATCCTGTTAGACCAAAGAAAATATCTGAACAAGTTCGACAGCATACAAAATCTGCTGGGACTGACCGACAAGGAGCGTTCGCAAATATTGTCTATCAACATGGCGAACCACCCCGGACGGAAGTACAAGGAAGTTTTCTTTTCGCTGGGCGGTACGCAGTCAGCGGTGTACGCAACCGAAGTTTCGTTGGAAGAATATTATACATTCACGACAGAGGAAAGCGAGAAAATGGAACTGTTCGCCCTTGCCGACAAGCTGGGCGGCAACCTTGAACTGGCTATCAAGCGGCTTGCGGAAAGCAAACGTAATCCCCAATCATCAACAACTTAAAAATTAGGAACATGAAGAAAATAATCCTCTTTATGGCGGTGTGCATTTGCTTTATCGGCAAGGCATCCGCCCAGTGGGTGGTGTCAGACCCCGGCAACTTGGCACAGGGTATCATTAACACCACCAAGCAGATAGTGCAGACCTCTACCACAGCCAAGAACACGCTGGACGGCTTTATGGAAGCGCAGAAGATTTTCCAGCAGGGTAAAAAATATTACGATGCGCTCAAAGCGGTGCATGACGTGGTTAAGGGCGGTGTCAAGGTGAAGAAGTCCATTGAACTGGTGGCGGAAATATCCGAAATATACGTGCGCAATTTCCAAAACATGCTGGCAGACCCGAATTTCACGCCTGACGAACTTTCCGCAATATCGTTCGGCTATGCCAAACTGATGTCGGAAAGCTCGGACGTGTTGCAGGACTTGAAAAATGTAGTGAACATCACGGGGATGTCGCTGACGGATGCCGAACGGCTGGCAATCATCGACAACGCCTATAAAAGCCTGCTCAACTACCGCAACCTCGTGAACTACTACACCCGCAAGAACATATCCGTGTCCTACCTGCGGGCGAAGAAGAAGAACGACACCGACCGGGTGTTGGCTCTCTACGGCTCGGCGGATGAACGCTATTGGTAACATATAATATGGTATGCCTATGTTATTAGCAGCAGTGGATTTTGACAACCTGCACCAAGTGTTGCGGGTGCTGTACGATGAAATGATGCCCTTGTGCAGCAACATGACAGGGGTAGCGAAAGGTATTGCCGGATTGGGAGCTTTGTTCTATGTAGCCGCCAAAGTGTGGCAGTCGCTCGCACGTGCCGAACCCATAGACGTGTACCCGCTGCTCCGTCCCTTTGCGCTGGGGCTGTGTATCATGTTTTTTCCAACTTTCGTGTTGGGGACTATCAACACGGTATTGTCGCCAGTGGTGAAAGGGTGCAACCAGCTTATGGAAACGCAGACTTTCGACATGAACGAGTACCGGGCGCAGAAAGACCGACTGGAATATGAAGCCCTGATGCGAAGCCCCGAAACGGCTTACCTCGTATCGGACGAGGAATTTGACCGACAACTGGAGGAGCTGGGCTGGTCGCCCTCCGACATGGTGACTATGACGGGTATGTATATGGACAGGGCGGCTTACAACATCAAGAAGTCCGTCCGGGACTGGTTCAGGGAATTGCTGGAAATGCTCTTTCAGGCGGCGGGGCTGATTATAGACACGCTGCGGACGTTCTTCCTGATTGTGTTAAGCATACTGGGTCCGCTGGCGTTTGCGATTTCCGTCTATGACGGTTTCCAAAGCACGCTGACCCAGTGGATTTCACGCTATATCTCCATTTACCTGTGGTTACCCGTGTCTGACTTGTTCAGCAGTGTGCTGGCTCGCATACAAACGCTGATGCTCCAAAAGGACATTCAGGAACTTTCAGACCCGAATTTCATTCCTGACGGGAGCAGCACCGTGTATGTAATCTTTATGATTATCGGCATCGTGGGCTACTTCACCATTCCAACGGTGGCAAGCTGGATTGTGTCGGCTGGCGGTATGTCCGCCTATAACCGCAACGTGTCGAAAGCCGGGTCAGTCGCCGGGGCTGCGGTTGGCGCAGTCGGTGGAAAGGTATCGGGAAAACTACTCAAATAAACAACATCAAAATTTTTAAGGATATGGAATTTAAGTCATTGAACAACATCGAAACGAGTTTCCGGCAAATCCGGCTCTTTGCGCTGGTATTCATCTGCCTGTGCGCACTGGTGACGGGCTTTGCCGTGTGGAACTCGTACAGCTTCGCCGAGAAGCAGCGGCAGAAGATATACGTCCTCGACAACGGCAAGAGCCTGATGCTCGCACTCTCGCAGGACATGGCACAGAACAGACCAGTGGAAGCCAAATCACACGTGCGGCGTTTCCACGAACTGTTTTTCACCTTATCGCCCGACAAGGGGGCTATCGAAAGTAATATCAAACGCTCGCTGTTCCTTGCCGACAAGACCGCTTTCAACTATTACAAGGACTTGGCGGAAAAGGGTTACTACAACCGGGTGATTTCGGGGAACGTCACGCAGACGGTGGAGATTGATAGCGTGAAGTGCGACTTCGACCAGTACCCCTACAAGGTGAACACCTACGCCCGCCAGTTGATTGTCCGGGAAAGCAGCCTGACGGTGCGAAGTCTTGTGACCTCGTGCCGCCTGCTCAACGCCACACGCAGCGACAACAACCCGCACGGCTTCATCATCGAAGCGTTCACCATTACCGAAAACAAGGATTTACAAACCGTCAAAAGATAGCCGTATGGAAAGGAAACGAAACTATATCGAAAAGGTGCAGGACTGGGCGGACGACCGCTTGCGCCGAATGTGCGGACGGATTACGCCGGGCAAAAGGCTGGCGGTTATCCTCGTGATGTTCTTCTTTTTCGGCGGCTTGTCTATCTACATCACCGTTTCATCAATCTACAACATTGGGAAACGGGACGGGCAACGCCTACAAATAGAACATATCAAACAAATTCCGCTACACGATAGCGATAGTATCAACTTATTAAACAGACCGGAATATGGAAGAAGTACAGAAGAATGAGAACGGCACGACCGTACCGCAGACGGGCGGGAAGCCCGAAAAGGAAAAGATGCCCAAACGGGAACTGACACCCCAACAGATACAGCAACGCAGGAAAATGATAGTCTTCCCGCTGATGTTCCTCGTCTTTGCCGGGTGCATGTACCTGATATTCGCCCCCTCCGACAAAGAGGACGTGAATGTGGAAAGCGTGGGCGGCTTCAACGCCGACATCCCCCTGCCCGCAGAGGACGGGATTATAGCCGACAAGCAAAAGGCATACGAGCAGGCGATGATGAACCGCAAGCAGCAGGACAAGATACAATCCTTGCAGGACTTCGGTTTCACGGGGGACAATGAAATGGAAGAACCACAAGCGGAAATCGAACTGATGCCGGAAGAGGATGCGCAATCCCGGCGGGGCGGCGGTGCTTCTTCTTCGGCAAACGCCTACCGGGACATCAACCGCCAGTTAAGCACGTTCTACGAAACCCCGGCGGTGGACGAGGAAAAAGAGGACTTGAAACGGCAGGTGGCGGAACTGACCGACCGACTGCAACAACAGCAGAACGCCACGCCCACCACTGACGACCAAATGGCTTTACTTGAAAAGTCCTACGAACTGGCGGCAAGGTATATGAATGACGGCAGGCAAGTGGCGCAAGTACCCGTAACGGGCGGCATTGAACGCAAGCCGAATGCGGTGGCGGTGCAGGCAATCCGAGAAACGACCGTATCGGGATTGCAGCAGCCCATGAGCGATTCCGACTTCATCCGTGCTTACAGCCAACCACGAAACTACGGCTTCAACACGGCGGTAGGCACGGGCTACGCTATGGGAAAGAACACGGTAGCCGCCTGCATCCACCAAGACCAAACACTGACGGACGGGCAGGCGGTGAAACTCCGGCTGCTCGAACCTATGCAGGCGGGGAACATAGTCGTGCCGAAGAATACCCTTGTAGCGGGTACGGCAAAGGTGCAGGGCGAACGGCTCGACATACTGGTGTCTTCGATTGAGTACGCTGGCAACATCATCCCGGTGGAGCTTGCCGTGTTCGACACGGACGGGCAAAAGGGGCTTTCCGTCCCGTCCTCAATGGAGCAGGAAGCGTTCAACGAAGCTATGGCGAACATCGGCAGCGGGCTGGGTACAAGCATATCCTTTGCCCAAAGTGCCGGGCAGCAGGTGGCTATGGACGTGACAAGGGGTTTGCTGCAAGGAACATCCGGCTACCTTGCCAAGAAGTTCCGAACCGTGAAAGTGAAGCTGAAAGCCGGGTACAAGGTGATGCTTTACGCCAAACAACAATAACTATTTTATCAACCGTTAAAATTTTAATTAACAATGAAACAGATTTTTGTAATGTTCGCCCTCTTGCTGGGTGTGTGTGCGGCAAACGCACAGGAAACCGATACCGTGAAGTATGTAGCGGGCAACGATTTATACTGGGGGATTACCCGGAAACTCCCGTACCGCCAAATGGTAACGCCCTACGGCGTGGAAGTGACCTTTGCCAAGACGGTACATATCATCTTCCCCGCCGCCGTCCGCTATGTGGATTTGGGAAGCAACCACATCATAGCGGGTAAGGCGGACGGTGCGGAGAACGTAATCCGGGTGAAAGCCACGACAGAGGGCTTTCCGGGCGAAACGAACTTCTCCGTCATTTGCGAGGACGGCAGTTTCTTTTCGTTCAACGCCAAGTACGCCCGTGAACCGGAAATGCTCAATATCGAAATGAAAGACTTCTTGGAGAACGAGGACACCAGCGACTTTTCGCATACACGCATGAATATCTATTTTCGGGAACTGGGTAATGAAAGCCCGCTGTTGGTGAAGCTGATAATGCAGAGCATATACAAGAACAATGACCGGAAAGTGCGCCACTTGGGTAGCAAGCGTTTCGGAATACAGTTCTTAATCAAGGGGATTTACACCTATAACGGGATGCTCTACGTGCATACGCAGACGAAGAACAGTTCCAACGTGCCTTTCGATACCGATTTCATCAAGTTTAAGATAGTCGATAAGAAAGTACCCAAACGCACGGCTATTCAGGAAACGGTGTTGGATGCAGTCAGAAGCTACAACGAAGTGATAGAGATTGCCGGGAAATCGACCGTCCGCACGGTGTACGCCCTGCCGAAGTTTACCATTCCTGACGATAAACTACTATTGGTGGAACTCTACGAGAAAAACGGCGGGCGGCATCAGACCATACGGGTGGAGAACGCCGACATCGTGAATGCGGAAGTGATTAACGAACTCAAAATCAAATAGGGAATGAAGAAACACATCTTTATAATGATGCTCTTTGCGCTGTGCCTGACCTCGTTTCAGGCACACGCACAAAGATACCTGCCGGGTATGAAAGGCTTGCAGGTCACGGCGGGCATGACGGACGGTGTACACTGGAATGACAACACGGATTTCGCCTACCATATCGGGGCGGCATACAGCGTTTACACCAAAAACGCAAACCGCTGGGTTATCGGCGGGGAATACCTGCACAAGAAGTATGACTACAAGGATATGCAGATACCCGTAGAACAGTTCACCGCAGAGGGTGGCTATTACCTGAAATTCCTTTCGGACAGGCGAAAGACTTTTTTCCTCTCGCTGGGACTGTCAGCACTCGCCGGGTATGAGGTGAGCAACAAAAGCGAAAAACTGCTGCCGGACGGTTCTACCTTATTGGATAAGGACTGCTTTATTTACGGCGGTGCGCTCACGCTGGAACTGGAAGCCTACCTGACCGACCGGGTGGCTCTGCTGCTGAACGCAAGGGAACGGGCGTTGTTCGGCTCGGACATAGGCAAGTTCCACTCGCAGGTATCTTTAGGACTGAAATTCATTATCAACTGACCGCTATATAATAATGTATATGAAGAATGTAATGTATAAAATCATCATGGGCTGCTACATCGTGGCCGCCCTTGTACTTGTCACCGCCTGTAATGACAATTTGGATATTCAGCAGGCGTACCCGTTCAGCATTGAAACGCTGCCCGTACCCAAAAGGCTGAAAGTCGGGGAAACCGCCGAAATACGCTGCCAACTGGTGCGTGGCGGCTATTACCAGCCGACAACCTATCAGATAAGGTACTTCCAGCCGGACGGCAAAGGGAAGCTGGAAATGGATAACGGCACGGTGTTCCTGCCCAATGACCTTTACCCGCTGGAGAAAGAAACATTCCGGCTCTATTACACATCGGCATCGACCGACCAGCAGACGATTGACATTTATATTATCGACAGCTTCGGACAGATGCAGCAACTTTCGTTCTCGTTCAATAATGACAACAGCGAAGAAGAAACGGAAACAATAACCCCCTAACAATAAAATGACATGGTAAAAATAGAATTGGATATAAAAGGTATCTCGTGGTATATAGAAACCACGATGGAAACAGATATGGTTCCAGCAGTAGGTGACATCATTATCGTGGATAAGGACTGCATTTCCGCACGTGACAGGGCTGAATTGTGGAAAATACCGTCCAATCAGGTTTTCAAATGGGTGGACGAAGAAGAAGATATGCCCGTTATGGAATGGTTTGATAACGACACGGAAATGCTTGTCAATAAGCGGACTTGGAAATACGACATCGAGGAAGAAGAAACCGTGTGCATACTTGGTGTAAAATTTATTCATTATAAGGATTTGTAGCTGTGATATTCGTTTAATGATACGCAAAGCGTAAATGCCAGCAGACAGCCCGCCGGGAAGCATCGGCGGGCTGTTTCCATGATAGGGAAACGAACGGCTTCTTTGTTACTTTCTTCACCCGCTGGCAGGCTCACGGAAGAAAGTAACGGCAGTAAACAGCCGCCGTTCTCTATCAACTGATTTTAATGCTCTTTATGGACGTGTATTTCTCTAACCACACCTTTACCTGTTCCATGTTATATTCGCCCGTTATGACCGCCGTATGGTCGTTTATGGCTACAAACCTGACACTTTCGTAACTGTTTACCCAGCCTTGCAGGGAACAGACACCCCACGCCGCCGCATCTTCAAAAATACTGCGGTCTATTTGGCTGATTGGCTCACCGAAAACTACCGTCATTGTCTGAAAGTCCGGTTTGTCCTCCAGCAGTTGCAAATGGCGCAACGTGCCGAACTCATCAATTTTACGCCCCCACGCCCACACATCATTATATAAATCATCGCCCCACTGGTGTGGGCGGTCGAAGCGTACTTTTACCTCCTTAGTGTGTTCGTTTTCTTCCGTGTCCTCAATAACACCCGTTACCATTAAGCCCGTAAAAATGCACTCGCAACGCCTGCCGATAAGCTCCTTATTTACTTCTGTCGTTTTCATACCCCAAAAATTTACTTATTTATTACTCCGTTCTTTTTTCGCTATCCACCCGTCACGCCTGCGGCGGCACTCTGCCAGCGTTTTGGCTACCGTGCTGAAAAGTTCCATATCGGTATGGCGGTAATCGTACTGGTAAAATGTCTGTCCCTTAAATGTGCTCAAACGGCATTTGACAAACTTTTCCTCTCCCGGTATTAGGGTAATGCTTACCCCGTTTTTGTTAAGTGACTGCATGATGTCTTATTTTTTTATGGTTATAAACTTGGTTGTTTTTAGCGGGCAGGGCTTTGACACCCCGCCCGGATTGGTTGTTATGCCGCACGGAATACAAAGCCGTCATCAAACCAGTAATCGCACATGAACAGGTCACGGGCAAACCTTTGGTAATCAAAGTATGTTTCGGCGAAGTCGGGAAGTTCGTAGCACTCGGCGACTATTTGCGTGGCAAAATCTTCTTCATCGTCATATTGTCCTATATACTCGTCTTGAAAGGCTTTTATCAAGTCGTCTGCATCTTCTTCGCTCAAATCATGGCATTTATAGTTGCACCACACGAAAAAGGCTTCCTGTTCGGTGTCGCTCAAATCTTCCACCGCATTACGCAAGGCGAAGAAGTTTTCAGAAATCCAGCTTTCACCGATTAAGCCCTCCGGCACGTTCTCCCAGTCTTGAAACATATATTCCGAATCTTCTTCGTCCTCGTGCAGTTCCCGGCAGGCTTCGTAAAATTCTTCCTTGTCTGAATAGTCCGAAAGGTCGAGCCATGCGCCGTACAATGAACCGTTGTTATACTTGGCGTAAGTGCCTACATAAACCCTTGCTGCTGATAATGTCGTTGCTTCCATGATTGTAATTTTTTTAAGTTTATGCGGATTTGAGAGGTGAGGGAGTTGAAGTTTCACTGAACTTTTTTCCTGTTTCCCGTAAATCCGACTTTTTTTTATGCGTCTTCCGGTCGGGTCGGTCGTTTTCGTTTCACATAGGCGTAAAAGGGTAGTGTTTAGAGTTTGCAAAGTTTTGGGCAAAAAATACCTCGCAAGGCAGGGAAGATTTTTTCGCCAAACCGGAACGGCTCGACCTTGCAAAATCGTGAAGAACACGTAACTACCTTTGCCTATTGAAATGATTAAAACGACTGTCCCGGCTGGGGGACTGCATAATGAGGAAGATTTACAGATAGGGAAACAGGGGAAAAGTGCTTGTTCCCTTTCATCCTTTAGGGAACACTCCATGCGGGCGGGAAAGGCAAGGGTATGGCAAGTTTACCTTGCGGTACGCTTGTGCGGGTTTCCAACGGCTCTTTTCACGAAATACAGTCAGCCATGCCACGCACGGCTGGCGTTTCGGGGAATGTGCCAATTGGAAAAGGATATAAAAAATGCGGGTAGTCGGTGGACTGCCCGCAAGGTGATAGAATGCACTTTGGTAGAATATAGCTTTTTAGAATGTTATATAGACAAAATCCATTATACAGATTACCTGTCTTTTAGAAATTTGAATAAATTATTTAGATTGATACCGATACCACCTATATTGGGTTCAAGAATTAGTGCATCATTTAGGATTTTACCAACTCCACCTTTCAATTCTTTCTTTACTTTGAAATCCTGAATAGCCTTCTTATCTCTTATATCTTGAAAAATCTTTTCAAGAAGAGCTACAACATCTTGAGGTCGCTGACATATTTTGCGTATTTCTAAAAACACAAATTTATCTTTGGGAATATTCTTTCCTTTTAGTTGTTTATTATTTCCGTCTATAAAGTATTTCGGATGAAGGGTAGTTATCATTAATGCTGGTAATAATTCCAATGGGTCTATACCATTTATAGACTCCCAAGACATTAATTCCGAATAAAAATGACTACCTGCCATTCCTTGTATAACCACAGAATTATTATTAGCTGCAAATTCTGCAATTTTATCAAAATTTTCTCTTAAAGTGTTACCTATAGGTTCATCCCAATTATAATAATCCAAAATGTACAAATAATAATTTTTAGAAATGCTATCAGGTATTTCTGCTAATGTATGAATTTTCAATCCCATATTGTTACTTGCTTTTAGAGGACAAAGATATGCTTTATTTATCAATAGCTTACTTGCATTTAAGATTATCTTCGAAATCACTAAATTTATTATGTGTCATTTCGTTACCGAAATCGTTACCTATTTGTTACCTGAGCGGTCATAGGTAACGAAACCTATCGGACGGCGTTCTTTTTGCTGTTGCGACTGGCTTAGAAGCTGGGTAAGGGCTTGGTACAGTTCGTTGAACTGCGCATCGGTGCTTACCTCCAATTCCTCGATGCGCTTTAACAGTTCCTCGTAACCGATTGCCATTTGGCGCATGAGGACAAAAGCCCGCATGATTGAAATGTTTACTTCTATGGCTACTTTGGAACGAAGAACCGAAGAAAGCATGGCTACGCCCTGCTCCGTAAAAGCCATAGGCATAGCAACGCCGAAGTTGTAAGCAGGGGGTATCACATTTTGTGACACCCCTATGGATAACAGCAAGTTAGCTTCCTCTTTGGTGAGGACAAACATAAAATCACCGGGGAAACGCTCGATATTGCGTTTGACCGCCTGCTTCAAGGCTCGTGTTTCTACTTGGTAGAGTTCCGCCAAATGCAAGTCAAGCATCACCCGGCAACCCCGTACTTCAAAAATCTTGTTTTGGATAATCTGCAAGTCCATAATCATTACTTTTAAGTTAATATCTATACCACTTATATTTTTCTGTTATTTAGCTTGTTAGCGAAAATATCCATATCCTCGCTAAGTTTGGTGTCTATGATTTTTGCGTAGATTTGGGTAGTTCTTATGTTGGTGTGTCCCAACATCTTGGAAACGCTTTCAATGGGTACACCGTAGCTTATACTAAGGGTCGCAAAGCTGTGGCGGGCAACGTGAAACGTGATTTTCTTATTTATCCCGCAAACGGTCGCAATCTCTTTCAAGTAATCATTCATCTTCTGATTGCTGATAACTGGCAACAGTTTACCATTGGGGAACTTCCCGTCATATTTCTGCAAAATGGATTTGGGTATATCCAACAATCGGATGTTGGACGTTACGCTAGTCTTATGTCTTTTCTTGATAATCCACAAATTGCCGTCAAAGGACAGTCTTATGTTTTCAGGTGTCAATTCGCATACATCAACATAGGAAAGCCCGGTATAGCAGCTAAAGATGAATATATCCCGAACCTGTTCCAGTCGTTTACTGGCGAACGTCTTTTGATATATCCGGTCTAATTCCGCTTGTTCAAGAAAATCCCGTTCCACATATTCAAATTTCAGCTTATACGCCCCGAATGGATTAAAGGTAATCAGTCCCAAGTTGTGGGCAAATAGGACAACGGTTCTGAAACGCTGGATAAACTTCATAGCCGTATTGTGTGTACACGGGTAATTCTCACGGATGAACAGGTAGAAGCCCTCAATGAACACGACATTTATTTCCCGGAAGGTCATATCCTCCACATTATATTTATCGTGGATATATTCGGCAAGGCGATTTTTGGTAAGTTCGTAACGGGTGTATGTCTTTTGCGTGGCTGTTTTCCCTACTTTCAATGCGTATTGTTCATTGTGTTGGGAAAATACCTGTAAGAGTGTCTTTGCCTTTTCTTCCTTGCCCAAGAATACGTTGCGTACTTTCTCTGCGGTCACGTAATTGTCCCGCTCTAAAATGGTCTGATAGTGTCTGTGCAAGGTAGCCTTGATGCTATCCAGCATTTCATTCATGCGGGTAAATTCCGCCCCTCTGCCATTTACCTTTCCGGTCTTGGCAGACCAGTTCTTGGGATTGACCTCCAGTTTGGTGTTGAACTGGGCTAATTTCCCGTCAATGGTAACACGTGCCATGATAGGCATATTACCGTTCTTTTTAACCTTGTCCCTTTTTAAGAAGAACAATACTCGGAATGTTGATTTCATACCTCATTTTTTAAGTTACAAAACTACTTTTATTAACTCATAATGAGATAAATGCAGGGTCGCCAATTCCCGACAACATTTCGCCAATTTCAGCCAATTCGTACCCCTTTTTTGAGATTTTTGTCGGGGGTACGGATAAGGCACTAATTTTTGTCCGTCAGTGACCTTTTCGTGACGGTCGAGGTAGCCAAAAGGCAATAAAAAAGTCCCACAAAATGTTGATTTTGTAGGACTTGTCTTTTTGTTGTCGCCTTTTGGCTTTTCGTTTGGTGATCCGCTTGGGGCTCGAACCCAAGACCCCAACATTAAAAGTGTTGTGCTCTACCTGCTGAGCTAGCGAATCAATCCTTTGTTATTGCTATTCTTCTGAATTGCGAGTGCAAAGGTAGACTTTTTAAATGAAACATGCAAATATATTACCTGTTTTTTTTGAATTATTTCTCTTTGGTATTGCTTATTTGTTGATTGTCAGTCGTTTTTGTACTTTCGGAAAATTCTTTTTCTTTTATTCGTATATACCTTTGATAATAAGAGAGCATTAAACTGGTACAAGGTAGAGCAATAATCATTCCTACAATTCCCATTAACGCTCCCCAAACAGAGAGAGATAATAGGATGATGGCAGGATTCAGACCTGTAATTTTTCCCATAACCTTTGGTACAATTAGGCCATCTTGTATGATTTGCACGATACAGAATACCAAAAAAGCGCAAAATAATATCCACCAGAAATTCTCTCCTGTATCCGCTGCTTTCAGTAGTGCCAATAAGACGGTGGGGATGAAAGCGATGAGCTGAAGATAAGGTACCATATTGAGAAGTCCGATAAATAAACCGAAACCGATAGCTAATGGGAAGTCAATAATAAGGAAACCTATACTGAATAGAATTCCTACACAAAAGGCAACAAATGCCTGGCCGCGAAAATATTTGTTCATTCCATCTTGCACATCAGTAACAATGCGTATTGTCATTTCACGGTGTTTGATAGGAACCAGTTTAATCCATCCTCGCGCAATGGCTTCATAATCCAATAAAATAAAGAAGGTATAAAGCAGGATAATGAATGAGGTAAATACGCTGACCACAATATTGACGGATTGGGTCAACAAGGCCCATACTTGTGGAAGCACATTACGCATAGTATTTGCGAAGTTGTTTTCGTTCAGTGCTTCATGTATTTTCAGCATATCTATATGTTCTTTTATGAAATTGGCCACAGTGCCGGGAATAGCTGCTTGCTTGGAACCTTCGATAAAATATTCGGTAAGCAGTTCTTTCAGCTTGCCGAATTCTTCAATGATAGGTGGAACAAGTCCGATAAATGCTAGTGTGATAATGGATAATAATACTAATAAAACAACAAATATGGAGATAACCCGATTCTTCAGACGCAGTTTATGCTGGAAGAAAATAACCATCGGGTAGATAAGATAAGCAATAAGCCATGCCACGAAAAAGGGGAGTAGCACTCCGCTAAGCTGATTTACTAAGTATAGAATGCCGATAATGACAACCGCTGTCAATATTCCACGGATAAAACTGTCGAATGTTATTTTTTTCTGCAGCATAAAGCATATGTTATTTATTTTCAGTTTCTTCTTTCAAGGACTCCATATAGCAGGCTCGGCAAAGCGGTTCATAATCAGCCTTTTCTCCCAATAAAACCCGCTTGTCACTTTTGGTGATTCGATGAGTGGCATAGGCTAGATTTCCACATTTCACGCAAATGGCGTGAACTTTGGTTACTTCATCAGCGATAGCCAGCAGGGCAGGAATAGGACCAAAAGGAATTCTTTTAAAATCCATGTCCAATCCTGCTACAATGACTCGTATGCCATTGTCGGCCAACTGGTTGCAAACATCAACCAGGCCTTCATCAAAAAATTGAGCTTCGTCTATTCCCACTACGTCTTTGTCTGATGAGAAAAGTAGGATACTGGCAGAAGAATCGATGGGGGTGGATGCAATGGAATTACTGTCATGTGATACGACTTCTTCTTCTGAATAGCGTGTGTCCATGGCCGGTTTGAATATTTCAACCCGTTGACGGGCAAATTTCGCTCTTTTTAAACGGCGGATTAGTTCCTCGGTTTTACCTGAGAACATAGAACCGCATATTACTTCTATTCTTCCTCTTCTACGCGTTTCCTGAATGTGGTCTTCTGAAAAAACTACCATAATTTTGATGTAACAATATAGATTAATTTTAGGTACAAATGTACGATTTGTACCTCGAAAAAGGACTATTTTCACTCGGAAATTTATTAATAAAAGATATAATGTTAAACTAAAGTGCAACATCTGTTAAATAATGGAGGCAATTAACTTTATTCATTTAATTTCTTTCTACATTTGTTCCATTATAACAGAATGCAATTGTTTTATGGGAAAACTGTATGTCGTACCTACTCCTGTAGGAAATTTAGAGGATATGACTTTCCGTGCCATCCGTGTGTTGAAAGAGGCTGATTTGATATTGGCGGAAGACACGCGTACTTCGGGCATTCTTTTGAAACATTTTGAAATTAAGAACGCCATGCAGTCTCATCATAAGTTTAATGAGCATAAAACAGTGGAAGGTATTGTGAATCGTATCAAAGCAGGCGAAACTGTTGCTTTAATATCTGATGCTGGAACTCCTGGTATTTCTGATCCCGGATTTTTGATAGTGCGTGAGTGTGTGAAGAATGACATCGAAGTGCAATGTTTGCCTGGAGCTACTGCTTTTGTACCTGCGCTGGTGGCGTCGGGATTGCCTGATGAACGTTTCTGTTTTGAAGGATTCTTGCCACAAAAAAAAGGAAGAGTGACCCGTTTGACTTCTTTACAAGAAGAAAAACGGACGATGATATTTTATGAATCACCTTACCGTTTGGTGAAAACCTTAACTCAATTTGCCGAGTTTTTCGGTGCCGAAAGGCCTGTTTCCGTATGTCGTGAGATTTCAAAAATTCACGAAGAAAGTGTTCGGGGCACATTAACTGAAGTTATAGCGCATTTCACTCAAAACGAGCCGCGAGGTGAAATTGTAATTGTACTCAGTGGGAAAGAGGACTAAAAATGAATAAACTTAAAATGTAAAGCAAATGAAAAAACTAGTATTTTTATCGTTGTTATCTGTAGCTTTATTGACTTCATGTGGTAATGGAGCTCAGAAAGATGCCTTGAAGGCTCAAAATGATTCTTTGATGGTGGAACTGTCAAACAGAAATGCTGAATTGGACGATATCATGGGTGCTTTCAATGAAGTACAGGAAGGTTTTCGTCAGATAAATGAGGCTGAAAATCGTGTAGACTTACAGAGTGGTTCTATTCGTGAGAATAGTGCTGATAAGATAAAAGAAGATATTCGCTTCATCAGTGAAAAATTGCAGTCAAACCGTGAGCAGATTGCGAAACTGGAGAAGCAATTGAAGAATAGTCAGTATAATTCCGCTCAGTTGAAGAAAGCTGTAGCCAACCTGACGAAGGAGTTGGAAGCTAAACAGCAGCAGATTGAGACTCTGCAGGCTGAATTAGCTTCAAAAAATATTCGTATCGCTGAGCTGGATGATGCTGTAGCTGGTTTAAGCCAGAATGTAAGTGAACTGACCGCTGAAAATGAAGCGAAGGCTGCAACTGTAGCCAGCCAGGATAAAGCTTTGAATGCTGCCTGGTTTGTTTTTGGAACAAAATCTGAATTGAAAGACCAGAAAATTCTTGAAAAAGGTGATGTCCTGAAAAGTGCGGACTTTAATAAGGATTATTTTACTCAGATTGATATTCGTACTGATAAGGAAATCAAGTTGTATTCTAAACGTGCTGAATTGCTGACTACACATCCGGTAGGTTCATATGAACTAGTGAAAGATGCAAAAGGGCAACTGGCCTTGAAAATTACAAATCCTACTGAATTTTGGAGCGTATCACGTTATCTTGTTATTCAGGTGAAATAAGAGAATTTAAATTATTGTTTTGTGAAAGGGTTGTGCCGTGAGTGACGCAACCCTTTTTTAATCTGCTTTATGTTGTATGTATAGAAGTATATTTATTGATTTGGATGATACAGTATGGGCTTTTACTGAAAACGCTCGTGATACATTCCAAGATATGTATGATAAATATCATTTTGATCGTTATTTTCGTTCTTTTTCTCATTTTTATACCTTGTACAGCGGGAAGAATGAGGAGTTGTGGAATGAATATGGTGCTGGTAGGATTACAAAAGATGAGTTGAATGAGCAAAGATTTTCCTATCCGTTGTTGCAGGTAGGAGTTACAGATAAAGCGTTGGTAAAAGCCTATTCGGATAATTTTTTTGATGATATAATTTACAAGAAGAAACTAATGCCTCATGTAAGAGAAGCTTTGGAATATTTGGCATCCAGTTATAATCTGTATATTTTGTCCAATGGATTCAGGGAATTGCAGGAACAGAAGATGCGTTCTGCCGGTGTGGAAGGGTATTTTAAGAAAATTGTTTTGTCAGAGGACATAGGAGTACATAAACCGTTTCCGGAGATTTTTTATTTTGCCATGTCGGCTACACAGTCCGAGCTACATACTTCTTTAATGATTGGAGATAACTGGAAGAATGATGTTGAAGGTGCGAAAAACGTAGGGATGGGAAATGTTTATTATAATATAAAAGGTGAGAGGGGCTTGCCTTTTAAACCTGGTTTTGATATGAGGGATTGGCAGGATATCGCTTCTTTCTTATGAAATTGAATGGAAGATGTTGATGGATAATTCTGTTGGCACAAACAATGTATTTGTATAAGGAGTGTCAGGTATTTGTTTCAAAGGGATGCTCCTGTGTATTGGAACATCCCTTGATAAGCATTTTTTTCTTTCAACTCCTTCCTTTAAAGATTATTTGAGAATTAGCGGAGTTGAATTTTTATTTAGTAACCTGGATTTTGTTGAGCTTTTAAAATAGGGTTAGCATTGGTTTCACTGACAGGTATTGGTAAAATCGCTCTAAAATAAGAACGGTCGAATACTTGTGATTCTTTATTTATAGAATAATGCCAACCTTTCTCATCTTCATTGGTATAACGTGTTATTGTTTCATTATTACGCATGGCGTCAAAGAAACGTTGTCCTTCACCTACTAATTCTTTACGACGTTCCAATAAGACTCTTTCTAGAGTAGCGGTAGACTCTGTAACTAATTGTTTTGTATCATCTGTACGGTTTTTAATAATTTCATTCAGATATTTAACTGTAGAAGCTTTGTCATTCAACTTAGCTGCAGCTTCTGCTGCATTTAAATACACTTCTGACAAACGAAGAATAGGTAAATTGTTTAATCGCATATCCCCTAAACTTCCCATTGGGAATTTATTGATAAAGATACGATTGTCTCCATAGGTCTTATACATATCGGTCGGTTTTCCACTGTCATCTGTTTTCAATTGTACCGGCAGAATCACATCCAAGCGAACATCACTTGGATCTTGAGCTAACATATCAACAAATGATTTTGTGCAAATAGCATCGGCATATCCATCTTCATGATATAAATATGCAATACCTTCACGGTCTGCCCAGTCGTCAGAGCCGCTATTGACAAGTTCAAAAATCATTTCATTGATATGATTGGCGTTGTTTTTATCCCAAGCGTTTGCATATTGAGCCTTTGTCCATAGGCTATAAGGAGAATTTTCGATAATGTTTTTTGCTATATCTAAAGCCTCCTGGTTTTTACCCATGTATATATACACGCGTGTAAGTAGAGCTTTGGCAGCCCATTCGTCAATAAATCCTTGATTGTCTCCAGCTGATTTAGAAACATTTAAGGCTTTGGAGTCAATGGCTTCGGTTAAATCTTTTACAATTTGGGCATATACTTCGGCCACTGTATTACGTCCGGGAATAGCACTGGCATTCAAAGGATCTATCGGGGTGGTCACAATGGGTACTCCCATTGAAGCTCCATAATCAAAAGAATAAGGCATACCATATACTTTTACCAAATCAAAATGTACCAAGGCGCGAACAGATTTTGCCTGTGCATAGATGTTGTTCACATTTGCCTGATTCTTTTCGGCATCTGTTATTTTGTTATTTTCTACGGCTTCTATCAAACGGTTGGCACGGCGTAATACATTGTATTGTACATTCCACATGTTGGGAGCATCGTCAATGGTGTATTTCATTTCGTAACAACTGGAAGAGCGCATTCCTTGTGTACGTGCCTGCATGTCATCTCCCCGGACGTCACCATAGTAAAACATACGTGCGGCATAATACTGTGTATAGGTAGAGTTTCCCTGCAGACCATCATACATACCATACAAAGCGGTTTTTGCATCATTGTAATTTGTGATGGCAGAATTACTGGGAATACTATCTGATGGTGTCAGATCTAGCCAATCGTTTACACACGAAGTCAATGCAATGGTTGCCATCGTGAAAACTAGAGATTTATATATTTTTTTCATTTTGTTCTCTTTATTTTTTAGATTATATGTTGAATAAGATTTCTGGATAATGGAATTTTAATATCCTGTTTCTTATTCTGTATAAACTTTATAATTAATAAATTAGAATCCAACTTCTAAGCCAAATGTAATGGTTCTTAAAGCCGGTGTTTCAAATGTACATAGTCCATCAACGGGTGTTTCCGGATCAACATATAAACCATCTGATTTCCATGTCAACAGATTGTTTGCAGAAACGAAAGCCCTTAATTTGTTGATTCCCCACTTTTGAGATACTTTGGAAGGCATAGTGAAACCTAATGTGATATTTTTGATGCGCAAATGATCTGTAGACATCAACCAACGAGATGATGCGATATTAGTATTTCCATATGCAAACTGAGGTAATTTAGCATTATCGCCCGGTTTTTTCCAAGTGTCTTCTATTTTGTAATAAGCAGGTACGTTACCCAAATAATTATATGTACCTCCGTTAGATTGCAACCAAGTCGCATAGTCATAAGCATGGCCTCCTAATGAGTAGGTTAATGTCATATTGAAATCAATAAACTTCCAGCTTACAAAGTTTGTGAGACCACCCTGTACGGTAGGTTCAACTGATCCTATGATTGTTTTATTTGCTTGTGCGGAGTTGGTAGTTGTCTCTCTGCTTCCATCTTCTCCGTTTATATAATATAATTCTTTACCTGTTGCAGGATCAACTCCTGCATATTCATAAGCATAAATAGAATAGTATGGTTCCCCAATACGATGAATGGATACACCGCTAATCATTTCGTTCTGTTCACCATCCAACTTTGTTAATTTGTTTTTATTGTGGCTGATGTTGAATGTGGTAGTCCATGTCAAATTGTTGTTTTGAATATTCGTTGATTTGATTTCAAACTCAAATCCCCGGTTTCTCATTGAGCCTACATTCATCAATGTATTAGCAATACCACTCCCGTCAATAATGCCGGGTACAGCAGATATAGCTCTATCCATCAACAAGTCTTTAGTTTCACGATTGTACCATTCGAATGTTAAAGCCAGACGATTCCACAAAGTTAAGTCCAGACCTATATTTGTTGCATAGTTCTTTTCCCATTTCATATTAGGATTCTCGATACGATTTTCTGCAGAACCAGCTCCTTTATTATAATTGTATCCAAATCCGAAAACACCCAAATAACCATAATAATCAGATGGCTGTGTACCATTTACACCGTAAGAAGCACGTAACTTGGCATCAGTAATTACTTCTTTTATATTTTCCATGAAAGATTCACTGGTAATTCTCCACGAACCGGATACAGACCAAAAATCACCCCATCTGCTTTCTCTAGATAAACGTGAACTTCCGTCACGACGGAAACTGGCACTGAAATAATATTTATTTTCATAATCATAGTTCAAACGTCCTAGAAATGATGTCATACGATATCTTTGTACACTGCTGGATGCACGGGTATTACCTGCATTTTCTATTTCCGGCAGATAAGATGGATAGGTGTTTCCGTTAGCATATACATAATCATATTTGTAATCTTCTGTTTCAAAGCCAATTAAAGCGTCTAAAGTGTGCTTTTCTGCAATTACTTTGTTATATGTCAATTGAGTTTGGGTATTCAATTTCGCACGGTTTCCCATAACACGCTGGTAAACTCCATTAGAAGAACGTCCGTCATTTGAGCGGGGATCCCACCAAACACGTTCATTGTTTTGATTGAAATCATAACTGACTACCTCTTTTATGTTTAAGTTGTCCCAAATGTTCCATGTTGCAGAAAGAGAACCTAAAAAACGGTTTATTGTACTTCTGTTATAATTATAGGCTTCTGTTTGTATAGGATTGGCACCATTTAATGCCGGGAAGTTTGTGCTGAAAGAACCATCTTCATTATACGGATATGTAGAAGGAGAGGCAGTCATTGCATAGCACATGATGGGGCTGGCAAAACTGGTCCCTTCGTTGTTTACGTTTTGAGTGGAGTTGGTAAACATTGTGTTTGCCTCCAGTGTCAAACGATTGGCTTGATGAGTTACATTGGCACGTCCGGTAAAGCGTTCATAGCCGGAAACGTTTGTAATACCTTCCTGTTTAGTATAAGCAAAGGAAGTATAAAAACGTGTTTTTTCGCTTCCTCCTTGTGCGCTTACTTCATAATTTTGGTGACTTCCGTTGCGGAATAAGACGTCTTTCCAGTCTGTATAACCCGACCATGGTCTTGCGGCGAAGTCTTCAATATTCTTATCTGCGAAGGCTTTTGCAGCTGCTTCGTCATTACCATTGTTTAATGCATAGTTTGCAAGTCCCAGATGTAGTATTTCACGTCTGTCTTCTCCATTTAAGATCGGACGGTAGTTAATGGCCATGTTGGAAAGTCCCCAATCTGCTCTTAAATTGATTTTTGTCTTGCCGGATGCCCCTTTTTTAGTTGTGATAACAATTACACCGTTGGCAGCACGAGAACCGTAAAGTGATGCAGCGGCGGCATCTTTTATCACGGTCATAGATTCGATATCGTTGCTGTTTAATGTAGCCATAAGGCTGTTACCTGAATCTGCGTATGAGAATTCACTAACATTGCCATTCAGCATAGGGACTCCGTCAATAACGTACAATGGCTCATTGCTGGCATTGATAGAACCCATACCACGAATACGTACAGAAGCGACAGCTCCGGGTTGTCCTGAAGTTGATGTAATTTGTACACCAGATACAGAACCCGCTAAACGATCCTGAACACTAACTGTAGGGATATCTTGTAATTTCTCTGTTGATACATTAGAGGCTGATCCTGTAAATGATGATTTTTTGAAATTACCATATCCTGTTACTACCACTTCTTCAAGCACTTCGGCATCCGACTTCAAAGTAATATTGACAGTCTGTTTTATAGCCACTTCTTGTGTAGCCATTCCGATAAAGGAAACTACCAAAGTCTTTGCAGAACTAACAAGACACAGAAAGTGCTTATAATCAAAAGATTAAAATTTATCGATTCTCTTTATTTACTCTGCGGGAATTACTTTAAACAAAGTTATGATAACCTTTTTTTCTACTTTTGTTCTACCTCAAAATTACTTTATACGATAAAAAAGTCTAATTGTGATAAATCTCATTATAATGATTGTATTATAATAAGATTATAATTTTTTTGCAAAAAAAATGCATGAAATAATGAAAGAGGAAATCCAAATTGGAATTTAGAAATGGGAGAGAGCAAAAAACGTCTGTTACTTTGGACGAAATACTTAGCTATCTAGGAAAAGCAGACAAAATCTGCCTAGTAGCGATTGACTAATTTCAAGTTATCGCTCAATATCCGGGAAAGAACGTTAAAGCCATTTTGAGCATCTATATATAACATTGTACAATGTCCATTTATATATTTATGTTCACAATGTCATATGACGGGAGAAATTTTTATAAGTCTTCCGGCTTTTTTATCAAAGTACTATGATTTTGGATTTACAATCTATCAGACTGAAAGAATATACAAAATTTGTTACACACCATTTCCAGAAAAACGGGAAGTACATTAATAAAAATGTTATATCTGAAATATATCAACTGTTTGACGGCATAATATGCTACATCCGGTCTATGATCGTTTTTTTGAGTTTTGGCTGAGAAGAACATTAAAAAAACTGATGGAAGATTCCGTGTGTAATCAAAATTTGACTTCCCGTCAGGAGTTACAATCAGTTCATAAGGATTGATGGTGGTTTGTTGTGTTTCTTCCAAATATGTAACTAAATATTTAACATATATGTCTTTACAAGCACATTTATATAGTAATCGAATTCGAGTTAACAGATGTTTATCAATAATTTCTAAAGACCGATTTACTATATAGATTTACCCAAGTATACATTAATTTTGTATACTTGGGTAATAATTTATTGGATAATTAAGGAGAAAGTTTCATCTTTTCCTCATATCTTAAATCTAAATTATTTAGCAGGTAGGTAAAGTATTTCTTTAAATTCACCAAAACCACCAACATTGGGTACATCATGCGACAGCTTCACAGTAATAACCCCGTCTTCCAAAGCACCTTTGCCTGAAACAAAAACTTCTCCATAGGATGCGTGCTTCCATGCCGGCTGAGATTCTACAGTGACCTCATTGGCTTCATTAACTTTGAAGACAATGTTATATCCTTTTTCATATAAGTTCATAGCTTTATACCATGATATCTGGTCTGCTTTTTGAACTTCCACTTCCCAAGTTGCAAAATCTTCTCCTTCCTCTGCCATAGCCGCAGATTTAAATGTTCCAGTTCCTAATGAAGAAAAAGTATAATCCCTATAAACAGTTATGACTTTATCCGAAGTCTGGTCTATCGTAACCATTTCCTCCGGCAAAGATATCTTGACTTTATAATTCTGTCCAGGAGTTATATCTCCAACTGTAACATGAATATTGGTCTTAAATTCCCCTGCTGCGAATGAAACCGAGGAAGGTACGGTAATGGAGGCAGGGAGTTCCTGCTCTTTATCACCGACAACTAATGTTGCTGATAAATTAATTGTAGTAGCTTCCGAAGATTTCGCGCGTAAGACTTCTACATCAAAACCCTCATATCCTGTGGAAGGAAAGGAAACCGATTGTGTGCCTGTGGCGAATGTCACCCCCATTGTTGTGCTATTGTATATATCTCTTTCATTGTCGGTGTTGCACGATACAAAAAAAGTTGCAGTGGCAACAAACATGCCGATTATATATTTATTTACTTTCATAATTTACTTGCTTACAGATTAATACTATTTATGATCACCTATCGGATTCTGATCTTTGCTAGGATCCATGTTCGGATTACCATCAAATTCCGTTTGAGGAATAGTTAATACCCATGCATACGACTCAGGATCTTCCGTATCTGTACCAGCAATTAAAGCACTGGATGGCCAGCCCATGTCTGCAGTACGTCTGAACCCTTGTTTCAGACGGCGTATATCATAGATACGTCCAAATTCTCCCCAAAGTTCAATACGGCGTTGAATTATAATTTCTTCAAGTAAAGAACCAGTTTCATCTGAGGTGAGCTTACCTAATGCCGTTCCTGTTTTTTTGCAAGTGTAATCCTCATCACGTTTTTGCATTAAACTGTTCAACATCAGTTGTGCGCCTTTGTCATCATTTAAACGACAAGATGCTTCTGCTGCGGTTAAAAACATTTCCTCAATACGCATAAAAATATAGTCACCCGTCCATTTCGCATAATCTTTAAACTTGAATTTTTCTTGTTGGTAACCATTCTTTTCATTATTCTCGTCTTGTGGATTCCACCATTTTTTGCGGACATCATTTGTGCCTAGCTTTGCATAAAGCAGTTTGTTTATCTGTTTTCGAGCACTAGCTCCATATTTCCCTTGATCCGCATCCATGTGTGTAAAGAAACCTGCATACATTCCGGACTGGTCGGCTATGATTTCGGCCGCCCACATCACATTATTGGCAGTAGCATCATTCATTCCACCGGTTACCGCAGTTCCAGTGCCGATACTACACCCACTTTTGCTTATTGCGGCATTCGCGGCATCCAAAGCGGTCTGCCAGTCTTCCATCACTAAAGCGACACGAGCCTTTATACCTGAGGCAACAGCCTCATTGATATGGCTGATATGTTTTCTTTTACCTGAGTTGCCCAGCATGGTAATTGCTTTGTCAAGATCCGAAGTGATTTGTTGATATACTTCTTCAACCGTTGCGCGCCCTTTACCTTCTGTTGCAATATCAGTCGGTTCTGTATAGAGTGGTACACAAGGTTCGCTTTCATGTCCTTTATAAGTGCGAGAAAACATTTGTGCCAGCATAAAATAACTGTAAGCACGTACAGCGTAGGCTTGTCCAAGCACATAATTCTTTTCGGTTTCACTTCCAGACATGGTTTCCTCTTCTGCCAAAATGTAATTGACATTAGAAATCCAAGTGTAATAGCCATTCCACATATCATAAGAACGCCATCCGGTAGAGGTATATCTTGATTTTACGTTGTAAACGCAATCATACCAAAACCAGCCGCTACCTTGTCCGTTCATAATGCAATCTTCACCCATAACATCTGCCACCAGATTATAAGCTGTGATACCGAAACATTGATGAGTGTTAGAGCTGTTTGAAACCCCTGCTGTATACATTGCTCGATATACACCATTCAATGATACTAATGCATTAGTTGCTGTTCCTAATAATTCGTTGCCAGAAACAGAAGATGAAGGACTGGTTTCCAAAGCATCCTCACTGCAAGCTACCACAGACATTGCAGCCATCCCGGCAAATATGTATTTAAATATTTTTTTCATACTTTCCTGTATTCTTTTAAATTGTTAGAAATTAATTTCAAAACCTACTGAATAAGTCTTGTTGGGAGCATAAGAATAGTCTGTTTCGCCCTTGAAGTTATACTGTGGGTCCATACCGTCCAAATGAGAAAATAAAGCGAGATTATCTACCGATCCGAATATGCGGACAGACTCTAGCCCGGCCTTCTTTAGCCATTGTTTGGGAATAGTGTAGCCCAAAGTGATATTTTTGATAGCAAAGTATGAAGCATCAACTAAAAAACGGTCTGAAGCTGTGTAGGAACCTCCAATTTGAATACGAGGTACATCTGTGATGTCACCAGGTTGTTGCCAACGTCTCAAAGCATGTTTGTTCCATGTATTGCCTGCATACATAACTTCCATAGAACCAGCGTATAATGAATCATAAACTTTACCTCCTATAGAATATGTACCCAATATTGACAAATCGAAATTCTTGTAAGAGAAATCGGTATTGATACTACCATATAAATCAGGTATACGGCTGCCGGAATAATATTTGCTGTTCGCAGCTTTTTGATAGTCACTGCTGATATATTCGTTAGTGATGTTGCCATTATCATCCTTATCATATACCCAATAGAGCTGCGCTCCTGTTGCAGGATCCACACCGGCAGATTTAGCCATATAATATGTATTAATAGGCATTCCCTCTTTAATACTGAAAACTCCCTTGATAATTTCAGGAGATTCCCCAGTTAGTTTCAGCACTTTATTGGTTACAGTAGAGCCCATCCAAGTTAAGTTCCATATAAAATCAGTGGTTTTGATAAGGGAACCACCTAAACTAAATTCAAACCCGGTATTACGCATAGAACCGATATTCGCATTGTATTCAGAGAATCCACTAGAAGTAGCCTTAGGGTATCCCAGCAACATATCCGTTGTTTTGCGGTTATAATATTCAGCACTAACATTCAAGCGTCCGTCAAACATACTTGCCTCAATACCGACATTTAAATTACCGCTTTTTTCCCATGAAAGTTTTTTGTTTTCCAAAGCACCGATCAGACCTCCTACTTGATTGGCATTCGGATATTCCAATGGATAGAGTCCTTGCCAAGGATAATAATCCGGTACATATCCTCCTTCAAGACTATCATATCTTAACAGATTATCATTACCTTGTTCACCATAACTGATTTTAGCTGATAAATTAGAAATCCAAGTCAAATTCTGCATAAACTTTTCTTGTGAAATTCTCCAGTTGGCACCGACAGACCAGAAAGTACCCCAACGGTTATCTTTTTGGAAGCGTGAAGAACCGTCCGTACGGATAGAGGCTGAAAAATAATATTTTTCATTAAAGTTATAATTGAATCTCCCAAAGAAGGATTCCACACGATAATCTTCCGAATACGAGTCTGCATTGTATAGATTTGTACCCGGACGCAATTCAAGAATACCATCTACTAAATTGGTTTTTCCGGCAGACAGAAATTCATATTTGTATGCATAAAATTCATGACCAACCAAAAGATCGATGTTATGAAAGTTAAAAGAACGCCCCCATGTCAGTAACTGGTTAAAAGTATAAGATTGGGTTCTTCTGTTATATTTCATCAACAAACCGCCGGCAGCTGCCTGATTACCATGGTGCATATTCATATATGATTTTTGAGATTTGTTCCGGTAGTCCAGACCAAAGTTTAAAGTCAGCTTAATACCTTTAGCCCATCCGGCATCTTCCGAATCTGAGCCGAATGCCAAAAATGTGCGCAAACCGGCTACATCTGTTTTTATATCAGCCTTGTCATCTACCAAACCGCCTACGGGATTGAAATCACTATACTGTGGGCGTTGTACACTACCGTCACCGTAGTCCAGTTGGCGATTTCCATCGGCATCTAATACATCTTTACCATCTTCTCCCTTTATATACACCGGGTAAATCGGAGCCATAAATTGTGCAGAGTACCACACATTTGAATTAGATGAACCTTCGTAATCACTGAAATTTTGTGTGGAATTGGAAAGTGACACATTCAATCCAGTCTTCATCCATTTATTCACTTCTGTGTTTATGTTTGCACGGGCATTATAACGTTGGAAACCGGTATTAATCAAGATGCCATCTTCATTTAAATATCCCAAAGAGAACATATATTTGGTCTTTTCTGTACCTCCATTAACAGACAACTGGTGTTCATGACGAAATGCATTGTCTCTTTGTATTGCATCCATCCAAGATTCATTCCATGCGGATGTAGCATCACCCTGCACTCTACCTGTTGCAGGATCTATAATTGTTCCCCATGTGTAATTTTTAAATGGATTATATTGTTCTCCACCTAAAACGCCACCTAAATCTGCTGATGCTTGTCTACCGGCAGCTTCCCAGTTATATCCATTGTCAAAGATATATCCGTTGCGTAAACCTTCATACGTTAACTGTACAAATTCTTTTTGGTCAACCATGTCATAGGCTTTCAAGGAACGTGAAGACCAACCTGCCGTAGAACGCCAAGATACCTTAGTCTTGCCTTCTTTTCCTTGTTTGGTAGTAATCATAATTACACCATTTGCACCACGGGCTCCATAAAGGGCTCCGGCTGAAGCATCTTTTAAAACTGTCATGCTTTCAATATCGGCAGGATTGATAGAACTCATATCTCCACTAAAAGGTATTCCATCAACTACATACAAAGGATCTTGTGAGGCATTGATGGAACCGTAACCGCGAATCACGATCTTGGCAGCTTCGCCAGGTTGACCTGAGCCTGAAGTTGTTAACAGACCTGTAGTCTGTCCTTCCAATCCTTTAGTAACATTACTTATAGGACGTAATTCCAGTTTCTTATTATTAATAACGGATGCTGATCCTGTAAAAGATTCCTTTTTTGCAGTACCATATGCAACAACCATCACTTCTCCAAGCACTTTAGTATCAGATTTTAAAATGATGCTAACATTCTGTTTGATAGAAACCTCTTGACTAGCCATCCCGATAAAGGAAACCACCAAAGTCTTTGCAGAACTAAAATATACAAAAAAGCATCTAGTAATCAAAGTTTTAGCATTCTGTTTTCTTACAGATATACAATATTACGTCTATTATAACAAACTATAAATCAACTATATATTATAAAAAGAAAAAAATAATTTGATTTTATGTCTACTTTTATTCTACCTTAAGCATAAAAAAGATGCCTAGTAATCTAGGCATCTTTTTTATTATAGACTTATTATTAGTTATTCGTTTTTATCAGTAATCTCACTATTGGCATTTAACTCTTTATCGGGGATTTGATAAATGAATAATTTACTACCTGCAGGGACTTCCTTTGGAGCAATCGCACTATGATTAATTGCATGTGTCCTATCCAAACTTTCATTACGACGTTTCATATCAAATAAACGACGACCTTCACCCCACATTTCAATACGCTTTTGAAGTTCAATTTCTTGTAAAAGTGCATCACTTGTTGCGGATGTTTCATATTTTGGATTACGAGTTTTCATAATCGTAGTCAGCATTGTTTTGGCTTCACTTTCTTTCCCTGCCCTATATAATGCTTCTGCAGCTACAAAATACATTTCACCAGTACGCAAATAAATATAGTCAGAGCAAAAAGTATCACCTGTAGGAGTAAAACCAGGCGCGGTAGAACCTACATCAATAAATTTGCGCTGCACATATTGTCTTACTTTATAATGAGTATTTGCTTCTCCCAAATCAACTCCAAACCATTTTTTACGAATGTCATTATCTGAAATTTTTTCATACAAATCACTGGAAATCATTTTGTAATTTCCTAAATTACCACCATATCCCGGACCGTAAGGATCAACTTGACTCATGAATGAAGCGTAGAATGTATTCGTTTCACCATTAATATCAGCCCCCCACAACACTTCGCTCAAAGAAAGGTCATTAAAGCCGGAAAGTAATTCTTTTTCACTCATCAGTGAGCCACCTTCAATAGCCAATTTTGCGTATTTAGCAACTTCATTCCATTGATCGGGATAATCATTAACAAATGAAAGAATGTTTGCATAAATAGCAGCTGCTGCATATTCATTTAATTCATCTTTCTTGGATATTCCTTTTCCTTTCAAATAATTATATCCTTTATCTATATCACTTAATATCTGTTCATAGACCTCACCTACAGGAACACGATTCAATTTGGTTTCAGATTCAGTATAAATAGGAATACCTAATTTATCTTTATTCCATTCATAAGGTTGTTGGTACATGTTTATTAACCAAAAATAGCAGTAAGCACGTATAGTGTAACTTTGTCCCAGCATCTTCTCAACACTCTCATCACCGCTGTCCGCTTGTTCTTTCAGACCGCTGATTACTTCATTTGCACCACTGATTACAGCATATAATTCTTGCCAGTAAGTGGTAGTACGACGATAACTTGAAGCACGGTTGTCAAGCAGATAATCATATACGAAGAAGTGTGAAGTCATATACGCCATATCATCTCCCATCAAGTCTGTGGCCAATTCAAATGCCTTTAACCCGAAATCATCATGACTTTGCTGTGCTTCCGGAGAAAACATATTTTTGTAATATCCTGTAATGTATGCTTGAATAGCTGTAGGATCTTTATCAAGCAAATCTTTAATTTGGTCCTCTGATGCATTTTCTGAAGGTTCCTTGTCCAAAAAGTCATCGCTACAAGATCCCATCATAAACGCTGCAGCCAATATTGCTAAATATTTTGTATATTTCATAATTCTATTCTTTTAAAAGTTCAAATTAATGCCGAATGATAAAGTACGAATCGCAGAATAATTGGCAGCCGAATATCCATAAGCATATTGGCGGGGGTCCATACCTTTACGTTTAGAGAATAAAGCTACATTATCGGCAGATACGTAAATACGTGCACTGCTTGCTGATATTGCTTTCATCCATTCTTTCGGGAAAGTATATCCTAATGAAATGTTACGGATGTTAAAGAATGATGCATTTATCAAGAAACGTGAGGATTGGCTATTACTATTTTGCGCACCATCCATTATAGGCACATTTGTATTTTTGTTTTCCGGAGTCCAAGCATTCAAGATATCCTTATGCCAGTTGCTGCCAATATTGCTTCCCGCATGCATGAAAGAAGAATACATGCTGTCATATATCTTTCCACCAATTTGAAAGTTTGTAGCTATAGAAAGATCGATTCCTTTGTATGCAAAATCAGTTGAAAAACCTCCTTGGAAATCGGGCAAAGTAGAACCTAATTCATATTTGCTTGCCTGAGTATAGTCTTCGGTTACGGTCCTTCCGGTCACCTTGCCATTAGCATCTTTCTCATCCATATACCATTGTGCCGCTCCTGTCTCTGGATTAACACCTGCATATTCATACGTATAAAGATCATAAATAGACCCTCCTTCCATTAAGCGGAACAAAGAAGCGGTACCATGAATAATTCCATTCTCTCTTTTGTCTTCTGGAAGATTCAAAATCTTATTGCTATAGTGTGTACCGTTAAAAGATAAATTCCATATAAAATCTTTTGTTTGAATTGGGGTGGCAGAAATGGTAAATTCAATCCCCTTGTTCTGCATATCCAACAGGTTCATTGGAACGTAAGAAATTCCAGAAGAAATGGGATAAGGCATATTGTACAACATATCCGAAGTCTTCTTCAAGAAATATTCAGTTTCTAGTTTCAAACGGTTATTAAGAAAAGCAGCTTCCAAACCGATATTTAAATTTTTGCTTTTTTCCCAAGTCAAATCTTTATTTCCACGATAAGTTTCGACTACAGAGAAATCTCCGTTATTATTGGTTACAGAATATTGCTTCAAATATGGTTGATAGACTACATAACCATTTATATCAAGAATTCCATCATTACCTTGTGTTCCATAACTTGCTTTTAGTTTAAGATTAGACAACCATTCCACATCTTTCAAAAACTCTTCCTGTGTTAATCTCCAAGAACCTCCGACAGACCAAAAAGTACCACGCCGGTGATCAGGATGGAATTTGGAAGATTCATCTGAACGAATACTTGCAGATAGATAATACTTGTTATCAAAATCATAGTTTACACGACCAAAGAAACTTTCCATACTATGTTCTTGTGTATATGAATTCATATCACTCATAGTTATGGCATTGTTGAACTCAGGATTTCCAATAGTATAAAAATTGTATTTATGAGTATACTGATATTTCAGTGTATATGAATAAGATTCGTGACCAGCCATTATGTCAATATTATGATGGCCAAATGCTTTACTATAAGTTAAAAGTTGATTTGCTGTAAACGATTCAATACGTTGATTATATTTATAAGTACGACCATTCACATTAGCAGCATCCCCATATAACTGATTCATATGGTCTGTACGGATTTGATTCATTAAATCATAACCAATGTTAGCAGTCGCTTTTAAACCATCAATAATATTAATGTTGATAGTACCACGGCCATTAAAATTGTCATTCAAAGTCTGATGCACATCCAACCCAGAGTTAGCTGCAACATTTTGATTACTGAAACCGCCCATACGTGTACTATATGTACCATCACCAAAATCATAAACAGTGTTGCCTTCTTCGTCATATATGCGATTTCCGTTTTCGTCATACGCATATACAGGATAAATAGGAGCGATTTGCTGAGTGAACATAAAGGCATTAGAGTAATTAGACAAACTAGCATTTTGTGACTGGCCTGCATTTTTTTCCGCTCTTGCGTAAGCCAAATTACCATTGATGTCAATAAACTTATTTACAGTATGATTAATATTGGCACGTGCTGAAATACGTTCGAAGTCAGTATGCCTTAAAATTCCTTCATCTTTCAAATATCCCAATGATAAAAAATGAGTTGTCTTAGCGTTACCACCTTGCAGACTCAAATTATATTCCTGACGCATACCATTATGTAATGCGGCATCAGCCCAATCGTCATTATGGCGGAGAGCCGCAGAACTAACTACACCATCTGCTGAAACCATGGCATTATTAGCTACACCGATGAATGGATTGTACCCAATGCTACCTATTAATCCTTCGGAAGCTTCTGCACCTGTAGATTGATTTTTCAAAGTATTCCAAGCTGTTAGTACGTATTCTCTTTGATCTTTCATGATATCATATTCTGGAACACCACGAGTATTTACTCCCCAGCGTGCATCAAGAGTTACTTTGGATTTATCTACCATACCTTTTTTGGTAGTGATCATCACAACACCATTTGCCGCACGTGAACCATAAAGAGATGCAGATGCAGCATCTTTTAATATAGACATGCTTTCAATGTCGGCAGGATTCAATGCATTAACAGACTCTTCATCATAAGGCATACCATCAACTACGTATAAAGGAGCCGACGATGCACTAAAAGAGCCAATACCACGGATTCTTATTTTAGCATTTTCTCCAGGCTGCCCACTGGTGTTGATTACTTGTACACCTGCTGCTGCACCTTCCAAGGCTTTAGAAACTGAAGAAACCTGCATTTTTGCTATTTTTTCTCCACTAACAGCAGTCGCAGAACCTGTAAAAGACGACTTTTTCGCAGTACCATAAGCTACAACTACCACATCGTCAAGCATCTCTGTATCAGATTTCAAAGTGATATTAACAGTCTGTCTTATAGCCACTTCTTGTGTAGCCATTCCGATAAAGGAAACCACCAAAGTCTTTGCAGAACTTGGAACATTTGATAATGTAAATTTACCATCCATGTCAGTAACTGTACCTACAGTGGTACCTTTTACTAAAATAGAGGCGCCAACTACGGGTAATCCGTCCTCTTCCGAAATAACAGTACCTGTTACTTTCGTGATCTGAGCGGTTACCAAACCTATACCTACAAAAAGGCAGGTCAATAACAGCATTAATTTTCTTTTCATAAAATTCTCTCTTAAAGTTTAACTTTACATTAATATAAATTCATTCACTCTAACAAATTGCAAAGGTATGAATAAAATTGTAATCTCAAACAAATTATTGTAAAAATCATACTAAACTGCTATATTTTTATGCTTTTGGGCATTTAAAACTCACAAAAAACGAAAATAAACCTCATATTTATTCTTTTTTTAAAGTCGTAAGAAAAAGAGAGTTTCAAATTATAACTGACCATATAAACATACATTAACCTATAAACGTTAACAAATCGCCTAATAAATATAAAGATGAGAACAAAATAGCAGAATAATGCTTTTCTACTTTTCTTTATTGCGTCTTATTATAGAATTTCAATTTAAAGAATTAAATTATGAGGAAAATCAGTTATCGTTTCGTTTACAATCGAAAAAAAAGTTTAAATGACAGAGGAACTGCTTTAGTTCAAGTTGAAGCTTACTTGAATAAAAAAAAAGTGTATTTTTCTACGCATGTTTATTTACGGCCAGAACAATGGGATGTAAAAAGAAAGATTATTAAAGAGCATCCTAATCAAGATGCACTGAATGGCATGCTTAATGAATTTATTATAGAATTAGAAAAGAAAGAATTAAGTTTGTGGAGGCAAGGAAAGACAATAACCTTAAGCCTCATAAAAGAAGAGTTCAAATCGAACACAGATGCTTCATTTTTAGGGTTTGCACGTAAAGAAATAATGTCTTCTCAGCTAAAAGACAGCACAAAGCGTAACCATTTAACGACAATATCCCTTTTACAATCGTTCAAACCGACAATTGAGTTTGAAGACTTAACCTATAATTTCGTTACAGATTTTGAAAAATTTCTTTATGATTCCGACTATCAAACAAATACAGTAGCTAAACACATGAAGCATTTGAAATCTTTTGTTAATGCTGCAATTAATAAAGGATACATCGATCCTAATAACTATGCTTTTAGAAGATATAAAATTAAAATGAAAGAAGGAAAGCATGTTTTTTTATTACCGGAAGAAATGAAAAAATTAGAAGAAGTGTCTTTGATAGGAAGAAATAGTTGTTTGGAACATACTCTTGATGCATTTTTATTTTGCTGCTATACGGGATTGCGTTATTCTGATTTTGTAAGCTTAAATGAGAAAAATATCGTAAAAATGGATGGAAAATTATGGCTAATCTTTGACTCTGTCAAAACTGGTGCAGAAGTGAAATTGCCTTTAAGTTTATTGTTTGAAGGTAAAGCTTTAACTTTGTTACAAAAATACCAAGGAAAATGGAGTTCTTTTTTTTCAATAAAAAATAATTCAAGCGTAAATAAAGAATTGATACGAATTGGTAAATTGGCTAGAATAAACAAACACTTTTCATTCCACTCTGCAAGGCATACCAATGCTACTTTATTGATATATAAAGGTGCTAATATAACAACTGTACAAAAATTGTTAGGACATAAAAATCTTGCTACAACACAAATTTATGGAGAAGTAATGGGAAGTACAATCGTACGAGATCTAAAAAAATGTCAAAAAAGGTAGTAAACTCTATTGTCTATACAATATTTCTTATAAAGACGAGGAAGGGTCATTTTCAAAAGTGAATGTAGTCTTATCTTCTTAATAAAGTTTATCGTTTTGTGAACATGATAAATTTTTGTTGTGGTTGCAATACGATAAACTAAAAGAAATAAAATGTGACAATATTCATATCTTGGCATAACTGGGTAGAAAATAGGTACCAAAGTTCTTGAATTTCTGCAAGAATCATATATGTATACCATATAATATTCATATATAAAATTTTGCATCGGAAAATGATGATAATAGTTTGCCACTTTACTTCATGCCCCCTGTTTTCTTCTGTAATTCGAAGAGCAAACAATCTTTTGGAAGCCTTAAAATATAAAAAGACCAAGAAATATCAACTTTGGCAATACATTCAATACATAAATGAAAGATATAGGCTATCCATCCAAAAACTTTACTTAAAGCTCAATGCTTAGAAATTGTAGGACATTCTTAAGATCTATATAATATATATACGAATTACAGAATTAATAATTTTGTAATAATTATAGAATCAAATTGTAACTTAAGTAATATACAAGTATAGCTTAAAACAAATAGACCTAAAATGGATAAATTAGAATTCAAGAATAAAACTAATCAAAGCCATTTTGACTAATAATATTTGTCTTCATTTGATTTAATATAAAGTTATGTGGATTATGCTCTCGTTTACCTCACTTTTTGTAGAGAAACGGGAAAAGAGAAGGATACTAAAACAGATATTTATACACCTGTATACATATTGTTCTGTAAAACAAAGATTTAGAATATTATGTAAAAAACAAAAAGTGAGAACATGGATATAATGATACAACTTAATATTAATTGTTATTCATAGATTAGTATTGTATAAACTCATATATTAGAAAAACATGTAACCTTATAATATCATTTTGTATATTTAGGAATGTGTAACTCTGTACGATATAAAATCTTCCTATTAGCTTGAAAAGAATATTTCTATTAATAGTGAAAATTTTCGTAGCACTCTTTTTGCACATATTTTCTATTTATACAGGATGAACCTTATTAAAAAGCCAAGATTGTTTTAAAGCAAAGATAAGGGGCTCTTTTAAGAACAAATTTATGTTATTTAGGGGCTATCGATATCTTTTCAGTGAAGATAATAAATTTAGTTTCATTTTATGAACAGGGCAGCGGTGAGTGTTACAAAATGTTATACGTCTATTATTTCTTTCAGTAGAAGAAAGGTAGAAAACAATTATTTTCATACTCTTAGAATGGCTTAAATAAAGAAAAACAGATAAGACTTTAGTGTATTAAATACTGATTATCAATAAATTAAATAACTGATTAGTTCTGCAAAGACTTTGGTAGTTTCCTTTATCGGAATGGCTACACAAGAAGTGGCAGTCAAAGCAAACTTGAATATTGTATTAAAGTCTGATACAGAACAGCTTGAAGAGGTAATGGTGGTGGCTTATGGTACGGCGAAAAAATCTGCATTTACAGGTTCGGCTGCCACTATAAAAAATGAAAAAATAGCGACGAGACAAACTTCAAATGTGACAAATGCTTTGGCAGGTCAAGTAGCCGGAGTGCAAACTACGAGTAATAATGGTCAGCCGGGCAAAGATGCTGAGGTGCGTATTCGTGGTATTGGATCTATATCGGCTAGTAACAAACCTTTGTATGTGGTAGACGGAGTTCCGTATGATGGTGAAATTTCTGCTATCAGCACTTCTGATATAGAATCGATGACAGTGTTGAAAGATGCTGCTTCTAACGCTCTGTATGGTGCACGTGGTGCCAATGGTGTAATTTTGATTACTACCAAGCGTGGTAAGAGTGGGGAAGCCCGTGTTACTTTTGATGCTAAATGGGGTATAAATAAACGTGGAGTACCTAATTATGAAACAATTACGGATCCGGCTACATTCTATGAATTAAACTATTCTTCTATCTATAATGCTGATTTGAAAGGATATGCGGCAGCCGGAGACTTGGCTAAAGCTAATGCGTACGCTAATCAAGCGATGCTTTCTTCTACATATTTGGGATATCAGGTGTATTCCATTCCTCAAGGACAGCAACTGATCGGTATGGATGGCAAATTGAATCCTAGTGCGACATTAGGTTATTCTGATGGTACATATTATTATATTCCGGATAATTGGTCGGATGAAATTTTTGAAAATAATCTGCGCCAAGAGTATAATTTAAGTATTAGCGGTGCGACCGAAAAAATGAATTATTATATGTCGGCCAGCTATTTGGATGATAAGGGAATTGTTCCTAACTCTGGTTTTCAACGTTATTCTGCACGTTTGAAAGCTGACTATCAAGTGAAGCCTTGGTTGAAAATGGGAGGAAATGTATCATTTACTCATTATGATAGCCGTGAACAGGATACTGAGGGTGGTACCTCAAATGCAAATATCTTTTATGCGTCAAATATTATGGGAGCTATTTATCCTATGTATGTTCGTGATGCACAGGGCAATATTATGGTAGATAATCGAGGTTTCCTTCGTTATGATTATGGAAAGCAAGGACAAGATTCGAATGGTAGCCGTAATACTATTCCTAATGCAAATCCGTTGGCAAGTTATATGTTGGATAAAATGAAATATTCTGGTGATGTGGTTAGTGGAAAATGGTCTGCTGATATTGATATATGGAATGGAATCAAGGCAAAAGTGAATATAGGTGTTGATGTAAATAATGTGCGTTCTACAAATATGGTTAACCCCTTCTACGGACAGTATTCCGAAACTAGCGGAGTCGGAGGTTTGATCAGTGTAGCTACTGAGCGTACATTTAGTGTAAATCAGCAGTATTTGTTGACATACAACAAAACATTTAATGATGTTCATAATGTGGATATTTTGGCCGGACATGAAAGTTATGACTATAAATATCAATATTTGTACGGACAACGTGAGAAATTGTACGATCCGAATGTTCCTGAATTAGGCAATGGTATTATGAACCAGAGCAATAATTCATATTCTCGTAATTATGCAACAGAAGGATGGTTGTTCCGTGCGCAATATGACTATGATGGACGGTATTTTGTTTCAGCTTCTTTCCGTCGTGATGCTTCTTCTTGCTTTCACCCGGATAATCGTTGGGGTAACTTCTGGTCTGTAGGAGCAGGATGGTTATTGAGCAAAGAGAGATTCTTGGAAAACCAGTCTTGGATTGATATGTTGAAATTTAAAATTAGCTATGGTTTGCAAGGTAATGATAACTTGATGTTCCAAGGTGGTTTGTACCGTAACTACTATCCGTATCAAGACCAGTATACATTGGCAAACAGTAATGGTGATTTTTCAACTTCTTTATATTATAAAGGTAATAAGGATATTACTTGGGAAACTTCACATAGCTTTAATACTGGATTTGATTTTGCTTTTTGGGGTGGTAAGTTAGGTGGTTCTGTTGAGTACTTCTCACGTAAAACAACTGATATGCTTTATTTCAAACCGGTAGCAGCTTCAATGGGTTATTCCCGCTATCCCGAGAATGTGGGTTCAATGGTAAACCGTGGGGTTGAATTGGATTTGTATTCCAATATAATTGAAAACAAGAACTTTTCCTGGAATATAAACTTTAATCTTACACATTTTAAGAATAAAGTCTTGGAATTATCTCCTGAACTGAATGGACAATTGATTGATGGTGGTCGGATTTATCGTGAAGACGAGTCTATGTACCAGCTTTATTTACCTAAATATGTAGGTGTGGATTCTGAGACAGGAGAGAGTCTGTGGGCGCTGGTGACTCCGGATGAGAATGGTAATACAGTTACAAAATCTTATTCTGTCGCTTCTGAAAACAGATTCGCATCAGGTGATATTCTACCTAAAGTTTATGGTGGTTTTGGAACAAGTGTCACAGCCTATGGCTTTGATCTCTCTGTTTCGTTTGCATATCAGCTTGGTGGACGTATTTTGGACTATACTTACCAAGGATTAATGGACGTAGCAGCTACAGGTAGTGCTTTGCATAAAGATATGTTAAAAGCATGGACTCCTGAAAATAAAAATACGGATGTTCCTCGTATGAATATTAATGACCAATATACGAACAGATTAACAGATCGTTTCTTGACTAGTTCGGACTATTTAAGTTTGCAGAATATTACATTGGGTTATACTCTGCCAAAGAGTCTGACACGTAAAATGCAGATTGACGGTGTTCGTGTTTTCTTTGTTGCAGATAATGTGGCTTTGCTGACAGCTCGCAAAGGGCTGGATCCACGTCAAGGTTATGTGGCTGCTGACAATGTGTATTCACCTATCCGCACAATTTCCGGAGGTATATCTTTAAATTTCTAATTTAGCAACCTATTTTTAAGAATATGAAATTGTCAAATAAATATATAGCATTTGCAAGTGTCGCTTTATTAATGGCATCTTGCGATTTGGATAAATTCCCTGAAGGAGATTACATATCTGAAGAACAGAAAGAAGATATAATCAATGGCAGACCTAATTTGATAACTGCTGAAGTGAATGCTATGGCAGCCAAATTAAATACTTTTGGTACGATTTCAGATGATGCCACTACTTATCATAATGATTATGGTATTCCTGCGGTATCTATGATATTGGAATCAGGAGGGCAGGACTTGGTTGCATTGGTTAATGGATATAATTGGTTTAATACATCTCAGAATTATAGTGACAGAGTATACGATAGTTCAAGCGATGAATTGATTTGGAAAACGTTCTATAATCACTTGAAAGCTGCAAACAATGTACTGAAATTGATAGCGGCAGATACGGAAGATTCTTCTTTGAAGGTTTATCGTGGGCAAGCTTTAGCTGCTCGTGCTTATGACTATCTGAACTTGGTTCAAATCTATCAGTTTACTTATGCAGGTCATGAAAATAGTCTGGCAGTACCTATTGTTACAGAAACAATGACTGATGAAGATATGCAGAATAATCCGCGTGCAACTGTACAGCAGGTGTATGACCAAATTATGAGTGACCTGAATACGGCTGCTGATTTATTGGCCGGGTATGATAATGGCTCAAACAAAGATCAGATTGATGAGACGGTAGTTTACGGATTGCGTGCTCGTGCTAATCTGTTAATGCAAAAATGGGCGGATGCAGCTAAAGATGCAGAACGTGCCATCGCTGGCGGTACACCTCAGACTTTAGCTCAGGTGTCTACTCCTACCTTTAATTCGGCATCGGCAAGTTCATGGTTATGGGGAGTGATGATTACGCCTGATAATGATGTTGTCCAGACTGGTATTATCAACTGGCCTTCGCACTTGTGTTCTTTTACCGGAAACGGTTATACTTCAGGAGTGCCCGATGGATATAGAAAGGTGAACTCTGCATTATATGATTTAATACCCGAAACAGATATTCGTAAACAATGGTTTTTGTCTCCGGATAATAAATCTTCATTGATTGATAATGAACAGATTGAGGGTACTTCCATCGTTGAATATTTTGGTTTGACTCCGTATGTAAATACAAAGTTCGGAGCTTATCAAAGTATATTTGGTAACACAACCAATGCATCAGACTGGCCTTTGATGCGTGTTGAAGAAATGTATCTGATAAAAGCTGAGGCAGAAGCCATGGGTGGTAATTTGAGTGGCGGAAAGAGTACATTGGAAAATTTTGTACGAACATATCGGGACCCTTCCTTTACAAGTAAAGCTAATTCGGCACAGGATTTTCAGGATGAGGTTTGGTTGCAGCGTCGTATGGAGCTTTGGGGAGAAGGTTTCTCACTGTTCGATATCCTGCGCTTGAAAAAGCCGGTGATTCGTAAGAATACGAATTATGACCCGTCTGTACAATATAATTCAGCTGCAGAAGCACAAATCCTGATCTACCGGATTCCGCAATGTGAAATGGAAACCAATTCCGGAATCAGTGATACTGATAACAATCCGGCGGCTCCACAACCACAACTATAGGGAATAACTGTAATAAAAAAGAGGATGACGTTCAACGTTCATCCTCTTTTTTTGTTATATTTGTCGCGAACTTATTTAGATTGATAGATAAATGAAAGAATTTGTAATTTCTGAAGCACAGGTTGAAACTGCCATTTTAGTTGGTTTGATTACTCAGACACAAGATGAGCGTAAGACCAAGGAGTATTTGGATGAGTTGGAGTTCTTGGCCGAAACGGCTGGGGCAACAGTGGTGAAAAGGTTTACTCAGAAACTGCCTGCTGCCAATTCCGTGACTTATGTCGGTAAAGGAAAGCTGGAAGAAATCAAGGAATATATTCATCAGGAAGAGGAAAATGAGCGTGAAGTCGGAATGGTGATTTTTGATGATGAACTTTCTGCTAAACAGATACGTAATATAGAAGCTGAACTGAAAGTGAAGATCTTGGATCGTACTTCGCTGATTCTGGATATTTTTGCCATGCGGGCTCAAACAGCAAATGCTAAAACACAAGTGGAATTGGCCCAATACAAGTATATGTTGCCTCGTCTGCAACGTTTATGGACTCACTTGGAACGTCAGGGAGGTGGATCTGGTGCCGGTGGAGGTAAAGGCTCTGTGGGATTACGTGGTCCGGGTGAAACTCAGTTGGAAATGGACCGTCGTATTATTTTGAATCGTATGTCATTGTTGAAAGAGCGGTTGGCTGAAATTGATAAACAGAAGTCCACTCAACGTAAAAACCGCGGACGTATGATACGTGTAGCTTTGGTAGGGTATACTAATGTGGGAAAATCTACTTTAATGAATTTGCTTTCAAAAAGCGAGGTCTTTGCTGAAAATAAACTTTTTGCAACATTGGACACCACAGTACGCAAAGTGATTATTGAGAATCTGCCATTTCTGCTTACAGATACCGTAGGATTTATCCGTAAATTACCAACGGATTTGGTTGATTCCTTTAAATCAACTTTGGACGAAGTACGTGAAGCGGATCTGCTGATTCATGTGGTGGATATTTCTCATCCGGATTTTGAGGAACAAATTTCTGTGGTTGATAAAACGATTGCTGATTTGGAGGCAGGTGGAAAGCCTACCATGATTGTTTTTAACAAGGTAGATGCTTATACCTATGTAGAGAAAGCAGAGGATGATTTGACTCCTAAAACCAGGGAAAATATTACATTGGAAGAACTGATGAAGACATGGATGGCGAAATTGAATGATAATTGTATCTTCATTTCTGCTAGAGAGAAAATAAATATGGATGAATTGAAGACTATTATATATAATAAGGTACGCGAGCTACACGTACAGAAGTATCCTTATAACGATTTTCTTTATCAAACCTATGATGAAGAATAAATACATATAGAAAATGAAAACTTATCGTTCACTTACACAAGAAGAAATACAACAATTAAAAGAGAGATCATGCACTGCGGTTGATTGGGCTGAAATTGAAGTAGTAGAGAACTTTAAGACGGACTATATTTGTCATACCCGTTTTTCTGGAAGGGTCAGATTGGGAGTTTTTGAAGACGAGTTTATGTTGGCGGGTGGCATGCGTAAACATTCCGGATTGTATCATGCGACTTTGCATAATGTAACGGTGGGCGATAATTGTTGTATTGAGAATATAAAAAACTATATAGCCAACTATATAATTGGGGATTATGCATTTATAGAGAATGTAGATATTATTCTGGTAGATGGCTGGAGCAAGTTTGGAAATGGCGTTGAAGTAGCTGTATTGAATGAAACGGGTGGACGTGAAGTGCCTATTCATGATCGTCTGTCAGCGCATCAGGCCTATATTTTGGCATTGTATCGTCATCGTCCTGAATTGATTTGTCGGATGAAAGCCATTATTGACCAGTATGCTGAAGAGAATGCTTCGGATACAGGTACTATTGGCCAGCATGTTACTATTGTTGATGCGGGATATATAAAGAATGTACGAATAGGTGATTATTGTAAGATAGAAGGGGCGGGACGATTGAAAAACGGCAGCTTGAACAGTAATGAGCAGGCGCCTATTCATATCGGCTATGGAGTGGTATGCGATGATTTTATTATATCAAGCGGTTCTAATGTGGAAGATGGAACTATGTTGACCCGTTGCTTTATCAGCCAGGCATGTCATTTGGGACATAACTATTCTGCATCTGATTCTTTGTTTTTTAGTAATTGTCAAGAAGAGAACGGTGAGGCATGTGCCATTTTTGCCGGACCCTTTACGGTGACTCATCATAAGTCTACTTTGCTGATTGCCGGAATGTTCTCTTTTATGAATGCGGGTTCCGGCTCTAATCAAAGCAACCATATGTATAAGTTAGGTCCGATTCATCAGGGAGCTATGGAGCGTGGGGCGAAGACTACTTCCGATTCTTATATTTTATGGCCCGCACGTGTAGGTGCATTTTCTTTGGTTATGGGGCGTCATGTGAACCATGCCGATACTTCTAATCTGCCTTTTTCTTATCTGATAGAGCAGCAAAATACCACTTATTTGGTGCCGGGGGTAAATTTGCGGAGTGTAGGTACGATTCGAGATGCTCAAAAGTGGCCTAAACGTGACAAACGTAAAGATCCGAACCGTTTGGATCAAATTAATTATAACCTGTTGAGTCCTTATACTATTCAGAAAATGATGAAAGGGCGTAGTATTCTGAAGGAATTACGTAAAGTATCCGGAGAAACCTCAGAAACTTACTCTTACCAAAGTGCGAAAATTAAGAATTCTTCTTTAAATAATGGCATTCGTTTTTATGAAACGGCTATTCATAAATTTTTGGGTAATTCATTAATCAAGCGTTTGGAAGAAGTTCGTTTTAACAGTGATGAGGAAATCCGTGCCCGGTTGATTCCTGATACAGAGATAGGGACAGGAGAATGGGTGGATATTTCCGGATTGATCGCTCCTAAAAGTGAGATAGAGAAGTTGATGGCAGATATAGAATCTGGAATTCTGACTAATGTGGATCAGATTCATGACCGTTTTGTTGAGATGCATCGTAATTATTATACATACGAGTGGACATGGGCGTACGAGAAGATGCTTGAGTTTTATAATCTGCGTTCCGATGAAATAACGGCAAAGGATGTTATTGCTATCGTGAAGAAGTGGCAGGAGGCTGTTGTCGGATTGGATAAAATGGTCTATGCCGATGCGAAAAAGGAATTTTCTTTGTCTGCTATGACGGGGTTCGGTGCAGATGGATCACGTGAAGAAATGGAGCAGGATTTTGAACAAGTGCGTGGGGTATTTGAAAGTAATCCGTTTGTGACAGCGGTGTTGCAGCATATTGAAGCGAAAACAGCGTTAGGTAACGAGTTGATAGAACGGATTGCTTCTATATGATATTTTTGATGAGAGTATTCAAACTAAGATGAACATTCGGAAAAGTTACAGATGGTAGTTATATATAAAAGAGCCGTATGAACGCTGGAGTAGTTATACGGCTCTTGCTATTGGATGACATTTGAGCTTGGACACTCCCTTTTTTATTTTTTTACCACAGGTAGTATAACTCTGCTTGCAGCTCCTTGCTGATGATAAATTTTGATTTTTTGTTTCATCACAAAATCTTCTACCGTACAATGATAGGTATCAATAAATTTTTGTGGATTGCGGTCAATAATGGGGAACCAAGAGCTTTGAATTTGAATCATCAGTCTGTGTCCCGGTAGGAATGTGTGTGCCACATCATACAGTGTGTAATTAACCGGAGTTATTTCTTCCGGTTTGAAAGGCAGGGGATTGTCGAATCCCTTACGGAAGCGTCCTCTGAACAATTCGCCACGAATCATCAGCTGGTACCCACTCATTGGATAGTCACTCTTTAAATAATTGCGTGCAGTTTTGGAATATTCAAATTTTTCAGGATATACATCAATTACTTTCACCATAAAATCAGCGTCAGTACTACTAATGGCAGTCATTAATTCCACTTCTATAGGGCCGGCCAGTGTCAATGTATCACATAGCGGCTCCGTCATGAAAGTAATGACATCGGGACGTGAAGTGGCAAAGCGTTGGTCATCTACCATGAATTCTTTTGTCCGGTAAGTGGTAGGGTTTGCCGTATAGGGTACCGGACGTGACATATCTGAAATATATTCTGAATAAGACTCTTGTTCTGCCGGTGCTTGTGTGGATACTGATCCGTTTTTATGTATATAATAAGGTATGCCAGTAGTTTTTTGTACAGGCCATTCGTCGTATGTTTTCCATTCGTTTTCACCTGTATGGAATATATTTACTTTATGTTTGGGCTTTTCTCCCTTTCCTTCCAGAAAATATCGGAAAAAAGGATATTCTATATTGTCCATGTAATAAGCCGAAGTGCTTTTGCCGAAATACAGATTACCGAAACCTTGGAACCCGCGTACTGTCCAGGCTCCATGCCACCAAGGACCGAATGTCAGATATAAATCTGTATCCGGTGATTGCTCTTTGATGGCTTTATAAAGATTCCAAGCTCCGTAACAGTCTTCGGAGTCATACAGTCCACCTACCACCAATATGGCGGGCTTCAAGTTATAACAGGAGGTACGTGCGTCGCGCTCTTTCCAGAAATCATCGAAATCAGGGTGGTTTTTGATATCATTCCACAATGTCTGTGTAGTATCACGTACCAAGTCGTCCACGTTCTTAAAGGTACCGAGTGTCAAAAAATCTGTGTAAACATCATTCTTTACAATTTGGTTCATCACTCCTTTCCCTATGTGGCGTCCTTCCAGTCTGGGAAGGAAATTAGTGGTTTGCAGCAGGGTGAAGGCTCCGTTGTGATGACGGTCATCTCCACGGAACCAGTCGGTGACGGGAGCTTGCGGAGAAACAGCTTTCAAAGCCGGATGATTGGAGGAAGCTGTCATAGTGGCATAGAAACCATCATAACTGATTCCCCATGTTCCTACATTTCCGTTATTATATGTGTTGTGAATCAACCATTCTATGGTATCGTATGTGTCCGTAGCTTCGTCTATATTCTTTTTATCTTTCTTACCCTTTTTGTTTTTGTTGAGAGGGCGTACTTGGATAAATATCCCTTCACTCTTATGCCGTCCACGTACATCTTGGAAGACGATAATATATCGGTGCTCTATATAGTTTTTCAGATTAGTCCTGAAATGACGGTCAAATCCTTCTCCGTATGGGGAACAAGAGTAAGGGCTGCGGTGCATCAGGATAGGATGCTGCCTGCTGTTGTCTTTCGGTTCGTAGACAGCGGTGTAAAGCTTGATTCCGTCACGCATGGGAATCATGACTTCTCGTTTCGTGTAGATTTCCTTCAGTTTGAGTTCGATACTGTCCGGTTGGTTTTTTGCTTGGGTTTGTGTCCATCCTCGAGGGATGAGAAAGCATAACAGTAATGAAGTAATAAATAATAATTTGCCTAATTTTTTCATGTATAATGCGATGTTATTTTAATGAGTTGGCAAAGGTAAGGACATTCCTTGAAAGTTTTCACGCTAATTAAGGAAAAATTTCGATAATAGTTACTACCTTTGTCACACTAATAACTTTTAACTAAAAATAAGTATCAATATGGCAACACCTCCGTTCCACTATCAGCACATGTTCCCGTTGGGACCTGATAAAACCGAGTATTATTTGCTGACTAAAGATTATGTGTCAGTAAGTGAGTTTGAAGGAAAACCTATCTTGAAAATTGAAAAAGAAGGTCTGACTGCTATGGCTAACGCTGCTTTCCGTGATGTTTCTTTTTTGCTTCGCCGTTCACACAATGAACAGGTTGCTAAGATTCTGAGTGATCCCGAAGCCAGTGATAACGATAAATATGTAGCATTGACTTTCTTGCGTAATGCAGAAGTTTCAGCTAAAGGCAAATTACCTCTTTGTCAAGATACGGGTACTGCTATTATCCATGGTGAGAAAGGTCAGCAGGTATGGACCGGCTATTGTGATGAAGAAGCCCTTTCCTTGGGAGTTTATAAGACTTATACGGAAGAAAATCTTCGTTATTCTCAGAATGCTCCTTTGACTATGTACGATGAGGTGAACACCAAATGCAACCTGCCTGCACAAATTGATTTGGAAGCTACTGAGGGTATGGAATACAAGTTCCTTTGTGTGACTAAAGGGGGGGGGTCGGCGAACAAAACCTATTTATATCAGGAAACGAAAGCTGTATTGAATCCGGCTACATTGGTTCCTTTCCTCGTTGAGAAAATGAAGACTTTGGGTACGGCCGCTTGTCCCCCTTATCATATTGCATTTGTAATCGGTGGTACATCAGCAGAGAAGAACTTGCTGACTGTTAAGTTAGCTTCCACTCACTATTACGACGAGCTGCCTACTACCGGTAATGAATACGGGCGTGCTTTCCGCGATGTGGAACTGGAAAAACAAGTATTGGAAGAAGCTTATAAGATTGGTTTGGGTGCACAGTTCGGCGGTAAGTATATGGCTCACGATGTCCGCATCATCCGCTTGCCCCGTCACGGTGCTTCTTGTCCTATCGGTCTGGGTGTTTCCTGTTCTGCTGACCGTAATATAAAATGTAAGATCAATAAAGACGGTATCTGGATTGAAAAGATGGATGATAAACCGGGTGAACTGATTCTGGCAGCACTTCGTGAAGCAGGTGAAGGAGATGTGGTTAAGATTGACCTGAACCAACCTATGGCGGATATTCTGAAAGAATTGACCAAATATCCGGTAGCTACCCGTCTGTCATTGAACGGAACTATTATTGTAGGTCGCGATATTGCTCATGCTAAATTGAAAGAACGTTTGGATCGTGGCGAAGATTTGCCGCAGTATATCAAAGATCATCCTATCTATTACGCCGGTCCGGCAAAAACTCCGGAAGGTATGGCTTGTGGTTCTATGGGGCCCACTACGGCAGGACGTATGGATCCGTATGTGGATTTGTTCCAGTCACATGGTGGTAGCATGATAATGTTGGCAAAAGGTAATCGTAGCCAGCAGGTAACGGATGCTTGTAAGAAGTATGGCGGTTTCTATCTGGGCTCTATTGGTGGTCCGGCTGCTATCCTTGCTCAGAATAATATCAAGAGCATTGAGTGTGTGGAATATCCGGAATTGGGTATGGAAGCTATTTGGAAAATAGAAGTGGAAGATTTTCCGGCATTCATTTTAGTGGACGATAAAGGTAATGACTTCTTCAAGCAGTTGAAGCCGCGTTGCCTTGGAAATTGTAAATAATTAATTATTTCGTAATAATACTAATACGGCCTTCCTCCCTTTAAAGGAGAGGGGGCTGTTCTGTTTTTTATTTAATTGGTGTTATCCGTTACCTTAATAATATGATGAAAAAACTACGATTGTTGTTTGTGCTGTTATGGGTGACAAGCAACTTATTTTCTTCTCCTGTTACAGGATTATTAGAGCGCATCGACAAAGGAGCTTCCTCCAAATTTATTATCGAACGTCAGAAATCGGGGACCGATTTTTTTGAACTCGATCAGAAAGGTGATAAAGTAATTATCCGGGGTAATGATTATGTAAATATTGCTACTGGATTGAATTGGTATTTGAAATATTATGCAGGCATACATCTTTCTTGGAATGGAATGACTGCAAAACTGCCTGCTGTTTTGCCCCCTGTGACTAAAAAGGAACGGCATGAAACGGATCTGCCCTATCGTTATGATCTGAATTATTGTACTTTCTCTTACTCCATGGCTTTTTGGGACTGGGAGCGTTGGGAAAAGGAGATAGATTGGATGGCGCTTCATGGTATCAATCTTTCCCTGGCATTGACAGGGACTGAGTCGGTTTGGAGAAATGTACTTCTAAAACTAGGATATACTAAGGATGAAATTAATGAGTTTGTAGCCGGACCGGGTTTTACAGCTTGGTGGTTGATGAATAATCTGGAAGGGTGGGGAGGACCTAATCCTGAAAGCTGGTACATCCGCCAGGAGAAACTTCAGAAGAAGATCGTAAAAAGAATGCGTGAATATGGCATCGAACCTGTGTTGCCGGGATATTGCGGCATGGTTCCCCATAATGCAAAGGAGAAATTAGGATTGAATGTTGCTGATCCCGGATTTTGGTGCAGCTATCATCGTCCTGCCTTTTTACAGCCGGAGGATGAACGCTTTGAAGAAATCTCTGCTTTGTATTATAAAGAACTGACAAAACTGTATGGAAAAACTGGTTTTTACGCTATTGATCCGTTTCATGAAGGGGGAAGTACTCAAGGAGTAAATTTGGATGCAGCCGGTAAAGCCATCATGAAAGCCATGAAAAAAACAAATCCGGATGCTGTGTGGGTGGCTCAGGCATGGCAAGACAACCCTCGTACTTCGATGATAGAACATTTGGAAGCAGGAGATTTATTAGTCTTGGATTTGCACAGCGAATGCCGTCCGCAATGGGGGGATCCGGCATCAGAATGGTGTCGCAAAGGGGGATATGGACAACATGGGTGGGTGTATTGTATGCTTTTGAATTTTGGTGGTAATATAGGATTGCATGGTAAAATGGACGCGCTAATTAATGGTTTTTATGATGCGAAAACAGATAACCATGCCGGAAAGACGTTGTGTGGAGTAGGGATGACTCCGGAAGGTATTGAGAACAACCCGGTTATGTATGAGCTGGTGATGGAGTTGCCATGGCGTGAGCATCGGTTTACTCGTGATGAGTGGTTGAAAGGATATGTATATGCTCGTTATGGGGTAGAGGATGAGGCTTTGCAACAAGCTTGGGATTTACTAGGTAACGGTATTTATAATAGTCCCAAGGAGAAGATACAACAGGGAACGCATGAGTCTGTATTCTGTGCTCGTCCGGGGTTGGATGTATATCAGGTATCCAGTTGGTCGGAGATGAAAGAATACTATAATCCGCAGGATGTGATAGAGGCTGCCCGACTGATGGTTTCTGTGGCTGATAAATATCAGGGTAATAATAATTTTGAGTTCGATTTGGTGGATGTGCTACGGCAGGCATTGGCAGAAAAGGGGCGTTTGATGCAAAAAGTGGTAACGGCTGCGTTCCGGGCAGGAGACAAGCAAGTATTTGAGTTGGCTTCACAGCATTTTCTGCATCTTATTCTATTGCAAGACCACTTGCTGGGTACCCGGAAAGAATTCAAGGTTGGAATTTGGATTGAAGCGGCACGTTCAGCAGGACAGACCCAGGAAGAAAAAGCATTATACGAATGGAATGCACGTGTTCAGATTACTACATGGGGAAATCGTGTAGCGGCAGATCAAGGCGGACTTCGTGATTATGCTCATAAAGAATGGAATGGCATTTTGAAAGATTTTTATTTTATGAGATGGAAGGCTTATTTTGATTATTTAGCTTGTGTCCTGGATGGAAAGCAACCGGAGGAACTTGATTTTTATACCTTGGAAGAAGCATGGACTAAAGAAACAGGATTCTATTCCTCAATTCCTGAAGGAAATACTGTGGTAGTAGCTAAAAACATTTTTGAAGAAGTTTTTTAAATGTTCTTTCTACTATGGATAACTTAAGACTTTCATAGGTTATAAGGCTTGATTATGGGTTCAGAACTGATGGGTATGAAATTATGATAACTTTATTCACGGTAGGGGGTGATTGAATTTACCCCTTACAGTGAATGAAAGTTATGGAAGCAGATAGCGTGTAGAAAACGCTTACTTCTTCTTTTCGGATGTCTGTTTCCAGATACGTACCATATAGAATGCACAATGTGTGAACGCAAAGACGAACGAAATAGCGAGCAATGTCTTGTCTTCCTCCCAGCCTACAGTCTGTTGATGCCATAATCCTGTAATAACTGAAAGTACAGACAGGGCGATTCCTGCCATATTCAATATGGTGAGTCCTTTGCGTCGTTTTACATTATGCTCTAGCTTGCTGTGTTTTACTCCGTAGCAGGCATAAACATCCAGACCTATCAGCATCCATAATACCAATCGGATCCAAGTATCAGCCGGAAGAAACAACATCATACAAAGGCAGGTAAGGATGCCTAGAATCGGTACCGTGGGAACAAAAGGAGTTTTAAAGGCACGATGTACGTCAGGCATACTTTTGCGCACGATCAATACTGCCGCGCAAACCAATGTGAAGGCGAATAAGGTACCTATACTGGTCATTTCTCCGGCTACACGTGCCGGAACAAATGCTGCCAGCCCTCCTACAATGGCCATGAATAACAAATTACTGTGTGCCGGTGTCCGGTATTTCTCGTGAATCTTTGAAAAGAAAGGAGGCAACAGTCCGTCGCGGCTCATACTTAGAAATACACGGCTTTGTCCTAGCAAAGTTACCATAATAACCGAGCAGTAACCAAACAGGATAGCCAGTACGATGGCCCGGTTCAACCACGGATAATCCGGATGAATTACTCCTGTGGCATCTGCATGTCCCATGTGGTCAATCGCTACGGCAACAGGTGCGATACCTTGTTGTCCTGCAAAGTCAGAATAATGGGCAACTCCCGTCATTACGTAAGCAAATACCATATAAAGAATGGTGCAAATCAGCAGGGAACCTAGAATGCCGACGGGCATATCCCGCTTCGGATTTTTTGTTTCCTGAGCGGCTGTACTTACGGCGTCAAAACCAAGAAAGGCGAAAAATACAATCGCTGCTCCACGCAATACGCCCGAGAATCCGAACTCGCCTAAAGTACCTGTATTGGCAGGGATATAAGGAACATAATTCTCTGCATTAATGTATTTCCATCCTAATACAACGAAAATAAGAATCACTGCCACCTTCAGGAATACAATGAAGCCGTTAAAAATAGAACTTCCTTCTGTTCCACGAATCAGAAAAATACTCATCAGCACTACAATCAGTGCGGCCGGTATATTCACAATACCTCCGTCCCAGGGACAAGCAGCAAATGCATGGGGTATATTGATCCCCACTCCTTCCAAAAAAACAACGAGATATCTGCTCCAACTGATACTGACGGTAGTAGCGGCAACAGTATATTCCAATACTAGATCCCAGCCGATAATCCATGCTATAAGTTCGCCCATTGTAGCATATGAGTATGTATAAGCACTACCTGCTACAGGTATCATGGAAGCAAATTCAGCATAGCATAAACCGGCAAAACAACAACCGATTGCCGCTATGGCAAAAGATAAAGTAATGGCAGGACCTGTGTATCCTGCGGCCACTGTTCCGGTGATGGAAAATAATCCGGCACCGATGATAACACCTACTCCTAATGCGATTAAACTCCATGGTCCCAAGACTCTTTTCAGGGTCTTGTTTCCAGACTCATAGGCTTCGGCTTGTAATGCAGCAAAAGGTTTCTTGATAAATAATCCCATATCTTTTTACAACGTACTTAGTGATAATTGTGTGCAAAGGTACGGATAACTGCTATGAATTACAAGCTATAAGTAAAGGCTATAACGATTATTCAAGATATTTCGTTATTCTTCCACTTAGTTGGAGCAGGGAAATTTCACAGACTTTGGTGTTATATTCAGCAGATAAAATACGTTCTTCCGCATCAAGCAGACTCTTTTGGGCTTCACGCATCTCGATACCGGAGAGATCTCCCAGCAGATAACGTTCTTTGGCTATTTCATGGTTTTCACGGGCGGCAACCAGATTTTGGCGTTCCAAATTTAATAAACGTAAATTATTGCGATAGGCTTGCCACAGATTGCTTAAATCTGCTTTCAAACCCAATTCCAGTTGTTCTCTTTCCAGTTGCGAGTTACGTATTTGCAGGCTGGCATTGCGCTTTTCACGGCGACGGTTACCATCCCATAGGTTAATGCCTACGGTAATTCCTCCGTTTAGTCCCCAATTGCTTCTCCGGCTGGTGGCGTTTGTTTCATATTTGTTGAATGTATAGCCATAACCGGCGTTCAATTTCACATAGGGATAATTACGGGATAGAACCTGACGGTAATCCAATTGGGCAATTGTTGTATTTTGATCAGCTTTCAGCAGGTTGGCATTCGTCTTAAGGGTGGATTCCCATAATTCATCATAATTCAGCGCGTCATTCACTGTTATGATAGAGTCATTGACACGTAGCGGCCGGTTGACTTCCTGTACAGCCATTAACTCGTTCAGGTTGATACGTGAGGTAACCACCAGTTCTTGTTGTTTCATATATTGTGCACTGTCTGCATTGAAGTCCACTTTGGCTTGTTGATAATCCAGCCGGGAAAAATTACCGATATGGTATCGTTCTTCTACAATGCGCAGGCGTTCTTTGGATAAAGACACAGCGTAAAGGAAGTTCTTCAGACGGATTTCCTGTTGTACATAATTATAGTATTCGGCAGTGAGTCCCGCTATGAAATCTTCAAGGGTGATACGCGTGTTGGTTTCTCCCTGGTGTTCCAATTCCTTAAGTTTTTTGTAGGTGGTGCTGATATTGAATCCGTCGAACAGAGTCCAGTTTACATCCAGCCCGGCCTTTAAGGTTTGGTCGTAGATGTTTCGTTCACTGGCTGTAGTGCCTGTACTTCTGCTTTTGGTATCCGTATTGTCCAACGTTCCTGTATATCCGGCAGACAAATCAACAGTTGGCAGATAACCGGCATTTGCTAATGTGGCATTGTTATGGCTGATTTGTTCTTCATTACGGGTGATACGTATGGAATAATTGTTTGCAAGCCCTTCCTCCAGACATTTTTTCAGCGTATAAGGATATTGCGCATAGGTGGAAGCCACCCATGCGGTGCAGATACATAAAGTTATAATGATTCGTTTCATACAATTTCTGTTTTAACGTTTCGGTTGGTAGATATATAACTATAAATAGCCGGTACGATATACATGGTCAGGAAAGTAGATACTAACATTCCTCCCACAACAGCCGTACCCATGGCGATACGTTGATTGGCGCCTTCTCCTGTTGCGAATGCCAGTGGAATCAAACCTAATACGGTAGAGGCACTTGTCATGAGAATAGGGCGCAAGCGTTGCAAAGCGGCATCCCGGATGGCCTGCATCTTGTTTTCTCCGCCCTCCTGCTTCTGATTGGCGAATTCCACAATCAAAATACCATTCTTTGCCACTAGACCTATCAACATGATAATGCCGATTTGGCTGAATATGTTCATCGTGATACCTCCGGCATACATGAAAATCAGTGCTCCTGCAATGGCTAGCGGAACGGTAAGCATGATAATGAAAGGATCCTTGAAACTTTCGAACTGTGCTGCCAGAATAAGATAGATAAGTATCAATGCCAGAATGAAAGCAAACATCAGGCTGGATGAACTTTCCCGATAGTCTTTGGAGTCTCCCGACAAGGCGGTACGGAAGGTTTCGTCCAAAGTCTGGGCGGCGATTTTATCCATTTCTTCCAAACCTTGTCCGATGGTCTTTCCATCTGCTAGTCCGGCAGATACGGTAGCGGAAATAAAACGGTTGTAGTGGTATAATTTAGGAGGAGCTACGGATTCTACAAATTCTACCAGATTGTCCAATTGAATCATTTCCCCTTTGTCGCTTCGTATGTAAATAGATTTGATATTGGCCGGTGTATTACGTTGTTGGCGGTTTATCTGGCCCAAAATCTCATATTGTTTTCCATTCATATAAAAATAGCCCATACGTTGTCCGCTGAGACCGTATTGCAGTGTTTCGGCTATATCACGCACAGTGGCTCCCATTGTGCCTGCCTTATCACGGTTAATATTCACTCTCATTTCCGGGCTGCTGAACTTCAGGTCCACGTCCGCCATCTGGAAAGTAGGGTTATCATATACTTTGCTTAAAAAATCCGGTAATACTTTCTCCAGTTTTTCTATACTGACAGCTTGTAGTACATATTGTACGGGCATACTTCCTCTCCGCCCGCCGAAAGAAGACTGTTGTTGCACAAAGGCACGTGCTTTCGTTTTATTGCGGATGGCCTGTGAAATACGTTCGGCAACTTCCATCTGGGTATAATCACGATCTTTGATATCTTTCAATGTGATACGTATATTTCCACTGCCACTGGAAACGCGTGCGGTTACTGATTCTGCATCGGGTATAATAGAATCTACCAGATTGTTGATATCTTCCGTATAATCACGGATGTATTCATAGCTGGCTCCTTCAGCTGCACGTGTATTGATACTTATTTGCGAACGGTCCTCCATAGGAGCCATTTCAGCGGGTATTTGGCCCCAAAGTACTCCGATGGCTATCAACATAATCACTGTAACAGGTATTGCCCATATGCGTCTTTTAAGAAAAGCATTCAGTGAACGGGCATATACGCGGTTCATACCTTCAAAGAAAGGCTCTGTCTTTTGGTAGAACCATCCCTGTTTTTCCCGTTTAATCAATAACTTGGTTGCCAGCATAGGGGTGAACGTTAATGCGGCAAAGGAAGAAATGATGACCGAACCTGCCACAACGAAACTGAACTCACGGAATAAACGTCCGCTGGTTCCTTCCATAAATACGATGGGCAAGAACACTGCCACCAGGGTGATAGTGGTGGAGATAACAGCGAAGAAAATTTCTTTTGCCCCTTCTATTCCTGCTTCGAACGGACGCATACCTCGTTCTATGCGGATATAGATATTCTCTGTCATAACGATGGCGTCATCCACTACCAAACCTACAGACAATACCACCGCCAGCATGGTCAGCACATTGATGGAGAAACCTGCTATGTACATCACAAAGAAAGCTCCGATCAATGAAACCGGAATAACGATGCAGGGAATCAGTGTCACGCGCCAATCGCGCAAGAACAGGAAAATGATGATGATAACCAGTACGAACGCTTCATACACCGTACTTTTTACTTCATCAATAGAAGCGCGGATAAACTTAGTGTTATCAAAGCCATAGCTGTATTTCACATCGTCGGGCAAATCCTTCTTCATCTGCTCCATACGCTGGTATACGGCATCGGCGATTTCGATATGGTTGGCACCGGGTTGTGGAATGACAACGACACCTACCATCGGCACTCCGTTCATTTTCATATAACTCTTGATATCTGCCGGACCTAGTTCGGCGTAACCGATATCGCTGAAACGGACAACTCTTCCGCCTACTTCTTTTAATATGATGTTATTGAATTCTTTAGCGGTGTGCATTTGTCCCATGGTGCGTAAGGTCAATTCTACGGTATTACCTTCAATGCTGCCCGAAGGGAGTTCTATATTTTCATTGGTTATCGCGTTCTTTACATCTACCGGAGTAATGCCATACCCTGCCATCTTGGTGGGGTCGAGCCATAAGCGCATGGAGTAACGTTTTTCTCCCCAAATAGATACGCTGCTTACATCCGAAATGGTTTGCAGTTGTTCTTTTACGGTCAAGTCTGCTATTTCACTCAGTTCCAACAGAGAGCGGCTGTCACTTTGGATAGCTACCATCAGGATAGGCGTTGCATCGGCATCAGCCTTGGATACAGTAGGAGGGTCACAGTCGCGTGGCAGGTAACGTTGTGCGCGGGACACTTTGTCACGTACGTCATTGGCGGCAGTTTCCAAATCGACGGATAATTCAAATTCCACTGTGATACGGCATTGTCCTTGTTGGCTGACACTGGACAAAGAACGGATTCCCGGAATACCGTTGATGTTTTGTTCCAAAGGCTCGGTTATCTGATTCTCGATTACATCGGCATTGGCACCCGAGTAACTACAGGTAACAGAGATGATCGGATTATCTACCGAAGGATATTCGCGGACTCCCAATGTATTGTAACCGATCAGTCCGAAAAGTAATATGATGATGGTAAGCACGGTGGCAAGCACAGGCCTACGGATACTAAGTTCGGAAATATTCATAAAAGTATTTTTTTAGTTGTTAGTTAATGGCCTGAAGTTCCACAGGCATTCCCTTACGTAATTGCAGTGTACCCGATGTCAGGATGGTATCACCCACAGACAATCCTCGTACAATCTGTACTTCGGCTTCGGTACGGAGTCCTATAATAACATCTACAGGGTCTGCAACTCCGCTACGATAAACAAATACTTTATTTTTACCCATTTCGGGGACAATAGCTTCGGATGGAATCGCTATCGCGTCTTCTATTTCTTTTTGTTTTAATTGAATATCTGCATATCTGCCTGCCAGCAGTTCGCCGTTGCGGTTGGGGTAGATGGCACGGATGTTCAATGAATGGGTTTCCATATCTATACTGGATTCGGTTGCATAAACCTGTGCATGATAGGTATCCAGTTTTCCTTCTACTTTGAACTCCAGATTAGTCCCTTTTTTTATTTCCCGGGCATAACGTTCCGGTACAGCGAACTCTACTTTCAATGGGGTCACTTTGGTCAGTTTGGCTACTACAGTGGTAGGGGAGGCGTATGCTCCTGTACTGACCTGTCTCAATCCGATGATACCGTCGAATGGTGCGCGGAGTTCGGTCATGTCAATATTGGCCTTGATATTTTCGATATCGGCGTTAAGGGTGGCAAGTTCGGTTTTTACCTGTTCGTATGCTTCTTTACTGACTGCATCTCGTTTTAACAGAGCGTTTTGACGGAACACACGGTCTTCGGCTAAAGGTATTTGTGCTTCCAGACGTTTTAATTGAGCCTGTAACTGCCGGTCGTTTACTTTGGCAAGTAATTCTCCTCGTTTTACCAATGTGCCTTCTGTGAAAAAAATATCGGTGATCTTTCCGGAGGTTTCAAAAGACAAACTCACTTCTTCGTCAGGAACCAGGCGTCCGGTAACCAATATTTCATCTGTCAGCAAGTGTGGTTTTATGACTTGTGCATTGACTTTCAATGTACGTTGCTTGTTTTCTTTAGGTAACGCGTCGGCGGCTGTCAGTTCTTCATTTTCGTGAGGGGTAAATTGATAGATGCCTAGTCCGGCCAAGCCGGCTCCGATTAATATAATGATGCCCCATTTGATTCGTTTGTTCATGTGCCTTTCTATATGGGTTAAATAAATACGTTAATGTAAGGTTAGATAAAAAAACGTGGCGCTCAGTTTAAACGCCACGTTCTTTTTTAATATTTTTTTTCGTTTGCCAGCTTCCACATCGCAAGGAAAGAGGCTTTGGTTATATCGACTATCTTCAGCCAATTAATTTTCTGTGTTTCATCTCCCGGAAGGTGATAATCGGGATGGGCATCAGTGTGATACCATATAATAGGTATTCCCAGTTTGGCGAACGTGCCGTTGTCGCTGCCTCCCACCGGATTGTCCCAAGCCCGGTAGTCAGGAGATAGCTGCAAGCGGTAATCTTCAATATCTTTTTTCAGCCAGTCACCGAAGGCCTGATGGGCTGCGGTATAGAAGTAAACGAAATAATCGGGCTGGTCCTCCCGGTTGTTACGTCCTATCATGTCATAGTTCAAATAGCCTTTTACCTTCTTAATATCCGGATAGTTCATGGCGAAATAACGGGATCCCAGCAATCCCTTTTCCTCACCATCCCAAAAGGCGAAGATAACGGTACGTTCCGGTTGCTCACCGGTAGCAAGAAAGGCACGGGCTACCTGTAATACGGCTTGAACGCCTGATGCATTATCATCTGCACCGTTATAAATCTGATCTCCTTCCAGCATAGGATCGTAGCCTATGTGGTCGTAATGTGCGCCGATAATGACAATTTCATTTGGATTCTTTCCTTCTATTTTACCTAAGATATTACGTAATGCCAATTTTTGATGTACCACTTTTTTCAGTTCCGCAATAGAATCGGGATGTACTTGCCAGCGTTTTCCTTTCACTTGCCGTTCAGCATGATATACATCAAAGGGTTGTATATAATCTCCGGCTAGCAGTGGTTTTATTCCCATCTGTTTCAGGCAGGAAATGATATAATTGCCTGCAATGCGTCCACCTTTCCATCCGGCTTCGCGTCCTTCCAGTTCGTCACAGGCCAGAAAGCCGATATGTGCTTCGGCTGTGGCACGGTTGATAGTTTCTACTCCTTTTTTTTCAGGAGTCACTTTTTTAGGAGAAGCGGCATTCAGCCCGGTGGTGCATAATGCAAACAGTGCAATAGCTAAGAGGTGTTTTTTCATAAAGTTGTGGTTTTTAGTAAGCGGCGCGATACTTGCCTTCTTCCTTGTCTTCCAACATGTTCAGGTAAGAAGTATAGCGTGACTCGCTGATTAGATGTTTCTCCACTGCATCGCGTACGGCGCATCCGGGCTCGTGCCTGTGGGTGCAGTTTCCATACTTGCATTGAGCGGAATATTCAAATATTTCTTTAAAGTAATGTCCTACTTCCTCTTCTTCCATATCAAATGTTCCGAAACCTTTGATACCCGGAGTGTCGATGATGTATCCACCACCGTCTACTGGGAACATTTCGGAAAAGGTTGTGGTATGCATTCCTTTGTTATGGTAATCGGAAATTTCACCTGTTTTCAAGGTTTGTTCAGGCAAAATAGCATTGATTAATGTTGATTTCCCTACTCCTGAGTTGCCTGAAAGCAAAGTGACCTTTCCTTTCAGGTCTTTTTTCACTTCGTCTGTACCTATGTTGTTCAGTGCGGAAACTTTGAAGCAAGGGTAACCGATGTATGTGTACAGGTTTATCAGAGCATCCATATAGCGTGTATCATCCTCATTATACCTGTCTATCTTATTGAATATCAGTTTGACGGGTACACGGTATGCTTCTGCAGTGGCTAGAAAACGGTCAATGAATATAGTTGAGGTTTCGGGATAATTAATTGTAACAATCAGCATACATTGATCCAGATTGGCCGCCAGTATGTGCGATTGTTTGGAAAGGTTAGAGGCGCGCCGGATGATATAGTTCTTGCGGTCTTCTATCTCACTGATGAAGGCGGTTCCTTCATTGTTGATAATGATTTGTACATAATCTCCTACAGCAATGGGATTGGTACTCCGAATACCTTTTAAACGGAAATTTCCTTTGATCTTGCATTCGATGGTACGTCCGTCTTCTGTTTTGACAAGATACCAGCTGCCTGTGTTTTTTATTACTAGTCCTTTCATAAATTAAAATGAAGGATGAAAAATGAAGAAAGAGGGATTGGACCGCACGGACAAGAGCAAGGCTGTGCAGGACAATTCTTCCTTCTTCATTATTATTGCTTCATTATTTTAAGTTTCTTCATTAAACCGTCATAATTTCTTTATCTTTCTCTGCCAGAAGTTCTTCAATCTTCGCGATATATTTATCGTGTACTTTCTGAAGTTTGGCTTCCGCATTCTTTTGCTCGTCTTCGGGCATACCTTCTTTAACAGCTTTTTTCAGTGTATCTATAGCGTCACGGCGTGCGTTGCGTATACTTACTTTTGCGGTTTCGCCTTCGCCTTTACATTGTTTGGCCAGTTGCTTGCGGCGTTCCTCTGTCAATGGCGGAATACCCAAACGGATGATTTCACCGTTGTTTTCGGGAGTGATGCCCAGATCAGAGTCCATGATAGCTTTTTCGATGATACGGAACATACTTTTGTCCCATGGCTTGATGGCGATACTGCGTGCATCGGGAGTAGTCACGGCAGCTACATTACTGATGGGAACCATGCTTCCATAAGAGTCAACACGAATGCCGTCCAGCAACCGGGTACTGGCTTTTCCTGCACGAATGTGCGCTAAGGCCTCTTCCAAATACATAACGGCCATGTCCATTTTCTCTTGTGCGTCGTTGATGCAAGTTTTTGCGTCTATCATACTGTTCTGTTATTTAAGTTGTTTATTGATTCGTTTTAAGTGAAACAAAAGTAATTTATTTTTTGATTATCTGCAATAAAAGGGGGATGATTTTATATTTCTAACGGCTCTTTACTTTATCATCACCAGTTTAAGTTGTTGAGGCTTTATTAAAAATAGGTGAAAAGTTTTTGTGTCCTATCGGATAACAGGATTGAAATGATGAACACCTTAAGCCTTTCTTCCCTGTGTACTAAGTCTTTTTTATTGCATGATTAAGCTTTTTCATACGGCAACCTATTACAGACTCCGATAATGGACTGTATAAACTATTGTAGTGGACTGTAGGGTCTGCTGTAATAGACTGTACGGTCCACTGACGGAGTCTGTAGTAGGTTGCCGTATGAAAGGCCTTAGCTGTGCGGAAGAAAGCCCTTAGTCTACGGGGAGAATACTTTTGTAATCAGGTATAACGACGAGACAGACAAAGACATCAACAGAATTAGGGTAAATTTGGTTGGTAAGCATTATCTTTGCATTAAAAAAGATGATAACTTTATATTTAGCCCGTCACGGGCAGACAGAAGAGAATATGACCCGTATTTTCCAAGGACATATGCCGGGCACGCTGACTGTTGAAGGAATAGCACAGGCTGAAGCGCTGCGTGATACTTTGCGGGACATCTCTTTGGACGCAGTGGTCAGTAGTGATTTGAAGCGGTGTGTGGATACGGCCCGTATCGCGGTGGAAGGTCGGAACCTGCCTTGGGAGAAAATGGTTTTGTTGCGTGAAATCGATTGGGGGAGCTGGACGGGGCTTGCCATTAAAGAAGTTGATTTGCGACATTTTCCGGCAGATGTGGAAACGGAGGCGATGCTGTATGAGCGTGCGGGGCGTTTTGTGGACTACTTGAAAGAGCGATATGATGGAAAACAGGTGTTGGCTGTCGGACATGGACTGATAAACAGGGCGGTACAGGCACACATTCAAGGAGTAACTTTGGAACATTTGCGTAGTGTGCCAAAGATGAATAATGCGGAACTACGCCGGTTCAAGTTAACGTAATTCCGCATTGAATAACACGTGGTTATTGCAAAGTGATTCCCATTATTCCTATCACTACATCATTGGACAGGGTTTCCAGGGTCAGCCCTTTTAGTTCCTTGGAATGATCCAAAGGAATATCGAGCAATATGCCTGCACCACCTTCTATCTCACGTCCATATACACCAGTGATGTTGAGTTCTTTACCCAGGTCACGGCTTACTTTACCGCTTTTCAAGTGCAGACGGTACGGCCGGGGAGCAGGTACTTGGAACGCTTTGCCGTCCACATAGAGGTCTTGTTCTATGGGACACCAGTTGTCCGGATTGATCAACTCCGTTGCTTGGGAAGTTCCGTCTGCATAGTGTATGCGGATTATTCCATTGGCAATGTGGCATTGCATGTGGTTGGTACTTCCCGCCATCAGCAGATAAGCATGTGAGGCTGTACCAGATAGTGAGATGGTGGAACTGTCCGGGTAATTATCCCATAGGGAGGTGAAAAGAATGTTGTTCCCTTTTTCTTTCAGACGGAAAGGGATGCCTAAAGACGTTTGGAAAGTATCATGATGTACAAGGCTGCGTAATCCCGAGTCGTCTATGGTAGCGCTCAGCAGCGGATGACACCATTCTCCTATTCCCTGTGTGGGAAGTTGCAAAGTAGTGTATGGAGACCGGGGAGACAGGTATTCATTTTGATAAATATCGGTGACAGAAGCATTCAGTTGTCTGTCAAAATCAATCATCCGGCATTTTTCGGGACGGATATCTGCAAAGTCTGTATAGGAAGGGGCTTTCTGGGTGTTCTCTATATAGATATTAACAGGTTGCCACCAATCCATTTCTCCTTGATGAGTGTAAACAAAGAAAGTGTGGTGTCCCGGTTCACCTTTTAGCTGTGCGTTGAAAGCGGTGGCTTCCACTGTGTGTTTTGCTAAAACGCTCTGAGGATCATATACTTGGGAGATGGATGCTCCCGAAGGTATTTGCAAAGCCAACTTCCCGTTTGAAGCGATGACTAGTTCTTGGACTGCCAACGTATGAAGTGATGCTCCTTCCCATTCGATGGTAATGGTGGTTGAAGATGTTCCTTCCGCCTGGATTGAAAGAAGAGGATAGCCATGGGCCGATTCGATGGATTGCCATGTGGCAGGAACACCATTCACTTTTACTGAACGGATCTTCTCTTTTCTGGCATTGATTTGCAATACCGGATGGAGAGGAGTCTGGAACCGTTGTGTGATATGATAGGTGTCCGTATCTTCTTTTCGGGTAAAGCGATAGCTTATATCGGGAGTACTGACGGAAGCCTTGTCCCAGTCGTCCGGAAAGCCCGGCCGGAGGATGATTTGCTGGTTCAGGGCATCCGGCAGGATACCGAACAGTCCTTGGATCAGTACTCGTGAAGCGACCCCGATGGGATCGCCGAAATCCCGGTAGCATTCTCCGCGTGCGGCATCATAGAAGCTGATCTGGCCGAAGTTGCCCGGACTGTCTCCTAGATACATGCCGTCTAGAACAGAGCTTTTCAAAAGTTTGTATCCGGCCTCGGCACGTCCGGCCTGGAAGTATGACAATGCGGTATGCATGACTTCGGCAAAGGCGATATTATTGACACTCCATGAGTAGGGTAGCCAGTTGGTGGTGGCGATAGTGGCATATCCATTCTCTTTTAATCCATGGGCTGTGACGGGAATATGAGGAATGGCTGTGTCTATATAACGGGTAGCCTGATAGGCTTGGAACGGGTTAGCTGTCTCGCTGTCTATAGCATGATAAATGGTCCATACAGCGGCACTTTCGTGTACTCGCTTGTGTCCCATAAAATCTTGATATTCCGCCCAATGTCCTTTACCGGGAAGCCATAGCCTCTCGTTCATGGCTTTCAGAATCTTTTCGGCTTCGTTGCGGTAAGGAGTGGGATCTTCGCCTATCTTTTCAGCCAATTGGGCCGCTGTCTTGTTGGCACGGTAGTTATAAGCCGATGAATGGGTGACTCCTCCGCTATTGTAATAAAGGGCGTCACTGGCCCAAATGCAGGCGTATGCGTCATACAGCCCGTCGTTATCTGGGTCGTAGTTCAGCTTTTCCCATGCGAGGTGACGGGTGATGACAGGCCACATTTGGCGGACATAATCCAAGTCCCCCGTCCATTTGAAATGCCATAACAATTCGTCTATGTAACAAAGGTTCATGTCGTAGTGGTGCATCTGATTATTGCGATGCGGATTACGGCAGATGTATCCGTTACTGTATTGGGGGGTACCCCATTTCTTGACGGAACGTGCCAGATGCAGGGCGGAATCTTGTGCCGGATGGGGGAGGGTGTTGGGCACTTCGGTGACCTGACTTGCCGCGTATGCGTTGAAATGGGTCCGGGCACGGTCATGCCATCCCAAAACATCGCCGGTATAAGCGGCTCGCCAACCACTGAGTGGCATCCGCCATCCTATGGCACCGTGTAACCATACTTCGCCGTCCCAGATTCCATCAGCTGCCATGGCCAGAGTGCCTCCTAAGGTGTTGAAATAAGGGTCGGGTGTTTCAATGCGGATGCGTGAGGCTGTTTCGGAGCGGGCAGCTTCTGCTTTTTTAAACAGGGTTTCGCCTTCGGCAGTTGTCAGTGTACGTAGTTCCTGGTTTTCCAATAGAATATAAAGTGTTCCATCTATCTGTGCCGGGCAGGATTGTAACTGTTGAGGCTGGAGAGGAGCTTCGAAACTGTCGGCAGGGTCGGCTCCCATATCTCCGTTACGGTTTAGCTTGGAATTACGTATCTCTGAAATGGATGTCAGTAGAATGGGATTGGATCCCTTGAAATTCCGGGCGTTGAATTGCCAGATGGCCCCTTCTTTATCGGGAAGTGCCAATGTGGCAATAGATAAGTTTCCACCTTCGAAGGATGGGTGGAATAAATTGTAGCTGCGGCGTCCCGCTGTATAACGGGACTCGCAGTGTTCGGTAGAATCAAGGGCTACCGTTCCTCCGGAGGTCTGCAGTTTAAAGCAGATGTGTTTCGGGTTCTTCTTGGTATAAGCAGCGAATACGGGCCGGTCGCTTGTCTCCAGCCGGAATGCTGTGTGGCTGCCGTATAAGGCACGGGTAAAGCGATTCTTACCGTTGATGCAGACAAAATCGTCTCCGTCAGGAGTATATTGCAGGCTTCGGGTGGCATTCCGGCGATGCTCGTTGTACGAAGTGGATTCTATGAAATCGCCTATCTTTTGTGGCTGCTTGGTTTGTCCTGCGCCGGAAACGCTACCGATGCCCAACAGGCATAGAAGTAAATATGTCGTTTTCATGATGATAACTACTAACTCCTGTTCTTACGGTAATGGCTGTAATCCTTCCCAGCGTACATTCCATTTGCCATCTTTCGGAAATCCGGGATTGTTCCCTTCCGATCCATCCCATCCGGCGCACATCATAGCGACTGTGGTCAGTAATCCACCGTTGCCGGGCAGGTAAATACGCAGACGCCCGTCCTGGTAATTGTGACCGTTTACCAGATAGGTGTTGGTACGTTTGTCCATCAATAATGCGCTGACTGCCTTCTCAGGCTCACCCATTCGGGCGGCATTCATGGCTGTCATCGGATAATCCCAGCCCCAGGTCTTGTCCCAGTTCCAGTTATCCCAAATCCAGTGCAGGGTGTTTTTCATATATCCGGCATGAATCAGCTGATTCATGGGCAGGATGCCGACAGCGCCCAGCACTGCCATGTGATCTGAGGTAAAACGGATATCTTTATAGGTATCCACCGCGGTCTCGGCTGCCAGATACAGCTGTTCGTCGTTGTATGCCAGCGGAGATAATTTCTCTATCAGTACATCCCATTCGGGTACACGTTCCATCCCTGTACGTTCACGCCATGTTTGGGCAACTTGCATGGCGAAATGCCAGTACGAAAGCTCAAAAGGCGGATTGACAGTTTCGGCAGCGCGCAACGTTTCCTGTGCGGGGATAGCACCTTTCAAGACATAACGGTCGTGCTCTTCCTCGTATGTGGCGAATGAATACATGAATTCGGCGGTTTCCTGTATCAGGTTATTGTATTTTTTTAGCAGTTCTTCCGATGGATTAGCCCGATAGAGCAATTCTGCCAGGTAGATGAGATGAGGCTGTTGCCAGATCAGGAAGCTGCCTACTTTAGAGGGGGCTTCAAGACCGCTGGGATCAGTCATTTTCATCCATCGTATGCCTTTGAAACCTTGTCTTTCCGCTATCTGGCGGGCTATGGGTTCCACGGTTTCATACCAGGATAAAGTGCGGTCCAACAATTCGGGATGTCCCCATAAGGCGAATTGTGCCTGATGCCACCAGATCATTTCCAAATGGAATTTCCCGAACCAGGAGTTGTAAGTTAGTCCGGTTTCCTGTGGCGGGGTTGAGCCTGCGCATTGGATAGCGAGCAGATATTGGCTTAATACGACCCGGCGTTCCAATTCTTTGGCCCGGACATCAGTACATTGTGAGAAGTCGGCAACAGCTCCCTGTGTCCAGTAATTTTTCCAGTGTCCGGAAGAGACTTGTTGTACTTCTGTAAAAGTCAGAATGGGAGAAGCGGATACTTGTGGTGTGAATTGGCAGGTGAATGTAAATATACTGTCCGTTGGCGTGAGTACGAAATAGTTTGCACTTTTCTCACTTAGCTTCGCAGGGCCTTCCCAACTGATTGTTACATAATAGGTGGTTGCGTCGAGTGTTCTTTTTAACACGGCCGATTGTGCGTCTTCACTGATCAGGGTCGTGCTATGCTTATCATTCGCCTCCCAATTACAAGCATCGTCACAGTGACCGCCCGTGGGATAGGGGAAGTGAAACTTGATGCCGGCAGGTTGTCGGGCCGATAGGCGTGCGGCAATCATATCACGCTCCGGATGGCAGACTGTCTGAATGTAGTAGGGAGTTTCTTTGAGAGTGAACCGGCTGTTGATAATACCGTTCCACATATCCAGTGATTGCTGTATGTTTTGCACATCCGAGGGACGTACTTCATTTCCTAATTCGAGTCCGATGATACCCAGATGCAGGCGGTGTGGGTTTACACGATACCAGTCGGATGCTTCCTTTGCTCTGCCGGGTTCTTTGGGTTGGGTGGCATATAGCTCTTTGTGCCCGTGGCCGAAGTCATACTCCACCAAGGCTTCCTCCGGTTTATAGTTTTCGGGATTTCCGAAGCTGTGCCATCCCCATTGGCTTTGTGTACCCAGTGGAACTCCGTTTTTATAGACTTCGGGAAAAGTCTGCAATCCTGTAGCATCTACCGTATAGGCAAATTCTCCGTTCCCTACCGACAGGGAGGATAATGAATCCATGGCAGTCACTTCCGGATTATTGCGTGTTACCAGTGCATGGCGGTCTATGGCTTTCTCTTTGGGAGGGGTGCAAGCAGCCAATGCAAACATTGTCAGAGCATAAATGGTGTGTTTCATTGTATATAGCTAATTTAAAAAGATGGATAATTCTGTTGTTTATGCGATATGATTCTATTTGCCAAGCTGCAGGCAACCCATGATGAAAGGACCGGTAGCTTTGGCATCGTTGTCACGCATTTTTTCGCCAATGTAATATTCAAAGCTTCCGTCGCGGTAAGGAGTGCCGCCTAGTCCGCCTACTTGGCAGCAACGGGTCAGCGTCAGAGTTCCGTCGGGGTTCTCGAGAAGCAATGTTTGCTTTAATCCGTTGAAGGCTTTTTCCGCGATGGTCCGGTATTGGGCATCTATATATCCTTTGTTCACCGCTTTGGCATAAGCATACATACATTGGGTGGTTACGGATGCTTCGGGAAAATTACCTTCACGCTCGGGCTGGTCTATTACCTGATACCATAGACCGTCTCTTTGATAGTTGGGCAGGCTTTCTGCCAAACCTTGAATCCAACTGATAAGCGAGGCACGTCCGGGGTGGTTGTCGGGAATATAGTCCAGTACATCTACCATGGCCATGAACCACCAGCCTATACTGCGTCCCCAAAAATTAGGTGAAGTACCGTCTTGCGGATTTGCCCAACGTTGGGATTTGCTCTCGTCCCAGGCATGATGATATAATCCGGTTTCCGGTGAATAGGTATGTTTGTGGCAAAGTGTGAATTGTTTTACCGCCTCATCAATCAGATCAGGACGGTTGAATTCCGCTCCATAGCGGGCTAGGAAAGGGGAAGCCATATAAAGTCCGTCCAGCCACATCTGATGTTGATAGATCAATTTATGCCAGAAGCCACCTTCCAGCGTACGTGGTTGTCTTTTGAGTTGTTCTACCAGTAAGTCCATAGCTGCTTTGTATTTTTCTTTGCCTGTTTCTTTATAGAGGTCAAACAGAACTTTTCCTGAATTGATGTAATCTAGGTTGTAAGTTGACATATCATAGAGGTGGATTTCTCCTTTTTCGTTAATCAAACTATCCGCCCATTCCTCAACATAAGTAAAGTAACGTTTGTCACCGGTATTTTTCCACATATCCAGCATGGCGCAACAGCCTACTCCTTGTGAATACCCGAAAAAGAGCCGTTTGCCATGATCTAGCTGATAGGCTTTGGGAAAGCGGAGCATCTCAGAGTCGGCAAAGCGCTGGGCATATGAATCGGAAGATATACCGGGAAGGGGTGTGGGGACTGTAGGGAGAGGGGCTATGCATACTTCTCCACTGTACGGAATTGCTTTTTTAGCTTGGAGAGACATGGGTGCCATGCAGGCGGCCAATAAATAGATGTAACAGTAATTTTTCATGGTATTTCCTGTCGTTTTTATAGTCTTTGAATGATTTACATTTTTTGCTGATGTAAAAATAGGCTAATTAACGCTATAAGTCCATGAATAATTGTTCATTTAGATGGAAAATCTATCGGTTGAGTCTCTTTTTTAAGGAATATGTGTCAATAAAGAACGAATTTGTGGAAAAAATGGTAAGACAGAGAAAAACTGTTCACCCATTTGTCATTTAGAAGGAAATAAGGAATGACAAATGGATGAACTTGATGAGAATATCAGTTGTGTACCAGTGTTCCTATATTTTCACCGGTCATTACTTTTTTCAGGTTACCTACTGTGTCCATGTCGAAAACGATAATGGGTAGGTTGTTTTCCTTGCACATGCAGGTTGCTGTAAGATCCATTACTTTCAAACCGCGCTTTAATACCTCATCGTAGGTGATATCGTCAAATTTCGTAGCAGTGGGGTCCTTTTCAGGATCAGCTGTATAAATGCCGTCCACGCGTGTTCCTTTCAGCATCACATCGGCTTCTATCTCGATACCACGTAGGGAAGACCCGGTATCGGTAGTAAAAAACGGATTGCCTGTTCCGGCAGACATAATTACAACTTCTCCGTTTTCCATCGCTTCAATCGCTTTCCATTTGTTGTAAAACTCACCGATGGGTTCCATGCGGATAGCTGTCAATACACGTGCCTTGACTCCGGCTGCTCCCAATGCGGAACTCAATCCCAAGCTGTTGATAACGGTTGCCAACATTCCCATTTGGTCACCTTTTACACGGTCAAAACCTTTAGAAGCTCCACTCAGCCCACGGAAGATATTTCCACCACCGATTACAATACCTATTTGTACGCCAAGGTCGTGTATCTCCTTGATTTGTTGCGCATATTCACCCAGACGCTTTTCGTCTATACCATATTGCTTTTCGCCCATCAGGCTTTCGCCGCTCAGCTTTAGTAGAATTCTTTTAAATCTTGCCATATTGGTTTGTTTTTTAGTTTTTTGCAAAGATAAAAATATTAATCTTTTTTACTTGTTTTATATCCTAAAATATTTCTTCCCATAACTCCTTGCATTACTCCGCGAAGTAGAAGATAGGTAATGAATGCCATCCATAAAGCGTGATTGCCCATTGCTCCCCGGAAACCGTAGTAAATAAGAAAGAAACTGACAGAAGCTGCTATCATGGCTTTCAGCATCAGATGGGTGGCTGTCGCACCGATGAATATTCCATCGAACAAAAAAGCAGAGAAGCCTGCCAAAGGAATGGCAAGTACCCAATAAAAATAACTTTCGGAAGCATGAATGACAGTTGTTTCGTTAGTCAGTAATCCGAGAAAGGATTGTCCTCCTATACTATATAATAAGGTGAAACTAAGTGATAATCCTAGTCCCCAGCCGAATAGTTGGCGAACCGTCGTGTGGAGTGCTTTCTGATTATTGGCTCCGATATATCTTCCTGTCAATGCTTCTCCGGCGTATGCGAAGCCGTCCATAATGTAGGAGAATAAAGTGAATAATTGCATAAGTAATGTATTGACCGCCAACACCACTTCTCCTTGTGCCGCACCTGCCGAGGTGAAAAAGACAGTAACCGCCACCAGGCAGATGGTACGGAAAAAGATATCCCTGTTTACTTGGAAGAAACGGTACATGGCCTGTTTGTCAAAGAAGGAATGCCATTCTATGCGTTTCCGCAGGGTGCTGTAGTAGCGTAACCACAACAAATATGCCATGACTAGCCCGGCATATTGTGCAGTTAATGTTCCGATAGCGACACCTTCTATTTTCATTCCTAATCCATATACTAGAAGAAGACTGACCGCAATGTTCACTATATTTTGTGTGATGGCTATATACATGGGGAAACGGGAATTTTGCATACCGATATACCAGCCGGCAAAACTGTAAAGCCCTAATACAGCCGGTGCTCCCCAAGTACAGATACGGAAATAGAGACCGGCCAGATGTTCTACTTCTTCAGTCGTTTGGATAAAGGTGAATGCAATTCTTTCTATAGGATATTGCAAGGCTAGCAAAGTAAATGCAATGAATAATCCTACTCCGACGGAACGGAGTAGTAACCGGGTGACTTCATTCAGGTCGTGCCTGCCGTATGCTTGTGAAGTCATGCCGCTGGTTCCCATACGCAGAAAACCGAAAATCCAGTAGATGATGTTGAAAAGCATTCCGCCTACAGCTATTGCTCCGATGTAGGCGGCAGAGCCCAAATGACCTACAATAGTAACATCAATCAAACCCAACAGAGGAACTGTAATGTTTGAAACGATAGAAGGGATGGCAATTTGAAGTATTTTTTTGTTTCCGTTATTAAGTTGAATCATGAGTGTAGATTGATAGATGGATACAAAGGTACTCTCTTTCTCATAAATAACCAATGAAAATTTAAATTTGAACTGAAATTTGTTGTTGTTTAAGATGATATATCATTGGATTATAGATATATTTGCGGTTATTAAAATGATCAAAACAGGAGAATTATGAAAGAGAATTTTCAAATCCATATTTGGTTGGGCTTATTGTTATGTCTGTTAGGTATGTCATGTTCGGATGATACTCCGGCTAAAGGAAATGAACCGGGAAATGGCAACACGGAGTTGGAAGTCAATGAGTGGATAGAGAGTGTCATGCGCAGTGATTATTTGTGGAATAACGACATTCCTGCTCAAGATAAATTGGATTTCTCTGCTGATCCCCAAACATTTTTTAGCTCTATGCTCAGTTTGAAAGATGGAAAGACGAGAAACGGAAAGCATCTTTATTATTATTCTTATATGGAGAAGAATAAAGATTATAAAGCACGTACCAGCATTGATGCGGATGATACTTATGGTATGGAGTTTACTTTATTTAATGTTGTAAACGATAGTAATCAACCTTTAGGATATTATTATGCCCGTATCCTGTATGTTCTTCCTAATAGTCCGGCATCAAGTGCAGGTTTGGAAAGAGGGGATTGGATCGTGGGTGTTAAAGGGAAAAATAATATTAATTCCGATAATTATGGAATCTTATTAAATGGGGATAGGACTCAATGGCTCGTCAAACGTGGCGATACAGAGGTCAGAACTATTGATATAGAAGCTTCCCGGGCCGTGGAGGACAATCCCTTATTCTATCACAATGTATATACTCGGGGAGATAAAAAGATAGGGTATTTGGTTTATAATCATTTTACTCCCGGACCGAATGGGTATTCGGATCGTACCTATGATGAGGAAATGAAGAAGATATTTGCCGGATTTCAGGCACAAGGTGTGAACGAATTTGTGTTGGACTTGCGATATAATGGAGGTGGATATGAGAATTCTGCTAATATGCTTGCAGGACTCCTCATACCAGAAGCTTCTCGAAAAAAAGTATTTGCTGTTTTCTCTGACAATAAAGGACAATCCTATTCTAATGATTTTTGTGTGGAGACGAAAGGAACGGCAGGTTACTTGAAACTTAATTCCAATCGAATTTATATATTGACAAGCCAAAGTACGGCTTCTTCTTCGGAAGTCGTTATTAACAGCCTCAACCCATTTATGGATGTTATCCTTATTGGCGAATTGACAGAAGGAAAAAATGTAGGAATGGAGATGCAGAAAAATGATAAATATGAATGGATGTATTGGCCTATTACATTGAGAGTGACTAATGCGGTGAATTATGACTACAGTGCCGGTTTTAAACCGGATATAGAATGGAACGAGTATGATTTGACTCAAAATCCGACGGACGCTTTATTACCATTGGGTGATCCGGATGAATTCATGCTGGGTAAAGCCATCTCCTTGATTACAGGAGTAAAACGATCAGCCAGAGGCATGAATACGTTATCTAAATCGATTATGAGGGGGGAATCTGTGTATCAATCGACAGAACGCCATGCCACTGGAGGAATGTTGATGGTTCCTGAAGGGAAGGACAACTAAAGGATATATTTAACTTCTTTGAAGGTATATTTTCTAAGAGAACCGTTTTTATCTTTCAGAATCAAATGTCCGTCGGGTTCCACACGGATCAGTTTGGCAGTAAACTCTCCTTTTGCATCGCAATAGGGGTGATAACCTTCCTTGCGATATTGTGCTTTCAGGTAGTATTCCTGAATTTTGGTGATGATATCAGTTTCTCTGTTTTCTATCCGGGAATAGAGGTTTATGATATGTTCCAATACGCTGTTTAAAACTTCCATTCTGTCTGTTTCCTTTTGAGTAATTTGTCTTAATGAAACAGGGTTGGGGGCGGATGAATGAAATTCTTCCTGGTTAATATTGATTCCTATTCCAACAATGCTTTGTGAAATTTGGCTTCCTGTTAAATCATTTTCAATCAATATGCCGACTATTTTTTTGTCTTTCCAATAGATATCATTGGGCCATTTTATTTGCAGGCAATCTGCATGGACGTAATGGGCCAATGCGGTACGAATGGCAGAAGCTACCGCCATAGATAAAATGAACTGACTGGCGGGGGCGATTGTTTGGGGATAAAATACAGTGCTGAATGTCAGATTCTTGCCATATTCTGATTCCCATGAATTCCCACGCTGCCCTTTTCCGGCGGTTTGATATTCTGCCATAAGCGTGGTGAATTCCTTGATTTCTTTTTCCTGACAAAGTTCTGCAAGTCGGTCGTTTGTAGAGGTTACAGTTTCTTCTTTTAAGATTTTGCTTAACCAGTTAGGGGATTTTATCATATTCTTTTTTAAGTTTACGGGTGAATTTTTTGATAACCTCTTCGTATGAGTGGTCTATCAGTAATAAAATCAGTTTGTCGTCAATGTCACCTTGTAATGATACTTGGTTCCAATATTTCTTATTGAAGTGATAGGCTCCTTCAATGCCGGAATGATGTTCTCTTAATTCCAAGGCATATTCGGGTTTACATTTTAAAGATAGCCATTCCGGGTTGTCCAATCCGATGCAGGCATACATTTTCCCCATGACTTTGAATACTAAGGTGACATTATCAAAAGGAAATTCTTCTGTTGTTCCTTTCTTTCTGATACAGTAATCGCGTATTGTTTCTATGTCCATATATAATGTATATATTTCTACCAAATCGGAGGATAAAAGGCTTCTTCAATATGCTCTATAGTGAAAGGAGCCTTTTCGCCCACTAAGGTGATGATATCAAAACGTACAGGTAAATCTACTGAGAACTTACGCAAGTATACATCAGTTGAAGCTATGATTCTGCGAATTTTCTTATCTGTTACTGCATCTTCCGGATTACCGAATCTAGTATTCTTGCGGGTCTTTACCTCTATAACAATTAGTTCGTTTCGATATTCGGCGACAATATCCAGTTCTTTTTTCCCGCAATGCCAATTCCGGTGGCGGATGGAATATCCTTTATCTATGAGATATGCAGCGGCCTCTTCTTCTCCCTCCTTGCCAAATTCGTTGTGTTCTGCCATTCTGTTTCTTTTTGCGCAAAAATACTCTTTTTTATGCTTTGTATTTACAGAAGTAAAGCTAATTTTGCAGAGAATATGGCAAACAACGTAAAAAAGAGGGTAAAAGTACCGGCATCAACCCCTAAACGCAAGCAGCGTATGGTATGTCTGATGAGTGAAGAGGAGGTACGGATTGTGGATTGTTATCTTAAAAAATATAAGATAACCAATAAGGCGCGTTGGTTACGCGAAACAGTATTGACTTTTATCCATCAGAAGATGGAAGAGGATTATCCTACGTTGTTTAATGAACATGATATGAGAAGATAAGATGGCAGATGATACCTATTATATGAAACAAGCCTTGATGGAGGCTGTAAAAGCAGCTGAACAGGGAGAAGTTCCGGTGGGGGCGGTGGTAGTCTGTCGTGACCGCATCATTGGCCGTGGCCATAATCTGACAGAAACATTGAATGATGTTACAGCTCATGCCGAAATGCAGGCTGTTACTGCTGCGGCTAATACATTGGGGGGAAAATACCTGAATGAATGTACTTTGTATGTCACAGTGGAACCGTGTGTGATGTGTGCCGGTGCTATAGCTTGGGCACAGACAGGAAAACTTGTCTTTGGTGCTGAAGATCCAAAGAGGGGATATCAAAAATATGCTCCCGATGCCTTGCACCCAAAGACGATCGTGGTGAAAGGAATACTTGCCGATGAATGTGCCCGATTGATGAAAGATTTCTTTAAGAAAAAACGATGATTCTTATTTCACCTCTTCATAATCTACATACTCTCCCTCATCCTCATCAAAGATTTTTTTTCTGTTTCCCGACGAATGAGAACGTCTATTTGAAGAAGAGGATTCTGCAAAATTCTCATTCTCGTCATTCGCTTGATTCTGAGTATATGTATTTTGTTTCTGGTGGGTGGAAGTTCGATTTTGATAGGGGGGACGTTTGCCGATCCCGAACAATACACGCAAAATGTTACCTAATATAGTGAAGCCGATAAAAACAATCAGCAGAAAAATAATAAGTAGAAAGCCTAAAAATCCAAACATAGTAATTTCTTTTTTTATATATCACGTACAACAAGCGTGCCACGTTTATTGTTTACGCTCTTTTTTTAGTTAAAAGAGATAGAATGATATACCACAGGATGATAGCTGCAAAACTGCTGATTTTAAAAAAAATCAACAGGGGGATGCATACAATGAGGAAAATATAGCTGACTTTGTTCTGTTTCCAGGCAAGACTCTTGAATTTTAATGAGAACATTGGGATTTCTGCCACCAGCAATAATGACATAATAACTACCAAAATGAAAAGATATGCCGCATTAAAAGAATCGGATATAAGGAAAGAATGTGCTCCTACAGTCAATGATCCCCAAAATAAAGCATTAGCCGGAGTGGGCATACCAATAAAACTACTGCTCTGACGTGGGTCTATATTGAACTTGCCTAAACGCAAAGCTGAAAATACGGAAATAAGGAATGCGGTATAAGGCATATAATCGGCAACAGGCAATAGAAAATCAGGATAGTGTACCTCTTTAAATAAGGAAAAGACAATGGCGGAAGGAGCGAATCCAAAAGTGATGTCATCGGCCAACGAGTCTAATTCTTTTCCTAAAGGACCTGATACTTTGAACAAACGTGCCAACATGCCATCAAAGAAATCAAATACAGCACCTAGTATAATAAAAGAGATGGCCAAGGTATAGTCTTCATTAAATGCCATGACACTGGCAATACAACCGGAGAATAGATTACAGCAAGTTACTGCGTTAGGAATGTGGCGTGTGATACAGTTTGCCATTGGTGATTTTTTTATTTTAGTTTAGCAATGACGGTTTCGTTACCTACAGTCGCTTGTCCCATCTTGACACAGACTTCGGTTCCTAAGGGAAGATAAACATCTACACGCGAACCGAATTTAATAAAACCCATGTGTTCATCAATGTAGCAATCTTCTCCTACTTCGGCATAGGTCACGATTCGACGGGCTATTGCTCCTGCTATTTGGCGCGCCATGACGGTATGTCCTTCGGGAGTTTCAATAACGACCATAGAACGTTCATTTTCCGTACTGGCCTTAGGCAGCCATGCTTTCATAAATTTACCGTTATGATGGTCTACATGTTTCACTACTCCGTCTACGGGATACCAATTGGCATGTACATTGACAATGCTCATAAAAATAGAAATCATTAACCGGCGGTCATGAAAATATTCATGTTCGTCTACTTCTTCTATAACTACTATCCTTCCGTCTGCCGGGGCTACTACGATTTTTTCGGTGTCGTGCTCGAATAATCGAATGGGACAACGGAAAAAGTTAACCATTAACAGGTAAACAACGATACTTGCGGCGGCAAATATATAGAATGGAATTTTGCACTCAATTCCCCAAAACAACAGGGCATTGATACCAATTAATAGGATGGCACTGACAATTAAAATGCTTGTTCCTTCTCTATGTAGTCTTATTTTCTTTAATTTCTTCAGTCGGTTCATGATTGTATAAAACCAATTATCGTGCAAAAATAAACTTATTTTGAAAACCCTGCAAATAAAAGTTGTTAGAAATGCCTATTTCGACTTCATTTAAGATAAAAAAAGCGAATGTTGATAACTTCTTCTTTATCTTTTTGCAGGTTTTATGAAAGCGGAGTATCTTTAGACAATTTTTTAGGAGAGTAACGATTATGCAGGATTTTGTCCATTTACATGTCCATACCCAGTATTCCATCCTTGATGGCCAGGCGTCTATTCCACGTTTGGTAGACAAGGCTATGGCTGATGGAATGAAAGGTATAGCCGTAACAGACCATGGTGATATGTTCGGTATCAAGGAATTCTTCAATTATGTGAATAAGAAGAATAGCAGTACTAACGGTGAGATAAAGGATTTGAAGAAAAGAATAGCCGGACTGGAAAAAGGTACGGTGGAATGTGATAATCCCGAGGCGGAACTTGTGGCGTGCAAGGAGAAGTTGGAGGCGGCAAAGAGGAAATTGTTTAAACCGATTTTCGGTTGTGAGATGTATGTGGCACGCCGTCGTTTATTTAACAAAGAAGGAAAACCCGATCAAAGTGGTTATCACTTGGTAGTGCTTGCTAAAAATGAAAAAGGATACCACAACCTCATAAAATTAGTGTCAAAGGCATGGACGGAAGGGTTTTATATGCGTCCGCGTACTGATCGTGTGGAATTGGAAAAATACCATGAAGGGCTGATTGTTTGTACAGCGTGTATTGCCGGAGAAGTGCCTAGAAATATAATAGCTGGAAAATATGAAGAGGCAGAGGAGGCTATCCAATGGTATAAACGTGTATTCGGAGATGATTTCTATTTGGAATTGCAACGTCATAAAGCGACGGTTCCTCGTGCGAATCATGAAGCTTATAAATTGCAGCAAATTGCTAACGAAAAGTTGATAGAGTATTCTAGAAAATTCAATGTCAAGCTGGTTTGTACTAATGACGTTCACTTTGTAGATGAAGAGAATGCTGAAGCACACGACAGGCTGATCTGTCTGAGTACGGGTAAGGATTTGGATGATCCTAACCGTATGCTCTATTCAAAGCAAGAGTGGATGAAGACACGTGCCGAGATGAATGAAGTTTTCGCTGATGTCCCCGAGGCTCTTTCAAATACGGTGGATATTTGTGATCAGGTGGAATTTTATAGTATAGATCATGCACCGATTATGCCTACTTTTGCTATTCCTGAAGATTTTGGGACAGAAGAGGGGTATCGGAAGAAATATACAGAAAAGGACTTGTTTGATGAGTTCACTCAAGATGAAAACGGTAACGTGGTAATGAGTGAGGAGGCCGCCAAAGCCAAAATAGAGAAACTGGGTGGTTATGACAAACTCTATCGTATTAAACTGGAAGCTGATTATCTGAAGAAATTAGCGTTGGGAGGTGCGTACAAGCGTTATGGAGAAGTCTTGAATGAGGAAGTGCAGGAACGGATCAAATTCGAACTTCATATTATGAAGACGATGGGTTTTCCGGGTTACTTCTTGATTGTGCAGGATTTTATTCGTGCCGCGCGTGAAGAATTGGACGTGTCTGTAGGGCCGGGACGTGGATCGGCGGCAGGTTCTGCCGTAGCATATTGTTTGGGTATCACTAAAATAGACCCTATTGCATACGATTTGCTGTTCGAACGTTTCCTGAATCCCGACCGTATTTCTTTGCCTGATATTGATGTGGATTTTGATGATGATGGTCGTGGACGAGTACTGAATTGGGTAACTGAAAAATATGGTCAGGAAAAGGTGGCGCATATCATTACATATGGTACGATGGCAACCAAGCTAGCGATCAAGGATGTAGCCCGTGTACAGAAATTACCTTTATCGGAGTCTGACCGTTTGTGTAAGCTGGTTCCGGATAAGATTCCTGATAAAAAAATGAATTTGACTAATGCCATAGCTTATGTTCCTGAACTACAGGCAGCGGAAGTCTCACCTGATCCTATTTTGCGTGATACGATAAAGTATGCAAAGATGTTGGAGGGGAATGTCCGTAATACAGGTGTGCATGCGTGCGGTACTATTATATGTCGAGATGATATAACGGACTGGGTGCCTGTAAGTACGGCAGATGATAAGGAAACCGGTGAAAAAATGCTGGTGACTCAGTATGAAGGTTCAGTTATTGAAGATACTGGATTGATCAAGATGGACTTTTTGGGTCTGAAGACTCTTTCTATTATCAAAGAGGCGATTGAAAATATTAAGCATAGTAAGGGGATTATCTTGGACATTGACGAGGTTGACATTTCGGATCCTCCTACTTATGCTCTTTATAGTGAAGGACGGACGATTGGTACATTCCAGTTCGAATCTGCCGGTATGCAGAAATATTTGCGGGAATTGGAACCTAGTACTTTTGAGGATTTGATTGCGATGAATGCTCTTTATCGTCCGGGGCCTATGGATTATATTCCGGACTTTATCGACCGTAAGCATGGCCGTAAGCCTATTGAGTATGATATTCCTATTATGGAGAAATATTTGAAAGATACATATGGTATTACGGTATATCAGGAGCAGGTCATGCTTTTATCACGTTTGTTGGCGGATTTCACTCGTGGCGAATCCGATGCCTTGCGTAAAGCAATGGGTAAAAAACTAAGAGATAAACTAGACCATATGAAGCCTAAGTTTATTGAAGGCGGACGAAAGAACGGTCATGATCCCAAAGTACTTGAGAAGATTTGGACGGACTGGGAAAAGTTTGCTTCTTATGCATTCAATAAATCTCATGCTACTTGTTATTCATGGGTGGCTTATCAGACTGCTTTTCTGAAAGCAAACTATCCCGCGGAATATATGGCAGCTACGATGAGCCGGAATATTTCGAATATCACGGAAATTACTAAATTGATGGATGAGAGTAAGGCGACTGGCATCATGACCAAGGGACCCGATGTGAATGAAAGTTATCTGAAGTTTTCTGTGAACCGTAAAGGGGATATCCGTTTTGGGCTGGGAGCCATTAAGGGAGTGGGGGAAAGTGCTGTGCAGTCTATCCTTGAAGAACGTGAGAGAAATGGAGAATATAAAGATATTTTCGATTTTGTACAGCGTGTAAATCTTTCGGCTTGTAATCGTAAGAATATAGAAAACTTGGCTTTGGCAGGTGCTTTTGATAGTTTCACGGGAATAAAGCGTGAAGACTTCTTTGTAAAGAACGCTAAGGATGAAACCTTTACCGAAGTTTTGGTACGTTATGGAAATAAGTATCAGATGGATAAAGCCGCAGCTGCAAATTCTTTGTTTGGAGGTGAGAATCAAGTGGATATTGCTACTCCCGAAATCATTCCGTCTCCTGCATGGGGGGATTTGGAACGTTTGAATAAAGAACGTGATTTGGTAGGTATCTATCTTTCTGCCCATCCGTTGGATGAGTATGCTGTTATATTAGAGAATGTATGTAATGTCCACATGGCGGAACTTGCCGATTTAACCCCTTTGCAGAACAGAGACTTAACCATGGGGGGGATTGTGAGTGCAGTGCGTGAGGGATATACCAAGACGGGAAAACCATACGGTATTGCTAAAGTGGAAGATTATTCGGGCTCAGCGGAATTTGCTTTCTTCGGTAATGAATGGGTAGAGAAGAAGAACTTTTTTATGACTGGTATGTTTTTATTTATGCGAGGGAAATGTCAGCCAAAACAATGGCGGCAGGAAGAATGGGAGGTGAAGATAAGTACTATTGAATTATTACCAGAAGTAAAGGAAAAGATTATTGAGAAACTTACAGTTTCAGCTCCTTTGTCTGCATTGGATGAAGAGCTGATAACGGAGTTTTCAGCCTTAATCAAGGCAAATCCCGGTAATGCAGAGCTTTATTTTCATGTAATGGATGAGGATGGACAAATGTATGTCAATCTGATGTCACGTACTATGAAGATTTCGGTTCAAAAAGAGATCATGACTTATTTAAAGAGCCAACCACAGCTCTCTTACAAAATTAATTAGTATATTTGCGCTAACATTTTAAATAACTAAGTATAATAATTATGGCACTAGAAATTAAAGATAGCAATTTTGAAGAATTGCTGGCATCGGGCAAGCCTGTAGTAGTGGACTTTTGGGCAACATGGTGTGGTCCTTGTAAAAAAATAGCTCCGGATGTTGAAGCTTTGGCAGAAGAATATAAGGATCAGGTAATAATTGGAAAGTGCGACGTGGATGATAACGACGAACTGACCGGTAAATTTGGTGTACGTAACATTCCTACCGTTCTTTTTATCAAGGATGGTGAAGTGAAAGATAAGACTGTAGGTGCAGTGACCAAGGCCCAGCTGGAAGAAAAAATTAAAGCTTTACTGTAATAAAAAGAATATTCACCCTTTAATATATACGACTATGGGAATGGAAGACGATTTCTTATTGGAAGATGAGGATGATCAAAAAACGATAGAGTTTATCAAAAATTATCTGCCTCAGGATTTGAAAGATAAATTCACGGAGGATGATTTGTATTATATCCTTGATGTGATTGTGGATTACTATACCTCCAGCGGATGCCTTGATGTACAACCTGATGAAGAGGGATACATTAATATTGATCAAGATGAAATTGTGAATTACATAGTCAAGGAAGCCAAGAAAGACGGAATGGGGCCTTATGACCCCAATGATGTATTCTTTGTAGTCCAGGGGGAAATGGAATATGGGAATTCATTGGGACAGGTAGATTAAGAAGATAGTCTCATAATAAAATAAAAGATGCGTATCTCCAGCTAGGGATACGCATTTTTTATATTTGAAAACAAGGTAATATCTACTATTAGCTCTCTTATTTCTTTTGTAAAAGAAAATAATAGAATACCTTTGTAAAAACGCTCATGCTCATTTTAACTATAAAAACATTGCTTAATGGCTAAAAAGAAAAATTCCCAATTCCTACCTGGTTTTTTGGAGGATATCATGTCTTTATTGACTCCGGAAGAACAAGAAATTGCATTTGAATTGTTTAATGATGGAGCCAATCAGGTAGATGAAGAACTGTCTCATATTTATTATCATCATCAGTGTCCCGATTATAGATTGATTGCACAGCCAGTCGCATCTTATTTGATGCCTTTGTGGACGATGGATGATATGAGTAGTCTGTCACCGGCTGAAATCTACTCTTCTTGTGCTGTTATTCCACAAGAAACATTGGAACGAGATCTCCGTAATTTTATTTTTAACATCTTTGTCGTATATCGGAAAATGCCCGAAAAATGTTATTCATATAGAATGTGGTATGCATTAGGAATGATGGAGCATTTTCGTATGGAACGTTGTTTGGATATTGTTTTGGAAGTATTGCGGCAAGACTTGGATTTCTATGATTTTTATTTCGGTTATTTGTATGAAACAATGTTGTCTGCTATAACCTATCAATTGGGACAGAATCAATTAGATGTTTTGATGGACTTTATGAAAGAGCCTGGATTGCTTCCTATGTCTAAATATAGAGTGATTGAAGCGGTTGCTCATATTGTGATAACTCATCCTGCCAGAAGAGAGGAAGTGATGGATTGGTTTGGTAATTTGTTGGGTTATTATTTTGATATACTGAAAGATCAGAAGAATGATATTTGTTCCACTTTGCTGCTTGATCATGTTACAGCTTGCATGATGGATATTCGAGGGGTAGAAACTTTACCTATTTTGCAAAAGATTTATCGGACTTATCATATTAAACCTTATGGCATTCCAAGTATTAATGAACTAAAGAAAAAAATGCCTTATGCGGAAATGCATGGGTTGGAAATGGAGCGGGTAGAAGATTATTTAGCTGAAGTTTTTGAGGCTGCTACTGATGAGGACGAGGATGAGGAAATTTACGATGATCCGCTTTACATAGAAGATCAGCCTGCTAAAAAACTTAGAATAAAAATAGAGTTGAAAGATTCTGAACCGTTAGTTTGGCGCATATTGGAGGTCCCTTCGAATATTTGCTTGGAAAGATTTTCTGAGGTGGTAGAAGTGGCAATGGGATGGGATGGTTATCATTTGCATCGTTTTATTAAGGGGGACACTTATTATCTTCCTCCCAAAGATCGGACAGGTGATTGTTTTTTTGAAGGTGCACTCAAACAGTTTGATTCCGGTATGCTTTCTTTAGGTGAATTATTAAGTCGCAAGGGATCAAAGATTAAGTATGAATATGATTTCGGGGATAGTTGGATACATGAAATTATATTAGAATCCTGTCAGTCTTATAAGAAAGAGGAAATTCCGGTTATTGCCTTGTTGGATGGTGAAAATGCTTGTCCGCCGGAAGATTGTAATGGCATATGGGGGTATAGGGAAATGCTGAAAGCTTTAGAAAAACCTCGCTCCAAAGCTGCGCGTGAATATAAAGAATGGTTGGGGTATAATTTTGATCCTACAGAATTTGATCTTGATGAAACTAGAGGGCTGTTGGCTGAAATTATAGATTGATTTGGAATTTGGTTATAACAGGGCGGGTGAAAATCCCGCTCTTTCCTGAAAAAAGTGTTTTATGTCTGGTGGATAGGGAAATTTAATATTCACAGATTTTGTTTACTATGTGTTTATACGATGCCTTGTACATTCAAAAAGAAATAGATTCCTGTAGCTATCATTAATAGTCCTAATATAGCATAGAAAAGTCGTGCACGCTGGCGCCCTGCATTACTGACAATGAACTGTGTGTTGTGTGCGGTAAAGAACCACTCCCAATTAAATAAGGCTGCCAGAACGGACAGTAGTCCTACCAATATGAATATGGCTTGGATCAGATAATGCATTCCCATAATTTAATGAATTTGGCTGTAGGGGCAGATTATGTTCGTCCCTACAGTGGATATTTTCTTTTATTCAGCTTCAAAGCGCATGATGCGGCTTCCATCTTCAGATTCTTCAATCTCGACTTTTACAGCATTGCCAGGCAAGAGTTCTTCTACCAGTTCCGGCCATTCGATGAAGCAGAGGGCACCGCTATAGAAATAATCCTCATATCCCATGTCGTATACTTCGTCCAGTTTCTTGATACGATAGAAATCAAAATGGTAAATAAGTTCGCCTGTTTCATCCGAACGGTATTCATTGACAATGGCAAAAGTTGGTGAGTTAATGACATCTGTTACCCCCAGCTCTTCGCATACAGCTTTGATAAATGTTGTTTTACCGGCCCCCATCTTTCCGTAGAAAGCAAAAACGGTATTGTCACCCATGGCTGCGATGAATTGTTTGGCAGCTTCGTGGATAGAGTTTAAAGAATTGATTTTAATTTCCATATTCATTGGTTTGATTGAGTTTCTTTTGTTTGTAAATATACATGCTTTTCCCCATTTTACAAAAAGTATAGATAAGGATTGAAAAAAAGATTATCGCTGCACCCGAAGGAACTTGTAATTTATAAGAAATGAACAGTCCACCTAAACAACCTGCATAACCAATGATGACAGACCACCAAATAATTTTCTTGAAACTATGGGTAAACAAATTAGCGGTCATTTGTGGTAAGGTCAGCAGAGAAATGGCAAGTACTATACCTACCATGCGGAGACATGATACGATGGTCAGTGCAATGAACATCATTAGAATATATTCAAATAAAGCTACCGGTATACGTTGAGAACATGCGAATTCCCGGTCGAAAGCGATGCAAATGATAGGATTTAGAAATAAAGTGAAAAATAGTATCAACAGTATGGAAAGAATGGCAAGTAACAAAATATCTGTGGGCGTAATGGTCAGAATGTTACCGAACAGAAAGGCGGATAAATCGGGAGTGAATCCTGGAGCTAAAAAGCTAAATATAATACCTACTGCCATACCAAAAGTCCAAAACACAGCGATAGCAGAGTCTTCGCGCATATCTTTCCGTTTGCTTAACCATTCTACCCCAAAGGAAGAGAGTACGGAGAAGATTGCAGCAGATAATAGAGGAGAGATGTCTGCGTATAATCCTAGACCGATACCTCCAAAAGAGGCATGGGTAATTCCTCCACTGATAAATACCAAACGGCGCGTCACAATGTATGTGCCGATAATGCCACAGGCAATGCTGGCAAACAAGCTTCCTAGCAAGGCATGTTGGAAGAAAGTATAATGCAAAAGTTCTAATATATCCATACTGTATTCTTTTTTCAGTGGTTTTTATTCAAATGGAGGCTTTGCTTGATGTAGGGCGGATTATTTGAATCTTCGTTCACCTACAATCAGGAAAAGTTCGTCTTTCAACTCGTCTGGCAGTTCTACTCCACGTAATTGCAGGCTACGGCTCCATCCGGCTACCTCATCTTCTTTACAAGTGTACATGATTTCTCGAAATTCTTCCACTTCTTCTTCATTATAACCATTTGAGGGACGGCCGCGAAAGCGGTCCAGTTCTTCATCATCATAATATTCTATTTTTTTGCTGACAGCGGCAAGCAGGCTTTCTTTTTCACAAATTTCATGTTGTCCACAACATTCAGCGTCTGCTTCCACTATTTCGGGAGCGGTCTTCAATTCTCCGCTTTCTATCTTTTTTTGTATCTGGCGGTTGTGTAAAACTCCCACTGCCATGGCGATACCTGCCAAAATAATCAGACCAATAATAAGTATGAGCATAACTTTATATCTCCTCTATTATAAAACCAGCTTTCTTTAAATCTTCCCAATAGTAAGGATAGGATTTTGAAACGACCTGTGGGTTGTTAATCCGGATTTCGGGCATCACTACACAAACCGGAGCGAACGCCATAGCCATACGGTGGTCCTCATAAGTGTCAATGGCGGCATCAGCGGTCATTTCACATCGTTCACCTTCCCAAGACAGAATACGATCGTCTATTTCATGAAGTATATATCCTAGCTTTCCCATTTCTTTTATCAAGGCTGTTATACGGTCTGTTTCTTTAATCTTCAAACTTTGTAAGCCTGAGAAGCGGAAGGGAATATTCATTAACGCACAAGTGACAACAAATGTTTGTGCCAAATCTGGTTGGTTGATGAAATCATAATCCAGACGTTCGGCTATTTTATCGGTCTTTTTCAATGTTACCATTTTATTTCCATAAATACTTTCGATTCCTAGTAACTGGAAAATTTCAGCCACTTTACTGTCCCCTTGATAGCTTGTTTCGAATAATCCCGGTAAAATGATTTCCGCTTTGTTGGAAAGAGCGGCTATCTGATACCAATATGAAGCTGCGCTCCAATCACTTTCCACGTAGAAAGGTATGGATTGGTAGGGTTGTGGCTCAACTTTTAGTTGATATTCATTGAGCCATTTGGCTTTGGCTCCAAAGTCATTCATCAACTGTAGGGTAAGATTGATATAAGGGCGGGATATAATTTCTCCTGTCAGTGTAAGGGCCAGCCCGTTACTTAGTATAGGAGCAATCATTAATAAGGCTGAGATATATTGAGAACTGATATTGCCCGGCAGGCTGATGGTATCTTTCTGCAGTTTGTGTCCGGTGATACGCAGAGGAGGATATCCGTCATTGATTATGTATTCTATTTCTGCTCCTAACTCACGTAAAGCATTGACCAACACCTGGATGGGACGTTGTTGCATACGTTGTGTACCAGTGATGATCCGTGTTCCCGGAGTGACGGACAAATAAGCGGTAAGAAAGCGCATGGCTGTTCCGGCTGCCATAATGTCTATGGTATTTTTGCCGTCATTTAAGGCGTGAATCATTACTTGGGTATCATCGCAGTCAGATAGGTTCTCAAGTTGGAATGTTCTATTTCCCAGTGCGTTGATAATCAATGCACGGTTGCTGATACTCTTGGAAGAGGGGAGCTGGATCGTTGTATATATTTGAGCGGGTGCCGTTACTTTTATTTGCATCATACCTTATATAATATAATAATGTGTATCGGATTGCAAAGGTAGGAATATTATCTTAATACTTGAAGGTTGCTACTTAAAAAAGGAAGCCGAGAGTATAAAAAAGCCGAGAACATGGAAAGGTGGCTGTTTTGTTCCCGGCTTGGACATATAGTGAAAGTTAAGCTATAGTGATGCTTGAATCCAAATAAACATCTTGAATGGTATTTAACAATTCAATTCCGTCTTTCATCGGTTTTTGAAAGGCTTTACGTCCACTTATGAGACCCATGCCTCCGGCACGTTTATTAACGATTGCTGTTATTATCGCGTCTTTTAGATCAGAACTGCCATGAGATTCACCTCCAGAGTTGATTAATCCTACACGTCCCATGTATCCATTGGCTACTTGATAGCGGCAGAGGTCGATAGGATGTTCTGAAGTCAGATCGGTATAAACTTTATCATTTGTCTTTCCAAATTTAATGGCTGTAAAACCACCGTTATTGACCGGTAATTTTTGTTTTACAATATCCGCTTTGATAGTAACTCCCAAATGATTGGCTTGTCCGGTCAAATCGGCTGCTGCATGATAATCTACGCCGTCTTTTTTAAAAGCATTATTACGTAAGTAACACCATAAAATAGTAGCCATGCCTAGTTCGTGGGCATATTCAAAAGCTTCCGCTATTTCAACCAGTTGTCTGCGGCTCTGTTCAGAACCGAAATAGATAGTGGCGCCTACTGCTACAGCCCCCATATTCCAGGCTTCTTTTACAGTGCCAAACATCACTTGGTCGTAAGAATTGGGATAAGTCAATAATTCATTGTGATTTAGTTTGACAATAAAAGGAATCTTGTGGGCGTATTTGCGAGCAACGGAACCTAATACTCCGAAAGTAGAGGCTACGCCATTACAGCCCCCCTCAATAGCGAGTTTTACAATATTTTCCGGATCAAAGTAAAGTGGATTGGGAGCAAATGAGGCTCCTGCTGTATGTTCTATGCCTTGATCTACAGGAAGAATAGATACATACCCTGTATTTGCAAGTCGCCCGTGTCCTAACAGGGCTTGAAGACTGCTTAGGGTACGAATATTGCGGTCTGATGATATCCAAGTATCATCAATGGTGTTTGGAGAAGGGATATGGATTAATGATTTATCTATAGTTCTACAGGTGTGCTCTAAATAAAATGCTGCTTGGTCACCCAATAAATTTGTTATTTTACTCATACTATTTTTTTCTTTTATTGATTAATAATTCTTTATCCATAATGTTTTCTTTCTAGTATAAAGGCGTATGATTGCGCTTGAATGCATTATTGAAAACACTATTTTGATGTATTCTCCATTCTGTGATGGAGGTTTCGGACAGCGCAGGAAAATTATTTCCTGCCGTCGGGGGTGGTCTTTCCTTGATCGGCTACTGCTTCCATTAGTTTTTTTATTTCTTCCGGATCTCCCAAAAAGTAGTCTTTCTTCAAATTCAGGTCATCATCAAACTCGAACACATACGGAATAGCGGTAGGTAGATTAAGGCCTACAATTTCCTCATCCGGTATGTGTTTCAAATATTTAATAATTCCTCTGAGGCTGTTTCCATGAGCCACTACCAGCAGTTCGTTTGCTGTAGCTAGATTGGGGAAAATGATGCATTTCCAATAAGGTAATATACGTTCTACTGTTTCTTTCAGAGATTCAGTACGTGGAAGATCTTTGTCAGGAACTTCTTTATAACGGGTATCTGTTTTCGGATTGCGCGGATCGTCTTCCGATAGGGCTTTGGGGGCTACGTTAAAGCTACGGCGCCATATCAATACTTGTTCTTCTCCATATTTAGAAGCTGTTTCGCTTTTGTTTAATCCTTGCAATACGCCATAATGTTTCTCGTTTAGACGCCAACTTTTCTCTACAGGTATCCAATCTTGATCCATTTTATCTAGCACACAGTTTAATGTTTTGACTGCACGCTTTAAAAAAGAAGTGTAAGCTTTATCAAAATGAAATCCTTTTTCTTTTAAGAGTGTACCTGCTTGGTTGGCATCAGCGATACCTTTTTCGGTTAAATCTACATCTGTCCATCCTGTAAAACGGTTGTCTTTGTTCCAAGTACTTTCTCCATGGCGGAGTAATACGATTCTTTTCATTTGTTCTCCTTTCTTTATTACCCGGTAATACATTTTCTGTTGGCAACAAAATTAGTTGTAGCATACATACTTATCAATACCCATTAATTATGAATTTAACAATGGAAGGCAAGGATTTGTTTCTCTTTTTATTATTTTTGTGCTTTGTAATTAACACATGCCATGAAAAGAATTAAAACAGGACTAACGGGATTTATATTAGGAGATTGGTTGGGAATGCCTTACAGGGGAAAAGGAAAAGGGACATTTAAACCTATATGGACAAAATCTTATCTTCGGGGAGATAAATGTTCAGGGAATACCTCGATGTTATTATGTGCTTTGGACAGTCGTTGCAATTTGGAACTTTATCAGCAGAATTTAAGAAACTGGTATTTCAATAGAAAGTATACAGGAGAAAACATTGAGTTTGATATTGATCAGGTGACCCAAAAAGCAATCATGAAAAATTTCAGGGGAGTGTCTTCGGATTCTAATAGTGGCAACCGCAGTTTGATGGGGTGTTGTGTTTTGGCTTTTTCTCCTTTATCTAAAGAGGAGATTTTTTCTTTTATTAAGATCACTCATAATAGTCGTTATAGCTTTAAGTATACTTGGTTTTTTATTGAGTTCATTCGTTGCCTGTTGGAATATGAAGATAAAGAACAGGCATTACAGCAGGCTGAGCAGAGATGTGATGTGGAGGTTAACAGGCAAAATCTTTGTAATGGAAGCTTTGTTGTAGATACGGTGGAATCAGTGGTCAATTGGTTTATGGCAGGAAATAGTTATAAGGAGTGCGTATTTTCGGCTATAAACTCAGGTAAGTCAAGTGATGCGGTAGGAGCATTGACAGGTTTGCTGGCGGGAATATATTATGGATTAGAATTAAAGAATGGAGTGAAGGGGTTTGAAACAATGGAATCTTATATTGATTCATTTATCCAGTACCTTAATCCCACTCTTTAAATTCCAATGAAAGTTGTTCCCATTGTTTTTTTATTTCTTCTTTTTCTTCTTTTGGATTAGATATGGATAGTCCGATAAGGCGGATGGGGTGGCTTTCATAATCAATTTCTTTCAGTAATTTTTTTGCTAACGGAAGAATTTTATCCATACTTGTCAGTTCACTGTTTTGAGTGATGCTGCGGGTTATTTGGCTAAAGTCATGGAACTTTATTTTTAAAGTAAGTGTGTTACCGCTGAAATTAGTGCGTTTCAGTCTTTCTAGCAATTCGGTAACTACATGATATAGTTCAATGATGGCGGAAGAATGAAGAGAAATGTCTTTTTCCAATGTATGTTCGCATCCTACGGACTTACGGATTCTTATGGGTTCTACAGGACGGAGGTCAATGCCTCGTGCGAAATCGTAATACAGATTACCTGCTTTACCAAACTGCCGGGTAAGCATTTCTAAAGTGCAGGCTTGTAATTGGGTACCATTATGAATCCCTAATGTGTGCATTTTTTGGGCTGTTACCGGACCTACTCCCCAAAAAGATTCGATGGGAAGGTGGGCGATGAAATCCAATGCTTGGTTGGGATGTATTGTACATAATCCGTCGGGTTTGCGGTAATCCGATGCTATTTTGGCTAGAAACTTGTTATAAGAGACCCCGGCTGAAGCTATCAATCCCAATTCTTTGCGAATACGCTTTTTAATATCTTTGGCTATATCTATAGCAAGTGAAAAGCCTGCTTTATTTTCAGTTACATCCAGAAAAGCTTCGTCTAGTGACAGAGGCTCTATGATATCTGTATAGGTATGAAAAATATCATGTATCTGCTGGGATACAGTTTTATATACATTCATTCGCCCCGGAACAAAAATCAGTTCTGGGCAAAGTCTTTTGGCTTTTTGTGATGACATGGCGGAACGTACTCCGTAACGGCGGGCTTCGTAACTGGCAGCAGCTACCACACCTCGTTCTTCAGCGTGTCCCACAGCAAGCGGTTTTCCACATAATTCGGGGTTGTCACGTTGTTCTACCGATGCGTAGAATGCATCCATATCGATATGTATTATTTTGCGTTCGGACATCTTCATGAAATTTGTAGAGCAAAGGTATGAAAAAGGTTTTTGGTTGATGAACTCTTTAACAGCTTTATTTGTTATATTTTCATTAATATTATTTCTGTATAACGAGTATGAGAAAGGCACGTAAAAACTACTTTATTTACTTGATGATGCTATTGATATTCGGAGGGTTGATTTATACCGCTATAGCAGGTGGTGAGCGTTTTTTGCATTTGTCATCTATAAAGCCAGCGACAGCAGGTGATGATGCTTTTACTATGTTTAAAACTATATTACTTGATAATCTGGAGCATCCTTTTTCCATTTTACTCATTCAAATTATAGTTGTATTGATTGCGGTTCGTATTTTTGCGTCTGCATTCCGCTATATAGGGCAACCGGGAGTGATAGGTGAGATAGTGGCAGGAATTGTCTTGGGGCCTTCCCTGCTGGGATCTCTTTATCCTGAGTTTTTCGGCTTTTTGTTTCAACCGGATTCTTTGACTAATCTGGAACTTATCAGTCAGTTAGGGTTGGTACTATTTATGTTTGTTATTGGAATGGAGGTTGATTTCGGAGTATTGAAAAATAAGATAAATGAAACATTAGTTATTAGTCATGCAGGAATTTTGGTACCTTTCTTCTTGGGAATGTTGGCTTCTTACTGGGTATATGAGGAATATGCTTCCCAGCAAACAGCATTTCTTCCATTTGCTTTATTTATTGGTATATCTATGAGTATTACCGCTTTTCCGGTTTTGGCCCGTATTATTCAAGAACGGAATATGACACGGAAACCTGTAGGAATTCTTACGATAGCATCTGCAGCCAATGATGATGTGACAGCTTGGTGTTTGTTGGCGGTTGTCATTGCTATTACAAAAGCAGGAACGTTGGGAGGTGCTTTGTATACAGTTCTTCTTACATTTGTCTATATAGCTGTGATGTTTGTTGTTGTTCGTCCGTTTTTAAAGAAAATCGGTACACTTTATTCCAATAAAGAAGTTATAAACAAGACCTTTGTCAGTTTTATTTTTTTGGTTTTGATTGTATCGGCGGCTATTACGGAAATTTTGGGGATTCATGCTTTGTTTGGTGCTTTTATGGCGGGTGTAGTCATGCCTTCTAATTTTGGTTTCCGTAAGGTAATGATGGAGAAGGTTGAGGATATAGCATTGGTTTTTTTTCTACCGTTATTTTTTGCTTTTACAGGATTACGCACACAGATAGGATTAATTAATACGCCGGAATTATGGTGTGTATGCCTGTTATTGATTACTGTAGCGGTTGTCGGAAAATTTGGTGGATGTGCTGTGGCCTCCCGTTTGGTGGGTGAGTCTTGGAAAGATAGTTTCACCATAGGTACTTTGATGAATACCCGTGGATTGATGGAATTGGTGGCATTGAATATCGGTTATGAGTTGGGGGTACTTCCTCCATCTATCTTTGTTATTCTTATCATAATGGCTTTGGTTACGACTTTTATGACGACACCTTTATTAAATTTAGTCGAATGGGGCTTTGCAGTAAGAGAACAAAAAACGGTTTTGCAACGAAAATTGCTTTTGTTCTTTGGACGTCCCGAAACAGGTGGTAAGCTATTATCGGTATACAAATTACTCTTTGGAAAACAACTTTCTTATCATCAGGTAATTGCAGCTCATTATACAACGGGTACCGATGTGAATCCTACTAGTGTTGAGCAATTTTTTGAAGAAAGTTTTATTCCTGTTGATAAACAGGCAGAGCACTTGAATATACATATAGAGAAGCGTTATAGAGTAACTGATAATTTGGTATCTGATATGATTTCCACTGTAGAAGCGGAGTCACCGGATATTTTGTTGTTAGGCGCAGGGCCTCGCTTTATGACTGACGGTGAAAAGTCGATGACTTCTTTTTTTGGTTTGTTTCGTAAAAAAGTGGATGATGTGTTAGAGCATGCTTCTTGTCCTGTTGCTATCTTTGTAAATCGTGACTATCGTAATGGAGATGAAGTGGCTGTATTGATAAATGGAAGTATGGATAGTTTTCTTTTCACTTATGTGCGTCGTTTATTGGAAGATGGAGGGAGTTTTATTCATTTATATTATTTCAGCAGTGGAAGTGAAGAATATGTAGGACAAATATATAAGATAAATAAGCAGTATGCAAATAGGGTACATCTGTATCCTTTGGTTGAAATAGAGGATTTGGTATTGCCGATAATTCATGGATTGCTTATTTTAAGCTATGATACTTGTGTGGGGATTGCTGCCAATGAAAAAGTCTTTAAAGCGCTTCCTTCTTTATTGGTCATGAAGGATGCATCTTAAAAAGAAACTGAGCCGTTTTCAACCATCCCGCCAAACTGCCATAGTTACGAGAATTGTCTAAAAAGCAAAAAGCATTGACAATCATCAGATTATCAATGCTTTCTTCCAGTCGGGGTGACTGGATTCGAACCAGCGACCACACGCCCCCCAGCGCGACTCCAAATCTTTTTCTACGGAGTTGATAATCAGAACTTATCTTTATAATCCTTTTCCTTTAGTTTGCACCTCAGTTTACACAGGTGCTTTCCACCGTTTGGATTAAACATATTCTTATCGTTACAAAGATACTGTATTTATATGGATTGGCATAAAGTTTATCATTAATATTGAGGATGATTAATTATTAATTTAAGTAATAAAGAATAGGAAATATCTTGATATGGTTAATAGTATAATCTATATCTCTATTCTTTATTTTTTGTAAAGATAGCTGCCCAAATAAAGAAAAACAGCATAAGAGTTTCCTCAAATGCTGCTTCTATTCTGTTTTAGTAAACGTTGGAATAAGTCTTTTACTCCACTCTTTGATAAGAGAATTTCTTACCACTGGGTGTTACACCATCTGCTTCCAACTCTTGTACTGATAAGGTCATAGAATTAAGTAACAGAATATCACTAATAGCCCATTCATCTTCGTCACTGTACATTTCATAGAGTTTGTTACCATCTATTTTGTATTTACCTACTTCTTTGTAGGAGCTAACTTCTGCACTTGTGTACTCAAATGTACCATCACCCTTGTAAGTAACATGGGTGGCAACTGCATCACCGCTTGTCATTTTCCATTTGCCTATAATTAAAGACGTGTAATCGTCCTGCTTTTTTGTCACAATAACAATTGAAGTCGTACTGAAACCGCTATCTTCTGTTGTTACTGTGATATTCGCTTCACCTACTGAATTGGCTGTTATCAAACCATCTTGATTTACACTTGCAACAGCTTCATTGGAACTGCTCCATATAACTTTCTTGTTGGTTGCATTATCGGGTTGTACAGTAGCTATTAATTGGAATGTTTCACCTTGCTTTAGACTAACAGATTGCTCATTAATTGATATGCCTGTAACCTTTACTTCGTCAGTAACAATCTTACCATTATCTATATTGATTTTAAATGTAAAGTCCTTCTTAGTGCCATCGTAAAATGTTACTTCACATTTATAATTCCAAATATTGGTTGTGTTACCAGTTAATGTAAGAACTCTCTTTGCATCAGAAGTTACATCAAAGGGGGGAACAATCCGAGTTACCCAAACAGATTTAGCATCCTTATAGTTGTATTTACTAATTGAGATATTCTCAGCAGAGACATCCTCTAAGTAGCCAGTTAGAAATCTTATTCCTTCTTCATAAGAAATCAGCTCCGTTTCAGCAGGCATACCGTGACTGTCGAATTCAGGTTGTTTCATGGCTACATAGACAGTATCCCCTTCACTTGAATAGCAGCAATTGCCTATAAAGACAGATTCTTGAAACCAACTGTAAGCCACCTTGTTCTTATTTGGGTCAGATTGGAGTTGATTACGTTTTGTCCTGCCATTAAAAGTAAAGATGTTCTGACGGTATCCATTTAAAGCCAATGTTACAATATTACCTGCGGTAGTCTTTTTATGAAATAGAGGGAAGATGTTATCTAATTTGATGGTTTCATATTCTCCATATCCCTTATAGACTTTTTGAATAGTATCAGTTTCTTCTATATCAGTCCACTCAAATTTGATGCCTCTGGTTGCTGTTTCGTATTCTGCGAACCATAAATGTTTATTCTTCAATCCTGTAAAAAGAATAGATGATTCACCAGCTTGACAAAATCTACATGTTATATTGGAGTAATCTCCTATATATTCATCAAACATCTTATCTCTTTGGGTGGATTCATCCTCTATGTTATTGATAGGGGGAGCGGGGGTAACATCCAACTCATCATCTCCACAGGAAGTAAATCCCATGCTTAATGCAACCAATAATGAGGTTGCTAATAATCTAAATGTTTTCATTGTTATTATATTTATTTTATTACTTTAATCATTCCTCTATCTATAGCGTCATGGATTCTGCGTGTCTCATATTTGGGGCAACAATTATATTCACACCCATCAGACAGGTATTCAATATATGCTATGCCCCAATATATTTGTAGATATTTATAAAACTCGAATGGGCATTCAACTTTAAGATTTCTAATTTCACTCTTAGTATCTCCTTTCTTAGTAGTTTGAACATATAATGTACCCTCTTCTGGCAGATATTCTATTTTATATCTGCAATATTCTCCCATGTGATTAGCTATAGGAACATAGGTTCTTGGTGGCTCGTCAAAAGATTTTACGAGTAAGCATCCATCGTCATCAATGACAGGAGGGGATGCTTTTTGAAATATGCTACATAAAGTCTTGAAAGAATCAGATAATAAATAATCTATTTCATTTTGAGATAAGTAAAAGTCTGTACATTGATTCATGCAGCGGTATAAAAATCTTAGTTTATCCCATTCTTTTAAAATGTATTGTTCTTCTCGTTCTTTTTTACTTATTCTGCCTTTTGTAGTATATTCGATATATGGCAATTTAAAGGATTTCTCTAAGAATGATGAGGGCATATATAATCTACACCCTGTATCATAGCATAGGGGACTTTTGGCACTTAAACTATCAACTAATTCCATAATAATGGTATTGTGCCTATCTGTTCCCTATGGATAAGCAGTTAAAATAAAAGAGGTGTGGGAACTATATCTGTCTTATCCTTAGATTAGGTCTTCGCATTACCCTTAGCATGGATAAAACAATAGCCCCACACCAAGAGGTATATAGTTCACCTAAGCGATGAATATATATCAAATGTGTGGGTGCTATTGCTATCATCTTCATGCTAAAATTAAAGTTGCGAAGTTTAATCTAAGAAGATAATTTCAATAACACCTTTCGTTAAATATGTCCTTCCAACTCCCTATCTTATTAGTTCGTTGAAATTGGTTGCAAAGATAACGAAAGGTTCTAAATAAATGAGCATGAGGTGAAGATAAATAGTAGATTCTGCCACAAAACATAGTCCGCATAAAATATTTAGTCAGAATTGTATCTGAACTCTGTAAATCCATGTGGGTATCAAAATGATAATTTCCCTTATAAGAACTGAATCTTAGAAATTGTTACCCACATGGATTTATAAAGCTAAAGTTAATATCTCCGTCTGAATTAGAGGGTAGGACAAATTCAGATTGGGGTATATAAGACTGACCTTGCTCTAAATTTGTCCTGCCTGTCATTAGAAGCTCAAACAGTCATAAGTCTGTAATATTTCTTCCTGCCTTAACCCCAAGTATCTTTTAGTAATGGCAACAGAACTATGGTTGAACAGTTCCATCAGTTTTACTAAAGCAAGTTCAGCGTTATCACTGTTCATGTTATAGACCTGTCTTCCAAAAGTCTTTCTAAGTGAATGGCAGCTAAAGTTCTTAATCTTTAACTTGTACTTCTTCTTGACCTCTTTAAGAATGATATTGATTCTCTGGACTGTGAAGATAGTGCCTTTCTGACTTATAAGAATTGGCGCATTGATTCCAACAGGATTTATATGCCCGTAGCACTCTTTAATATGCTGCTGTAACCCAAGGTTCAGTCTGATAGTCCTTACCTTGCCTGTCTTTTTCTCAATTACTGTAAACTCGTCAGCACCTAATATCTGCTTCCACCTTAGAGATAGAATATCAGATATTCTTAATCCTGTGAAGCATCCCAAAGCTATAAGAAGTGAGATTTTATAATTCTCATCCTTTGCCAATTTTCTTATGAGGTTCATTGCATCAGACCAAACAAGATAGTCTGCCGTTGTGCTTGAATATTTAAGTGACATAATGTTCTGTTTTATAAGCAAATGAATAGAAGTGAATGTTTATTTAGACCGTCAATAATTAAAGCATTGATAATCAAACAAACATTCACTAATAATGAAAGTGAATATGGTAAGGACACCCAACTTAGAAATTGAGTGCCCTTTACCTTATTATAATGTACCCTCGTCTGCGAAGCTGTAATATCCTGCATCTGTAAGTATGAGGTGGTCTATTACTGAAATTCTCATAAGTCTTGCAGCATCCTTGACCTGCTTAGTTATTTCCATATCTTGCCTGCTTGGTTTCAGATTACCGCTTGGGTGGTTATGTGCAAGAATAATGGCTACTGAATTAGTAAGTAATGCAGCTTGTAGAATCACTCTGACATCAGCACAAGTTTCAGTAATTCCGCCCTCTGATATGAGCGTATAGCCTAAAACTTGGTTGGATTGGTTTAGAAACAAGACTTTGAAATATTCTTTGTAACAGATTGTACCTTCCTTATATGTAGGAAGCAAGTATTGATAAGCATCCTCAGAACTGACAATTTTATGCAGGTTTTTGAATTTGGGTTTGTAGGTTAGTTCCACTTCACCCACAGTATAATCTATATTCATAATGTACAATGTTTAATAAATTGGTAGATATAAAAAAAAGGACAACCAACTGAATAGCAGTCCTTTTGCATATTACTTTCTGTCCTTTTAGATAAAAGGCAGATATGTATCATCCAATGCACCACTGTCAATAATCTTTCTGCATAATTCATGCGATGCTTGATTTCTGAGGTCTATACCATAATTATCATCGCCTACCATTTTAATGATTGCCACAATGGTTTTCATCAACTCTTGTTGTAGAGTGCGGTGGTAGTGACTAACACTTTCAGCAAATCTTGTTGGATTCCAACCCATATCATTAAGCGCACGTTCTAACTCTTGTGCAGCTTTGTATTCACGAGAATTTTGTAATTCCATAATCCATGTAGTTTTAAACAGTTCATAAAATAGAGAAAGGACACCAAGTTAATGATGCCCTTTCCTCTCTCAATCAACAATCCACTCAGCCCAAGAACCAAGCGTATTCACTATCTCCTAATTTGGCACGCTGGATGCCTTGTACAAACTCTGTACAGTTAAGATTCCTCTCCAAGAAGTTATCTATGTAACTTGACTTCACAGAGCCATTGAGCAAGTTAAGTAACTGCCAACCTGTAATGCTGTCCCCTGTACTCTTGAAGTTTGCATCAGAAACAAAAGCCCTGCAAGCTGCATTAACTTGGCTGTCCCCCAATAATAGGCGAGGTAAGCGTTTCTGCTGGTTGGGTGTAAGAGCTTGATATAACCTCATCCTGCCTATTATCTGACAGAACTCGCTTGTGGAGATTGACATCTGCCCAAGTGTCCTTAACAGATGCAGGTCTTTGGATGGGTTGTAAGCATGGAACAGATTCAATGCTGCTGCATATAGTTCCTGTACGTTTAGGACTTCAACCTTATCCTGCAAGCCGTCAGTGGTGAGCATTAAATTTGAACACACACGATTACGAAAGCCTATGAAGATTTTAAATCTCTCCACAGATTTCTTACTGTACAGGTTAATCTCGTTATATGCCCTCACTCCACCAATGGATAATGCCAAACGATTACCGTATTCATCATGTACAATAGACGGGATTTCAAAGCAGAAGCACATCCTCTGATAGAACAAAGTTTTCTCTGCGTCTGTCAGTTCAGATGCTTTCTTTCCTAATGCACTTGGGATTCTGCCATTGATAGGGTGTGAGATTCTAATCTCTGGCATATCAAACTGCTCCCCATGAAAATAATCCTTGGCTGCATCCACTACTGCACCAATAAAGGATTGGTGGCTTATGGTTTCCTCCATTGATGCGAAACTTGGAATGATGCAGTCTTGTTGTAGGTGCTGCAAGGTTACTTCCTGCGTGTTGGCTTCAATGAAGTGGTTTACTCTCTTGGGTGCTGCAACTTCTTCCGCAATGATTGCTTCTTCTGCAAACTCACCCATGTTTAATGATTCTCTACGCTGTGCCATAGCTGGCATAATAACTAAATCTCTCATAATGAAATTGAATTAAATGGTTATTGATTGAATGGATTTAACAAGAACAAGCCCAAAACACAAGTGAATTACTTCGCTTGCGTCTTAGGCTGTTCTATGTCTTTCCCTAAATATTCAATCAAAGGAAGTTGAGAGCAATAGTAAAATATTGGTTGGCTGTGGCAATAGTACATTGTACCCTTTTCTGATTTAAAAAAGAATGCTTATTCCTGTCAGCTTTTAGACTGCATTGTTAAAGCATTCTTTTTTATTTAAGGGCTATAAGGGGGTGTTTATGTGGGTAGGGGTGTCTTGTGCATTATTCTGATGGTTTTAAATTGCCATTACGAAGTAGCATTCATAATGGCTGCTTACCCTTATCGTAGAAATTCAACTTTAGATGCTTCTAAATTCAGAATAAGGCAGACTTGGGATTATTCGTACCATTTATTAATATAATAATAAACAGTACGAAAAATCCTGCTTGCCTGTTATTTGGACTTGAAGCCTATCTTAAACACGTTTTTTGAGTTGGTGGGATTCCACTCCTTACGTTGTTTGGCTATATCATTGTCTAATAGTAGTTCTTTTGGGGTAAGTGCTATCCCTTTGGGTAAAAACTTCAATAGACCAGCACCATATAAATCCAAATTGTAACTTTCCACACTTGGTTTGCCCATTTTTAATTTACTTGCCAACTTATTAGAAGAAAGCAATATCTTGTTATCTTCTGCTATCAATAGAAGCTTGATATAATAGCCTTTCACTTTAATATCCAAATCCACTTTCATAAAGAGGTAGGACAATGTTATAAAGTTGGGGCGGTCTATGGGTGGGATGCAGTAAAGGCTTCTCATTGTAAATTCATATATAGGATGATTGATTGGTGCAGGGTATCTCTTTCTAACCAACACTGCTTCTATATCTTTATTGAAGTTTTTTAGTGCATTCTCATTCTCTCCTGTCCGTTTGGCTAAATCCTTAATTCTCCATCTGACCTTATAATAGTCATTTCTATATAAGGACAGACAGAAGAATCTGTATAGATTGGGTGGATTGAGCTTATCCACTATTGACTTATTAATGGTGGCATAGTCCTGCCTAATGTTACTTGTCCTGCTTTGCAGGTGTCTTTGAGGTATCTTCATATTCATTAGTAGCTGATTGAACATTATTGGTAAACATTAAATCTTTCTTCTCCCGTTCCATCTTATAATAGTAGGCAGTCCCAAAGTATATCTTGGCTTCTTTCCTGTTATGGAACTTCTTCCCTGTTGGTAGATGAATTATCATGTCAGTTTAAATATTAATGAGTTAATAAGCCAGCTTCTGTAATGAGATATAATAGGTAGTAACCTTTCCATTCTTCTTTCTCCTTGTCTTTAGATAGTTATTAAGATTAGCCCATAATCCAATATGAACTTTGTTATCTTTCACTCCCTGTTTAAGAGCCTTAGCCCTTATCTGCTCATAGGTAAATTCTTCCATTTTAGATATTCTGAATAGTTTGTAGTCTGTCAATCTGTGTGGTGGGGTTATCTGCTTATGGTATTGTAAAAGTAGTAATTCCATAGGTGAGGAACTAATGATAAGACCACACATTCAAGAATCAGACTTTATGCTATTCAGAATATCTAATAGCTTGGGGAGAGTAAGCCCACCTGTCAGATGGGCTTTGCTATTGGTCTCTTATGCTTCCAGAGCTTCTTTCAGTATTTCTATGAAGTCATCTTCTTCTTTAATTTCTTTCCAATTTGCTTCTGTATAGTTCAGCTCTTTCAATTTGTTTAATGCTTCAAATGCTTGTTCTTCGCTTGTGGATTTGGCATAACTGTTGAAGTCTTTGATGAAGTAACGTTTGGTAATGAAACTGACGCTCATGTTGGCAGCCTTGCATAAGTTGATGAACCTGTTACCTCTTTCAATTTTAATTTCTGTACCTTTTGGGAGGGTTATTTCTTCACCTTTTAAAGCCTTGCTCACTTGTTTGTCAGATAAGCTCTTACCTGTGTAAATCAACATGGCTGTGGTTGGATTGAACCCTTCGTTTAACAATTCTGCTACATTTTGGAATAGTTCATCTTTAGTAGTCAAAGAAGCTACAACTAATCTGTCTTTTTTATCCCAACTGCTGCCTACATTATTAATATCTACCAAGTATTCACCTACATTCTCAATATCCCTTACATAAACATTGGGAATGGTTTCAGTGTACTTGCCTGTTGCTACCAGCTTGGCGAATGCTGTGCATCTGTGCTGTCCGTCAAGAATAACGAGATAGTCCGCAGCTTCTTCCTTAGTCAATTCCCTGCCTTTGATGTCAGTAACAGTGTAACCTGCTTCAATCAGCTTTGCTGCTTCCACTACAATAATAGGAAATGCCTTCTCATATTTATTTGCAGCTATTAGAGCAATGAAGCTATCTACCTTCTTGGGGTTTACAGGTCTATTGTTCTTTACGAATGCTATCTTCTTCTGCTGTTCTACTCTTGCACCTGTTTCTTCATTGACTATTGAGAATGTAAGGAAATCATTGCCTATATTCTCATTGGATTCTTTCTCAAATTCCTGTGCCTGTTCCAACTTGGCTTTAGTCTTATCAACGACATTCTGTTGTGCTGCTATCACTGCTTCATCTGCATTTCTCTTAATGAGACGCTGTAATTCTTTTTCTTCTTGTTTCAAAACCTTAGTCAGTTCCTCTACGTTACCCATAGTTGCGTTGTTTGATTCTACACTGTTGTTTACCATCTCTGTTGCATTTAAATTTAAATTTTCCATTGTAATTTATTTTTTAAGTTGTTATTACTAATTCAGTGTAATCCTCAAACCTATGTACACTTGGTTATCTGATTACGCTGCAAAACTACTGGCTTCTGGGCTGATTAAAAGAGAGAAATTAATGAGTGGTTTTACTTCCCCTCTTAATTATTGGCTCGTTCGCTATCGTTTTGACGGTGCAAAGATGGGATATAATGGTAGGATTAAAAGAGAGAAAAAAAGTCCTGCTTTCTGTACCCTCTTAATGGTATGAAGCAGGACTGTATTGGTTATCAATGTATTGTTAGAAGTATATGCTATTCGCTGTATCAATTCTTTTGTCTTTATATTGCTTGATATAGCCTTTTAAAGTAAATTCATCCTCTGAGAAATTCTTGTTCGTAGATAGCTTAGTGAAGTAGATAAGTCTTGATATGAGTAATGTCTTGCTAAGTGATATGGTACTTCCTTTCTTCTGTCTGACATTAAACTGCTTGTTATATGGCTCTAAATTGAAGAAGTCATTGAACATCTTATAGAACAACCATATCTGAACGGATTCCTTTTCTTCTGCGTGGGTGCTTATGCTGACTTGCTGGCTTTGCATCCAAGGGTGTTCTTCCATCTCCTTTAAGTTATTGGCAATGGTAGCAGCCAAATATCCTATGGCATTTTCATTATCAATTACTATCTGATGCTTGCCCTCTATCTTTACAGAGACAGTGATAGGCTTTTTAAAACTTACTCCAAATTGGTTAATCTCCTTATGGTTGTCAGCTATGGCTTTAGCGAATTTGGTTAGTTGTTCTATTCCAATGCCTGTGGCTTTCATTCCATCCAAACACGTGCCACAAGTATAGTCAAAGATGAACAGGAGTAGAAACCAGAACTTATCTATATCAACTCCCAAACCTTTCAGAGTATTCTGTATATCCTCATGGGCTATATAATCTTCGTATGTGAAGTTACCATGTAGTTTATTCTGATTGCATCTCCTTATGAATATAGGTAAGGCAGTAGTACCACAGACGTATCTTTCTCCTGTGGATGGGTCTATATCTACGTCTGGAACATATTTTATGGCTATGGCTTCCATGTATTCCAGACGGGTGTCAATGCTTATATAATCTTCCTTTAGTTGCTCCATAATTATTAGTTTAGGACAAAGTTAAAAAATAATCCCCACCTGCATTGCTACAAGTGGGGAATTATTGGCTTAGAGCAGATTCTTCATGGCATCATCCACCTGTTCATTATCAAATTGACTTAGGTATATTTGGGTGGTCTTGATGTCTTGGTGTCCCAATGCTTGCGATATAATTCCTATATTTACTCCAGACTTTTTTAAGATGGTTGCGAACGAATGCCTTGCCTGATGGAAGGAAAGAAGTAATATGAGTAATGGAAACGAAAAGAAAGCGCAACGCAATCTATTGGTAATTAAGCATTTCTCTATATTCTTCCACATAAAGGAAAAGCAAAAAAGCGAGGCTTATTGAAGATACTCGGTTACCAAATCGTTAGCAGGGCTGTTACCGGTAGGGATAAGGTAACGAAGAGCGGATCAAATAATTTAAGCCAGCGATATATTACACTGATTGTCATAGTTTTGCATATCGAAGAACGCTTATAAAACAGGTAAATTTGCCACTAAAAATATAAGCGTATGAAAGTAGAAAAATTCAAGGTTTTGCTCTACCTCAAAAAGAGCGGACTGGACAAGTCGGGCAAAGCCCCGATAATGGGACGCATCACCGTTAACCGGACGATGGCGCAGTTCAGCTGCAAGCTCTCCTGCACTCCCGAACTGTGGAATCCCCGGGAAAGCCGTCTGAACGGCAAGAGCAAGGAGGCGGTGGAAGTCAACGCAAGAATCGACAGGCTGCTGTTGGCTGTAAACTCCGCATTCGATTCCCTTCTGGAACGAAAGACCGATTTCGATGCGACAGCAGTCAAGGAAGCCTTTCAAGGCAGCAAGGATACGCAGATGACCTTGCTCAAACTCTTTGACAGGGCATATCGAGGAAATCAGGGCACGTGTAGGCATTGATGTGTCTCACCGCACCTTGCCCAACTACCTTTACACCCGCAACCGTCTCGCTGATTTCGTCAGCAGCAGGTTCAAGGTATCCGACCTTGCTTTCTGCCAGCTCAACGAGCAATTCATCCGGGAATTTCAGGAGTTTGTCGTGATAGAGAAAGGCCTGGGCGTCCAGACAGTGCGCCATTACCTGGCTATCCTGAAGAAGATCTGCCGCATAGCCTTCAAGGAGGGATATTCGGACAAATATTATTTTGAACACTACAAATTACCCAAGCAGAAGGAAACAGCTCCAAGAGCATTAAGCAAGGAGGATTTCGAGAAGATACGGGATATAGAGCTTACCGGATGCCGCCCGGAACACTCCATTGTCAGGGACATGTTCCTTTTCGCCTGTTATGCCGGAACCTCGTACGTGGATGTGGTAGCTATCACTCTCGACAACCTGTCAAGGGACGATAACGGGGCATTGTGGCTGAAATACCGCCGGGGAAAGAACGGGCAGTTGAGCCGTGTGAAGCTGTTGCCTGAAGCTATAGCTCTTATCGAAAAATATCGTGATGACACAAGGCCGACTCTGTTTCCCGTAATTCCATACCAGGCCCTGAAATGGTGTCTGACGAGCATCAAAATGAAAGCCGGCATCAAGGGACGTTTGTCCTACCACATGGGGCGGCACTCGTTCTCGACTCTCATGACCCTCGAAAACGGCGTACCTATCGAGACTGTCAGCAAGATGCTGGGGCATGCGGATATAAGGACCACCCAGGTGTATGCCCGTGTAACCCCTAAAAAGCTTTTCGAGGACATGGACAAATATATCGAGGCGACAAAGGAACTGAAACTTGTTCTCTAACCCTTAAAAAACGATTCAATCATGCGAAGTACATTCAAAATTCTATACTATATCAACCGCAGTAAGGTCAAGGCGGACGGAACTACCGCCATCATGTGCCGTATTACCATTGACGGCAAGAACAGCGTGTTTGCCACGGGTTGTTACTGCAATCCCAAAGACTGGAAAGCCAAGACCGGAGAGGTAAGGGACGCAAGGACGAACAACCTCCTTGAAGCACTCCGCTCCAGAATAGAGGCCTCATATGACAAGCTGTTGAAGGATGCGGGCATGGTCACGGCAGAAATGTTGAAGAACGAGATTTCCAGTGTGTCTGCCGTCCCGGTCACATTGCTGAAAGCCGGGGAAGAGGAACGGGAAAGACTTAGAATCCGTTCCGAAGTGATAAAATCTACCTCTTCTTACCGCCAGTCCAAATCCTCACAGTCATACCTGCATGAGTATCTGCTGTCGCTGGGTATGAGGGACATCGCCTTTGAGGATATTACCGAAGACATCGGCTGGGGCTATAAGCTCTACCTGAAATCCAAAGATTGCGGGGCGGGACATATCAACCACTGCCTTACATGGCTGAACAGGCTTATCTATATTGCCGTGGACAGGGAGGTTATCCGCTTCAATCCGCTTGCGGATGTCACATACGAAAAGAAACCCGACTCCAAACTGAGGCATATTAGCAGGGCGGAACTTCAACGGATTATGGAACAGCCCATGCCGGAGAGGTTGCAGGAGCTTACCCGGAGAGCGTTCATCTTTTCAGCCTTCACGGGCTTGTCATATGTCGATGTAAAACGGCTTTATCCCTCGCATATTGGAACAACCGCGGACGGAAGACGCTTCATCCGTATCAACAGGAAGAAAACCGATGTCGAGTCCTTTATACCGTTACACCCCGTAGCCGAGCAGATATTGTCCTTGTACAATACAACCGATGACGGCAGGCCGGTATTCCCTCTGCCCAATCGGAACAGGCTTTGGTACTGCATCCATGAGATAGGCATATTGGCCGGTGTGAAAGAGAATCTCAGCTACCACGCGAGCAGGCATTCGTTCGGGACCTTGACGCTTTCGGCAGGTGTGCCGATTGAGAGTATCAGCAAAATGATGGGACACACGAACATCAGGACCACGCAAGGCTATGCCAAAGTGACCGATGATAAAATTTCCGAGGATATGGATAAGCTGATGGAAAGAAGAAGTAAGAATGGAGCGGATTCTAATTAGAACCACCATTTCGCGGTCGCCTGTTCCCTCGCCGTCCATGGAAGTTAGTACAGACTTTATTGAAAGTGAAAAGGCCAGGCGGCCGTGCCGTTTCGGGCAGAATCTTCCTTTGCGGGCAAAGGGTATTCAGCCCGAAAACCTTTTCCCTTTCACGTCTGTACAATAGACGCTGACGGCAGCGGAAACAAGCGACTGACGGAAAAGTCGATATAAAAACAACCAAAAGAGAAACAGCATACTGACAGTAGGATGCTACCGGTCTGTATGCTGTTCTGATATTCCATAGGAGAGATATTTTTTGAAACACCAAGAAAAAGGCAGACGGCAAACTGCGCTCCCTCCAGAAAAATCAATCCGTTTTTTCGACCACTTGCCAATATTCGCCTTTGTCCAGTTCGATGTGCTTTGTCACTTTGTCAGCATTCGGTCCGGCTATCTGCTTTCCTACAGCGTTGTTCGGCAAAAACTTTTGCACTTGGGGTGTTGTCCTTAGAAAGCATAGTGAATGATTTTCTTCCTACTTTTTATTTCTTCTTCTCTTTTGTCGATTTCTCCTTACTTCTTGAGTTTTCATACAAGCTTCTCTCCATTGTTGTAAATGACATCCAAAAGTTCGTTTGCAAGTTTGATGTCTGCAATTTTTAAAATACTATCTTCTTCTGTTGGATAGCCAAGAATATTGACACTGCCGTACCAGCATATTTACACCACTGATTATCAGTGATAATTCATTTTATCAGACAACCTCCGTTTTTACAAGTACATAGAATGTAAGGAAAATGCAGTTCTCGTCTGTCATTTTTGCATATAGTTAGAATTATACACTGCCAATCCTTTAATCGTCAACAGATATTTCTGACGGGGATGGCGAGGCTTGTCGGGGTAGAGCATAGAAACAAATCCCTCTTTTATGGCTGGATTGAGTGAGTATTCCATAAAATTCTCACGGTCTTTTAATCCTACGGCTGCCATCATCTCTTTGACAGATAATCTATTGTTCGCAATAGCTTTTATTAACCGGATGATATTTTCATTATCTATCTGTAATGGATTCTCTGAGCTTATCGGGGTACTTGTCGGGGTACTTGTCGGGGTGCTTGTCGGGGTGGCGATGACCATGTCTTCGGGAGCATTGACTATCATAAAACGATTCCTCAATTCATTGTTTTCTCCCATCAATAGGTTGCGAAAGAATCGTTCCAAATAGGCAGATTCCCTTTTGATTCCTTTTTGTATGTTTTGATAGTTGGCTCTAACTAAAGCATTACGGAAGTACCAAGAGTGTTTAGCGAAAAGGTCATTCTCAACATTGAATCCCATCGAACGTAAATATTGGATGGCAAACACTGCTGTAGTTCGGGTATTACCTTCTCCAAACGGATGAATCTGCCACAATCCCGATACGAATTGAGTTACATGGCTCGCTATTTGATAAATGTCCAACCCCGTATAATCAAACGTCTTTTCTTGTTCAAGGTCATATTCGATGGCTCTCCGAATGTCTGGAGCAGATACATAGAATACGGTATCACCACGAAGCACCCATTCTTTTTTAGTAATATTGTAATCTCTGATTTGTCCAGCAAATTTGAATACACCATCAAATATCCGTCGATGGATAGCAGTCAATCCAGCTACAGTGAAAGCAAACGAACGTTCGTTCAAGAGCTTGGTTATATTAGCAGAAACTTTATCAGCTTCCTCCGTTTCGTTATCTTTTTCAGTACGAATATCTTTCGAATCGTAGTAACTCTTGATAAGTTGTTGTACTTCATCAATGGTTATATCCCCCTCAATATGCTTACGAGCAGTGTCAATAAGATATTTGGAGGGCTTCAGGCCATCTACCGCTTGAAGTCCTATTGCCGTTTGCCACGCATAGCCTTTTTCACGCTTTTGCGGTTCGCCTTGTTGGATGTATTCGTCGAAGTTTATCATGGGGCTATAATTTGGTTGTTTATACTTGGTGTAGCCCATAACCAACTACCTTCTAATTGTTGTTGTCCATTAATAAATTCTATTTCTATAACTTTACTTGCAAATCCAATATTCTTTTTAAGTGTATCAATTTCAATATCTGACAATGTAAAATGGAATAAATGTTCGATATATTCATTTGTATCAGCTATATGTATTTTACATATGGCTTGATAATCTCCTGTTTTCCATATCATGGAATTTTTGTAAAGTCTTAATAGTTGATTATATTCATTAGAACGCTTTACCATATCCACATTAATCTCTCCTGCAATTTTTTGGTTCTCAATGAATGAATTCAATTTATATGTAAGTTGTTTCCTTTCTTCAATGAAGGATATCGATTGAAATCCTACAAATTTTTCGATTAAAACATCTTTATACGCATTGATAGCTATTGCATTTTGCCGTTTAGCCATTGTAGCATTGCCGGCTGGTGCTTGAAGTTCATATAAAGTTTCACTATACCAGATCCATTTAAATGTATGATTCGCACCATCTTTATCTTTGATAATTAGTTCAATATTGTCTATTAAGGCGTTTTTATGCCTAGATAAAAAAGATAACCTTATATTGAATGCATTACCAAATTTGATGAAACCAACTTCAGCTTCTTCGTCATGATATACATTTACTTTTGGTTTTTGTAGCCAATGATATATCCATAAAAATATTTGTGGTAACCATGCTAGTGCTCCTAGAATTGCAATAATATCTATTATTTCCATATTTTAAAATTAATACAACTGTTTTCTATAAACTGAATCTAATGTATTTCCATCTTTATCTTTCCATACTAACCAGCCGTTATTGCTGCTACCAATACAGAAATCTGCGGCAGTACTGGGACTTGAAAAAGTTTTATCCGATGTCAATACCAATATTCCGTTTTCATTAGCGGTGTAGTCTTGAAGCATCTTTTCTCGCTTTTCTTTCCAGTTGAAAGACGGTACCATTGTTGGGGCAACAATGCTTCCTTTTAGGACTGTGAATCCATCAGAACTATAGAAGCCTTTTGCATTGCATCCTCTACCTTTGGTGTAGAACAAATGTTCTTCCTTCGGTTGTGATACTTCAAAGATATTGCAACCGATAAATGATGCCAAAAACTTCACATCTTCGAAAAATTCATCTATTGAGTCCTGTTGATGTTCTGGTAGATTCGGTGCTTTAGGGATTTGTTTATTATCGCTTAAAACAAAAGCGTTTGCTTTCTTGGCTTCAGCTATCGCTTTATACTCTAAGTATTGCACATCAACTTTAGTCATATCGGCATCTTTCGATACGAATATGAGCGCTTTTTGCCAAAACGCTTTTTTGCTGTCGTGGTCTTTTACACGTTCTTTAAAGTTTTCCGTTTCACCTATATATGCCTGTGGCTTGGTTGATTCATCTTCGCCCAGTAATATATAAAACGCAGGTTTTTGCAACTTCTCTTGTGTATTCAAATAAGAGAGGTTAGAACGTGGCACGACAAACATTTGGCAAATCTTGTTGCTAATGAATGCGTATTGAGTTCCTTTCGGGTCTCCATCAATGAGATATGTTGTTACTGTTTTGCCCATAATTATACACCGTAATGCTTTTCTAATCGTTCTACAAGTCCATCAACTAACTGGGAATAATCCTTAAAACGAAGTTGTGACAAATTCCTTAGATTGAATCCAATAAATTTATCCACATCTTTTCTCTCTTTATTGTGGTCAGTGTCTTCTTTATATAATAATATCATGTTAGGAATCATATTGTGAGATTGTGCCACCCCCATTGCATATCCTATTTCATGATAAACATTAATGTTGGCACTACTTAAATCTGCAATAATCAAACTACATGACTGTATAGCATCCAATATTCTATCTTGAATGGAAAATGTGCTTGATTCAATGGTTCTATCAATTCTAATAGGTCTTGGATTCAATGTTATATTGCGATGTTTAGCATTAAATGTCTCTACTGCTCGAACAATCTTTTCGTATATCAATTCACTTTGAGAATCCCCAAATTGCATTGATATGAATATTTCATTTCTTTTTGTCTGATGTATTCGCTCAAACATATTTACCAAGTTCTCTGAGCCATCGTCGGACAAATCGTCTGCATCAACAATTTTGTTTATTCCATTTTGCTTCGCCCAATACACAAAGGATTTAAGTCGATTATTATCTAATAATGCATAAAACACCATTGCACATAAGAAAGAAATATTCCCATATTCGTTTCCCTCAAATTGTTCATATTCTCGTCCAACTATATTTAAAGCTTGTTCTATGGCGTTTGCATCTTGCACCTTGTCGAGAAATGATTGATAAGTTTTCAATTGACTCTTTCTGACTTCTAATGAGTATTTTGCTCCATTGTATTGATTTTGCAAATCGCGTACTTGCAAACTATATCCATAAATATCTTTCTCCAGTGTCCTATACTCTGGTGAAGTTACATCATAATTGCTCCTAAATTTGAAATCATCTAATTTCTCTACAAGTTGATTATGCAATGTTTGAAGTTCAGCTAATTGCGAATCCAGTTTTTCATATTTTGCTTGAGTGCTTGGCAACTTTTTTTGCTCTTCTTCGCATGCCTTTTTAATTTCTGGAATAAACTTGTTAATTAATTGTACGATTCTCAAACAAGCAGTACGATAATAGTCTTGGTCAATAGAATCATTAACCCTTAACCAAGGAATCGCATTGTATCGTCCTGACTTTACTTGTTCTATTAGGCGAAGTGCAATTGGGTATTCTTTCCCTAAATTTTCTTTATCGTCAAACACATTCAAATCATGAATAATTTTCAAACTTGCCTCTTGTCTTAATGGTTCTTGCTTAAAATTTATGTTATGAAATATACCAGCTTCAAACTTGTCCGCTTGTTCTTCTGCTGAGAATATCACAGTAAAAGGCACAATAAGTTTTTTCAACTCATTTATGTCCGCATTTGTTTCAGTCCAAACGCTATCAGCAGGACTGTCAAAAGGTTCCAATCTATGATTCCCGTCAACCCTAACTAATTCAGTATTCGTTCTTTTGATTAAATAAGCATGTCTTGCCCGATACCCCTCATAAGGGAGTCTTTCACTTAAAACTTTTAATCCAGGAACAAATTGGGCATCATCTCTATCTACCGCATTATCAATACCGATATTTCTTGCAAAGTTCTCATAATCATGTACTCTGCAAGCAAGAGTAATTTCAGGGAAATACTTGTATTCTCCATTTGCAAGAAACTCAACGATTTCTTTTTTATGATTGTCCAAAGCATTTCTTTGATATGAATCTGGTTTATGAGATATTGCGGCCAGATCCTTTATGGGTGCGAAACCTCTAAGCACTACATAATGATTAAATGTCTTATATATTATTCCTTCTAACTTTGCCATAATCTCTACTTGATGTTGTTTATATATTTTAGAAATGCTTCTCTTTGGCGACTCCAGATTTCCTTATCCGGTAATCCAAAATATTCTATCATTTCCTTATGTAGCGCATCTAAGGCTATAGATGAATTTATCATTTCCGCCTTTCGTGTGTCGTACAACCAACCTATTTTGTTAAAATTCACATCAGGTAAAAGATATAATCGTACTTTGTTGTCGTAAGCCCATACTGCTCCCATTTCATTAATACAGATTTCGCTGGCCTTGTATTTTTTAGAAATTATCAAGAATGAATAATCTACATTTTGAATATTCGTTTGTATGTGTTTACGAATATCCTCACCATTTTTTACTCCCATTTCTTCAATAGAAGTGCAAAATATGTCTTCGGCTTTTATTCCTATACCGAATTGTAAAATGTAATCAACAAATTTTTCAACAATGTCTTTATTCTTGGACGAATGGCTTATGAAAATTCGTTTACTGTTTACATTTTTCTTTTCTAAAGAAACGATACAGTCAACAATAGCTTCAATCGCACTTAAATGTATAATTTTGTCATTGTCATATTGCTCTATATGTTTCTGTAATAACTGGGATATTGTTGGATATTTGACTTTGGTGTTTTCTACTAAAGACAACAAATTTGTCTCTAATAGTTTTATATCACCATTAATGTCGTAATCTGTGTAAATAACCCCACACATTTTATCTATAATTTTGTTATGAGAAACTTTTATTTGTTTATTTATAATGGTCTGGCATTGACATGCAATGCAATAGATGTCTTCTTTCATAAATTACCTAATATTATGTTTTCTATTTCCTGCTTTGTTTTTTCAAGTAATTCAACTCCTTCTTTTTGAAGTCGTTTTGCTTGTTGCCGTATTGAAACAATACTTTTTACTATCTCATCTTGAACCTCTATTTCGGGTACAGGAATAAGCATTGTAGATATTTCTTCAAGATTTATGTTAGCTCTAGCTACTGGTCGTTTTAGGCGATCAAGATTTAGCTGACCTATTGAAGATTTGATAACTTCCTTAATATATTCCGGATTATATCCATCTTTCAAGCGTACTAAAGCTATTGCCTGATTGATATTTGCTTCACGAGACGAATGGAAAATTCCCACTTGTCCTATTGTTGCGCCAACAATAGCAATCATTATATCACCTTCTTGTACTTTTGATGACTTCATTCGCGTATCATGGACTTCGTGTTTTATATATAACAAATTATCAAAATCCACTTCCCCCATTATGTCAATGTTCCCGCTTCTGATAAATGCTATACCATGTTCAGAATCAGTATAATCATCACCACCTGATTTTGGAGTAATACCACTTGTTATCAATACGGAAATATCTCTCAATCTTACCAAGTTGTAATTGGAAGTCTCTTTTAGATGTTTAAATGCTTCTTCAAAGTATTCATTATGGTAATAAGGGTCATACCTATTGCCTATTAATTGAGATAGTGTAACTTTGTTTTTTTTGGCATAAGTATCTCTTGAAGGCAGAATAACTCCAAGAGTCTTTAGTATAAAAGAATCTATATCTCCTAATAATAGTTTTGCCTTTTTATCATTTCCAAATTTATCGTTTAATCCCTTTTTGTATATTCTTATTATTCGTTCTTGCTCTTCATGTTGAATTATAGGAAGAACTAAATTCTCTATATCTGTTGTTTGCAGTCTTGGGAGGGTATTACCTGTCATCAAATGTTTTGTTTGAGCAAGTACAATATTGGAACGGAGAATAATGGTGAGAAAGTCTGGATTAATTCCTTTTGCCTTGAAAATATGAAACTCTGTAGAACATTTTCCATCAAATTCTGCCCGATATACTTTATTCAAATATGGCCTCAATTTTGGAAATAGGATATCGCCTCGCTTAAACACCGCTGCGGATGATATTGATTGTTTTTCTTCTGTGGGAAAATATTCACCAGTATTACTTGTAATATTTTCCAATCCTATGTAAATATCTTTGTCAGATAATGTTTGGGTCGTTGTTTTTACATTAATAACAATGTCCTTTAATTTACACCACTGTCTTGAGGCGTAAATTCGTTTCAACATTATCATTCTTTCCTGGTTGAATTGATGCGGATCTAATCTGCTATTTATAGCATCACTTATATGTATGATATTAGTTGTCACCATTTCTTTTAAATGAATTATAGCGTTCCTATATATTCTTTTATTTTAATTGCCACCTCTAGAAGTTCACTGCCTTCTATCTTCTTTCCAGTAGCATCATAACCAATATTTTCAACTTCTATCATCAGCACCTTATAGTCATTAACAAACTGAAAAATCCGCTCCTTATAAAGCTCTAATATCCGTTCTGTGCGCTGTTCCTTGTCAAGGCATTTTTCTTTCTGCACAATAGCCTTAACATCTTTGAGCGTTTTCTCAAATTTCTGAGTCACAACCTTTGGATGTTTTTTGAGAAATAAAATAGAAGATTTTACACCAGCTTTAACGTGTGAGAATGTATGCTGTGGTAGAGAAACGACAGCCAGTATTCTGAATTTTTCTACTAGCCAATCACGTACATATTGACTTGTTGAATTTGTCAGAATACCATCAGGGACAACGATTGCCAAATAGCCGTTTTCTTCATTTAGGTATTTGTAACATCGCTCCAAAAACAGAATTTCTGTACTTTGAGAGGTTCGCCATTTCTTTTTATTGTTGTCATCTGCAATCCGCTCCTTTATCTCAGTTATACCAAGATTCTTCTCAAATAGCTCATATTCTTTATAATAGTTTACTTCGTCTGCCTTAATAGTGGAACCAAATGGAGGATTGGTCATAATCAAATCAAACGTCCCATCTTGGAACTTAAGATTACGATTTTCAATTTCCAATGTTTTATTGTTCTTAAGACCGTCATTGGTAATGATGTTTGTATGACCGTCATCGTGAATTATCATGTTCATTTTGGCAACGCGCGATATTTGTTCGTTGATTTCAATGCCGAATAAATGTTTTTCCGCAAACTCGTGCCAATAATCTTTCCATGATGCACTTTCTACATCCTCACCATATATTTCATTCGCTTCGTCACGAATTGCTTTTAAAGCATGAAGCAAGAAACCACCACTTCCACAGGATGTGTCAAGCACTTTCCAGTCCTTGTCGATATTTATGGAATTAACGATAAACTCAACAATCGGATTAGGCGTAAAAAATTGTCCGAAATCTCCACGGAAGAATTCTCCCATGAAACTTTGAAAGGCAACCCCTTTTGCATCAAGATCTGTTCTGGAAAGATTTATGTCTTGTAGATACTGAACGACTGTATATATCTTATGCTTATCCAACTTGATGGCATCTTTGAAGACTTCAGGGTCTTTCTTTCGTCCATGCTCATACAATTCTCGAACACGTTTTTCAAGTTCCGTTTTGGCTTTCAGGTTTTGTTTGTCATCTTTGTCCTCGGGATAAGAGATGATTTGAAAGGCAAATGGTTCCCCTTTTGTCTTTGGTGCATTATCCCTCCATTTCTCATCCCATATTTTACAGAAAATAAGTTTATCCAATTCATCGAAAGCTGTAGTAGGAGCTAAAGCTCCGCCACCCCACAAAGCGTCGTGAGCTGATTTGAACTTTTGTCGCAATTCTGCTTGTGTCCCAGCCTGAGGTTCTTTTGCACCTTTTACATATTTATACCTTTCGACTTTCCCCGCTCGTTTGGGAATATCTGAGATGCTAATTCGTTCTACAGGATATAGTTCAACTATCTCAAAGTACTCATCTTTAATCCCAGACGTAACCCAGATATACTGACTTGCCAAAGAATGGGCATAGCTATATGCTTGATCAACTGCAACTTGAAATTGTCTTTCGTTTATTTGTTCCTCTTTACATTCAACTACAATCAAGATTTTGGAATTTGTCTCATTATAAACAAGAATATCCGCTTCTTTTGTTGAAGAACCTACTTGAACATTTTCATTGACAGATATATTCAGAGGCGAATAATTATAGTCAATAACAAGTTTTAGATATGCTGTTGCTTGTACAAATTCCTCTGGATTACTGAGTTTACGTTTTGTATTATTCTTACAATGGTATGTTATATAACTATTATCGTTGTTGATAGTAATATAATTATTCGCAATTCCCTTTTTAAATAAATTCGTGGAAAGCAATTCTTTTATTTCGTCTTGAGTCTTAGCCATAATATATCAATCTTTACTATCAATTAAATCTTTGGGGTCAATTTGAAGAATCTTTGCTATTTCAAACAATACTTCTAAACTGGGTTGACGTCTGTTGCAAACGTATGCATTGACTATACAGAAACTTTTACCGAGTTTTTCTGCCAGCCAAATTTGCTTGATTCCTCTTTCTTCAAGCACCTCTTTTATCCGGTTCATGGGTTTATCCATCGCATTATCTTTATATTACCAATATGTTTGCAAAGATATAAAATTATCTGCTATATAAAGAGAAAAGGAGAGGAAAATCCCCTCCTTAACCTTAAACCAAATATCAGATATTCAAGTCTTTCATCGCCAATCCATAGTTGTCTTACCCGAACAGGTCTTTATGGATAAATTTTAAACCGAGTATCTGATAATACTTGTAGTCATCACCTTGGCATTTTGCATCACGCTACAACTGTTTCTGTAGCCGAACTTCTCACACAAGTAGAGATTGAAATCAAGAATTAAATCTTTTTGTTCCACAAAGCAAGAAGAATATAGAATTTTGCTTGTTTCCAAATCGCTTTTGAAAGCTGGATGAAGCGGGCAGACAGCAAACTACACTCCCTCCAGAAAAATCGCCTAGATACTCCGTCAGCCTTCATCCTTACTTCTGTCTTTTCACTGTTTTGGAGTATGCCTATCCGTTCTACAGCAAGTAGTGTTACGGTCTTTAGAAAATGGATTGATGTTTTTCTTACTACTTTTCGTTTTGACATCATTGTATAAAGAAAGTTACTTCTACGTAGATTACTATACCCGGAAGGTAGTTTCACGAAATAAAAGCAACTTTACGAGGGTAGATTCAAGTTCATCTATTCAAACGGTACGCTTCCCTGTACCCGTCCATCAGCACCCGTTCAATGTCGGAAGCCCTATACAGAATTTTTCCTCCTACCCGGATATATGGCAGTATGCCATTGTTGCGGTAATCCTGTAGGCTCCTGCGGCTGACCTTCAGTTTCACCGCCAGCTCCTTGTCGTTGTAATAGCGTTCCCCGTCCAGTGACGGCTTGTTGCTGTCGCATATTTTCTCCACCCTTTTTGAAAGGTCTTCCAGCGACGAGAAAAAGGCTCTCACACGCATGTCGTTTTCCGGTGTCAGCAGCCGGATGTTGCCATTGTCATTCATAAGCACGATATTTATGATTAACTGTATCAGTATTACAATTTCTTCCTTTATTGGCTACAATACACCGTTTCATCTCCACCACGGGAAAGACAGTCTTCACATCCTCCGGCCTGTAATACACCTTGTGGCTTATCTTGGTGTAAGCCAGCGTCCCATTCTCCCGCATCGTCTGTAGGGTTCTCGGACTGATACCGAGCAGCCTGCACACGTCATCGCTGTCAAGCCATTCCCTCTCTCCCAGATCCTCATGTTCCCGGTAGAGACGTTCCACCTTTCCCGCGAAATTCTCGAACTCCGAGAGCATCCTCTCGAAAGTCGCCTTGTCTATGACCACTACTTCCATATTCCTGTAATTTTAAGTTTAACATTGATTTTTTATTGTAAAAACGGAATGGCAGACAGATGGTATCTGAAAGGGATTCATGTGCCCGTAAACCGTTTCGGAAGCGAAGAAAATAAAAAAACGGGAATCGCCTACAAACCGGACGGCACGTGTCTCCAACAGACATTCTTTTTCACCGTCAGGTGAAAAAATCAAAGGTGGAAACCTCAAAGGACACCCTTATTTCTTTGAAGCAAAGGTAGCCGTTCCCCACCGGGGCGCAAGGCTGGGCCCTGCGGGTCGGCTGGGAAAAAATCATCCTCACGCTCCGCGCTCCGGTATTTTTTCCAGCCGAGCCTTGACACCTTTCCGGCGGGAGAACGGCTGTAAAGCATACAAAGAAACAAGAGTGCCTGCACCGCAGGCCGGATGTCTAACAGATAAAAATCAAAGGATATGGCAACAAAAGACGTGAAAGAATTCAACGGATGGTTTGGCCGTTCATACGCGAGACTGAAAGAGAGCGTGTCCCTTTATGGAAAGATCAACGAGGACGCGTTCCATGACGCGTATCTGGCAGTCAGGAAGCAGGTGATGTTCTCAAACAACGGAATAGAGGACTTGGAATCCTACTTCTTCGGGTGTTATCGGAAAATCCTGCAATCGGGAACAAGGGAAGACAGCCGTTACGACAACCCCGGGGACGAGTATTTCTCAAGACTGGGTGAGGCGGACTGCACGGAAGAGACCGATGAGCGGGAAGAGATGCTTACCGGGTGCGACAGGCTGGTAAGGGACATACAGAAATTCTTCAGGCGGCACTTCTCCTACGAGGATTACAGGATATTCATGCTGCGGTTTTACGAGACCGGCAGCTCGTTCCGTACCATCGCCAGACACATGGGCGAGAAAACATCGGTGGTGGCACGTAGGGCACAGACCATGATGGAATCCGTCCGGGCGAACCGGAGATTCATTGCCCAAAGAAGACTGATTATGGCCGGCGAGGCGGCATGACAGAAAATAAATGTATCACTAAAAACATGATTGATTATGAAACTGACAGTTTATGACAAGAGCAATTCACATCCGGCACTGACCTACAAGGGAAAACGGATCATCACGGTATGCCGTGACGGCAGCATGTACCTGAGTAAGATATTGAGCAGGGAACTTAAACTGCACGCCGGAAACCGGCTGGGAATCGCCAGGGACGATGACAGGCCGAAAGACTGGTACATGTTCGTATCGGATGACGAAAACGGCTTCATGATATGGAATGACCCACGTTGCGCCCGTTTTTCCAACAGCTTCATAGCCGGAATGATACTCGATGCCGCGAAGGTGGAGAAATGTGCCGGATTTATGGTGGCAAGGGAGCCGGTGAAGGTGGACGGAAAGTTCTGTTACAGGATAATCCTTGACAATCCGATACCGAAAGGAAGGAGAGCCACCGGTACGAGATGAACACGGGACCGTTAAAGAGAAACGGGGGGGGCATCCGGCTGAAGGAAGAGATTCCGACAGCCGGGTGTCCCTTTTCTCATGCGGCCACATGTAGAATCATAACGGTTTCAGGTTGATACGGCTGCTGTATAGGGCATTCAGCTCGTCACGGTACTGTTCCAGGTGTGCCGAGAGGATATTGTCTATATAGCACGAGATGCTGACGGTCGGTGCTATCACGGAAAGCAGGATGCGCACCCGTTCGTAGTTGTCACTGCTGACATAGGTCTGTCGGCGCTCCCTTACAACGTTGTTATCAAACAGATGTTCGGGATAATCCTGCAAGCCGTTCCTTTTCTGGCGTGTTTTCTCTCGGAGGACCGGGGTCGGTACTTCTTCACCGGTAGATATGCCGGAATCTTCCACTTTGTTTGGTACGGCAGGAATCCCGGATTGATTTTCCGTTTTTGGTTCCTTGCCACCTTCTTTGGGGGAGTCGGCAGCGTTGTTTCCATGATTTTTTTCCATGAAGACGGCAGGAATGTCCCCAGTCATCATGTCGCGTATCTGCTCCTCGTTGATTTTAACCTCTTTTCTCTTTGCCATAATTATATATTTTAGATAGTTGGACAATTCTTTTCCGGCAATCTTGCATTTCCCTCATGTCGTGAATGCGACCATATGACCATTCCCGCATGTGAGTATCGCTGAACGGGTATGTACATCCACCAAATAAGTCGGTCACGTACCCAATCCCTCATGTGTTCCGTCCGGCATTAAGACGGTCACGCATTCATACATGGGGGAGTGGACGCATTATTATGTTCTTATATGTTTCCGTTCACCCGTTACCCAATGGGCGGATGCAATAATACACCCCGTACTTGACGAACACATGGATAATTGTGCGACCGGACGCGTTCTGACATGCGGCAAAATAACGATAAAATTTCCGGATTGCCACTATCATGGCGGTCTGCTGACGGTCTGTGACACCGTGTGTCATCCTGTTACACCGCCCAAGTGTCTCGATGGCTCCAGTTTTGGGTATTCAAGGAATGATAAAGATGGCGGTAGAAGGGGTTTATTGGCGGAAAGCGGATAGAATGCCACATTTTGATTTTTCGGAAGAAAAATTCATGTTCAAGCGAACATGGCAAGTTGTGTTTTGGGGCACCCGAAATTATTTCCGGCACCCCAAAACAACTTGCCACTCGCCTGAAGGCTCGGGACGGGCTTCACTCCGAAGTCGTTGCGCCTGAAGACGGAAAATCAGGAACAAAAACTTGAAAAATGACCGTAATAATATATACAGTCGGCCTCTCAAAAAATGGCCGCTACTGAAAAGAGAATGAACTTTATTCGTGTTTTCAACCTACCGCAGTCCGTATTTTTTCATCTTCCGATACAATGTCGCGGGATTTATTTTCAGTAACCGCGCCGCTTGTTCACGATGTCCGTTGCATATTTGCAGGGCTTTTATGATGGATTCTTTTTCTATTTTCTCGTCTTTCAATGGTAACATGATAGAGGCGATCTCCCCATTCGTGTGCTCCATTTGACCTCCTGTATTTAACTCAGGAAGTTCCAATAAAGGATTTTCCGAAACCAGCACGGCACGCTTGACACGGTTTTGCAGTTCGCGCACGTTGCCCGGCCACCGGTAGGCAAGCATCCTGCGTTTGGCATCCTCCGTAAATCCCCGTGTCTCCCTTTTCAGTTCTTTCGAGAAGCGTTCACGGAAAAACTCTGCCAACGGGAGGATGTCTTCCGGGCATTCCTCCAGAGAAGGCTGCCGGATATCAAACTCGTTCAGACGATGGTAAAGGTCTTCCCTGAACCGCCCCTCCTTGATAGCCAGTTCCATATTCTCGTTTGTCGCGGAAATGACCCTGACATCCGAAATCCGTTCCCTGCCGCTACCGATCGGGGTATATACATTCTCCTGCAATACCCGAAGAAGCATGGATTGGATTTCATGCGGCATGGTGCCTATCTCGTCAAGGAACAGCGTGCCGCCTTTCGCCAGGTCGAAATATCCGCTCTTTGCCGTATCCGCACCGGTGAACGCGCCTTTCTCGTGCCCGAAAAACAACGAGGCGGCCAACTCACGGGGCAATGCGCCACAGTTTACGGCGACAAAAGGCTTGCCATATCGTTCGCTGTTGTCATGGATGGTCTGTGCCACCGATTCCTTACCGGTCCCGTTGGCTCCGAGTATCATCACGGACATCTCGGAAGGGGCGACCAGTCTGGCAAACTTTTCCACTTTCAGGATCATGGGGCTTGTGCGGTGAAACAACTGCCTCTCCTGCTTTCTCACGGTGGCTACGGGATGGAATATATCTTCCGCCAGTTCCAACAGGTAATCCCTGTGTACCGGTTTAGGCAGGTAGTCCCTGGCTCCCAGTTTGATGGTGCGCACAACGTCCGGGACGGAAACGTATTCGGTCGTTATGATGAACGGGATGTCCTTCTTCTCCTTGCGCAGCCATTCCAACAGGGAAATGCCGTCGCCTTCCGGCAACCGCACGTCCGACAATATAAGGTCGAACTGCGTTTTGCGTATCAGCGAGCGGGCTATCGGCTCGTTCATGGCTGTCACCGCTTCATAACCGGCTTGGGAAAGCCAGTCTTTCTGTATTTGTGACAGCCCCACATTGTCTTCAACTATCAGTATTTTCCGTTTCATTCGTCAGTCTTTTTATCTCGGCTTCCGCCGCCCTGATTAGCGTGGCGGTGCTGTCTATTATCTGCCGGGTATATTCATTTAACTCTTTGTCGCTTGTTTCTCTGTCCTTCAGAAAAGTACGGTAAGCCAGCAGGGGCTCTTCCATCCGCAGTAACTCCCACATCGGTTGCATCCTGTGGGTGATTTCACGCAACTTATGCCGGTCGCTGTTTTTTATGGCGGCATCAAGTTCCTCCCTATCCTTTTCCGACTGGGATATGAAGGAAAGCAGTGCCTTGTACTTGTCACTGACCTCGGAAAGTACCATGTTGAAATCAACCTCCGGCTTTTCCTCCCGCCTGTCTGTCTTTATCCTCGAAAACAGTCCGAGCAGTTCCGAGGAAGAAAACGGCTTATAAATGTAGTCCGTAAATCCGGCATGGAGAAAAGCCTCCTTGTCCCTGTCACCACGCGCGGTCATGGCGATAATGGGGATCGTGCGGGAGTTCCCGATATTCGAACGACGCAACAGGGTCAGCAAGTCGAAGCCGTTGGTTCCCGGCATCTGAATGTCGGAAAGCAACAGGTCATAATCCTTGCCCCGCATCGCCTTGACTATATCTTTGGTGGTTGTGCAGGCCGTACAATTCATGCCGTTGCGCTCCAGCATTTCCTTTATCACGTCCAGTAGCATCGCATCGTCATCAATGACAAGCACATTCTGAGGCAGATGTGCAGGGTGTGGTATTGTCAGGCTCTCGCTCTCTATTGTTTCATCCGTGGTTTTCAATGGGAGCGTCACGCGGAACGTGCTGCCACGGTCAATATCACTCGTAACGTCTATTGTCCCGCCAAGCAGGTTGACAAGACCTTTTGTTATTGGCAGGCCTAATCCGAAACCCTCCGCGTTCCTGACGGAACCCAATCGTTCAAACGGACGGAATATACGAGAAAGCGCATCTTTACTCATGCCTATGCCGGTATCCTTGACTTCCAACAGCAACTTTCCTTCGTTATAACGGGCATTCAAACTGATCGTGCCGGTTTCCGTGAATTTGACGGCATTGCTGAGCAAGTTGTCCAGAATCTGCTCGATACGGTCCACGTCACCGCAAAGTTTGACATCGGTATCGGTAAAGTCGTGGCTGAACAGGATGCCTTTGTTGTTGACCACATGGGAGAAGCCAAAGGCAATGCGTTCCAACAGGGCGTTCAGGTTGAACGGCACATCGTTGCGGGTTTCTTTTGCCTCGTTCAGGCGGTACACGTCCAGCAGGTTGTTAAGCAGATGTACAATATGTCGGCACACGATCCTGATGTTGTTCAGGTGCGTGTTTCTTCGTTTCTTTTCCCTAGTATCCACGGCAAGTTCCGCGCTACCGCTGATTACGTTCAGAGGGGCACGGATGTCATGGGAGATTGTCAGGATGATATTCTTCCGCATCTCTAACAGCGCGATGTTCTGCTCTATCGTTTCCTCCAGGTGTTTCTTGTTTTTTGCCTTGACCTTAATATCCCGTTGTATGACAAGATATGAAATGAACAACAGGATGATTGAGAATATAATCAAGCCGGTAATGACCAAAGTCGAATGTTCGTAGGATGCTTTCAGACGCGCCTCCTTGTTTCGGAAAGCAGTCCATGTCTGTTCATCCAGACTTGTAATCAGCATTCGCAGTTTACGGTTGAGTTCTTTGTTACATAACCGCAGGCTGTCTGTATAGGCATCTATGTCCCGTTGCTGTTCATTCATCAAGGAAATCAAGTTTTTATCCAACGAGGTTTGCCGGGTTGTGACAACGGGTATCTGTACGGTTTCCTTGCCTCCGAAGAATCCGGCGATGCCTTTCTTTTTACGGGTAACTGTCCGGGTAGTTGTTTGTTTCGTCACGGTTGGCTTCAGATTGAACAAGAGAGTGTCTGTTCTTTTTTGTTTCCGTGAGGCTTCCATGATTTGGAACAGATGCTCTTCTTTGGCGGCTAACAATGTGCGGAGCGAATCAATCTGAGCGAGTCGTATGAAATCCTCGCATTGCACTCGTAAGATTTGCAGCATGGAATCGGTCTGCACACAACGTTTCCGGTAAGCCAGGGAATCCTCATTGTTCCACACCAAGACGGATTCGCCATAAGTCACCAATGCGGTAACATAGCGGTGGGCGGTGTTGATGTCATATTGGGTCTGGAAAATGGCGATTGATTCGTTTTCTATCTTCTGTACCCGGTTACGCTCATGGAGAACAATAGCGACCATGCTGCCGATGATCGCCATCAAAAGGAAATATCCAATGAATATCTTATGTTGCAACAGTATCTTCATTCATCTTTGAGTTTTTTACAATCCATATACTCATTTCATAAAGTACCCACATCGGCAGGGCGACCAGCGAAAGCGTGAACACGTTCGATGTCGGCGTAATAATCGCAGCAACCACAAGGATTATCACAATGGCGTGTTTGCGGTACTTGCGCATGAAATCAGCTGAAAGGAAACCCAGTTTGGCAAACAGCCACGAGAGGATAGATATCTCGAAGATAACACCCATCGCAAGGCACATCATAACGAGTGTTGAGATATACGAATCAAACGTGATGAGATTATCCACATCACCGTTCACCTGATAAGTTCCCAAGAAACGGAATGTCAGCGGAAAGATTAAAAAGTAGCTGACGAGTACCCCCAGAGAGAACATCGCATAGCCACCTCCGACCATTCGGATTACATATCGCCGTTCATTATCATAAAGCGCAGGAGATACAAATCGGAACAGTTGGTAAAGTATGTAAGGAGAGGTACACAACATACCGGCACACAATGCCGTCTTCATGTGAATGATGAACTGCTGAGCAAACTCCGTGTTGATAAACCTGATTGAGAATGGAGGTATGCTGTTTCCTGTCCATAAAATTATTCGGTTGAGTAACCGATAAGTGATGAATTTACCGTTTTTCGGAGCAAGTATAACATCAAACAGCTGCTCCTTGAAGAAGAATGCCGTAATAACGAACACGACGGTTACGGCGACGATCTTCATGACTGTCATCCACAGAACCTCCAAATGTTTCCTGAGGGATTGTATGCTCTTATCAGTTGCCATATACTTACTTCTTTTGTTCGGAGTCATTGATTTCGTCTATCTCTTTTTCGACATTGTTCACTTCGTCCTTGAAGGAACATACTCCTTTACAGATACTTTTTATCAGTTTGGTTATCTTCTATCCATCGAAAAAGCTGTAGAACAACCAATGCAAACCATACTTCTTGCACATCTATCCCACTAATAATTAACATAGTGGTGTCATAGATTTTTATTTAGTGTCGGCTAAATAAATATTTCGCCACACATAGAGGCTAACAGATATAGCCTCTTATGATGACGAAGTTCGGTTAGAGTAAAATAAAGTCTCTTTAAAGACCCCATCACGTTCTTGGCAAAATAGCACATGCCCATCCTGCATCGTACTGTGTCTGGTAATTGGGGGCTTATGATATTGTCGCTAAAAATTATTTATTAGGAGTTTCCCATTTCTTCGTATCGCTGCATTGAATTATGATTTGCTCACTGCCGCAAGTCATTCTGAATTCTCCTTTTTCGAGTATCCATTTTCCGTCGTAACCTACAAAGGCGAGGTCGCTGCCTTTCAACTTCAGACTGACTGTCCGGGTCTCGCCCGGTTGCAACGAGACTTTTTCGAATCCGCGCAAACGGATGTTGTCAGGTGTAAGACTGGCCACCAAGTCACTGGAGCAGAGAAGCACGCTTTCTTTTCCTGCCATCTTGCCTGTGTTGGTCACATCAATACTGAAAACAAGTTCATCATCAGCGGTGAAAGAAGAACGGTTCACACGGAAGTTGCTGTAACGGTAAGTAGTATAGCTCAGTCCGGCACCGAATGGCCATTGTACATCCATTACAGCATCGTAGTTGTAATTTCCGTCCATTTGGCCTATGTTTTCACAAGGCTTGTAGTCATAAGTAGCTAGTGAGTTAATCAAACGAGGATAAGTGAACGGCAATTTACCGCTGAAATTCGCATCACCTGCCAGTAGGTTTGCAAGTGCGTCAGCCCCATAGTTGCCAGGCAACATGATATGTACCACAGCTTTTGCTAGCGGAACAATTTCATTGATAATACGCGGACGACCTTCGTTCAGCACCATGACAATCGGTTTCCCTGTTTTAGCCAAAGCTTTTATCAATTTTTTTTGGTTACCTGAAAGATTTAAATCAGTCAGATTACCCGGTGTCTCACAATAAGAGTTCTCTCCGATGCAGGCGATGATAATGTCCGCTTTACTAGCTGCTTGTACTGCCTTCTCTATTTTTGGTTGGTTCTCCTGCCACCACAGAGAGCCTTTCCCGGTGACATAGGTAACGCCTGGTTCATAAATAATATGATTTCTGCCATATTTATTGCATAAGGCTTCGTAAATGGTATGATAAGCTTCTGCACATTCATCGGCCTTGTCACCTTGCCAGGAATATGACCATCCTCCATTTAGTGAACGCATGGAATGGGCATTGGGTCCGGTTAGTAAAATTGTTTTTCCTTGAGCTAAGGGAAGTACATTTTCTTCATTCTTCAATAGTACCAATGACTCTTCGGCTGCCTTTTGTGCTACTTGGGCAAATTCACTGCTGCCAAATTTATTGTATTCTTCAATATTCCAATAAGGATTTTCAAACAACCCCAAACGGTACTTTAAGCGGAGCACACGGCGCACAGCATCATCAATACGACTCATCGATACCTCACCTTCTTCCACTAGTTCTTTCAGCCACGTACAGAAACTCACCTCATAAGGAACCATGGACATATCAATGCCCGCGTTGATGGCAATCTTGATGGCTTCTTTCTTGGTGGCGGCAATGTGATCGCGGGTACAAAGATTGTTAATATCGGCCCAGTCTGTTACAATCATGCCATCCCAGTTCAAATCCTCTTTTAACCATCCAGTGAGCAGTTCCTTATTGGCGTGAAAAGGCATTCCGTTGTTCACACCCGAATTGACCATGAGAGTTAGCGCACCGTTGCGGATACACTCCAAAAAAGGAGCGAAATGTTTTTCGCGCAAATCAATTTCCGAAATGGAAGAGGGAGTACGGTCTTTGCCCGAAACAGGTACGCCATACCCCATAAAATGTTTCAAACTGGTTGCCACATGGTACTTGTCTATTCGATTCGGATTTTCTCCTTGGAATCCTTTTACTGCTTCGACGGCCATTTGGGCATTGACGTAACTGTCCTCACCATAGCTTTCCCACATACGCGGCCAGCGCGGATCGCGTCCCAGGTCCATAACAGGAGCATATGTCCAAGGGATACAACAGGCTTTTGTCTCGTAGGCAGATATTTCGCACGAACGGCGTACCAGTTCGCGGTTGAAGGTGGCCGCCATGTTAATTCCTTGTGGAAAGAGGGTACCGTCAAGGGTATAGGTTGTACCATGAATTTGGTCTACACCATAGATACAAGGGATGCCAATCTCTTGTAATGACTTTTCTTGGATTTGGCGAATAGTTTCCGCCCACTTTTCTTTGGTCTGTGCCACACTGAGGGGAACATTCAGGATGGAACCTATTTTGTATTTCCCGATGACGGTATCGAGCAAGGCTTCGCTCAACTTAAAGTCATTCGGGCTGCTGAAATCGGTTATTACATCGATGGTAATTTCACACATCTGTCCTACTTTCTCTTCCAGGGTCATCTTTTTCAGAAGAGATTCCACTTTCTTTTCTATCCGGGCATCCGAAGGAATGGCCGGTTGCACTTGGGCACATACGTTTGTTGCCATACTGAGAGATAATACTGTTGCTACTAATATATTTTTCATGCTGGTTTAATTTATTTGTTTACCAATGATCTGTTCTGAATGGAATGACGGGCATACCGCGATGATTCTTTAAATTGCCGGGTTGGAAGTTATGAAAGCAATAACGCACAGCCACCGGATGTTTCACTTTATCCGAATGTACCCGGATGGTTTTCTTTTCAGGGACGAGAACGGCTACGGCCGGATAAAACACTTTATCTGCTCCGGCTATCTCGAAACCTTTTATATCTTTCCACGGACTCAGTCCTTCATCTGCATGGTGAAAAGTCAGTTCTACTGTGTCACTTTGTATACTCATGTTCCAATAAGAAGGATATTCGCAGGCTATGCTTCCATACTGATAGGTCTTGTTCAGTGCAAGATAAGCCAATCGTTTGCCCACTTCTTCTTTTTGGCAGGGATGAATTTGCGACTTTTCGTAGGCATAAACCAAATCGTTAGTACATACCATACCGCTATTGGGAATGAGAGAAGATGCTTGGAACTGTGCTTCGCGTAATAATGCTCCGCTGATTCCTTCACCATAATCATATGGAGCAATTTCTACCAAATAAAAAGGAAGTTCTCCCTTTCCCCACTCTTTGCGCCAAAGCTCAGCCATGATTCGCAGACGTTCGACATATGTTTTCTCTTTACCTACGTTCGATTCTCCTTGATACCAAAGAAATCCACGAATGGTATAGCGTTGAAGGGGCTTTAGCATGCCGTTATACATAACTGTCGGTGTATAGTAATCCCATTCTTTCCCTTTTTCTGGCTTCTTGATTTCCTTTTTTAAGTCAACATCCCGAAAACCTTCCACTACCTCACGAGGCAGCCAGCCTTCTACACGCGAGCCACCCCAAGCGCACGAGATAATGCCTACTGGTACACGAAGCACCCGGTGCAACATCCTGGCAAAGTTGAAAGCGGTTGCACTGAAATAAGGTGCGTTGAAAGGATTGCTTTCTTTCCAACTACCCGCTACATGTTCTTGGGGAGTCAATGCACCGGTCTTGGGAATGGTAGCCATACGAATAGCGTTCCATTCGCCAGAGGTGGCTATCGTTTCGTTAGCATGCTCTATCGGACAATTCCAGAAACCGTTCAGCGGCATTTCCATATTCGATTGTCCAGAGCAGAACCAAACTTCACCAATTAGTATGTTTTGGATGCGAGTTATTTCTCCATCTGAAAACTCAATACTGTATGGAGTGAAATCGGCGGCAGGAGTCTGTATGCTTACCTGCCATCTTCCTTCATTATCGGATTGAGCGGTTATCGTCTGATTATTCCATGAAGGAGTTACGTTGACCGTAGTGTTCGGTACTGCCTTACCCCATAGCTTCACTTCTGTCTGTTGCTGTAATACCGCATGGTCGCTCAGAATTTGGGGTAAAACTACTTTGGCTGATAAATTTCCTCCGAAGAGGTACAGCATACAAAGCGCTATGATTATTCTTTTCATACCTTTTCAATGTTTAAAATCGTTCTCAAAAATAATGAATGACAGTTTTTAAACAAATCTTTCCATAATTTCCATACACATGCGTCCATTGTGATAAGGACATTTCCAAAATCCCGCTTTGTCTTCATTTCGATTCACACTACCGTCGGCTCGGAGACTCCAGTACCATTCTCCATTCTCGCGGTCTATCAAATTCCGTTTGACGAATTCCCAACACTGTAAGGCACGGGATAAAGACAGTTTGTCATCAAAATGCTGATACAAATTGATATAGCCCACAATGGTCTCTGCCTGAACCCACCAATGGCGGTCGGCATCTATTGAAGCCGTGTCCACATTTTGTTCATATAGCATACCCGCAGTGGTTAGAAAACCTTCGGTGCCAGCTTCGGCAATGTCAATGATACGAGGCTCCACTTCGTCCAATAGTGTTTTGTCATCTAGCACCATGGCAGCTTCGTGAAGGAGCCAGGACGCTTCAATGTCGTGTCCGTAGGAGATGATATGGTATTGGCTTTCCCAATCGTCATTGAAGAAGAGCTGTAGATGCGATGTGTCTGTATCCAGTATGCGATCGATGAACAAGCGAACGAGGTTGTACAGCTGATGTTTCAGGTAATCGTCTTTCCATACCCTGAACAGGTTGGTGTACGGCTCAAGAATGTGCAAATGGGTATTCATGGTCTTGCGTTCGTTGGCATCCTTGTTGCTGAGACGCATATCATCCAATTCTTCCCATTCTCGGGTCAGTGCTTCGAAATATCCGTTTTTCTTTCGGTCAAAGCTGTGCGCCTCAATGTCGTGAAACAAACGGATGGCGTATTCCAACGCTTCGTTGTCTCCCGTAGCACGATGGTATTCACTGAGTCCGTAGATGGCAAACCCAATGGCATAGATCTGCTTCTTGGTGTCTAGCGGGCGGTCTTCGGCACTGATACTCCAATAAATTCCTCCAAATTCCTTGTCGTAGAATCTGTCGATGATTTCACGCTTGGCACGGGTGGCAGTTTCCAAATATTCAGGCTTATGCAATAGGCGGTAAGCCGAAGAGAAAGTCCAAAGAATACGTGCGTTCAAGATGGCTCCTTTCTCAGCTTCGGGCATTAATACCTCTTGTCCGTTGATGCGGCCATAGAATCCGCTATGTTGTACGTCTATCATTTTATCCATCCAATAGGGAAGGATGTTGGTGGTAAGTATTTCCTCCACCTCTTTCTTGAGTTGAAATATCGTTGTTTCCATTCTCTTTTTCATAATCAAATATTAATTTCTTCTTCGTTCTTCCAGCTCTTCCGTGATTTCCTTCATTTTCTTCTCGGACAGCGGATAGAGACTGATGAACGCGACACTCAGCACGGTTCCCACGGCAGGCAGGAAACTCAGAAACATTTTAATGCCTTGAATGGCCTGCTCGTTTTGCACGGCATTGGCCCGGAAACCGAAATAGGCAAGCAGCCAGCCCGTAACGGCGCTTCCGATGGCCCAACCGAACTTCTGGCTCATGGACGAGGACGAAAAGATAAGCCCCGTGGCGCGGTTGCCTGTCTTCAGTTCCGAGTAGTCCGCACAATCGGCATACATGCTCCAAAGCAACGGGAAAATGCTGCCCGCACAAATGCTGATCAGCACCTGGAAGGTGAATATCAGTGCGATGTCGTCGCGGTCGAGCCAGTAGAACACGATGCTGAGCAGCGTGGCGCATATCATGGACCACATGTAGGTCTTTTTCTTTCCGATGCGGTTGCTCACCGGGGCGGCAAGCATCACGCCGATGATATTGGCGGCTTGCCCGACGGCCAGATAAAGTCCGCTCAGCACAAAGGACAGTCCGAACAGGGAAACCGTTTCATGGTTCTCTTCGACGATGAAGTATTTGAAATAGTACACCGTGGCACCGTCGCGGATGGAGTTGAACACCAGGGCGGCAATGCCCGCGCCCAGCAATATCCACCAAGGGCGGTTGTGAAACAAGTCCTTCAAGTCTTCTTTTAACGGGTTTTGCACCTCCTTTATCGGTTTCACCCGTTCGCGGGTCAGGGCGAAACAGCCATAAAACAAAGCGGCGCACGCCACGGCTATCACCACCACCGCCATCATCCAGCCGTATTGTTCGCTATGCCCCCGGCTGAACACATTCACCATGGGCATGAAGAGCAACAGGGCGATGAAGCTGCCCAGGTAGGCGAACAGCATGCGATAGACGGCCAGCAGGTTGCGGTCGTGCGGATCGGCGCTGATGACTCCCAGCAGGGAGGCGTAGGGCACATTGATGGCAGAATAGACCATCATCATCAGCGAGTAAGTGGCATAGGCATAGATGATTTTGGCGGTCAGGCTCCACTGCGGAGTGGTGAACGTAAGGATGCCGATGAGCGCGAACGGCACGGCAAGAAACAGCAGGTAGGGACGGAACTTGCCCCGGCGCGAATGGGTGCGGTCTGCCAAGATGCCGACTACGGGGTCGAAGGCGGAATCCCATACCCGGGTGACCAGGAACATGGTGCCTACCGCGGCGGCAGGCATACCGAACACGTCGGTATAAAATATCATGAGATAGGAACCGAAGAGCTTCCAGAACATGGACGAGGCCATGTCTCCCAGTCCGTAACCTATCTTTTCTTTGAGCATTATCATGGTAATTCGATTTTTATGGATGATTATCGGAGTCGATAGTGCTTCTTCCGAAGAAAAAGTGCTGTCGATTGCAGTCAACGGTGCTTTTTCCGAAGAAAAAGCACTATCGACGATTGTCGGCGGTGCTTGTCGGGCGTTTTTCATTCCCGCATCAGCCGAAGGTTCTTTTCTATCTGTTTTTTCAAGGTCTCTACCGAAGCCGATGAACAGAATCCGTCTCGGGGCGTGTTCATGCAATAGTCCACCAGCCGCTCCACGGTAGAAGTCGCCACATGCATACGGGTATCGCTGGAAGCATAATAGATGAACACTTTTCCATCCTCGTCCGCAATCCATCCGTTGGTGAACAGCACGTTGGATACATCGCCCACGCGTTCCTCGCCTTCGGGTACCATGAAAGCGCCTGCGGGCGAGGCTATCACGCGGGTAGGATCATCCAAGGCGGTCATGTACATATACAACACATAGCGCAAACCTGCGGCGCAACCGCGCACGCCGTGTGCCAGATGCAGCCAGCCTTGGGGAGTCTTGATGGGATGAGGTCCTTCGCCGTTCTTCACCTCCTTGATGGTGTGGTAATGGCGTTGGTCGATGATGGTTTCCTCGGTTACTTCCGCTTGCGTCATGTCATCCACCAACGCCCAGCCGATTCCGCCTCCGCTTCCCGCATCGATGAATCCGTCTTGCGGACGGGTGTATAGGGCGTACTTGCCGTTTACGAATTCGGGATGCAGCACCACGTTGCGCTGTTGGCTGCGCGTCTTCAGGTCGGGCAGGCGCTCCCAATTCTTCAAGTCCTTGGTACGGGCGATGGCGGCGGTGGCGGTAGCCGATGACAAATCGCCTGCCGGAGCGGAGGGGTCGTGGCGTTCGGCACAGAAAATGCCGTATATCCAGCCGTCTTCGTGCGCCGTGAGACGCATGTCGTAAATGTTGGTGGCGGGAATCACATCTTCGGGCATCGTGACGGGATAGTCCCAGAAGCGGAAGTTGTCAATGCCGTTGGGGCTTTCGGCCACGGCAAAGAAAGACTTGCGGTCGGCTCCCTCCACGCGCACCACCAATACATACTTTCCGTTCCACTTGATGGCTCCCGAATTCAGGGTAGCATTCATTCCGATGCGTTCCATCAGGTAGGGGTTGGTCTTCTCGTCCAAATCATAACGCCAAAACACGGGCGTGTGTGCGGCGGTCAGTATCGGATGCTTATAACGGGTGATAATGCCGTTTTCTTTTTCCTGCGGTTCATTACGACGTGAGAGCAACACTTCATGCTCATCGAACAATTGTTTTACTTTATCTTCGAAATTCATATCTTCTCGTTTATTTAAAGGGGTGTTATTTCTTTGTTTTCATATCACGGACGAACAGCGTGCGCGGGTCGGCATGGAACTTCACGAAGTCATTGGCCGAAGCTTGTCCGGGGTAAGGGGCATAGTAATGGTTGGGGCGTTCGCGTGCGTTGCGCCACACCAATACGTAGCTTATGGGATACTTGCTAATGACCGGCATCAGCGTTTCCGTCCACCAGGTAGAGTCGGGCACGGCTTCGTATCCCGTTTCGGTAACGGCGGTCGGCTTATCGTGCGATTGTCCTACTTCCGTCAGTATGGTCAGCGCCTTTTCCATATTGTTCAGATATTCCCGGCGGTCGAACTGGTACGTGTCGAAGCCTATCAGGTCGATGATGTCGTCTCCGGGATAGCGTTCCAGATATTCGGCGGTATTGTTCGGTTCCGTTCCCGGCGAATAGGCATAAAGCAAATGCTTCACACCTTTCTGCTGCATGAATTCATAAGTCATGCGCCACAAGGCTTTGTATTCGGTGGCGCTGCACAGGGCCTGTCCCCACCAGAACCAGCTTCCCGTATGTTCGTGCCACGGGCGGAACAGAACGGGCACTTTCCGTCCGTCGCTTGTGGTGAGCGAGTTCATAAAATCGGCTATTGTGCCCATCCAGCCCATGAACTTATCATGTTGCGCTCCTCCCGGCAGCACCGAGGCCACAACGGTAGAGTCGCTTACATCCCAAGCGTCTTTCCCTGTAACAGGATTGTCCGTATGCCAACTGAGCGACACCATGCCGCCGCGTTCATACTGTGCGATGATTTCGCGGCGAAGGCGTTCTATGGGAACATTGTCCAGGTTCTTGTCGCCGCCCAGTTCAATGCGTCCCAAGTCGAAGGACATCATGGCGGGGTAATCTCCGCATACGCTTTTCACATCGCTGCGGTTCTCGTCTCCATCCCACCCGATGCCATATACAGGGTCGTCGTGATGACCAAACAGGAAATGGTTCTGCCGAGAGACTTCTTTCAGTTCCGTAAGCATCTGCTCCGCTTCGGGAGTACGCCCCGAGGACGTGTTTGGGCTGGTGCAGGCAAGCATTCCGCCTGCCAGCACCACGATTGTTATCATCATTCTTATATCTTTCATCATGGCTTATTGTTTTTTCTCGATTCGGATATTGGCAAAACTATGATCTGTGTTCCAGTCCGAGTTGGGCTGCATAATCCAGAAGAGATTGTTCCATCCGGCATTGATTCCATTGGTAGCCACTTCCGACAGCTCCAGCCGAACGGTACACCAGTTGCCATAAGTATTAAAACTTCCGTTAGCAGAGGGATTCCAAGCATATTGCCCTCCGTTCAGCTGAATGAGATAACCGACAGAAGCGGAATCGTAGAACGGATTGCCGTTGGCGGAGTTTACTTCGAACTTGAACCAATAGTCCGAAGGATTGGCAGCGGCTTCGGCCGGGATGTCACATCCTCCGCACAACAGGCTGTTCCAACTCCATGCGGCATACGATCCTTTGACGCGGAAATAAGAACCGTTCAAAGGAGCGGGCTCGTTGGATCCGTTTCCGGTAGTAATCAGTTCGGTTCCCGCCCAAAAGCCGTAGGCGTCAGGAGTGTCCAGATTCCAAAGAATACCGGTTGTATTGCGATAAGGAACACTGACTGTCTTTGTTCCGCTTGCACTTTCCCAAGAGAAAACGATCGTAGAGTTATCCGAAGTATTTTCGGGTACGACAATGGACATATATTGTTCGGTCAATGAATCTACTTCCAAGGCCACTCCGTTCATCGTGATGGTGGAGGATTCCGTGCCGCCCCCGAATCCATAGAGGTCGAAATAAGCACCGTTTACTTTGATGGAGCTTCCCGGCAGGGCAAACTCATTATACAATCCCGAGATACTGACTTCGGGAATCTGGACCGTAAAGTCTACCGAGGTGTTTCCCAATTCCGTTTCATAGTAAAGCTTGTTGTTCACTTCACCGGGGATGGTGCGGGGTATCGGAAAATAGACGGCATGAGCGGTGGCATAGACTTCGCTCAGTGCTATCTCTACATCATTCAGCATCACCTTTCTTGCGTGGCTCAGATTCTCGCCGGTCAGCTTGATCATGTCTTCAAAGGCTGCTCCGGTGAGTGGAGCAGTCATTTCCGTATCGTCGGCACGATAAATGGCGGAGATGGATGGAGCACCGTTTGAAGTCATTCCGTCATCATATCCATCATTATAAGTCACTATATCCTGGCAGGAAACCAGCGTTGCTGTGGCAGCGGCAAACATCAGCCCGCAGACAGCTATATTCAGCTTTTTCATATTCTGTTTATTTTTTGATTGTACGACAATTCTTTTTCTATGTGTTTAGCTCCAGCCCGGGTTGTTGCTGTCAATGGCATCGTTGGTCGAAATCTCGGCCGACGGGATGGGGAAAAGCAAGTGCTTGGCTTCACGGTGTTTGTTCACCGATGCTTCATCGTAGTTGGTTTTCGTACCGTCTTCGTTGGTTCCGCCAATGGAGTTCATGACATCCAGATACAGTCCCCAGCGAATCAAGTCCCAGCGACGGTCGCCTTCCAATGCCAGTTCCTTGGCACGTTCTTCAAAGATAGCCGAACGTAAAGCGACTTTCGAATCAATGGCACCATTGCCCGAAGTGACAGCCGGATTGGCATTTGAACGGGTGCGGATGGCATTCAGGGCTTTGATGGCTTCGCTATCAACACCGCTGCCCAACTCACACATAGCCTCAGCATAAATCAGCACGATATCGGCATAGCGCAGGAACGGCCAGTAGGCATCCGAACGCTCTACGGTGGGGTCGGTTACATCGGAATACTTGGTGCTGTAGGCCAATGTGGAGCTGCTTACATTGAAGGTGTATTGCACACCGTCGTTGTAGGGAGCCACAGGATCTGCCACCTTGTTTCCGTTTTCATCATAACCGGTTGCCATGAGTTTGTATTCAGGCGTATTGGGATAATAGAAACCGTAATTGTCGCTGGCTTGATAAGAATAGCGAAAACGGTGTTTCACACCTTTGGTGATACGATAATCCTTGCTGTCGAACAGCGTGTACCAATGATAACGGTTGCCAATCCATTGGCCTTGCTGAATCAGACCTTGGGCATTTTCCGTTCCACTAAACCAACGGTGAATGGTATTGCCATACTCTTCGTCGTTGTTCAAGGTTTGCAGCATGAACATGTGCTCTGCCTTGTTATAGTTGCTGCGTTTCCACAGTTCATCATAAGGAAGCAAGTCATAGCTGCCGTACTTTCCACCCATCACGTCCTTGGCATATTGTGCGGCTTTGGTGTAACAGTCTTTGGTGTCGAAACTTTCATATCCGGCGACTTGCGTCTTTCTGAAAGTCTTGCTCGTGGGGAGAACCAGCACTTTCTCACCGTTATTGAACTCATAGCTGGCACCGGTCTTTACTATCATTTCTTCGCCGGCAGTCATGGAACCGGAAGCCATCGTGACATACACTTTGGCCAAGAGACCGGCTGCGGCACCCTGTGCTACATGCCCTTCCTGGAAATCGACATCTGTATTCTTGTACATCACAGGAATGGCTTCTTCAAGCAAGCGGATGATTTCGGCATATACCTCTGCAATAGGGCGGCGGGGCTGTTCATAAGAAGCACCTTCGCTGATAGCCACATTGAACATCGGAATATCGCCGTATGCCTTGGTGAGCATGAAGTAGGCAAAAGCCTTGTTGAACTTCAGTTCCCCGATGGCGTTGGCTTTGACCTTTTCATCCGCTCCCGTAATTTGGTTCACATAGTTTAAAGCTACATTGGCCCGGTTGATTAAGCTGTAGCAACCTTTCCAAACGGCATCGGCCACTTCGTCTCCTTGAAAGTTGCCGGCTCCCAGATTACTGAATGCCCAATCGGGACCGCTTGTATAATCACAGTCCATTTCGAGGACACGGGGGAAGTTCTGCCAACGGAACATGTCATTGGCCCATTTACTATATACGCCTGTCACCCAAAGATTCACGGCAACATTGTCATTACCTACTTGGTCGGGACCTACGAAAGCGTACGGATCTTCGGCCAAAAAATCATCGCAAGATGTGAAGCTACCCATTAAGGCAGCAGAAAGAGCGACACTGAGAAATATATGGTTGAATTTCATTGTTCTTTTTCTTTTAAGTTATTGTTTGCTATTGATATCTCACAATCAAAAAGTGACCTTCATTCCGATGGAATAAGTCCGGCTGCTCGGATAAGAATAGATATCCACTCCACGACGGGAAGCATCGGAACCGAAGGCGTTTACTTCGGGGTCGAACCAGCTATAGTCCGTAATGGTAAACAGGTTGGTGGCACTGGCATAAAAGTTCAAGTTCTTGATACCCTTGAAAGGATTGGCCCAGTTATAGCCAATGTTCAAGTTCTTCAACTTCAGGTAAGAGCCGTCTTCCACATACCGGTCGCTGATAAGCATATTACGTTCGTAGCTTGATACGGCTTTCGGCCATTGGGCGATTGCGGTTGTTTCAGGAGTCCAACGGGTGTCGTAAGCGGCTTGCGGAATGTTGGCTACATTACCCATTTTCACATCCATCAAGTTACCGTTGAAAATGTCGTTGCCCTGGCTGCCCTGGAAGAAGAAACTCAATGTGAAGTTCTTCCAAGAAAAGTTATTGGTGATGCCATATACAAAGTCCGGATTCGTGTCGCCGATGATAACACGGTCGGCATTGGTGATGGCAGGATTATCATCGAAATTGCGATACTTTATTTCGCCTATCATTTTCTGTCCTTTGGCGCGAACGGCGGGATCGGGGTCGGCCATCACTTCAGCCAGATTGTCATAAAAGCCATCTTCTACATAGCCAAATATGGTACCGATGGGGCAACCGTTGCGTTGCAAGAACACCTCGTCGGCCTTATACCACAAGCGGGTAGCGAACTGGTCGGCTTCCAGACCGCCGATCTGGTTCTTGTTGAAAGAGATGTTGGCATCAATGTTCCACTTCAACGGTGTGTTTTGCAACAGGTAGAATTTACCTGAGATTTCCAGACCTTCATTGGTTACATAGCCACTGTTTACCATCATGTTGGCAAAACCTGTACTCAAAGGGATCTTCACTTCTTGCAACAGGTCGCGGGTTTTCTTGTGGTAATAATCCACCGTCAGATTGATGCGTCCATTCAGGAAACCCATATCGAGGCCTACATTGTATTGTGCAGTCGTTTCCCAACGCAAGTCATCGGCTACCGGTCCACGCCAGTCTACTTGGGCAAAACCGCTGTTGATGCCACCGGCAAACGGATAATTAGCAACACTCAGCATAGGCAGGGTACGATAGCTGCCGATACCTTGATTACCCGTTTCACCATAGCTGGCACGGAACTTTAAATTGCTGAAGATGTTCAAGTCCTTGATAAACTTCTCCTCACTCATGCGCCATGCAAAGGCACCCGAAAGGAAACCGGCCCATTTGTTGGCATCAGTAAACTTACTGGAACCGTCGGTACGGTAGGAGGCGGTAAAGATATACTTGTCCAGCAAGGTGTAATTGATACGGCCGAGGAAAGAAGCCAATGCCGCATCGCCACGGTCGCTTTGCAGCTTGCCGGGCTTGGTACCGAGGCTCATGTCATAGTCTTGTGTCAAGTCATTGGGAAATCCGGTGGCGCTCATTGACTTGCTGCCCCAATTGGTCTTTTCTGCCGTGAAACCTACTACGGCATTGATGCCATGCACTCCGAAAGTCTTGTCAAAAGTGAACAAAGATTCGGTCGTGATTCCCATGTACCAATTGTCCGATTGTCCTGCTTTACCGTTGATGCCGTTCTGTCCCGATCCTTCTTGGGTTTGCTGACCGAAGTAAGTACCGCGATTGTGGTTGGTATAACTGATACCTAAATTCTGACGGAATTTCAAGAAAGGGAACAACTTGACTTCTGCATACGATGACGTGAATACATTGATGGCCTTCAGGTGATCCTTTGTATCATTGATGTAAGCGTATGGATTGGATGCCAGCCAGCTCAATTCGTCATTGGTTGTCTGGTCCATGTGTGTCGGGTCGTAATTGGGCGGGAAAATCAATGACGAACGAATCACACCATAGTCATTGGAGTTTGTTTTGCTGAAATCGGTTTCAGTGTGGGTAAAGTTCATGTTCATTCCCATTTCCAGCCATTTGTACATTTTGCGACCGATGTTGGCACGCAGTGCATAACGGGTAAAACCGGACTCTTTGATAATACCATCCTGATTCAGGAAGTTACCGGAGAAGGCATGCCATCCTTTTTCCGAACCGCCGCTTACACTCAAGTTGTATTCTTGCGAAAAGCCGTTCTGATAAATCAGGTCTTGCCAGTCGGCTCCTCCCACCCAAGTCTGGTTGCCGTATTCATCGGTATAATAACCCGGATTACGGTAATCTTTAGGAGAAGGCAGGTATTTGCCGTTTTCATAATCCAGTGTTCCGTTGGGCAATGAAGGATAGCTCCACATTCCGGGATAAGACAGTTGGGCATAAGGCTTGCCATCGTATTGGTAGCTGTTCAGGTCTTGTTCGTTTATATAGCTGGCGTAAGTCGCAGCATCAAGCACCTTCACTTTGTTGGCTATGCGTGAAAAAGAAAAATTACTTGAAAATTCCACTTGCTCATAACCGGCTTCGCCCCGTTTGGTTGTGATAATCACCACACCATTGGCTCCACGTGAACCATAGATGGCTGTGGCGGAAGCATCCTTCAACACTTCAATGCTTTGAATGTCGTGTGGATTGATGAACGACAAAGGGTTTGAAGTGTTATTGTTGTTCTGATTGGCATCGCTGGCCGGAGTGGAACCGGCGTCAAAAGGAACTCCGTCCACAATAAACAAAGGCTGCGAACTGGTAGAGAACGAGTTGGTTCCACGTACCTGAATGCTTACTCCACCACCGGGAGCACCATCGGCGGCATTAATCTGTACGCCGGCTACCTTACCGGCCAATCCTTGGCTTAAATCAGTCGGATTTCCTTTCATCAGGTCATCGCTCTTGATCTGGGATACCGCACCGGATAAATCTCTCTTCTTCATCGTACCATATCCCACCACTACCACTTCATCCAATACCTCTGTATCATCTTTGAGCGTAACCGTAAGTTGAGTTTCATTTCCTTTTAAAGCTACATCTTGCGATTGATATCCGATAAAGCTGACGGTCAGTACGGCTTTTGCAGGCACTTCCAAGGTGAACTTACCGTCAATGTCGGTGATGGTTCCGTTGGTTGTTCCTTTCTGTATTACATTGGCACCGATTACCGCTTCACCGTTTTGGTCAACCACGATACCGGCAATCTTCTTGTTTTGTTGTACAATCTCGATGGCATCTGCTGCAACGGCGTAAGCCTGCTGTACATTGCCCAATAAAAATGCGGCACAAGCACTGGTGACTAATATGCCTTTTTGAAGATTTCTTTTCATATTGTGTCTTTCTATAAAATTAAATGTTTCTTGTTTATAATCCCATTTGCGCCCACAGCCATTGGCTCCATTGCTCGTATTGTTCCTGATACCAGTAGTGTCCGGTTTCCAGATAGGGGTGAAGTTCCTTGGGAGCGGTGATACTGTTGTAAGCGGCGTATGTGGAAGTAGGTGGGCACACATCGTCGTTGTATCCCCAACTGAACCAGCCGGGCACCGTAATCCGGCGGGCAAAGTTGACCATGTCATAGTAATCTGCCGTTTGGATTCGTTGCGGGGTAGGAGTCGGGAAATAGTAAAAATAATGCGGCCAGCCTCCGGCTACCTTCTGCAAGTGTGCCCGATGGTCGCACATGGCAGGATGAATGGCGGCATAGAACGTAACCCGTTTGTCTAATGCGGCTGTAACCATAGACAACGCACCGCCCTGGCTGGAACCGGTTACACCCAAGGCCTTGCCGTTGTATTGGGGAAGAGAGGTTATGAAATCGACCGCCCGCAGGGCACCCACAAATACACGCTTGTAATAACTGTAGTTACGATTGTCATCATTTTGATACTGATAATTGTAAAGTGCCCCGTATGCCAGTTCGTCATAGACAGACTGCTGCATGGTTACCGGAATGCCATGAATACCGATTTCCAAAGTAATGGCACCTTTGGCAGCTGTTTCCACATCGCCGTAGTAGGGACGCACTCCCGCACCGGGTACACGGAGCAGTGCCGGATAATTGCCGGAAGCTTTAGGCATGCAGAGAATACCGAAAGTACGCGAGCCTTGACGGATGTTTTGGAAACTGACCTGATAGACATTGACCGTTTCGGTGCAGCGTGACGGTAGCAGTTCCATGGTGGAAGACAAAGGTACCTGGCGGGCTTCTTTCAAAGTGCCTTCCCAAAAGTTGTCAAAGTCGCTTGGGTTTACGGCATGTGCCCGGATGGATTCCGGAGCGTATGCGGCGGTTGCCATGCCGTCGTATGTCTTGTTGCCAACGTACGCCTTCACTTTGCAACGAAGAAAACCGGGAGTGTTCATGCTGCTGCTGACAGTCAGCTTTCCATCCTTCAGTGATACTCCATCTTTCTTTTCTGTGGGATACCACTCAGGGCCTAGTTCATAGTCCACTTTCACATCGGGCAATACATTCTGCGCTTTGTACACCTGAATGGTGAAAGTACATTTCTCTTTCAGTCGGTATGTCCAGTCCGAATGATCGGGCGAGACCACCACGCGGATTTCATTTCCGCGGATTTGTGCAAACATGGATGCGGTACACAGGTACAGCATGAAGCCGGCAATCCAAATTTTTCTGTTTCTGTTCATGGTATAAATAGTTAAAATGAATGTTGTTTCAGTTGTTGGTTGGCAGTACGGATAATGGCTATAGTGGTACTGTCGGACATAAATACCGAATTCAGGCCTTGCTGCTCTTGCGCCGGATCGCCCGTATAGTCATCTCCTCTTTGCCAATATAAGTGCTTGGGGGCAGCCAGTCCGCCCCATGCCCAGAAGTTGCATCCAGTCAGTCCGGCTGATTGCGCGGTCCTATCGGTTATCAGGCTGAATATGTATTGATAGTAGGTATCTCGTGCCTGTGTTGTAGCTGATTTGTCAAACCGGAACCCGTCCCTTGGATAACCGAATTCTTCCAAAACCAACGGTTTGCCATATTTTTGTGCTATTTCCAGATGCTCGTCTATGTATTGTTTCGATTGCAACTGCGCTGCCTCTGCCTTTTCCGACAAACTGTCTGCCGGCGCCCATCCCCAGTTGTAGGGCCAGATATGAATGTTCATATAGTCAATGTGCTTGTCGGCATGGATTCGCTCGAACAGGGCGAGGTCTTCCTCACAGCCATGTTTGCCCTCGCTACCTGTTGAGACCAGATGATTCCGGTCGAGCGACTTGATGAAACGACTAACCTCAGCCATCCAGATAGCGAAAGCCTCTTTGTTTTCTCCCGAGAACGCACGAGGTTCGTTGCCTATCTGCCATGACATGATTGTGGGGTCTTCCACATAACTTATGTTTGTATACCTATTGATTCGGGTAATGATATCCTTTACATAGTCGGCAAAAAGTGATTTTGCTTTCTTGTTGTTTGGAAATTCCTTAACATAATCCATGAATGCCGGCCATCCGTCTATGCTTGGGACAGGGGCTTTTCCTTTTCCGGCCCATTCCAGATATTGGCTATACCCGCCGCTCCATTCCCAGGAATTGTTCAGGTAGAGAACTGCCAGCATGTCTCTTTTTTTCATTTCAGAAAGAAGAAAGTCCAGCCCGGCAAGAATGGTATCGTTGTAAACACCCGGTGCTGTCTGGAGCGTAGGCTCTACTTTCGAGGTAATTCCACGGGCACCGTCGCTGCCTACCAGTATTCTTAAATTGTCTATACCTATACTCTTTAAGGAATCCAGTTCCTGAACCAAGCGTTCACGATTTCCTCCTTCACCTTCGGAAGCAAGAATGCCTCCATACCAAAAGTTGGCACCGATATATTTATAAGGTTTGCCATCACGGACAAACATTCCCTTTTCAACTTGTACAAAGGGAGATGCCTGCTGTTGCGTTTCTGTACAACACGCACCGCAGAGTACTGCGGAAAGACATAGGGTTACAAGGGTGTTCTTCATGTTATTCATTAAATTTAAATTCGGTTCTTTTTGTGCTGGCAAATGTATGAGGAAAGATATAGATCGGCTTCTTCAATTGATTATCAGACTATCCGTATTGTGTATTTATCAATTTGGGAAGTGTTTTTACTCATTTGGGATAGTGTTTGCCTCTATTATCCCATTTGATTTTTATAACTTTGCAGCGTTAAACCTAATACTGATATGATGAAAAAGAACTTGCTCCTGATTTTGATGTGTTTTGTCTGTGGGCTTGTATATGCGCACGACGGATTAAACTTTAGAAATCTTGATGTGAAGTCCGGGATTTCGGATAATTATGTACGGTCTGTTCTGCGCGACCAGTATGGCTTCATGTGGTTTGCCACGCTCAACGGTCTGAACAGATACGATGGTTATCAGTTCAAGAAATACACAACGACCCAATTAGGGGCTTACAACAATGACATTGAATCTATCGCAGAAGATGCGGCAGGCAATATTTGGATAAAAGGTCCCGTCAGTTATTATATCTACGATCGGGAACAAGATAAATTGGAGAACAAGATACAGCCTGTCTTAAATAAATATGGAATAACGGGAGAGGTGAGCTATCTTACTGTCGATAAGGATTACAACCTGTGGTGTACCGTGATGGATACGTTGTTCCATTATGATTTTGCAAAGAGTAAGTTGCATACCTTTCAACTGCCTGGAAAGGAAAAAATGCAACAGGTTGTTTGTCGGCGTTCGTGTGCCTATCTGCTCTTCTCGAATGGAGAAATAGCCCGCATCGATTCAAACTTTCAACATATCCGTCCGGAAACACGAAGAACCCTCTCTTCCGGTTTGCAATATAACCTTTATATAGATACGGTGGACAGGCTTTGGTTTTACGCTTCGCATGCTTCGGGCTTGCAATGTTATGATACCAATCAAAAACAATGGATAGATTACGTGGGTAGGCAGGAAGTGACAGATGCGTTGATAACTGCCGTAATGGATGACGGGGACGGCAATTTATGGATTGGAACGGATGACAAAGGAGTTTATATCAGTTACAATCAAGACAAGCAATTGGTGCGGATAAACAAGAAATCAGAGAATCCTTTTTCATTGGCCGACAATCATATCAATTGTTTTTTCAAAGACAATCAGAACACCATGTGGGTAGGAACGGGCAAACAGGGAGTATCTTTTGCCGCTTTGGATAAAATAGCCTTCAACACTTGTTTCTTGCCGGAACAGGAAGACGTGAAATGCTTGCAGGAAGACAAGGAAGGAAACCTGTGGATGGGGTTCGATGGAGAGGGGCTAATCCGACAGGATGCGGGCAAGGCCTCTTATACGCGCTTTAAAATGAAAAAACACTCCATCCCTTCCGATTTGATTATTTGTTCGTGTCTGGATGCCAAGGGCAGGCTTTGGTTCGGAACTTATGGAGGAGGAGCTTTTTATGAACAAGGAGGAACGTTCATTCCCTTGCGTAATGCCGCTCCCGCTTCATTGAAATACATCCGACGCATAGCGGAAGATGCGAACGGAACCATTTGGTTCGGTACGTTTATGCAAGGATTGTATGCCATGGATGCCGATGGGAACTTTACCGCCTATACGATGGATTCTTCCATCCTCCAAACGAACAGTATCATGGATCTGGCTTATTCGGGAGGACGTAACCTGTATGTCGGAACCAGCAGCGGACTTTATTCCATGGATATCTATACGCGAAAGATGGTTCCCCTAACAGGGAATAAAGCTGGGACTCAGTCCTTGCCCGATTCTTATATCACCTGTCTGTTTTATGACAGTCGTGGATTGTTGTGGATTGGTACTCGTACCGGAATGACTGTTTTTGACGAGAAAAAGGATGGAATGATACACCTTTCTATAGAAGACGGGCTGTCGCACCAGTGCATTCGTGCCGTGACGGAAGACAAGTATAAGAACATTTGGGTGGCGACCGATCATGGAATAACAAATATTTGGGTGGCGGCCTCTCCGACGGGAAAGTCTTCATCCTACTTGTGTTACCCCTATTTTGAAGAAGACGGTATTGGCGATATGACTTTTAACTCACATTCCATTACCTGCACCGGGCAAGGGGAAATCCTGATGGGAGGCATTGGCGGATATTTGAAAATAACTCCCCGGCCAACCGACTTCTACAATCGTTCCGGGAATCCTGTTGTATTTACCGACTTGCTGTTGGCGAATCAGAAAATGGAAGTCGGTTCCCGTACTTCCAACGGACGCATCCTGCTCCCCAAAAACATTCAGCTATTAGAGGAGATAACCATGGACTATTCCGATAGTAATTTTGCGCTGGAGGTATCGTCCATGGATTATCAGAATCGGCACAAGCAGCAATTTGCCTATCGCTTGGGAGAACAGGAGGAATGGGTGAAGCTGGAGGGAAACCGCATTCATTTCAACCGTTTGTCTTACGGGACCTTCCGATTGCAAGTAAAAGTGTATGAGCCTAACGGATACGACAATCCTGTATCTTCTTTACTTATTCACGTCCGTCCTCCGTTTTGGCTTTCGTTGCCGGCGTATGGGTGTTATGCGCTGATGGTCATTTTTCTTTTCCTTCTTATATTAAGGAATACCCAAAGAAAGCACAAACGCTTGATGGAACAACAAAAGCATGAGATGGAGATAACGCAACAGCATGAAATGGATGAGGCGAAGATGCGTTTCTTCACCAATGTCAGTCACGACCTTCGTACTCCGCTGGCTTTGATTATCACTCCGCTCGAAAAGTTGCTGGCTTCGGAGTCGGCCCGAAACCTGAAAGCAGACTTGGAGCTGATTCATCGCAATGCGGTGGCTTTACTGGACGAGGTCAATCAGTTGCTTGACTTCCGAAAACTGGATAAGCAGAAAGCCCAACTCTCTCTTTCATACGGTAACCTGTCGGATTTTGTCAAAGAGACTTGCGATTCCTTCAAGGAACTGTCTCTTAAAAACGGCATACAGTTGGAGTTAAACCTGATGGATGCCGATATCAGCATGTCCTTTGACCGAAACAAGATGCAACGCATTTTGCTCAACCTTCTGTCCAATGCCGTCAAGTACAATCGGGAAGATGGAAGCGTGGTGGTTACGGTCGATAAAATACGTGTGTCGGAAAAAGAACATGTACGCATACAAGTGGCCGATACAGGCATTGGCATCAAGGACGAGAACAAGGAAAAAGTGTTCGACCGTTTCTTTCAGGAACAGCACGCCGCCACAACGTATGTAGGCAGCGGCATCGGATTGCATATCGTTAAAGAATACGTGACCTTGCACCAAGGTACCATCCGGATAACCGATAATCGGCCGCAAGGAAGCATCTTTGTCATTACCTTGCCTGTCGTGGGCGGGACGAATGAGGAAAGGCAGCTTTGCCACGGCTCCCAAGAGGAAGGCATATCGGTTCTTGTGGTGGAGGACAACGACGATTTCCGCCGTTTCCTAGTGGGATGCCTGAAAGAACACTATCAGGTGTTCGAGGCTTCCAACGGCAAGGAAGCACTTGAGATCCTGTCGCAGCAGTCTGTACAAATGGTAATCAGCGACGTGATGATGCCTGTCATGGACGGGCTGGAATTATGCCATGCCGTCAAGACGGACATCCGGTTCTCGCACATCCCCGTCATCCTGCTGACCGCCCGCACCGCCGAAGAACATGTGTTGGGCGGATTGCGCGAAGGAGCCGACGACTACATCACCAAGCCTTTCAACCTCGACATCCTATTGTTGCGGATTCAGAAGTTGCTGCAATGGACACAGAGCAACCATGAAAAGTTCGGCAAGATGGAGGTATCTCCATCCGAAATAACGATTAGCAGTCTGGATGAACAATTAATAGAGAAGGCTATCCGCATTGTGGAAGAAAATATGGATAACTCAGAGTTTTCCGTTGAGGAGCTCAGCGCGCAGATAGGTATTAGCCGGAGTGGTCTATATAAGAAGTTGATGTCTATTACGGGGAAGTCTCCTTTGGAGTTTATGAGAATCTTACGTCTTAAACGCGGAAAACAATTATTGGAGAAGAGTCAACTCAGTATCTCTCAAATAGCTTATCAGGTGGGGCTGTCCCCCAAGCAGTTTGCCAAGTACTTTAAGGAAGAATATGGATGTCTGCCATCAGAATATAATTAGTGTTTACCGAATAAATAATAATAATTGGATACTATTTCTTTATGAAACGTATACAAACTGCTAGTGCCAAGGAGAAATGATAATGTCAAAACTTCATTTAAATAACAGACATCTATTCAATGCTGAAGTACAAAAAAATGTCGTTTTGAAAGATTAAAACTAAAGGACATTGTAGCAAAATAGGCGAATATAGCCAGTTGATTATCAATGAAATTTTCAAAGTTTAGATAAGAACTAAGCAATCAAACACATTACAATGCTGGACGGGAATGTGCTACTTTGTCAAGAACATGATAAAGATAGAATCTCTTCAGAAATCTTAGCCTTGCTCTAATCGAATTTGAGCAGGTTATCTTCACCGTCATCATAAGAGATTATGTGATTGCATCTCTGCTTGGTTATCATTTAATACCTTTCATTTCTATAAGGTAAACCTACACAGATATTGGATTCACCTTCATCGTCTCCAGATTCAGAAACAGCCCGTAATGTTCCAGCATTCCGTTGCGAAACATCTTCCATAAAATATTGCACCCGAGTTGCGTCAGCGTGGAGTTGATGAACAGCCCTGAATGGGATTTGCTACATTAATTAGGAAAATATGAAATAAGGTTTATCAAAATTGCCTGTTGAACCTGCTGTAGCACCTGCTATTGCCAGTTAAAATTACAATCAGGGAAATTGCAGATAAACAAAAAAATACTATCTTTGCAGTGTAATAAAAGTGTTCTTTAGACTTAATGCAAAACATGACAAATATACGTAGTTCGCTCGTTTCTAAATCGTTACCTATTATAGTATAGATATTTTCCAATTGTCTGTATTTCAATTAGAAAAGAAAACTTGAATGTCTTGCAACATAGGTGGTAACTTCTGCCGTAATGCCTAACTCCTTTGCAAATGCTCTTAATTCTGTGTTAATCTGATGGCAGATTTTGTGTACTCTATTATTCTGCTGCATAGGTGTAACATGACGCTTATTATGAAGTATGGGGAACAGGTAACCTGTCTGACGTTGATATAAGCTATATTTCTGAATAATCTGTTTGGCTCTGTCTGTCAGCATTAAGTTTATGCTCCCATGTGTCTTTTGTCTTTGATAAAGCAATCTATCTTCTATGATATTCGTTTCTGTCAAGTGGGCTATATCCACAAACGAGATTCCACCACAGAGGTAAGAGAACGTAAATATGTCTTGTGTAAATTGCCGCATTTCGCTTGCTTGACTGCAATCTGCATCTATGATTTTAAGAATATCATCTTTAGATAACGCTCTCTTGGCTGTCTTGGTATTGAAGCGGCTTAGTTTGTATTCTATGAATGGATTTTTATCTTTGCTGACAACTTTAGCTTCAATGGCTTTGTTAAAAGCTGCTCTCAGACTTCTAAACTGATAACTGATAGTAACATCGTTGTTACCTTTTCTCTTCATCCATTTCTCAAACTTTTTGCAAAATTCCACATCAATATAGCTAAAGGTATAATTTAATTTCTTTCCTTTATTGAAGTTCTTTAATGTCCTGTACGAATTGAGATAAGCATAGCTTGTACCTATCCTGCCATCTTCTTTCAGTTCTTTTATCAAAGACAAGTAGAACTCTTCCACTGTTTGGGCTTTGATGTTTTTGCGTTGCTCATAGACTAAAGAAGTTGCTGTAAACTCTTCTTCCCTTGATAGCTTTTCTATTACCTTAGTTTGGTATTCAGCTTTGACCTTTAAGATAATGTTTTGGATTAGTTCCTTGTTAGGGCATTTGGGCTTTGGCTCTCCTTTAGTAAAATCCCAATATTGAGGATTCACAGATATGCCCAAACTTTTCATTACCCTTTTTCTGTCTTGCGTAATTCTTAACATCAAAGGGTGTTCACCATTGGCAAGTGTCTTGCTCTTGAAACAAACAACTGCAATTGTTACGCTCATAATTTTACGGTTTACACAGCGGTTTACACAACTACCCTTGCGAGGGTATGTTTGGGAGCATATAAGCAAAAGGTGCAGAAAAGCAAAAAGGACTGACAATCGTTTGATTATCAATCCTTTTCTACCAGTCGGGGTGACTGGATTCGAACCAGCGACCACACGCCCCCCAGACGCGTACTCTAACCGGGCTGAGCTACACCCCGAATTGCGGATGCAAAGGTAGTGCTTTATTTTTAATCTGCAAATAAATTGCTGTAAAATATATATTAGTGTTTGTTTTGAATGTTGTATATTGCTTATTATTAGTGTTATATGTTTGTATTACCAAGTGCTATTTAGATAAAATTCTAAATAGTGATGAGGTAACTTCGGTGGCTGTTTTGTATCCTACACGGCGCAAAATACATGCAAAAAGCCTCACCTTATAATAATAAAGAGTTTCAAATCATCCCGAAACCTTAATCAAACCTTAATCGAAAAACAGGATGAAAAATGGGGATGCAAACAGGTTGTAATATTAATCTATGTTAATGTTTGTCCCAATTTCGCCATGTTTTAAGCAACCCTCCTTGTTGAGCCATTGCAATGATGTAGTTTTAATCATCGGAATTATCTATCTTTGCATTGAGCGAGAGTGAAGCTCTATACTTTATTCCTATGTAAAGTATAAAATAATTTCGTCGGCCATATAACTAAAAAAAACAAAACCATGGCAAGGACAAAAATTGTGCTTTTCAAAAGCAACATTAGAAGGGACGGAAGCTGCCCCGTCTGTTTAAGGGTAGCAAAAGAGGACAAAACAAAGTACATCGACTTACAACTGTCGGCAACAAAAGGTCAATGGGATGAACAGGCATCCCGATTTAAAAAAGACAAGCGTGTCAATCCTAACTACGAAAATTACAATGCGTTGCTGAACCGTTATGAAGTCCGAAAAGATGAAATCCTGCAAAAGTTCATGGAGGAACGGGTAAACTGGACGCTTAACCAGTTCGAGGAGGAGTTTCTTGGTATGTCAAAGCAAGGCAAGGTTTACGACTACTTCATGCGACAGGTGGAAAACCTAAAAGCCACAAGGCATATCGGTAATGCAAAGGTCTATGAACGTACCTTGCACATGCTGGCAAAGTATGACGACAAGATTGAGGAACGGCTGTTTTCGGAGCTGGACGTGAAGTATATCAATCGGTTTAACCTTGAAATGGAAAAAGACGGCTGTTGCGGAAACACCCGTAAATACTACCTCAAAACATTGAGGGCGGTTATAAACAAGGCGATAAAAGAGCGTGAAGCCTCATCAAACACCTATCCTTTCGGTAAGGGTGGCTTTGAAATCGGTAAGTTGGCGGAGGAAACAGCCAAACGCTACCTTTCACCACATGATTTGGAACTGATAAAAAACTCGCCTCAACAAAATCCTGTGTTGGAGTTATCCCGTAGGGTATTCCTGTTTTCCTATTTATGTTTCGGTATGAGTTTTATAGACGAAGCCATGCTGACTAAAAACAATATCAATACATTTGGGGCAGAGGAACACATCGTTTACAAAAGGCAAAAGACGCAAAACGCTAAAAATGCAAAGCCTATAACGATACCTGTAACTCCTGCCATAAGAGAGCAGTTGGAGTGGTTTAAGGCAAATACTACTTTGACAGGCAACTATTTGCTGCCAATAATAACAAGGGATTATGAGGGGGAGCAACTGTATGACCATATCCGCAGCCGTTACAAACGTATAAATGACGGTTTAAAGCAATTGGGCAAATTGCTTCATATCCGTATGAACCTGACCACCTATGTCAGCCGTCATACAATGGCCATGACTTTACAAGGCAATGATGTCCCCCGTGAAATTATCAGCCAAGCGTTGGGGCATCGTAATCTTACAACGACAAACGTATATCTTGACAGTTTTTCAACAAGCGTTTTAGACAAAGTAGCTAAAATCCTTTAATAATGAGTATGGCAATAAATATGCCTTTGGGCGGCTTGATAGACAAGTCGCTCAGAGGGGAAGCCCGTTTTGCGCATGAGGAATGGTTGCGCACCTATGTAAAAAGACTGACGAATGGTAATAAGACAAAGCTAAAACAGGCTTTAAATGAGGTGGATGAGGCTATAAACCAATGGCGGAACGGCTTCTTCCTATCCACTTATGATGAAAAGTTATCAGCCGTCCGGCAAGGCAAACTGAACATGGATAGTCAAGAGTTGGAAGACATCTATAACGAGGAAACCTATTTACAAAAAGAGGGTAAAACAGGTTTGGTTGCAGATTTTCTGTATAATTCCATAGCCCAATACGGCTTTATCAATGAACACCACCGTGATGCAATAGAGAGCGCATGGCTGTTTCATGACATGGAGTTTTTGCAACAGCAATGGGAGTATTACGCTTTGGCTCAAATAAGGTCGTTGCGGGCAATTATTGTTTCCATGCTGGGAACAGTACCAACGACAACCGAAACCGAACCGCAGAACGCCAAAAGAGAGCCAAAAAGGATAGAAGATTATCCCGAAGTGTTTGATATTACACTTTGTTGTGAGCTTACGAACTATGCAAAGGACACTATTTACAAGTGGACTCGTACCCGTGAAATACCTTGTCATCGTTCCGGGACAAACGGGCGTAAACTCGTGTTCAAGCGTGACGAAATCGTAGCGTGGATGACTGCCCGAAAGCAGGAAACCAAGGACGAATTTATAAAACGAATGGAAAGCCAGTTGGCTGCACGGCTCCGTAAATAGTTAATATGCTTTATTATGTATAACTTTCTATATACATTCCTATCTCACAGCCATGTATGACAAAATCAAATTAAAGCTATATGACCTGCCAACAGGGTACGACTGGCAAACAGTCCTGCAACGTACAGTTGTAAAGGACTATTTTGCTAATGGTACGGGTGGTAAGGGGTACTGGCGTGGTCGTAGGGTCATAGCCACTGAAATGTATGTATCGTTTGAGGGCAGTCTTCCTAAATGTCTATGGGGACATAACCTAAAGACCTTGTCATTAAGGCAGGTCAAGTGGCTTATAATGAAGTTGAGCAAGGACTTGGGTGTACCTATGTATAAGGCAATGGTAGAGTCTGCGGAGTTTGCACATAACTTTAGCATGGCAGAGCCTCCTATTATGTATATGCAGAAGTTGGACGCCATGAAAAAATTTAGACCTAATGGATGGAGTGGTACTAAGTATATGGATAACGGGGAAGTGCGTTGCAAGTTTTATGACAAGATGCAGGAAGCGAAGAAGAAACGTGAACTGCCTAAATATGGAAGAGAGAACTTGCCAAAGAACTTATTGAGGTACGAGGTGACGTTTAGCACCAAAGGACTGAGTAGGCTGTTTGGCAGGGATATAGTAGCAGAGGAGCTTTGGAGTAAGCAGGTATTTTGGACGCTGGTTGCGGAGTGGTTTGGATATTATGAGGATATGGTGAAACTGCCCAATGACTGTTGGGATGTGGATTATCGTATTTTTGAGAGTGCCAAGGACTTTGCCAAGTGGTGCATTTGTATAGCAAATGCCGACCAAAACCTGTCTTATTATGTAAAGCATGTACTGTTTAAACTTCGGGCAAATCCGCAACCAGCCGACCGTGTCCTGCATGGGCAAATACAAAGGAAAATCCAAGAAGCGTTGGAGTGGGGCAAAAAACATTTGGCTCTCCCTAACCTGACCTTGGAACTGACAGGCAAAATAGAACAATATCTTGCTTGGTTGTTGGAGCACTCGGCAGACAGGATGAGCATCGCGGAGGAACGACGAATATTCAATGCCGCCTGTTAATCCTCTTCCTATTCAAATAAGGCTTGGTAATCATCAAAGGGTGTAAACTCCACTTTCCTAAGTTTACTCTTCGGGTGATTATCAAGCCTTATCTTTTAAATGAGGTGTCTATTGGTCGTGCACAGCCAAAAACTTATCAAACACAATAAAAGTATTCGGTGGGGTGTAATAATGGCTTAAACGCTCTAATACGAGGTTGTGTAATTCTGTATGTGATGAGGTGGTTATGCTCGGTCGATAGAATGAATACAGGTTGTAAGTAAATGGGATGCAACACTCTTAAATCTTCACTGTATGATGATAAACTTATGTAATGACAAGGTATTACATCATAGAGGGCTTGCAATGTGGGGGATAAAAATGTCATGCAGCACCTAAAATGAGTGGAATATAATCAATAAGCAAAGTGTGTTTGTGGTTATAGCTACGATGATGAGTCTGTTTAAGGGTATCTGTAAAAGTTTAGACATCCCAATGTGCAAAAGCCTCATCGGAGTTCTCTCCCTAAAATCTTGTGAACTATCAATAAATGAGTAAATTTGTTCCACGACATCCCTAAAAACGTTTGTAGAACGCTGGATTTTAGTTATATTTGTCCCGCTAACAGGTTAAAGACCTGTTGGTGACATATTAATTAAAGGAAGCGTTTAGCTTTATCCCGTTTTAGAAATTCTGGTAAAATTTCATGTGGTACGGGGATAGACGATACAAACGCTCATGCTAATCTTGTATATATCAGTGATATATATAGCTTGGCGTGGGGTGTCGTTTTATCTTGTACCACGGGTTTACCAGAGCCTCTAAAACAGATAATTCTAACAGCCTCACGCTTTCCTTTTATATAAATCTTTCCTGTCGGGGCTGTGGAAAGCAAATTACAATATTATGAAAAGGATTTCTTTTGTAGTACTTTCTCTTTGTTTTATGTTAGTTGGTAGGGCACAGGAAAAAACGACTTTAGACCTTTCGGGTAACAGTTGCTGTCGCTTTCAGGTTACTTATAATGACGTGAAAACCATTTGTATGGAAGCTCGTTCTATTAACCAATTACACGATTTGTATAATATGGATGTTTGCAGCTATTATAATTTAACTCAATATGATACGGAGCTAAAAAGAAAGGCTTTTGCTAACTCTGAGGATGGAAAGGCGCTACTTGAAACTATGAAAAACATGAAAATCAGTTCGGAAGCAAAAAGACATTACTATATTTTCCCTTTCTCTGCAAATATGGGGTGGGATAAGGCATATAATTTGAAAACAAAAACATTTGATTTCGGGTATTCAATAGACGAAACAGGTTTTCTTCCTGTTAATGGATACTTAAACTTTCCACAGTTTGCTATTAAATGTACTCCTAAAGTAAAGCAGGTAGTGCAAAAAAGACAAGGCACTGACAGGGCGAGTTATTTGACAACAATAAAAATACCAATGACGGAAAGCGAGGCTTTAGCTATTGAGGAGCATATTGATGATTTGGCATTGGCTGTTCAGTTTACTATACAAGGTTGGGGCGAAACAAAAAGGAAAATAAACTTGGGTGGTGCTGTATTCATAACAACAACTTGCGTAAAGGCTGTGTCACCCAAAATGTATATCATAGATAAAAATACCAATGAAATTTATTTTGAGTTATGATTCTTCAATGCAATAATGCAAAACCTACATAACAAAAGGCAATAATCGGATTAAATAAGCCAAGTTTCCCGAAAACCTTATTCGTAGGATATTCGCAGGTAAAAAATAAGGAGTTAAGCAAACACTTAACTCCTTGATTTATATATCATTGTAATTTTATTATCGGTAATCTTATTCAATTCCCCCAGACGCGTACTCTAACCGGGCTGAGCTACACCCCGAATTGCGGATGCAAAGGTAGTGCTTTATTTTTAATCTGCAAATAAATTGATTGCTTTTTATTTGTTGTATTCTATGGTATGTTTTGTATGGTCTTTATTATTAGTGTTTTATGATGGCTTTACTTACTGCTATTTAGAATTGTTTCTAAACAATACTTTAATTGCTTAAGGCTTTTGTTCTGTTCGGCTATTTGTATTTAGTCTATCGTCTTTTGTATGGAATAGGATTATTTTACCCTAAAACTTTAATCAAACTTTAATCGAAGATAGATACAAAATAGGAATATATCTTGCTACTACATTTCTCATTATTAGTATGGGGTTGACGTATATTGAAAGAAACTTTCCGTGTGTTCATTGTTAATAAATCTTAATAGGTTAATTTTACTCGTCAAAAATTTAATCGTGGATTGAATTTTTACGTTGCACTCATAGAGAACTGTATTATTAATTAAAAAAAGAAAGAAGATTATGGCAAAGTTTCGTATTGTACTCCACACGAGTAACAAAAGAAAAGATGGGAGTAACCCTGTTTGTTTACGCATCACTAAAAGAGGTAAACTAAAATACATTGATTTAAAATTGTCCGCCTTTGAAAATGAGTGGGATACAAATGCGGACCGATTTAAAAGGGACAAACGAGTGAACCCCAACTATGAGTCGTATAACAACTGGTTGATTAGTTGCGAGGAACGTAAAAATGAAGTGGTGAATAAGTTTATGAAAGCACAGGTGGATTGGACACTAAACCAATTTGAAGAAGAATTTTTGGGAATTTCGAGACAAGGAAAAATCTATGATTATTGGGTGAAGCAGGTGGAGGATTTAAAGTCTACAGGTCACATCGGTAATGGAAAGGTTTATGAGCGTGACTTGCACCTGTTTTGCAAATATGACTCTAAGGCAAAAGAACGTTTGTTTTCAGAAATAGACGTGAAATACATCAATCGCTTAAATATGGCTATGGAAAAGAATGGTTGTTGTGGAAACACCCGTATGCACACTTTAAAAACATTGCGTGCAGTAATCAATAAAGCCATTAAAGAAAAAGCAGCCTCAAACAACACTTATCCGTTTGGCAAAGGTGGTTTTGAAATCAACAAGCTGGCGGAGGAAACGGCAAAACGCTATTTACTGCCAACAGAATTGGAGTTGATAAAGAACTCGCCTCAACAAAATTTTGTATTGGAGCGTGCCCGTCGGATATACCTATTTTCTTATTATTGTTTAGGTATGAGTTTTGTTGATATGGCAAACCTGACAACAGACAATCTTGAAGTGTTGGCAACAGGAACGCATATCGTGTATAAACGGCAAAAGACAAAAAATGCCAAGAATGTAAAACCGATAAAAATATTCGTTATTCCTGCCATAGAGGAGCTATTGGAATGGTTTAAGGCAAACACACCTCAAACAGGCAAGTATTTACTTCCTATTATTACTAAAGAGTATGATGGCGAACAACTGTATGAGCATGTGCGTTGCCGATACAAACGTATTAATGCCAATTTGAAAAAAATGGGTAAGACTTTAGGAATTTCATTGAACTTGACAACTTACACAGCACGACACACAATGGCCATGACTTTGCAAGGCAATGATATTCCCCGTGAAATAATAAGCCAAGCCCTGGGACATAGTAACCTTACGACAACGGCTACATATCTTGCCAGTTTCTCTACAAGTGTTTTGGATAAAGTCGTAAAAATATTATAGGTATGTTTATTCATTATGGAATGCCTTTGGGCGACTTGATAAACAAGTCGCTCAGAGGGGAAGCAACAGTCCGTGAAAGTTGGTTGGTTGTTTATGTGAAGCGATTGACGGATGGGGATAAAGGAAAACTCCGACAGGCATTAAAGGTAGTTGATGCAGCTATTATTATGTGGAAAAGCAAATATTTTATTTCCTTATACGAAGTAAAGGTAAAGTCTGTAGTTCAGGGAGAATTAAAGATGAGTAGTCAAGAATTGGATGATATCTATAATGAAGAAGCCTACTTACAGAAAGAGGGAAAAATTATTTTAGCAAAAGATTTCCTGTATGGTGCAATAGCAAAGTACGGTTTCATTAATGAACATCATCGTGATTCTGTGGAAAGCGCATGGTTGTATAACGATATGGAGTTTTTAAGAAACGAGTGGGAATATTATGTTTTGGCTCAAATAAGGTCGTTACGGGAAATAATTTGTACTATGCTGGGAACAGTACCGTCAGAGGGTAAAGGCGAAAAACAGAAGAACAATAGACCTCTAAAACGGATGGAAGATTATCCGGAGGTATTCGGCATTGATATTTGTAGTGAGTTGATTGGGCAGTCCAAACATACAATTTATAAGTTGACAAGTCATAAGGAGATACCTTGTTATCGTGCGGAAAGTGGGCGAATACTAAGATTTAGGCGTGATGAAATAATAGCGTGGATGATTGCTAAAAGGCAGGAAACTAAGCAGGAATTCATTGAAAGTATGGAGTTGGGATTTGCTGCTCGTCTTCGTAAATAGTTAATAAGTTCAATTTTGTATAACATTTTAAATACATTTTAATTCATAGCCATGTATGACAAAATCAAATTAATGCTATATGACCTGCCAACAGGGTACGACTGGCAAACAGTCCTGCAACGTACAGTTGTAAAGGACTATTTTGCTAATGGTACGGGTGGTAAGGGGTATTGGCTTGGACGTAGGGTCATAGCTACTGAAACGTATGTGTCATTTGAGGGCAGTCTTCCTAAATGTCTATGGGGACATAACTTAAAGACCTTGTCATTAAGGCTGGTCAAGTGGCTTATAATGAAGTTGAGTAAGGACTTGGGTGTACCTATGTATAAGGCAGTGGTGGAGTCTGCGGAGTTTGCACATAACTTTAGCATGACAGAGCCTCCTATTATGTATATGCAGAAGTTGGATGCCATGAAGAAATTTAGACCTAATGAGTGGAATGGTACTAAGTACATAGAGGACGAAGAAGTGCGTTGCAAGTTTTATGATAAGATACAGGAGGCAAAGAAGAAGCGTGAGTTGCCTAAATATGGAAGAGAGAACTTGCCGAGGAACTTATTGAGGTACGAGGTAACATTTGGCACCAAAGGACTGAATAGGTTGTTTGGCAGGGATATAGTAGCAGAGGAACTTTGGAGTAAACAGGTATTTTGGACGCTGGTTGCAGAGTGGTTTGGATATTATGAGGATATGGTGAAACTGCCTAATGATTGTTGGGATGTGGATTACCGTATTTTTGAGAGCGCCAAGGACTTTGCCAAGTGGTGCATTTGTATAGCAAATGCCGACCAAAACCTGTCTTATTATGTAAAGCACGTCCTTTTTAAACTTCGGGAAAATCCGCAACCAGCCGACCGTGTCCTGCATGGGCAAATACAAAAGAAAATCCAAGAAGCGTTGGAGTGGGGCAAAAAACATTTGGCTCTCCCTAGCCTGACCTTGGAACTGACAGGCAAAATAGAACAATATCTTGCTTGGCTGTTGGAGCAGTCGGCAGACAGGATGAGCGTCACGGAGGAACAACGAATATTCAATGCCGCCTGTTAATCCTCTTCTTATTCAAATAAGACTTGGTAATCATCAGAGAGTGTAAACTTCACTTCCTAAGTTTATTCTTCAGATGATTACCAAGCCTTATCTTTTAAATGAGGTGTCTATTGGGCGTGCACGGCCAAAAACTTATCTAACACAATAAAAGTACTCGGCAGGATATAAAAATAATTCGCTAATATTGCGAATTGTGCAAATATGTGTTATCTTTGTGTCATCAAAGAACGGTTATATGAACGTAGAATTTGAAAAGGAATATTTGGCAGAACTTTATGAAAAAGGAAAAACTGATGATAAGAAGCATCGTTTCCAACCTCAAATAGTCAATGGTTATTTGAAGTGTGTCAAAGCTCTACTAAATGCCTCTCGAATGGAAGATTTATATCAGTATAGGTCTTTAAACTATGAAAAGTTGAAAGGTGATAAAAAAGGACTTTCTTCTTTACGCATCAATGACCAATACAGATTGGAATTTAAGGAAATCACCAATGCGGGTAATCAAACAATCATAGAAGTCTGTTCTTTGATAGACATTACAAATCATTATAAATAGGAGGAACTATGGGTATAGCAACAAATAATTTGCAGTCATTCCGTCCCTATCATCCGGGTGAATTGATAAAGGAAGAATTGGAATGTAGAGGCATAAGGCAAAAAGACTTTGCAAAGAGATTTGGCTTGTCTTATTCTGCCTTAAATGAAACATTAAATGCAAAACGTCCGATAACTACCGAATTTGCCTTGTTTTTAGAGGCGGCTTTGGGTGTCAATGCCGATTTGCTTGTAAGAATGCAAACGGATTATAATATACAGGTAGCACGAAAGAATAACTCCTTGCGTGAAAAGCTAAACAATATAAAGAAAATAGCTGCCGTGTTTTGAAAACAGTTCTTGGTATGATATTATAGAAATAAAGTTTTTAACGGGGTATTTAAGATAAGGTGGGGCAAGCTGCTCCACCCTTATTGTTTGCTCCTCTAAGAGTGTAAAAAAGAGTTCCTTTGTACTCGAAAATACTTGTTTAATAGATTGAAAATCAGTAATTCAATAAAAATTAGCACAAATATTTAAATCTCGGTCATAAATTCTTCGTTATATTCATGCAACTTATAAAAAGTTTGGTATGAGAAATCAATTGTATTTGTGTTGGAATAGTTATCTTATACGTGATGCTCCTAATTGTATATCAGCGTGTTATTGTAAAATAGTTAGTGATATACATAAGTAAGTTATAATATTAAAAAATGAGATTATGGAAAACAAGGAAGTACAGGCATTAGATTCTGAATATCTTTTGTCGTTAATGAAACAGGCTAATACGGATAAGGATGCTGCATTTGAGTTAGGAAAGTAGTACATGAATGGCACAAAAATTCCTCAAGATACCCGAAGAGTACTCTTTTATTTTCAACAGGCTACAGATTTGGGGCATTCTGAGTCACAAATGATAAGTGGATATCTGTATAAAGTAGGAGCATGGGATTTGAAGCCAGACCCTTTAAAAGCTGCCGAACTCTTTGTGTGTGCGTCAATGACAAACCCCAGTGATGAAATTGTATAGTGGGAAGCTATAAATTTATTCTTATATGGTGGTATTGGAGGAACACCTCTAAATGAATATAGAGGTGTTAGTCTGTTGGTGTTTATGAGCCAATTGGAAATTCCCTATGCAATGTATTTGTTAGGTAAGGCTCATGAAAACGGTTTATGGGGAGTGTCTAAAGACAAAGACGAGGCGATAAGATTATATCGTGAGTCTGCGAATTTAGGGTGTACTGCTGCTATGCTATTTCAGCCTTAAAAGAAGAGCCTTTTGTGGTGACTGAACAATAAGCAGAGAGGAGGTGATTATTTGCTTTACCACTTATTTAATGTATTTGGAAAATTCTTCAATGCAATAATGCAAAATCCGCATAATAAAAGGCAATAGTCGGATAAAATAAGCCAAGTTTCCCGAAAACCTTATTCGTAAGGTATCCGCAGGTAAAAAATAGGGAGTTAAGTATTTATTTAACTCCTTGATTTATATATTATTGTAATTTTATTATCGGTAATCTTATTCAATTTCCCCAGACGCGTACTCTAACCGGGCTGGGCTACATCCCGAATTGCGGATGCAAAGGTACGGCTTTTTTGTATTTGCAAATATTCTCTGTACTTTTTTACATTAAAAGTACATCTTTTTATGCAAGGTATTGATAAAACTAATAAGTCGATTCCCTATATTCAGAGGGAGACATATTGGTGTGTCTTTTAAAAAAACGACCTAAAGCAGACTGGTTCAGGAACTTAGTTCTGATTGTTATTTCCTGAATATTAAGAGAACTGTTTTTCAATAATTCTTTTATCTCCAGTAATGAATAATCTATAATCCAGTCCTTAGGAGATTTTCCACTGGTTTCTTTAACTACTTCAGACAAATATTTGGAAGAAACATGAAGTTTGTCGGCATAAAAGATAACCTCTTTATGTTCTCTGTAGTTATCCATCATTAGCGTGTAGAATCTATGTGTTAAATCTTCTTTACGTGTTGTACTTGTATTATTTCTATGATTGATATAATTTTCAAAGTCATTATATAAATCTAGGAATATAATTCTTAGCAGAGCTATAATTGCTTCTCTGGAAAAACTTTTGGGAAGTTTGCTCCGACTCTTCAGTAATGCATAATAATTCATGAAATACTGCATCTCTTGTTCCGGCAAGGGATAAAGGAAACGAGATTTCATGTAAGAGAAAAATTGAGGAGAAAAACTTCTGATAGTTTTTATTACATCATAGAAAAATGTGTTTGAAAGTGTAAAATAGTTTGTTGTGAAATTAGTACTTGTCTCTATGACTGAGACTAGCAATCCCGGCATAAAGACAAAAACATCATGTGGATGTATAGTATATTCTTGAGAATCCATTCTTATTTTAGCATTTCCTTGTATACAGATTCCAATAGTACATATAGGGGTATAAGAGGGGCAATCTGTAATGGGCAATGTTGATGCATCAGATTGCATGCAAAATTCATTCTCTAATATATCTTCTCTATTCTTTTCAAATTCCTTATATAACATTTATACCAACCAATTATAGTGCAAAAATAGGATTTCTGAAGCATTGAAAAGTTGATCAATGGTATTTAGGAACAATTTTACGGAAAAAAAGCACTTTGTATTTGTCTTTTTTAAATGATAAGCTTGGTTTTTTAACTAATATATCATAAATACTCTAATTTCTTGATTGTTAAAAGTTTGCCTGAGCATAATTGGGGATAAATAAAAGATGTTTTTTATTGTATCGGACAGATGGAAAGATTGTACAATCTTTCCATCTGTTTAAAGGGGGATCAGCAACCCATGGATTCACGATAAAAATCCAGCATTTCAAAAATTTCGTCTTTACTTGCCGATTGGTTAATCTGTATATCTCCTATTTCAGTTAATAGGGTGAAATTAATGATGCCTGCTGAGTTCTTCTTATCATGTTTCATGAATTCATAGAGGTGTTCATATTGTTTGCAATCAAAAGGCATAACTCCATAATGTTCTTTGATGAACAAGATGGTTTGACGTAGCTTGTCTTTGGGAAAACCTGTTTTGATGTGGGAGAAATAAAGTTCACAAACTATCCCCCATGCCACAGCGTAACCATGTAATATAGGATGCTGTGTCTCTAATGCCAGACTTTCGAAAGCATGCCCTACGGTGTGTCCCAGATTTAAAGCTTTGCGGATTCCTCTTTCAAAAGGGTCCTGTTCCACTATATTTTCTTTAATCTGTACAGATTTTCCGACTAAAGTCTGTAAGACCTTATAATCTATATTGTTGAAGTCAAATCTCAGCAATTCTATCCAATGATCATGGGTGCTGATAAGACCATGTTTCAACATTTCAGCGTATCCGGACAATAGATTTCGAAGATCCAGTGATTTTAGAAAATCAGCGTCAATCAATACACTTTCGGCAGGGGAGAAGACTCCGATCTCATTCTTTAATCTGTTGAAATTGATTCCGGTCTTGCCTCCTACAGATGCATCAACCATAGCCAGTAGCGTGGTAGGAATATTGATATATTTGATCCCTCGTTTGAAAGTTGATGCGGCGAATCCTCCTAAATCTGTAACCATCCCTCCACCTAAATTGATAAGTAACGAATGACGGCTTGCGCCTTTATCTCCCAACTCTTTCCATACATATGCCAATGTTTCCAAGTTTTTGTGCACATCTTCGGCCCCTATATAAATAAAATGGGCATTTTTAATACAATCAAATCCAGATAAAACAGGAATGCAAAGTTTACGCGTATGTTCATCAGCCAAGACAAATAATTTGTCATGTGGGCATTGGGTTATTGCCTTATTGAGATTTTCTTCTAAGTTATGGCAGATAATAACTTCTTGTTTACTCATATTTTCTATTATTTGCCTGCAAATTTAGGTAAAAAAGCAAAAAGATGACCGTTCTTTGCTTACAAATAATTACTTTTGTACGTTAAAATATAAAATAATGAAAGGAATTTTACCGGTTTATTGTAGGACGATGGGATATGTTGTTCTGTTGTTGTCTGTTTTCGTACCGTTGCTCATGTTTATGTTTGGCATGATAAATGATAGTAACTTGTTGTTTACAAAGGCTTCTATCAAGTTACTTATCTGGTTTTCTCTGTTTATGATCTTCTTGGCAAAAGTGAAGGATGAGAATGAGAAGATTTCCCGAATACGTGTCAAGGCTATTTGTTATGCTATTTATTTGCTGGGCATTTATTATATTGTAATGTTGGTCAGAGGAGTATATAATGGAAATCTGGAAGAAGCGGATAATTCCATTGCTATAGTTTATATGGCTTTTAATGTTATTTGTCTGGAATTTGGCGTACAAAAAAGCCGGGTTGACCGATTATTTAAGAAATAAATACATTTTTCCGTTAAACCTTTTGTTGACAAGAGTGTCCAAAGGACATTAGGCATTAAAATTTCAAGGAAAAAAATGAAGAAGTTAATATTATTGTTGTTACTGGTATGTACCTGTGCAACTCTCTCTTGGGCGCAAAGTGGCAAGCGCATAACCGTGACGGGATCTGTGATTGATGGTGATGATAAAAGCCCGGTTGGACAAGCTACCGTACAATTACTTTCTCTACCCGATAGTACAATGGTGGTAGGAAATGTTACCAATAACAACGGAGTATTCTCTATTGCCGCCCGTCCGGGAAAATATGTACTTAAAATTTCATTTGTAGGTTATCTTACTCAGGAAAAATCTTTGCAGCTGACAGCTGGTAAACCGAGCGTTAATATTGGAACGGTCACTTTACCTACCGATGCTATCATGTTGGGTGAGGCAGTTATTGTAGCCGAGGCTCCGCAAGTAACCATTTCAGAAGATACTATTGGTTATAATGCTTCTGCTTATCGTACTCCTGAGGGGGCAATGTTGGAAGAGTTGGTGAAAAAACTTCCGGGAGCAGAAATAGATGACGATGGTAATATCAAAATCAATGGTAAGGAAGTAAAAAAGATTATGGTAGACGGCAAAGAGTTTTTTGGTGGCGATGTGAAGACCGGTTTGAAGAATCTGCCAGTCGATATGGTGGAAAAACTGAAAACATATGATAAGAAGTCCGATTTGGCACGCATTACGGGTATTGATGATGGTGAGGAGGAAACAGTGCTCGATTTGACGGTAAAGAAGGGGATGAATCAGGGTTGGTTTGGAAATGTGGATTTGGCGGCCGGTACGGAAGACCGTTATGCGGGAAGAGCTATGATAAACCGTTTTTATGATAAAACTCAATTCTCTATTATTGGTTCCGCCAATAATGTGAATGATCAGGGATTTTCGGGAGGAGGACCTCGTTGGAGGCGTAACAATGGATTGAACGCAACTAAAATGCTAGGAGCGAATTTTGCTACAGAAACAGAAAAAATGGAAGTGGGAGGTAGCATGCGTTACAACTATCGTGATGCGGATGTAGTAACAGTAGGATCTTCACAGCGTTTTTTGCAGTCGGGGGATTCTTATTCCAATTCAAACAAAGCCGATCGTAATAAAGTGACTGATTTCAATGCGGATTTTCGTATGGAATGGCGTCCCGATTCAATGACCAATATTATTTTTCGGCCGAATGTTTCTTATAATAAAACAAAAGGGACTTCGGCAACAGAATCAGGAACTTTTAATGAGGACCCTTACCAATATGTGGTAAATCCCAATGATTATCTGAACTTTAACAATATAGGTACCGATGACCCGTTAAGGGATACTCGTATTAATGCTACCAATGAACACAATTTGTCAAAATCAAATAGTTTGTCGGCTAATGCAACTTTACAGCTGAATCGGAAACTGAATGATAAAGGACGTAATATTACATTCCGTGGTTCGTTTGGATATGGAGATGATGACAGCGATCAGTATGCTCAATCGGAAACTCGTTATTATCAGATAAAGAATTATTTAGGAGGGGACTCCATTGAATATCGTAATCAATACATTACGATGCCTACTAAAAATTATAATTATACAGCACAATTTACTTATAGCGAACCTATAGCACGGGCTACTTTCCTGCAATTTAGTTATAGATTCCAATATAAGAATAGCAAGAGTGATAAATCGACATATGATTTGGGGTATCCTTGGAATATAAATGACGGATTACCCGAAGACTATGAAACTGCTTATGTAGATAGCTTGAGTAAGGATGCTGAATATAAATACTTTAATCATGATATCTCTTTAGGACTACGATTTATCCGGGAGAAATATCAGTTGAGTGCCGGCATGTCCTTACAGCCTCAAAATACGAAATTGTCCTATAAGAAGGGAGATTACATGACTGATACCACAAGAACGGTATTCAATTTTGCTCCGAATCTGGATTTTCGTTATCGCTTCTCTAAGGTAAGTCAGCTGCGTATCACTTATCGTGGGCGTAGTAGTCAGCCTAGTATGGAAAACCTGCTGCCGATTGTCGATAATTCCAATCCGTTGAATATCCGTGTGGGTAATCCTGGTTTGAAGCCTTCGTTTGCCCATACCATGCGTTTGTTTTATAACACTTATAATGCCGAGAAGCAGCGTGGGATAATGACCCATGTAAATTTCACTGCTACTCAGAATAGTATCAGTAATAGTACGATATATGATGAGAATACGGGTGGTACTACTTCAACTCCTCAGAATATCAATGGAAACTGGAATGCGTTTGGTATGTTCGGTTTTAATTCGGCTTTGAAGAATAAAAAGTTTACTATAAATTCTTTTTCTCGTGTTAACTACCGGAATCAAGTAGCGTTCTTATACAATAAGGAAACATTGCATGATGATAAGAATACGACTACCGGCTTGACTTTGGCGGAGAATCTGAATGGGTCCTATCGGAATGACTGGTTTGAATTTTCATTGAATGGTTCTATTGAATATACAGCGGAACGTAGCAAGCTGCGTCCTGAAAAGAACCAAAATCCTTATACATTCTCATATGGAGCGAGTACCAATGTCACTCTACCATGGCAGATGACATTGTCTACTAATATCACCAACCAGTCCCGTAGAGGATATGATGATGCCAGTTTGAACAATAATGAACTGATTTGGAATGCCCAAATAGCACAAAGTTTATTGAAGGGAGCAGCAACTGTTAGTTTTGAAATGTATGACATTTTAAAACAACAGAGTAATATCAGCCGTTCTTTGACTGCAGATGTACGTTCGGTTACCGAATACAACAGTATCAATAGTTACTGTATGGTGCATTTTATCTATCGTCTGAATATTTTTGGAAGTAAAGCCGCTCGTGACAAGATGATGAATAGCCATAGGGGATTCGGTGGTCCCGGTTTTGGTCCCGGTCCAGGAAGACATGGCCGGCGTCCTTTTTAAATGAAACTATATCTTAATCTTTTCCCAATCTATATTGTTATAGGTTGGGATTTTTTTTATAAGTTTGCTTATAAGTAAATTACTTGGAATTATATGGTAGAGTGGAGTATCTTTAATGAAATCTTTGCTGTTGCTTTTAACGTGCTTTATTTTGTGATTATCATCGGAACTATCTTTATAGTGATACTTGATAATCGTAATCCTGTTAAAACAATGGCATGGGTACTTGTACTCTTTTTCCTGCCCATTGTGGGGCTTGTATTCTATTTCTTTTTCGGCAGAAGCACACGTAAGGAGAAATTGATCAGCAAGAAAGGGTTCACCCGTCTTATAAAACGTCCTATGGCAGAATACCAAGCGCAAAAGGCGTTTAAGTGTCCTGATGAACAGTACCAGTTGATGCGTTTTTTCCGGAAAGTGAATAATGCTTTGCCCTTTGAAGGAAATGCGACGGAAGTTTTTACGGATGGTTATTCCATGCTGTATTCATTGATGAAAGAAATCAGTAAAGCAAAGCACCACATCCATTTACAGTTTTATATTTTTGAGGATGATCCGGCAGGCAGGCTGCTGCGCGATGTGTTGATAGATAAAGCGCGGCAGGGAGTAGAAGTGCGTTTACTATACGATGACGTGGGCTGTTGGAAAGTTCCCCATGCTTTTTTTGATGAAATGCGGGGAGCAGGTATTGAAGCACGTAGTTTTTTGAAAGTTCGTTTCCCTTTATTTACCAGTAAGGTAAATTATCGTAATCACCGTAAAATAGTGGTAATTGACGGTCGTGTGGCTTATATGGGAGGAATGAACATTGCTTTGCGCTATATGAAAGGCTTTCCATGGGGGATATGGCGGGATACTCACATTAAGATAGAAGGAAAAGCGGTATATGGGTTACAGACTGCTTTTTTGACCGATTGGTATGTGGTAGACCGTACTCTTATCACTTCCTCCCGTTATTTCCCCGAAGTTGGAATCTTTGGGAAGGCTCTGATACAGATTGTTACTTCCGATCCTGTAGGCGAATGGCGGGATATTATGCAAGGGTTACTGATAGCTATCAGTAGTTCCCGAAAATATTTTTATATACAAACCCCTTATCTGTTGCCTACCGAACCTATTCTGATGGCATTGAAAACGGCAGCTTTAGCAGGTGTGGATGTTCGCATTATGATACCGGCACGTGCCGATACGTGGATAACACATTTAGGTTCGTTATCTTATTTGGATGATATCATGCGTGCGGGTGTCAGGATTTACCTTTATCAGAAAGGTTTTTTGCATTCCAAGTTGATGGTTAGTGATGATACTCTCTCTACGGTAGGTTCTACTAATATGGACTTCCGTAGCTTTGAGCATAATTTTGAGGTGAATGCCTTTATGTATGATCCGGCCTCAGCATTGATGTTGAAGGGTATTTTCCTGCAAGACCAGAAGGACGCTATCCTGTTACAGAGAAAAACATGGATGAAGCGTCCTTGGTATCAAAAAGCACAAGAATCTATTGTTCGGTTGCTGGCACCATTGCTTTGAAGAAAGAGAAGTTCACACTGCCATATACACGGCGCTCAATAAAATGGGGATTATCCTCGAAATGGTTCTCTTTGCCATGTTCCAATACCAATAATCCGTCTTCCTTTAAAATCCCGCTTTCGAAAATACGGGTGGGGATACTTTCCAGATCTTTCAAGGCGTATGGAGGATCGGCGAAGATGAAATCAAACTGCTCGCTGCATTTGTCTATAAATCTAAAGACATCAGCACGGATAGGAAAACATTTGTCAGTCTTCACTTCACGCATCACCTGCGAGATGAAAGAAAGATGCTGGGGATCTTTTTCCACTGAGATAACCCGGTCACAACCGCGTGAAACCAGTTCTATACTGATGCTGCCCGTACCGGCAAAAAGGTCCAAAGCTGTAACTCCGTTCTCGAAGTCAAAATAATTATTACTTAATACATTGAAAAGGTTCTCTTTGGCAAAATCCGTTGTTGGACGTGCCTTGAATGTATGAGGCACGTCGAAACGGCGCCGTTTGTATATACCGCTGATTACTCGCATAATAATAAGGTTTGCATGTCAAAAGGTATCTCTTCTATTTTACTTATCTCGGAGCGGTTGAATTCCGCTTTGGGGTTGATGACGAATACCTGACGCAGATAGTTGCGCAATTCTTTCAATAATTCTTCTTTGTCCTCTAATTTTCCTGTCAAGTGCAGTTCGTCTTTTTCCTGATTATAATTTAATTGTTGCCATATATATAATAGGTAATACACACGGTCTGTGGTTTGTTTGCATGGAAATGAGTTAATCAGTAATAAGTTGCCCTTATCAAAACAAAAAACTTCCATTTGTTGCTCGCGTATGTGTGTGTATAGTTTCCGGCTGTTGCCCAACCGGCTTTTCCGGGCGAAATATTCAGTCAGCGGGCTGGCGGTGGAGAAGTAACGAGCTGTAGGAAAATGTTCAGTCAGTAACAAATGGGTATGTTTGTCTATAGCAAAAAGTATTACCACATTACTCCTTCCCAGAACATTGCAAAGTACAATCTCGTTATTTCCTTTAGGAAAATTATGATAGAAAACAGTATCCATTTGTTCGTCTTCGAATAATTCTAAAGGAACAGGTGTGAAACGGGGGGAGTCATACAGAATGTTAACCCGTTTATACGGATATCTTAGAGTTTCTGTCTCGGTTAACATTTCCTTTAGATTAGCCGTCATAGAGTATCCGGTATTGACAGGATACGGAACAAAGCAGAAATCATTATCTGTCAGTGGGTTATAGATAGAAAAAGAAAATCCATCCGCACTGAGGCGGATGGATAATGTATATTGTTCCGATTTTGTAAAATCGATACGTTCAGTCATTCTTATTCCCAGTTACCTGCGTTATTGTTAGGCTGTTCGATATCACCCACTCTTAAACCGCAATATTTGCCCAGTTTGGTTTGAAGGTCTTTAAGGTTAGCCAATTCTTGAGCATTCAAACCACCCAAATATGTTTCATACGGAGTTTGAGCTTGGAATAAATGCAAAGGGGCACCTGATTTTGTTGTATCGTTACGGATAACCATTTCAAACTGTGCACCATTTCCGAAAGGAACATATCTTAAAGAGTCTGCATTGAATCCCGGAGCATAGATTGTATCTGTTACGGCAACCCATAAAGTATCACGTTTGAAGTTCATTAAACCTTCTTTTTCAACTTCTTTCCAGTTACCAGTTTTTTTGGCTTTGTTGATGATTGCCATAGCTTTCTTTTCAGTCATGCCAGCTTCCAGTTGCGTATCAGACAAAACTCCTTCTTTCTTTACAAATGGAAGTTTTGCAGTTTTGACGAAATCAATCAAGGTGTCGAAACTTGCAGTGTATTGTCCGTTGTGCAGGTTGCGGTATTCCAACTGTGCCTTACGGATGTCAATTAAGCGTGCAATAACTTGTTTCTCTCTAGCTTTTTTAGCGTCATCGAAGTTAATCGGTCCCATGATACTGCCGTAGCAAACGTATATCAAACCGATAACGCAAGCAGCCAATACAATATTAATAACTGTTTTCATGATAAATATGTGTTTTTTTTAGTTTATATTCGCATCGCAAAAATAAAACAAATAAATCTAATAACGCACAGTTCAAGGAACTTTTTATTACGCAATTATGATTAATAGTTATTTAGTGCAGCAAATTAAGGGAAATTTTCTATATAAACCAACTTTAGAACAAGAAAAAGCTGTTAAATTTTTAGCAGATTTTCTCTTTTCCCACCAATCGGACTCGGTTTTTCTCTTAAAGGGATATGCCGGTACGGGTAAAACATCCCTTATCGGGGCATTGGTGAAGACCTTGGACCAGTTACAGCAAAAGTGTGTTCTACTTGCTCCGACGGGCAGGGCGGCTAAAGTCTTTTCACATTATGCACAGCATCCGGCTTATACTATTCATAAGAAGATTTACCGCCAGCGCAACTTTTCAAATGACCTGGATAACTTTTCTTTGGATGATAACTTGCATCAGCATACTTTGTTTATTGTGGATGAGGCGTCGATGATCGCTAATGACGGATTGGCGGGGGCAGTCTTTGGTACAGGGCGTTTGCTGGACGACTTGATTCAATATGTATATGCCGGAACAGGTTGCCGTTTGATGCTGATAGGGGATACGGCGCAGCTTCCTCCGGTAGGAGAAGAGGAGAGTCCGTCTCTTTCGGCCGATAAGTTACGCGGGTATGGCATGGAAGTATATGAGGCGCAGCTCACTGAGGTGGTCCGTCAGATGCACGATTCGGGGATTCTTTGGAATGCGACAGAATTGCGCCGCTACATATCCGCGGAAGATTTTCTCACTTTGCCTTCTGTCCGTGTGGAAGGGTTTCCGGATATTCGGATGGTTTCTGGTAGTGAGCTGATTGAGGTTATTAATGATTGTTACGGTCAGGCAGGTATGGACGAAACGATTGTGGTCTGCCGTTCCAATAAACGGGCGAATATTTATAATAAGGGAATCAGGAATACGATTTTGTTTCGGGAGGATGAACTGAACAGCGGTGACCTGCTGATGGTGGCGAAGAATAACTATTTTTGGACGGAGGGCTGTAAGGAGATTGATTTTATAGCCAATGGAGATATAGCTGTAATTCGCCGTGTTCGTCGGGTGCGTGAGGCATACGGCTTTCGTTTTGCCGATGTGGTGCTGGTGTTCCCCGACTATGATGGTATGGAACTGGAGGTGAAACTTTTGTTGGATACCTTGCATACTGAAACACCCGCATTGCCTAAAGAATTGAATGACAAGTTATTTTATTCGGTATTGGAGGATTATGCTGATATAACTGTGAAACGTGAGCGGATGAAGAAAATGAAAGCCGATCCTCATTACAATGCCTTACAGGTGAAATATGCGTATGCCGTTACTTGTCACAAAGCGCAGGGTGGCCAGTGGAAACGGGTCTTTTTGGATCAGGGCTATATGACGGAGAATATGCTGACTCCGGATTATTTCCGTTGGCTGTATACGGCTTTCACCCGTGCTACGGAAATTCTGTATCTAGTGAACTGGCCGAAGGAGCAGACGGAATAAGCAGACAGTCAGTGAGGTGTTAATGACTGATTATATGCTTCCAGCCGTTTAGTTAGTTTTTTTTTCCTTATGGCTAAGCTTTTTTGAACGTTTATGTTCTATCTCCATAACCTTTGGAGTTAACTCCCAAGCTTATGGAGTTGACTCCAAAGGTTATGGAGATAACTCCAAAGGCTTGGGAGATAGAAATCTTCTTTTCTGTTTCCCTTATCCATAGAGGAGAAAAGGCTTAGTGAACCAGATGAAAAAAACTCCGCCACCGGCTTTCAGACCAGAATGGCGGAGTTTTGATATATACGAAATATGGACGAAATTCGAATAGATTACAATGCAGCCAGCTCTATCACTTTATCAACAGCCGCATTCAAACCGTCAGGATTCTTACCGCCTGCCGTTGCGAAGTGGGGCTGACCACCGCCGCCGCCTTGAATCAGTTTGGCTGCTTCACGGACCAGTTTGCCTGCATTCTGTCCGGCTTTTACCAGGTCTTCGCTAATCATGACAGTCAGCATCGGTTTGTTATTGTCCACACTGCCTATTACAACGAACAAATTGGCAGGAATTTCACCTTTCAGCTGGAAGGCAATATCTTTCACTACGTCGGCAGACATCGGAATGATGGCTTTCACCACTTTCACACCATTTATTTCTTTGGCATTCTCTACCAGTCTGGCTTTCAGTGCGGCGCCCTTTTCTTTCATGAACTCTTCCACCTGCTTCTTCAATCCTGCATTTTCGTCAATATACTTGCGGATGGCGACTTTCAGATCGGGAGCATTGTTGAACAATGCCTTCAAGTCATTCAGCGTATCCTGGACCGTATCCATCAATTCCTCTACTTTGGCACCCGTGATAGCTTCGATACGGCGCACACCGGCAGCAACAGAGCTTTCGCTGATAATACGAACCATACCGATCTTGCCTGTAGCCGAAACGTGGGTACCTCCGCAGAATTCAATAGAGTTGCCGAATTGGACAACACGTACCTCATCACCGTATTTTTCACCGAACAAAGCAATGGCACCCAGTTCTTTTGCCTTTTCGATAGGAAGATTGCGGTATTCCGTCAAAGGGATATTCTCACGGATTTTGGCATTTACCAAATGTTCCACTTCACGAAGTTGCTCGTCAGTCACTTTCTGGAAGTGAGAGAAATCGAAACGTAATGACTCAGGAGTCACCAAAGAACCTTTTTGTTCTACGTGAGTTCCTAATACCTGGCGCAACGCTTCGTCCAGCAAGTGAGTACAAGAGTGGTTGGCGGCACAGGCGGCACGTTTTTCTGTATCTACACAAGCCATCATCGGAACGTCAAGGTGTTCGGGCAGTTTTTTGGTGATATGGATAGGAAGGTTGTTTTCCTTCTTGGTATCAATGATTTCGATGGTTTCGAATTCGCTTACGATCACCCCTGTATCACCTACCTGACCACCACTTTCGGCATAGAAAGGAGTATCGCTCAGTACAATTTGATACAGTGTCTGGTTTTTCTGCTTGATCTGGCGATAGCGCAGGATGCTGGTTTCATATTCGGTAAAGTCATAACCTACAAAGTGGGTGTCACCTTCCTTTATGGTGATCCAGTCGCCAGTTTCAACGGCTGCCGCGTTACGGGCGCGTTCTTTTTGTTTCTGCATTTCGGCGTTGAACTCTTCTTCGTTTACAGTCATGCCGTTTTCGCGGAGAATCAGTTCTGTCAGGTCGAGGGGGAAACCGAAAGTGTCATATAATGTAAAGGCATCCACACCGCTGATCTCTTTTTTCCCGGCAGCTTTGGCATCGTTCATAGTCTTGTCCAACAGACGGATACCTGTTTCCAGTGTGCGCAGGAAAGATTCTTCTTCTTCTTTGATCACTTTCTCGATCAGTATTTTTTGTGCGTTCAACTCTGGATAGGCCTCGCCCATATTCTCAATTAATACAGGCAGCAGCTTGTACATGAATGCTTGTTTCTGTCCCAGGAAAGTATATCCGTAACGGACGGCACGGCGGAGGATACGGCGGATTACATAGCCGGCTTTTGCGTTACTGGGCAACTGACCGTCGGTGATTGAGAATGCGATGGTACGGATATGGTCGGCTATAACGCGCATGGCGATATCTTTCTGGTTGTCTTGGCCATAGGTGGTTCCTGCCATTTCGGCGATGGCTTTCAGCATCGGTTGGAACACGTCAGTGTCATAGTTGGATGTCTTGCCTTGCAGTGTGCGCACCAAACGTTCGAATCCCATACCGGTATCGATTACTTTGGCGGGAAGACCTTCCAGTGAACCGTCTGCTTTGCGGTTGAACTGCATGAATACAAGATTCCAGATCTCGATTACTTGCGGATGATCCTTATTTACCAGTTGGTTGCCGGGGATTTGAGCTTTTTCTTCTTCCGAACGTGAGTCGATATGGATTTCAGAACACGGGCCGCAGGGACCTGTATCACCCATTTCCCAGAAATTGTCATGTTTGTTGCCATTGAGGATATGGTCTTTCGGCAGGAACTGTTCCCAGTAAGAGGCGGCTTCATTGTCCCGTTCCAGTCCTTCTTCGGGACTTCCTTCGAATACGGTGGCATACAGATCTTTCGGATCTATTTTCAGTACATCTACCAGATATTCCCATGCCCAGCCGATAGCTTCTTTCTTGAAGTAATCTCCGAAAGACCAGTTGCCCAGCATCTCGAACATAGTATGGTGGTAGGTATCATGTCCCACTTCTTCCAGGTCATTGTGCTTGCCGCTTACACGCAAACATTTTTGTGAGTCCGCAACTCTTTTGTATTTGGCCGGGTGATTGCCCAGAATAATGTCTTTGAACTGGTTCATTCCTGCATTGGTGAACATCAATGTGGGGTCATCTTTAATGACCATCGGAGCCGATGGGACAATCTGGTGTCCTTTCGACTCGAAAAAGCTTTTGAAAGAATCTCTAATTTCTTTAGCTGTCATCATGTCGCTTAATATATTGTCTTCTAGTTAATATTCTCAAAAAGGATTTGCAAAGATAATTGGTTTTATTATTTTTGTCGACAAGAATTGTGCAAAATATTGATGTGTTGTGCATTAAAAACTTCAAAAAGCAGAATTAGATGCGTAAAGTCTACTATATTTATAATCCTAAGACCCGAACTTATGACCGCATTTACCCCACAGTGAGGCAGCGCGCCTTAAGCATCTTGCGCCGTTTGTTTGTAGGAATGGGCTTGGGGGCAGGCAGTTTTATTATTTTATTATTGATCTTTGGTTCTCCGTCCGAGAAAGAGCTCCGTATAGAGAATGCTCGCTTACTGGCCCAGTATAATGTGTTGTCTCATCGTCTGGATGAGGCTATGGGGGTGATGCAGGATATCCAGCAGCGTGATGATAATTTGTATCGGGTGGTGTTGCAGGCCGATCCTGTTTCGGATGCTGTCCGTAAGGCCGGTTATGGGGGGACAAACCGCTATGAACAGTTACGGGATATGGCGAATGCCGATCTGGTTATCAATACCACTCAGAAACTGGATATGTTGAACCGGCAGCTTTATATCCAGTCCAAGTCTTTTGACGAGGTGGTGGATTTGTGTAAGAGCCATGACGAGATGCTGAAATGTATTCCGGCCATCCAGCCTGTTTCCAATAAGGATTTGAAGAAGACGGCTTCCGGTTACGGTGTCCGTATAGATCCTATTTATAAGACAACCAAGTTTCATGCGGGGATGGACTTTTCTGCTAGTCCGGGCACGCCGGTGTATGCCACCGGTGATGGTGTTGTGGTGAAGGCCGGATGGGAGACAGGTTATGGGAATACCATCGAAGTGAATCATGGCTTTGGTTATCTTACGCGCTATGCACATCTGAGTGCTTACAAGGTAAGACCGGGACAGAAGGTGGTCAGGGGTGAAGTGATTGGAGCTGTGGGAAGTACAGGTAAAAGTACCGGACCTCACTTGCACTATGAAGTGCACGTGAAAGGAAAAGTGCAGAATCCTGTGAATTATTATTTCATGGATTTGAGCGCGGAAGATTATGATAAGATGATACAGATTGCAGCCAACCACGGTAAGGTATTTGACTAGCCGTGAATTTTTAATTCTCAATTTTAATTTACCATGGCCTATAATCCTAATAAAGAACTGAAACTTTACTATTCCATAGGGGAAGTGGCAAAGATGTTTGATGTAAATGAATCCTTGTTGCGTTATTGGGAAAAGGAATTTCCTATTATTTCTCCCAAGAAGGCGGGAGGGAATGTCCGTCAGTATCGTAAAGAGGATATTGAGAATATCCGGCTGGTCTATCATCTGGTGAAAGAGAAAGGGATGACTTTACAGGGGGCCAAGCAGAAACTGAAGATGAACAGAGAAACCACTATCCGTACTGCGGAGATTTTGGACAGATTGAAACTGATACGTGAGGAATTGGTTAGTATGCGTAAAGAACTGGATTATCTGACTTAAGAATATTCACCACAGATTGCACGGATTAAAAACGAGTTGCGGATAATCGTTATGAACAATCAGTGTAGTCTGCGGTGAAATTGGTATTGGCTAATTCGGCTGGTCTTCGAACTTCTCGATACGGGTGACGGTTTTTATCTCATCTATCTTTCTTAGATTGGTAGTGATGGATTTTACATCATCCACATCGTGCACAAATAGCTGTATTCTTCCTTCAAAGATACCGTCGTTACTTTCAATATTCAACTTGTGGATATTTACATTCAATTGTTGTGAAATGACTTCTGTTACCTTATTTAACAGACCGATGTGGTCAATACCTTTTATGTAGATATTTACAGGAAAGTACAAGGATTTTCCCGTCTCCCATTGGACAGCCAACAGGCGGTTGCCGTAACTGCTCTTCAGTTTGGTAGCCAACGGGCATTGGCGTTTGTGGATGATGATACGATTATTGTCGCCTATATATCCCAAAACGTCATCTCCCGGAATAGGCTTGCAGCATTCAGCTATCACATAGTTCTTTTGGATAGCTTCGGGAGTCAGTTTCAATATTTTCTTGCTGTCTATCTTTTGTAAGGGTTCCTTCTCTTCTGTCGGTTTTTCCTTGTTTGTCTTGCTGCCTCCGAAGGCGAAAGAGATATACTTTTTCCAGTTACTGGAAGTCGGTTTGTCTTTCAGTTCGTTCTTGTCGTTTTCTCCTAGAATGATTGTTTTTAATCCGATGGCGGCAAACAATTCTTCCTGTGTTTTGATGGTATGCAGATTACAGATCTTTCGTATATTTTCGGGAGTGTACTCTACTCCTTCTCTGGAAAAGAATTCCCGTAACATTTCCTCACCGGCCTGCTGCATGCCTCGCTGTTCGCGTTTCAGTATGGCCAAAATCTTGGCTTTGGCCTTTGCGGTGGTGGCAAAGTTTATCCACGAAGGCTGTACATGCTGTGATTTGGAAGTAAGAATCTCCACCTGGTCGCCACTTTGCAGTTTGTGGCTCAAGGGCACCAGCTTGTGGTTGACTTTAGCTCCGATGCAATGGCTGCCCAAGAATGTATGGATGGAGAATGCAAAATCCAGTGCCGTACAGTTTTGCGGCATTGTTTTGATTTCACCTTTCGGAGTGAAGACAAATATTTCAGAAGCGAACAGGTTCAGTTTGATGGTATCCAGAAAGTCCATGGCATCCGGTTGCGGATCGTCCAGAATCTCCTTGATGGTACGCAGCCATTTTTCCAGTTCACCCTCGTCCTCACTGCCTCCGCCTTCTTTATATTTCCAGTGTGCGGCAAAGCCTTGTTCGGCTACGTCATTCATCCGCTCACTGCGTATCTGCACTTCTATCCATTGGCCTTTGTTACTCATCAGGGTTACGTGAAGTGCCTGATAGCCGTTGGCTTTAGGGTGGCTTACCCAGTCGCGCAAGCGGTCTGGGTGCGGTTTATAAATCTTAGATATGGATACGTATATGTTAAAGCATTCATTAAGTTCTTCTTCCGGATTTTTGGGACAGAAAATGATACGGACAGCCAGGATATCATATATTTCTTCAAATGTGATATGCTTGGTCTGCATCTTATTCCAAATGGAATAAGGGGATTTTACTCGTGCTATCAATTGATAACTGATACCCATTTTGTCCAGTTGTGCGCGGATAGGTGCTGTAAATTCACGGAATACTTCTTCGCGTTCCGCTTGTGTTTCTTGTAGCTTGGATTCTATCTGTGCATATTCTTCCGGATGCTCATATTTGAAACTGAGATCTTCCAGTTCTGTCTTTATTTTGTTTAACCCCAAGCGGTTAGCCAATGGCGCATAGATGTATAAGGTTTCTCCGGCAATTTTGTATTGCTTGTTGGGAAGCATGGAGCCAAGCGTACGCATATTATGCAGACGGTCGGCTATTTTGATGAGGATAACCCGGATATCATCACTCATGGTCAGTAGCAATTTCTTGAAATTCTCGGCTTGTGCGGAAGCCCGGTCTCCGAATATACCGCCGGATATTTTAGTCAGGCCATCTACAATCTGTGCAATTTTAGGACCAAACAGATTTTCGATGTCTTCCACAGTGTAGTCTGTATCTTCAACTACATCATGCAGTAAAGCCGAACAAATGGAAGTTGATCCCAGTCCTATTTCGGTACATACAATTTTAGCAACGGCTATGGGATGCATGATGTATGGTTCACCCGAGCGTCGTTTTACTCCTTTGTGTGCTTGTTTGGCAAAATTGAATGCCTTTGTGATGATTTCTACTTTTTTACGGTGTTTGGTCGCTAGATAACTGTCCAAAAGTTCCTGAAACCCTTGGTTTATCATTTCCTCATCCGCCTGTTCCTGAGTCTGCTTTTCATCCGTCATATCTTTGCCTCCTATAATCTATACTGCAAAAATATACAAAAAACATATTCAAGCAAGTATTTTCAGAAAATGTATAGTGTTAAATCTGTATTTTTTATCAATCATCTGATCCGCAAACTTTTTCCGGCTCTGATATTATTGCCCTTTATACCGTTTAGATTACGTAATTGACTGATGGATACGTGGTATTTGGCGGCAATTCCTCCCAATGTGTCTCCTTGTTTGATTTTATGATAAAGAGTTCCCTTGGATGAGCGGTTTCTGCTACTGGTTGTTTCTTTGATAGCTACCGTTTTTCTTTTGGTCAGATATTCATTGGGTTTATAAGCGAATACACTGTCTTGGCGGTCAATGAAAGTACTGACAAAGTTATTGGGCAAACGAAGTACACACAACTCGCTGTTACCGGGAATAATATCTTTTTTGTATTGGGGATTCAGGCTGCGAAGCTGGTCGAGGTTGATGTTGCATACTTCTGCCACTTGTTGTAAGTGGAGGTCTTTGTTTATGTGAATGGTGTCTGTAGCGTTGGGGAGCTGTGTTTCCATGGGACAGATGTCATGTTCGCAATAATAAGTCATGATGTAGTTTGCTGCAATGAAAGCAGGAACGTACCCACGGGTTTCTTTGGGCAGGTAGTTGTAGATTGTCCAATAATCTGTGGCTCCTCCGGCACGGCGTATGGCTTTGTTGATAGTGCCTGGCCCGCAGTTGTAAGCTGCCAATACCAGGTTCCAGTCTTGATAGATGTCATATAAGTCTTTCAGATAACGTGCCGCCGCCCAAGTTGATTTGACCGGGTCCCGCCTTTCGTCTATCAGACTATTGTTTTTCAGCCCGTATATTTTTCCTGTACCCAGCATAAACTGCCACAAACCGGTAGCTCCCTGGCGGGAAACTGCCACAGGATTTAAGGCAGATTCTATAACCGGCAGATATTTCAGTTCTTGAGGAAGGTCGTATAAATCAAGTGCTTCTTCAAAGATAGGCATATAAAAATTGGTTGCCGCAAGCATAAAGGATACTTTATTGCGCAGACGGACGGCATACATATCAATGAATTTGCGTACAGCCTCGTTGTAAGGCATTTCTATGATAGAGGGGATACGTGACAGACGATCCATATAGATGGAATCACTTACAACAGGGTTGGTAGAGGCCATTGTGCAGTTTTCTCCCAATGTGATGTAATTCTTAGATTGCCAGTCCCAGTAAAGACTGTCCATTTCTGACTGCATACTTTCAGGAACATCAATAATTTCTTCTTTTCCTGTAGTTTGCGAGTGAACGGTAATACTTTGGGTTTGTGCGTTGATTCCCGTTGTTCCTATAAATGTAAATAAACCAATTAAAAAGTTTTTCATGCGATTAAAATTTGAAGCTGCATTGCAGGCCTATTGTATTAGGTATCCTGCTCCGGCCATCATTAAAAATAACAGGTTGTATTTGAAGACCTAAGTCTTTGGATATATCAAAATCAGATAGTTCAGCATCCACGTATGCGTCTATGACAGATAGTATATATACACCGATAAAACAGAATATGCTTAAATCCCGATATCGGCGATAAAAATCTTTTCGTTTTTTAAAGGTATCCTCCATACCTTCCGCACTCACGCCATGAGGCAGGAAGTCTTCGTAGCTTTTGGTATTAGGGTCATCGTCCATAATATCCAGATAGGCTTGCGAATAGTCCTTGTACATTCTGTTGTTCCAGGTCAGCGCATATGCACATCCCACAAATCCTCCATATACTATCGGCAGTTTCCAATATTTACGGTTGTATATCTGTCCTCCGCCGGGAATTACCAACGCCAGCCAGATGGCACGGTTGGAGTTCGGAATAAATCGGGGTTTTGTTTCGGCAGCCATTGCTTTCTGTATGGAATCATTTTTACGGACTAAAGCGGCAGTATCAACAGGTGCTTCCATATTTTCTATCTTTTGTCGTTCTTCCAACAATTTTAGGCTGTCAATGACAAGTGAATCTTTGACTTGTATGATAGAATCTGCCTTTATACCCATACGGCGGTTGCGTGCCTTTTGGGCGTGAACATTCAGGCTTCCAGCCATCATAAGGCATAAAAGCATGAATGTAAACACTTTATATGTGGATGTTTTTCTTTTCAATGTAGTAATAACGCTTTATTCTTTCTTTTTCAGTGAATCCAGTATTTCCATGATTCGTTCCAAGTCCTCTTCGTTGTTGAACGGAATACTGATCTTGCCTTTTCCTTTGGCTGTGCATGAAAGCTGTACTTTTGAACCGAAGAATCCGCAGAGATGGCTTTGCAGCAAAGTGTATTCCTCGGATAGTTTGGAACCTTTTGGTTTGATCTTCTTCCCACCGCTGTCCACTGTCTCGCCACTGCTCAGTGCCTTGACAATTTCTTCCACTTTGCGGACAGAATAGCCTTGTGACTGTATTTCATTAAAGATACGTATTTGGGTCTTAGGATCATCTAAGGACAATAAGGCACGGGCGTGTCCCATGTCTATTTCGCGGTTTTTCAATGCTACTTGAATCTGAGCCGGAAGTTTCAGCAGACGCAGATAATTGGCGATAGTGGTACGTTTTTTTCCGACACGTTCGCTCAGCCGTTCCTGTGTCAATGCATATTGTTCCAATAAATGTTGATAAGCCAGTGCAATCTCCAATGAATTCAAATCTTCACGCTGAATATTTTCAATCAACGCCATTTCCATTACATTCTCGTCATCGGCTGTGCGGATGTATGCCGGAATAGATTTAAGTCCTGCCTGTATGGAGGCGCGGTAACGACGTTCTCCGGCTATGATCTGGTAAGAGTCTTCACTCAGTTGACGCAACGTAATGGGTTGGATGATACCAATTTCGGCAATAGAGTCAGCCAACTCCTGTAACGCCACCGGATCAAATTCACGGCGCGGTTGGTTAGGGTTGACGGATATTTTGCTCAGTTCTATCTCATTGATAGAAGATGAGCCGGCTGTCTTTACTTCTTCGGTCGAGATCAGTGCGTCAAGCCCGCGTCCTAAAGCAAATTTTTTCTGTACTGCCATTGTTTACTTACTGTTACGTGTTATAATTTCTTGTGCCAATGCCAAATGATTCTTGGCTCCGGTAGAGTCGGCATCATACAATATTGCAGGAATGCCGTGGCTGGGAGCTTCGCTCAGTTTGACGTTACGCTGTACAATTGTCTTGAATACCAATTCTTGAAAATGGCGTTTCACTTCATCATAAATCTGGTTGGCCAGACGCAGACGTGAATCGAACATTGTCAGCAGGAAGCCTTCTATTTCCAGTGAAGGATTCAGTTTCGATTTAATAATCTTAATGGTATTCAGCAATTTGCTGATGCCCTCTAATGCAAAATATTCGCATTGAACAGGGATAATTACTGAATCGGCTGCTGTCAGCGCATTGATCGTTATCAAGCCTAATGACGGGGAGCAGTCTATCAGGATATAGTCATATTCGTCCCGCATGGGGGCTAATACTTTTTTCATGATCTTCTCGCGGTCTTCCAGGTTCAACATTTCTATTTCTGCGCCAACCAGGTCGATGTGTGAAGATACAATGTCGAGTCCGTCAATGTCGGTGGTATAAATTGCTTCCCGTATATCGGCTTCGTTGATAATACATTCATAGATAGAGCATTCTACCTCTTTGATGTTCACACCCAATCCTGATGATGCGTTGGCCTGAGGGTCTGCATCAATAACCAGCACTTTTTTCTCCAGCGTTGCCAGAGAAGCTGCGAGGTTAATCGTTGTGGTAGTTTTACCTACGCCACCTTTTTGATTGGCTAAAGCAATAATTTTTCCCATATTAATCAGTTTTTCTCGCTGCGAAGTAACAAATAATAGGTGATTGTACCTATAAAAAACGGCAGACATTAGCAAAACTGTTGATAACTCATTGGTTTTGTTAATAACTCAACGGCGGCAAAGATAGAAATTTTCATTCAATTCTATTCTATTTTTAGCACTGGGTTGTAGAACATTAAGATAATTTTCTTTTCTGGCGAGGGGTAGTTCCGGCAAAGAGTTGTATCTTTACGCTCCGAGAAAAAGAGTGGAAAAATATGAAGAGAGAAAAACCGTTGATATTGCTGTCAAATGATGACGGCGTGGAAGCTAAGGGATTGAATGAGTTGATACGTGGGTTGCGTGGAGTGGGTGAAATGATCGTAATGGCGCCGGATGGTCCTCGTTCGGGAGCTTCGGGGGCGATCACTTCCGAACATCCTGTGCGGTATTACAAGGTACGTGAAGAGGAGGACTTGACTGTGTATAAATGTACGGGTACACCGGTAGATTGTGTGAAACTGGCATTGCATACAGTTGTTCCCCGTCGTCCCGATGTGGTGATAGGTGGAATAAACCACGGTGATAATTCTTCAGTGAATGTGCATTATTCCGGTACGATGGGGGTAGTGATTGAAGGGTGCCTGAAGGGGATTTCTTCTATCGGATATTCATTATGTAATCATTTTGCGGATGCTGATTTCTCTTCATCGCTGCCTTATATACGCCGTATTACTGAGCAGGTCCTGGAGCATGGCTTGCCTTTGGGTATTTGCTTGAATGTGAACTTTCCGGATACGGCTTCTTTGAAAGGGGTACGCATCTGCCGTCAGACGAATGGGGCTTGGATTAATGAATGGAAGCGTAGTCTGCATCCTCGGGGTGGAGAGTATTTCTGGCTGACCGGAGAGTTTGATAACTATGAACCGGAAGCGGAAGATTCGGACCACTGGGCATTAGGGCATGGGTATGTGGCGGTAACTCCTACCCAAATTGATGTGACCGCTTATGGGATGATGAATGAGTTGAAAAACTGGAATCTGGAAGTATGAAATACTATTTGATAGTAGGCGAGGCATCAGGCGATTTGCACGCATCTAATTTGATGTGTGCCTTGATACAGGAAGATCCGGAAGCAGAATTCCGTTTCTTTGGCGGGGACTTGATGACGGCTGTTGGTGGAACGCGGGTGAAGCATTACAAAGAACTGGCTTATATGGGTTTTATCCCGGTGTTGTTGCATTTGCGTACTATCTTTCGGAATATGAAAGAATGTAAGCAGGACATTGTTCGTTGGGCTCCTGATGTAGTGATTCTGGTGGATTATCCTGGCTTTAACCTGAAAATAGCCGAGTTTATAAAGAAGCAGACGCAAATACCTGTCTACTATTATATTTCTCCTAAAATATGGGCTTGGAAAGAGTATAGGATTAAAAATATCAAGCGGGATGTGGACGAATTGTTTTCTATCCTGCCTTTTGAGATTGAGTTTTTTGCCGGACATCAGTACCCTGTTCATTATGTGGGTAATCCTTGTGTAGATGCAGTGGATGCTTATTGTAAGAAACATCCGGATGGGTTTCCGGAATTTGTGGCGGATAATGGTTTGTCCGAAAAGCCTGTTATCGCATTGTTGGCGGGCAGCCGGAAACAGGAAATCAAAGACAACCTACCGATGATGCTGGAGGCTGCTGCTCCGTTTACCAAAGATTATCAATTGGTGTTGGCAGGGGCTCCGGGGATGGACCCTGCCTATTATGCGGGTTATATAAATCCGAATGTACCGGTTAAAATCATTTTCGGACAGACTTACAGGCTGTTGCAGCACGCGCAGGCGGCATTGGTGACTTCGGGTACTGCAACTTTGGAAACAGCTCTTTTCCGTGTTCCTCAAGTGGTGTGTTACTATACTCCGGTAGGGACGTTTATCGCTTTTCTTCGCCGGCATATTCTAAAAGTGAAATATATTTCGTTGGTTAATCTGGTAGCCGATAAGGAAGTGGTGCGTGAACTGGTAGCCGATACGATGACGGTAGATAATGTACGTTCGGAGTTGGAAGCTCTTCTATATAATAAGGTATATAGGAATAAGATGTTGGAAGAGTATGATCGTATAATTCAAATTTTAGGTCCGGCAGGAGCTTCGGAGGCAGCGGCACGCAAGATGGTGGCCTTACTGAAGAAATAAACTTTTCACGCTGTTTTTTTGTTCTTTCGGGTAAATAACCTAAACCCCGGAAAATATGAAATATTCTTTTTCATCGATGTTAGGGGCGGTACTTCTTTTTAGCGGAGTATTCGCCTTTTCAGCTTGTGGCAATGACGAAAGTTATCCCGATAGTACAGTAACTATAGCTATGGCTACAGTAGAAAAGCAACCTCAGTATGACGCTCCTTATTTTATATTGGATAATGGAGAGAAATTGTGGGTGGTACAGAATGCTGTACCTTACCGGGATTTGAAGACGGGAGAGCGTATCTTTGGAAGTTATACCTTTCTGGAAGCTGGTGAGAGTGGTTTTGCCTATGATATCCGTTTGAATGACTATGCCATGGTACCTGTTCAAGATATTATCGGACTGAATCCTGATAATATGGATAGTATAGGAAATATGAAAGTGCAGATTAAAGATATATGGTTTTCCAATGAGTATATGAATGTGCGTTTTATGCTGAATTTTCCCAATCCCCAAAGGCCTATTCTCAATCTGGTTGTCAATGAGATGATTCCTTTGGTAAATGACGGGTATGCGCATTTGGAACTCCGCTATAACAATAATGGCAGCCAAGGACGGTTGGTACCTGGTCTGGTTTCTTTCAAATTAGGAAGTTACTCACCGGAAAACAGTGAATTAAAAGGATTAAAGGTGCTGGTACGTCCTGTAGGCGGTGAAGAAAAAACATATATCTTCTCTTACCCGCTTACTGACAAGAGTACGCCTGATTTTAATCTTTTGGATCTGGCGGAATTAAAATAAAGAAACTACATACAAATAGACTACTGCTGCAGGGATAGCGAGGATTGCGCTGTCGAAACGATCGAGCATTCCACCATGTCCCGGCAAAATATTACCCGAATCTTTGATACCTAAACGGCGCTTCAATAAAGATTCCGTCAAATCACCCCATGTACCGAATATTACTACTGTTAATGCTAGTCCAATCCATACCCCGGTGGACATGAAGGGAAAGAAATGAGCCAGTATGAAGGAGGATATGATGCAGAATACACTGCCACCGATAGAACCTTCCCACGATTTTTTAGGGGAAATACGCTCGAACAGTTTGTGTTTGCCAAACAGCATCCCCGTGCAATAAGCCCCCGTATCATTCACCCAGTTAAAAATAAAAATAGATAGTGGGAGAATAGCATTGTATTGTGAAATACTCGCTGTTTCGTCCGAGTGGAAAGCCAATACATTCAACAAAGCAAATGGCAGAGCGATGTACATTTGGCTTAGCATGGCGTATGCCCAGTTGTTCAGAGGGTTTTCTTTTTTCAAATAAAGTTCGCTGACCATCAGGTAGATGAATAAAGCCAGATAAGGAATAAATATACCTGTTTGTGAAGGATCTATTCCAAAATAAAAAAAGCACAGGAAAAGAAAAAATCCGCTGAGAATACATATGCGTTTATTTACTTGTATTCCTTCTACATGATTGACCAAATTACAGAATTCATTGATAGCCAATGCGCTGATAATGGCAAATAGGATACCGAAAGAAACAGCCCCACCCACTATGCAGCCTATCAGTACTGCAACGAAAATAATTCCGGTTATGGCACGTTGTAAGAAATTGCTTTTCACGGTCGTTAGTCTTAAGTGATTCAAAAATCAAAATAGAAGATCTGTTGTTTAATCATTCTGAGTGATAATGAAGAACCCGTATCTGGATTACTACAGACTCTTTATATCATTCAGAATGACATGATTATGATTGACAGATCTTTCTACAATGTTATGCTTCTTTTTTTTCTTTTTCCTTTTCCTCAGAATCTGAAGATTTCTTCTCTTCAAAATCTTCGGTTACTTCTACTGGTTTTACTGTAGCTTCTAAAGCCATAATTTCTTCTGAACGTGAGGTCCAGGGACGTTTGCCAAAAATGCGTTCCACGTCTTCGGCGAAAATTACTTCTTTTTCAACCAACAGACGGGCCAGCTCGTTGTGACCATCTTTATGTTCGGACAATATTGCCTTTGCCCGATCATATTGTTCGTTGATCATTCTTTTCACTTCTTCGTCAATCAGTTCGGCTGTACGTTCGCTGTAAGGCTTGCTGAAAGAGTATTCATCGTTGCTGTAATAACATAAGTTGGGTAACTTTTCACTCATTCCGGCGTAAGCAATCATTCCATATGATTGTTTTGTCACACGTTCCAAATCGTTCATGGCACCGGTTGAAATATGTCCGGTGAACAGCTCTTCGGCTGCACGTCCCCCTAAAGTGGCACACATTTCATCCAGCATTTGTTCTTTGGTTGTGATCTGCCGTTCTTCGGGCAAATACCATGCGGCTCCCAATGCGCGTCCACGGGGAACAATGGTTACCTTAATCAAAGGATTGGCATGTTCCAAAAACCAAGACAGCGTAGCGTGACCGGCTTCGTGTAAAGCAATAGTACGCTTTTCTTCGGCAGTCATGATTTTGGTTTTCTTTTCCAAACCACCGATAATACGGTCTACAGCATCTAGAAAATCTTGTTTCCCAACCGCATTCTTACCATGGCGGGCGGCGATCAGTGCTGCTTCATTACATACATTGGCAATATCTGCCCCACTGAATCCCGGAGTTTGACGGGCGAGCAAATCCAGATCGACACTTTCATCCAGCTTTAAGGGCTTCAAATGTACTCCAAATACTTCTTTACGTTCGTTTAAGTCGGGTAAGTCAACATGAATCTGGCGGTCAAAACGACCAGCACGCAATAATGCTTTATCCAATATATCCGCACGGTTGGTAGCGGCCAAAATGATCACACCGCTATTTGAACCAAAACCATCCATTTCTGTCAATAATTGGTTTAATGTATTTTCGCGTTCATCATTTCCACCCATGCTTGGATTTTTGCCACGGGCACGTCCTACTGCGTCAATTTCATCAATGAATATAATACAAGGAGCTTTCTCTTTCGCCTGGCGGAACAAGTCACGTACACGGGATGCACCTACTCCAACGAACATTTCCACAAAGTCGGAACCCGAAAGCGAAAAGAAAGGTACATCTGCTTCACCGGCAACAGCTTTTGCCAGCAAAGTCTTACCGGTTCCCGGAGGGCCTACCAGTAAAGCGCCTTTAGGTATCTTACCTCCCAACTCCGTGTATTTCTGAGGTTGTTTCAGAAACTCTACAATTTCTTCCACTTCTTGTTTAGCTTCCGCTTGTCCGGCTACATCTTTAAAAGTAATCCGGTTAGTCTTGTCTCCTTTTTCGTATACCTGAGCTTTGCTTTTGCCTACGTTGAACGGATTGGCGCCTCCGGCCCCTGCTCCGCCGCTCATGCGACGCATGGCAAACATCCAGATACCGATCAATAGTAAAAACGGAGCGATATTCCAAAATAATGCGCCGAAGTAGTCGCGTTTCTTTTCATAACTGATAGATCCGGTAAAGTGACCTTCTTCCTGTGCCTTTTCCATGAATTTATCCAATGACTCCATGGAACCTATTTCTACGTTCAATGCTGGGTTACGCCCTACTTTTTTATAGTCATTTTTTAATACATCTTTAACAAATTCCGGTTTAATGTACATTTCTACCGTATTGTCATCGTATGCAATTATTTTATTGGCATATCCCTTGTTTATCATATCTTTAAACTCGGTATATGTTATTTGTTTGTCAATTCCTCCTTCTTGATTGGAAAAATAGAGGATGGCAAAACTCATGGCAATGATAACATACAGCCAACTCAAATTGAAGCGTGGCATGTTTATCTTTGGTCTATTATTGGTATTTTCACTCATTTTGATTCTGTATTGGATTAGTCTAGATCAGGAATTTGGGTCAGTTTGGCATCTGCCCATAAATGTTCCAGATTATAAAAATTTCTTGTTTCCGGCAAAAAGACATGTACCAGTACATCGCTGTAGTCCATTGCAACCCATTCTGCGTTTCTCAGTCCGTCTATTCCCGTAGGCTTGTCATCTATTTCTTTATGTACATATTCCTTGACTGAGTCAACGATAGCTATAACTTGACTTGGGGAATTACCTTGACAGATTACGAAATAGCTGCAAATGGTATCATCAATGGCGGTGAGGTCCGCTATTACAATGTTTTTACCTTTCTTTTCTTGAATGCCTTCTGTTATTTTTTTTACTAAAGTCTCTGCTTCGTTCATTATAATGTTATTAACAACTGATTATTCTAATATATGTATTTACAACAATGCACAAAGATACTTGGTTTTCTCATTCTAGCGAAAAAATGTGCATTAAATATATTCGGTTTTTGTTTTTTTTAGTTAGAGAATCTTTTTATTGTTATGTTAAGCCTAGAGTGAAGATACACGGTCAAGAAGGATAAGGAAGGCTGGAAAAGAAAGCAAATGGAGAAAAAAGAATCTTGATTAGAAAAAAAAGCTTCAAAAATTTGTGGATTAAATAAAAAAACGTATCTTTGCAGCGTCAAAATCAAAACGGGTGTTTTGATAGGAAAATTGGGATATGGTGTAATGGTAACACAACAGATTCTGGTCCTGTTTTTCCAGGTTCGAATCCTGGTATCCCAACACATAAACCACTTATTAAAGACAAAGTTCTTCTAAAATTGCAATTTTAGAAGAACTTTTTTCATTTTGGGCTAGCTATCTTAAAAATAGACCAATCAAAATTGGTGTCAACTCTCTATTTTTCCGTAAGACTCATGAAAAAAGCGGGGCAGTCCGAAAACAATGCAACGCCAATCCGGGAGTAATTCGGGGTTTTGCTTTCTCTCAATTGTTCTATTTGTCTTTTTTAGTAGGCCATGAAAACACGCAGGATGAAAAAGGTGCAAAAAATCAGTAGTACGTTAGTAAAAAAAGAGTCTAACGCATTTGCATTAAACTCTTTTTATAACTGTTTTTATTCGTCTTTCATTGATTGGTCAATCACCTCTATTTTTTTTAAGATCAATTCTAGGTCTGCCTTGAGTTTTTCCACTTTACGATTCATTTCCGTAACCAAACTGCTACCTTTTTTGGAAGAACTGGTCAAGAAGCCCAAATTGTTCTCGTATGTTTGAATTTCATTCTTCATGTTTTCGTAAGCACGAACCAGTTTTTCGCGTTCACGATAAAGGTTGCCTTCCTTACTGATGCTTGATTTAAAGTTACTTAATTTTTTCTGTGATGCGGAAAGATTCAACTTGTCAAACAACTTATCAATGACACCATGATATTGCTTGTATAATTTATCTTTCTCTTTAAACGGTACATGACCGATGCTATTCCATTCTTTCATTAATTCTCGAATGGTGTTTCCGGCATCTTCTTCCGGTGTTTCCTGTGCGTCAATTGTATTTAACTTTTCAATGATCGCCTTTTTCTGAACCATGTTTTCCTGTTCAACTGAGCGTTGTGAAGAAGTCGCCTTGTTCTTTTGCTCGAAGAAATAATCACATGCGGCAATGAATCGTTTCCATACGGCATCCGAATACTTTTTAGGTACAGGACCAATTGTTTTCCATTCCTTTTGTAATTTGCTTAGAATATCAGCAGTTGCTTTCCAGTCTGTACTTTCTTTTAGTGCTTCTGCTTTTTCACATAATGCTTTCTTCTTTTCCAGATTGCCTGCCATACTTTCCTTGATGGACTTGAAGAACTCGGCTTTGCGTTTGAAAAATTCATCACAAGCGGCACGGAAACGTTCGAATATCTTCACGTTCATTTTTTGAGGTGCGTAACCAATTGTTTTCCATTTGGCTTGCAAAGCAATGATTTCCTGAGTTTTGTTTTCCCAGTCTTGGAAGGTAGTGAACGTATCGTATTCCATTGCTTCCACAATTTCACAGATTACGGTCTTTTCATCCAAGTTACGTTGCTCTTTTTCTTTTAAGGCTTCGAAATGTTGCTGGTGACGACGGTTTACGGCTGTAGAGGCGGTTTTGAACCGGGTCCAGATATCTTCGCGCAATTCTTTTGCAACAGGACCCGTATTCCGGAATTCCTGATGTAACTTTTGTAATTGATGGAAAGCGGAAATCACATCTTCTTCATCAGCCAATTTCTCTGCGGCTTCACAAAGATGAGTCTTTATTTCAAGGTTTTTTTTAAAATCATACTCACGGAATTCGTTGTTCAACTTTATCAAGTCATAGAACTTTTCTGCATAGTGCTGATAATTTTTCCATAGTTCATTGACTTTGGCAGCCGGCACCTGTTTTATATCGTTCCATTCCTGTTGCAGTTTCTTGAATTCATTGTATGCTTTGTTGGCATCTTCGGGAGATTCGGCAAGTTCTTTCAAGCGGTCGATAATGGCGAGCTTTTTCACCAGGTTATCTTCTTTTTCTTTATCTTGTTCTGCTTGTATGGCGCTTCTTTTCTCTTTGATAGAGCTCATGATATCTTTGAAACGGTTTTCAGCATCGTCCGGTTGGGGAATAAATGCCTCAGGAGCACCTCCGCCATCAATAAATGCCTTACGGGCGGCTTCTTGCTCAGCCTTGTGCAGCTTGTAGAAGTTCTGTTTCAATAAATCCAACTCTTGTTTGTCTGCATTGCAGGCGTCTTCGTTGATTTCTTTTAAACGTTCGATGACCTCTTCTTTCGTTTGTTTAGGTACATACGTAGCGTTATTTTCTTCTGCAGTAGCGGAAGATGATACCAAAGTTTCAGATGTCTGTTCCACTGGAACTTCGGTTAAAGGGCGGATAGTTTCATTCGAGTCCATCGTATAGATTTTTAAAGTAAGCGTTTTTGTTATAACAACAATTTACAAATTAAAAGAAATAAATTAGAACTTCATACTGTTTTTCCCGATTTTTTTAGGAAAATCCTTAAAAGTGGAGAAAATAGGAGAATCAAGGGGGATAAATGCACTGCAGATTACATAGATTCATACAGATTCTCTTTTATTGTGATTCTTTGCCGGTTTCTGTGTGAATCTGTTTTTTCTCTGAATTTCAATCTATGTAATCTGTAGTGAAACGTGTCAGGATAGTAATACGGTGATGCCCATATAAAGCATCATACCTATAATGTCATTGGTGATGGATATGAACGGACCTGTAGCGATGGCCGGATCTATTTTTAGTTTTTCCAGTGTCATAGGAACCAGGGTCCCAAAGATGGAAGCGAACATGACTACTGCAAACAGGCTGAATGAAACCGAATAAGTCACGGTGGCACTTGCCCCGAAACGGATGAAATTATAGATATATACCAGCATAGAAATAATAGTAGCATTGATTACGGCCACTACAGATTCCTTTACTATTTGTTTCCAGGTGTTTTGGGCATCCAGCGAGCTGTTTGCCAGTCCTTGTACGATAAGTGCCGAGGACTGTGTTCCTACGTTACCGCCTGTTCCGCCGATAAGGGGGATATAGAGGGCCATTTCGGGATGTGCGGCAAAAGTACTGTCAAAGTTGCCCAGAATCATGGAGTTGCCTATTCCGCCTATCATGCCGATGAGCAGCCAGGGCAGACGGGCTGTAGTCTGGCGGAATACATTATCGTCTGTTTCCACGTCTTGTGACAAACCTGATGCCAGCTGGTAGTCGCGTTCAGCCTGTTCACGTACTTCGTCCATCACATCGTCTACCGTAATCCGTCCTACCAGGCGTCCGATACTGTCCACTACCGGAACGGCGACCAGGTCATATTTTTCAATGGTTTGTACCACTTCGTCTATAGGGGTATCTACATGGACGGATATCGGTTCTTTCCTCATCACGTGCTTCACTTTGGATACGGAAGGGCTGGTGATCATTTTCTTCAACGGGAACACACCGCGCAGCCGCTGGTCATCGTCTACTACATATACATAATAGATTTCGTCCATATCTTCCGCCTGGATGCGCATTTCCTTCAGACATTCGGGCATACTCCAGTTTTCGTTTACGATTACCATTTCGGTACCCATCAATCCACCGGCAGTGTCTTCGTCATATTTCAACAAATCGACAATGTCTCCGGCTTGTTCTATGTCTTCAATGTGTGAGAGGACTTCTTCTTGTTTGTCCTCGTCCATTTCACGGATAATGTCCACGGCATCATCCGAATCCATGTAGTCAACGAACCGTTTGGCGATTGTTTCAGAGGGAAGGATTTCCAGGAATTCCTTACGGGCGTCTTCGTCCATTTCGATAAGGACGTCGGCGGCAGTCTCATTGTCCAGTAACAGGTATATGAACCGTGCTTCTTCCGCATCCAGTTCATTGCACAGCTCTGCTATGTCGGCAGGATGTAGACCGGCAAGCAAGTCCTTAAGTTGCTCTGAGTCTTTTTGCTCGATCAGCTGCTCTACTTTTTCTAATTCCTCTTTATTCATCCTACTCTTCCGTTAATATAATAAATAGGTGTTATTCTTTCTTGTTTGTTCCTTTCCGGGCGATATCGTTACTGTAAACTATATCCGTTTTATTTTTCAGTGCCGCTTCCACTCTGTTAGTCAGTTCGATAAATTCTGATACAGACAACTGTTCCGGGCGTTTGTTGAAAATCAGGTCTGCGCTCAATGGATTCTCTTTGTCTAAAATGGAAGAAATAGAATTTCTCAAAGTTTTACGCCGTTGGTTGAATGTTGTTTTTACAATGAGCTTGAACAATTTTTCATTGCATCCCAGTTCCGTCGTTTCATTGCGTGTCATACGGATGACCGCACTTTTCACCTTGGGAGGCGGATTGAATACATGTTCGTGTACGGTGAACAGGTATTCTACTTTGTACCAGGCTTGTATCAGGATACTGAGAATGCCGTATGTCTTGCTTCCGGGACCGGCGGCAATGCGTTCGGCCACTTCTTTTTGGATCATTCCGGTACAACAGGGTATCAGGTCTTTGTAATCCAGCATTTTAAAGAATATCTGGCTGGATATATTATAAGGGTAGTTGCCGGTCAGAACAAAAGGTTTCCCGTCAAATAATTTTTCGAGGTTCAGTTTCAAAAAGTCGTCTTCAATGATATTATCTTCCAAGGCAGGAAAGTTCTCACGGAGATAGGTTACAGATTCATAGTCCAGTTCCACCACTTTTACCGCACGGTTTTTCTGCATAATAAACTGGGTTAGTACCCCCATCCCCGGTCCTACTTCCAAAATTGGCAAGTCAGGGCACACATCTACTGTATCGGCTATATCTTTTGCAATACTGAGATCTTTCAAGAAGTGTTGTCCTAGAAATTTTTTTGGCTTTACTAATCCCATTCCGTTATTTTTCTATCGTTTATAAATAGGTTTATTTCGCTAAGATAGTATCTTTGCATCGTGCAAAGGTAAACATTCTAAATTAATATACACAGATTTTGGAACGAACTCGATTAAAAAAGATTATAAATAAAGGTTTGCAGATTGCATTTCCGTTATTTTTGGGGGCTGCAATACTGATATGGATGTATCACGGATTCAATTTTTCCCGGGTATGGGAGGTCTTGGATGGAGGAATGAATTATTGGTGGATGTTAGTGTCATTAGTGTTTGGCGTGTTTAGTCATATTTTTCGTGGCTGGCGGTGGAAGCTTACGCTGGCTCCGTTGGGCGAGTATCCCAAAACATCCGATTGTGTGTATGCCATCTTTGTGTCTTATGCCGCCAACTTGGTTGTTCCCCGTGTAGGTGAGATTTCCCGTTGCGGGGTGTTGGCTAAATATGATGGTACATCTTTTTCCAAATCGCTGGGTACGGTGGTTGCGGAACGGTTGATTGATACGCTGTGTGTGTCGTTGATTACAGGGGTAACTCTTATAATGCAGGCAAGAGTGTTCGATACTTTTTTTAAAGAAACCGGCACGGATACCACGGTTTTGGCACAGGTCTTTACTTCGGGGCATTTCTATATTACTATCATCTGTGTGTTGGCTGTATTGGTACTGGCCTTTTTTCTGATCAGGAATGTGACGGTCTTTGCCAAAGTGAAAGGCATTCTCCATAATGTGTGGGTGGGTGTGCTGTCTTTGCGTCATGTAAAGCGGATGCCTCTGTTCATTCTTTATACCGTTGGCATTTGGACTTGCTATTTCCTGCAATTCTATGTTTCCTTCTTTTGTTTCGATTTTTCTGATGATTTAGGTGTGATGGCAGGATTGGTGATGTTTGCCGTAGGTAGCATTGCGGTAGTGGTTCCGACTCCTAATGGGGCGGGTCCGTGGCATTTTGCTGTCATAACGATGATGATGCTCTATGGAGTAGGAAAAGAAGATGCGGGAATTTTTGCCTTATTAGTGCATGGAATACAAACTTTTTTATTAATTTTGTTGGGTATATATGGATTAGCGGCTTTGCCGTTCACAAATAAAACTAAGAAGTTATGAGTACAATTCTCTCTCTCGCTCCGCAGAATGTGTGGAAGCATTTCTATTCATTGACTCAGGTTCCCCGTCCTTCGGGCTACTTGAAGAAGGTTCAAGAGTTCTTGCTGAACTTTGGAAAAAGTGTAGGCGTAGAGTCATTCCAGGATGAAGCCGGTAATATCATTTATCGCAAGCCTGCCACTCCGGGGATGGAAAACCGCAAGAAGGTGATTCTTCAGGCACACATGGACATGGTTCCTCAGAAGAATAACGATACAGTGCATGATTTTGAAAATGATCCTATCGAAACTTACATTGACGGAGATTGGGTGAAAGCTAAAGGCACGACTTTGGGAGCTGATGATGGTATGGGTGTTGCCGCTATCATGGCTATCATGGAAGATAAAACGCTGAAACATGGTCCGTTGGAGGCACTGATTACTGCCGACGAGGAAACAGGTATGTTTGGTGCGTTCGGCTTAAAGCCGGGAACGGTAGACGGTGATATTCTGTTGAATCTGGATTCGGAAGAAGAAGGAGAATTGTATATCGGTTGTGCAGGCGGAGAAGACCTGACAGCTGTGTTGGAATATAAAGAAGTGGAAACAGATCCGGCTGACATCGCTTTGAAAGTTACCTTGAAAGGGCTGCGCGGTGGTCATTCCGGATTGGAAATCAATGAAGGACGTGCCAATGCTAACAAGCTGATGGCTCGTTTCATGAATCAGGTGATAACTTACGATGAGGCTTGCCTGGTTTCCTGGCAAGGTGGCAATATGCGTAACGCGATTCCTCGTGAATGTGAAGTCGTTATTACAGTGCCGGCTGATGAAGAAGCGGACGTACTGGACTATGTGAAGGAGTGCGAAGAATTGTGGAATGAAGAGTATCATGTACACGAAACTCCGATCAGCTTCAAGGCAGAACGTGTGGAATTGCCGAAGATGATGGTTCCCGATGAAATCAAAGATAATCTGGTGGATGCCATTTATGCTTGTCAAAATGGGGTAATGCGTATGATTCCTACTATCCCCGATACTGTAGAAACCTCTTCTAATCTGGCTATTGTTTCTATAGGCGGTGGTAAGGCGGAGATTAAGATATTGGCCCGTAGCTCGCGTGACTCGATGAAGGATTATCTGAATACTGCATTGGAAAGCTGTTTCTCTATGGCAGGCATGGAAGTGACCCGTTCAGGTGGTTATTCAGGCTGGGAGCCCAATGTGGATTCTCCTATTCTGAAAGCGATGAAGGAGTCTTATCAGGCACAATTCGGTAAAGAACCTGCTGTGAAAGTGATTCATGCCGGTTTGGAATGCGGTATCATCGGTGCGGTAGTTCCCGGCTTGGATATGATTTCTTTCGGCCCTACCTTGCGTTCTCCTCACTCACCGGATGAACGCTGCTTTATTCCTTCTGTAGGTAAGTTCTATGATTTCGTAGTAGCTACGTTGGAAAATACGCCGGTAAAAGAATAGTCTTTAAGATCTTATAAAGATTTCGGGCGCGGATGATAGGGATTTCGTCCGCGCCTTTCTATTAATTAATATTCCACTTTGTCACTTTTCTCTGCCCATTGTTGGAATGCCTTTATTGCCTCTTCCGCCAAAAGAATTTCGGAGGGCAGCTTGCGTGCCGAAGGTTTCAGGCTTAACTCATCATAGATAAAAGAGTCATCAAAACCTATATTCTTGGCATCCGTCTTGTTGTTTGCATAATACATTTTATCCAGTCGTGCCCAGTAAATGGCTCCCAGGCACATGGGACACGGCTCACACGAAGTATAAATTTCACACCCACTCAGGTTGAATGTTCCCAGTTTGGTTGCCGCCGCACGGATGGCGCTGACTTCCGCATGGGCGGTAGGGTCGCATTGAGAAGTGACGCGATTGACTCCGGTCGCAATGATTTCACCATCTTTGGCAATTACAGCTCCAAAGGGTCCGCCACCGTTTGCCACGTTCTCTATAGAAAGCTCAATGGCTTTCCGCATTAATTCTTCTTTCTTCATAGTGGTTCTATTTCTTTTTGTACAGAGCAAATATACAATATTTCCGGCTATATACTGCGGGAGTGGGCTTATTTTATTCGGAAGTTGCCGCTTCATGTGTACACTTGTCGGTTTCTGCTACCATTGAGGTGATTATCAGTGCCTCCGGGGACATTGCCCTGTTTTTTGTTTCAGAAGCTTCAGCCTCTCCGCAAAAGCCCGTCAATAGGGCGAAGCGGCTAAAGGATTGCCTTTGGAAATTTCTTCAGCCCGATTATGGAAGCTTCAGTTTTTGGCTGTTCGGGATGTGTCTCTGTGTAAGTTCATTTTTTTTAGTGCTTTTATGCCTGTTGGAAATGATGTTACTATTAGGAAGAGTTTGCTTTGTGCCGTAATGGCTTTATTGCTTCACCTTAGTGAAGCAGCCGTTTCACACAGGTGACAACGGATTTTCACCAGAGTGGGATGGCGTGTTTACCTAGGTGATGGACGGAAAATACAAACTTATCCTGATGAAAGAGAATATGTTTCCGGTTGTGTCAGTTTGCTTATTTAGGGGTGCGATACGGTGACAAGTGCCTGGATATAGGACTTTTGAAGCATTGGGGAACCAGTCTGTGCGGAGTATGCATACTCCCAAAGGGTGCGGCTGAAGGATTTTTCTTCGGGCTGAAGCATTTTCTGGTGTAATTCTTCAGCCGGAATGCCCACTGGCAAAGGGTTTGCGGAGAGGCTGAAGCTTTTGAAGGAATTTTCCTTTCCTTTTTTCTTGTATCACAAATTTGCTGAATACTCCTGGTTTTCCGTAATGCGTCGGCCTGGGCTAATACTTTGCACCCTTTCGGGTATATTATACGAAAGAAACTAATAAATTATACCCATTAGGGTGTAATTATCGCTGGTTTTGCTATATTTGTACCCTAAAGGGTGTAATTATGAGTGATTCATTGTCATTGTTTGTAAAAGAAATGCGTAAGCGGTTCGGACTTACGCAAGTAGATTTGGCAGCTAAGGCGGGAGTGGGACTTCGCTTTGTGCGCGAGTTGGAGCAAGGAAAGCAGACTTTACGGATAGACAAGGTAAACCAGGTGCTTGCCCTCTTCGGGCATGAAGTAGGGGCTGTGCCTGCAGGAAAGGAGCATAGCGTATGAGAAGGGGTAAAATATACCTGAATGATATCTATGCGGGGACGCTGACGGAAGACGAAAATGGTTTCACCTTTGTCTATGATGCCGGGTTCTTGCGTTCCGACAAGGCGGAAGCCGTCAGTCTGACACTGCCACTGACGGACAAACCCTATCACGACACCGTCTTGTTCCCGTTCTTTGACGGCCTGATACCCGAAGGATGGTTGCTGAACATTGCCGAAAACAGTTGGAAGATAAACCGGCGCGACCGTATGTCGCTGTTGCTGGCCTGTTGCAAGGATTGTATCGGGGCAGTAAGTGTAGTAGAGGATGAACCTGATAAACCGGAAACATGATGGAAAGGTGTTTGTATTGTTATAAGGAACTGAAGGAAGGACAGGTGGACTATCATCCGGCTTGTGCCCGGAAACTTTTCGGTACTCGTCAGGCGCCTCAATTGCCTTACGTGCGGAGTGAAATAGGTGAACTGGCCAAACAGGTAGTGAGGGCACAGACTACGCTGACGGGCGTGCAGGCCAAATTGTCGCTCGATGTGAATCCCGGCGGAAAGAACGAGCCGGACCGTTTTACCATCGTGGGCTTGTGGGGAAAGTTCATTTTGAAGCCCCAGACTGATTTTTACCGGGCATTACCTGAGCTGGAGGATTTGACCATGCACATGGCGGAAGCAGCCAAAATAGCGGTGGTTCCCCACGGGTTGGTGCGTTTTGCCGATGGCGAATTGGGATACATCACCCGGCGCATAGACCGTCGCCCGGATGGTGGAAAGATTGCCATGGAGGACATGTGCCAGTTGACGGAACGTCTCACCGAATACAAATATAAGGGCTCGTATGAGCAGATAGCCAAGACTATCAAGAAGTATTCTGCAGTGCCGCAGCTTGATTTGGTGAATTTCTGGGAAGTGGTGGTGTTCTCGTGGATTGTGGGAAACTCGGATATGCACTTGAAGAACTTTTCATTGTATGACACGGGGATGGGCTATAGTCTGACGCCTGCATACGATTTGCTGTCCACGGTTATTGTCATGCCCGAGGATACGGAGGAACTGGCATTGACTCTTAATGGGAAAAAAAGGAAAATATGGAGAAGCGATTTCGAGAAGTCGATAATCGCATCGGGGGTCAGTGGCAAGGTAATAGAGAACATCGCCCGGAAATTCCGACGTTCCATCATTAAATGGATGGAACTGATAGATGTTTCCTTCCTGCCCGAAGACATGAAGAAACCCTATAAAAGACTGGTGTTGCAACGTCTGCTTTGGCTGCGCTGAAAGATCTTTCCTTTTCTGTTTTAGTTATTTTAATTAAAACGTATGCAGTCTTTAAACATCTATTTCGTTTCTTTGTTACAGAAGACTTAGTATGAACTAAAAGATTGTAGATATGAAAATTCGTTATTTATCTTTGATAGTGTTACTGGTAATGAGCGTATTTGCTCCTATACAGGCACAAACCTATGACAATTTGTGGAAAGAACTGGAGGTGTTGGAACGAAAGGATCTGCCCCAATCGGTCATTTCCAAAGCAATGAAAATCTACGATAAAGCAAAAGTGGAACAGAATGTACCGCAAATGATGAAAGCCTATCTCACTGCCATGCAGTACCGTTCCCTTTTAACTCCCGATAGCTTGAAGGTAGATATGAATGGTTTGGAACAATGGGCTTCCCAAACCGGCAGTGTGGAAGACAAAGCTATATTGTATTCCATTCTGGGTGAAATGGCCATGTCTGCCGACGTAAAAAAGGGATTGGGCTATTTGCAGGCCTCTCTCAAGGATAAAGACCGGTTATTGCTTGTCCCGGTCGAGAAATTGAGATCTATGGTGAGAGTGGGAGAGGCTAGTAAACGGTATTTTCGTGATAATCTGTACAACTTGTTGGCACGTCGTGCCATACAAATCATGCAGCAGTACAGGTGGCAGGCGGCTGCTAAAGCAAATCAGACAAACAGTCTGCCTGCGGATATGACGGATATGGATAAGTTTGTTACTTATCAGTTTGTTCCTGTCTCTGATTGTGACTTGACAGCAGCTGTCATGCAGGCTTATCAGTCCTTGCTGAAAGCATATGATACGGAAACGGAGCGCGAGGGTTGGTTGCTGACCGCTGTGGATGCATTGAATTACCTGTACCGCAATTTTTCCGGAAACTTCTCGAATGACGTATGCCAACAGGAACTCCGGAAGTGGATTCATACTTATCCGGCTGTGAAAACAGTCCCTGAAGCTTATCTGGCTTTGGCACAATTCCTACAGTATCAAAATAATCAGGTAGAGCGCTTGCGGATAGTTCGTGAAGGAATAGCCGGATACCCCCGTTACGAAGGTATCAACCAACTGAAGAATATAGAAAAGGAAATTCTGAATGCAAGCCTTTCACTGGAAATAGCTACGGCTTATCCTGGTGAACAGCAGTCGGTGAAAGTAAATTATAAAAACCTTACCGGCATCACTTTGCAGTTATATAAGGTGAATTTACCCGTTACCTCTGCCGTATTGCAGAACAGAACCACCCATTTTGAAAGTAAATATGCCCGTTTGCAACGCGAGGAGCATTTTTCTTTGAAACCTACTACAGATTATTTGAATATCGATACCACCCTGACCATACAGGCTCCTCAAGCGGGAATTTATTTCTTAAAGGCAGTGCCCGATGGGAAGAAGGGCGTTTCGGACGGAACATTAATGAATGTCACCGCTTTAAAGACCATTTATCGTCCTCTGCCGGATGGTACGTTGGAACTGGTGGTGGTAGATGCAGTGAGCGGACAGCCTGTTTCTGAGGCGGAAGTAACCATTTATACGGAGAAGGGAGGAGGCTATTCTCCTCAACAGACCTATCAGGCGGATAAACAGGGTACTTTGAAACTGGATTTCCTGAATAGTAACAAATACTGGTATAATGCACATACGGCGACTGATAATGCGATGCCCATCTTGAATCTTTGGAAAAACGATTATTACTATAAAGAGAGCAAGAAAAAAGAAGTTTTGCAATTATTTACCGACCGATCCATTTACCGTCCCGGTCAAACCGTATATGTATCCGGCTTGGCTTATGAAATGGAAAAGGATTCTACGCGTGTGCTTGCGGATAAAAAATATACGGTATCCCTATATGATGCGAATAATAATGAAACAGGAAAAGTAGAAGTATGGACGAATGGTTTTGGTTCGTTCAGCGGACAATTTGTTTTGCCCTCTCCTTGCCTGACCGGTTATTTTAGCTTGCGTGCGGCCGATACTTCTGTCAGTTTTAAGGTAGAAGAATATAAACGTCCCACCTTTGATGTCACGTTTGAACCCGTGAAAGTGGAGTATCAAGTGGGTGACTCTATAGAAGTGGCGGGTATGGCAAAGACTTTTGCCGGTGCGCCTGTGCAGAATGCCAGGGTACACTATAATATATCCCGTTCCTATGCTTGGTTCTGGCGGTTTATGGGCAGAGGTTCAGCCCGTTGGGAGGGAGAGGCAATGACCGATGCGGATGGTAAGTTCACCGTTCCGGTGCATTTTGAAATAGACTCGGACAGGAGAGAATCTCCGTTGTGGTATTATACGTACAACATACAGGCGGATGTGACGGATGGTGCAGGTGAGACACAGCAAGCTAATTTGTCATTGCCTTTAGGAAGCACTTCAATGGTGCTGAATATGGATAATCTGCCCGATAATTTGGTTAAAGAAAAGAAGTTGGAAATAAAACTGACAGCCATGAATCTTTCGGGTGAGCCGGTAGATACTCTGGTTACTTATCAGGTAGTCGAGATGGAGAAGCAGAAAGACGGTCAGGAAAAAGAAGGCAGAAAGGTATTGACCGGTACGGTGGAAGCTAACAAGAGTTTTATTCCTGAGGCTATTTATGCCCTGCCTTCCGGTAATTATCGTTTGAAGCTTTCGGCTAAGGATACACAAGGCAGAGAGTGTACGGCATCTAAGAATTTCCTTTTGTTCTCATTGAACGACAAGCGTCCGCCTTTCGTGATAACGGATTGGTTCTATCAGGATGGTCTGGAATTTGATGCAGCATCTCCAGCTACTATATATATAGGTAGCAGCGAAAAGAATGTCTATCTGCTTTATGATGTGTTTGCAGGCAATAAGCGCTTGGAAAGCAAACGTATACAGCTTTCGGACTCGGTAATCAGTTTTCGCTTCCCTTATAAGAAGGAATATGGTGACGGCATTCTGGTAAGTATGGCATTTGTGAAAGACGGCAGACTTTACAGTCATAATGCACGGATTATGAAACCGGCCCCTGAGAAGAAGTTGCAGCTGAAATGGACTACGTTCCGTGACAAACTCCGTCCGGGACAGCAAGAGGAATGGAAACTGACGGTACTTTATCCGGATGGACGTCCGGCTGAGGCTGAAATGCTGGCTACCATGTATGATGCTTCTCTGGATAAAATCTATAGTGCACATAAGCTGGACTTTGGAGTGGACTTTCATTGTGTGGTTCCTTTGACTTATTGGAATACATCCTATATGCGGAATGCTTATTTGTATGTTGATTTCCCGTTGAAGAGGTTCCGTGCGGTTCCTTTGGAATATAGTGAATTGATCATTCCATCTACAGGAAGAATGGAGGCTGTGGTGGTAGGTTACGGAGGCGGCAGTCCTCGTGCCACTCTTACAGGAGCTTTGAAGATTAGAGGCAGGAGTGCCGCAAATGCTGTGATGAACCAGGAGGCTGTTACTGATATGGTGCTCCAGGAAGAAATGGTAGAGACGTCTGCACAGGAAAAGGCAGAAATGGGTAGTTCTGAAGAACTGGCAGAAACAGGTGATATACAGATACGTGAAAACTTTGCGGAAACGGCATTCTTTTATCCACAGCTCCGCACCAATGAAACAGGTGAAGTCAGTATTTCCTTTGTATTGCCCGAGAGCCTTACCCGATGGAAGTTTATGGGCTTGGCACATACCCAGAATGTGGATTATGGAAAAATAGAAGCTACCGCTACTGCCAGCAAGGAGTTTATGCTTCAACCTAATATGCCCCGTTTTGTCCGCGTGGGAGATAAAGCGAATATTGCCGCTTCACTGATGAATCTGTCGGACAAGGGGGTGAAAGGGACTGTCCGCATGGAATTGTTTAATCCGGAAACAGAAAAGGTATTCTATTCACAAAAACAGAAGTTCGATATGAAGGGAGGAGAAACCGGGCATGTGAACTTTGCTTTTGAAGTGAGTGACAAATATGCGGTAATGGCATGCCGGATGGTAGCGGATGGAGATACCTTCAGTGATGGAGAACAGCGTTACATTCCCGTTCTGACAGACAAACAGTGGGTGACGGAAACCGTTCCTCTGAACGTGAATGGGGAAGGTGTGCATACTTTCTCTTTGGAAAATCTGTTTAACAAGCATAGCAAAACGGCTTCTGAACAACGGTTGACCGTAGAATTTACTGCCCATCCGGCTTGGTATGCCGTGCAGGCTTTGCCTGTAGTGGCTAATCCTCAGAATGAAGATGCTCTTTCCTGGGCTACCGCTTATTATGCCCATTCATTGGCTGCATGTATAGTCAAAGAAAATCCCCGTATCAAGCAAGTCTTTGATAGCTGGAAGGCTCAAGGTGGTACAAAGGAGACTTTTATGAGCAATCTGCAAAAGAATCAGGAACTGAAAAATATCCTGCTGGCTGAAACTCCCTGGCTGACAGAAGCTACCAATGAAGCCGAACAAAAACAGCGTATCGCCACTTTGTTTGACCTGAATACAATGAACAGCGGACTGGCAGTTTCTGTAGAGAAACTGAGAGAATTGCAAAATGGAGATGGCGCATGGAGTTGGTATAAAGGTATGCAAGGCAGCCGCTATGTAACCACTCAGGTAATGGAAATGCTTGTCCGGCTGAATGCATTGACTCCTCAGGATGCTGACAGCCGGATGCAGCCTATGATTCAAAAAGGGTTCGAGTATTTAGGCAAGCAGGCTGCCGAAGAGTATAAGTCTATGAAAGAAGCTGAAAAGAAAGGGGCTGTCGGTATCCGTCCGTCAGAACAGGTTCTCAGGTATTTGTATATCTGCGCTTTGGATGGCAAGGCTCCGGTTGATGAAAAGGTGAACCGGTATTTCATAGACAAGTTGTCCGGTGAGGGAAAAGAACTGACGATTTATGGAAAGGCGTTGGGAGCTATCATCTTGCAGCAAGCCGGTAAGGTGGCAGAGGCCAAGTTGTTTATGCAGTCATTGATGGAGTATTCTGTTGTGACGGATGAAATGGGGCGTTACTTTGATACTCCTAAAGCCCGATATTCATGGTTCAGTTATAAAATTCCGACTGAAGTGGCTGCTATGGAAGCTATACAGCGTATAACAAAAGATACGAAAGCTATTGATGAAATGAAACGCTGGCTGTTGAAGCAGAAACAGACACAGACTTGGGAAACGCCGATAGCTACGGCTGATGCGGTGTATGTATTGATGGCTACAGGAACTTCGGATTTATTGGCAAATACAGGAGGAGTAGAGATTACTTTAGGTAAAGAAGTGATCCGGACTCCGGCAGATGAAGCCATCGGTTATATCAAGAAGACGATGTCCGGTGATGTGATGAATATCAAGAAAATAAGGGTGGATAAAGAAGGAGCCGGAATGGGTTGGGGAGCCGTTTATGCCCAATATCTGGAAAGTATGGATCAAATTAGCGGGCAGGGAAACGGATTGTCTGTCAGCCGTCAATTATATAAAGGGGATGAGGCTTTGAATGAATCAGCTCCGTTAAAGGTTGGCGATAAGATTACCGTTCGCCTGACTGTAAAGGCTGACCGTGATATGGATTTTGTTCAGATCAAGGATGACCGTGCAGCTTGTATGGAACCGTTACAGGCAGTTTCGGGATTTCGTTGGAGCAACGGGCTGGGATATTATCAGGCTACCAAAGATGCTTCGACCCAGTTCTTTATCGATCAGATGAGAAAAGGAACTTATGTGATAGAGTATCAGGTGTATGTGAACCGGACAGGAGAATATCAGGCTGGAATTGCAACTGTTCAGTCTGCTTATGCTCCGGAATTCGGAGGGCATACGGGAGGATATCGGGTGATGGTGGAATAGAGAAGCAGGATGTCTGGAATTAGTTGTGTGATTTCATAAAAAGTAAGTTAGCTTGCTAACTTACTTTTTTTCTTATGCTTCTGCCGTCCACCCATTCTAATCTTATTTCAAAACCATCTTCAGCCGTGCCATAAAAATAGCGGCCTGAAACGGATGGATATTCAATTATAAATGTATAACCATCTGAATAATATAGATATAACCAACCGTTTTGAATTTCCCAGTCAAACTTATATACCCTATAAAGTTCATCATCATAGTAACAGCGTTCTTCCGTACCTACACCATGATCCGGGAAAGCACCTGAGGTGAATGTAATATAACTGTAAAGCCGTTCTCCGTATGGGTCCTCAAATCCCATTTCGCCCCACCAAGTCTTACCGTATAATCCTGAAATATCAAATCCTCTTTCTTCATCGCTTTCACATGAAGAAAAACTTATCATTGTAATCAATGCAATGGCAATGAACCAGTAATGTTTTACTATTTTCATAATTTATCTGATTTTTAATGCGGGACAAAGATAAAGGTTATTCATAAGATAAAATAAATTATAGGCTGAAAAAATGGGTAAAGGATGTTTTTTGTCTATCTTTGCTATCTAAAAAGCATAAAATAATTGTATGAAACATATTATACTGATAGTAAGTTTGTTAATGGGAGTGACTTTGGGAGTACAGGCACAACCCAAAGCATTATTTGATAAGACAACGCATGAATTTGGAACTATTTTATGGAAAAATCCGGTGACGGCTACCTTTAAAATCACTAATAAAGGAGATAAACCTTTAGTGATATCTAATGTGACAACTTCTTGTGGCTGCACGGTTGCTGATTGGACCAAAGAACCGATTGCCCCGGGAAAGACCGGGAGTGTCAGTTCTACTTTTGACGCCAAAGCCATCGGACGTTTTCAGAAGAGCGTAGGCATTTATTGCAATGCCTCCAATAAACCTATCTATCTGGCTATTCGGGGAGAAGTGACTGCCGATCCTAAAAACTATACTTTCACTCATCCTTTTCAGATTGGAGCTATCCGTTTGAATAAGGAGGAAATAGAATTTGAAGATGCTAATAAAGGGGATAAACCAACTATGGAACTGTTGGTTGCCAATACGTCAGATAGGTTATACACCCCTGTGTTGATGCATTTGCCTCCTTACCTCAGTGCTGTTGCCATTCCGGAAAAACTGGGAAGAGGACGTACAGGTAAAATCAAGATAACTCTTGATACGGAAAAGTTACCTAAACTGGGTTTGACAACGGCGTCTGTTTATCTTTCCCGTTTCCTGGGAGATAAGGTGGGAGAAGAAAATGAAATTCCGGTTTCTGCCGTATTGTTGCCGGATTTCTCACATATCAGTCAGCAGGAACGCTTGAATCCGCCTGCCATTCATCTTTCTGCCGAAGAGTTGCAGATGGGAGAACTGGAAAGTGATGAAAAGAAAGCACATACGATTATTATTAAAAATGTAGGAAAATCTAATCTGGAAATTCGTGATTTGCAGGTGTTCAATTCTGCTTTGGGGGTCCAGTTGAAGAAACGTGTCTTGAAACCGGGTGCGTCTACCAAGTTGAAGATTACTGCTTTCGGTCAAAATTTGAAGAAAGTAAAGGGTACTCCGCGTGTCCTGATGATAACCAATGATCCTAACAATCCGAAGATAATTATTAAAGTAAAAGTAACCTCAAAAAAATAGCTATGGAACATCCTGAAAATAGTGAAGAATATAAGGGATTGACAGTGAACAAAGGTATTGAGCAACCATCTATTGTGAATCCTTATTTGAAACTACGTAAAAAACCTCGTCGTCGTGAGTTTTCCGTAGGTGAATATGCAGAAGGCATCGTAAAAGGTGATGTGACCGTATTGAGTCAGGCGGTTACTTTAGTGGAGAGTGTAAAACCGGAACATCAGGCTATTGCCCAGGAAGTGATAGAGAAGTGTCTGCCTTATTCCGGAAATTCTATGCGAATCGGTATCAGTGGTGTGCCCGGTGCCGGCAAGAGTACATCTATTGATGTATTTGGATTGCATGTGCTTGAGAAGGGAGGAAAATTAGCTGTTTTAGCTATTGATCCCAGTAGTGAGCGTTCTAAAGGCAGTATTTTGGGAGATAAGACCCGCATGGAGAAACTATCTGTCCATCCGAAGTCTTTTATACGGCCTAGTCCGTCAGCAGGTTCGTTGGGAGGAGTAGCTCGTAAGACTCGTGAAACGATCATACTTTGTGAGGCGGCGGGCTTTGATAAGATTTTTGTTGAAACGGTTGGAGTAGGGCAGAGCGAAACAGCAGTGCATTCTATGGTGGATTTCTTTTTGCTGATCCAACTGGCCGGTACTGGTGATGAATTGCAGGGGATTAAGAGAGGTATCATGGAAATGGCGGATGGAATCGTTATCAATAAAGCTGACGGCAGCAATATTGAGAAAGCAAAACTGGCTGCCAGTCATTTCCGTAATGCTTTACATTTGTTTCCTGCTCCTGATTCGGGCTGGAGTCCTAAAGTAATGACGTATTCCGGCTTTTATGGTATTGGAATTAAAGAAATCTGGGATATGATCTATGAATACTTCGCTTTTGTGAAAGCGAATGGGTATTTTGAATATCGCAGAAATGAACAGGCTAAGTATTGGATGTATGAGTCTATCAACGAGCATTTGCGTGATAGTTTCTATAATAATGAAAAGATAATTTCTATGTTGGCTGCAAAAGAGGAAGAGGTGCTGAATGGCAAACTGACTTCGTTTGTTGCTGCCAAAAAGTTATTGGATGCTTATTTCTCAACCTTGAAATAAGGTTTTCCTACTACTACAGGTAACATAAAAAACGCAGATTTAATGAATAATTATAATCTGCGTTTTTTGTGTACCTGTGGTGGATAAAAATTAGATAGAAAGTTCATGAAGTACGTTCACCAATTCTCTGTCTATAGGCTTGTCGTTCTTTATAGCTTTAGCGAAAGGTACATAAACAATCTTATCATCATCAATACCAATCATTACATTACGTTGTCCTTCCAATAGTGCTTGGATGCTAGCCACTCCCATACGGCTGGCAATAATTCGGTCATGCGCTGTGGGGCGTCCGCCACGTTGCAAATGTCCTAATATCGTTACACGCACATCGTATTGCGGATATTCGTTCTTCACACGTTCGGCATAGTGCATTGCACCCCCGGTCAGTTCGCTTTCGGCTACTAATACGATACTACTGCTCTTGGATTTGCGGAAACCATGTTCGATGAATTCTTCCAATTGGTCAACTTCTGTGCTGAATTCCGGAATAATAGCTGCTTCTGCACCTGCGGCAATAGCACCGTTCAATGCCAAGAAGCCTGCATCACGTCCCATTACTTCAACAAAAAATAAACGTTCGTGAGAAGTTGCCGTATCACGGATTTTATCTACTGCATCTAAAATTGTGTTCAAAGCTGTATCATAGCCGATGGTGGTGTCGGTTCCATACAGGTCGTTGTCAATCGTTCCGGGCAGACCGATACAAGGAACATCAAATTCTTGTGCGAAAATACGTGCACCAGTCAAAGAACCGTCACCACCTATAATGACTAAAGCGTCGATTTCATGCTTCTTCATGTTTTCGTAAGCTTGTGCCCGTCCTTCGGGTGTCGTGAATTCTTTGCAACGGGCGGTCTTCAGAATGGTACCTCCCATTTGTATGATGTTACTAACATTTTGGCTTTTGAATTCCTGAATTTCATCTGTTACCAATCCTTTGTATCCTCTATAAATGCCATATACTTTCAAGCCGTTATAGATGGCAGAACGTGTGACTGCACGAATGGCAGCGTTCATTCCCGGAGCATCTCCTCCAGAGGTTAAAATACCAATGCTTTTAATCGTTCCCATAAATACCCATTTTAATATTTTTATGTCGCAAAGTTAACAAATTATCAGTTGGACAACGATAATTTTCTATTTTTTATTGGTCTATTTTTCGTTTAAGATTGCTTTTTTACATTCTTCCATCAACCATTTGGGGGTGGAAGTTGCTCCACAAATGCCGATGGAACGGACGTTCTCGAGCAAGTTCCGGTCTATTTCTTCCGGCTGGTCAATGAGGTATGAATTCGGATTAATCTTTTTGCATTCTTGATATAAGATCTTTCCGTTTGAACTTTTTCGTCCGCAGACAAAAAAGATCAGATCATGCGCTGCTGCAAATTTGCGGATGTTAGGCATCCGGTTGGCCACTTGCCGGCAGATTGTGTCGTAAAATTCAAAAGTGGCATCGGGTGAAATGTGTTCCTTGATATATTCTATGATTTGCCAGAATTCTTCCAGAGATTTGGTTGTCTGGGAGTACAAGCGTATGTCTTTAGTGAAGTCTAAATGAGCAGCTTCAGCAGGTGTTTCTATGACAATTGCTTTTCCATGAGTTTGGCCTACCAGCCCCAGTACTTCGGCATGACCGTTTTTGCCATAAATCACGATTTGTGTGTCTTGACTTGCCGGAACATTATCATACTCCTGTTTGATGCGCTTTTGAAGACGTAATACTACTGGACAGGTGGCGTCAATGATCTCGATGTTGTTGGTACGGGCTATAGCGTATGTTTCAGGAGGTTCTCCATGTGCACGTAACAGTACTTTGGCATCGTGTAATTGGGCAAACTCTTCGTGGTTGATTGTGATAAGCCCCATTTTTTTTAGTCGTTCACATTCCTGTCCGTTGTGTACAATGTCTCCCAGGCAATAAAGAGTGTTTCCTTTTGCCAGTTCTTCTTCTGCTTTACGGATGGCCGTAGTGACTCCAAAGCAGAACCCAGATCCTTCGTCTATCTCTATGTTAACCATTTATAGCTGCTTGAAATTTTTCGGTCAGCCACTCTTTCTGTTCGGCAATGCTCATGTGGCTGTTGTCTAACAAGATAGCGTCATCCGCTTGTCGTAACGGACCGACTTCACGGGTTTGGTCTATACGGTCACGTTCTTCCACATTTTCCAGGATTTTTTCATAAGAGGCCTCTTGCCCTTTACTCCTCAATTCATCATAACGGCGCTGTGCACGTATGGCAGCCGAGGCGGTTACAAATATTTTCAGTTCGGCATCGGGGAAAACAACGGTTCCAATGTCCCTTCCGTCCATGACAATTCCTTTGGCCTTTCCCATTTCCTGTTGTTGTTTTACCAAAGCCTCACGTACAAAGCCCAAGGCGGCGATAGGGCTTACATGAGAAGAAACCTCCATGCTGCGGATGGCATCCTCTACATTTGTATCGTTCAGAAAAGTCATGGGACGTTGTGTTTCCGGATTCAACCGGAATGAAATATGTATATCGGGCATTGCTGTTTTTAACGCTTCGGTGTCGATACCTTTTTCCGAAAAGAACCCTTTCTGTAGACTATATAATGTAACAGCACGATACATGGCACCGCTATCAATATAGATATATCCTATTTCACGTGCCAAGTCTTTGGCCATAGTGCTTTTTCCACATGATGAATAACCGTCAATGGCAATAGTTATTTTCTTCATATATAATTAATGTATAGGTGACTATTAAAAACGCTTCAAAGATAGATAAAAGTTGGGTGTATGTCTATGAAATCGGATGAAAATAAAATGAATTAGCATATTTTTCATGTGAAAATACTTTTTATTTAAAAGATTTGTGTTACATTTGCCCTCAGTGAGAAACACTTAATTTTTAAAACACAATTTATGGAAGTTAAAAAATCGCCTAAAGCAGATCTCGAAGGTAAAAAGAGTACCTGGCTGCTTATCGGTTATGTGTTTATCCTTGCTCTCATGTTTGTAGCTTTCGAATGGACTGATCGCGACAAGCAAGTGACTACGGATACAGGTATAACTGATGTCGTATTTGAAGAAGAAATTATCCCTATTACGGAACAGGAACAAAAACAAGCTCCTCCTCCTCCCGAAGCTCCTAAAGTAGAAGAAGTGCTTCAGATCGTTGAAAACGATGCTAAAGTAGAAGAAACGACTATTCAGGCTTCAGAAGAAACCGGTCAGGCAGTAGAAGTTAAATACGTTCCGGTTGAAGTTGAAGAAGAAGAACCCGAAGAACAACAAATTTTCCAAGTAGTAGAAGAAATGCCTGAATTCCCTGGGGGTATGGCTGAATGTTTGAAATTCTTAGGTAAGAATATTAAATATCCCACTATTTCTCAGGAAAATGGTGTACAAGGTAAGGTTATCGTTCAGTTTGTCGTTAATAAGGACGGTTCTATCGTTGACCCGGTGGTTGTACGTAGTGTAGACCCCTACTTGGATAAGGAAGCTCTCCGCGTAATCAAGACCATGCCGAAATGGAAACCTGGAAAACAACGTGGTAAGGCTGTACGTGTGAAATATACAGTGCCTGTAACTTTCAAATTACAGTAATAAAAATACTTCAATATCTTAATTGAGAGGCTGCTTTGAGGCAGCCTCTTTTTCTAATAATCCCTTAATTAAAACAATCTTATGGCTTTTTCTGCAGAACAATTATTAGATAAGGTAAATACCTACCTTGCTACAATGCCCTATATGCGTGAACCGAAAGGGTTATATGCTCCTATAGAATATGTCCTTTCATTAGGTGGCAAACGTATACGTCCTGTCTTGATGTTGCTGTCTTATCAGCTTTATAAAGAAAATGTGGATGATATTTTATCACAGGCGGCAGGTATAGAAACTTATCATAATTATACATTGTTGCATGATGATTTGATGGATCGTGCGGATATGCGCAGAAATAAGCCTACAGTGCATAAGGTTTGGGATGAAAATACGGCTATTCTTTCAGGAGACGCCATGTTGGTATTGGCTTATCGGCTGATGAATAATTGTCCGGATAGCTATTTAAAGCAAGTAATGGATATTTTCAGTCAGACAGCTTTGGAAATTTGTGAGGGGCAGCAGTGGGATATGGAATTTGAGACACGTAGTGATGTTACCGTATCTGAATATATTGAGATGATTCGTTTGAAGACATCGGTACTTTTGTCTGCCGCTTTAAAAATTGGTGCGGTGTTAGGGGATGCTTCGGAAGAGGATGCACAAAAATTATACGATTTCGGTATTAAAATGGGATTAGCATTTCAATTACAGGATGATTTTCTGGATGTATATGGGAATCCGAAAGTATTTGGAAAGAATATTGGAGGGGATATCTTGTGTAATAAAAAAACGTTTATGCTGATTAATGCCTTAACTTTGGCCGACGGACATCAACGGAAAGAATTGGAAAAATGGATTTCATCTACTGATTTCTATCCGGAGGAAAAGATAAAGGCTGTGACAGAACTTTATGATAAGATTGGCATCGGCAGGATTTGTGAAGAGAAAATTAATGCTTATTATGCTGAAGGACTTTCTTTATTGGAAAGTATAGCTATGCCTTCCGGGAAAAAAGAAGAGTTGAAATCTTTTGTTTGTCATTTAATGAATAGGAAAGTGTGATATGATTGATACACATTCTCATTTGTTTGCCGAAGAATTTGCGGAAGATTTGCCGGCGGTGATAGAACGTGCCAAGGCTGCTGGAGTTTCTAAAGTTCTCATGCCTAATATTGATGATACTACTATAGAGGCGATGCTGAGTGTTTGCACGGCATATCAGGGATATTGTTTTCCAATGATCGGATTTCATCCTACTTCTGTTGATGCAGATTCATTGTTCCGTATTCATGAAATGAAAAAAATATTCTCCGATGGGCATCCTTTTATTGCTATAGGGGAGGTGGGGATGGATTTGTATTGGGATAAAACCTATTTGAAAGAACAGCAGAAAGCATTGGATATACAGGTTCAGTGGGCATTAGAATATCATTTGCCTTTGGTGCTGCATTGTCGTGAAGCTTTTCCTGAGTTGTTTGAAGTGATGGAGCCTTACAAAACGACTGAGTTAAGTGGGGTCTTCCATAGTTTTACGGGAACTTTAGAAGAGGCTGAAAAAGTGTTGGAGTATTCGCGTTTTGTCTTTGGAATAAATGGAGTTGTTACATTCAAGAAGAGTAGTTTGCCCGAAATTTTGACGCATCTGCCTTTGGATAGAATTGTCCTTGAAACAGACTCTCCTTATTTGGCTCCAGTGCCTTTTAGGGGAAGACGGAACGAGTCTTCTTATATAAAGAATGTAGCTATGAAACTTGCTGAAATCTATGCTGTGGATTTTGAATACATAGACAGAATCACGACCAATAATGCTTTAAAAGTGTTCAAAATGGCTGAATAAGTTTTTAAAGTTTATTAATTTTGATGAGTAATTCCAATAATGACAGGGTTAATTCTACGTAAGACGAAAAAAAAGAATACATTTGTAGCTGAAATCGCTTGCAATTCCCGATTTTCTTTGTAATTTGCACCCGATTTTAAAAAAGATAGTATTGTGTAGCCCGAAATAAGGAGAGATGCTCGAGTGGTTGAAGAGGCACGCCTGGAAAGCGTGTAAACGCCAAAAGTGTTTCGCGGGTTCGAATCCCGCTCTCTCCGCTGTTGTTATGGAAAACGTAAAAGCAGGAAAACAATTAAAACAAATAAATAACAATTAATTAATTAATCTTAAAAAATTAGACACACAATGAAAAAGTTATTTGCAATTCTTGCAGTGATGGGAGTCCTTACTTTAGGATCAGTTCAGCCTATTATGGCTCAAGACGCAGCTCCGGCTCAAACAGAACAGACTACTGAAGCAGCAGTGGTTGAAGAAGGTGGTGGTCTTCACAAAGAGTTAAAAACTAAGTTCATCGAAGGTGATGCTGGTTTTATGTCTCTGGTAGCAATAGCACTAGTTTTAGGTTTGGCTTTCTGCATTGAACGTATTATTTATTTGAGCTTGGCAGAAGTTAATACAAAGAAGTTGATGACTAGCATCGAGGCTGCTTTGGAAAAAGGTGATGTAGAAGCTGCAAAAACCGTATGTCGTAATACTCGCGGTCCTGTTGCTTCTATTTGTTATCAGGGTTTAATGAGAATTGACGATGGTGTTGATGTTGTTGAACGTTCTGTTGTTTCTTACGGTGGTGTTCAGGCTGGTTATCTTGAAAAAGGATGTTCTTGGATTACATTGTTTATTGCCATGGCTCCGTCTTTGGGATTCTTGGGTACTGTAATCGGTATGGTTATGGCGTTCGATAAAATCCAGCAGGCAGGTGATATTTCTCCGACAGTTGTAGCAGGTGGTATGAAAGTGGCTTTGATTACTACTATCTTTGGTTTGGTTGTAGCATTGATTCTGCAGGTATTCTATAACTACATCCTTTCTAAAATTGAAGCTTTGACAAGCGCTATGGAAGATTCTTCTATTACTTTGCTTGACATGATCATGAAGTACAACTTGAAATACAAAAAATAATTAGGACAATGGCTAAATTATCATATAAAATGTCCTACTATGCTTTATATGTCTGCTTTGCCGTTATTTTGGTAGTATTGGGCATGTTCTTCTTGGTAGGATATAATAATCCGGTGGGAGATATGAATGCTCCCGAACACACTGAAACATTGATATACTTAATGTATGCATTGTTTGGTGTAACTGTTGGCTTGACGGTTATTGCAGCAATTGCACAGTTTGGCGCAGCTTTAAAAGATAATCCGATGGGAGCTATAAAATCTTTACTTGGTCTCGTTTTGTTGGTTGCTGTAGTATTAATATCTTATGCTATGGGATCTGATGCAACGATTACAGCTAATGAAGCTCCTTATACGGATACTTTCTGGTTGAAGATAACAGATATGTTTATCTATTCAATTTATTTCTTACTGGGTATTGCTGCTTTAGCAACTTTGGTAAATATGACAGGTATCTTTAAGAAATAATATTATCTCATTGATATTTAACAATTAAAAAACAAAGTAAGTAAAATGGCAAGAAAGAAAAGAGCCGTACCTGGAATTAACTCCAGTTCAACAGCTGATATTGCCTTTATGTTGCTTATTTTCTTCCTGATTACAACATCAATGGATACTGACCGTGGTTTGGCGAGACGTCTTCCGCCTCCTCCCGAAAACAAGGATCAGAAACAAGATGATATTATTGTAAAGGAACGTAATGTACTCCAGGTTCGTTTGAACAAAGATGACCAACTGATGTGTGGTCAGGACTACATTGACATTAAGCAATTAAAAGAAAAGGCAAAAGAATTTATAGTCAATCCGTATGATGATGAAAAATTGCCTGAAAAGCATAGAAAGAATATTCCTTTGCTGGGTGATTGTATGATTACGGAAAAGCATGTAATCTCTGTTCAGAATGACGTTGGTACTAGCTATAAAGCATATATTGACGTACAGAATGAATTGGTTGCTGCTTATAATGAGTTACGAGACGAGCTAGGAAAGGCTAAATTCGGCAAGACTTACGCTCAATGTGATGAAGATGAGCAAAAAGCAATTCGTGAATATTATCCGCAGAAGATTTCTGAAGCTGAACCTAAAAAGTATGGAGGTAAGTAATGGGAAAATTTAATAAAACAGGTAAACGTGGAATGCCTGAGTTGAATACCTCTTCATTGCCTGACCTTATCTTTACCATGTTGTTCTTCTTTATGATTGTGACAACCATGCGTGAGGTTACATTGAAGGTTCAATTTCAGGTTCCTCAAGGAACAGAGTTGGAAAAATTGGAAAAGAAGTCTTTGGTTTCCTTTATCTATATAGGTAAGCCGTTGCCGGAGTTCCAAAAGAAAATGGGTGCTGAAAGCCGTATTCAGTTGAATGATAAGTTTGCTGAAGTATCTGAAGTTCAGGACTACATTACTCAAGAGCGTTTGAATATGAAAGAAGAAGACCAGCCGTTTATGACCGTTTCTTTGAAAGTTGATAAGGACACAAGAATGGGTATCGTAACCGATGTTAAACAGGCACTTCGTCAGGCTTACGCTTTGAAAATTAACTATTCAGCTACTCAACGTCAGTAATAGTTATATAAGCATAGATAAAAAAGGAAGCTGTTAAAAACAGCTTCCTTTTTTATGTCTTCTATTCTATTTATTTGTTATGAACGGATTTAATCTGCTACCTATGGTATAGTAATAGTATGTACAATGGACCTTTTGAGGATAAACTCCTGCGCGAGTCAGCATTATAGTAATTGAAGAAAGATGAAGAATGAATGTTCAGATTTCTTGTCCGTAAACTTCTTTATAAAGAGTCTTTTTAACTTTCTCAAAATCACTTTCCATATCTATATCCCCATAGGTCATTAAGAGCATTGGTAGACCGTTATCTCCCTTACGGTAGGGAGGTTGCATATAGGGCTTTTTATGCAAAGTGAATTCCAAACGTTTATAGAAGTGAATACGGCGTGTGCTCATTTCATCATTAGGCTCCTCTACTTCCAATACAATTGGACCTTTTAATTGTTTTTTTATCATTTCCAGTACACGTTTTCCATAACCGCCGTTTCTGAGACTGGGATCAATAGCAAAATGTTCGATATAGTAAAAATCTCCCATTGTCCAATAACTGATCATACCAATGCTGTTACCGTTTTCTAAAATAATGTTGTTACAGAACCGGAGATTATTATCAGAATATTCTCTCTGTTGTACAGTATCACGACGTTCTTCTTGAGGGAATGCCGTATGCATTAATTTTTCTACAAAGGTATAGTTTACCTCATCTTGTGTTTTTACTTGTTTAATTTCAATCATTTTATCTGTCTTTGTTTAGTCTTAAGTATAAACCTATTTTGCGGTATAAAAGTTTATTAGTCTTTCTAATGCACGTTGGCATACCGGGCAGAATGCAGGTGCTTCGTTTATCTTCATTCTGCATTCGGTAGTAGGGCGATAAAGTCCTTTTTGCGTATAGCCTGCTCCTTCATAGACTCCTACTTTGGTGTATAAGTCGGCATTTTCTGTAGCTACCGGAGTAGGTATGGCAGTACCTTTCGGAATCATATCTTTCCATTTACTGTCGAAATCAATTAATGTGGTGATATTCGGTTCCCAAGGTTCCACTTCATATGGATATTGCGGGCTTGGAGCTTCGGTATATGCATATTCATCTGCTAATCCTCCAAAACTATGGCCGAATTCATGAACTACAACTGGTTGAAAATCCGGATGGTGAGCTGTGGTCAGTGTATATGAGTTATAGATGCCACCTCCTCCATAGGTGTCTGTATTGGCTAGAATAATGATATGCTCGTAAGGAATTCCAGCCAACCAATTATGAATACTTTTTACCCGACTGGTAGTGAGATACCGGTCAGAATAGAAAGTGTTGAAATGTGAACTTACAGCCGTAGATTTCCATTTGCCTTGTCCCGGTATGCTGACTCCGCTGTCTTCCGAAGGGCTTGCTACAGCAACAATATTAAATTTCTCCTTCAGTTTCTTGAAAGGTTCATGACTGAACAGGGCGTCACATGCCGTCTGGGCATCTTTATAAAATATATCCATTTCTTTTTCTGTATATCCTTCTGCCATGATTGCTACATCGATACAATCTGCGGTATTTCCGCTTTGCAGAAGATAGCGATGGGGGGTAATATGGTTTGTTCCCCGTTGATGGATTAAAATATCATTGGGGACTATTTCATGTGTGAGTGAGGCATTTACTTTATGATATACATCTTTTAAAGATATGGTCACTATTGCTTCCTTTTTGGGATAAGGCAAAAGAAAAGAATTCTCGAATCCTTTTTTTATCCTATTTGCTTCTTCTTCGCTTACCCATTCTTGGAAAAGGCTTGAGAATGATGTTCGATAAATAGTTTTTCCTGTTGCCTTATCTTTCATCGTGATTTCACCGTTGCCAGCCAAGGGAAGCTCTGCTAGATGATGCTTGCGTCCAGCCCATTTCGGAAGACTTGACAGTTCGTCCAAATATATTTCTTGTTTAGTGGCATTACCAGTAAAAATATAATCTACTCGAAGCGTTTTGTCTTCGAAATAGTCATTAAAATTTTGTGCGTTTACAGCTACGCTGAATAAACTCCATAAAATAAAAATAAATGTCTTTTTCATCGTTTGTGCATTTTCTACAAAGATAGAATATTCTATTAAATTATTGGTATTTATACAATAAAAGTTATGAATCGCACGAATATTGTCGAGAAAAGTCATATCTTTGCAGAAAATTAAACTAAAAAGAATGGGACATCATCAATTAGACAGTTTGGATGAGCAGATCTTAAGGTTGATAGCCAGCAATGCTCGTATTCCGTTTCTGGAAGTAGCCCGTGCTTGCAATGTATCCGGTGCTGCCATTCATCAGCGTATTCAGAAGCTAACCAATTTGGGGATTCTTAAAGGATCTGAATATGTCATTGATCCAGAAAAGATCGGATATGAAACATGTGCATATATTGGTCTTTATCTGAAAGATCCGGAACAATTTGATTCAGTGACAGAGGCTTTAAAAGGTATTCCTGAAGTCGTAGAATGTCATTTCACTACGGGACAATATGATATGTTTATCAAGATTTATGCAAAGAACAATCATCATTTGCTTAGCATAATCCATGATAAGTTACAACCATTGGGCTTGGCTCGTTCAGAAACTATTATATCATTTAATGAGGCTATTAAGAGACAAATGCCTATTCTCGATTTAGCTGATGAAGATTAATTGTTACTTTATGCGGCTATAATTAATAAAACTATACGGGTAGAGATGTTTTTCATCTGTCGGGTGATCTTCTCTACCTGTTTCTTTCCATTCCTCTTTCTTTATTTTGGGAAAATAAGCATCAGCTTCCTTGGATGTGTCATCAATAAATGTGATATATAATTGTCTGGCTATATGCATTGCCTCTTTATACAAGCTGGCACCGCCTATAATAAATATTTCTTCTTCCTCTTTGCAGTGGGATAAAGCGATCTCTAATGAGGGGAAACATTCAGCCCCGGCGAAGGCTGCTCCTTCCCGGCGGCTTAATACAATATTCCGACGATTGGGAAGTGCTCCTTTTGGAAGTGATTCAAAGGTTTTGCGCCCCATGATAATAGTATGTCCGGTTGTTAAGGCTTTAAAACGTTTCAAATCGTTGGGAAGCCAGTATAATAATTTATTTTCAAATCCAATGCCGTGGTTGCGTGCTATTGCTACTATAATTGAAATATTCATAGTGATGAGTGATTAGTGGTGAATGTTTAGTGATATTAGTGGTAAGTGATGAATAACCTTGCGTAGCTTATTCACCATAACTACTAAACAGATACTTTACCTGCAATGTGTGGCCATGGATCATAATTCACCAATTCAAAATCTTCATATTTAAAACTGAATATATCCTTTATGTCCGGATTGATTTTCATTTGAGGTAGGGGACGAGGTTCACGGCTCAATTGAAGTTTTACTTGTTCCAAGTGGTTGGTATAGATATGTGTGTCACCTAGTGTATGAACAAAATCACCGGTTTGTAATCCGGTAACTTGTGCTACCATTTGCAGCAACAATGCGTAGGAGGCGATATTAAAAGGTACTCCTAGGAATGTATCTGCGCTGCGTTGGTAAAGTTGTAGGCTTAAACGTCCGTTGGCAACGTAGAATTGAAAAAAAGCATGGCAAGGAGGAAGATTCATATTGTTTAAATCGGCTACATTCCATGCGCTGACAATGATGCGTCGTGAATCCGGATTATGTTTGATGGTTTCTATTGCTTCGGAAATCTGGTCAATAAAGCCTCCATTGTAATCTGGCCAGGAACGCCATTGGTAACCGTAGATATGTCCCAAATCGCCGTTTGCATCGGCCCATTCATTCCAGATGCGTACTCCGTTGTCTTGCAGGTATTTTATATTGGTGTCACCTTGCAAAAACCATAAAAGTTCGTGGATGATAGATTTTAAATGTAGTTTTTTAGTTGTGACCAAGGGGAAGCCTTCTTCCAAATTGAAGCGCATTTGATGACCAAATATACTAATGGTTCCTGTTCCGGTACGGTCCTCTTTGTGAACGCCTTCGGTTAAGATACGGTTTAACAGATCTAAATATTGTTTCATGCTCGGAAAATCATTTTATGGATTGCAAAAGTACATAAAATCTTTCTTTTTCCGAGCATGAGAATGAGTCTATTTCGTTTTTTACCATTTTAAACTGCATACACGTTGTACACCGATGATGATAAGAACCACTGTGGCGATGATCAGTGATTGGAAATTAGTATCACTCATCAAATAATAAGTTTGGGAAGCGACTATGTCACTGATTGTCTGGCATAGAATTTCAAAGCCATTGAAAATATAGAATAATGCACAGCAGATAATGGCGCAAGTTACACTGAGTATATCCGATAACCACTTGGCTTGTTGGGGGAGGCGGCGGATAACCTGGCGTGAAAATCCATTGTCCTCAATTTCATGTTTGTAGGCAAGCATGAAATTCTTAATTAATTTATCATCGTTTTCCATCATAACCATTCTGTTTTAAGAAAGTTGTCAATTTTGTTTTTCCGCGTGATAAATGGGACTTGATTGTTCCTGCAGGCATTCCTGTAATCACTGCGATTTTTTCTATCGGAAGATCTTCCATAAAAAATAAGGTGATGCAGGTTCGCTCCACCTCTTTTAATTGGCTCAATCCCCGATATATGTCCATGTGTTCACCTACTTGCCTTTGTTCTGTTTGGTAAACAGCATCTATTTCCCAAGTTTCCAGTCCGGACGTTTCTTTTTTGCTGCGAATATAGTCATAAAATATATTATAAGCAATACGGTAAAGCCATGTGGAAAAACTGGACAAATTTTTAAATGAAGCCAAGTTGGTGTATGCTTTTATAAAAGTTTCCTGTGCCAAGTCATCGCTGAGTTCTGTATCTCCTAATGTTTGGTGCAGGAAAAAACGCCTGATGGGCGATTGGTACTTTTTGACCAAAGTATCAAACGCCCGGGTGTTTTTAAAGACCACCACTTGTGCTACCAACGCTATGTCGTTGATTTGGCTCATTTTTATTCTTCGTTGTGGGGAGTATCTATATTGTTCTTTATGTTTTGTGTTTCTTTGGCCTCTTCGTTACGTTCCAGTTCAATATTTTCAATTTTTATTGATTTGGCTCCGTTTTCATCCTGGTTTATTCGGGTAGGAGGGAAAGGATCATCTTTTTTCTTTTTGTGTGGAGTGGTAGTATAAGCTATCAATACTTGTCCCAACCCCATACAGAAAATAAGGAATCCGATTGCTGCCAATCCTTCTTCTTCTGTCAACACCCAAAGGAATACTCCCAGACCAATGCCTAAGAATATATTCTTGATCCCCTTTGTCATTACAGCATTTCCTTGTTCTTCGGGGTCATTGAACAGTTCGGTCGGAATGGTTCGTCCTGCTGCCAGAGCCTCTGCAGCCAGTTTGTATTTGGCTTGTTTGTTCTTGTACCTGAACCAAAGTACAATAGCTACAATAAAGAAAGGGAGTCCACAACAGATGATGAGTGCGACAATTGCTACCGAAGTAGGAGGACCGCTATTCCAGTCACCGAAATCCGAACTAATGTTATGCATGGCAGCATTCTGATCCTCATCTACATCTTGCAGGTCGCTTATAACGACTGTATCCATCCGGGTGCTGTCAAGGGCGGAAGGTACTAATTTGATTGTTTTGGCATGGGTTGCGAAGCAAGTCCCTATGAGTAAGGCCAAAATAAAAAGTAACTGTTTCATGTTTTTATATCTTTATTATTGTTTTCTGCTAGTTAGACGGAACGAATTAGGAAATAGGTTGCAAATAGACAGAAAATTTTCAGATAATCCCAAAATATCATCGTATTTTTGTAGTATAAAAAGGAAGAAATATGAAATTACCATCAGAATTTGAAGCAAGAACCCTGGAATGGATGGGGGAAGAAACTTATCGTGCGTTGGAAGCTGCTTTACAGACAGAGCCTCCTGTCAGTATCCGTGTCAATCGTACGAAGTGGAGTGGGGAAGTTACAGGAGAACCGGTACTTTGGGCATCCGCAGGGGTCTATTTATCGCAACGACCGACTTTTACATTCGATCCGTTGTTTCATGCTGGTTGCTATTATGTGCAAGAAGCGTCTTCCATGTTTGTGGAACAGGTATTACGCACTTATATTACCGGGCCTGTGGTGATGCTCGATTTATGTGCTGCTCCCGGTGGCAAGTCTACTCATGTGCGTTCAGTTCTTCCCGTAGGTAGTTTGTTGGTGGCTAATGAGGTGATGCGTAACCGTTCTCAGGTATTGGCTGAAAATTTGATAAAGTGGGGAAATGTAGAAGTTGTGGTGACGAACAACGATCCGGCCGATTTCACTTCTTTGACAGAGGTGTTTGATGTTGTCTTGGCGGATGTGCCTTGTTCCGGTGAGGGGATGTTCCGTAAAGATCCTGTGGCTGTAGAGGAATGGAGTACGGACAATGTGCAGGTTTGTTGGCAACGTCAGCGTAGGATTTTAGCGGATATATGGCCGGCTTTGAAACCCGGTGGCCTGCTGATTTATAGTACCTGCACTTATAATAGGGAAGAAGATGAGAAAAATGTGGCTTGGATTGCTGATGAATTGGGGGCGGAGATACTGAAAGTGCCAGTGGTATCGGAATGGGGGATAATCGGAAATTTGGCGGGACAGAATTTTCCTGTTTATCGTTTTTTGCCTCATAGAGTAAAAGGAGAAGGATTTTTCTTGGCTGTATTGAGGAAGAGTGTCGCCATTTCTCATGCTGTTCCTTGCATTTGCTGTCGGGATGACAAGGAGAAAATAACGAAAAAGAAGAGGAAAGGAGAAAAAGGGAATTTGTCTCAGGTTGCTCCTTTTCCCAAAGAAGTAAAAAGTTGGTTAAAGCAGGCAGAGGATTTCCGGTTTGAGGTAAGAGGTACGAAGGTGATAGCATTCCCCAATGTTCATCTTTCGGAATATGACCTGTTCCGACAGGAATTAAAAGTTGTTCATGCGGGCGTTACTATAGGCGAGTTGAAAGGAAAAGACGTGATACCGGATCATTCGTTGGCAATGAGCACACAGCTGAATCATGATGGTTTCTCTTGTTTTGAATTGACCTATGAACAAGCTATTGCTTATTTGCGTAAAGAAGCGATCACATTGGATGCTTCTGTTCCGCGTGGCTATATACTTTTAACTTATAAAAATATTCCATTGGGATTTGCCAAGAACATTGGTAATCGGGCTAATAACCTCTATCCGCAGGAGTGGCGTATCCGAAGCGGTTATTTGCCCGAAGAACTTTCTTTTGTATGCTAAAAGGAGCCATAAATTTGTTCGGGAAGATTGTGCATATTGCTTTTCATAGACTGACGCAATGCTTCTCCGGGTACAGACTTGCTTGAATTCTATAATATACAAATTTTGTTGGCCTTGTACAAAGGAAAGTGTGGTTGTCAGAACGACTTCCTGTAGGTACACCCGTTTTTCCATTCTGAACAGCCATACGCGGTTTTTCCTTTTATAATCGTTCCTTTGCCACATAGCGGGCAGGTTTTTCCCGCCAATTCGTTATCGGATGGGATAGCGGGAGCGGACGTGGCTGAAGAAGTGTTTTTTCGTGGGGTGCCGGTCTTTTTTTTAGGCTGTTTGGCCGTAGAGGGTGTTGCAGCTTTTGTCGCTGTTTCCTCTATTGCGGTGACACGGCGGTTTGTATTATCACTTAAAACGCTGTGTACTATTTCACTCACCATCTGCTTTAATTCATTTAGAAAAGTCGTTGCATCATAGCTTTTCTTTTCTATTTCACGTAGTTTCTTTTCCCATATACCCGTTAATTCGGCAGATTTCAACAGTTCTTCGCGGATTAGTCCCACCAGTTCTATTCCGGTAGGGGTTGCAATCAAATTTTTGCGTTCTTTACGGATATAATGGCGTTTGAACAGGGTTTCAATAATGGCTGCGCGTGTAGACGGACGTCCTATTCCATTTTCTTTTAATGCATCGCGTAGCTCGTCATTATCTACCAGCTTACCGGCAGTTTCCATAGCGCGCAGTAAAGTTGCTTCTGTATATGGCCGTGGGGGCTGTGTCCACTTCTCGTCTAGTTTGGGCAGATGTGACCCGCTTTCTCCTTTCACAAAAGCGGGTAAGGAGTGTTCTTCGTCACTTTCACGGGCTTCTGCGTCAGGATCGGTCATACCTTCAGGCAGATTGGTTTGTGGTTTGGCAAAGATAACGCGCCATCCGGGATCTAGAATCTGTTTTCCTGTGGCTTTGAACTCTATACTGTCAGCTTCGCCTATTACGGTAGTAGTGGCAAACTTACAGTCGGGATAGAATACGGCAATAAAGCGGCGCGCTACCAGATCAAATACCCGTTTCTCCATTTCTGTCAGATTTACAGGAGGTTGTCCCGTAGGAATAATGGCATGGTGATCCGTTACTTTTGAATTGTCAAATACTTTTTTGGACTTGATGAGCTTTTGTCCTGCCAACGGGGCGGTAAATGCTGTGTATGGAGTTAGTCCCGCCAATATATTGGGACATTTGGGATAGATATCATCGCTTAAGAAAGTAGTATCTACACGAGGGTAAGTAGTCACTTTCTTTTCATACAATGACTGGATAAGTTTTAGAGTTTCATCGGCTGAATAAGCGAATTTTTTATTACATTCCACCTGCAGGGAAGTCAGGTCGAAAAGACGGGGGGGGGCTTCTGTTCCTTGTTTTTTTGCTACTTCTGTCACAGTAAAAGGAACATTTTTGACACGCTCCATGAGTGCCTGTCCGGTAGCAAGATCAATGATGGGAGGAATTCCCCTGTTCTCTTCAGCCTTTTTGGCTTTCTTGGGATTCTCTTTGGCGTCGCTTTCTTCCTGAGCTAATTCCTCATCGCTTTTGCGGATGATGGCAGAGAATGTGGTTTCCCGGTATAAAGTAGCCAGCACCCAATATTGTTGCGGAGTGAAGTTTTCTATTTCTTGCTGACGCTTTACTATCAGTGCCAGAGTCGGAGTCTGCACCCGTCCTATAGATAGTATTTGTCTGTTTTGTCCGTATTTCAAGGTATAGAGCCGGGTGGCGTTCATACCCAATACCCAATCGCCGATAGCACGGCTTAATCCGGCTTCGTATAAAGGTTGGAATTCTTTTTGGTCTTTTAGTTTGTTGAATCCTTCGCGTATGGCTTCTTCAGTCAAGGATGAAATCCATAGACGTTTCACCGGGCAGTGTGCTCCTGCTTTCTGCATGACCCATCGTTGAATAAGTTCTCCTTCTTGGCCGGCATCACCGCAATTTATAATTTCATCGGCATTTTGCATCAGTCCTTCTATAATGCGAAATTGTTTTTCAATGCCCGGATCGCTGATCAGCTTAATGCCGAAACGAGGTGGGATCATGGGAAGGCTGGACAGGCTCCATGCTTTCCATGAGGGAGTGTATTCATGAGGCTCCTTCAAAGTACAGAGGTGTCCGAATGTCCAGGTAACCTGATATCCGTTTCCTTCTATATATCCGTCTTTTTTGTTTTTTGCTCCCAGTACATCCGCTATGTCACGGGCTACGGAAGGTTTTTCGGCAATACAAACTATCATATTTTTTTCGTTTCTGTTCAAATAGGATTGCAAAGGTAATAAAAACCTCGGAAGAGATTTTGTTTTGTCTTTATTAGTTCTTCTTTTATAAGAATTTAAAAGTAGATATCGGGGGCTTCAAGGTCATTTCAGTGCAAGTGGGCTATTAGGTATGGCTTTTCTGTTATTTGCTGTTTGACGAATGTTTTTTGAACTTTTCTTTATGATTTCAGTTTCTTTTCAGAATCCTATAAGAATTTTGCATCAAAAAGATACTATAAAACAATGTGATTATGAAAAAGAATTGGATGTTATTTTTATTTTTCGCAGCTTCTGCTGCACTAACTTTTAGTGGTTGTAGTGATGATGACAATAGCGATGTTCCTGAAAACACACATTTGGTTTCAAAAGAAGTACAGGCTGCATTTAATGCAAAATATCCGCAAGCTAAAGACGTGGAATGGGAGCTGAAAGGTGATTATGCTGTAGTAGATTTTAATTGGGATGGTGGGGAGCATTCTGCATGGTTCAATCCGTTATCGGCTGCCTGGTATATGACAGAAACAGATGTTCGTTATGAAAATCTTCCCGAACCTATACTTACTGCCCATAAAGCAAGCAAATATGCTGATTGGCGGGTGGATGATGTGGATAAGTTGACTCGTGAGGGAATGGAAACTCTTTATGTCATTGAGGTAGAAAAAGGAGAGTCTGAGCTGGATTTGTTTTATTTGTCTACAGGCATATTGGTAAAAACTGTTGTAGATACCGGATACGAAGAAGATTATGATGATTATTTGCCGCAGCCTGATGCAAATGGCATTATAGCTATTGTCAAGCAGAAATATCCTAATGCGACAATTGTGGAAATAGAACGTGAGAAAGGTTTGCAGGAAGTTACTATTTTAGATGAAAACAAAGAGAAAGAGGTTTATTTCAATGAGCGGAACGAATGGATGGGAACAAGCTGGGATGTACAGGTGGCAAATTTACCGGAAGCGGTAAAAAAATCGGTTATGGAAAAATATTCAGACTATGTGATAGATGATGCTGATTATGTAGTGACACCTGATAATGAATGGTATATACTTGATTTGGAAAACAAACAGACAGGTAAAGAGTTTAAAGCAAAGGTAGATAAGGACGGTACTTGGTTATAATTTTATTATCCCATAGACTTATGCTAGGTAATCAGGTGGTTGTTTACTAGGGCCAGACAGCTTTTTTGTTCTCAAATATTATGACTTTTGTGGCAGGCAGTTGGAGTGTGGAATTTGTATTTCTGTTATACATATTTTTGTGATTTTGATGAGAGGGTAAAAGATAAATATGGAAAAATAGATTTGTATGATATATGATATTCAGTTACATTTGCATTTAGAATAAAAAATAGCATGATGGAAACAGGATTAACTTATACTTCGACTGTTGTCGTTTCAAAAGAAAATGTAGCTGCCACTATGGGTAGTGGCGATTTGAATGTGTTTGCTACTCCCGCTATGGTAGCGTTGATGGAAAATGCTGCCATGAATGCGGTGGCAGGCGGTTTGCCCGAAGGTTCTACTACAGTAGGAGCCATGATGAACACTACTCATATCAAGCCCTCGGCTGTGGGAGATACGGTTTCGGCTACTGCCGTATTAAAAGAGGTAGAAGGCAGAAAACTTACTTTTGAAGTGCGGGCACAAGATAGCAAGGGTGTGATTGGGGAAGGTACACATGTACGTTATATTGTGGACAAGGAGAAGTTTATGAGTAAATTGTCTTAATAATTATTTGAAATTATACCACAACTGAGATCTTCTGTCCTTTTGTGATTCTGAATATTGTTTATTTCGATAACGGGAGGATCAGAAAGAGGAATGAAGAATGTGCTTTAATAAAAAAATCTTTAAGGAGAGCAAAACTAATGACAATCTGGAAAACAGTGTTATTAGAGTTCTGTCCTCCTTTTTCTTATTCTTGCAGTGCTAGGATATATTCGTATAATTTCTTATAAAACGGGTGTTTTGTCAGCGTAGAGGCATCTCCTAATATAATAAGTTTCATACGTGCACGTGTAATAGCGACATTCATTCTTCGCAAATCATTCAAAAAACCGATTTGTCCGTCTTCATTGGCACGTACCAGACTGATTAAGATCACATCCCGTTCCTGTCCTTGGAAACCGTCTACCGTATTGATGGTGATGAGGTGTCGGTAAGGCTTGAAAAATGCATCCCGTTTTATCAGTTGGCGGAGATATTGTACTTGTGCTTTATAAGGAGAAATCAGTCCTACATCAATCCGTTCTTCCAAAAAACGTTCTTTTCCTATTTTATTAATGTAATGGGTCAGTTGGGAAATGGAAAGTGCCGCCTCGGCTTTATTGATACGGCCGAAACTTTCACCTACAAATTCTTCATTGCAGTTCATTCCTTCCGTATTCACCCATTCTATAGGAGTGTCGTAATCCAGAATCCCACGGTATTTTACTTCGGGAGCGGATTTCAATTCCCCTTGATAGAACCATTCCGAAGAGAAATGCATGATCTCATCATTCATTCTGTATTGAACCTTCAGCAGGGAAACAGTTTCCGGTTTGTTCTGCACAATTTCCTGCATCAAAGTCTGATCCAATCCGCCTCGTGCAGCTTCCACACATTTTATGGTAGGAGGGAGCTGGCAATGGTCTCCTGCCAGGACTATCCGGTCTGCTTTGCGGATGGCGATCCAGCAAGCGGGTTCCAATGCTTGTGCGGCTTCATCTATAAATAAAGTTCCGAATCTACGCCCTGTCAGAACCCGGTTGGCAGAGCTTACCAATGTGCAAGCTATGACACGGGCTTCACTGAACAAGGCTTCGTTGATGCGGATCTCCAGCTCGGTGGCCCGGTCTTTCAATGAATTAATTTTCAGACGTATATTTTCCCGTTCCGCTCCCTTGCGCGAACGGTTGTAGAGTTCGCGTATGGCCTTTCGGATGCTCCAAAGCTGCGGATAATCCGGATGACTTTCGAAGCGTCGTTCGTAGGTAAAGGATAACATCTTATCATTGACACGGGTAGGATTACCAATACGGAGAACGGGAACGCCCCGGTCTACCAGTTTCTCACTAATCCAGTCTACAGCCATATTGCTTTGAGCGCATACCATCACTTGGTTTTCCCGGTGTAGCGTTTCATAAATGGCTTCTACTAGCGTGGTGGTCTTTCCAGTTCCGGGAGGGCCGTGGACAATGGCCACATCTTTTGCATGCATTACTTTGTTCACAGCCTCTTCTTGTGAATTATTCAGCCACGGGAAACGAGTGAAACCAAAACTGAACGTTTGTGCTTTTAATGTGCCGTGGAAAATATCCCGTAGTTCTGCCAGACGATTGTCTTTTGCTTTAATAACTTGGCTTAAGGCTTCAAACATCAGTCGGTAACTGGTTTCATCAAAATAAAGTTGAACCCCCAACTGACGCTCGGTTGCCTGTATGTTGAGTAAAGCGTCTGCCGATGGCAAAACGATGACCATGCGGTCCTCATCCACATAATTCACAGTGGCTGTGAAATTGAAATAATGGATGTTTCCCGGGGCGTCTTGAGTGAAAAAACAAACAGGACGTCCGAATTCGAATACATGTTCTATTTCTTTGTCCTCCTGTCTTTCCATCTCTATAACCAGTTGGTTTAAAGAGTTGTAATAGCTTCTTCCTGTGCTGACAGGATACCAGCACATGCCACGTTTCACTTTGCGGTCGATGCCCATCGCTTCGGTTTGTTGCTTGAAAGTTTCTTTTTCGTAATTATATTCCATGTGAAGCAACAACTCTTTGCGTTGTAATTTGTTAATAATAGTAGAGAGGGATTTATGCTGGTTCATATTTATTCTTTTTTCTATAAGAATTGCAAAGATAATAATTATCCCTCTAAAAGCACTTTATGTTTTATTTTGTTAAACGTATTATAGATTACGCAAGAATTCAATTCTTTTTTCTATCTTGCCAAAAATAAAAAGAATCTAAAACTGTAATAATTATAAATTGTGATGGATATGGTATATGACTTGGACATGTTAAAAGCCTTTTATGCTTCTTTTGAAAAGAAGATAGGGCGGGTAAGAGCAGTGTTGCAGCGTCCGTTGACGTTGGCAGAAAAGATTCTGTACACGCATCTGTATGATGATGCACTGTTGAAGAAATACAAACGTGGTGAGGATTATGTGAATTTCCGACCCGACCGTGTGGCTATGCAGGATGCGACGGCACAGATGGCGCTGCTGCAATTTATCAATGCCGGTAAGGAGACTGTGGCTGTCCCTTCTACCGTGCATTGTGACCACTTGATCCAAGCATATAAAGGTGCCGGTCCGGATATTGCGACAGCAACAGAAAGTAACCGCGAGGTATATGACTTTCTGAGGGATGTGTCTTCGCGCTTTGGCATTGGATTCTGGAAGCCGGGTGCGGGTATCATTCATCAGGTAGTGCTGGAGAATTATGCTTTCCCCGGAGGTATGATGGTGGGTACTGATTCCCATACTCCGAATGCCGGAGGTTTGGGAATGGTGGCAATCGGAGTCGGCGGTGCTGATGCGGTGGATGTCATGACCGGTATGGAGTGGGAGCTGAAAATGCCGAAATTGATCGGAGTACATTTGAAAGGTGCGTTGAACGGATGGGCTTCTCCGAAAGATGTCATTTTAAAACTGGCTGGAATTCTGACTGTGAAAGGGGGGACGAATGCCATTATCGAATATTTTGGAGAAGGTACGGCTTCACTCTCGGCTACCGGCAAAGCGACTATTTGTAATATGGGCGCAGAGGTGGGGGCTACGACTTCTCTTTTCCCGTATGACGAACGGATGAAGGTGTATCTGGAGGCGACCGGACGTAAGGAGGTAGCTGCAATGGCCGATGCAGTGTCTGCCGATTTGCAGGCTGATGCAGAAGTGGTTGCTGATCCGTCAGCTTATTATGACCGGGTGATTGAAATTGATTTGTCCGAACTTGAACCTTATATTAATGGTCCGTTCACACCAGATGCCGCTACTCCTATTTCAGAGTTTGCCGAGAAAGTGCTGGCCCATGGTTATCCGCGTAAAATGGAAGTGGGCTTGATTGGTTCATGTACCAATTCATCTTACCAGGATTTAAGCCGTGCGGCATCTATTGCCCGACAGGTAGATGAAAAACAGTTGAGTGTGGCGGCTCCGTTGATTGTTAATCCGGGATCGGAACAGATTCGCGCTACAGCCGAACGTGACGGCATGATAGATGCTTTTCTGAAAATAGGAGCTACTATAATGGCCAATGCTTGCGGCCCTTGTATCGGACAATGGAAGCGGCACACAGATGATCCGCTCCGCAAGAACTCGATTGTGACCTCTTTCAACCGTAATTTTGCCAAACGTGCAGACGGTAATCCGAATACACATGCGTTTGTAGCTTCTCCCGAAGTGGTGCTGGCCCTGACCATTGCAGGTGATTTGTGTTTCAATCCGTTGAAGGATGCTTTGATCAATCAGGAGGGTGAGAAGGTGAAACTGAGAGTTCCGGAAGGGGATGAATTGCCGTCGACCGGTTTTACTCAGGGAAATCCTGGTTATTTGGCTCCTGCCGGTGCACAGGTGGAAATTAAGGTGAATCCCGAATCACAACGTTTGCAGTTATTGGCTCCGTTCCCGGCATGGGATGGAAAGGATTTTACGGATATGCCTTTACTGATTAAGGCTCAAGGTAAATGTACCACAGATCATATTTCAATGGCAGGTCCGTGGTTGCGTTTCCGTGGTCATCTGGAAAATATTTCGGATAATATGCTGATGGGGGCGGTGAACGCTTTCAATGGTGAAACGAACAAGGTGTGGAACCGTTTGACAAATACGTATGAGGGTGTGTCGGGTACAGCCAAGCAATATAAGGCTGAAGGTATCAGCTCCATTGTTGTTGCAGAAGAAAATTATGGTGAAGGTTCCAGTCGTGAACATGCCGCTATGGAGCCTCGTTTCCTGAATGTAAAGGTTATTTTAGCGAAGAGTTTCGCCCGCATCCACGAAACGAATCTGAAGAAGCAGGGAATGCTTGCGGTGACCTTTATAGACAAGGCGGACTACGACAAGATTCAAGAACATGATTTGATTACCGTCAGCGGATTGGCGGACTTTGCCCCCGGCAGGAATCTGACTGTGACTTTACACCATGAAGATGGCACTCAGGATAGTTTTGAAGTGCAACATACCTATAACGAACAGCAGATAGGTTGGTTCCGTGCCGGCTCTGCTCTAAATGCAAGATAAAAAATGAAGAAGACAGTACCTTATATTACAGGCGACGGAGTGGGAGTGGAAATCACTCCAGCCATGCAAGCCATAGTGAATGCAGCCGTGAAGAAGGCGTATGGCAATGAACATGAAATAGAATGGATGGAAGTTTTGGCAGGAGAGCGTGCTTTTAATGAAACAGGCTCCTGGTTACCGGATGAGACAATGAAAGCGTTTCAAGAATATGGCGTAGGGATTAAGGGGCCGTTGACCACTCCGGTGGGAGGTGGTATCCGCTCTTTGAATGTGGCTTTGCGCCAAACGTTGGATTTGTATGTATGCTTGCGTCCCGTACGCTGGTTCCGTGGAGTGGTATCTCCGGTGAAGGAGCCGCAAAAAGTGGACATGCATATTTTCCGTGAAAATACGGAGGATATTTATGCAGGTATAGAATGGGAAGCCGGAACACCGGAAGCTGAGAAGTTCTATCGTTTTTTGCATGATGAAATGGGAGTGGCTAAAGTGCGCTTTCCTGAAAGTTCTTCGTTTGGTGTAAAACCTGTGTCCAGAGAAGGAACGGAACGTTTGGTGCGTGCGGCGTGCAAATATGCTTTGGAGCATGGCTTGCCGTCGGTTACGCTGGTGCATAAAGGAAATATTATGAAGTTTACTGAAGGCGGCTTCAAGAAATGGGGGTATGAACTGGCGGAACGTGAGTTCGGAGATGCCATTGCGTCAGGCAAATTAGTGATAAAAGACTGCATTGCCGATGCATTCTTGCAGAATACCTTATTGATTCCCGAAGAGTATTCGGTGGTGGCTACCTTAAATTTGAACGGAGATTACATTTCAGACCAGTTGGCAGCCATGGTAGGAGGTATTGGAATCGCTCCCGGAGCGAACATCAATTATAACACCGGTCATGCCATTTTTGAAGCAACTCACGGTACGGCTCCTAATATTGCCGGAAAGGATGTGGTGAATCCTTGTTCATTAATTCTCTCGGCTGTTATGATGTTGGAGCATTTTGGTTGGAATAAGGCGGCGGAGCTGATAGTAAATGCCTTGGAGTCCAGCTTTGGCGAGGGGCGGGCTACTCATGACCTTGCCCGTTTTATGCCCGGAGGTGTTTCGCTCGGTACATCAGCATTTACAAAAGAAATCATAGAAAGAATAAACTCCTAAAAACTCACGGATATGAAGAAAGAATATATCATTTACAAACTCTCCGAGGAAATGAAGAATGCGACCCGGATTGAGAACGAATTGTTCAAGAAGTTTGATGTAAAGCGCGGATTGCGTAACGAAGATGGCACCGGTGTTTTGGTAGGGTTGACCAAGATAGGCAATGTAGTAGGGTATGAACGTATTCCCGGCGGAGGATTGAAGCCGATTCCCGGCAAACTTTTCTATCGTGGGTATGATTTGGAAGATTTGGCACATAGTATCATTAAGGAGAAACGTTTTGGTTTTGAGGAGGTGGCTTATCTGTTATTGTCCGGTCATTTGCCTGACAAGGAAGAGTTGGCTTCTTTCTGTGAGTTGATTAATGACAATACTCCGTTGGAACAGAAGACCAAAATGAATATCATTGAGTTGGAGGGAAATAACATTATGAACATTCTGGCCCGTAGCGTGCTTGAAATGTACCGTTTTGACCCGCAGGCGGATGATACTTCGCGTGATAACCTGATGCGTCAGAGTATTGACTTGATATCCAAGTTCCCGACCATTATTGCATACGCTTATAACATGTTGCGCCATGCCACGTATGGTCGTTCGTTGCATATCCGTCATCCGCGTGAAAAACTGTCTATCGCAGAAAACTTCCTGTATATGTTGAAAAAGGATTATACGGAGCTTGATGCGCGCACGCTTGATTTGCTGTTGGTACTTCAGGCTGAACACGGAGGTGGTAATAACTCTACTTTTACCGTCCGTGTAGTTTCATCCAGCCGCACGGATACTTATTCGGCCATCGCCGCAGGTATCGGTTCGTTGAAAGGTCCGCTTCATGGAGGGGCAAATATCCAAGTGGCGGATATGTTCCATCATTTGCAGGAAAACATCAAGGATTGGACGAATGTGGACGAAATTGATACTTACTTTACCCGTATGTTGAATAAGGAAGCGTATGATAAGACCGGTCTGATTTATGGTATCGGTCATGCGGTCTATACGATATCCGATCCTCGTGCCATCTTGTTGAAAGAATTGGCTCGTGATTTGGCAAAAGAAAAAGGAAAGGAGGAAGAATTTGCTTTTCTGGAGCTATTGGAGGAACGTGCCATTGCTATGTTCGGAAAGATTAAGAATAACGGCAAGACGGTGTCCAGCAATATCGATTTCTATTCAGGTTTCGTATATGAAATGATTGGTCTGCCACAGGAAATATTTACACCTTTGTTTGCAATGGCTCGTATCGTGGGGTGGTGCGCACACCGCAATGAGGAGCTGAATTTTGAAGGAAAACGTATTATTCGTCCGGCCTACAAGAATGTATTGGAAGAACTGGAATATGTGCCGTTGAAACAGAGATAATGATTTAGAGGCACCCGGTTTGCGATAAGCTTTGGTATGATTGCCTTAGCTGGGCGGCCATGCGGTCTGTATTGTTGTAAAGAAAAGTAAGATATCTTCGTGGACAAAGTAAGATATGTTCCCGGGCAAAGTAACACTACTTACCTGCCCTACGAAGATATCTTACTTTTTTCAGTGAGGTATGGCCGTTCATAATACTCTGTATAGAATACCTTGAAAAATCCTTCAAATCCTTCATTCTTCCCGCAAACGCCCTGTCCGTCGGCATTCCGGCTGAAGGATTGGACTCGGGAATCCTTCAGCCGGGGATTGGAATCCTTCAGCCGGACCGATGTTCCTCCGATTCTTAGGGATTTGATTTTCCTGAAGGATATTTTCCGGCTGAAACATTTCACGATGCATATCCTTCAGCCGGAATGCCGACGGGCAGGGCGTTTGCGGAATGGCTGAAAGATCTGAAAGAAAAGTAAGGCGGTTCGGCATGTAGATGCCGTTATGGAAAAAACAACAGGTCAAATTTTAAAAAGCTCTTGTTCTTTCAATGAAAACGTCTTGTTCTTTTTTTTAAAGGCCTTGTTCTTTTCAGAAAAGAACAGGACGTTTGAAAGGTTAGTAACGTGTGGGGTGACACGTTACTAATGTGTGGGCTGTAAGATTAGTAATGTTACAGGTGAAAGATTATATATCTTACAAGTGATACATATATGAAGTTCCAGTATATAAAAGATAAAGGGAAGGCAGGTACTACTGGTTTTTGCAATGTAGATACATCTCAGCCGGATTGGTTTATAAGGCAAACCTTTGGGGTGGAAATCAATGGAAAACCTGTACAAAATAGTACAGCGCTCTCTAAATAAAGCCTTCTCTGCGATAAAAATCGTATCCTTTTCTTGCAAAAAATCTCTTAATTGTTGCTTTCCTCTGATTTTTCCCTTAAATTTGTTAGTGACTTACTAAATTTAATACAGGGAGGAACGAGTATGGGACAACAGACTTTTGAATTTTTGCTATTGGCAATGTCCGCACTTGCGGTGATTGTATTTGTAGCCCTCTATTATGTACGTGCCGGTTATGGTATATTCCACACCCCGAAATGGGGACTTTCAGTGAACAATAAATTAGGTTGGGTGCTGATGGAAGCACCTGTATTCCTTGTAATGCTTTATCTGTGGTGGAACAGCAGCGTGCGTTTTGATGCTGCTCCTTTCCTCTTTTTTCTTCTTTTTGAATTACATTATTTCCAGCGCTCTTTTATCTTCCCTTTCCTGATGAAAGGAAAGAGCCGGATGCCCCTTGCCATTATGTTGATGGGAGTGGTCTTTAATGTCCTGAACGGACTGATGCAGGGCGAATGGTTGTTCTATCTGGCTCCGGAAGGACTCTATACAGATGCCTGGCTCAGTACTCCTTCTTTTTGGTTTGGGATCATTTTGTTCTTTATAGGGATGGGCATTAATCTACATTCCGACAGTGTGATCCGCCATTTACGTAAACCGGGCGATACACGCCATTATTTGCCACAGAAGGGAATGTACCGATATGTCACTTCGGGCAACTATTTTGGCGAGTTGGTGGAATGGATAGGGTTTGCCGTACTCACTTGTTCGCCTGCTGCATGGGTGTTTGTACTGTGGACGTTTGCTAATCTGGCTCCACGTGCCAATTCCATCCGTAACCGTTACCGGGAAGAGTTTGGTAAGGATGCGGTAGGAAAAAAGAAAAGAATGATTCCTTTTATTTATTGAATTTGAATAGTATATCGTTTCTGTTTCAGGAAATGATGAAAGCGAAACATAACATATGAATGATGAACTCTAAATTATTTACTCCCGCTTCTATCGGGCCGCTGACTTTGCGTAACCGTACGATTCGTTCGGCTGCTTTTGAGAGCATGTGTCCGGGTAATGCGCCGTCCCGGCAATTGAAGGATTATCACTGTTCGGTGGCAGCAGGTGGAGTGGGAATGACTACTATTGCTTATGCAGCTGTTACACAAAGTGGCCTTTCTTTCGACAGGCAATTGTGGATGCGCCCTGAAATTATACCGGGATTAAGGGAAATAACCGATGCGGTTCATAAAGAAGGAGCTGCTGCAAGCATTCAGTTGGGACATTGTGGAAATATGTCGCACAAAAGTATTTGTGGGGTAACACCCGTAGGAGCTTCTTCCGGTTTTAATCTTTATTCGCCTACTTTTGTGCGTGGCTTGCGCAAGGAGGAACTGCCGCAGATGGCAAAGGCATACGGTCAGTCGGTTAATTGGGCACGTGAGGCCGGATTTGACGCGGTGGAGGTACATGCAGGGCATGGCTATCTTATCAGTCAGTTTCTTTCACCTTACACCAATCATCGTAAGGACGAGTTCGGCGGCTCGTTGGAGAACCGTATGCGCTTTATGGATATGGTAATGGAGGAAGTGATGCGTGCCGCAGGTAATGACATGGCCGTTCTGGTAAAAACCAATATGCGTGACGGTTTTAAAGGCGGCATGGAAATAGATGAAGCTGTGCAGGTAGCGAAACGGTTGGTACAAGACGGGGCTCATGCGTTGGTGCTGAGCGGAGGCTTTGTAAGCAAAGCGCCTATGTATGTCATGCGGGGAGCGATGCCTATAAAAAGTATGACACATTATATGAACTGCTGGTGGCTGAAATATGGGGTACGTATGGTAGGTAAATGGATGATTCCGACAGTACCTTTTAAAGAGGCTTATTTCTTGGAAGATGCATTAAGATTCAGAACAGAAATAAAGGAAATTCCGTTAGTATATGTGGGAGGGCTGGTATCTCGTGAAAAGATAGATGAGGTATTGGATGATGGTTTTGAATTTGTACAGATGGGAAGGGCGTTGCTGAATGAACCTGGTTTTGTGAATCGGTTGCGGACTGAAGAAAAGGCTCGTTGCAATTGCGGTCATAGTAATTATTGTATTGCGAGAATGTACACTATTGATATGGCATGTCACAAACATCTGGAAGAGAAATTACCCCTTTGCTTGGAACGTGAAATAGAAAAATTAGAGAACCAATGAGTAAATTAGCCATAATAACCGGTGCCGATGGAGGAATGGGTACTGAAATAACCCGTGCGGTAGCACAGGCCGGCTATCATGTAATAATGTTGTGTTACACTCTTTTTAAAGGAGAGGAGCGTAAGAACCAGTTGATTTTGGAAACTGGCAATAAAGAGATAGAAGTCAGACAAGTTGATCTTTCTTCCATGGCTTCTGTGACTAATATCGCGGACGACTTGTTGGGGCGCGGAAAGCATATCGATTTACTGATGAACAATGCGGGAACAATGAGTTCCGGTGGTTTGATTACAACGGAGGATGGTTTGGAATATACGGTAGCTGTGAATTATGTGGCCCCTTTTTTACTGACTTTGAAATTATTGCCTCTGATGGGTCAAGGAACCCGGATTGTGAACATGGTTTCTTGCACGTATTCCATAGGGAAGATTACTCCTGAATTTTTGATTCGTGGAAAAAGAGGCAGTTTTTGGCGTATCCCTGTTTACAGTAATACAAAATTGGCTTTGTGGCTTTTTACCCGTGAACTTTCTGAAAGGCTGAAAACAGAAGGAATTACTGTCAATGCTGCCGATCCTGGTATTGTTTCTACCAATATCATCCGTATGGATATGTGGTTTGACCCGTTGACTGACATACTGTTCCGTCCTTGTATCCGTACTCCGAAGCAAGGAGCCGCGACAGCTGTCAGTTTGCTTTTGGATGATCGATGGAAAGAAGTTACAGGGCAAATGTTCGCTTCTTGCAAGCCTAAAAAAGTAAAGGATAAGTTTATGAATCATCCACAGGCAAGACAGCTTTGGGCGGATACGAAAGCATATTTGGAGAAACTGAAATTGGAGGAGCCAATTGTCTGAGAATTCCTTTAAATACATAAAAAGCCGTATCATTACTTAAAAGTAGAGTGGATACGGCTTTTATGGTCGGTGAAGAGTGTCTGGTTTCGGATTGCAGTGTAGTTGAGGTTATTCTTTCTTGGCTGCTTGTTCAGCCAGCATCTGTTCACGGCTTTTACTTTGAGTCACAATATAAACTCCCGTGAATACCAGTGCCACAGCTATTCCTTTGGCAATGCCGAAGGTTCCCATTCCTAACAAGATAGAGACACTGGTTCCTACAATAGGCTGCACATAGTTGTACATACTGATGACAGTAGGGCGCAATGTTTTCTGTCCGATCATCATCAGAATATAGGCAAGGAATGTTCCACCTACAATGACGTAGGCTACGCAGGCCCATGTAGAAGTGGAAATTTCGTGAAAATGTATGGTCGAGACCTCATGATAGGAAAATGGAATAAAGCAGATGGCTGCATAGGTGAACATCCATTTCATTAAAGTAAATATGTTGTATCTGCTGATCAGTCCTTTAAAAATAGCCAGATAGAATGAGAAACTGATTTGTGCCAACAGGCAAAGCAAATCTCCGGGAATACTTCCGCCTTTTCCATCTGTTGAGCCTTGGCTGCTCAATATGAGTGTTAAAGCTCCGATGGAACCTAGAAAAATGCCAATCACTTTTTTCCCTGTAACCGGTTCTTTCAGATAAATGGCAGCGACAATCATAGTAGCGATAGGGGCTGTGGTGGTTACAATGGAAGCATCGATGGGGGAAGTCAGTGATAGTCCGAAAGTGAAACATCCCTGATTCAGGACGATACCCAATAATCCTGCAAAGAACAACATCATCAAGTCGTGCGGCTTTACTTGTTCTTTAGGAGCGAAAATAGAAGCTATCCAAAAACAGATAGCACCTCCTGTCATTCGAAATGTAGCGAGGGAAAGACCTGAAATACCGTTTTCTAACGCCGTTTTACCAATTGGGGACATCAATCCCCACATTATGGCAGCGCCTAGCAATGCCAAATGTCCTTTGTACTTTTGAATAGCCATTCTTTTTACCTTAAATAACAGTGCAAATGTAGGAGGTTTTTTTTATATTTTCTATCTTTGCTTATAAGTAAATCTATCAAAAATGAAAAAACAAGCTGATTATATAAAACGTATTGAGATAAAGCGGCTTTGGGGCCGTAAAGATATCTCATGGGAACTGCGTCCGGATGTCAATATTCTGAGCGGAGTGAATGGTATCGGCAAGAGCACTATCCTGAACAGATCTGTGAACAGTCTGACGGCTTTGGAAGGCGGAGCGTTGAGTAACGGTTCGACTCCCGGGGTACATTTTGTCTTTTCTCCGGAAGATGCGACCCTGATACACTTTGATGTAATCCGTAGTTTTGACCGTCCGTTGATTCATTCGGAACTTCTCGAAAAGATGGCGGATAAGAATGTTAAGACAGAATTGGATTGGCAACTTTATCAGTTGCAACGGCGTTATTTGGATTATCAGGTAAATATTGGTAACCGCATTATTGAGTGCCTTACTTCCGGTGGCCCTGACGGTCAGCTTCGTGCTGCCGAAATGTCTTACCCCAAGACGAAATTCCAGGATTTGATGGATGACTTGTTTGGTGAAACCGGTAAAAAAATCATTCGTAAAAGTAATGAGATTTTGTTTGAACAGGATGGAGATATACTTTATCCTTATCAACTGTCTTCCGGTGAGAAGCAGATTTTGGTTATTTTGCTGACGGTTCTGGTACAAGACAACCGTCGGGGAGTCCTGTTTATGGATGAACCTGAAGTATCCTTGCATGTGGAATGGCAGCAACGCCTTATTTCATTGATACGGCAATTGAATCCTAATGTACAGATTGTGTTGACAACTCATTCGCCTGCTGTGATTATGGATGGCTGGCTGGATGCAGTGACCGAGGTGAGTGATATTACAAAATAAACAATTTCTAACGACGATACTATGGGAAAAAGATTGTCCGAGAATCTGTCCTCCTTATATATTGGTGCGGCCAACAAATTGAAACCTAAATGTTCGCGACGCAAGATTATTGCATACGTTGAGAGCTATGATGATATTTCATTCTGGCGTACCTTGTTAGGTGAATACGAAAATGAAACTCGTTATTTCGAAGTGATGCTTCCTTCGAAAACCACTTTGGCTAAAGGTAAGAAGTCTGTGCTGATGAATGAACTGGGACCTCAGTTGGGACAAAATATGATAGCTTGTGTAGATAGTGATTATGACTATCTGTTACAGGGGGCTACCCATACTTCACGTTATATTATAAATAACAAATATGTTTTTCATACCTATGCATATGCTATAGAAAACTATCAGTGTTATGCTGAAGCATTGCATGAGGTTTGTGTCATGGCAACGTTGAATGACCATCCGTTGGTGGATTTTGTCGCTTTTATGCGTATGTATTCCCAAATAGCTTATCCGTTGTTCATTTGGTCGGTGTGGTTTTATAGAAAACATAATCTTTCCGAATTTTCTTTGCTTGACTTCTGTTCGTATGTGAAATTGGATAGAGTCAGTGTCTATCATCCTGAACGGAGTTTAGAGAGTATGAGCCGCAGGGTGAGGCGTAAATTATTGGAACTGGAACGCCGCCATCCGAAAGCCTTGGAGGAAATAGAGGCGATGAAGCGGGAATTTGCCAAATTGGGAGTGAATGAGGACAATACCTATATGTTTATTCAAGGACATCACATTATGGATAGTGTAGTGATGAGATTGTTAGTACCTGTCTGCAATGTGTTACGCCGTGAACGTGAAACGGAGATTAAAGAACTGGCAGAGCATAATATGCAGTTTCATAATGAACTGACCAGCTATCAGCGCCGGCAGTTGGGAGTAGACATTGTACTCCGCAAACATACCAGCTATAAGTTATCACCTCTTTATAAAAAATTGGAAGCAGATATAGAACGTTTCTTGAAACATATCTGAATCGGTTATTTCTTATGGGAGGCAAGTGCTTTGGCTATGAAATGATCTAGTGAGAATTTACCCGGTCCTGCTATATACAATAATATGAATACTACCAGATAAATAAAGGCTAATTCTTTAACGGCGAAAGGATCAGAACCATGAACAACAAAGAATGCGATACACATGGTGAAGATCATCGGAAGCATTGCCAAGCGATAAAGGAATCCGAAAATGAAAGCCATCGAACAAACCATTTCACCAAAAATAGCCAGTACCAGTGAAAGTTGGCTGCCTATTCCTAAAGGATCGGGAAAACTGCCGGACATGACATCGTAGTTGGCCCATTTCTGTACACCGTGCGACATGAGTAAAATACCAAACAGGATTCGTAAAGCTAATATCAGAAGTGACATAGCAGTGCCATCGGGCTTGGATGGAAATAAGAATTTATAAATGACTGACATAATACGTTTTTATTTTTTTGTTTATACTATATTTATATAAACGTAACAAAAGGGTGAAATGTTCAAATCATTCACTGTTTGTTTCTTTGGAGATGGTTGATTCGCTCATATTAATTTTTTATTGTAGAAAAACTCTTGAAACGAATGTCAGGACTTCGTGCAAAAGGAATAAAAAAAGAACAATTATAATAAATATTAGTTCTATATGGTATAATGTTTGTCGTACCTTAGGTAACGATAAAAGCTAACATACGAATATATGAAAACAATTAAATGTATTGGAGTGCTGACATCCGGAGGGGATGCTTCTGGCATGAATGCCGCTATCCGTGCGGTAACCCGGAGTGCAATTTGTAACGGATTTAAAGTGAAGGGTATTTATAGAGGATATGAAGGGCTGATTAATGGAGAAGTGAAGGAACTGACCACCCAGGATGTGAGCAGTGTTATTCAACGTGGGGGAACGATGTTGAAGACAGCCCGTTCTGCTGAATTCCAAACAGTAGAAGGACGCAAGAAAGCATACGATACTATGCAGCGAGAAGGAATTGATGCTTTGGTGATTATAGGTGGAAATGGTTCTATTACAGGAGCCCGGATTTTTGCGGAAGAATATGATGTGCCTTGTATCGGGTTACCTGGTACAATAGATAATGATCTTTATGGTACTGACTTTACCATAGGTTACGATACGGCTTTAAATACGATTGTGGAATGTGTGGATAAAATCCGTGATACGGCAACCTCTCACGACCGTATATTCTTTGTGGAAGTGATGGGACGTGATGCCGGTTTTCTGGCTCAAAACAGTGCCATTGCTTCTGGTGCTGAGGCAGCGATTATTCCTGAAGATCGTACGGATGTGGATCAATTGGAGAAATTTATCGGGCGCGGTTTTCGTAAGACAAAGAATAGCAGTATTGTTATTGTTTCCGAGAGTCCGAAAGACGGAGGTGCCATGCATTATGCAGAGCGTGTCAAGAAAGAATATCCTCAATATGATGTGCGTGTTACCATTTTAGGGCATTTGCAACGTGGAGGTTCGCCTAGTGCTTATGACCGTATTCTTGCCAGCCGTCTGGGGGCGGGAGCTATTGATGCCATATTGGAAGGGCAGCGCAACGTGATGATTGGCATTCATAACGATGAGGTGGTATATGTACCTTTTTCTGAGGCAATTAAAAAAGACAAGCCCCTTGATAAATCGCTTATCAAGGTGCTTGATGAATTATCTATTTAATGAAAATAATCATGAAAGGAGAAGCGGAAGTAATTCTTCTGCTTTTTCTATGATATGTGCCGGATGTAAGGCTTCCAATTCTGTGCGCGGCCGGAATCCCCATGCCACACCTATAGCTGTTACTCCGGCATGATGCGCTGTTTGCATATCTACATTAGAATCACCTACATAAAGTATATCTTCCTGTTTGACTCCTGCTTTTGTCATGATTTCGTTTATGATGGATGGATCGGGTTTTGCGGGGATACCTTCGCGTTGTCCCAGTACTTCCACAAAGTTTATTTCTGGAAAATAGTGTGCTATTAACTTTCGGGTAGCTGCTTGGTATTTATTGGAGGCGACCGCTATCATGATCCCTTGCTGTTGCAGTGTTTTTAATAATTCGGAGATACCGGGATAAGGGCGGCTTAAATCGGCATTGTGCTCATCATAATAAGGGATGAATTGTGAACGTATCTTTAATACATTCTCTTCCGTACGCTCCCCTTCAGGCAGAGCACGCTCAAATAATTTATTGATTCCGTTTCCTACAAAAAAACGGTATGCTTCCATTTCATGTGTAGGATAGCCATAATACTGTAAGGCTTGGTTGGTGGCGGCAGCTAGGTCGGCAATAGTGTTCAGTAATGTGCCGTCCAGGTCGAATATTACAAGTTTCTTCATATTTGTACTTCTTTTATCGGTGCAAAGTTACTATTTTTGTATGCAAACTAATAATAATGCTTATGAACTTTCTAGAATTAGTGAAGGCGCGCTACTCTGCACGCAAATATGCCAATCGTCCTATTGAGGCTGAAAAGTTGGATTATATCATGGAATGTGTACGTTTTGCACCGTCTGCAGTTAATTTTCAACCATGGCGTTTCCGTATTGTTACAGATGAGGCCGTACTGAAAACGTTGTATTCATGTTATAAACGGGAATGGCTTGCTACGGCTCCTTGTATCATTGTGGCTTGTGTGAATCATAATGAGTCTTGGCATCGGCGTGCCGATAATAAGGATCACGCTGATATTGACATTGCTATTGCAGTAGAACATCTTTGTCTGGCTGCTGCCGAACAAGGACTGGGTACTTGTTGGGTTTGTAATTTTGACACTCCGCGATGCAGTGAGGTTTTGGGATTGCCTGAAAATTTGGAACCGGCCGTCTTGATTCCGGTCGGTTATGCGGAGGATGAACCCACAGAAAAGAAGCGGAAACCATTAAATGAAATCCTTCTTTAAAAAATCACAAAAACACCTTTCGGAGTGCCATCGGGCAGGCAGATTTAATTTCCTTTTACAGTGGACGAAGATACTATTAATCTCTTGGCCTGATGACTGTTCCGGATTTTAAGCTCATTCTTTTTAGTCTCTTCTTATTTTCTGATAATTTTGCATATTTTGTATTCCATTTATGATAGAAGTAAAGCCGAAATGGCTAAATTTGAGCACTTTTTAGGCTTTGAATAACCTATGAGTGTAGTAAGTACTATTAATAACACTAAAAATTATGGAGAACATAGGAGTTGGATTGATGTTGATGGTGGTCGGTATGGCGACTGTCTTTGTCATTCTCCTCATCGTTATCTATCTAAGCAAGTACCTTATTACTGTTGTCAACAAAGTGGCTCCCGAAGAAGCTCCTAAAAAAGCACCTGCTGTAGCACCTACGGCAGATACTGGTGCTATGGATGCTATTAAGGCGGCAGTTGAGATTTTGACGGCAGGTAAAGGTCAGGTGATAAAGATTGAGAAGTTATAATCCAAAAAAAGAAAAACACATTTATCAAAAATGGAAAGAGAAGTAAAATTTAGTCTGGTCTTTCGCGATATGTGGCAGAGTGCAGGTAAGTACGTGCCTCGTGTAGACCAGTTGGTTAAGGTTGCCCCGGCTATTATTGAAATGGGCTGTTTCGCCCGTGTGGAAACAAATGGTGGTGGTTTTGAACAAGTAAATTTATTGTTTGGTGAAAATCCGAATAGAGCTGTGCGCGAGTGGACGAAACCCTTCCACGAAGCAGGCATCCAGACCCATATGCTGGACCGTGCGTTGAACGGTCTCCGTATGAGTCCCGTTCCGGCAGATGTCCGTAAATTATTCTATAAGGTTAAACATGCGCAGGGAACGGATATTACCCGTACTTTCTGCGGATTGAATGACGTCCGCAACATTATCCCCTCTATCGGCTATGCTCATGAAGCCGGAATGATTTCACAATGTTCGCTCTGTATCACTTTCTCTCCGGTACATACTGTGGAATATTATGTGAATATGGCCAAACTGCTTATAGAAGCCGGAGCCGATGAAATCTGTATCAAAGATATGGCCGGCATCGGACGTCCCGTTTCATTGGGAAAGATTGTTGCCGGAATCAAGAAGATTAAAAATATTCCTATACAGTATCACTCTCATGCGGGGCCCGGATTCAATATGGCTTCTATTTTGGAAGTATGCCAGGCTGGTTGCGACTATATTGATGTAGGTATGGAACCATTGTCATGGGGAACCGGCCATGCTGATTTGATTAGTGTGCAAGCCATGTTGAAAGATGCCGGATTTAAAGTGCCCGAAATTAATATGGAAGCGTATATGAAAGTGCGTTCTATGATTCAGGAGTTTATGGATGATTTCCTTGGTTTATATATCAGTCCCAAAAACCGTCTGATGAATTCTTTACTGATTGCTCCGGGATTACCGGGCGGCATGATGGGAAGTTTGATGGCCGATCTTGAAACGAACCTGGAATCTATCAACAAGTATAAGGCAAAACGTAACCTGCCGTTTATGACCCAGGATGAATTGTTGATCAAGCTGTTCAATGAAGTTGCTTACGTATGGCCGCGTGTGGGCTATCCTCCTTTGGTAACTCCGTTTAGCCAGTATGTGAAGAACCTTGCCATGATGAATGTAATGGCTATGGAGAAAGGTAAGGAACGTTGGGGAATGATTGCCGATGATATTTGGGATATGATTTTGGGTAAAGCAGGACGTTTACCGGGTAAACTGGCCCCTGAAATTATTGAAAAGGCAGAACGTGAAGGCCGCAAGTTCTTTGATGGCAATCCTCAGGACAATTATCCCGACCAGTTGGAAAAATATCGTAAGATGATGCTTGAAAAACAATGGGATAAAGGACAGGATGACGAAGAACTGTTTGAGTATGCCATGCATCCGGCCCAGTATGAAGCTTATAAGAGTGGAAAGGCGAAAGAAGACTTCTTGGCAGATGTGAAGAAACGTCGTGAGGAGAAGGCGAATGCCACTACTCCTGTCGAAGCTGAAAACAAAACAAAAGTACTGACAGTGGATGTGAACGGACAACCTTATCGTGTTACAGTGGCATATGGTGCTGTAGATCCTGCTACGCTGACAGCTGCTTCGGGTGCAGTTCCTGCACAAACTGCTCCTGCTCCGGTAGGTGAAGGGAAAGATGTGCTTTCTCCGTTGGAAGGTAAATTCTTCTTGGTAAAGAATGCTCAGGAAACCCCGAAGAAGGTGGGTGAAAAGGTTAATAAAGGTGATGTGATTTGTTACGTCGAAGCAATGAAGACCTATAATGCGATCCGTGCGGAATATGACGGTACTATAACTGCTATTTGCGCTAATTCGGGTGACACGGTTTCAGAGGATGACGTATTAATGAAAATAGTATAATGGAAGATATATTTGAAAGACTTTATGATATGACTGCTTTCAGCAATATTATTGCTGAGCCGCAATTCTTGATAATGTATGCCATTGCGTTCATCTTACTTTACTTGGGTATCAAGAAAAAGTACGAACCACTGCTGCTGATTCCGATAGCTTTCGGAGTGTTGCTGGCTAACTTTCCCGGTGGTGAGATGGGGGTTGTCCAGGCCGATGAGAATGGCATGGTAATGGTGAATGGAGCACTGAAGAACATCTGGGAAATGCCGTTGCACGAAATTGCGCACGACTTGGGCCTGATGAACTTTATCTACTACATGTTGATTAAGACCGGTTTTCTTCCGCCTATTATTTTTATGGGGGTAGGTGCTTTGACAGACTTTGGTCCGATGTTGCGTAATCTGCGGCTTTCTATTTTCGGAGCAGCTGCACAGTTGGGTATTTTCACTGTATTGCTGGTAGCTATCTTGATGGGGTTCACTCCGAAAGAAGCGGCTTCATTGGGGATTATTGGTGGAGCAGACGGTCCTACCGCTATCTTTACCACTATTAAACTGGCTCCCCATTTGCTAGGGCCGATTGCCATTGCCGCTTATTCGTATATGGCTCTGGTACCCGTTATCATTCCGTTGGTTGTGAAAATCTGGTGTACGAAGAAAGAATTGAGTATCAATATGAAGGAACAGGAAAAGAAATATCCTTCTTCGGTAGAAATCAAGAATCTTCGTGTGCTGAAGATTGTATTTCCGATTGTAGTGACTACGGTGGTCGCTCTGTTTGTGCCAAGTGCAGTGCCTTTGATTGGTATGTTGATGTTTGGTAACTTGATTAAGGAAATAGGTAGTGATACTTCACGTTTGTTTGATGCAGCTTCAAATAGTATCATGAATGCGGCAACTATCTTCTTGGGGTTGTCAGTCGGTGCGACAATGACTACGGAGGCATTTTTGAACTGGACTACTATCGGCATTGTGGTAGGTGGTTTCTTGGCGTTTGCCTTGTCTATTTCCGGTGGTATCTTGTTTGTGAAGTTGATGAATCTTTTCACCAAAAAGAAAATCAATCCACTGATTGGTGCTACAGGTTTGAGTGCTGTGCCCATGGCCAGCCGTGTGGCTAATGAAATTGCTTTGAAGTATGACTCCAAAAATCATGTGCTTCAATATTGTATGGCAAGTAACATTTCAGGAGTTATCGGTTCTGCCGTGGCTGCCGGTGTGCTGATTTCATTCCTACAATAAAATACATTGTATTTAAATTATTCGGACACGAATTATACGGAAATTACAGGTGTTTTAGACAATACTGTAAAATCTGTATAGTTCGTGTTTTTTATTCATTCTCTCTGTATCGTTCTCCTAGCTAAAACAAATAGAATAGGCCCTCTCCTCACGAAGAAAGCCTATCATCCGATTAATGTTTAATATAAGAGAGAGTTTTATAGTCCTAACAGTTCATTGAACTTCTCTGCTGTTTTGGGATCTGACGGACGTGTCATATTAGCAGAGATGATGTTACCATCCCGATCCAGCAGGATAAAACGGGGAATGCCGTTAATGAGGTAAGCATCCATAAAGGTCCTGTCTGTTCCCATGTGTAACTGGATCCCTTTCAACTGCTCCTTTGTTACCATGTTCTCCCATGCCTTTTTGTTCTTGTCGCATGACAGGCTGACAAAATGAATATCCTTTCCTGCATATTTCTCTTCCAGTTCCTTTAACGCGGGAAGTTCTCCACGGCAAGGACCACACCAGGTAGCCCACACGTCAATATAGATATATTTTCCTTTCAAGTCAGTCATTGAAACCGTCTTTCCATTTATATCCGGATAGGAGAAGCTAGCTGCTGAGGGATTGCCTGATCTTAATTTTTCCCACTTGGTACAAAGTGCGTTGAATTTTTCTATGGACTTTGTATCCTTCACGTGTTTGCGGAATAGGACAATCAGTCCGTCTGCTTCATCCAGTCCGTTATTGTCTACAAAGTTATAAACAAATTGGTCAATCAGAAATTCTGCAACCTTTTCATCCTGTATGGTTGCATCTATGTAGTTTACACATTGTTCTGTTGAACTTGATGCAATCGTTTTTCCTTTATTACTAAAGGCGCTGATAGCATCGGGAAGGAAAGCCTTATATTCTTTCAGCGCTAATAAACCGGCATTGATCGGAGTAATAGCTTCCAGTTTCTCATAATATGCTTTGGAAGGAATATAGTTGTCATCCTTTCCAAAATGAGGATGATACAAAGCGTATTTGGAGAAATAATAATACGTATAGAATTGCAGACGTATTTTTTCCTGTGCAGTGAAATCGGCCGGAAGTTTTGCGGCTTCCAATACTTGGCAATTGACTGCATACAGGCTGTCTCCTTTGTGTATAAGGGAGGCTTCCTGCATTTTCATGTCGGGCATGCCGAGTGATCGGAGCTCTTTGCTTCCCAGATAGGTGTTGATAGCGGCGCCTGCTCCTTCAAAGGTTGTGTTTCTCCACATGTTATCACTGTCGAATGACAAAGTAAGGTCTTGATTAGGGTCCAAATAAAGGGTACGGCGTCCGCGTGTGTATTGCATGGTTACATATTGCGGAGTGAATCCCGTGATTTCTATGTTGCCGTTTCCTGCGGCGTCAATCGCTACTTCTTTTTGTTCGCCACTTTGGCTGAAAGTCAATATAACTTTGACCTTCTCATTGGGATTGGTGACCTTAAAAGTGAGCTTTGCAGCTTCCGCAGCAGTGAAGGTACTCAGCGCAAGGCCAAGTACCAGGATGGATTTTAGAGTTCTCATCTTATTTTTTTCTTTTAGGTTTCATTTTCAATGCATCGGGACGCATGTTATAGACTTTCTTTCCGTATGCGGGTTCTGTGCTGAGGCTGGCAGGGATGGGGGCTTTGCCGTTCAGTTTACGAAGCACCATTTCCAAGGCGGCTGCATATTCCTGATGGATGAAAGCATCATCTCTGTCTGTTTGGTTATAAGCAATGTATTGCAGATAGCCTACACATTTGTTGAACCAGAATTCGGGAAGTTCCTCTGCCTTGTATCCCAAACGGGCGATAAATTTCAATCTGCCGATCAACTCTTGTTGGTTGATTGTGGTATCTGCAATCATCGCATCAATCTGGGTAGCTGCCGCTTCATACTTTTGTTCCCGGATATCATTATTGATACGGATCATTTTCAAGTTGAAATCTTTTCCTTCATAGTTGCATAAGGCTTCAATTTCCGCCAATTCGCCGTATGAAGTTTCTTTTGCCAGTTTGGCATCAACATTTTTTTTACCGAAACGCTGACAGAAATCTGCATAATTGTCTGATACTTGCTTTAGGTACGGGTTCATGCCGTTGATGGTGTTTACATATACTTCCCATACATCCGGATCAGTCAGTTTGGCGCCTCCTTTTATTAATTCGTCAAAAGCGGTCTGTACGTTCTTGCGTGCATAGACTGAATAGTGATAATTGATGTAATCAATTAAAAAAGCACGCTCCCTGTTTCCTTTGGTATATTGGTCTTGCAGGTAAAAAGAACGTTTGGTAGGAACGGTTGCGTCTTTTCCTGTCTGAATAAACTGTTCGGGAGTCTGACGACTGCTGCTGTGATGGACGATTTCTTCGGTAGCAGGATCTATGAATGCATAGGTGGGATAACTGCGTACACCGTATTTCTTGGCTAATGTAATTCCTTCACCTTCTTCAGCATCAATTTTGAGGTTGATGAAAGTTTGGTTATAGTAGTAACCCACTGTAGGCAATGAGAATACGGTTTGTGCCATATTCAGGCAAGGTCCGCACCATTGGGTATAGAAATCAATGAATATCAGTTTATTTTCTGCTTTGGCCTTGGCTACGGCTTCTGCCCAAGTAGTGCCGTGTAGGAAATTGATTCCTGCATTCTGGGCACTTAAGTGAATCGCATAGATACATGCGAAAATGAGTAAGATATATTTTTTCATGTCTTTGAATTTAATATGTTAATAACCGGGGTTTTGTTTACATTCCAGATTAGAACTGATTTCTGACGACGGAATGGCATCAATACGGCGGTCTATGATGCGTTGGTAATAATTGTCTCCTTGTGCTTCCGATTTCTCATATTCTTTTTCCAAAGCTTCTCTTAACGTCTTGTTCAAGGCAAGCAGACGGGTGAAATCGGGTTTCTCCGTGTATCCTGCAAAACGGATCATGGCAAACCATTCATGCCAGTTCTCGAAAGACAATTCCAGCATCCATTCGTTGAATATGGCCGTTTCCAGTTCTTCGTTATTGGCTGGAAGAATAATTTCGGCTCCTGCTCTTTCGCGTAGTTTACGGATCGGTGCATAGGCTTCGGATATAGAGGCTCCCGAACGATACAAGGCTTCGGCTTTAATCAGATAAAGTTCGGAAACACGGCTGAAGATGACAGGCATGTCATTGGCATCGTTCAGCAGCTTTTTCACTGACTTCAGATTATAAGCCACGGCAGAACTGCGGCTGTCCATCAAACTGTCTACTTTAGAGAAGATGGCATCGGCGCGAGGATCATCCCCCACCAGTTCCACATACTCATTGGTGGGCCCCCAATAGCCTTGTTTCTTCGTGGGGCTGTTACCATAACATTGCTGGCGGGTGGAAGTGTTGGTTGCATCTTTTTGGTCGAATACACGAGCGAACAGAATCTCTTTGGTTGTTGAAAACTTATCAAAAACGTCACCGTAGTTTGCTTCCGGCAATGGAGCATTTGTATCAATCGCATCATTGACTGCTGCTACCGCTTCTGTGTATTTTCCTGCATACAGCAATACTCTTGCCTTTAATGCCTTGGCTGCTTCTTTAGAAGCTTGTGAAAGCTTTTTCCAATCAGGAGCTTTTTCAATCGCTATTTCCAGTTGATCCAGAATATATTGATAAGAATCGGCTACGGAGCTACGCGCCTTCAAAGCATTGGATACGGATGGAGCTTCATTGCGCATGACCACCCCGTATTCACTGTTCATATCCCAAAATTCGCAGTAACGAACCAAGACGTTGAAGTAGGCCAGAGCACGTAAATAGGCTATTTCACCTAACACTTCGGCTCTACGGTTTCCTGAGAACTCTCCGTCACTCATACGGTTACAGGCTGTTTCCAGGAAGTTGGCATTTTTGATTACAGCGTAATCTGCGTCCCATTCCGTTGCATCACTGAATGATAGGGTAGGCAACATTCGCTCGGAGTAGTAAACGGCATTACCGGCGCTTACAATTTCTTGACGCCACATGGTTCCGGCTTTGAATGAACCACTTACTGTAGGAAATATGACATTGAACCCATTCCCGGGCAAGGAGTAATAGATTCCGTTTAAAGCTAACTCTACAGCAGCGGGTGTTGTGATGGCGCCGTCTAAATCTGCTTCGAATTCGGGCTTTTGGTCCAAGACATCTACCAACTGGCACGAGGAAACGCCCATTGTAAGTAAAGCTAAGAATATATATTTTTTCATTCGATTATACATTTAAATGATTATAAGTTAATTTTTAAACCTGCCGAGAAAGAGCGGAAACCTGGATAAGCTGAGGTTTCATAGTTACCGCCATAATTACTGTTACTGTTTACGGTAGCAGGGTCTGTTCCCGGATAAGAGGTGATCGTGAACAAATTGGTAGCCGAGATAAATAGTTGTCCTTTAATTACTTTGTTTAAAGGTAAATTATAAGTCAGACGCACTTCCTGCAAACGGAAGAAGGAGGCATCAAACAATTCATGATCGGTGAGTCTAGGTACACCGTCACCTATATACAAGGCCGGGTATTTGGCATCTTTGTTGGTGTCAGACCATCTGTCATTCAATCCATAGTCAATCAAACCGGTTAATTGTCCGGGTAGATTCTGCAATGTCTTGTTATAGATCTTCAAGCCACCAATCTGATATCCGAAGTTGGCGAACAAACTAAATTGTTTATAAGATAAATTAGCAGTCAAACCGCCGAACAAATCCGGATCAGGATTACCGATAATAACACGGTCATTGTAGTTGATGATTCCATCCCCGTTCAGGTCTTTGATTTCCAAATGTCCCGGTTTTAAGGAGTTCCCATCGTAATAACTTTGTCCCTTTGATTTAGCATAGGCGTTCAATTCATCTATTCTGGCCTGGTCTTGTATGATACCGGCATATTCATAACCATGGAAAGCTCCCATTGGATAACCTACAGCCAATACTTGGTCGGCATAGCTGCCTTGAACCACTACATCCATAGCTGATTGTGCTTTACCTTCTTCAACCAGTCTGGTGACTTTATTCTTGTTATGTGACATATTCAAGGTCAAATCCAAACTCCAGTCTTTAGTAGATAATACACGGCCCACCAGGTTTATTTCAATACCGCGGTTGGTCAGTGCTCCGATGTTACGGTTCATCTGCATGGAGCCGCCGGTTGCGCTGGGTGGGAAATCAAATGACCAGATCAAGTCTTTGGTATCTTTGATATAGCCGGAGATAGAACCGGTCAGTCGGTAGTCGAACAATGCGAAATCAAGACCTAAATCATATTGGGTCGATTTTTCCCAACGGATGTCGCGGTTACCCACTTGTTTGTGTATAATGGCTGATAGATTATTATAGCTGGTTGCTTCGTATAAATCACGATTAGAGAAGCTGGTTAAGTTTTGGGTACCGGTAGTACCTACGCTGGCACGCAATTTCAAATCATTAATGAATGTCAGGTTTTTCATGAAGTTTTCCTGAGAGATACGCCACGCAATGGCTCCCGAAGGGAAGAAACCATAACGGTTGTTCGAACCAAACATGGATGAACCATCATAACGTCCTGTAAAAGTAAACAGGTAGCGCTCCATTAATTTATAATTGATACGGGCAAATGAAGAGAACAAACCACTTGCATTATATCCGTTGCCCCAAGATGAGATGCTTGCAGCACTTCCCAGATTGGTGTAGATGTCATTATCCGGATAAGTTTGGCCGTTCATGGTGGTGCTACGGCTGATGCCGCGTTCAAAGGAGACACCGGCTACGGCATCCAGTACATGGTTCTTGTTGAACTCATAGTTATAATTCAATGTATTGTCGAATACGGTTTTTGAATATTTATAATGATATTCAGATCCGCTAGCTTCATTTCTAGTACTTAGAAAACTTGGACTAAATGAATTGTTTTCAGTAAATTGTAAATTACCTGATAAGCTGGAACGGAAGCGGAATCCTTTCCAGATATCAACTTCTCCATATACGGTTCCCATGATACGGTAAATATTATTATGGTTCTTCTTATAGGTGTTAGCTACCGGATTGGCACTGCCACTTGATAAATCAAATTCACCATTGTCATTGTATATAGGAAGGTCAGGACGGAAACCTTGCGCACTAAATAGTGAAGTGTTTGCATTATCTTGGTCTGTATAGCTCATATTGGCATTAATACCAAAACGGAGGATAGGCAGCACATTCATTTCTGTAGACACACGTGCGTTATACCGGCTCAGGTCACCTCCTTTGACCATACCTTGCTGATCGAATACTGATAATGAAATAAGGTATTTGGATACTTTACTGCCTCCGCTTACAGTCAAGTCGGCATTATGGCGGATGGCAGTTTGTTTCACTTCGTCAAACCAGTTGGTATTAGCACTACCTAATGCAGTGGAATTAGGCTCAAGAATTTCTAATGCATATTGGTTGGACGGATCATATACCAAGGTTTCTTTAGCGAAGCGGCGTACTGTTTCGCGCCATTCGTCACCATATAAAATACGGAAATTCTTGATCTGGACATCAGTGGTTACATTATAATTGAAGTTGACGGTGGGTTTGGAACCTTCTACTCCTTTTTTGGTGGTAACGATAACTACACCATTTGCAGCACGAGAACCATAGATAGCAGCCGCAGAAGCATCTTTCAGTACGTCCATAGACTGAATGTCATTGGGCGAAATTGCATCCAGCATACTGGGATCTTCTACAGGAACTCCATCGATCACATACAAGGGTTCATTGGAACCGGTCAATGAGGTAGCACCACGCACACGCACGCGGACTGTTTCGCCCGGTACACCGGTATTTTGTGATACCTGTACACCAGCGGCCAAGTTTTGAAGCATGGAAGTTACATTAGGAGTATTTAATTGACTTAATTGTTTTAACCCTACTGAAGCCACAGAACCGGTCAAATCTTTTACAGAAGAAGTACCATAACCTACTACGACCACTTCATCCAGATTGGTTACTTCGCTTTCCATTTTTATATTGAAGACATGTCTGTTACCAATTTTCTCCTTAACCGTCTGCATACCGATAAAGCTGATCATCAGTTCGTCGTTTTTAGTATTTTCGGGATAAGACAACATGAACTGCCCATCCATATTGGCTACAGTACCGAAAGTTGTACCTTGGATGACAATAGAAGCTCCAATGACCGGTTCACCCGTATCATCTTTGATAACTCCGGTAATCGTTCTGCGTTTGGCATTTCTGTCAATCGGTAATATTAACACATAATTGTTTTCTACCAACTCATAACGCATACCTGCCTGGCTACAAATCACTGAAAGTGCTTGCTCCAGAGGTTCTTTGTTTAATGTTAGTTTCAAAGGTACATTGTTTAAAGTTGCATCTTCGTACATGATATTAATGCCGGTTTGCTTTTTGACCATGTTAAGGGCCTCTTTCACACTGATGTTTTCACTTTTGATAGTGACTGTCTTGTCAGCTGATACATTTGCAAACACAGCGTTGAATGTGCAGAATATGCACATTAGCATTACTAAAAACCTCATTTTTGGAGGTTTAGCTACTAAACGCTTCCAAAGCTCGTTTCTTTTCATAAAACTCAAATAACTTATTTAATAATTTAGAATGTTCCTGTTATACAGGGCTTGATTATTGTTTTTTTACTAATATGGTTTCTCCCTTTTTCTCAAACTTGACATCGGATACACGATGAATGATGTCTAGTGCAAAGTCCAAAGGCTTGTTACGGAAAATAACTCCGGTGAATTTCATGGTTTCTAATTCCTTGGATGCTATTTGAATATCTACATTATAGCATCGGGACAGACGGGCTATCAGCAAAGGAAATGGCATTGCGTCAAACTCCATAGCACCCTCAGTCCATGAAATATAGAATTCAGTATCTACTTTGGAAACTTTTGATTGTGCAGAAGAGTAATGTTCGCCTGGTAGTAGATAATATTCACCTGATGGAGCATTTACCTTTAATTTTCCTTCAATTAAGGTTACTGATAATTCTTCATCGGGATAAGCCGAGATATTGAAAGTTGTTCCTAATACATAAATAGCATGGTCGTGTGTTTTTATTATGAAAGGGCGGGCTTCATCGTGTGTTACCTCAAACATGGCCTCTCCTTCCAAAGTGACTTCTCGGGTATCTCCGAATTGAACCGGAAAATCAATATGAGAGTCCGCATTCATTTTTACTTTTGTGCCATCAGCTAATACTATTGCGTACTCCGAACCTTTTGGCACTATAATTTTATTCTGTAATAATTCAGTATCCAGTTTGGGTTTGTGGGGGGAATCACTTTCTTGAGGAAATATGATTTCTCCATTGTTGATATGACTTCCATTGATTTCCCGTTGGTTTTCATAGAGGGGAACTACAGAATGGTTTGCTTGTACCCAGGTGGCTTTAGGAGTTTCTGTGTTTTTGGGAAGAGGGGATTGTTGTGGCTGTTCGTTTTGGGCAATGGCAGGTACTGGCTTCTGGCCATTGAAATATAAAATGGAGGTAATTCCTATTAGTATTGCTATTGCAGCGGCCGAGGAATAAATAGCGATACGGCGATGAATAGTATGGGACCGGTTACAACGGTGTTGAATAGACTTCCATGAGGCTTCTTTATCAAACTGATGTAATAAGTTAAGTTGGTTGTTTACATGGTGGAGTGAAAGTAACTTCACAAAGATTTCTCTATGCGATGCGTCTTCTTCAATCCATAGCTTTAATTCTTCCAATTCCTGCTCGTTAAGCTGATGGGACAGGTATTTTTGAATTAGTGTTTCCGTTTTACTCTTTTGCATAATTGTTGTACAGTTTAACAGAAGTATCACAAATACGCAAAATGGGTGACAAAAATCTGAATAAATTTATAAATTAAATAAGATTAGAATTTCTATCATATTGAAACGACGCAACATTTTTAGTGCGCGTGATAGATGGGTTTTTACTGTATTTACGGAAATATGGAGCTCTTCAGCTACTTCTTTGTACTTTTTATCTTCCAGAACAATTTTGACTAGAACATTGTACTCTTGTTCTGGCAATTTTTTTAATTCAGTCAGTAGCTGGTTTCTTTTTTGCAATAGTTCTTCCTCATCATAAAAGTCATCGATAGGAGAATAAGATTCTTCTTCCATTTCGTCTAAAGAAAAGTAACGTTCTCGCTGCACTTTTGTCAGTGAAGAGAAACGGACGGCATTGAACAACCATGCGTGCAGATTGGAGGAAATGGTGGTATGTGAGTTTTTGTCCCAAAAACTGACAAATAGATTCTGTACAATATCTTCTGAAGTTTCCGTAGAGCCTGTGAATTGTACAGAGTAGAGGCATAAAGGGAGATAATAAGTATCATACAGTAGACGAAAGGCCTTTTCTTTGTTTTCAGCAAAGAGAGCTAGTATCCTTTCGTCTACTTCATTATATCTATTGTATTTTCTTGCATTATTGTTCATGGATGCCTTTTGCGGCACAAAATTAGGAATTTAACCGACACGATATACGACTTTCACCGATTAAAAATGCAAAAAGTACAATGTATTATGAATATTTTCTTTATTTTTCAATTCTGAACCAGTCAGCGTCTGTCCATCCTCCGTCATTGGTTACAATAGCGGGGCGCGTACAGAAGATACCTACCTTGGCTCCTATCCATTTACCTTCTTTTACTTGGAAAGTTTCTCCTAATGGCTGGAATTTCTTGCCGTCCGTACTGTAACTGAGGTTACATTTCACTAATAAGTCGTGACCGCCTTCACTGGCTTTAATCTTGTCTCCTTTTGCAGAAAATTTAGCGCGAAGATAGATTGTGCCGCCTTTTAAGGGAACGGAAGCATTTACTTTTTCAGTAGCCCCCCGATCGGCTTTCAGGCACTCCACTTGTGACAGGACAAGTCCGTTGTCTGTGTTTTCAACAACTAATCCGGCATAATCCATTCCCATTACAACCAGTCCCGTACGTTCACCTTTATATTTTTCTGTCGGCTTGAAAGTAAGCTTGGTGGTGGCAGTAAAATTGGGAGCCGGGGTTTTTTGTAGCATCAGATTAGAAACATTCCATAAACTTTTATAATCTTCGGGAACTGGGTAGGAGTATAGACGTACAAATCCTTCTCCTCCGTTGAAATAAGCCCATTTTTCATTGATGTTAGCCTGCCATTGCCATTGAGGAGACAATGTATAACCATCAAACTCGTCACTTTCTTGCGGGGTACAAATAGGATAGTTCTTACCTACATTAGGCTTTTTATAAGTCAGAACAGGTTCACCACAACCATCGCCGTCTTTATCAACACCTATAACGGGCCAGTCATCAACCCATTTCATAGGTTGCAGGTGGACTAAGCGTCCGTAAGCTCCTACGTCTTGGAAGTGCATGAACCAGTCTTCTCCTGTAGGGGTGTCTACCCAACCGCCTTGATGAGGTCCGTTGACGGGAGAGTTGCCTTGCGCTAATACTGTTTTCCATTCGTATGGACCGTATACGTTTTTTGAGCGAAGTACGACTTGCCATCCTGTAGGAACGCCGCCTGCCGGATGGAAGATGTAATAGTATCCATTACGTTTATAGAATTTGGGCCCTTCACAAGTTTGATGTGCTTCATGACCATCGAAAATGATACGGGATTGTGTGATAGCTTTACTTGCATCAGCACTTAGCTCACAAATTGTAATTACACTTTTCAGTCCGGCCCGGCTTCCTGCATAAGCGTGAACCAGATATACACGACCGTCATCATCCCATAATGGGGTCGTGTCGATGATGCCCTTTCCAGCTTTCACCAAAACTGGCTCGCTCCAGGGACCTTTCGGATCTTTGGCTTTCACCATGAATACTCCTTGGTCCGGGTCACCCCAGAATATATAGAATTCACCGTTATGGTGACGGATACTGGGTGCCCATACACGGTTGCCATGTTCAGGACGGACATCGGTAACAGGGGGCAGTGCGTAGGGTACAGCCGCACCTATGATAGTCCAGTTGACAAGGTCTTTGGAGTGTAATATTTGTAAACCGGGCAGACAGTTGAAACTGGATGAGGTCAAATAATAATCGTTTCCTACACGGCAAATGTCCGGATCGGAGTAATCCGCATACAGGACTGGATTTTTGTAGGTTCCATTGCCTTGATCGGCCACCCAGGCTTGGGATACATAATTCTGTGCGGGAGCAGATAAAAAACAGCTTCCTAGCAGACAGAGAGTGATTAGTCGTTTCATGGTTTTAGATTTTTTATTTAATCGTAATTTTGCAAGGATGTTCCAATTCTTTTCTCCATTGGGGAAGATAATTGAACCAGTCTTTCATATCTTTAAATCCGAAACTTTCTTTTTTTGAGGTGAAAGTAACGTAATAGTGGAAATGCTGTTGCCCCAGTGCTTGTAAGGTATATAAGTAGTTTGATCCGTCTTGTACTTCTTTACCGATATATTTAGGAATGAAAGTTCCCATACCTGTTGTTTCCTTCACATAGCCTATGGTGTCTGTGACAGGCCAGTCGGTTCCCCAGCTTCCAGTCAGTCCTTTATGGTCGCTCATGTGACCTCCTTCTTTCAGAATCTGTACACCTGCTGCAAAGACTTCCTGTTTAAGCGGACGGTCAAACAGGACATCTACCTTCATGTCTCGATGACCGCCATAGATGGTATATCGATTGATCATGTTCAAATCGTTTCCTTGATATTCCCAACCGATGACTTCTGCTTCGACGATGGCACGTACAGGTCCGGAGGCTAGTACACGTTCCGTGCGGTTTACTACTGGTTTTATGTGGGTCGCTTCAGTACCATTCCAACCTTTTAATGCACCTACACCACCACTATTGTAAACACGTAGCGCATCATCTCCGTAGCCGTTGGCACGTTGCGCTTTGGTAGGGTAGAAACAAGTCTCTTTTATTTCCAGTCTTTTATTTACTTTGCTATATGGATCTACCGTCTGTTTTTCATTGAAATAGATACGATAGGCAACTAATTCACTCTCTATAGCCGGTCCGTGATGGTAAACAAAACTATATACATTCTCGGTTCCTGCCGCTGAAAATCCCGTAATATTGGCGAATTTGTTGTTATGTCCGTAAGCTTTCATTTGGGCATAAGTACGTGCCGGATAGTTTTTTTCACTTTTTTCTGAAGAGAGAATTACACGGAAACTTTTATTGCTTTTGGCTGGCATATCGATAAGGAAAGCCAGTTCGTCAGCACGTGCGTCACCGTTCAGATCGTCTAGTTGGGACGGAATTTCTTTATTACCTTCCCATACAGTGGCGGATTTGATGTTGAAACCTGCTTTCAGGTTATTTAAATCTATCACTACCGGTTCATCGGTCTTATTTTGAGTCCATTCATTACTGACTTCTACGGTCAGTGTCTTTTCGCCTTTTTGTGCAAAAGAGTTGGTAAAGCATCCTGCTAATAATGTGAGGACAATAATTGAGCGCTTTTTCATAATGATGTATAGTTTATTATTTTAAGCACGGATCATACGGATTACACAGTGTTAGTATGAAAACCGTGTTTATCCGTGCAATCCGTGCTTTACTATTTTTATAAATTAAGTGGAGAAATGCACTAATGGGTGTAAGAATTAGAAGTTGAGTTCTTCTCCTTGTGCCCCGATTTCAGCATGATTCTTTCCGTCTATCATTACATTGGAAACATTTTGCATCTTCAAGTTCTTTCCACTTTTTAATAACTCTATTTTGATATTTTTCATATTAACTTCGTCGGCTTCGCTTAATACTACACCTTCTTTAGCATTAGATACGATGATATTCTCCATATTGATATTCTTGATTCTCATCTCAGGCAAACCATTGAAGAACACAGCCCTGCCTGCTCCGTTACAGGTTACATCTTTGATAAAGATATTACGGAATATCGGAGTTTCTTCTGTTACAGGAGGGATGGTAGTTTCTGCTTTCTTTTCATCCTGATTAGGGTCTTCACCACGACCTTTTCCACCATAGTATAAATTGAATATTAATGCTTCGTTCGGAATATTAATCATGTTGATATTGCTGATGTAGATATTCTCTACCAATCCGCCACGCCCACGATTACTTTTAAAGCGTAAGCCAACATCTGTACCCATGAAAGTACAATTGTCTACATATATGTTGTTTACGCCTCCTGACATCTCACTACCTACAACAAAACCTCCATGTCCATGTAATACGGTGTTGTTCATAACGATGACATTTTGACAAGGTTCACCGCGTTTGCGCCCTTGTTCGTCCTTTCCTGACTTTATACAGATACCATCATCTCCTGCATCAAATGAGTTGTTGATAATCAATGCTTTATTACATGATTCCAAATCAAGAGCATCTCCGTTTTGTGAGTACCAAGGATTAGAAACTGTAACTTTATTAATTGTAATATTTTCACATGATAGCGGATGTAAGCACCAACTAGGTGAATTTTTGAATGTCGCTCCTTCCAGCAATACCTTATTACATTTGATGAAACTTAGCAATACAGGACGTAACCAATCGCGCATGTAGTCCCAGTCAGAATCGGTAAGTTCTCCACGAGGTACATTGAAGTTGTCTTTTGATAGGATAGCACCTTTCAATGCACCTTCACTGGGATACCAGATTCTTCCGTCGGCATCTACTACACCACCAGAGGCGATCAATTTTTTCCATTGACCTTCAGTCAGTTTATCTTTCTTGGTCGGACGCCATGTGTCTCCATTACCATCAAATACTCCGTGACCTGTAATCGCTATATTTTCAGCATTACGTGCTGAAATAGGAGACTGGCAACGACGGGTTTCCAAACCTTCAAAAGACGTGTTTATAATGGGATATAGTGAATGGTCTGCACTGAATAATACTAATGCATTCTTTTCTGTATATAGATTCACATTGCTCAATAGTTCGATGGGACCGGTCAACCACAAGCCTTCAGGGATAATGACTTTACCACCGCCTTTGGCATTAACCTGTTGGATTGCATCATTAATAGCCTTTGTGTTTAAAGTAATACCGTCTGGTTTGGCACCGAAATCTATGATGTTTACCGAATAGTCTGGGAAAGTAGGTTGTTCAACTTTATCCATCTTGAAAGGGAGACTTGTATAGATGGCGGGATCTATGATATCTTCTACAATAGTCGTAGACGGACAATTATTACATCCGGTCAAAAGGGGGATTAAACATGTGGCAGGAAGTAATAGAATCTTCTTTATTAAAGTAGTCATTGGTATTATATATGTTTAAGATTAATAATTATCTAGTTGATTGTTGCTTTAAGAAGTCTTATCACTCTCCCGTAAAAGACCCTCACGGGCTATTTACGGGAGTAGCAATAATGTTTCATGTTAACCTAATTCTAACCTTAAATAAATATTATGAAAAAACCTCTTAATTCGATGGCAAATATAACTGAAAGAATTGTCCTTTATGTGCACTATTTGATAGAATAAGTGGATTTTTTGTTAAATTCTCATTTAGCTGAAACCTTAAATGGTAAAAATTAGTTTTATAATTGCATTATTTCTTCATTTGTGTGCAAAAAAAGCTATGATTAATTTATTTGTTTGTATCTTTGCAAACTAATTTAACAATAAAGAAGGTATGAGTTACAATTTGTTGAAAGGAAAAAGAGGTATTATTTTTGGTGCATTGAACGAACAGTCTATCGCATGGAAAGTTGCTGAAAAGGCTGTAGAAGAAGGTGCGTCCATTACATTGTCCAATACTCCGGTAGCTGTCCGCATGGGAGAAGTTTCTGCTTTAGCTGAGAAACTGAATTGTGAGGTAATTCCAGCAGATGCAACCAGCGTTGAAGATTTGGAGAATGTTTTCAAACGTTCGATGGAAATATTAGGTGGAAAAATAGATTTCGTTCTTCATTCTATCGGTATGTCTCCTAACGTTCGTAAGAAACGTACTTATGATGACCTCGATTATGATATGTTGAGCAAGACTTTGGATATATCTGCCGTTTCGTTCCACAAAATGATTCAAGCTGCTAAAAAGCTGGATGCTATTGCAGAGTATGGTTCAATTCTGGCATTGAGTTATGTTGCTGCGCAACGTACATTCTATGGATATAATGATATGGCGGATGCAAAAGCATTGCTTGAATCTATCGCGCGCAGTTTTGGTTACATTTATGGTCGTGAACATCATGTGCGTGTGAATACCATATCTCAGTCGCCGACTATGACTACTGCCGGCTCAGGTGTGAAAGGTATGGATAAACTGTTTGATTTTGCTAACCGTATGTCACCATTAGGCAATGCTTCGGCAGACGAATGTGCAGATTACTGTATTGTAATGTTCTCTGACCTGACTCGCAAAGTGACTATGCAGAATTTATATCACGATGGAGGCTTCTCCAGTGTAGGTATGAGTTTGCGTGCCATGGCAACTTATGAAAAAGGTTTGGACGAATATAAAGACGAAAACGGAAATATCATTTACGGATAAGAAATAGATGATACGCAAAATTATATTCATATTAGTGGGATGTCTTGTTGCTCTTTCCTCCTGTCAATGGGATGGGAAGAGTGGCAATACTGCTGATGTGGATGTAAGAGTTGCCCGTTATGATCGTTTGCAGTATGAGTATGTTACGATGAATAGTTTCTCGGCACTGCAAAAAATGAATACGGACTATCCTCAGGTTACCAAGCTGTTGATAGAAGATGTATTGGCGATAGGTGAGGTGGATGACATGAAGATTAACGACCGGATGTTGGAATATTATTCGGATTCTACCTTATTGACTTTGATGCACGATGCCGAAGAGAAATTTAAGGATCTTAGTTGGGTTGAGGAAAAACTGACTAAAGGTTTCAAACGTTTGAAGAAAGAGGTTCCTGCATTGTTTGTACCTCATTTTTATGCTCAAATAGCTGCGCTGAATCAGTCGGTTGTAGTTGGGGATAGTATTTTGGGCTTTAGTATTGATAAGTATATGGGGGCGGATTATCCTTTATATAAACGCTTCTATTATGACTATCAATGTCGCAGTATGGAGCCTGATCGTATTGTTCCGGATTGTTTTACCTTTTATTTGCTGAGTCAGTATCCTTTGCCATGGCAGCCTGGTCGTACTTTATTAGATATGATTATGCATCGTGGAAAGATAAATTGGATAGTGGCTCATATTTTAGGGTATGAATCTTTTGAGAAAGAGATGGGATATAGTGAGGATGAGGCTGAGTGGTGCAGGAAGAACAAAATAAGTCTGTGGAAGACAATGGTTGAAAATGGTCATTTATATGCTACCGATCCTCTTGTTGTACGTACTTATATACGCAAGGATCCCTTTATTTCTATTATGGGTGAGAAAACTCCTGCAAGCATTGGAGTATGGATGGGGATTTTGCTGATTGATGAATATATGAAAAAGCATCCTGATATGACAATAAAGGATTTGTTGGCTAAAACAGATTATCATCAGATGTTAGCTGAAACAGATTTCAAACCTTGATATTTTGACTGATTAGTAGTATGATGGAAGTTGCTTTGTATCTATTGCCTGTCACATTGGGCGAAACTCCTGTGGAAAATGTGTTACCTGTGTATAATAAAGAGGTCATTCTCGGCATCAAACATTTTATTGTAGAAGATGTACGCTCGGCACGTCGCTTTTTGAAAAAGGTAGATCGTGGGATTGACATAGATGCATTGACTTTTTATCCATTGAACAAACATACTTCTCCTGAAGATATTTCCGGTTATCTGAAACCTTTGTTAGCCGGACAGTCCATGGGAGTTATTTCTGAAGCCGGTTGTCCGGCTGTTGCCGATCCTGGAGCGGATGTGGTTGCTATTGCTCAGCGTAAGAATCTTAAAGTGGTGCCTTTGGTAGGACCTTCCTCTATTATTATGTCTGTTATGGGGTCGGGTTTTAATGGACAAAGTTTTGCTTTTCATGGTTATTTGCCTATTGAGTCTGGTGAGCGTGCAAAACGTATTAAGGTATTGGAGCAGCGTGTTTATGCAGAAGATCAGACGCAGCTTTTTATTGAAACTCCTTATCGTAATAATAAGATGGTGGAAGATATTCTTAAGAATTGCCGTCCGCAAACCAAACTTTGTATTGCTGCCAATATTACGTGTGAAGGAGAATATATCAAGACTAAGACAATAAAGGAGTGGCAGGGGAAATTGCCGGACTTATCGAAGATTCCCTGCATATTCTTGATTTATAAGTAGTGCGATAACAGATATTCATTTAAATTCCTCCCACATTTGTGCCACTATGTTCAGATGATCTACTTCTTCTTTTAGAAAAGAACTATATTGGGCAGAATTCATTTCTATTTCTTCGGGAGTAACAAATTTCCCTCCAGTAAAATGTATCTGTTCTTCGTCATTTAAAGGAAGAATATATAGCATGATGATTTTTTTTACTCCATTGGTTTCTTTTACCAAATGTTTCAGACTGAAGCGTGGCTCCGGTTGTCCGGTAATATGGTTGCTATATTTATTTTCTACTTCTTTGGCATATTTATCCGTATCTGTCTTGCAGGCATAAATGTAGTCTTCCATAGGTATGTCCAACTTGCCGGGTTCTTCACCTTGATAACTGCGGGGGGCAACATAAATCTTTCCATTGCAAATAGGGGCGATACGTAAGAAAGGCATTTTTTTATAAGTTAAACTGATTGTTTTCACAAAAGCATGATTGACAATAATGCAAATGACATATATCAAAGGAGGGATGATGTGGGTCATAGCGTAAAGGGTATTATAAGAAAGTGGACTGAAAAATAAATAAATTATACAGGAAGCAAACAAGTGAATGCCGGATAAAACAGCTATAACCTGTGTGGCCCAACAGTTCAGAATAGATATCTTATAATGAAAGTAGGAGAATAGTTTTGCATAAAAATTGGGGACCATGAGGTAGAGTAGTGAAAAACAGAGTATCAGTATTTCTAACGTAATGGGAACTGTTCGGTCCGGAATAAGCATATCTCCGCTTATACCTTTTATGATGGATGCAATGATTAATGCCAAAGTTCCATGTAGTAATACTAGGTTTGGCTGATAAACAGGAGGTTTGACAAGTCTGTATAGGATATAAATAATGCTAGCCAAACTACAGACATACAAAACAGCTGCATCTTGAAAGAAAATGCAGAAAATCATACATACGATGGTTGGAATTAACCCTGTAGACATGATTAAATTCTTGTATTCCAGTAACGATTTCATTCTCTCTATCTCTATTTATATCTTTATAACAAAAAAGATATAAAGTTGGTTTACTCGTTACCCTTTAAATTTTATATGTTTTTCTGCATGATAGGAGGAACGTACCAAAGGTGCGCTTTCCACTTCTCGGAATCCTTTCTTTAATCCAATTGTTCTATACTGTTTGAATTGATCGGGGGTAATATATTCCGCTACCGGATAATGGCGGTGGGTGGGTTGTAGATATTGGCCAATAGTAAGTATCTTGCAACCTTGTGCCAATAAATCGTCCATGACTTCTTCTACTTCTTCCGGCCGTTCTCCCAAACCTACCATAATACCGGATTTAGCTGTAATACCATTATTGGCTATTTGTTTGATGACCTTTAAACTGGTTGCATAGTTGGCTGCACTTCGTACCAAGGGACTGATGCGGCGTACGGTTTCCATATTGTGTGAAATGATGTCTGGTTTGGCGTCAATGACTAGCTGAATCAGTTCGCTTCTTCCTTGAAAATCAGGAATTAAAACTTCGGACGTGGTTTCCGGATTCAATCGTTTGATTTCTGAAATCGTTTTAGCCCAATGGGCAGCACCCAAATCATTTAGATCATCACGGTCTACAGAAGTAATAACGGCATGGGATAATTTCATGAGTTGAATGGACTCTGCTACATGGGTCGGTTCTTCAGGGTCTAACGGAAGAGGTCGTCCGGTCTGTGTGTTGCAAAATTTGCAGGAACGGGTACAAATTTCGCCACCTATCATAAAAGTGGCAGTACCTTTTCCCCAGCATTCTCCCATATTGGGACATCGTCCGCTACTACAAATGGTATGTAGTTTATGAGAATCTACAATATGTTTGGTCTCGGTATATCGAGCGTTTGCCCCTATGCTTATTTTAAGCCAGTCTGGTTTTTTAACATGATTCATGATGATATTAGATTTATAATTCACCACAGATTATACCAATGTAAATTGTTCTCATTCGGTTTTTATGTAAAACTGTATAATCTGTGATGAATGGTTTTTATTTTAAATTATCAATAAAGAAATTGGCTACGCGAGTCAGTAAATGTCTAGTTGTGTTGCCTCCACTGATTCCATGGTTGCGGTTGGTATAGATTTGCATGTCAAATTGCTTGTCGGCCTGTACCAATGCTTCACTATATTCTGCGTTGTTACGTAAGTGTACATTATCATCTGCTGTGCCGTGGATCAGCAACAATTCACCGTTCAGTTTGTTGGCACGGTTAATAGCAGATGCAGCATTGTAACCTTCCATGTTTTCTTTGGGGGTACGCATGAAGCGCTCTGTATATACCGAATCGTAGAAACGCCAGTCTGTAGGAGCTGCAACAGCGACTCCTGCTTTGAATATCGGTGTTCCTTCACTCATGGACATTAATGTATTGTAACCTCCATAGCTCCATCCCCATATACCGATACGGTTACCATCCACGTAAGGTAGTGTACTTAAGTATTTGGCGGCTTCTACTTGATCTTTCGATTCTTTTACTCCTAAGTTCAAGTAGGTACATTTTTCAAAATCAGAACCCCGGCCACCAGTTCCGCGTCCGTCTACACAAGCCATGATGAAACCTTGACCGGCCATATAAGCTTCGAACATGCCGCCATCTCTACGGGCTCCAATTCCCCATTTGTCTGCAACTTCTTGTGAACCCGGTCCACTGTATTGGTGCATGATAACAGGATATTTTTTGTTTGGATTGAAATTTGCGGGTTTCATTATCCAACCATTCAATTCCACACCGTCATTGGTCTTGAAACTAAATAGTTCTTTACTTGGCATATTCAGACGTGAAACTTGGTGTTTCAATTTGTTATTATCTACTAAGGTTGCCAACTCTTTACCATTATTGTCATTAAGGGTAATGACAGGAGGGGTGTTGATATTAGAGAAAGTATTGATGTAATACTTCATATTGTTACTGAAAATAGCTTTATGAGTTCCTTCCTGCTTGGACAGTTTGGTCTTTTTACCTTTGCCATCCACTTTGTAGATAGCGGTGCGTAGCGGACTGCCTTCATTGCTCTCAAAATAGAATGTGTTGGTAGCTTCATCCCATCCCAGGAAATCTTTCACTTCGAAGTTTCCTTTTGTGAGTTGCTTAACCAGGTTTCCTCCGCTAGTGTAAAGATAGAGATGGTTATAACCGTCTTTTTCACTCATCACTACAAAATTTTTTGGATAGAAAACGATGTTGGAGTATGCTTCTTCTTTAATGTATTGGGGAGCTTCATCACGTACCATCAGTTTACACAATGTACTTCGTGGATTGGCAAAATAGAGGTCGAAACGGTTTTGATGACGGTTCAAAGTCATGATTGCCAACGCATTCTCATCATCCGTAAACTTGATGCGAGGAATATAACCGTCTGCGTCTAGAGGCAAGTCCATCTTGCGGGTTACCTTACTTTTTATATCAAAAGTATGAACGGTTACTTTGGAGTTGTCAATTCCTGGCATAGGGTATTTGTATTCATATTCTCCCGGATAAGTGCTGAATTTCTCTAATGCGGGAACCATACCTTTGTATAGTGGAAAAGAATACATAGGTACTTGACTCTCATCAAAACGGATATAGGCAAGCATCTGGCTGTCTGCACTGAAGTCGAAAGCACGGTTGAAACCGAATTCCTCCTCATATACCCAGTCGGGAATACCATTTAGTACTTCGTTGAATTTGCCGTCTTTGGTTACTTGTGATTCACTGTTGCCAAACAATAATTTTACCAGATAGATGTTATTATCACGTACAAAAGCTATCTGATTGCCATCCGGTGAGAATAAAGGAACCTGTTGTGGGCCGTTTTCTGAGAGCGGTTCCATTTTATTGTTTTTTACGTTGAAAATATAATAATTGGCAGTAAACGAACGACGATAAATCGGTTTGGTATCAGTCTGTATTAGAATCAGTTTCTCATCGGGTGACATGATATAGTCATCAAATGACTTGATGCTACAGTCACGGGCCGTATTTACATCGAAGATGGTACCTGTCTCTTTGCCGGTCTTGAAAGAATACTGCATGATTTTTTTGCCATCAGTACTCATTTGGGTGTAATGTTCTCCATCCAACATCGGTTTGATACCTCTGATTCCTTCGGCACGATACGTTCTGTTTGCTACGTCTTGCAAGCTTACTTGTTGGGCTCCGACTGTCAGCAGGCAGAAGAATAAAATAATAAATATGCTTAATTTTCTCATAATAGATAAATTCTTTAAATGATAATCAAAGACAAAGGTAAAACTTTTGTTTGAAAATACGTATCTTTGTCCCGCAAAATAAGTTCATGAACAGAGAGATGCTTTATAACGACTTATCCGGCTTTTTAGCCATGCACTTTCCTTGCAAAGTGCAGAAGATTTCTATTAATGCCGGATTTACTTGTCCTAACCGTGACGGCTCGGTAGGATACGGAGGTTGCACTTATTGTAATAATCAAACATTTAATCCGGCCTATTGCCATACGGGAAAGTCTGTTACTCAGCAGTTGGAAGAAGGAAAGCGGTTCTTTGTACGTAAATACCCGGAAATGAAATATCTGGCCTATTTTCAGGCTTATACCAATACGTATGGGGAACTGGAAGAGTTGAAAAGAAAATACGAAGAGGCGCTGATGGTAGAGGATGTGGTAGGGCTGGTGATAGGGACTCGTCCGGACTGTATGCCGATATCATTACTGGATTATTTGGAAGAGCTTGGTAAACACATTTTTGTATTAGTGGAGTATGGCATTGAAAGTACGGATGATGAAACGTTGCGCAGGATAAACCGGGGACATACTTTTGCCGTTTCTGCAGAGGCTGTTCGGAAGACTGCAGAGAGAGGGATTTTGGTAGGAGGGCATATAATCCTTGGTTTGCCCGGAGAAAAAAGAGAAATGTTAATCGGACAGGCCGGAGTACTTTCACAATTACCTCTGACTACTTTAAAGCTGCATCAGTTACAACTTATTAAAGGTACGCGTATGGCGAGTGAATATGTGAAAGATCCTGAAGCTTTCCATCTTTATACAGCTGATGAATATGTTGATTTAGTCATTGATTATATAGAACATCTTCGTCCGGACATCGTACTGGAGCGTTTTGTTTCCCAATCACCCAAAGAATTGTTGATAGCTCCTGATTGGGGATTGAAAAATTATGAATTTACGAATAAGGTGAAAAAGCGGATGAGAGAAAAAGATGCCTGGCAAGGCAAATACTATAAATATTAAAAGAAGGAAACAGATATGGAAATCAAAGGAAAAGTACATTATGTGGGAGTGAATGACCGTAACAAGGCTTTGTTTGAGAACTTGTGGCCGTTACCTTACGGTGTGTCTTATAACTCTTATTTGATTGACGACGAGATGGTCGCCTTGGTGGATACAGTAGATGTATGCTATTTTGAGGTTTATTTAAAGAAAATTCGTAGTATTATCGGTGATAAACCTATCAATTATTTGATTATAAATCATATGGAACCAGACCATTCCGGTTCTATTAGTTTGATCAAGCAATATTATCCTAACATTGTGATTGTCGGTAATAAGAAGACTTTCGAAATGATTGAAGGATTTTATGGTGTAGGCGGTGAGCGTTATGTAGTGGGTGAAGGAGATTTTTTAGCTTTGGGACACCACAGACTGCGTTTTTCATTGATTCCAATGGTTCACTGGCCCGAAACGATGGTTACTTTTGATGAAACGGAAGGTATTTTGTTTTCCGGTGACGCTTTCGGTTGTTTTGGTGCATTGAATGGTGGTGTGGTTGATACAAATATTAATACAGATATTTATTGGAATGAAATGGTGCGCTATTATTCTAATATTGTAGGCAAATATGGTGCGCCGGTACAGAAGGCCTTACAGAAATTGCAAAACTTGAAAATAACGACTGTTTGTTCTACTCATGGTCCGGTATGGACGGAAGAAATTCCTCGCGTGGTACGTATTTATGACCGTTTGAGTCGTTATGAGGCTGAAGAAGGGGTTGTAATAGCTTATGGCTCGATGTATGGTAATACAGAAGAAGTGGCAGAAGTTATTGCAGAAGAACTGAGCAAGCAGGGAATTCGTAATATCGTGATGCATAATGTTTCTCATACCAGTCATTCTTTTATTATTGCGGATGTATTCAAATATAAAGGACTGATTGTGGGATGCCCCACTTATAATACTCAGATGTATCCGGAAATGGAAGCTCTGCTGAGCAAGCTGGCTTCTCGCGAGATAAAGGGACGTTATCTGGGATATTTTGGCTCATTTACATGGGCTAGCGCTGCTGTGAAGAAAATTGCAGAGTTTAATGATAAGTTGAAATTTGAGCCTGTCGGAAATCCTGTAGAAATGAAACATAGCATGAAGGCCGAAACTAACACTCAGGCAAAGGAGTTGGCTAAGGCTATGGCTGATCGTTTGAAAGCGGATAGAAAATAAATCTTGTGATAGAACATAAATGACGCAAATGACACATGATTGGTAAGATCAAGCTTGTGACAATTGCGTCATTCGTGTTCTAAAAATTTCTGACGTTAGGCTTGATGTACAGTAAGCTGCGGGAATGGGAAGTTAATTCCTTCTTTATTAAAAGTAGTATAAACAGTCTGATTCATACTGAAAAATACGTTCCAATAATCCGAACTATTCACCCATACGCGGATTTTTATATTTACACTGCTGGCAGCAAGTTCTCCTAATTCAATAAAAGGGGGCGGACTGGTAAGAATACGTTTATCATTGGCTATGATTTCGCGCAATACTTTTTCTACTTTATTATAGTCTTCTCCGTAGTCCACGCCAAAATTCCATTCTATACGGCGGGTGTCCAGTTTACTGTAATTTGTAATGACCCCACTACTCATGGCTCCATTAGGTACATATATCATCTTGTTGTCTGCAGTGATAAGAATAGTATGAAAAATCTGTATTTCTTTTACTGTTCCCGAGGCACCGGTAGAAGCTTCGATAAAGTCCCCCACTTTATAAGGCCTGAACAATAAGATAATCAGTCCTCCGGCAAAATTTTGTAAGTTACCAGACAGTGCCATACCGATGGCAACACCGGCAGAAGCGAGAAGTGCGGCGAATCCTGTCAGTTCGATACCTAATTTCCCTATCACAGCAAGAATCAGCATGATGAGCAGTAAGATATTCACCATACTCTTTAGGAATGACTGGATACTCGGGTCCACTTTTCTTTTTTCCAAAATACGTGCAAAAAGTCTGTTCAGCCAATTTATGAGGAACTTTCCGATTATAAAAATAATAAGTGCTCCTAATACTCTTTCTCCTAATTGAATGCCGGAGTCGATCAGTTTCTCTAATGCATTGGTTAATTGAATACTTGTTTCAGATGCTAATAACATGATAAATTTACTTTAATTTGACATTTCTAATATATAAAACAATTCAGATTAAAAATCGTTCAGAATACCTTTGCCTTGGCGTACAATTTCTGCTTCTCCGCTTGTACAGTTCACAATGGTAGAAGGTTCTATGTTTCCGATACCTCCGTCAATAATTAGTTCTACCTCTTTCCCGAATTTTTCTTCTATTAGTTCTGGAGTGGTAATATATTCTATGTCTTCACCATCTTTCAGAGGCAACGTGGTGGTCATGATCGGTGCTTTTAGTATATGGCATATTTCTCTGATGATGTTGTTGTCAGGTACGCGTATACCTACTTCTTTACGGTTCTTGAATATTTTGGGCAGACGGTTTCCCGTATTCAGGATAAAAGTAAACGGTCCGGGAAGATTTCGTTTCATTAGCTTGAATGTGCTGTTATCTACTTTGGCATATTCGCTGATATTGCTTAAGTCGTAACAGATAATGGATAAATTGTTTTTACGTGGATCAATGTTTTTCAGTTTGCAGATACGTTCTATTGCACGTTCTTTCAGGCCATGACATCCTATGGCATACATCGTATCGGTAGGGTAAATAATTAACCCGCCCTCTTCCAATATCCGGATTACTTCTTCCAGATCTTTGGGATTATTATTCTTATTATAAAGTCTTAAAAGCATGTTATTTTAATTTTTAGAATTTTTTTCACGCAAGCGTTCCGCAATAGCCCATTGTAGGGCGGCTTCCTCTTCTTTTCCTACTTTCATCAATACGTCTCCGAAATATTCATGGGCCTTTGGATGTTCCGGTTTTAAAGAAACAGCCCGGTCAAAATCTCCCAAAGCTCCTTCTATATTATCTAGTGCTAGTCTGTTTTTTCCTCGATTATAAATAGCTTTGAATAAAGCGGGACTAAGGCGTACTGCTTCATTCAGACAAACTTCGGCTTCGTAATATTCCTTGTCATTATGTAATGTGATACCTTTACGCACCCAAGCGTCCGTATAAGAAGGATTCAATTCAATCGCTTTGTCATAATTGGCAATAGCAGCACGTGAATCATGTGCTTGGATAATACATTCATTTCCCATTAAATAATATTCGCGGGCATATTTTTCAAGATTTTTACGTTGTACATGGAATTGGTCTTTTAGCCGTTTGTTTTCGACCTTCAAATTGTTGATGATTCCCAGTTTCTTACGTATAAATCTTTTAATCAAAGGTTTTTCGATGTCATAACGTGAATGGATGGCAAGAAAGAATTGTTCTAGAAATCTTTCAAAATCACCTTTGTCGAAGTGTTGTACTGCTTCTACATATTGTACATCAGCTTGTGCCTGCTTCAATGCTTTTTCAATGGACTGGCGGTTGTTGAATCGTTGAGAGAACTTTACTATTTCCGGACGGACAAAGATATCTCCACGTGTAATTTGCTTTTTTAGTTGGATGCCGTTTAGTGAAGTACAGCGGCTCAATGCTACGTAGGCTTGTCCACCGGCAAACACCCCTCCTGTAAAATCAATAACGACCCTGCTGAAAGTCAATCCTTGGCTTTTGTGTATAGTGATGGCCCATGCCAAACGGATAGGATATTGTATAAATACTCCTAACTCTTCTTCTTCTATTTTTTTTTCTAGTTCATTGTACCTATATCGTATATTGCGCCAACTGTCTTTTTTAACGTCAAATTCTTGCCCGTCTTCTGTGATAACATATAATGTATCCTCTTCGTCTATACCTGAAATGGTGCCAATCGTACCGTTCACCCAACGGCGGTCGTAATCGTTTTTTATAAAAATAATTTGTGCTCCTGGTTTTACTTCCAGTTCCATTTGGGTGGGAAGGCTGCTTTCTGGAAACTCTCCATGTATCTCACCGGTCAGAATCGTTGATTCTCCAGGCAGTTCAGATAATTTCTTTTCATTGATAAAGTCTACGGTATCTCTCCGGGTAGCAAGTGTGATATACATATCACTTTCATTTTCTTCTATTTGAGTGTTGTAACGGGTGTTTAGTAGTTGTAAGTCAGCTGCTCCGGCAGTATTGGTCCGGATATGATCCAATACATTAACAAAAACTTTGTCCGACTGGCGGTATACTTTTGTCAGTTCTATGGATACCAACTCCATTTCCTGAAAGACTCGTGCCGAAAAGAAATAAGGGGTGGGATAGAAGCGGTTGATTATCTCACGTTCGTCATTTTTAATGACTGGTTCAAGCTGAAAAATATCTCCTACCAGCAAAATTTGTTTGCCTCCGAATGGTTCACGCATATTTTGTGAATATACCCGCAATATTTTGTCTATAAAGTCAATAATGTCTGCCCGAACCATGGAAATTTCATCGATGATCACTAATTCTATTTCTTTTATCAGTTTGCGATGGGCGGAAGTATATCTTAGAAAGCTATGTAACTTTCCATCTTTCAAACTGAATTTAGGATCATCCGGCAAAAGTGGATAGAATGGTAATTTAAAAAAACTATGCAGTGTGCTTCCACCGGCATTGATAGCTGCGATACCTGTGGGAGCCAGTACTATATGTTTCTTTTTGGTTACTTCGCAGACATATTTTAGAAAAGTAGATTTACCTGTACCCGCCTTTCCAGTGAGGAATACTGACTGACGTGTATATTGGATAAGATTCAAGGCATCTTGAAACTCTTTATTATGGGTATCTACTTGCATTTGTCCATACGTTTAAAAATGAATGAACAAAGATAGTGGAAATCCCGTAAAAGGGCATAAAAAAGACGGTTAAATAACCGTCCTTTTTTATAGTCCTACAGGGTGTTGCTCTGTATTGGTTCTAATTTACTTTGTTTCGTTCAACATAACGTAACCCCAAATCATAGGATCAGCGTTAGCGATTTTGTGAAAAATGTTTTTTACCTTTTTCATAATGTTATCCTTTCTTTTTTAATTAATACCTAAAAACACTCATAAATAGCAGGCATACCTCCCGGTTAGCCTTCTTTAAACAATCTTTCTTTTTACCTTAGTAGCTACTAAAAAATATCTTTTTATGTTTTACAACACAAAGATAAAGCTTTTGTTCGTTATAATATGTATTTTGCAGCATATTTTTAATCAATATTCCAATTTTATTGATTTAGGTCAACAAAGTAGGAGCTTCTTGTTGCATTTTGGTGAATATTTTGTTCGTTTCTGCCGTATAACATATAAATCAGTTTGCTTACCTCAAGAAATATTGTTTGATTTGTGATATCATAATAATATCAAAATAAATCATTATGGAAACAAAAGAAATGTCTTACAATGAGCTGGTAATCAATGGATTTATGGCTTTGTTCTTTAACTTGGTTATGTTGCCTGCACTAGTATTCCTGAACTTTTTGATTTTTGGACAACTACCTTGGTTATCTATTCCTGTTTTATTTGTGCTGGTATTGTTGTTTGTGCTGATGCTTCCGGGATATTTTTCTCAAGAACCTAATGAGGCACGTGTAATGGTGTTTTTCGGTGAATATAAAGGCACTTTTAAAAACACAGGCTTCTTTTGGGTAAACCCTTTCATGAACAAGAAAAAGTTGTCTCTTCGCGCCCGTAATCTGGATGTGGAGCCGATAAAGGTGAATGATAAGATTGGTAATCCTATTCTGATAGGGCTGGTTTTGGTTTGGAAATTGAAAGATACCTATAAGGCGATGTTTGAGATTGATGCGCAGACGATGGCGGACAGTAAAGGGACTGGGACGGCAAGTGTTAGCGTGGCAGGGCGTATGAATGCTTTTGAAGATTTTGTACGTGTGCAGAGTGATGCGGCTCTTCGCCAGGTGGCCGGACAGTATGCTTACGATGACAATGAGCATGATACTAATGAACTGACCTTGCGTGGCGGAGGTGAAGAAATTAATGACCAGCTGGAACGTCAGCTTAATGAGCGTCTGGCTATGGCCGGTATGGAAATAGTAGAGGCCAGAATCAATTATTTGGCTTATGCCCCAGAGATTGCAGCGGTGATGCTTCGTCGTCAGCAGGCAAGTGCTATTATTACCGCGCGCGAAAAAATAGTGGAAGGGGCTGTTTCTATGGTTAAGATGGCTTTGGATAAATTAGCCGAGGATGGAATTGTAGAACTGGATGAAGAAAAGAAAGCCGCTATGGTCAGTAATTTGTTGGTAGTGCTTTGTGCGGACGAGCCAGCACAGCCGGTAATTAATTCCGGAACGTTGAATCATTAATGTAGGAAATGGCAAAGAAAGAGATGATAAAAAGCTTTGTGCTCAGAGTGGACGCAGAAACTATGGAAGCTATCGAGAAATGGGCGGCAGATGAATTCCGTTCTACGAATGGACAGCTTCAATGGATTATAGCGGAAGCTTTGCGCAAGAGTGGCAGAATGAAGAAAAAGAAGACAATAATCAAAAAAGAAGAAACAGAATGATACAGTTATTTTGATTGTTTATACTGTTTTGGGTCTGTAAAAAGGGCATCAATATCGATAAAACAAATTATTTTTCTTATTTTCATAGGGTATTTTAATCCTGGGTGATCTTATAAGTAGAAACAGGATTAGTATTTACTTTTTTAATACCTTAATGAATATGAGAGCGCATAAAAAACAATTTATTGAATGGACACTGCTCATTGTTCTTTGGCTGAGTGCCATTCCGGGATGGAGCCAAGAGGAGGTACCGTTTGCTGAAGAGAATACTTATATTACAGTCAGCGGTGTAGTAAAGGACAAACAAAATAGAAGGACTTTAGAGTATGTCAATGTATCTGTTCCGGGCAGCAGTGTGGGGACGGTGACAAATGCGGATGGTGAATTTTCTTTGAAGATAGAAGATGCGGAGATGGTTTTTGCTTTAGAAATTTCACATATCGGTTATCATAACAATAGAGTACGTTTAGATAAAGAACATTTATCGGATTTAAAGATTTACCTTACCCCTCATGCCAATATGTTGAATGAGATTGTGGTTTATGCCCACAACCCTCGTTTTATAGTGGAAGAGGCCATTCGCAAGATTCCTGTCAATTACAGTAATAAAAACAATATGCTTACCGGTTTTTACAGGGAAACTGTTCAGAAAGGGCGTCGTTATATCAATATTTCGGAAGCTATTATTGATGTTTACAAGACTTCTTATGAGGATATGACAACTACTCGAGACCGGGTACAGGTTTTGAAAGGACGTCGGCTGCTTAGTCAGAGAGCCAGTGATACGTTGGGGGTGAAACTGGCTGGCGGTCCTACTTTATCTATCTATGTGGACATTGTGAAAAATCAGGATGCGTTGTTGGATGTGGAAACGTTGAACTATTATGATTTCTTTATGGAAGAACCGGTACAGATAGACAATCGTCAGCAATATGTGATCAGTTTCCGTCCCCGTGTTGTTTTGCCTTATGCCTTGTATTATGGCAAATTGTATATTGATCGTGACAAGTTGTCGTTTACTCGTGCGGAATTTAGCTTGTCTATGGATAATAAAGTCAAGGCGGTACAGGCTATTCTTGCCAAGAAACCTTATGGCTTACGTTTTAAACCACAGGAACTTTCTTTCCTTGTTACCTATAAAGATGTGGATGGGAAAACCTTTCTGAACTATATCCGTAACCGTATTCGGTTTAAGTGTGATTGGAAGCGCAAGCTTTTCTCTACCGGTTATACTGTGCTTTCAGAGATGGTGGCAACGGATAGGGAGGAAAATAATGTGGCGATAATTCCCGGAAAGATGGCTTTTCATCAGAAAGATGCTTTTTATGATAAAGTGGATGAATATTGGAGCGAGGATTTCTGGGGCTCCTATAATATTATTGAACCTACGGAATCATTGGAAAATGCAGTCCATAAGTTAAAGAAACAATCGCGTTAAGGCCTCGGATGAAGTTTGCATGGTTGAAAAGAATTACCAAAAAAGAAGTGGATGCTGAATGATTTGTTAACACTGACCAAAATAAGGGAGGGAGATATAAAGGCGTTTGAAGATGTGTTTCGCCGTTATTATTCCCCTCTCTGTTGGTATGCCATGAGTATCACCGGCAGTATGGAGGCTGCGGAGGAAATCGTAGAGGAGTTGTTTTATGGGTTTTGGAGAGATCGGGAGAGCTGCCGTTGTTCCGTTCTATGAAAAGCTATCTTTATGTTGCGGTGCGCAATCAGTCTTTTCAATATTGCGAGCATCTGGAGGTGAGAAACAAATATCGGGAGTTTGTTCTCTCGCGGAAGGGGCGGACACAGGATAGCAGTCCTCAAGAAGAGATAGAATACCAGGAATTAAGACATTTGATAGATACTACGCTTGCTCGGATGCCGGAACGAAGGTTGCGCATATTCCGGATGCATCGTATGGAAGGTAAAAAGTATGCGGAAATAGCTTCGCAGCTTTCTTTGTCGGTGAAGACTGTAGAGGCTGAGATGACAAAAGCTCTTAAAGCATTAAAAAAAGAAATTGAGAATTATATTATAAGGACATGAGTGAAACAAAAAGAAATAAGGAAAGAGTGGATCGGGCATGGAATAAATTGTATGACCGTTTGGATGCTGACGGACTTTTGTTATCAGGCCGGCAGGATAGGAAACGTTTGTCTGCATCCATGTTGTGGAAGTGGGGGGCTGTGGCTGCTATATGGGTCGGAATATGTGTCTTTTTGACTGTTACTTATCGAAAAGTGGGCGAATCGGTAGAAGCCCAGGCTTTAATTATGCAGGAGAACACGGAGCAATCTACTTTGGTGACCACACTCGAGGATGGATCTATTGTCTATATGGGTGGGGAAACCTCTTTGCAATATCCTGAACATTTCTCTATGGACAAGCGTGAGGTTAGTTTGCAGGGAAACGCTCTGTTTGATGTGACCGGTAACCGGGAACGTCCTTTTCTGATTGAAACAGAGGAGGTCAGAATTGAGGTCTTGGGAACGATGTTTCATGTGAAGAGTGATGTAGGGAGTACTTTCGAACTGTCCGTACAGCGTGGCAAGGTCAAAGTGGCATTGAAAAATAAAAATCAAGAGATGTATGTCAATGCAGGTGAAGCGGTGACGCTTAAAACACATCAATTGCGTTTCACTGATTATAGGGACGATACCCGGATAGCTCATTATTGGAAAAGTATGCGTTTCAAAGACGAATCTTTGATGAATATCCTTAGAGTTATTAATATGCATTCTTCCGGTTTGCAGCTTAAGACTTCTCCCTCCTTAGGGGAGCGTCGGCTTACGGTTGCATTTTCTGGGGAAGCTCCGGAGTCTATGGCAGAGCTTATCTGTTTGGCTATGAATTTAAAATATACTCGTGAAGGTGATATAGGTGTTTTATCCGAATAAAGTGGGAAGATGAATCATATTCGTACATATCATTATTATTGGCATATCTTCTTTTTCAGTTTGCTGGTTTGCATGGCAGAATTTACGAAAGCGGCGGATAGAGATGTGTTGGAGCGAGTCATTTATCTTGCTAAGAGTAAGGGTACTGTCTATACTTTACTGGGCAAGGTGTCCGAACAGTCTGGTTTTCTTTTTGTTTATGACAGCAAGGTGGTGGACAATGATCGTATGGTGAAGTTGGGGGCAGGACAGCGCACTATTCGTCAGGCTGTTTACGAAATTATCGGTCGGCAGGATATCAGTCTGCGCATTGTGGAGAATCATATTTTGATCAATCAGTTGCAGGTGCAATGTCCGGTTGTTACCACTTCTAAAGATACTTTGGCCTATTTTACTTTAGAGGGCAAATTGCAGGATAATCAGTCAGGGGCTCCCATTGCTTACGGCACGGTAGGGGTAGTCGGTACTTCTATAGGCAGTATTACCAATCAGGATGGCGAATTCCGTTTACGATTGCCCGATTCGTTGAGACAGGGTCGCATCGGGGTTTCTCATGTGGGGTATGTGGGACAGGAGATGGATATGTCTTTATTAGAGGCTCAACACGCGGTGTGGTCTCTGGAACCTCGGGTGATTCCTATTCAAGAAGTGGTGATTCGTGCTGTCAATCCTATACGGTTGTTGCGTGAGATGTTGAAAGCTAAAAAAACAAATTATGCGTCGGTTCCTGTTTATCTCACTACATTTTATAGGGAAGGGGTTCGGTATAAACAAAAATTTCGTAATCTGACAGAGGCTGTTTTTAAAATCTACAAACCTTCTTCTTTGTTGAATCATTCTCAGGATCATGTAAAACTATTAAAAATGAGTCGCATAGTCGATAGTCAGGAACGGGATACACTGATAGCCAAGATGAGTGCGGGAATTGATGCTTGTTTGCAACTGGATATTGTCAAGAACTTGCCGGATTTTCTGTTGCCTGACGGTAAGGGTAATGTGTATTTTTATGCCTCCTGTGATATGACGGTGATAGACAATCGTTTGGTTAATGTGATTTCCTTTCGGCAAAATAAAGGAATAAAAGAACCTCTTTATTGTGGCGAATTATATATTGATGCTGAAAACAATGCGTTGGTTCAGGCACGTCTTGAAATTAATCCTGCTTATGTGAGGCAAGCTACGGATATGTTTATAGAACGAAAGACACGGAAGTGGAAAATAACCGCGCAAGAGGTGGTTTATACCATTTCTTACAGGCAGTGGAATGGCATTTATTACATGAATCATATTCGTGGCGATCTCTATTTTAAAGTGAAACTTAAACGGCAATGGTTCAGTGCTTCTTCCTTGCATACATGGTTTGAAATGGTTACCTGTAAGGTGGATGTAGATAATGTGACCCGTTTCCAGCGTAAAGAACGGATGCCTACACGCACTATATTTTCGGATACACATTTTAAATATGATGCTGACTTTTGGGGAGAGTTTAATGTTATTCCGTGGGAGGAAGAACTGGGTACTGTCATTGAAAAGTTGTCTCCTAAAATAGAACAGATAGAATATTAAAATAAAAGTTGGATACGGAGCATTGTACTTAGCATCTTTTGTCATGATATGTGACATAGAATGTGTTAGCCTGATGTTTGTAAGTTTGTATATTCATCAGTCTTTAGTTTAAAATCGATTCGGCTGTCCGGTCAATATTTTACCCGTGTCAGAAAGCATGCTTTTACACGTATGTCTGCATAGGGCTACACATATTGTATGTGCGGACTTATGCGGATGTATGTGGAATCTCCCATATAACAACTACATTAGGCCTAAAAACAACTATGCAAATCTGATATAGTAATAACAATAGAAGTTGTTAACTAAATCCTAGTACACATCTGTGAAATCATTCACTTCCAAAAGATAACGAGCTTTCTTAAAAGTGTCTTGGTCTTTTTACTGCTGCCGGGGGGGCTATCATATTCCGTGGAGGTATGCACACTTTTTGCGGGAAAAAGGCCCGAGAACGCTCTATTTTACATTAAATTGGAATAGTCTATAAAAAGAAGTATATATAATTGGAAGCAAGCATGTTATACAGAAATATGCTTCAAAACACAGTGAGGGCATGGGTTGTAAGTGAGGGTGATAATTTTTACTCTAACTACATAAGTTGTTTATAATGAGTTTGTTGTACACAAAGTGAGGGCATGAGGGCATAAAGGTCCGAACTTCCTAATGAGAAAGAATGATGCGTCAAGAAGACTTTCGGAAATTGTCCGAAGAATAAAATGATCCTTTAAGAGCTAAAATCCTTCCCTATGATTTTGCAGGTGAGCCGATGTTTATCCAATATTCATTTTAGTCTATCGCGCGCGATATATAATATGGTGTGTACTTTTTGATATTGCAAAATGGATTATCGAAATAAACATTATAGATAATCTGTAAATCAGTTATTTATAAGTATAATCATAAAAAAAATAGAAAAAACAATAGATATATTTGGATAAAGAAATGAAATCAACTACTTTTGCATCCGCTTAGCAAGAGAGGTAAGTTTAAAACTGACAAGATGATTTGAATAACATAGATGAAACAAAAAAGTTTTAAAAAAAGTTCGATTTTTTTTGGTGGTTTAAAATAAACACTTTATCTTTGCAAAACATTTCCGGGTAAAACGGAAATAGGCAAGAATAGGAGTTCTTTGAAAGATTTAAGATAAACAAACAAGTAGTACAAGCCGGTGCACCGTATATATAATATGGTGTACGGAAAAACAAGAACCGTCAATATTTTTATTGTATTGATAGATTTGGAGTCCTTGAGCGTAAAGTCAACTTAAGTGTTGAAAGAATATTTTTACAATGAAGAGTTTGATCCTGGCTCAGGATGAACGCTAGCTACAGGCTTAACACATGCAAGTCGAGGGGCAGCATGGTCTTAGCTTGCTAAGGCTGATGGCGACCGGCGCACGGGTGAGTAACACGTATCCAACCTGCCGTCTACTCTTGGCCAGCCTTCTGAAAGGAAGATTAATCCAGGATGGGATCATGAGTTCACATGTCCGCATGATTAAAGGTATTTTCCGGTAGACGATGGGGATGCGTTCCATTAGATAGTAGGCGGGGTAACGGCCCACCTAGTCAACGATGGATAGGGGTTCTGAGAGGAAGGTCCCCCACATTGGAACTGAGACACGGTCCAAACTCCTACGGGAGGCAGCAGTGAGGAATATTGGTCAATGGGCGATGGCCTGAACCAGCCAAGTAGCGTGAAGGATGACTGCCCTATGGGTTGTAAACTTCTTTTATAAAGGAATAAAGTCGGGTATGCATACCCGTTTGCATGTACTTTATGAATAAGGATCGGCTAACTCCGTGCCAGCAGCCGCGGTAATACGGAGGATCCGAGCGTTATCCGGATTTATTGGGTTTAAAGGGAGCGTAGATGGATGTTTAAGTCAGTTGTGAAAGTTTGCGGCTCAACCGTAAAATTGCAGTTGATACTGGATGTCTTGAGTGCAGTTGAGGCAGGCGGAATTCGTGGTGTAGCGGTGAAATGCTTAGATATCACGAAGAACTCCGATTGCGAAGGCAGCCTGCTAAGCTGCAACTGACATTGAGGCTCGAAAGTGTGGGTATCAAACAGGATTAGATACCCTGGTAGTCCACACGGTAAACGATGAATACTCGCTGTTTGCGATATACGGCAAGCGGCCAAGCGAAAGCGTTAAGTATTCCACCTGGGGAGTACGCCGGCAACGGTGAAACTCAAAGGAATTGACGGGGGCCCGCACAAGCGGAGGAACATGTGGTTTAATTCGATGATACGCGAGGA